>JAABUQ010000221.1_pt1 | contig 127762 bp, 120 predicted proteins | sample 5560001 | NCBI WGS metagenome assembly JAABUQ01 (sample SAMN10711888, study PRJNA513371) | rock metagenome | isolation source: Antarctica rocks | place: Antarctica: Victoria Land, Finger Mt nord | collected 2015-12-18
GACATGGACCTCTCCTACGCGTACTGGCTCTTCCTCGTCAATCGTGGTATTCTCTTCCCACCTGGACTGGACGATCAGTGGACAATCTCAGTACAACACACGCAGGACGATATCGACCATCATATGCATGTCTTTCGTCAATTTGTCTCTGAACTGAGCCGCTAAAAACCCTTATTCAATGCCGGAGGCTTCCAGGAGTACTCTTGGGAACCTTCGCATTGAATTTTGTACCTCTGACGTTATATAGTAAAGAAGAGAATATTCCTTCTTGCTACATGTTTTACCCAACATTTCACGTGTTTTCCTACTGATAGATAAATAATAGATGAACAACAACATAACGACTGTAGATGCACAGCAACAGAATACTGTTTTAGGCTCTCCTACCAAACCTCCCGCCGTCCATCGGCGTATGAGCACCTGGTTTTCTCCATTCTGGCATGATCGGCTTGTAGAGAGTGGCCTTATTCTTTCAATGGCCCTCTACTATGTAGTGAGCAATCCGAACGTTCATGTGGGGCACTTCTCGCTTACGTCCTCGCTGTTTCACAATCCACTGTCCTCGCTGCCGTTCTTGCTGATTTTCGCTGTACTGTGCTGGTATCGCTTACCTTTTGCAGTGGCTTTGCTGCCACTTTCTCTTCCCTATTATCTACAGCAAAAAATGGTGTTTCGTCACTATGAATTTAGCCTCGTCGAAATAACACTTGCAACGTGTGTCGTTGTCGCACTCCTTCAGATGATTGTCCAGCGACAGCGCTGGAACTACTGGCCTTCATTAAGTCAACTGAGGAGTTGCCTGGGACCATTTATTATTCCTATACTCCTCTTCTCTCTCATGGCGGCCATCTCTATTCTCATCGCTTTCCAGCAAACCATTGCGCTTCGTGCGTTTCGTGAAGAAGTGTTTGATCCACTTGTGTATGTACTGCTTGCGTTGACATGCCTACGTACTCGACAGGATGTAACACGACTGATAGGTGCACTGATCGGGACGGGGCTGATAATAGCAGTCCTTGGGCTTGTCCAAATAGTGTTTTTCAAGAACACGCTGGGATTAGAGGATGGTGTGAGGCGTGTTCACGCGGTCTATGGTAGCGCGAATAGTATTGGTTTACTTTTTGATTATGTACTTCCTATCGGTTTCGCGCTGTTGTTAGCAAGAGTATCGCTGCGCCTTCGTATTATTGCTTTAGCGTGTTGCCTTCCTATGCTTGTTGTGCTCTACCTGACACAATCGCTAGGAGCATGGGTTGCTCTTGCGCTTGCCCTGCTCTTCGTAGTTGCACTCTCTATTCGTAACCGTAAACTCTTGCTTATCGGTGATGGTATACTTGTCGTTGCTATTCTCGTTGTCACACTTGTATTTCCCACACAGTTGGCTAATCTACTGGCGGAACATCATACCAGTGCGAGTGGCAAGGGCATTCACACGGTAAGTACAGTAACAAAGCGTATCTATCTCTGGGAGAGCGCAATACGTATGATTCATGATAGTCCATGGCTAGGGTATGGCATGGACAATTGGCTGTGCCACTACAGTAGTAATGATCTTTGTGATACACACTATCACTACTGGATTGAGCAAGACCCAGTAACACATGCGGATACCGGGCTTAAATATGAACCAAATCTATCACATCCACACAATATCTTCTTGCATGTGTGGGTCAGTGTAGGTGTATTTGGTCTACTTGCCTTTGTCGCTGTGCTTGTATTCTTTTTCTGGCTATTTACACGCGTTATGCGACACCTGAATGCCAGTGTGTACAAGGGATCAGAGCATTTGCGCTGGATGACTGTGGGGATAAGTGCTGCAATGCTAGCGGCATTAGTACAGGGACAAGTCGATAGCGCATTTTTAGAGCAAGACCTGTCATTCTGCTTCTGGATACTCGTCACTGCACTCCTTTTGGTACGTGTACACTCTGAAACTCCGTGGCGAGGACAAACACGTCTACCATCAGAAGGCGCAGCAAGATAAATAGGGGGAACGAGTACGCTCTTTAACAAAACAATCACAATATGAGATGTGTTCCATTTCACACGTGTAAAGAGAGATAATTCACTGCACCCTCCTCCCAAACTCATTATACTCAGCAGAAAGTATGATAAGGGAGAAAGTACATGGTACTTGGAGTCTCTGCTTCTACACTTTTGATCTGGCTAGCTTGCCACTTTGTAGGCGATTTCGCCTTTCAGAGCGCTTGGATGTGCATGGAAAAAGGGAGAAGCTGGGAAATAAATTTCTATCACTGCGCAACGTATACAGCAACATTTATTCTTTTTGCACATACCTCGCTACTCGCTGCTGCTCTCCTCTTAGTGACACACTATATCGTCGATACGTTGAAAGCCCGTTACAAACTCATAGGTCCAATTTGGCTCGATCAACTACTACATGTGCTTACCATTGTGCTGATTTTACTCTTCAAATTTTGATCTGACAAAAATACATTGCTGTGCAATATGAAGGCTTTACCCTCATACTGCACAAACATATTAAGCATCTTGTTTTGGCGCTGTGCCATAGATCATATCTGACAACTCTTTACGCGTGCGTTCAATGATGCTACGCAGTTGTGCCAGTTGCTCGGGATTCTCGAATGTCTTACGACCTGCGATCACAAAGAGTCGTGCAACCTCTGCTGCCTCACCACGCAGTGCCTGCATCTCTGGTCTACCACCAGGACCGCCATGTCCGCCAGGGCCAAAGCCACGTCCCCAACGAGGACCAGTGAACTCTTCATCTTTTCCCTTGCGTTCTGCTAAAGCAGCACGTCCTGTATCGGTAATGCTGTACACCTTTTTACTGTCTGTCTCGTTCACAGTGACAAAGCCACTGTCTGCGAGCAATTGTAGTGTAGGGTACACAGAACCAGCACTCGGCGCATAGAAGCCGCCGGAACGCTCCTCTAATGCCTTAATCATCTCATATCCATGCATAGGTCGCTCTTGCAGCAGGTCGAGCAGGGCAAACCTCATGTCGCCACGTCCAAAGAAGCGGCGACCTCCTGCTGGGCCTTCAGGTCCGAAGGGACCACCAGGGCCAAATGGTCCACCGCCAAATGGTCCGCGTCCACGCCGCATCTCAAAGAAGCGTGCATCAGGTCGGAACCCAAACGGGCCACGGTGTCCAAAGAAGCGTGGACCACCACCAAATGGTCCGCGATGTCCACCAAAACGTCCTCTACGAGGTCCACGTGGGCCTTCATCATCCTGTAACCAGGGAGGCGTCCAGCCACCCCAATCACTTCCTTGACCTTGATAGGCAAATTCTCTATTCATTCTTCCAAACATAGGTCTTATTTCCTTTCTCACTTACGATACAATGCGATATATCGTTATTGATAGTATAACGATATATCGCATTGTTGTCAAGCCTAAAACGCACGAATATTTTCTCCTCTCAAAAACACACAAGAGGATATGTTTTTCCTCCTAAAATGGGACTAGCTTACGTTTAGTTCGATATATCCCTTTGTGTAACCCGTATGTTCTCTCTAGTTCCTGAGAAAAATTTTGAATGAAGCACAGTATCTGTGGAGTGTTGAATGGCTGATTTAGAAGGCGTCATGCTAAATGACTATGTACTTATGCATTGCATAAGTAAGGGAGGTGTAGCAGATGTGTATCGTGCCCACCCAGCAAATGAAAATAGCACTCTGAGTGTCCAGCGTCACGACTGGAATACGCTGGATGTGGCGGTAAAAGTATTTCGCCCCAGCTACGCTCAACACGCGTCTTTCCGTGAATATTTTATGCGTGAGGCAGCGAAGATTGCACAACTCAACCATTCCAATATCCTTCCGTTTTTGGAGTATGGTGAGGGCGATGACTTACTCTATCTCGTGACTCCCTTTATTGTGAATGGAGCACTTGACGATTTGTTAGGGCGTGTAGGTGGATATCTTTCCGCGAGCCAGGCATTGCCTGTTCTGCGACAATTGTGTAGTGCAGTTCAATATGCTCACGATGCCAATGTACTTCACGGCAATATTAAACCCTCTAATGTATTTATTGCACCCGACGGACGCGTGGTGCTTACTGATTTTGGTATTGCACATGGTTATGATGATAGTCAGCAATCCTTAACACGCATTGGTTGGGGTTCTGCGGAATATGCCGCGCCTGAGCAATCGTTGGGTGTACTACGTCGTGCCAGCGATGTCTACTCGCTTGGTGTCTTACTTTTTCATATTCTCACCGGCTCTACACCATTTACTGGACAGACGCCTGTAGAGGTGTTACTGAAACATGTACGCCAGGAGCCACCGTCAGCACGTACCTTTGTGTCAACTATCTCTAATGCTGTTGACGATGTGTTGCAAAAGGCGATGCGGAAGCGTTCCGATGATCGTTTTGCCTCTGCTGAGGAATTCTCAAAAGCGTTTGCACGGGCCGTAAAGCTTGCTCCTGTAGCATCGCCAGTAGCACGCGCCATTCCAACAGTTAAACTTCAACGATTTTCTACGGCAACAAAAACCAATCCTCTGACTCCGCCACCTGTCCTGCTTCCGTCACCTATTGAGAGTCCGCAAACGCCCATTCCAGCCGAGAGTACTCTGGATACATCTATCCCTGCTGCTTTCCCTCGCACACGAGAAGTTTCTTCGTCACAAATGCCACCTTTATTTAGAGAACACTGTGTCTCTTCTGATACTCCTTTATCAACAGAGCTTGGAAATTCAGATGTAGCGGAGGTACCCATGAAGCATTTTCTAGCGGAAGATGGTGAGCGTGACGAAGCTCTCTTCTGGTCGGTGGACCCTGCTGAGTGGTCGCCAATTGCGACGGAGGAAGATGCTACCTCTAGCGTCCCGTTTACCGCTAGTGAACATGTACAAAATAAACCGCTTGTCCTTGCCACTCCTGGTGAAGTGATACAAGAGAAGAAAATCAAAACGTTCCAAGCTCGTTTGAAAAAGCTGCTGCCACTGCTTGTGGTAATCCTCCTTTTATTGGGACTGCTTGGAGCTATACTTTCCGCTTTCTTCTATCCCGCGACCAAACCGGGAGCGTATGGAGCATATTGTGGACACTATGTATCAAAAAATTGTGGAGTCGTGAGTGTCATGCAGCATCCTTATTAGGTAGAGGAAATCATGACTCTACCCTGGAAGTTTAAGCACGTGAAGCGAACTATTATTGCTAAAAATAAAATAGTGCTATGGCAGGTAAACAGCACCTGCCTATTTATTTGCCGAGTATTACGTTAACAAAATAATGTTAGGACATCGACGCTGAGTATCTTAGCGTTGCCAGGCGCGAGTAGTAGCTATGATTGACAAGTGTCCAAAGCGTCTGAAAAAGAGCTGGCTCACGTCGCTCAAAATGTCTAAGTATAGCTTGTTGTCTCTCCGAACTTGCTCCGCAAAAATTTCCATCAGCCAAGGCATTTAGTTCTCGCAGTGCAGTGCGTAATCGCTTTTCACTTAACAATAAGGACGTTTTGTTTGTTCTACTAGGTGAAAGATGATGAAGCAATGTGTCGAGAAGATGAAGGCTAGAGGGCGGTGGAAAATCTTTATCGGATGGAATAAGAAGGTCGATCAATGCATTCAACTGGGTGCGCTCTTCGGGACTAAGTTCAATTTTCTGATTGCGAGGCGGCGATACCCGCAGCATCATTTCGTTCATGAATGCTCCTGTATGGGGAAGTAAACTGGGAACCTTTTCTGTCCTTCCTAATGGTAACATATACTAGGGACAGATTGCAATAATTTCGGCACGAATCTTAGCACTTCATCCTGATTTGATTTTATTGCTTCTAACGTAGTCTAAGCGATGTGGGAGAATCAGCATATGCAATTACTTATGTTAAAAGGTTTTCCAGGGAGTGGAAAAAGTACACTAGGTCGTGCTCTTAGCCGACAACTACAGTGGCCCTTGCTTGACAAAGATGATGTGAAGGACATGTTTAGTGAGCAAGTACCGGATGCTGACGGCCTTGCCTATGACATAATGTTAAACATTGTGCGTCGTCAATTGCTTCAAGGATTAAATGTCATTTGTGATAGCCCACTTACCTACAAATGCACGTATGAACGCGCCCAACACATTGCCTCAGAGACACACGCAGAACTTGCAATTGTAGAATGCTTCTGTTCTGACGAGTCACTATGGAGTCACCGCGTGAATGCTCGTAAGAAATATGAGTTGCCTGTACATCATATGATCGATTGGGAAAGAGTGCAGGCATACCGTTGTCAACACCTCGCGGAAGCTGCCTATCCAATTACTCATCCACATCTGTTTGTAGATACAGCGAGACCTCTTGAAGTTTGTGTTGCGGAGGTTGTGGAATGGTTAGATCATCCTTAGTCATTCTCAAAACACAATCGTTTTGTTTTCGTATACCAGCACCCTATCTTCTGTATGAAGGCGTACCGCTTCTGCTAGCACTCTGCGCTCAACGTCACGACCTTTGCGCACAAGGTCGTCAACAGTGTCACGGTGATTACAGTGAATGACATCCTGCGCAATAATTGGTCCCTCGTCAAGATTCTCCGTAATATAGTGCGCTGTCGCACCAATGATTTTCACGCCCCGTTCAAACGCTCGCGCATACGGATTGGCCCCAACAAATGCTGGCAAAAAGCTATGGTGGATATTGATAATCTGCCGCGGATACGCCTCTACAAAGAACGGGTCCAGGATTTGCATATAGCGTGCTAGGATAAGAAAGTCAACCTGCCCCAGTATCAATTCCAGTATACGTTGCTCGTCTTCTACACGATGTTCGCGGCGCACTGGTAAATAGTGATAGGGAACATCATACATCTGTGCAAGTGCTTCTAGGTCACGATGGTTGCTCACAATAAAAGGAATATCGAGGGCTAGCTCTCCACTTTTCCAACGCCACAATAGGTCGGTGAGACAATGATCGAGCTTGGAGACAAAGATACCTGCCCGTTTCTTGTGGCGTGAGTAAGAGATACTCCATTGCATAGAGAACGCATCAGCGATAGCCCGAAACTTCTCTGCTAGTGCGGAAGGTGAGAGGGAAAAACCTTCTTCGGCGAAACTGATACGCATGAAAAACGTATTATCAGGTGTCGAATGTTGATCGGACTGAACAATATTGCCGTGATGCTCAAAAATAAAGCGCGAAATCGCTGCCACAATCCCTGGTTTATCAGGGCATGAGACAAGCAATGTAACAGTATGCTTTTGTGTAGACACGAAAAATATAACACCCTTCTTATAGACAAAGAATACAGCAAACACGAAGTCACAAAATTTCTAGTGCTATACTATGTGTCTTAACTACTGCTGTCAAGGTCAAGGTGGAAAAGAAGCAAGGTGGAAAAGAAGCAAGATGCATATGTAGTAGTGTAATCAGTTTTTGTTAACCTCGTAGAATTGTGATGCCTACAGAGTAGGAATAGAAAGATGGGATATCGGAAATCATGACAACAGTAAAGGAGCAAAAACAAGTGCCCAGAACACCTGCGCTTCGTATACAACTAGGCATAGCCTTCTTCGCATTTATTCTCATTGGTGCAAACGATGGAGCAACGGGTGTTCTCATTCCTAGTCTTCGGGCGCAATATGGTATTGACAAGGCAACTGTCGGACTGCTCTTCTTATTCGCCGTTCTTGGCTATCTGATTGCGGCTTTCAATAGTGGACCTCTAGTAGGAAAGTTGGGTGTTCGTCTCTTCCTTCTTTTAGGTGTAGGAAGCTTTTTAACGAGCGCAGTTGTGTTAAGTACTATTCCACCTTTTGGAGTAGCATTACTAATGCTGCTTCCACTTGGCTTTGGCGGCGCGATTCTTGATGCAGGATTAAATGCATACATAGCTGGTTTGCCACGTAATACTGCTCTACTCAACTATCTTCACGCCTTCTATGGAACTGGAGCGTTGCTAGGTCCGATCCTAGCATCTACAATTCTCGCCGCTGGCTTAACGTGGAACTTCGTCTATATCACCTGGATATTCATGAGTATTGTATTGTTTGTCAGTGTAATGATATTCTTTAAAGGTCGCAATAATACTGTGCAAGAGGGTGGAACGAGTACTGCAAGAAATGTCTTAGCGAGTACCCTTAAACGGAGAATTGTTTGGATTGGTGCGCTCTTTCTGCTCTTTTATGTTGGTACAGAGGTAAGTTTAGGCAATTGGAGCTACAGCTTTCTGCTCGAAGAGCGGCATGGGCTGCCACTCATTTCAGGTTGGATTGTAAGCGGCTATTGGATTGGTCTCACACTAGGCCGTCTCGTGTTACCGCGTGTAGCGCAGCGGTTTGGTGACAAGCGTTTGATACAGGGATGCCTTATTGGTGTAGGTATTGGAGTGCTTATCGTCTGGCTTATCCCGCTAAATGCCGTTTCTGCCTTTGCATTGTGCTTGACGGGATTTTTCCTTGGACCAATCTTCCCAACGACTATTGGTCTAATGTCCCAACTTGTTCCATCACGTCTTCTAGCAAGTGCCATAGGCTTTCTTGCTAGTCTTGGTAGTATGGGCGCAGCACTCTTTCCTTGGCTAGCTGGCAACCTTGCACAAGCCGTCGGTCTCTGGTCACTCATGCCCTACGTAATCACCCTGACAATTGCCATGTTGCTGCTCTGGCTGACATTGCAAAGACAACCATCCTCTCTCAATACGGTTTAAATCTGAAAATTCCTATCGCCACAGATCTACTGCTTATCATCGCTGTACTTGAATGTTTTTAGGCGTATGTGTTGTAGAATACAATATTGATGCAACGATGGATTGAATGAAGATGCGTCTGAGGAGGAGACAACGATGCAAGCACTTTTAGGAATCGACCTTGGTACAACAGGTGTCAAAGCTGCTCTCTTTGCGGCAGAAGATGGGCGTGTGCTATCCGACGCCTTTGTTGATTATCCCTTATTTCATCCACATCCTGGGTGGGCAGAGCAAAATCCAGCGGATTGGTGGCAGGCCACAATTACTGCTATGCGTACCTGTGTTGAAAAGAGTGCTACACACAATATTCAACCTTCAGATATACGCGGCGTTGGTCTCTCTGGTCAAATGCATGGCGTCGTCTTGCTTGACTCAAACCATCAAGTGTTACGTCCCTGCATTATCTGGGCTGATCAGCGTAGTGATGCACAAGCTCGTTGGATGACTGAGAGAGTTGGCGCAAGTAAACTCATTGAATATGTGAGCAATCCTGCCCTTACAGGTTTTTCCGCACCAAAACTGCTATGGGTACGCGATAACGAGCCTGAGCTATTTGCTCAAGCTACCACAATGCTTTTGCCGAAAGATTATATCCGTTATCGTCTCACAGGTGAAACAGCGATGGAGATATCGGATGCAGCAGGTACTTGTCTTCTTGACGTGAAACATGGGATATGGTCACAAGAGGTGCTTCACGCCATTGAGCTTAACCCTTCGCTTTTGCCGCCTATTATCGCATCAGATATCGTCAGCGGTACAATTACTGCTGAGGTTGCATCTCTCACTGGCTTAGTACCTGGTATTCCTGTTGCAGGAGGTGGCGCGGATAATGCATGTGGAGCGGTAGGCAATGGCGTCGTTGTATCTGGTCTAGCCCTGGTCTCAATTGGTACAAGTGGCGTTGTACTTGCTCATGCTGAGACCCCACAGGTTGACACATCTGGCTCTGTGCCACGCGTACATACCTTCAATCACGCAGTGCCACATGCATGGTACTTGATGGGTGTGACACAAGGAGCTGGCCTTTCACTACGCTGGGTACGTGACAATATTGGACTGCCTGAGCGTGCGTTAGAACGTTGGACAGGCGAAGATGCGTATGAACTGCTGGCGAGAGAAGCTGTCAGAGTCGCCCCTGGAAGTGACGGCCTTATCTTTCTACCATATCTGCAAGGTGAGCGCACACCACACCTCGATCCATATGCACGCGGTGGATGGATTGGCCTTACAGCACGTCATGATCGTCGCCATCTCATTCGTGCTGTGCTTGAAGGAGTTGCCTATAGTCTAAAAGACAGCTTTACTATCTTACGCGAACAAGGGCTTTCCATTGAGCAGATGCGAGCAACCGGTGGTGGAGCAAAGAGTATGCTCTGGCGACAAATTATCGCGGACATACTCGGAGTTGAACTTGTGACGACAAACGCGACAGAGGGTCCCGCATTTGGTGCCGCTCTGTTAGCAGGAGTTGCAAGCAGTGTATACTCCTCTGTCAAAGACGCATGTGAGCAAACCGTGCGTATCGTAGAGCGTACAGAGCCACGTAGCGAAAACGAGCGTGTATATGCTGATGGTTACGAGGTATATAAGGCGTTGTATCCAGCGCTCAAGCCAATAATGAGCAGACCGTAATGTATTATATACTCCTGGCGAGATACGTCTTTACCAGGAGTATGAAACAAGCGAAATTAGTACGATCTGTGGGTAAGTCCATAAATACCCAATCCAAGGAAGCAGAGTGAGAGCACAATAGCAACAATAGAAAGGACGAGACCTACCGTAGCCATTGTGCGGCGTTGGGGAGAACGACGCCCAAGTGCTGAAAGAACAATACCTACAATTGACAGAGGAATACCTAGGTAGATGGTCCAGAAGAGGATGAGACTTACAATTCCAAGTACAAGGCCTGCTATCGCCATACCACCGCCCGGTCCTTGCTGTGCTACAGGCATATATGGCGGACCATAAGTATCTTGTGGACCATACCCTGGATTCTGTACTGGCGGATAAGGCTGTTGCACAGGCTGATACGGATTAGGTTGAGGCCCAGGCTGATATGGAGCTTGGTCATTGCCATATGACCCATAAGCCGTCTGTGGCTGCTGCGGTGACTGTTGATACTGGCCTCCGTTTTGACCCCCACTATAGGGGTCCTGTGGATTTCCCTGGTAATATGGATTTTGATCGCTCATGTAAGTGGTGCTCCTTGTATACATAATGCTGAAAAATGAGTGCACATAGCATAAATTTTCTATTCACTACATTATTCAATTTCAAGCTCATACTCTTTAGTCGCCTCCTCTAAGGTGTGGTTCAAAGCTGTAAGTGCAGTATGAGGATCGACTGGCTCTTGCATCGCCTCGGCCTCTGGGTCAATGCGATTTTTTACCGATGGAATATCACGGCGTAGGTCTTCAAGCAGCTCTATGATCTTGCTTACCTTTCGCTCGGTGAGAAGTGTAATTTGCAGGTCTAGATGACGCCGTTGCTCTGCATAGCGTTCCTGCCGATTTTGCGTAGCAAGCACGATGACTGTCATAAGTAAAGCCGTTATGCTTACGGTATCCTGAAGCCAGGCAAATGGCGGTGCATCAAGAACAGGAAATCCTAGAGATTTATGAAAGACATTTACTGTAATCCATATCACTACAATGAGCAGAATGAGATATACTGCAAGAGGTCGTCCTAGTGCGCTTGTAGTTCTCTCTATAAGCCGCTGATGGTAGCTAACCTTGCGCTCGGCATTTATTCTCATTGCAACAATAGCTTCAATGTCCTGGTCAAGGATGTCCGTCAATTCCGTCAATTCTACTTTGCTCTCCGCCATCGCTTTTTCCTCTCGTATTGTTCCGGTACTTTTCAGATGGACTCAACTTTCTCAAAATTGTGTCTATAATGAACACGTTGCACACGGTATAAATGGAACGGTTCATATCACTTGTCACGTATACGTACTATAACAAGAATACTAGTAACTGCTTAGGTAGACTAGAGACTTGCCAAGGATTGCCAGGGAATGTAGAGTAAGGGTATGACGCTAGAAGAAGAATTGTTTGAGCTTCGAGAAGAGAATACAGCCTTGCATGAGCGATTGGCCCAACGAGATGAGCTGATTGCGCATTTGCAGCAGCGAGTGCAAGCATAGGAAGAGCGACTGGCCAAAGACAGTCACAACAGTCACCTGCCGCCGTCCTCTGACCGCTTCGTGCGACAGCCCAAGAGCCTGCGGAAGAAGAGCGGGAAGAAAACGGGCGGACAGCCGCTTGCCAGCAGATCACCGCTGCTGCCTTTCCAGCAGGAGGGGATGCTCCGCTTCAGTATGGAAAGCGTCTTGGGGCCCTCGCCGTGTATCTGGTGCATCAACAACTCTTGCCCTGGGCGCGGGCCTGTGAAGTGCTCTGGGACCTAGTCGGCATAGGAGTGTTTTTCCTTTCCAACGGAAGTATCCTTTTCTGTCGTTTATCCTTGCGTGCCGATGATGTTCTCTGAAACGGAAGCCGTTGCAGGACGTTCTGCCTATTTCGGAGTTGCCTTCTTGAGTTGCGAACGCAGGAGCAGTGGCAGGAAGATGAGCGGAACGGTCACAAGCGCGGTGAGCACGTAGACATCTTGATAGGCGAGTGCCTGCGCTTGCTGCTGTACCGCATGGCTCACGGTTCCCCAAAGTGCCAGTGCCGTCTGATGAACAAGTCGTTGCGTTTGCAAAATGTTAATGAGGACCGCCACCGCCAGCGAAGAAATTACTGAACGGGTGACGTTCAGCACGGTATTTGCTCCTGCCAAACCAGAGTATTACTCACCTCATTCAGTGCGATGGTGTTGGTCGTTTGTGTGAGAAATGGCAAGGCGAGTCCTCGTACAATCAGGAGTGGAATCAGAAGGAAAAAGGATGAGGTAAGTGTTGACCAGGTACCCAGGAAATAGGTATCAAGAGTGACAGCAATCGCGCCAATGATCACGAGGATACGTGGGTTGATGCGACTGTAGAAGGTACCTGTGATAATCGTTCCTACGATAGCGGCAAGCCCTTGTGGCATTAAAAGCAGACCAGCAGAGGAAGAACCTAACCCTCGTAGTGTCTGTAAGTACTGAGGTAAAAGGAAGGTTGCTCCAAACAGACCTACCGTGGCGACCCAAATGATCAGAATTCCAACGAGAAAGTTGCGTCCAGTGAATAAACGCAAATCCAACAAAGGTTCGCGTGTGCGCAACTCGATGGGAACGGCAAGCACAAGCAAGAGCAAGGCGACAATGATGCACCTTTACTGATGTAAAGAGTATGTTACAACACGACAAAGAGCAAGCGCTTAAATCAGGTATCGAACTGGTACCTATACAGATGACACAACCTTAGCCCCATCACTTTTATTGCTAACTGGTAGTATGTTACTTACTATACTCTATACAAAGAGTAGTATCTGTCAAGTCAGTAGTGCTTCGTTGCTTCGTCCCCACATACGTTCTCCTTTTCATAGACACGCGCTAACAAACATAAAAAAATACGAGAGAAAGCAACGTATAGTCATCCTTCCCTCGCCTCAAGGTCGTAACGCTCGTAACTACAGGCAGTTCATTTCGGCCAGAACTTCTTCGCTGAACGTTTCCTGGAGATCAAGTATTTGACTGTATTGCATCGCAAAAACCATGCTCATATAGCCCCAGCAGATGGCATTGATGTCGGCATCAGGTACCAGCAGGTGATTGCTTTTTGCATCTTCTAAGAGTTAAGCAATAAAGGCGTAAATCTTCTGATTGTCATCGTAATGAAGACATCTGAGTTTGAACGCTGGTGCCAGCGTCTTCAGCCCTCTGTTTCCACCCAGATGTTCATTATGACATTTCGCTTTGTAAATTGCAGGCTCCTGCGTCGTCACTCTTCCGGTTCCCGCTACTCGATCCGCTCAAAAGCGCTATGCAATCCGTAGTACACGGCAGCGCCCAGGAAACGAAATTTCATGCGATGGGTTTCCATAAACTCGCTGAACGCTTTGACTTCATGCTGACGGTCATGGAATTCATCAAAGAGGATGATTGTGCCTGGAGAAATGGCTTCCCGTAATGTATCAAGAACATACTTGGTTGACGAATACAGGTCAGCGTCAAGGTTGAGCACAAGACGCTCATGTGCGGGCAGCACAAAGTCGGGAAGCGTTTCATGAAACCAGCCCTGGTGAAGAAGAATGCGGGGATCATCGAACTGCGGCAGCACCCCGTTGACATCAAACGTCCCCTTGGGAAATCTGTTCCAGGCTTCAGGCAAGCCTTCAAAGCTGTCGAAACCATGAAGTGAAGAGAGGGGGTTTTGCAACACGTTACTCCACGTGCGAAGCGATGCTCCTTGCCAGACACCAAATTCGAGATACAGAACGACCTCCTGCTCGATCTTACGGGCAAGAGCGGTATACAGGTCACATCGGTCTCGATAGCGAGGTGAGGTGCTAAAGCTGTAGCCGTTCTCCTTCAACCAATGTCCCACTTCAAGGAAGTTGATGGCATGGTTTAGTTTGACAAGGTGTGAGGGCTTCATATGCTCTCCCATGCGTAAGCAGAGTCTTGTCAACCCTGAGGAGATGAATTCCTGCATGATAAGCTTCTTTCTCTCTGCTTCCTGTCGCTGCTGCTCTGGTATTTCCGTGTTCTGTATGCAAGGGATCTGTTCAGTTCGCGATGGCATCTTTTTAACCTTTCCCAACCAGTAAATTCTATGCTCAATGTTGTCAATCTGGTATTTCCGTGTTCTGTATGCAAGGGATCTGTTCAGTTCGCGATGGCATCTTTTTAACCTTTCCCAACCAGTAAGTTCGAGGAGTCCCTAAAAAGATGTGCCAGGCTGGCTTCTGTGGCACTGATAATGTTCGTGGCACTGGTAAGACCAGTGCCACGCTGCTTTCGCTTTCCGGCCCAGGCACACAAGCAGGTGTCATTTGCACCAGTTTGTCCCGTTTCAGACGTAGCTGTATCGACGATCCTGGATATTGCTTATCCCTGTTCACAATTCCCCCCAAACTAGTGTTGCATTTGATGTCTTTAGTAACGATAGTCAGGCTTGTTTCGTCATCCTACAGTATCTTGATGAAGTTCTAATGAATCGGGTAGCTTGCCTCAAAAAGTAAAAATGGCATAGTACTTTTGTAACAACCGATCGGTACCGTGTAAATGTTCCGTACCGTGTAAATGTTGAGAATAGGTGGGCGAAATTTTGACAATTATGTGGGCGGTAAAACGGGCGTAAGAATGCAGGAACGCATATGTGTTGTATGATGAATTGCCTCTTACGGCTCTGCTGTGTCTTCCCTACTGACTGCTTGCTTACCCATTTAATTGTCAAAATGTTTAACAATCTGCCCATTTAATTAATTATCACAGTTACAACATATAGCGAAAGTTATGAGACTTTACGACATATTACAACAAAGTATATGTTCAGTCCAGTGTGTATCGCAAGAGAGACGATGCCCATACTGCCATGTTCAATGACGTGATGAACGTCTACGCATCATTGCGCAGGGTCTTGCCAACCAGATTTTCTTGCGGAATTTTTTGTTTGCTTAGTATCTGTGTCATAATCTCAGTTCCTCTTCCACATAACGACCAGAAATATAGTATACTAGCGAAGGTTCTCTGCTCCTTTAACATGATGTGTGAAGCACTCTATACGACAAAGGCGAGAGGCGATGATGGGCGAAAAAGAAATCCAAATGCTTACGAAAACATGTACACGATTTTTACATTCTTGGTATCCCCAGACTCCAAAGCAAGAGTTGAGCGAACTCGCAGCATATACTGATCGAGAAACTGACGTTGACCACTATGGTGAAGGTGAACTCATCACCGCATTTGAAGCAGATATGGCGCGATTCTTGGGCAAAGAGGCGGCGGTATTTATGCCAAGCGGAACAATGTGTCAGCCGATTGCGCTGCGTATCTGGACCGATCAGCGAAAACTCCCGCGTGTGGCCTTTCATCCAACATGCCATCTCGAACTGCACGAGCAGCAAGGGTATCGTAAACTTCACAACTTAGAGAGTGTGCTCGTCGGACCCGCGCATCGTCTGCTGACACTCGAAGACTTACAAGCTCTTTCAGAGCCAATTGGAGCATTGTTGCTTGAACTCCCTCAACGTGAAATTGGTGGTCAGTTGCCAAGTTGGGAAGACTTGAATGCGATCATTCGCTGGGCGCGAGAAAAAGGCATTGCCACCCATCTTGATGGTGCAAGGCTTTGGGAGTGCCAGCCCTTCTATGGACGTGAGTATACAGAAATTGCGGGATTATTCGAGAGCGTCTACGTCTCCTTCTACAAGGGGCTTGGTGGTATCGCAGGGGCTCTCCTAGCGGGACCAGCAGATTTTATTGCGGAGGCACGGGTATGGCAACGCAGACAGGGTGGGAATCTCATTCACCTCTATCCCTTTGTGCTCGCCGCGCGAAAAGGTTTCACAGAACGGTTGAGCAAGTTGGGCACGTATCATGCAAAGGCAAAAGAGATTGCAGCAGTCCTCTCATCATTTCCACACATCGAGATTGTCCCAAATCCACCGCATACGAATATGATGCATGTCTTTGTGCAAGGAGACCACGACCAGTTGCTAGACGCGTCTCTGAAGATAGCACAGGAAACGAAGACGTTGCTCTTTGCACGACTTGCTCCAACAATTGTGCCACGTTGGTCAAAATTCGAGCTCACCATTGGTGACGCATCGCTTGATCTGAGAAACGAGGAGATTACAGAATTGTTCACCAGGCTTTTTTCAACTGCTGGCAACGTGTGATGTGACGAATAGTGAGAAGAGGATACGACAATGAAAACCTCTCTAGGGGCCTCATTCGTTCCACCCGCGTTCGGCCTCTCATGAGATGTGCTTCGCTAGTAGGTATGTCTCTTGCGCAACTTTGCTGATTCTCATTACTGATGAGTTGTTCGTAGGAGAATGCCTTGATGTGGAAAGTTACTTGACAGACATTCAATTGTAGGATTACTCTCTCAACATCAGCGAGGTAGTGCAAGAGCGGACCTTCTTGACAAAGCAGAGTCTTTTTGGGGACGTGTTCTCTGACTGCCTTCTCCATTGTTTATTTTCCCATGTTCACATAGCGATAGAGCGTCGCACGTGAGATATGCAGGTCTTTACAAATATCTCGTATCTCATGTGTCTTATCTGCATACAACTTTTGCGCCAGTGCTACCTTGCTGGAGAGTTCAACTGTCTTTGGTCGTCCCCCTTTTCTTCCTCGCGCTCTGGCAGCGTCTAATCCGGCATGGGTTCGTTCCCGAATAAGGTCTCGTTCAAACTCTGCGAGGGCACCCATAATATGAAAGATGACCACGCTCCAGGCAGAAATCTAAGCTAGGAGCAGGAGCAAGAGGAGATTGAGGCTCATGGCGACCAGCGTAATCCACCCCACTGGAGAATGTTTCGTGAGTTGGGGAAGCAGCAAGCCTGCGACGAAGGAGCCTGCCGCTCCTGCGGTGAAGAGCAATCCAATACGAGCATCGTTGGTCGAGATGAACTCGTCCATTGGAAAAGTCAGTCAGAGACAGACGAGATGCTCCCTCCAGGGGAGTGAAGCAATCCCGCGGTGAGCCAGCGAAGCGAGCCCACTTCTGACGGCTCTCCTATGATCGTGGTTATGCTGCCAACGCATAAGAGACAAGAAGAGGAGCATGGAATGAATCAGCAAGAAGAGGTCCCACAGACCGCAAGAAAACAAGAAAAGTCGTCGAGACCACCCGCAACGAGTAGGAGGGTTACGGATCACCTTGCCAACGAACGAACCTTTCTTGCCTGGATACGTACCGGCTTGGCAACCATGACCTTTGGTTTTGTTGTCGAACGCTTTGGGCTGGTCGTGCGGGAACTGGACCCCCAGACGAGATTGCTCTTTGTGCTCTCCTTTCATGCTTCATCACTGATTGGTGTCGCACTGACGGTCTTGGGCGTGATCATCCTAGTGTTTGCACTCATCACCTTCCTGCATACTCGTCGTTCCATCGATGCGGAACAATTCCATCCTCCTGTTGGCTTTGCCGTCGTGCTAACCATTCTCGCAAGCATTATTGGTGGTCTCCTTGCAGTCTATCTGCTGTTTTCGGCCTAGGAAGCAGCAGAGACCATTGAAAAATGGGTGCTAAGTTTGTACTCAACATGTCGCAGACCACTTGTCGCAGAAGGGTAAGGGGTGATTGCGTGCTGACATGAAGTGCAAGGTAGCCTCCTAGCTCTCTAAAGCAGCATGTTCCATATTTTGTATCACGCCGCTTCCCACTTGCATTTCTGCCTCATTGCTACTAGACTGACTCGGAGCAGAAAACTAGCAGAAGAAAATACTTTCTGCTCGGAGTAGCAACTCTCCTATTTCAGCTTTTCTGCTCTGGAGAAATGGGCAAAAGTCACATTGACAGGCAAAAACTCGTCGCAGAAACGTTTTTCAGATGAAACGCGGAGAATGATTTGTCCACTTTACACTTTCTCGCAGCTTCACGCATATTGGGCCTACATGACTATCATGAAATGCATTAGCTTCACGTATGTTTTTCCCGGTTTAATATGGTCAGATCAGTACGTGAATCTCCGCAAAAGCCGTAGTCATCGCCTGTGGGTGCTCAGATCCCACGGACTTGGTCGATGACTGCCCCCGCCGTTGGTCGATCCACGGACACACCACGCCAGGCCACGTGCTGGTCGGGTCGCACAAGGAGAAGCGAGGTACCATAGAGCTCCTCGAGTGTCTGGCCGCGCATCTCGAGCACGGTCAGTGGCACCCCACGTTCTGCAGCGCACTCTATGAATGGGGTCACATTGGCGTCGTCACGGAGCCGAAGGAGCGACAACCCATTTCCTAGCTGATCATAGAGGGATGCTCCATCTGGCAACCACAGGTGTGGCAACCGCGCTCCCGGCCGCGCCGTCGGCTTATAGTTCTGACCTTCGGGAATAAGAGGTGTACCGTCGTCAACGATCACTGGCGAGGTATCGTACTGGTAGCCTAGAACGAGTCCCAGGCTATGGAACTCTGGGTCTTTGGCGACTCGGATCGCCTGAGCCGCCGCACTCCGCGCTTGCTCGCCAACCAGGCCCAAGGCTTCCATCTCTTGATTGCCGAGGTCAGGGGCAAGCACACTCATATTCGCTGTGGCCTCCCGGATGGTTCGCTCGGCGACCAATCGCCGCTCAGCCTCATAGCTTACGAGCAGGCCATCTCCACCCCAGCCGTCAATCACCGCCGCCAGTTTCCAGCCGATGTTCACGGCATCGCCGATTCCGGTGTTAAAGCCGTGCCCACCCCATGGCGGATTCAGATGCGCGGCATCGCCTGCCAGGAAGACCCGGCCATTCCGGTAGCGGTCCGCTAGCAGCATACGTGCCGTCCAGGGATCCGTTCCGAGGACCTCGGCGTCGATCTCGGCCCCGACAAGGCCACGGATGAGGGCGTGTGGGTCAGCCTGACCGGTCTCAGCAGACACGCCGTTGGCGATGACCCACCACCGATCCTCCAGGTCTATACGGCCCAGGAGCCCAGGGCGGGCCGGATTGAGGACCCAGTATTGGACTGCCGGGCCATGAGGGTGCCGCTCCGCCAGTCCTGATGCCCGAAAGACGATGCCGAAGTTCGGACCAGCGTCCGAACTTCCCACGTAGTGGGCTCCGATTGCCGCGCGAACGACGCTGCGGGATCCGTCGCAACCCAGGACGTAGGACGCCTCGACCTGCCGATGCTCGCCTCGCTCATTGACGATGGTCGTCCGTACACCCTCATCGTGCTGCTGGAGGGTGTGTAGCGACCAGCCCAGGCAGAGGTAGCATGACTCCAAGTCGGTGACCGCCTCCCGCAACACCTCCTCGACCAGTGGCTGGGCGATCTGTTGCCCCGACTCCGCGTACACATCGGTTCGCTGCGGTGAAAGCCCTAAGCAATGAGTGAAGCGCGTCACCTCGTGACCGAGCAATGTTGTACAGAAGACGATGTCCTGCGACCAGTCCACCTTGAGCGGTGCCACCGCGCGAATGCGCTCGGCCAGCCCCCATCGGCGAAAATGTTCCATCGTCCGGACATTGGTCGTCTTGGCTCGTGGCCTGAGCCGCGAGACGGCCAGTCTCGGCTCGACGATCACGCACTGTACGCCGCGTCGCCCCAACTCGATTGCTGTACTGAGTCCGACGGGACCACCCCCGACGATGAGTACCTCCGTCTTCTGGGGAATATCTTGACTTCTGTTTGAGGTATTTCTCGCCATCATGTTCCAACCCTGCCTTTCTTATATGGTAAACGAAAAATAAGCCCATTCGCCAGAGGGCTGGAACAAGAGCATACTTGTTCTCTACACCCGTTGAACACGGAAGGCGAAAGTCTATTTAGGGCAAAAGTTTGAGCACCTTTTCGGCGTTCCCATAGTCAGAGACGCGTCGCAGCAGATGGTTCGCTGCTGGGGATAATGCCTCATCAGCGCGTGCTAGATAGAACGGAATCATTTCTCCCCAATGGCCGAGAATGAGTTGTAAACTCGGATACTGGTCGAAGACCCCTGCCAGGATCATGCGGAGCGCGTGGATGCCTGTCTCCATGTGCCATCCCCAACTGGCAGTCGTCAGGCTCAGACTGACAGCAGGATCTAAGCCAGCATAGTAGGCAGTTCATGCAACTGCCTCGAAGCAAAGGTCTCTTGTGCGTAGCCCTCCACACGTCACCACGACTACAATGGAGAGCGTGGATCGCCAAGTGGCACGTGCAAATCCAAAGGACCAGAGGGCTTAAACTCACCTGCATAGGCCCGCTGATGCAGTTCGACGAAAGAGGCGCCGACTTGGCGTGCCGCCACCATCTGCTCAGGATCGACAGGCATCCCAATAGGGTTGGAGGCGAATTGCGGCGAGGTGCGCATCCACTCGCTGGACTCCTGCCAGGTCCCGAAATTGTCGGATTGCAACTCGACGCTGTTCCCGTCAGGGTCCTCGTAGTAGAATGAGATGGTCATGCCATGATCGAGGCAGGCGTGCGGCTCGATGCCCAGAGTCTTCAGACGCAAGTAGGTGTCGAGCAGCTCACCCATCGTTGGGTACTCGAAGGCACTATGATGGAAGCCTGTGTGCATCAGCTTGTCAGAGTCCTCGCTCAACTGTGGTGAGGTCAGCAGCGCGAGGCGATGGTTGGCCTCATCATTGGTGAGCCACGCCCCACCTGGAAACTGGTAGTTTGACTTCATGCCCACCACGGTGCCGTACCATTCAATCATCTCGTGCAGGCGCCTCGTCTTCAGGTTGATGTGGTGCAAGATAGGTCGAGTGATGGTTGTACCCTCAGATACGTGTGACATTCCTTTTCTCCTCTCAAGTTGTTGAGATGAGAGACATCTCTTCCATGAGACTCGTCTCTCCTGTGAGATGGACTCACCTCTTTTTTTATTCTGCTTCTATAGCGTGATACGCTTACACATCCTTCTGCTTACATCAGAGTGCCCACCACAGGATTGCGAAGCTGACCAATACCTTCGATCTCGACTTCCGTGATATCCCCGTCGTGTAAAAAGAGGGGAGGAGTGCGTTTGAAGCCTACTCCCGATGGCGTTCCTGTCGCAATGATATCCCCCGGCTCCAACGTCATGAGGGAACTGAGAAACGAGATCACGGCCGCCACCGAAAAGATCATAGTGGCAGTGCTGGCATATTGGACCACCTGCCCATTGACTCTGGTGGTCAGCAAAAGCATCTGGGGATCGGGAATATCAGATGTCGGCACTATCCCTGGTCCCATCGGGGCGAAGGTATCCAGGGCTTTGCCAGCCATGTACTGGCTTGTCTGCATTTGCAGGTCGCGTGCGCTGACATCATTAAAGACGCTATAGCCTGCCACGTACTCAAGCGCTACGGAGACCGAGACATCTTTGCAGCGTTGACCAATCACGACTGCCAGCTCGCCCTCGTAGTCAATCTCGCGGCTCACGCGCGGAAGCAGGATCGGGGCGGAAGGACCAACAAGCGCATTGCGGAACTTGGCGAAGAAGACTGGCACCTCTGTCTGTGCGAGCCCTGCTTCGTTGGCATGATCGGCATAATTGAGGCCGATACAGATGATTTTATCGGGATCGGGCACTGGCGGTCCAAGTTCGACTGACGCGGTCTGGAACACTCCTGGTGCATCGGGACCAGCGTTAAGTGCCTCGCGAGCCTGCTTGAAGACCGTGCGCACGATTGCAGGTCCGGCAGCCAGCAGATGTCTGGTCGTCGTCTCATGAACACCATCGTGCCAGAGGGCCGTGACATCCACCACGAGACCCTCGTGTTCTATACCGGCACGCCAACTTCCCTCTGTGTGACCTTGCATGCGGTAACTGACTAGTTTCATGACTACACTCCTCTCTCCCTACTGAACTGCTGTCTTGATCAATAATAGTCTTCCCATTGCAGCACGTCCCGCCAGAGCGGTGCTTTGCTTTCGCTGGGCGAGAAGACAAACTTGCCCATCCGTCCGCGATAGTATGTCATCGGCATCCCTTCATCAGCATGGGCTGCCTGCACTTCGGCAAGGAAGATCGCATGAGTCCCACCTGTGACCTCGCCTACAACACGGCACTCGATTGTGGCTAATGTGTTGGATAAGAGAGGAACTCCAAGTTCTCCGAATACTATGGGGATTTCCCGGAACTTGTTGGGGTGAGGGGTAGCAAATTGCCGAGCCATTGCCTGCTGGTCTTCTCGCAAGATATTCACGGCGAAGACCTTTACCTTTGAAATGACCTTTGGAGTGCCGGTCCTCTTATTGATACACACCAACACCATCGGTGGGTCGAGGGAGAGTGATGAGACAGCACTTGCCGTCAGACCATAGTTGACTTCTTCATCGCGTGTCGTAATCACGGTCACTCCGCTCGCGAAGTGACCAATCACATCCCGGAATACCTCTCGGTCGATCAATCGGGTCCCCTCTGGGATCTCCGCACGGTTCACGATGTCCATGTTTCACCTCACAGGTTTCTGCTCGTGCTCACTCTCCCTCTACAGGCAGAGTGGCACTGGATGCATTAGACTAATGGGGTTACCGTGTTTTCCACGCCTAACAGGGCTTTGCCGTAGACCTCGTCCGAGACCGTGGGAAGGATCACCGCGTGACGCGCCGCCGTATTCGAGTCCCGCCACATGCGCTGCAACGGGCTGGACAGTGCAAAGCTCCCAGCACCATGAGCAGAAAGCAGGATGTCGATGGCATCCGTGATGTTGCGTATCGCGGCACCGCTATAGGCCCGGATGCGGGCACGTCTCGTATAATTGGGATAGACACTCTGCGCTGCCGCCTCGTCAATATCGGCTGCAGCACGATAGGCGAGCAGATGCGCGGTGTCGATCTTGACCGCGGCATCGGCGATCTGAAGTTGGAAGGCGACTGAGTCGGTTTGTTTCTGGAACGACGTATAAGCGATTGAACGCTGCGGTGCTTTCTCGATCACATACTCAAGTGCCGCACGTCCCATGCCCAGCTGTGGACCAAGAAGGACGAGAACCGCGACTGGCACAAATGCGGAGCGATACAGGGCTTCCTCGTGTTTATGCTCGGTCGGATAGTCTCCCTCAATGGCGCGGGGAAGAGACAGGATGCGATAATCAGGGACAAACACCTCGTTGGCGACGAGTGCATTGCTGCCGGTGCCCTTCATGCCTGTCACATACCACGTATCTTCAATGGAGAGCTGCTCCCCCGGAATAAGTGCCAGTCCCTGGTCCACCTGTACCCCAGCCTCGTTGACAACGGGTACACCGACAAGTCCCCAGGTGGCGTGCAGAGATCCTGAAGAATAGTACCATTTCCCAGTCACGATCAGGCCGCCATCCACTCGTCGCGTCTTGGCGGAAGGAGCGAAGACGCCAGCGACTCGTGCGTTGGGATTCGCCCCAAACACGTCGTCTTGCGCCTGCTGAGGATAGAGCGACGTAAACCAGTTACATACATTGATCAGTGTCGTCACCCAGGCTGTGGACCCACATCCCTCAGCGATCGCAGCTGAGACCTCAAGCTTCGTGCGAATATTCACTTCATAGCCACCATAGCGCCGGGGCACGGTGATCCGAAAGAGGCCAGCGTCGGCGATAGCCTGGATATTCTCTTCTGGGACCCGTCGCCCGTCCTCTGTTAAGGCTGCATTCTTCTTGAGGAGCGGGCGCAGTGCTTTGGCTCGCTCGATGAGTTCTTGCGTGTCTGTGGAGGTTTCCGCCGTCGTAATCTGCTCGATCATGATGAATTCCCTTTCTTTGGTACTGTTCGGCCAGTAAACAGCAGGCATCTTCGATATGTCCTGCCCTCTTCGGTAGTAGACCAAGAACCTGTCATTGGTTGTTTGAACTGATGACCCATGTGGAACACTAAATGATCTCGAAGCAAAGATTTCAAACCTCGGCTTACCGTCTCCTCTTCTTCTCGTCGCCTAGCGAACGCGATGTGAGCGTTTTTTGAAATCACGCTCAAGAGAGTCTTTGCAAGTGCAAAAATTTCGTCGAAAATATGTTAAATTCATGCTTAATAAAAAGCGTGCATATCACGTTCACTAGACAAAGCAGGTTAGAATATTGTATAGTATGCATTATGCATACGACGTTTGTCAAGAGAGAGAACAGAGCATTATGAACGTGACGACACCATTGGGAAAGGGCAACACAACTCCCATCCTCACTAAACTCACGATAGCGGAGCAAATTGCGGCTACTCTGCGACACGAAATCATCACGGGACAACTGCCAGCAGGGACGAAGTTGCCCCAGATTGAGACCGCTCAACGCTTTGGAGTGAGTACGACTCCCGTTCGTGAGGCATTTGGACTGCTGCAAAGTGATGGCCTAGTGCAGATCGACACTCGTCGAGGAGTCACGGTTTTCTTACCGACCATCCAGGACCTTATTGAGCACTACAAAATTCGTATGGCACTGGAGATGCTGGCCGTCGAGGAAGCAGCTGAGTGCTTCCAAACGCAGGATGCTCCTCCACTTATTGCCATCCTCGATGAGATGCACACCACCAGCGAGGCCACTCTTTATGTTGAGCGAAATCACCAGTTCCACGTGCGATTGTATCGCCTTGCGGGACGTTCACGACTGCTCACGATGATTGAGGAATTGCGCAATGCCTCAATCGCCTACAACCATCTCTATGCAGCAGCAGACGTTCCCAAAGATGCAGAGCGTCTCGACAGGGAACATCGAGATATTCTTGCTGCCTGCCAAGCGAACGATCCAGTTCGTGCGGCTAATGCTGTGCGCCACCATATTCAACAGACTATCATTCATGTTAAGAACGTACTTGAGGGTGGGAAAGCATGAGAAGGTAGACAGCAGCGTTCTTTAGAACTGTCTATTTACTTTGAAGGGGCGACTCTTATGTCAAAGGATGCTTATCCAACTGCGACGAACGAAACCTACGAAGATATTCGACACAAACAGGAAGCTACGCCATCAGATACAAGCGATCTCGATGAATTGCTGTTACCGCCTGAAGACTAGGTCATCTGGACACGCTGTTCTCATCAGAAGAACGCCATGCTCCCGTCGTGACGGTACAGGATGCCTCAGCGCACAGTTTAGCCTTTCTTGGCAGTCTGTATGGAGTTCCGACCATCCCACTCGGCGTTGATCGTTTTGGGCAATCAGGCTCACAAATGGACCTCTATCGATATACAGGGATTAGCGTAGACGATATCGTCAGTGCAGGGTATTTGGCATTGGAATTAGGTGAAGATGCCTGAACCTCGTGTGGCAAAAGAGATTGTGATGCCCAAATTGGGAGACGAGATGACTGAGGGGAAACTCGTCAGTTGGATCAAGCATGAAGGAGGGAATCTTAAGTATGTCTGAAGCAATCGCAATAACACATGTAAAAGTGTTTGACGGCAAAGAATTGACCGATGAACGTACGGTGGTCATTGACAATGGTATCATCTCTGATGCAATGACTGCTGACAGGACTGTTGATGGTCAGTATGGCACCCTTCTCCCTGGCTTCATCGATTCCCATGTCCATCTTATGAGTGTAGCTGATCTAGAGCAAGGGACGCAATGGGGCTGTACGACCATGCTCGATATGGGTTCGCCAGCTATGACGTTGACCGACTCACTCCGCCATCGAAAAGGTTTGGCCGATATACGAGGCTCAGGAAACCCGGCCAGTGCTCCCGGAGGCATGCAGACGACCAAAATGGGCTTTCCTCCTTCTAGTGCTGTTACAGGCCCGGCCGATGCGGGTCGCTTTGTTGCTGATCGCATTTTGGAAGGTGCTGATTACATAAAAGTGATCGTTGAGGATCCTCGCAGGATGGGTTCCGCTGCGCTTGATGTTGCAACAATCGCCGCACTTGTCGAGGCCGCCCATAAGGCAAGTCTGAAAGTTATTGCTCATATATCCGTCTTAGCCGCACTCATGAATGCCGCTGATGCAGGAGTAGACATTATCACACATGCTCCCCTCGACGCAGACGTTGATGAAAACCTGGCGTTCTCTCTTGCGAAGCGAGGCATCGTGTCGGTACCGACGTTAACCATGATGCGTGCAGTGGCCAGTAGGGCAGAACGCATGTTGACGCATGGGGCTGCCATAGAGTATACCCATGCTCGATCAACGGTGTCAGCTCTCCACCTGGCAGGTATAAAAATCCTGGCAGGCACTGACTCGAACTCAGCACCTGCTTCACCTGCGCAGATTCAACACGGGGAATCATTCCATGATGAATTACGTTTGCTTGTCGAGGCTGGGCTGACGCCCGTTGAAGCTCTGCGTTCTGCAACGGTAGTACCTGCTGAGTTCTTTGGTTTCACGGATCGAGGTGTCATTGAGGCTGGTCGTCGGGCTGACCTTCTTCTCATTGATGGAGACCCGACCCAAGATATTGCTGCCACCCATGCAATTCGTGGCGTTTGGGCGGCAGGAGTGAAAGTTCGATAACAAAAAGCGAAAAGACTAACCAGGCGTCAAGATACATCGGATTGCGCACCCATTGATAGGGTCCCGATCTTACCAGAAATATCGGCGCGTCGATGGGCGCTGGCGTCCCACGGCCGATGAAGGTGAACGCTCCGGCACACCAGAAGTAGAAGACTACTCCTACGAGCAGAGGGAGTAAACCAATCAGCCAGATCGATGGGGAAGGCATCACCGCCTCTCCCGACCATTGCAACAGGAGCCAGGGAACGATCCCCAGCACTGTCCCCGGAGCCAGGATTGTGAAAATGAGCGTTTTCAGAGCAACCATACACTGTCTGCCTTTCTCTCTCGTTTGCACACCATCAGGCCCTGACCGGCTCAGAACCTGATGACTTCATCCACACAAAATCCTGCATGCCAGCCCTATGAAAGATCGGCCTGAAAAGCGCAGGAAACGCTGGTAGGGCTGTTTCAAGATCAATCGGTTCAGGTTTCCCGACAGCATAGACCCTTTTATGCCAGAGCACCGTACCGCCTCCAGCAGCCGACATGTTGCGATACCAATCCACCTTCGACCCATACGTTAACGCAATCACAAAGCCCTCTCCCAGCGGCCACACCCAGATCACCGTCTCATAAGGCTTTCCCGAACTCCGGCCAACATGACGAATAATGGCAAACGGGCCGAGGGAAAGATGAGCAAACACGCGTAATAGCCGATTCGTGACATACTTATTAAAAATGCGTATTCGACTAGGCAACTTAAAGATATGTGTTCGATTAGCCAGCATCTTATCCTCCTTGAACAAAGGTCAAAGCCAACGATTACGGTGTCAATGCGCGCATGATCACCTCGACGACCGCATCAGCGTGGTCGAGTGCTGGTGGGTGTGCTTCCTCCCCAAGCACAAGGTTCATGATGACATAGGTTAACAGCCCGCCAAGCAACGTGTGTGTCACGGCGTCGAAATCAACATCGGCGATGATCTCTTGCTCACGGGCCTCTTGCAGCAGCGCACTGAGAATGGCGAGGCCGCGCCGGGTGACGGTTGAGAAAAACAGGATGCCGAGTTGCGGGAAGCGCGGCGCTTCGGCGATGATCATGCGCACCAGGAGCAGATAGCCGGGCTGGCTCATCATGGAGAGGATCTCGCGGGAAAGCTGCGTGAGTGTCTGGCGCAGCGATGGCAGATCGTGGGGCATGGGCAGGGCCGCCAGCTTCTGGGAAAAAACCGGCTGCTCCAGCGTCAGGTGCGAGAGGACATCGGTAAAGAGTGCCTCCTTGTTAGCATAGTGGCGATAGAGGGTCTCCTTCGAGGAAATACCCGCCTCCGTCAGGATGGCATCAATGCTCGTTGCCAGGTACCCCTGCTGAAGAAACAGCCGGTAGGCCGCCGTACGAAGTCGCTCGCGGGTCTGTTGGGCGCGTGTGTTCGGTCTGTGTTTCATTTCTCCTTGTTCATTTCCGTAACGTACTTTACGTTACGATTATAGCGTGGGGACGAGCGCTTGTCAAGGGCCAGAGTGACCACAGGGCGAACCACAAAGCACTTCTTTTGGCCTTCTCTTTTCTTTTCTCGGCATCTGTGACAGGGTGAGGTAGTTGAAGCAGTCACCAGCCTTTCGATCACAAAGATCAGCCAGAGTGGTAGGTAGGGCTGGATGAGTTGGTAAATGGCGGGTGTCCCCAGCCCTGAAGCCATATCATAGGCGTATTCGTTAGAATAGCATCCGTTTCTTCGAGCATCTGGCTAAAAGACTTCTTTTTCTTTTCTGCCTTGTTTTTGCAACACAATCACCAATGGTGTTGTTTGACAGATAAAATGAAATACCATCATGAGTGTTGTGTTTTCCTATCGTATACAAACCGAGCGACCAGAAAAAACAGGGACAATGATGAGAAAAGCAGAGCAAGGAAAGTATTTAGACATCCCCTTGAAATCATACTTAGAATAAGTTATTAAGGACATGTCTTCTTGACACAATAAAAGCTTTATGCCTAAAATGAAAAGACACTATGTGTTTTTAATGCTTGAAATCCTTTTGAGTGTAGAAAGAAGACTGATGGTATCTAAGCTGAGTTTAAGGCAGAATATGCTTGATGAGGCGAATACTTTTCTTGACTTATGTAACTTTGAACATGCTTTGTCGTCTCCTCTTTATGAACGAAGGATGGATGTGACTCATGCAATCAAGCACTTCGGCAGCTATTCACATACTAAAGAAGAGCTTGCCTTTGGAGCGAAGGTGGCCTGGCGCAATAGTTCGCGCTGTATTGGACGGCTCCATTGGCAATCTCTTCTGGTACGTGATATGCGTCATTTGTTAACATACGAAGACATTTTCGATGCACTAGTTGAACATATACAGCTTGCAACCAATGGAGGGAAAATCAAGTCCATCATTACTATTTTTGCGCCACAACGACCTGGGGAGCCTGGAATACGTATATGGAATCCTCAACTGATCAGATATGCTGGCTACAAGCAAGCAAATGGAGCAATTATTGGTGATCCCCTCCATACGAAACTCACAGAGGTTGCTCTTCGTATGGGCTGGAAGGGAGGAAAGAAAACATCATTTGACATCCTCCCCGTTATCCTTCAATTACCAGGTCAATCCCCTAAACTTTTTGAATTGCCAAATGATGTGGTGAAAGAAGTTCATCTTACTCATCCTGATTTTGCTTGGTTTGATGATTTACACCTAAAATGGTATGCTCTTCCTCTCATTTCAGATATGCGTTTAGAGATTGGTGGTATTTCCTATACTGCTGCCCCTTTCAGTGGATGGTATATGGGAACAGAAATTGGCGCTCGCAACCTGGCAGACAATAAGCGGTACAACATGCTTCCTGTTATTGCAAAGAGAATGGGCCTTGATATAGGTTCTGAAAGAAACTTATGGAAAGACCAGGCGATGATTGAGCTAAACAAGGCAGTATTGCATTCTTTTGCTACGCAAGGCGTAACCATAGTAGATCATCACACGGCATCTAGACAATTTATTGTACATGAAGAAAATGAGGTTCGTGCGGGTCGAAGTATATCAGGAGATTGGGGCTGGCTCGTTCCGCCTGTATCTGGTTCTTTATCACCTATCTTCCACCATAGATATGTGGATTTTGCTAGTAAACCAAACTTTTTTTATCAGCCGAGTGCTTATAGTGCGTGAAATAATTGTTGAATGTAGTAGATTTAGGTGAGCTAGTATGCATGGTTTAATCTTTATGATGTTACCCATTTAGAGCTATAGTTTAATTGGCTAGATGCGGTCACAAAAGTTATCACCTTACTCCGTTTCAAGCGTGTATAGGAAAATGTTCGTCTTTCTCAAAATGTGAGCCAATTCACTGCATTTTTGTGGTATTCCCTGCATACTTATGAAGGGAATATTTTTTTCCTATGAAACATTTTCTGTTTCTTCTCTTGATCGAGACAAAAAGAACTCTTTAAGCATTGATACTAGTACAGGATCTGAATTCAGCACACCGCTGGATAATGATGGGATCACATGAATGCAGTGGAAGACGACTCTCAATTGACTCTTGAAGCCTCGCAAGGATCAACAGAGGCATTTGAGAAGCTGGTAGTACATTATGAGCCGCGCGTGAGGCGTATGCTCTATGGACTTACACAGGACGTGCAACTTACGCAAGACCTTTGCCAGGAGACCTTTCTCGCGGCATATAAGGCGTTGCCTCGAATGGATGGCAAGGAGTTGCGTTTTGCGCCTTGGCTCTATCGCATTGCGCTCAACCAGGTGCGTAGTGAGTGGCGACGGCGAAAACATGTGCTGGTGATTCCATTTTCGTCGCCACCATCTAGCGGCGACGAGGAATTCGACGAGGCAAATCGGGACTTTATGGTGAGTGATGTACGCTTTGAAGAAGGCGTCGTAGAGCGTGACCTTGTGCAGCGTGTCCTTGCTCAACTTCCACCTGCCTCAGCGATGTGCCTTATGCTAGATGCTGAAGGATTCACGTATAATGAGATTGCAGAAACTCTGCAAGACTCACTCTCCGCCGTAAGGAGCAGACTGGCCCGTGCTCGCCAGTCGTTCCAACGTATCTATGCAGGACTCGATCAAGAAGGAAGCTGATGAAGGACGATGTTCAAGATTCGCATGCAAACGAAGGTCTTCTCCCGTGCTCAATGAGTAGCCAATGTCTCCGTTTTATAGATGAGCTAAGTGAACACGTGCCGCAAGAAGGATTGACTTTAGAGAACACGCAAGATGCGAAGCTTCTGGAGCAGCTACGCGTCCACGCTCCAACTTGTCAAACCTGTACCGCTGCCGTGGCTACTGCAAGTAAGATGCTTGCTCAACAACGTCGTGCCTTGCGTACCATTCTTGATGAGGGTGAGCAGAAGATTCCCTCGACTACAGCAAACATCATGGCGGCTATTCAGCAAGAGCAGATACTGCCTCGAAAAGCATCTATTGGCGTGAACAATCATGCCCATGAAATAGCATCTAGCGTACCGTTTCCACAGATGCGTGAGCTTGAGACGCCGCGACCAAAACGACCAAAGCGCACTCTCTATAATGCTTTAGCACTTACAGCGGTAGCTGCTATGCTTGTAGCTTCTTTTGGCCTTCTTCGCTCTATTTTGCCGTCGCGTTCTTCGAGCAGCAGTAGTAGTGCCATGATGAGTAGTCCTACTGAGACGATGACGAAATACACACCATTCATTCCAGGCACAACTGCCACATGGGCCGCTGTAATTATTGCGTATAAAATAAAGAACACCACTGTGATTGCTAATTACGATCCTATAAGTGGAAAGTACACAACACTCGTAACTTCTTTGTATGCAGATACGTCTGTTAACGGTGTTTCGCATCATGGGCAGATGCTACTCTATTCCGTTTATGATGGCGTCAAAACAGCATATTATGTCTATTCACAATCAACAACCGATGCTATCTATACGACACCTGGCAAAAGTAGTTCAGCTATCTGGAGTACTGATGACAGTTCCATTTTTATAAGTACAGCAAAAGGAGTTGCACAGGTAGACACATGGACGCATGAGGCACACCTTATTTTGCCTGCACTTGCGTCAACGAAACTGCTCAACTACCGGAATGACGGCTACCTGTACTTTGTGAAAGGTTACAAGGGGCAGTTATACTCTTCCGAGGGTACATTTAACCGTGTCAACATTACGCAAGGAAATATACAACAAATTACTCCTTGCGAACGCGGAGCCAACTTCTGGCTTAGTCCAAGCGGAATAACGGTGTACTACAACTGCCCCGATCAAGACGCGGCTCTTCTCTACGCTGTGGGCAGCGATGGTGCAAACCCTCATGCTTTTAGTTTCAATGCAGGTAATGTCATTGGCTATGCGGAAAATGGCTCACCGTTAACTCTAGTGAATGTAAGCGGAAAATATCAAGTTATACAACGAGACGTGCAATCCGCGCAAGAGAAGGTTTTGTTGGAAGACGTAGCACCAGGAGCTACAACTATGACTGCGAATGATGTTGCGGTTGCTCCACTTGGATTCACACTTGTCGCAAAGGGAATGTATGGCAGTAGTGGTGCGGCAGCACAAGAACAACTTTGGTATGGCAATTTGGTTACTGGCAAGAGTAAAGCATTAGCTCTGCCACAAGCTGCTAGCACAGCAAACGCAATTGGTTGGGACAAACTGCGAGTTCCATGAGAGGCGTCAACGTCAACTCCATAACATGAACAATCCTCTCCTTGATTATAGAAGACGTGTGGTTTCCAGTAGATGCCCTGTACGAAAACGTTCAAGCGAGAATGGTTCTATTGGATAGGTGATGCTCGTGCCGTCAAGAATGAGTTCTGTGAGTAGTTTTGCCGCCATTGGTGCATGCATAAAGCCCTGTATGGATAAAGAATACCACACGATCCTTACGTGGATGGTGCTCAACAGACTAAAAGAATAAGATATAATGTAAGTCTATGCTCATGAACTTTCGAGTAGGTATCCAACGATGACTGTATTCCAGGGAGGATAATGAGGTATGGCAGTTTCCTCTTCCACTGAGCACGTCGTTATCATTGGTGGGGGTGCAACGAGTGCGCTTATCGCCGTGCGACTAGCAGAGCGTGGCTTCCACGTGACCGTACTTGAGAAAGCCCAAGTGGGTAATGGTTCTTCGAGCCGTTCTTCGGCGGGTATTCGAGCACAGTTCAGCACTGAAGAGACGGTTGTTGGAATGCAATACAGTGAGTGGTGGTATAGCCACTTCCATGACCTCTTACACAGTTCATCAGATGTCCGTCTGCAGCCTGTTATGCGACAGAACGGCTACTTGTTCCTCTACGAAGACCCCGATGCGATTCCTGCGTGGCAGCCTCGCAGACAACACGAAGTAGCCCAGAACTGGCAGCACGCACAAACGGCAGCGAGAATGCAGCAAAGCCTTGGTCTTCCTGTTGAAATGCTGACGCCGCAGAATGTCGAGGAACGCTGGCCTTTTCTTAGCCCTGACCGTTTGATGGGAGCTACCTGGTGTCCAACTGACGGCTTTCTCATACCTCATATGATCTATACCGAAGGGTTTCGACGGGCAAAAGAACTCGGCGTTCAGGTACAACAGGATACTGAGGTCGTTGGTGCTCTAGTAGGCACTGATCGCATACGTGCGCTGGTGACAAACAAAGGAACGATTGAGGCTGACTGGTTTGTCAACACCACGAACGCCTGGGCCTCTCGCCTCAGTCCACGGATTGGTGGTATGAGACTAGCTGTCTCTCCACTCAAACGTTACCTTTATTTCCTGAAACCTTCGCAGCCCGTTATGGATGCAACAGCGTGGCGGCAGCTCCCTATGATTATCTACGGGGTAGGAAGCCATCGAGGGGCACACTCACGACCAGAACACGATCTTTTGCTGCTTGCTTGGGGACACGAGACAGCTTCAGAGATGCATTTCAGTGATGCTGACCAAGACCGTATTGATCCCCCATTTCGCCATGATAACGGTATTGACAATTATGGATACGCCATACTCGGACAAGTGGAGGAATTCTCTCCGCTGCTTGCTAACTCAGGCGGCTTAATAGCTACAACCTCTGGGTTTTATGGAGCCACGCCTGACGCTAATCCACTGATCGGTTATGATACATATCGGCAGAACCTTATTCACGCAGTTGGATTTTCGGGGCATGGTCTGATGCATGCTCCTGTTACCGCGCTGTTAGTCGAAGCCATACTCTCTGGAGACGTTGTTCATGGTCATATGCCCATGCCTGCTCCATTCGATCACGCTACAATGGACATCAGTACGTTTGCTCCTGGACGTACTTTTGAAAGTTCACGCCGAGAGACGCTGGTCCTATAACCTACAACAGCTTTCATTTCTATACTGGATGATTTTTATCTCAGGACTCTCCATAGACTTCTGACAAGCGTCGCGTTATCTCTAACGCTTTTGTTGAATCGAGATCCTTCACTTGCCTCAATTCACATGCTTCGGGGATACGTCCTTCCGCTTTCAATTCAGCGAATGCCTTATGGCGATAGCTCAAAGAATAGCGTAGATACCAGCGTACGCACAGAAGAATACTATCGGCCTGGAAATGACGCCATTTCAAGGGATTCTGCTCGGTCATAAGTTTCCACTTTTCCACTTTTCCACTGAATCTACCAGATTGGCTTATTTTTAGGTCTCCCTGCTTTCCCCCCAAAGGATGGAGAGCCTTATTTTTTGCACCACAGCGCTATTGACAATGGCTTATTTTATCAATTATACTAAGACTTGAAGAAAGTAGACAAGCTTTTTAATAACAGTATCAAGAGCAGGAGCGAGACACTTTCATGAGATCCGTGAATCCCACTACACGCGATTTGCGACGCATCAATCGCCAGACCGTTTTCTCCTATCTGTATACGGAAGGACCGATGAGTCGTATGGAACTCAGCCAGCTTTCGGGGCTGAGCGCTGGCACGATTGCGAATGTGGTGACGGAACTGCTGGCGGAAGAGTTGGTGCAGGAAGCGGGTTTGGAGGCGTCAGAGGGAGGACGACCACGCTCAATTCTCACGCTGAACATGGAGTACGGATATTTTATTGGCGGTGAAATTGGCGAGACAGAGATGATCATTGAGCTTTTGATTTGAAGTTGCTGAAACTCAACAGCGTCGTGTATCCTCTGCTCCCTGAAGAGAATAACCCGCGAACAGTGGTTCAGCGTTTTGTCAGTTGTGTGGAGCAATTGCTTGTACAGGCACATATTCCTTATGAGAAGGTGTTGGGCATGGGTGTTGGTGTGCCGGGGGTCGTTGAGCAGGGAGAAGAGGAGACCGTTTCGGCACCGGCCTGGGGCTGGCAGCCAACATCCCTCAAGACAATGCTGGGAAAACATTTCCATATTCCGCTCTTTGTCGAGAACGGCTCAAAGGGAATGGCTCTGGCAGAATTACATATGAAGCCGGAGATGGTCGAAAAAACCATGATTGCTCTCAACATTGGGACGGGGGTAGGCGCGGGCATTATGTATCAAGGGAAACTGTATCAAGGTGGAAATAATAGTGCAGGTGAGTGGGGGCATACCACCATCGTTCTGGATGGGGAGATGTGCCGCTGTGGTCATCGCGGTTGCCTTGAAGCCTATATCGGGGCACCCGCTCTTGTCCGTCGCCTCCGTCAAATCGCTCCTGCCAGTCCCGTGCTAACCAGCGGGGATGAAGTGCAAACGATTACTGATCTTCTGACCGCGACTCAACAGGGCGATGCTGTGGCAAAGCAGGTTCTCGTGGATACCCTCCACTATCTCGGTGCGGGCATGGCGAATCTAATCAATTTGTTCAATCCGCAGCGGATTATTCTTGGGGGCTGGATCGGCCTGATGCTGGGAGAGCATTTTTTGCCCGAACTGGTGCAGGAAACGAAACGCTATGCTCTCAAGCAGCCATTTGAGGCGGCTTCCATTCTGGTCAGCCAACTTGGGAGGAATGCTGCAAGTCTTGGTGCTGCTCGTTTGGCATTGGAAGCGTTTTTGGTTCAAGTTGGGCAAGCAGACGGTCAATATGCTGTGCAAAGGAGGTTACGGATTTCATAGTGCTTGTTTTTATGTGTCATCCTGAGGACGGGTTGTATGTACATACCTCCTGTTTCACATTTCTCAAGGAGGATGCCCGCCTGTCTCATTATGAGAGTGTGTCCGGCGAATACGAGTAGACATAAAGAATGTTCTCACTTTGAACGAACACAACGATGTTACATCAGGAGTATTATATGCATCGATGCATTTCTAAAGGCGTGCTTTGTGCCCTTCTCGGTTGCCTGATTGTAGGCGCACTCGCGCTTTCAGGAGGTCTGGTCAGGACAGCCAGGGCTAGTGGAGAAACCGTTAACGTCTGGCTAACCACACCAGACCAGGCCAACCGTCTCAGTCCCCAGCGGAACCTCACCTTTGGGGGCGTTGGCTCCAATTCCACGACGATTACCGTTAATGATGCACACACCTATCAACAAATGGTAGGCTTCGGTGCCTCACTTACCGATTCGTCAGCATGGCTCATCGCCAACAAAATGAGTCAGAGCCAGCGCAATCAGTTGATGACCAACCTGTTCGACCCCAACAATGGGATTGGACTCGATTTCTTGCGTCAACCAATGGGTGCCTCTGACCTGGCACTCAATGAGTACACCTATGATGATGTGCCGAGCGGTCAGAGCGACCCCAACCTGAGCAACTTCTCGATTTCCCACGATAACGCTTCTATTATTCCCGTACTCCAGCAGGCACTCCAACTCAATCCCAACCTGAAGATCATGGCGACTCCCTGGACCGCTCCTGCCTGGATGAAGTCGAACAATAGCCTTGAACAGGGGAATCTCAACGCCAGCGATTTTCAGGTCTATGCCCAGTACTTTGTGAAGTTTATCAAGGCGTATCAGGCGCAGGGCATTCCGATTTATGTCGTCACGCCCCAGAATGAGCCAGGGAATAACAACCGAATGCCGACCATGCCGATGTCAGCGAATGACGAGACAAATTTCATTGCCAACAATCTCGGCCCGACCTTTGCTCAGAATGGTATTAAGACGCAGATACTGGGTTACGATCATAACTGGGATAATCCTGGCTATCCCACCACGATCCTGAACAATGCAACTGCGGCCTCGTATACGTCTGGGACGGCATGGCACTGCTATGGCGGCTCCGCAAGTGCTATGAGCAGTTTCCAGAGTTCTTTCCCCAACAAGGACATATACGAAACCGAGTGTTCAGGTGGGACGTGGGAAGGCTCTAACTGGCCCAACGGATTTCAGAATACTATGGAACTGGGCATCAACTCAGCGCGTAACTGGGCTAAAACTGTAGTGCGCTGGGGCTTGGCACTTGATCCCAACGGCAATCCGCATGTGAATAGCCCCGATTCGTGCAACGGGTGTCGTGGCGTTGTTTCCATCGATCAGAATAGTGGCAATGTGACCTACAACTCGGACTACTACGGTCTTGGTCACTTCAGTAAGTTCGTGGTGCCCAATGCCTATCGTATCGACTCTAACTCTTTTGGCAGCGGTAATATCGAGGATGTCGCCTTCAAGAATCCCGATGGATCCAAGGTCCTTGTTGCCTACAATGGAGGCGGTGCTACAACATTCCAGGTTGCGTGGAATAATGAAGCGTTTTCGTACACTCTGCCAGCAGGCGCGACGGCAACCTTCAAGTGGTCAGGCACAGGAGGCTCATCCCCAACCCCAACTCCTACAGGCACAGGAGGCTCAACCCCAACTCCTACTCCTACCAACGGAAGTTACAATTATATCGTGAACCAGCACAGTGGCCTTGCCCTCGATGACACCAATGGCTCAATGTCTAATGGAACCATCATGCAACAGTGGGCACTGACGAGCGGCAATGCCAACCAGGAATGGAGCCTTGTCTCTGCTGGCAATGGCTCTTACTACATCGTGAACCTTCATAGTGGCCTGGTCCTCGATGACACGAACGGCTCGATATCCAATGGTACGCGTGTGCAGCAATGGGCACGGACCAATGGTGACGCTAATCAGCAGTGGAGCCTTGTCTCTGCTGGCAACGGCTCTTACTACATTGTGAACCTTCACAGTGGCCTGGTCCTCGATGACACCGATGGCTCGACATCCAACGGTACCCAGATGCAATTATGGGCACAGACCAATGGTGACACCAATCAGGAATGGACCCTGAAGTCGGTCTAACGTGCATCTGAGCTTATAAAAATTGTAGTTAAGCCTGATTAGTCGCGCGATACACGAATGGCGTCTCTTTTCAGGCTTTTTCATCAAGGAGGATGGTATGTCTCAATGGAATTTTTGGCACAAGGCGTCAATTGTCGCCGTGTTGAGTACTTTGCTCTTCGGTATAAACCTGCTTCTCCCACCATCTCATTCGTCTCTCGCGGCGCAATCTGCTAGTAGTAAAGTGAGCGTGTGGTTGACTACTGCTGATTTGCAGACGCATCTCGCTCAACAAAAAGACGTGCATTTTGCTACAGGCAACGGCTCGGATGTTATCAAGATTAGTGTGAACGAGAATCAGACCGATCAGCAGATGGATGGTTTTGGCGCCTCTCTCACTGATGGTTCAGCGTGGCTCATATCTCATAAGATGAGCAAGAGTCAGCGCGATGAACTCATGGAAAGGTTATTTAGTCCGGTCAAGGGCATTGGTCTGAATTTTTTGCGTCAGCCCATGGGTGCCTCAGATCTGACGGCACCTTCATCTGGTGAGTATTCGTATGACGATATGCCGAAAGGTCAGACTGATCCAAATCTCACACATTTCTCCATTGCCCATGATAAAGCATATATCATCCCATTACTCAAGCAGGCGTTGCGGATTAATCCAGCGATCAAGATTATGGCGACGCCGTGGAGTCCTCCAGGTTGGATGAAATCGACTGCTTCAATGGAAGGTGGCACCCTCAACCCTGGCTCGTATGCTTCCTATGCGAACTATTTTGTGAAGTATATTCAGGCGTATCAGGCGCAAGGCGTTCCCATTTACGCGGTGACGGTGCAAAACGAGCCGCTTTATCAGCCTGTGGGCTATCCTGGCATGTCGTTTCCCGCGGCTCAAGAAGCGAACTTTATCGCAAACAATCTGGCACCGGCCTTTGCCGCAAACCACATTACCACGAAAATTCTCGGCTACGACCACAACTGGGATGTCCCCGCGTATCCTACCACGCTACTGAGTGACGCAAGCACAAATGCGGCCCTTGCGGGAACGGCATGGCACTGCTACGCAGGGGCGCCAGAGGCCCAAACTCCAGTCCACAATGCCTATCCGAACAAGGACACGTATGAAACAGAGTGTTCCGGCGGTCAGTGGGAGAAGAATAATGGCTTGCCCGGTACGACAAACCTGCTGATCAACGCGACGCGTAACTGGGCTAAAACTGTAGTGCGCTGGGGTATGGCACTGGACCCCAATGGCGAGCCGAATTTGGGCACTGGCGCATCCTGTACCCAGTGTCGAGGCATCGTCACTATTGATCAGAGCACTGGCAAAGTTACCTACAACGGGGATTATTATGGACTAGGCCAGGCCAGCAAATTCCTGCAAGCAGGGGCGTCTCGTATCGACTCTAGTCCTGGAAGCAACGAAGTATCGGATGTCGTGTTTAAGAATAGCGATGGTTCAAAGGTTCTGGTGGTCTATAATGCGGCGGCGAGTCAGCAGCGTTTTGATGTCCAATGGGGTGGTCAATGGTTCTCCTATGTGTTGCCATCGGGCGCGGTCGCAACGTTCAAATGGAGTGGAACGCAAACTGCTGGGGGAAGTTCTAACCTCGTAGCACTGAATCGTAGCAACTGGATCGCCTCAGCCTCGGCAACGGATACGTATGGAGATGTTCCGAGCAATGCTCTCGATGGCAACGTGACCACGCGTTGGGCCAGTGGTGAAGCGCAGTCCCCTGGTTTGTGGTTCCAGGTGAATATGATTCTGCCACGCAGCATCAACGCCATCAGTATTGATGCCGAAACTAGTGCCGGAGACTATCCCCATGCGTATCTGGTCTTTGTCTCTCTCGATGGCGTGAACTGGGGAGAGAGCATTGCCAGTGGCGACGATAACAGTCAGGGCAGTGGTGCTTACCTGCGCGATAATCAGGTCATCAATATATCCTTCCCTACACAGTTTGCTCGCTTTATCAGAGTTGTCGATACTGGTAGTGCGGCGAACTGGTGGTCGCTCTACGAGTTCAATGTGTATGGTGCGCCAGCCACCAATACCCAGCCTCTTGACCGCAGCGGCTGGAATGCTTCAGCCTCGGTTTCCAATGCTGGTAATCCGCCATCCAATGCGCTGGATAGCATGTTCGCTACGCGCTGGTCAAGTGGACAACCACAGAGTCCTGGCATGAGTTTCCAGGTTGACATGGGGAAAACGCAGAACTTTAGCAGCATCGCGCTAGATTGTGGGGCCAGCGGAGGAGATTATCCACGCGGCTATCAGGTGTTTGTTTCTCAAGATGGCAACTCCTGGGGGAACGCGATTGCCAGCGGCCAGGGAAGTGGTGACTATACGGTTATTCCCTTCTCCAAACAGTCGGCCCGCTATATTAAGGTGGTGCTAACTGCGAGTTCAGGGAGTTGGTGGTCCATCGCTGAATTCTATGCATTTCCTTGAGACCTAGAGCGTAACTCAAGAAGGCGATTCGCCAAGACGGGGTGCATGCTAAGCGGTGGCTTTTGGTTACTAGATGAGGTATGCACACTATAATACTATCATGGAACACAAATCAATCAGAGCCAGCAGCATGCACTCTTTGCTGAGGATCAAGGTACTCAGCAAAGAGTGCATGCTGCTTGTGAGAGATGGGCATCCAGTGTCTTGAAACAAACTCATGGTGCCCACACATGTCCAGAGGAGGACGACTACATACCGACTCATGACATAGAGTACGTCTTTTTGCACTAGTCGTTTGCGGAAAAATAGGAGGCGCAAAGCGTCTTTCACGCTCAGAGCATCTGAGAAGACGCATATTTTGAGTGTTTTGCCCGCAAGTGGCCCAGACAAATATGCGTACCCTATGCTGTGAATCACAGAATTCAGTGAGGTAATTTCTGTATAATTATCTGAGGTAAGAGCAGCGAATAGATCGCCTCCTCTTTCAAATCACGAGTCGGACACCGGAGGGGTTGCTTCTTTCACATAGCGATACAGCGTTGCACGAGAGATTCCCAACGTTGCGCAGAGTTTGGGATGGAATGACTCTGGTCAGCAAACATCCGCCGAGCCAGAGCCACTTTCCCATTGGTTTTGAGCTTTCGTGGCCGCCCACCGATGCGGCCTCTCGCCTTGGCTGCTACTAACCTTGCGTTCGTGCGCTCACGAATAAGATCGCGCTCAAATTAAGCCAGCGCCCCCATCAGATGAAAGATGAGTTTGCCTCCTGGCGTCGTGGTATCGATCTGCTCCGTCAGGCTGATGAACTCAATGCCACGCTTCTGGAGACCCTTGAGCAGTTCAATGAGATAGGTTAATGAGTGTCCTGCTCGATCCAATTTCCATACAACCAACGTGTCCCCTGGTCGCACATACGCCAGCGCCTCATCGAGTCCTTTTCGCTCTGCTTTTGATCCTGTCATCTTGTCCAAAAACCACTTTTCACAACCTGCTTCTTTGAGCGCATCTATCTGGAGTGCCTCGTGTTGCTCCTGTTTGGAAACGCGTACATAGCCAATCTTCATAATCTCTTCCTTTTGTCTCAGGTTTCCCGTCAACGGCTTGACCTTTTGAGACTTTGATTATGAGATGAGTTTTGAGATTCGTCAAGAGAATACCTCAAGCTCGCGGAAGCGATGCGCTGCGCGCTTAAAAAACAGAATTGTATGTATCAAAAAACGGCCGATTTCGAGATACTCTCGAACCACTCTAAATTCACTGATGGTTTGTACATGCTCTTTTGATGAGAGGAGTAGAAAACAATGGCTTGAGGTCGGGTGGAAAAGATATCCTACGATATCAATCCACTTTTTTTATCCGTTTGATTTACCAACGGAAAGTAAGCATTATATGGTAAATTCGTTTCGCGAGAAACGAATGAAGTTGCATTTAGGTGCAGCGTGTAAGAACGAATCGAATGTGTATGAAAGGAACATGTGATAAAAATGGGAACACTTACACTTGTGTCTAACGTGGTCGTTTGTCTCGCCATTCTATGTATTGGCGTGACCTATGGGACTGATGCCTTTTTCGCGTTCGTTGTGCGCCGAGCACTTGCGCTTAATAGCGAAGGATCAGTGACGGACGTGATAGGACATATCCATGAGGTGGCAGATGCGCGAATGCCTCTCGTGGGTGCACTCGGCATTCTTACGACTGTCGCCTTTCTCGTGCTTGCAGGTTTGGGAACGATAGCGAGCACCCTTGCCATCGTTGCGCTCGTTGCTCAGTTGCTCTTCCTCGTGCTCTACAATGTCTACTCGAAGCCTATTAATGTCCAGTTAAAGCAGGCTGCACGCTCTGGTCAGGTGCTTGTGGATGTACGGCATTTACATGCTCGCTGGGATCGCGTAGTTGTTGCACGCACAATCCTCCTGCTCGTTGCGATGGTTTGTCTTCTCATCGCGGCCCTCGCTCTCTAATTCGTTCCGAAAAGTTTTGAAAGGATTTTACGATGATGCAGAACAGTATTACACTTGCTAACAGGTTTGCTGAGACGCTGAACACACACAATGTCGATCTGTTTGATACCTTTATTGCTCCTACGTATATCAACCATAATCCGTTTGTTGCCCCTCGTTTGCAGGGTGTCAAGAAGTTCTTTGCGAACTGGCTTGTCGCGTTCCCTGATACTGTTGTTACCGTAGAGGATGCCTTCTTTGCAGGAAACAAGGTGGTTGGGCGCTATACCTACCGAGCCACTCATCGAGGACCGTTCCTGGGTATTCCAGCTACGCAAAAGCACGTCACCATGAGAAGTATAGACATTTGGCTTGTTGAGAACGGCATGTTCATCGAGCATTGGGACGAACTGAATGTCTTGGAAGTCATGCAGCAATTCAGAATTTTTTGCAACACAACCACCCATGATGACAATATCTGCTGTTTCCATCGCTGCTTACTGGCGTTCTTCTGGGCGGACAACAGCGATTGTGAAGCCATCCGTAAAGTCGTCATCCATTGCGAGGGCAAGCGATTGGAGACGTGGATTGTGCGCAACGTTTTTGTTGTACTGTGCGACTGCTTTCTCTATTGGGTCGGTTATCTGCTCCGGTTCACGAAGTCTGCCACCGCGAATAGTATTATCGGCAACGATGATACTGCCAGGTCGCGTCAAGCGTAGTGCCCATTCAAGATACTGAGGATAGGCGGGCTTGTCTGCATCGATAAAGACAAGGTCAAAGGGTGCTTCACTTTGTAGTGTGGGCAGAAGGTCTAGTGCTTTACCAACACGTACTTCTGTACGGTCAGCGACACCTGCGGCTGCAAACGAATAGCGTACAACCTCGGCATGCTTAGGGTCTATCTCTAGCGTGAGCAGTCGTCCACCAGGAGAAAGTGCACGTGCGAGCCAGATGCCGCTATAGCCAGCAAGAGAGCCAATCTCTAGTATTTTTTGTGCATTGCCCATCGTCGCCAGCAACTGCAAGAACTTTCCTTGAATAGGCGAAATTTGGATCGGTGGTAGACCTGCCGCTTTTGCCGCTGCAAGCGCATTGCGTAGTCCTTCGTCTTCTGGAGCAAAAAGCTGTGTGATGTTCTGCTCCATAGTTTGACGTGTCTGTACTTGCTGTTGCAGTGTGGTAAGTGTCTCGTCAGCCATAATGTATCAAGCTCCTTCTATGCTATTCGCTGTATAACTTGAGAGTACAAGGTCTACCCAAGAGAAGTCAATAGTGGCGTGCGAGGCGTCGAAGATGGTGCGAGCTTCATATAGACAACCTATGCCGCGTTGATGAAATATACTCTGTTTCTCTTGTTCTGCACTCAGCGCATGATGCGTTTTTTCTACTGTAAAGTTGCGTTGTACAAGTGAGAGGCCGTACCCATGTAGGGCGCGTGCATAATCCAAGCGTAGTTCTTGCTCACGAAATATCTGGATAGCTTGCTCAAAGTAGGTGTCAGCCTCGTCATATTTTCCCAGCCCTGAAAGGATGCGTCCGAGAAGACGTTGGGCACGTCCAATTACACGGATGGTCTCTTGTTTCTGCGCCTCTTGAAGTGTTTGCATAGCTATTTGTTGGGCCGTGACTAAATCGTTCTGCAAGAAGGAGATAGTTGCCAGAAGTAGTTTGCAGTCAATGACGGTCTCTATTTCTACATCTTCTTGTGAGATAGCACGCTGTAGTGTGGATTTTGCGCGCAGAAGAAGGCGTTGACAGGTTAGATACCACTCCTCGTTCTTTCCAATCTCCATCGGTTGTAGCTTGCAGGCGATAATGGCCTCAACGATGCGTAGGCCGCCCAAGCTCACGAGGGCAAAACGGATACATCGGAAATTTTTGATGGCGCGACCAACTTTAATCGCACGGTGCAAATTCCTGGCTGCCTTCTGCAAATAGCCCAGGTCTTGCTGTACACCTGCCAAAAGGACGGAACACCAACTCATATGTTCACGATCATTGATACGCTCAGCCAGTGTAAGACTTCGTTTATACCACGCTTCGGCTTTCAACAAGTCGCCCGAGTAATTTGCGACTTCACCAAGGTTGCCAGAGATAAAGGCGATATTTGGCACATCGCCGGAGCGCTCTGCTAGATTGAGTGCACGATGTAAAACTGTACGGGCTTCGGCATGCTCACTTTTCATGGTATAGACAGCGCCGAGGTTGCCGCACACGCGAACAATTTCTGAGATGCGTTCTTGTTGCTCGTATTCTTCTAAGGCGATGCGCATATAGCGTTGCGCATCGTTTGCGTGACCTACGCTAGCTTCCACAACACCTAATTGTTCATAGGCATAGGCCAGGTCTGCCGCGTCTCCAGTTAATGCTCTCTCCGTCTTTGTCTGGAGGTACGTTATATCACGCTGTTCTTTTGCCATCTGTTTTTCTGAATGTAAGGTGCGAAAGGAAGTAGGATTCTGTGGTATAGCATGCTGAACAAATTGTTCAAGCATTGCTATCGCTTCTTGTAAATAATGGCGGGCCTCTTGATAACTGCCTTCATAGCGAAGAATGTCGCCCGTGAGAAGGTGTAGACATGCCCACGCCGCACAGTTGATTACATTTGCTTGACGTAAAACCTCTTTTCCGCGCCTACATCCCTCATGTGCCTTGTCATATGCCCCTGTTGATTTCCACGCAACTACAATCTCACGCCAGAGCAGTGCTTGTATTTGCGCTTCTTGCTTGTCTAACGTCTCTTTATCAGGAGAAGATGAGTATATTTGCTCTTTGAATATTGCACTCGTTCGTAACGAAAGAATTGTCTCATAAAGAGTGCGCGCCTCTTCAAAGTTGCCTAAGATGAAGCCACACTCTGCGGCTAATTCGAGGAGGCGACACAGATGTAGCAGATAGTGAGCAAATGTTGATGGATGTGTCGTGAGACGAGCAGTCAGGTATTGAACGAGAACTGAATCCATCACGTTCTCTCCAAAATTGTTATCTACAAGAGCAAGTATTGCCTGTACGTAGTAGTAACGCGCTTCAAAGTATGCTGTAAGTGAATAGGCTTGATTACCTGCAAGCTCGGCATAATACGCGATGTCTTGTGCATCGCCCCCGCCTTTACGAAGATGATTAAAAATGGCGGCAGCAACTTTTTCCTGGGTAGAAGCTGGTTGTGTCGTTTTAATAGCATCGGCGGCGCGCCTGTGAAGGTGTGCGCGACGTGCTGCTGAGAGACGATCATAGAGGTGGCTTACAATCAAGGGGTGCCAAAAATGATAGGTGATGTATGCTCCCGTTCCCTCTTCTGTAAGTAAGCCTTCCCGCAGGACTTCGTCCAGCAAATCTAGTATTGTGTCTTCTGCCTGTTCAGAAGTCATTGAGAGTAGTTGTCGTAACTCGAAGGAACCACCGAGAACAGCCGCTTTACTCAACAATAGTTGACAATCATTACTAAGCCGTCGCAAACGACGCTCTAAAAGTGCTGCAACTGCATCAGGTAATGAACGGTGCGGGGAAAGATCATCGTTTGCTTGCGTTTCAACGTAACGAGCTAGCTCTTCCGCAAAAAAAGGATTGCCCGCCGCCTGAGTCTGAATGCTCTCGATGACATCTTCAGGAAGATAAGAGACAAGCGTGCCAATTTGAGATTGTGTGAGAGGCTGAACTGCGAGCGTCACGATTGCTTGTTCACGCCGAAGATCATCAACGAGTGTGCGCAATTTATGCATTGGACTTAACTCACTATCACGACAGGTGCCAACTATCAGGACACGTTGGTGTTGTAAGTGGTGAATGAGATAGGTAAGCAGTTCTATACTGCTATCATCAGCCCAATGCAAATCATCTAGGACAAGGAGCAAAGGATGCAATTCGCTAAGAGTACTAAGCAGGCCTAATATAGCTTCCCAGAGGTGCAGCCGATCTTGTTCATGGAAGAGTGTATGTAGTCTTTTCGAGAAAGAAGGCGCATGTAGGGATAGCTCGGGTAGGAGCATGCTCAAACGTTCAAGCTGAGCATTGAGTGATAGCAGCGCAGGATTTGTGTGTGCGGCATGTATCTCATGTGTATCTGATAACGGCATCTCGTTCTTAACGGAAATACTTTGAATGAGTGGACGTACTATCTCTATCCATGTACGATAGGCAATGTTACCTTCTTGCTCATAGGCTCTACTCCATATAATAGCCCAGCCATTTGCATGTGCATCGTGACTCAATTCTTCTGCTAGACGTGTTTTTCCGATGCCTGACTCACCTATGAGCAACAAAAAGTGTGGTTGTTTGGGTCCTATTCCTGTTGGAGGTGATGCTGAAGCTCCTAAGGAAGTCTCTACAGTAGTCTTAAGAGCTTGTAGTGAAAGTTGTGAAGAAGATATCTCTAGCGAATGTACAAGTTGATCCATGACTTGACGTTCGTGACTTCGACCCACTAACGGACTTTGATTTTGACGACCAGGTTGAAAGGTTGGTCGTACAAAGGTAAAGTTCTGACCCGTCTCTCGAAGTTTAGGATTATTTGTGGCCGAACGAGGTTGCCTCTTTTGCTCTTGTACTGCTGCTTGTGGTTTGGTGGACTGTACTGTTGGAAGATTTCCCTTACGAAGAGACTCGTACAATGCATGTGTTTCTGGCAAGGGCTCACTTTCATATTCTCGCTGCATCATGGCGACGTGTTGACGATACACATGAAGTGCCTCACCACGTCGGTCTAGTTGTGTAAGGAGGCGCATAAGGCCTTGCAAAGCTGTCTCGTTGCTTGGGTCGGCGACGCGCAAACGGTCAAGTGTTTCAATGGCACTAACAGAGGCTCCGCGCTGTGTACGGAGATCGGCAAGTTGCAGTAAGAGGCCAACCCAACGACGTTGTAGGGCATCACGCCTATGTGCAGCCCACGCGGTGTACAGTTCTTCAAGCAGATAGTCTCCACAATAGAGAGACTCTGCCTCTTCTAACAAGCGCTCGACCTGTTCTGGATAGAGGCTTGAGTCGATTGCGTCAGCCTCTTTGAGCAGATTTTCAAATGCTTCAACGTCAACCCAGATAGCCGTATTATCGGCAAGTTCGAGGATGTCGCGTTCGAGGCGAAGCATACGTGAATTTGCTGGGCGGGCAAGATCAGGTTCTAGAATCTGACGCAGTTCGTGAACCGCACCGTTTAGACGATTGGACGCTACAGCGATGTCGAGGTCAGGCCATAACTGCTCCATCACCTGCTCTCGCCCGAGACGACGACCAGGAGTACTCAGGAGGCAGCTTAGGAGAGCACGAGCACGGCGATGCTGCCAGATGCGCTTGTCTACTGCTTTCCATTCATGTTTGAGTTTGCGTTCAACACGAAACTGACCCAGGAGGTAGACACGCAGGATAGGGCTTGTACCTGTAAGTACAGATGTCGCGACTGTTTGTGCGTTTTCCTGCGTTGTCTCGCCTATAGCTTCGCGTGCCGCTATGATCTCTGGTGGAAGGGATACGCCTATGTATTTACTAACGGTGCGCCCTTTTTCACTCCAGTAGGCATACCAGTATGGCCCGTGACCCTCACTATCCCTACATTTACGGCAGCGCTGCTTTCCACAACGGGTAAATTGTTGGCGATAGGTAATTTTGCTCCGCATTATTCGTTGTCTGTCTGCTCTTTGTTGCCAAAGAGATATGTGTGAAGGATAGGAATATCCCCTGCTTTACATATATGTGGTTGCTGTAACCTTACAGAAGACATTATAACTGAGAAGCGGTTGTATAACAATCATCTAGCCTATTTTGTTTAGGTTTTGCGACCTTTGAGCAAGACATAATCGTTGCTAATACTGTCAAGGTGTCCATCGGCACGGAGCGACACATCAAAGTATGCACGCGTGTGGGCGTCACTGCCCACAATAAATTGCTCTAAGGATGCTTTTTCTGCGGCTGGAAGTTGTGAACGTTTTGTCCAGTCATCGTATTGAAGTCCTCGACGGAATACCTCTTCATACTCGACTTGCAATCCTGCCTCTGTGAAAAAGTGGTGCCATTCTTCGAGTGTACAAGAGCGACCATGCGAACCATCACGCCGCTTCTCAATGGTATTTAAGAAGGTGTCAAGTTTTGGGTCGCTTGGTGCTATACTGTCGATCAGCAAAAATAGTCCGCCAGGTTTGAGTACACGTGCGATCTCTCGTACTGCTTGAGCAATATTGGGAAAGTGATGTGGTGCGATGCGGCAGGTTACACGATCAAAGCTGGCGTCCGCGAAGGGAAGTTGTTCTGCATCTGCCACTGAAAATTCAGCATTAGTGACGCCCTGGCTCAAGAGGTAGGTACGTGCTTGTTCAAGCATACGTGGTGTCAGGTCTGACACGGTTATGTGCGCGACATGGAGAGCGACTGCGAGGGCGGTGTGACCACCACCCGTTGCCACATCGAGTGCTTGCTGGTCAGAGTTCCATTCGCCGATTTCTATCAGCCGCGTCAAATCGTCGCCTGCACGATGTGAGAAGCTAGCCACATAACTTTCTGCGGTACGACTGAAGTACTCCTGAACTTGTGCCTTTTTGTCCTGGCTGCTTTGTGTCATGTAGAGTTCCTTATATCTTGGTATTCTGTACACTGGAATAAAATCTACCATATGGAAATTGTGCGCGGTTTGTTATGCTTTGTCAAGCTCTTCACACAATGATGTAGAATAGAGGAAAGAAATTGAATGTACGCTTTTTCCAGAATAGGGTCGTATGCCGAAACTTGAAGGTTCTGTAGAAAATATCGTTTTTCGTAACGAGGATAATCAATATACAGTGGCACGCTTCCGAATGAATGATGCGGGCCGCCTCTTTCGCGATGATTTGACGACGATTGTGGGTATTCTGCCAGGCATTCACGTTGGTGAGTTGCTGTCGGTTGAAGGAGAATGGGAGAAAGACCCCAAGTATGGTCGTCAACTTCATGTCGCTACGTATGTACAACGTCTTCCCGCCTCCACCGAAGGGATGACACGCTACCTTAGTTCCGGGCTTATTAAGGGCATTGGTCCGAAAAAAGCAAAGCTGATTGTTGACCACTTTGGTGAACAGACGCTGGCGATCATTGAGCAGCAGCCCGAGCGCCTGAATGAAGTCAAGGGCATTGGCACGAAAGACCGCGACGAGATCATAAAGGCGTGGGCGGAGCAGAGCGAAATAAAAGAATTGCACCTTTTCTTGCAGACGCACGAAGTGTCAATTAATGTGGCAACACGTGTGTATAAGCAGTATGGCAAAGAGTCGATCAAGGTTATTCGTGAGAATCCCTATCAGTTGGAAAAAGATGTGCAGGGCATTGGTTTCCGTACTGCCGACGAAATTGCGGTGAAACTTGGTTTGCCATTTGACAGCGTGCCGCGTCTTGCAACTGGACTTAAATACGTCCTGGCGCAAGCGGCAAATGATGATGGACATTGCTTCCTGTTTGAGAATGATCTGATGCATCGTGCCTCTGATATTTTGAAGGTGTCGCGAGAAGTGTTGCCTGAAGGCATAGCGCAACTACAAGCTGAGGGCGAGATATTTGTCGAGAAGCCTCCTGTTTCTTTACCTGTTGCAAACACATCTCAAGCACTCTCACAAACAGGGTATGACGATGTACCCGACGATACATGGTATGAAGTTGAGGAACAAAAGCCCCAAAATTCTATTTATTTTGGTCCTTTTTGGCATGCTGAAAATGGCTGTGTTCGGATTCTGCGACAGTTGATGCGAGAGGCAAGTGTCCTACCGCTGACAATACAACGCCAGTGGGACACTGTATTCACGCTCCTCAAGCAGAAGCGCAATATGCATTTGACCGAGCGACAACGCGAGGCGGTGCAAATGGCATATGCTCAAAAAGTGAGCATTCTGACTGGCGGTCCAGGAACAGGTAAATCAACTTCCATTCGGGCATTGCTGATGCTTTTACGCCAACGTAAAGTTGAGGTGGCAATGGCGGCTCCGACGGGGCGAGCAGCGAAACGACTCGCGGAGGCAACGGGTTTTGAGGCGAAGACACTGCACCGTTTGCTTGAATATGCGCCGCATGACAACACATATCAACGGAACGAGGCGAATCCGTTGCCTTATTCATTTGTGATCGTTGATGAGTTTTCCATGGTTGATATTCTGCTCTTTTACAATTTATTGAAAGCGTTGCCGAAAGATGCCCATTTGCTGCTTGTTGGTGATGCAGACCAGTTGCCTTCGGTTGGACCAGGAAACGTGTTACGCGATCTTTTGCGCAGTGAAGCCATTCCGACAGTACGTTTGACAGAGCTATTTCGCCAGGCGCAGCAGAGTAAGATTATTGTCAACGCACACCGCATTAATGCTGGACAGATGCCGAATACGAAAATTGAGGCTACGAGTGATTTCTTTTTTATGGCGGAAGAGGACCCTGTACGGGCGCAACGATTGATACTCGACCTTGTACAGCGTCGTTTGCCTGCACGCTATTCCTTCAATCCAATGACGGATATTCAGGTGCTTGCTCCAATGTATAAAGGCCCTGTGGGCGTGTTGAGCCTCAACGAAGAGTTACAGGCACGTCTCAATCCTCATGCAGTCGCGCAGGTAGAGTGGGGCGGGAACGTGCTGCGTGTGAGTGATAAGGTGATGCAGATACGCAACAATTACGATAAAGGCGTGTTTAATGGCGACGTGGGTTGGATACGTGCTATCAATAGAGAAAATGCAACGGTCAAAGTCGAATTTATAGAGGAGGCTGGGCCGCTTTACGTCAGTTATGAGTTTCATGAACTGGATGAATTGACGCTTGCGTATGCGACTACCATTCATAAGAGTCAGGGAAGCGAATATCCTGCTATCATTGTGCCGCTTGTTGTGCAACACCGTATGCTGTTACAGCGCAACCTTTTGTACACTGCAATTACGCGAGCGAAACGATTTTGTGTACTTGTTGGGCAGCCGCATGCCCTGGAGATGGCCGTCCGCAATGATCGCGTTGCCCTACGTAACACTGGCTTAGCTGAACGGTTGCTTATATTAAGCAAAAGTAAGAGCAAAACATTAGTCTAATAACTTTTAAGAATACATTTTTGTTCAGTCGCTGTTCATTCATTCAGTTGCCTACTTGTTCAATTCCGACCTGTGAGGTAGAATATAAATCATACATATTTTGTTGTATCTAATGGAATATCTTTGCTTTAGCATGCGAAGAGAACTAACTATGTACGATACAGCAGTGTTCATATTGACCTTATTTGTCATAGATGTGTTTGTCTTTTGTAGGCGCCTATGGCAGTAGCAATACCTATGGGAGGAATGTAGCAATGTCTGGAACAGAAACAGCAGCATCGGGTAGGAGTTCAGCATCAGGGTATGCTCATCCAGAGGTTTTAGTTGAGACTTCTTGGGTTGCCGAGCATCTTCAAGACGCAAGTGTGCGTTTAATTGAAGCTGACGAGGATGTACTCCTGTACGAAGTCGGCCATATCCCAGGTGCGGTAAAACTTGACTGGCACGTGGACGTGCAGGACAGCATCGCGCGTGACTTTATCAGCCAGCAGCAGTTTGAGCAGCTCATGAGTCATTATGGTGTGAGCAATGACACGACGATTGTACTCTATGGCGATAAAAACAATTGGTACGCTTGCTACGCGTTCTGGCTGTTCAACATGTATGGGCATAAAAGTCTGAAGATTATGAATGGTGGACGAGCCAAGTGGGAAGCTGAAAAGCGTGAGTTCACGAAGGACGTTCCTCATTTTGAGCAGACCAACTATCACGCTCAACCTGTTGATGAGTCTATTCGCGCTTTTCGCGATGACGTATTGGTCGGCTTGAAGAATCCATCACGCCGCTTGATTGATGTGCGTTCTCCTCAAGAGTTCACGGGCGAATTGTTACACATGGTGAACTATCCACAAGAGGGTGCGCAGCGTGGTGGTCACATTCCAGGTGCAAAAAATATTCCCTGGGCCACAGCAGCCAATGCAGATGGGACGTTCAAGTCAGCAGAAGAATTGCGCCAGATTTATGGTGGCAAGGATATTACTCCTGACAAGGAAGTGATTTCGTATTGCCGCATTGGTGAGCGTTCTGCCCACACATGGTTTGTCTTAACCGAACTGCTGGGTTTCCCTCGTGTGCGCAACTACGATGGTTCCTGGACAGAGTGGGGCAACATTGTTCGTGCTCCTATTGAAAAGTAGTTGTTGAAATGTTGTGGGGCGTGATAGCCTTCCCAATACCGTTTGTATGAGAATGAGACAGCATTCCAACGGGCGACCACAAGGGCATTGAGTCCAATTCATTGTTATACTGGCTTGTAGAGCGGGGTGGGGAGCATGACAGGGGCAAGCCCTGTCACTACGATAGACTGTCTCGCATGACAAGCCACGTCGTGGCAGGTGGTATCGTAGTGACAGGGCTTGCCCCTGTCATACCGTCCTTTACTGTCCCCCTTGGAGGGAGGAACAAATTCATGAATCGACAAGAAGCTATTGATTTTTTGATGGATCACTATGAAAACCCACGCAACAATGGTCCATTAGAGCATGCAGATGTAAGTTTGAGTGGTGGCAATCCTGGTTGTGCTGATGTGATCACAATGAATGTCCGCTTTGGGAAAGACGGCAAGGCAGAGGCGGTTAGCTGGGAAGGTGAAGGCTGCACGATTAGTCGCGCGGCAGCTTCATATGTAACGGAGATGGTTGAAGGGATGACGGCGGAAGAGATTGAAAATACGAGCTTCGAGGACCTTGTGGAGCAACTTGGACGTGAACTTGTGATGACTCGTCCAACCTGTGCAACGCTCGCCCTCGGCACCTTGAAAAAGGGCGTGCATGAGTATGATATGCACAAGCGAGCAAACGATGCGGTGTATCCTGCAAAGAAAGATGCTGTGTAACGGGCTCTTGTATCATAATACGCAATGTTTTAGGAAAAAATGGTGTGAACGATACAACGTGGTCGTTTTCTTGTCATACGTCAGGTCGTATGGGCTTCTCAACGTTTTGAGGCCACAAACTCCATCGCTTCTTTCGCCAGAGACAGCCATCCCTCTGCAGACGTTGGTTCTACGATGACCCACTCCTTCATGAGTTGGCCATTCTTCCTGGGATCAAAGGGTTCCCCGTCTCCAGAGGCGATGAGCGCATCTACCCGAGACTTGGGAAGTTTGACAACGAGCTTGCCCCGGGTGAGCATGGCAAAGATTTTCTGCCGAAATTTCAGTCCTGATGAGCCGAACTCCTTCTCGTCCGATGGAGGGGTGACGTCTGGATTGTCAAGGAACTCCTCGACAAGCCTTGCAAAACGCTCTTCTGGCGTGATGGGTAGATGACTCATGAAAGGGGCACCTCCTTTTGCTTCTGGTAAGATTGCTATCGTAGAAAAAAATCCTCATGATAATTAAATTTTCACAGTTCGTATTTCTCTCTCCAGTCCGCTAATAGAGCCAGGGCTTTCAGGTGTAATTGCTGATGCGCAGGAGCATTAAGCCAGCGGCTCACCCCCGATGGATGTGGGAGAGGCAAAAGCAACATGCCATCTCTCTCCTTATAGGTACCGATTAGGTCTTCCAAACGTATCTTCCCGAAGAATGCCTCGATTGCCATTGTGCCTACCAGGAGTACAACTTTAGGCTTGATAAGCCTGAACTCGGCTTCAAGGTAGGGACGACACAGCGCGATTTCAGGTGGAGAGGGTCGTCGGTCACCATCACCCCGTGGATTTTTTCCTGGGTCACAGCGTGTGAGCGAACTGAGATAGGTATGCTCATGCAGATAGCCAGCAGGGAAGCCTGCCTGTTCAAGCCACTTTTGTAGGATGCGTCCACCTGGACCGCTAAAGTTTCTGTCTTTTGCGATGGAGCGATGACCGGGAGCTTGACCGATAACGAGAATACGATCACTTGCACGCCCACACACGATAGGGTGAGCAACAGGAATATAGCCATGTTCCTGGCAAAGGCGACAAGTGCGGATACGTTGCTGAAGCGCAGCTATTGTTAGTTCTCTGTCCTTGTCGCCTACCAGTTCATTAATCAGGAACTTTTTCATACTGCGTAGTATTGTCCAAGCTAGGTTCTCTATAAGTAGAGGTGAAGTGACTATATTGACCACGGTAATAGCCGAGAGGTAACATGTCTTCACCTTGTATCTCTTGTGGAACAACGGTGCTTTGTTCTGGCTTTATGTCCTGAGTAAACTCAACTTGGCTTGCTGTGCCAATAGCCTCGACCTGTCCAAGAAAGATAATGTGATCGCCCCCTGGATACTCTGCTACAACGCGGGTATCGACAAACGCGAGTGTTCCTTCAAGAATAGGCGCTCCAGTAACTGCTGTTGCATACTCTGCGTGACAAAAATTTTCATAGCGCTCTATCGAGGGTGTCGCAAAGCAGCGTGAAAGATATTCTTGCTTATTGCTTAGCATATTGACCGCGAAATTTTTGCTCTCACGGATGAGCGGCAATGTATTGCTATTTAAATCTACACAAACGAGTACCAATGGTGGATCGAGTGAAACAGAACAGAATGCATTAACTGTTAAGCCGCTAATTGTACCTTTATTATTAGTAGTGACAACCGTGACCCCTGTTGCGAAATGCCCCATAACCTGTCGGAAGAAATCTTTTTCGATAGCCATCCTGATAATTATCCTTTATGAGAAACGTGTATTGCTATGTAGTATCGTCTTCACTCAGCCTCTTGTCAACTGTTCATAAGGACAGTTGCACCTGGAAAAATGTTTGACATCGTTCAATTGCACTCCTATACTGAGCATGTCCCTGAATAGTAAAGGAAGAGAGACCGATGCAAACAGAGAAACGACGTTTTTTTTCAGCACAACTCATGTCGCTCATTTTAGGTGCTACCCTTCTCGTTGTTATGCTTATTGCAGTAAGCTTTGGTTCAACTGCAATTCCTCTCGGCGTTATTGTACAGATTGTGTTAAATAGTACAAAGCTTTTCCACTTTACACGTTCCTGGGACCCTTCTGTAGAATTGATTGTCTGGCAGTATAGAATTCCTGTTGTCGTTGGCGCGGCTCTTGTTGGTGCAGCACTCTCTGTTGCGGGGACGCTCTTTCAGGGCATGTTACGCAATCCGCTAGCAGACCCGTTTCTTATAGGCACATCATCAGGTGCGGCTTTAGGTGCCTCCATTGCGTTCGTTTTGCCGTTTGATACGCTGTATGGTTCGTTCTTTTCGCTGACACCAATTCTGGCTTTTGTCGGTGCATTAGTTACCGTTCTGCTTGTATACACGATTGCTCGTACCGATGGACGTACTCCTGTGGTGACATTACTACTAGCGGGTGTTGTCGTGAATGCTGTACTGATTGCTTTTCAGACGCTGATTTTGACGCTTGTACCACATTCACAATTTACTGTGCAGTCGCTCTTCAGTTGGCTTTCGGGAGGCGTTGCAGTAACAGGTTGGCCGCCAGTATTGATTGTTGGAGCAATTACGATTGTAGGCATTATCCTCTCATTGAGCCTTGCGAGTATTCTTGATGTTTTTGCGCTGGGCGAGGAGAGCGCGTCACATTTAGGGCTTCACATTGAATGGTACAAATTTCTTATTGTGATTGTAGCCTCGCTATTGACGGCTGCTGCAGTCTCTATTAGCGGCTTAATTGGCTTTGTGGGATTGGTGACGCCGCATGTGATGCGCCTTTTGTTAGGACCAAAACATCGCTTTCTACTACCAACAACTGCGCTCGGAGGTGCTATTTTCCTCACGCTAGCCGATCTTTTAGCGCGTGTCCTCATTCCAGGAACAATTCTACCTGTAGGCGTCTTTACCGCTTTAGTAGGCGCTCCTTTCTTCTTATTCTTGCTCCGTCGTAGTAAGCGAGAGTACGCATGGTGAAGCAGGTAAGAAACGATTTGAACACTCCCTTTCTTTTAGATGTACAGAACATCACCTTTGGATATGGAGATAAACCGCTTCTCTATGATATGTCGTTACGCGTGCAGAGAGGAGAGATGGTTGGGTTACTTGGTCCAAATGGTTCTGGTAAGACAACACTCCTGCGTTTAGTGAGCGGCTTGTTTCGTCCACAGCAAGGAAGAGTATTGCTAGAGGGTCGGAATTTGCAGCAGTGGGGACGACGAGGCGTGGCGAAACGTATTGCTGTCGTGCCCCAGGAGTTACATATTCCCTTTGCGTTTACAGTGGAGCATATGGTAAGTCTTGGACGCACACCGTTCGTAAAGCCATTTTTGGGAGAAAGAACACGACACGATCAGGCAATTGTCGAGGGTGCGTTACAGGCTGCGGGAGTTGCAGCGTTTGCTGATCGTATTTTTAATGAGCTAAGCGGTGGTGAGCGCCAACGTGTGATGATCGCAATGGCGTTGGCGCAAGAACCTTCACTGCTACTACTCGATGAACCAACCTCACACCTTGATATTAAGTACCAGATTGAGACGCTTGAACTTGTGCAGCACTTGAATAAAGAGCGGAGAGTGACTGTTATTGCTGCCATGCATGACCTCAATCTAGCCTCGCGTTACTTTTCCCGTTTGCTGCTCTTTCAGCGGGGTATTGTTGCCGATGGAGGACCCGCCGAAGTGTTAGAACCGGAGTTACTCAGTCGCGTGTATGGAGTTGATGTACAGGTTGGCGTTCTGCGAGGAGCAAAGCATCTAAGTGTTTTGCCTCCCAATAGTACAGAGGACGAGGATGTTCATGAGGTCAAACGGCAAGCACAGGTGCATCTCATCGGTGGTGGTGGTTCGGCTGAGGTGATGATGCGTGCACTAGCCGACGAGCACATTCCATTTAGTATTGGTGCACTCAATATCGGTGATAGCGACTATACATTAGCATTGCGTCTTGCCGAACGCGTGATTGTGGAACAGCCATACGCACCCATCTCCCAGCAGTTGCTTGAACAGACGCGTAGCAGCCTTGCGCAGGTCTCCCTCCTGATTATCTGCCCTACACCTATAGGTGCTGGCAATGTTGCTCTACTACAAGAAGCTGTTGTCGCGGCTCAATGTGGGCTACCAGTTGTGTTACTAACTTCTACTGATACAACGGTGTGTGCTCCTGACAATGCGATAGAGACGGATGACGGCTTATTACAACGGACTGGTATGGCGGCACGTGACTATACAGGTGGCAAAGGGGTGAAGTTGGTGGGGGAACTTTTGCAGCATGGAGCAATCGTTGTAGCTTCGGTAGGGGAAGCTATAGAATATATCAAGCGTTACAGTATCGAACGAAAAAATAGTCTTTCATGAGTAAGATCAACGTGGTATAATCGCACAAAATCTTGTGAAACATTAATTAAAGGTAGATGTTTATGAAACCATTGCACAAGCACCCAACGATGGTAATACATCAAGAAGAACCGTTAAACGCTGGCCCTCCACTGCATGCTCTGCGGCAAGCGTATGTTACTCCACAAGAATATTTTTTTGTGCGCAATCACGGTAATATTCCTGTTGTAAATCCCGCCATATATTGCCTTTCCGTTACGGGCATGGTTGAGCGATCTCTGGATTTGTCGTTAGAGGAACTCAAGGCAATGCCATCTATTACAGAAGTTGCTCTACTGCAATGTGCTGGCATGCGACGTACTGAGATGACGAACGTAAAACCTATCCCAGGCGAACTGCCTTGGGGTGCGGATCCGATTGGGAACGCAAAGTGGCGTGGTGTGCCATTATGCGCTGTACTAGATGTAGTCGGTGTGCGCGCAGGTGCTCATCATGTCGCGTTTAAGGGATTGGATGAGGTGTGGCGTTATGGGAAGCAGGTAGGCTTTGGCGGCTCTATTCCACTGGAAAAAGCTCCCGATGTGCTACTTGCCTATGAAATGAACGGCGAGACGTTGCCACCCACGCACGGCTTTCCGCTGCGCGTTATCGTGCCAGGGTATATAGGAGCGCGCAGTGTGAAATGGCTGAGCAGCATTCATCTGCAAGAGGAGCCTTCGACCAACTATTTTCAGGCGCATGCGTACAAACTTTTTCCCCCACATATTACTCCACAGAGCGTTAATTGGAATAAGGGTGAAATGTTAGGTGAACTTCCACTCAATGCAATTATCTGTCAGCCTATAGAAGGTGCTCTTTGTCCTGCTGGACAAACTACTGTACAAGGCTATGCAGTAAGCAAGCACAATGTACCTATTGAGCGTATCGAATTGTCGAGCGACGAAGGGACAACTTGGAAAGATGTAACTCTTCTTGAGCAGCGTATGTGGTCCTGGTGTTTTTGGGAGACAACACTGAATCTTACAGCAGGTCCATGTCAGCTTCTTGTGCGCGCATGGGATGTGTTACAGCATACGCAACCAGAAGAGGTTGAGCAAGTATGGAACTTCAAAGGGTATATGAATAATGCATGGCATCGAGTACACATTCTGGTACAAGATGAATTAGGAATTTGAAGTGCGACATGAGGATAAATAAGAATTATGCATACTGACGAAAAGGCATCTGTTACTTTGCGTCTTCCCTCGACCTTGAGTGCCTATAGTGGTGGGAAAAGTCAAATTGTGCTCAGTGCAAATACAGTTGCGGAGTTGCTTTCAGCGTTGAAAGAGCAGCATCCTTCTGTATGGGAGCGCTTGTGCAATGAGCAGGGATATCTTCGTGAGCATGTCAAAATGTTTGTGAGTAACGAAGTAATTAGTGGTGCGAATGGATTGAATACACCTTTGAAATCTGGGCAAGAGGTGATTGTGCTGCCAGCAATCCCTCACTTTTAGTGGAATAGCCATATATAGATACTTGCATTTTTACTGCCATTCATGCATAATGCACTTGGAATTATTGTTGAGGAGGCTTGGAGTCTATGCTGGCAATGGCACGCAGTTGCGCGATTATTGGCTTGGATGGTGCGCTGGTTGAGGTCGAGGTAGATATAGCGAATGGTCTTGCAGCATTTGTAATCGTTGGGCTACCTGATGCTGCTGTAAACGAGGCGAAGGAACGCGTAAAAGCTGCGATCAAAAATAGCGGTTGTCTTTTCCCCTATAAACACATTACGGTTAATCTTGCCCCAGCGGACTTACGTAAAGAAGGTCCTGCATACGACCTTCCTATAGCTACGGGAATATTATTTGCCTCTGGTCAAATTAACCCAAATGAAGAACTCACGAATTCCCTTTTTCTTGGTGAACTCTCGCTTGATGGAGCAGTGCGTCACACGAATGGTATTTTGCCAATGGTGGCGCTGGCATGCGAGAAGCAGGTCAATGCTGTTTTTGTGCCTGCCATTGACGCGGTTGAGGCCACGCTCATAGAGGGTGTCACTGTGTACCCCGTTGAGACGTTAGGACAACTCGTAGCGCATCTTAACGGCATGAAGCAAATTGAGCCGTATATACGAGACCCGCATATCTTGGACAACGCAAAAGAGGCACTATATCTGCAAGACATGTCGTCTGTGCGTGGGCAAGAGCATGTGAAGCGTGCTCTGGAGGTTGCAGCAAGTGGAGGACATAATATTTTAATGAGTGGTCCTCCAGGTTCAGGAAAAACTCTGTTAGCGCGTACCACACCCTCAATTCTACCACGCATGCTCATTCAAGAGGCGTTGGATGTGACCAAGATTTATAGTGTCAGTGGCATGTTACCTTCTGACGTACCCTTGATTCTGCAACGCCCCTTCCGTTCGCCGCATCATACAACGAGTCATGCAGGGCTGGTTGGAGGTGGACGTATGCCTCGTCCTGGTGAGATAAGTTTAGCGCATCGTGGTGTGCTTTTCCTTGATGAACTGCCAGAGTTTGGGCAAAATGTGCTAGAAGTGCTACGTCAACCGCTCGAAGACAAAGTGGTGACGATCTCGCGTGCACAAGGTACCATCACGTATCCAGCAAATTTTATGCTCGTAGCCTCGATGAATCCTTGTCCCTGTGGATATTACGGTGATCCAGTGCGCGAATGTACCTGCTCTGTGACTGCCATCACGCGCTATCAGAAGCGCATCAGTGGTCCCTTGCTGGACCGCATCGACATCCACGTTGAGGTGCCACGCGTCGATTATGAGAAGCTTGCCGACAAACGCAAGGTGGAAGACTCCGCCACGATACGGGCACGAGTACAAGCAGCACGAGAACGCCAGTTGCAGCGTTTCACAGGCACCAAGCTGACGTGTAATGCTGAGATGGGACCCGCCGAGGTGCGCGACTTTTGTCAGGTGGACGCCTCTGCGGAAAAGCTGCTCAAGGCGGCGATGCAACAATTGCATCTGTCGGCAAGGGCCTTTCATCGGGTGCTGAAACTTGCGAGAAGTATTGCTGACCTAGCCGAGAGCGAGACGATAGCGGCAAATCACGTTGCCGAAGCGATACAGTATAGACCAAGGATGGGAATATAGTGTATGGTTGGCTCATGTGCACTTCTCAAGAGGGAACACAAACATGTTGTAAGCCTCCTGCCTGGGAGGATGGAGGCTTACAACGCGAATGCTCAAGGGCTACAGATTGCTAGGTAGGTTTAAGCGTCTATCGTTACCCAGCGATGTTCCTTAATCGAGCGGTATGCGGCATCAATAATAGTGTTGATGACGAGGCCATCTTCAAAGGTTTCACGAGGTTGCTTTTTCTGAGCTATACATTCAACAAAGTGACGGACTTCTTCGTGATACCCATAGACACGCGCCTCATCGGGTAATGGAAAAATCCAGCCACTATTGGATTCAGCTTTTTCAACCAGATAGGTATTGGTGGAGCGCACAAAGGCATTAATGGGTGTGGAACGTGTTACATCGGTAAAAATACTTCCCTCTGTACCATAGATTTCATTGCGTAGATCAAGCGAACCACGTGCGGTCCAGCTAATCTCGCTTTGAGCCAATGCGCCGTTTTCAAAACGTAGGAGCACGATAGCATTGTCCTCAGCCGTCGTTTTGTCCTTATGCACCATCAGGTCTCCCCAGCCGAGCACCTCAACTGGTTTGATGTCTTTACCAATGAAATAGCGTGCAGCTTCGATGGTATGACATCCCATATCCAGGAGTGCTCCACCTCCTGCCTGTTCGATATCCCAAAAGTGTGGAGCGTGTGGACCGGCGTGAGCTTCACGTGAACGTACAGTCAGCACGCGACCAATTGACCCTTCGTCTATCAATGCCTTGGCATTCATGACAGCAGGGCTAAACACTTCGGTTTCGCCATAGCAGTGAATCACTCCCGCCTTCTGCACGGCTTCAAGCATTCTTTGTGCCTCTTGAGCATTACGACCTAACGGTTTTGTACAAGACACGTTCTTTTTGTGTTCCGCCGCTAAGAGTGCTGCATCCAGATGAATATTATTTGGGAGAGCAATAATCAACAGATCGATGTCAGAACGCGCCGCGACTGCCTTCATATCATCACTTGATTCAGGAATATGCCAACGTTGAGCGAAATTGGCGGCTTTGTGTGCGTCACGTCCATACACTACCACTACCTGCTGATCGGGGACCTGTACCAAACCTTGCATGTAAAATGTGGCGACAAAGCCACAACCGAGCATGCCAATGCGTACCATACTATAACTCCCTTCTGCGTTGAATGGTCATAACCTTTGTTGTAAAGCATACACGAGACATCATTACAAATCAAGAGTACCTTGACGGCGTGGATAGCCACTGACTCGATACTCATAGCGGTCAGCACGCGAAACGACGGTTGCGGCACTGAGCGATTCGTTTGTTGACAGATACATTACGCGGGTGACATACAACACGGGATCGCCCTCTGTTACTCCGAGCAGGCGGGCTTCAAAAAGCGTGGCACCACGCGCTGAAACGGTATCTTCCGCACGCGCTAACTCCAATCCATAACGCTTTTCTAGTGTGTCATAGAGCGACTCGCCTTCCAAGCCTTTTTCTATGAGGTCAGCTACAAAATGTTGGCGCAGGTAATCTACCATGAGAGATAGAGGCTCTTCATTCGCATAGCGTAATCGTTGAATGCGTAACACAGGTTCCGAAAGCGTAGTATCAATGGAAAGTGCTTTTTTCACCCATGCGGGTGGAATAACTTGTAGCATTTCACAATCAACAGTTCGCGGAAGAAGTCCTAAATTCCGCATACTCTCGGTCCAGCTATGTGGCATTCCTAATTCTTGTGACACTTTGGGCGGTGCAACAAAGGTCCCGCTTCCCTGTCTTCTTAGCAATAAGCCAGCGTGAACCAATTCGTCAATTGCACGTCGAATCGTGATGCGACTCACTTGGAAGCGTTGCTCTAGCTCGGCCTCTGTCCCAATCAGATCACCGGGATGCAAGTTCTCTTCAATTTCGGTGCGAAGTACACGGGCTATCTGGCGATAGCGAGGTCCCTCGGTGTCCTCTTTCATGGCTTTTCCTGGTTCATACGTATGTAAGGGAGATTTTTGCAGTCTCCTTGCTTCCAACCAAATAAAAATATGTTATACTGTTTTCATAGTATACTGTCGTGAGAAATTTAGCAAGATATGACGTATACTATGCAAATGCATATATTTTCCTCATTCATCATATTGTTTTTCGGAGATATGAAGGGTAAAGGTAATGAGCAGTGCACTACTTTGTTTCGGCAATCTACAATTTGATGTGCTATGCCGCACCGTCATTGCTCTACCTGCTCCGGGTAGGCTTCAAGAAGTCGAACATATCGACTTTTCGCTAAGTGGTAATGGTGGTAATGTTGCGGCTGTACTTGGTCGTTTAGGGATACCTGTAGAACTGGCTGGCTACAGTGGAGCTGATCTTATCGGTGAGCAACTCCGTACTTTACTTGTTGATCTCGGAGTTGGTATCGACAAACTACAACGCCATGTTAGTGCTGGTACAGGTACATCGGTCATTACTCTCTCTCCTGATGGAGAACGCAGTATTCTTTTTGTAAACGGAGCGAATGCGTGCTTTGATCTAAATGCCGTTCCTGAGAATTGGTTGATTGGGAAACAGGTCGTTGTAGTAAGCAGCGTATTTGTGTTGCCTCAATTTACGGGTGAAGCGGTCGGACGCCTTTTTAGCAGAGCACGGCGGCATGGAGCGACAACACTATTAAATATTTGCTGGGATGCTCATAACCTGGGAATTCCATTTCTAGGTCCAGCATTAAGTGAGACGGATTATTTCATACTGAGCTATGACGAAGGACGACACCTCACTGGACACACACTGCCTGAAACTATACTTGCATCGCTTGCTCCCCATACGCGAGGAACTGTAGTGCTCACGTTGGGGGCTGATGGCTGCTGTTTGGGCACTGAGTCAGGCTTGCAGACGATTCCAGCATTGCCGGTGAAGGCAGTTGACTGCACAGGCGCAGGCGATAGCTTTGTGGCGGGCTTTAGTGCAGGACTTGTTGAAGGGCGTTCAGTCGTAGAGTGCGCACGTTTAGGTTGTGCTGTCGCATCTTTCGCTGTTACTGGCGCAGGGGCATATGCACGTACACCAACATTGGTAGAGATAGAGCATATTGTGGCGTAATTATTTGTAACTCGTACAATTCTTGTGCATCGTTTCCCTTATTTCAGTGGAGGTAATGTGAGCAGTAACCAGCACGTCCGTTATGCAGGTTTACAGCGGGTATTTACAGCAGGTCTATCTGTAGCGCAAGCGGCGGAACGCTTACGGCGTTTCGTGTATGTGGAACAACGTTTTATGCGCTTACTTGCTTCGCGAATAGTGACCATTCCGCAGCGGAATGTAAAGGTATTGCTTGGACGTTTGCAGTACGAGGATGCGCTTCATGCAGACCTGTTACGTCATCGACTAGGTGAGTTGCGTACTAGTAAAAATAAGATAGAAATGGTACCAGACACAGCACTGGAGATCCTATTTGACGAAGCAGAACATGTGCCAGGCAATACTCTCTTTCTTATAGTTGTGGCACGAGTACTCAAACCTGCTTTATATGATGCGTACCATGCATATCTTGCTGCCACAAATGACCTTGCTGATTATCCCACTGTTCGTCTTGTACGCCAGCATCTTATGGATGAGCAAGAGCATATAAAATTGCTAGAAGCTGCGTTACAAGACATACAATGCACGCAAGAAGAGCAGGAACAGGGAGAGAAGTGGCGACAAGCATTGCAACACTATATCGCAGCTGCTGGTGGTATTGATGGTACTGCACCACGAACTGAACCGCAACTTCGGCGAGCATCGCTTGAGCCATATGCTATTCCCCATGTCCTTATGCGAGATGATACTCTTCCTCGGGTATGGGATTACATTGCGCCACCGCTTGAGGAGACGCAGGCTCACCTTAACTACATGTTAGGGTTACGGCTGAGTGAAATCAACGTGGCAGAGGGGCTTGCGATGGTACTTTATGAGGCCAGAAACATGCCGTGGAGTTTTTATTTTGATATTTCACGCCATTGTTGGGATGAGACGCGTCATTCGCTCTTTGGTGAGGCTGGAGTTGAGGCAACCTATGCAAATGTCGCTGCAATTCCCATGCGTGATTATGAGGGTGTCTTTGTGATGGAGGCGTCACTATTAGAGCAGTATGCTGTTTTAGGGCTGGAGATCGAGGGCAAAAATATGAAGTATCCGCCTGGGAAACGCCAGGAATGGGAGTTTGCCCGTGACATGGCACAGCATCCATTGATGACCACTCTTCAGGATTTTGATTGGGCTGATGAGGTATTACATGTGAATATTGCACGTCGTCAGCTTGAAGATTGGTTTGAAGGTGGCTTGAAAGCGATTGGACCATTTTCCACAAGTGGCAAAGAACATCGAACACAAGTCAAGAAACGGCACGCGCCCAGCGTCCTTCCTTCTCCTCTGCACCCCCATTCCGTGCAAGAGGCATAAGTCTTTTGTGTCTCGTGCGCTTCTTTCTATAGCGAGCGTTGTTCATGTGTAGTAGTTTTTTATAAGTACTACCGAGAAAGGAGTGAGCAGAGAGGGTGTATACAGGAGTTATGAGGTCACTACTTCGTCGTAATGACTTTTTTACTCTCTTTCGTACGGTGTGTTGCTTTGCATACACCATGTGACTTTTAGGTATCTAGGAGGATACTCATGCTAAGCATCAATGGCGAGAAGCATTTTCAGAAGATCAACCGAAGACAACACTATTTTAGCGTGCTCACAATGCTGATGACCCTGACGCTGTGTGTCTCGTTCCTTGCCGCGTGCGGGGGAAGTAGCGACAACGGTAGTTCGTCATCATCAGGGGGGAGTAATCAAAACAAAGGACCGTTCACCATCGGTGTCTCCAATGGTTTTGTGGGCAGTGAGTGGCGCACACAGATGATTTCGGATATACAGACGACTAATGCTGAGTACAAACAGCAGGGCTTGACAAAGGACGTAGTTGTCCAAAGTGCTGACACGGATGTACAAGGTCAGATTCAGCAAGTCCACAATCTGATTAATCGAGGCGTCAACGCAATTATTATTGACCCCAACTCACAGACTGCGCTTAATTCAGTCATTAAACAGGCTCATGATGCAGGCATAACGGTCATCTGTGTTGACCAGGCGGTTTCTGCTCCAGAGGCCATCAATGTCGTTATCGACCAGACCGAATGGGCCAAGATGAGCATGCAGTGGTTAGCCGACCAGTTGCATGGTAAGGGCAACATTGTGATCATTAATGGTATTGCAGGGCATCCGGCAAACGAGGCACGCTACAATGGTGTGAAGGAAGTCTTGAGTAAATACCCAGGGATCAAAGTTCTGAACGTCGTGAATGCCAACTGGGATGAAGCGACTGGACAGCAAAAAATGGCAAACCTGCTGGCTTCACAACCTAATATCGATGGCGTATGGACACAGGATGGTATGGCGCAAGGTGCTCTGCAAGCAGTCATGACGGCCAATCCTAGCCACTGGCCGATTATGGTTGGTGAAGCTCGTGCCGGTTATCTACAACTGTGGCAGCAAGTTAAGCAGAAGCGGCCTAACTTCACAGCTTTCGGTGTTGTCAATCCTCCTGGTGCCGGGGCAAGTGGTCTACGCGTTGCCGTTCAATTGCTACAGGGCAAGAAGTTCAAGTCAGGGACATTAAAGGGCGACTGGAACAATACGGTCTTTGTGCCTATCCCCGGCACTGTGAGCGCGGACAATTTTGCTCAACAATACGATGCTATCAAAGATAAAGCTGGTTCGTATACAATTGATGGTAGCATCACGGATGCCGATGCGAAGGCATTTTTCCAGTAGGCTGAATTGTAGGGAGTGTTCATGAAAATATCGCTCGCGGCTCAGCATATTGTGAAGCGCTATGGGGGGGTGGTTGCGCTCTCGGATGGTTCACTGGATGTTCAGTCCGGTGAAGTGCTGGCACTTATGGGTGCGAACGGGAGCGGGAAGAGTACACTGAGCAAAGTCATTTCTGGAGTAGTTGCCCCCGACGAGGGGCAACTACTCCTTGATGGCAATCAGGTCTCGTTCGCCTCTCCTCAGGTAGCACGCAAACATAGTATTGCCGTGGTGTATCAGGAACTGAGTCTCATTCCAGACATGACTGTGACTGAAAATATTTGGTTGGCGCATGAGCTTATCGCGGGACGTAGTTTGTTGCGTAGAAGAGACATGCGAAGCCGTACTCAGGCATTACTCGAGCTTTTTGCTGGAACAGTACGGCCCTCGCTACGACCAGATGCGCTGGTTGCAACCTTGTCATCCGACGAGAAACAGATCGTTGAGATACTGAAAGCTCTTAGTCTACAGCCAAGAATGATCATTTTGGATGAGGCTACAGCTAGTCTGGATAGTCGTCAGGTTCAACGCTTATTTGAATTGATCGGACAATGGAAAGCTCAGGATATGGCGATTGTCTTTGTGTCCCATCGCATGGAAGAGATATTTCATATTGCCGATCGTGCGACGGTGTTACGCAGTGGGAAAACTGTTGCGACGACCACGATGAGCGAGACTGATGAACAAAAGCTTGTTGGTCTGATGATTGATAGCGAGGAGGTTGCACGTTCTGTCAGACAGAAAGGTGCAGTAATTACTGCTCCCATACGCCTCGCAGTCGAACATATGCACACAAAGGTACTCCGTGATATCAGTTTTACACTGCATGATGGAGAGTTGCTCGGACTTGGCGGGTTACGAGGTCAGGGTCAAAGCGATCTCTTGTTGGCTCTCTTTGGTGCTGTTCCTTTTAAGGGCACGATCACACTTTCTGGTCAGCAGGTCCACTTTATGCATCCACGGCAAGCTATGCATGCACATATGGCCTTTGTGCCAGGGGACCGTGGAGCAGAAGGGCTGCTTCCCATACGCTCTATTTTAGAAAATCTACAACTTCCTTCCTGGCAGCGTTATGGCTCCATCTTACAAGTCAGCAAAGCACGCAAGGATGCAACAACGGTAGTAAATAAACTGCATCTCGTCATGGAGTCGTTGAATGCACCTGTCAGTAGTTTGAGTGGTGGTAATGCGCAAAAAGTGGTGCTCGGCAAATGGTTGTTGCGTAACCCCGCTGTCCTTTTGCTGGACGACCCCACGAAGGGTATAGATGTAGGGGCAAAGAAAGAATTCTATACACTTCTTGCAGAACTTCGTGAGACAGGGACCGCTATTCTCATCTATAGTAGTGACGATGAGGAATTGCTTGGACTCTGCGAACGTGTGCTTGTATTACATGATGGTCAGATACAAGCAGAATTGGTTGAGGACACGCTCACACGCACTGAGCTGGTAGCAGCGAGTATGGGCGCACGAAGACAAAACGAGAAGATAGTATGAGTAGAATAGCACTTTCAGATAGAGCGAGTACAGCGCAAGCTTTACGCGTTGTACGCACGCAATCGTACCTCCTGGCTTTACTGCTGTTATGTATTGCGATAGTAGTGAATGCGGCCTTGCAACCAAATTTCTTTCGCCCTGGTGTAATAAATGGTAATCTGCAAACCTACCTTCCACTGATGTTGCTCGCGGTTGGTCAAACAGTCGTGATTATTGGAGGTGGTGTAGATCTTTCTATTGGTGCAATTGTTTCGCTGGTCAACGTGGTGATTGTACGCGTATTAGGGACCACTCCGACGGTGTCACAGATAGTATTGGCAATCGTCCTAGGACTGCTGGTTGGCATGATAGCAGGTGGAGTGAACGGCATCTGTGTGGCCTATTTACGATTTCAGCCCATTGTAACGACCTTCGCAACCAGTTTTATTTTTTCTGGTACTGCCCTGGCCATTCTATCCAGTCCAGGCGGTACTGTCCCCTCATTTTTGATGGATGCATATCAATCGAGTCCGTTCGGTATTCCTCTTACACTCTGGGTAATGCTAGTCGTGCTTCTGTTGTGGTGGCTTGTGCGCTCCACACGTTATGGTCCTTATCTCTATGCCGTTGGCGGGCGGTCTCTTTCGGCATATGCAACAGGCGTGCCAGTCTCTTTAGTACGTTTGAGTACGTATACACTAGCCGGACTTCTAGCGGCAGCAGCAGCACTTACACTTGTGTTAGGTACTGGTACAGGTGATCCTCTGATTGGTAATCCTATGACATTGAGTTCAATTGTTGCTGTTGTCTTAGGCGGTACACGCTTAAGCGGTGGACAGGGTGGAATCTTTGGTTCACTGCTCGGTGTGATTATTCTTGGTCTCATTCTTAACATTATCTCCTTTGCTAATGTTCCAACGTGGTGGCAGACACTGGTAAATGGCAGTATTATTGTGCTTGCTCTGGCAGGTCCGGGCATTTTTGCACTTCTGCGGAGAAGAGTATGATAGACACGAAACATTTCAAACTGAACCCTGTCGCTATTGCACTCGTATTAGCCGTTGCGTTATTTGTCCTGGGCGGCATTCTGCGTCCTGGTTTTTTTAGCTACTCGCTTGCGATAAACATTCTACGTCTCGCGGCCTTTCTCGGCATTGTTGCAGCGGGACAAACATTAGTTATTCTTAGCGGTGGAGAGGGCATTGATCTCTCGGTTGGTGCGGTTGTGACGTTGGGAGCTATTTTAATTTACCAGATAAGTAACGGACGCAACGAACTGCTAGGGCCTGCACTCGGAGTAGCACTTCTCGTTGGTGCCGCTATTGGAGCAGTGAACGGAGTAGGTATTACGTTGCTTCGTATCCCTCCACTCGTTATGACACTTGGTATGACAGGTGTGGTGCAGGGGCTGATTCTCGTTGTCACGCAGGGAGTACTCAATGGTGGCTCACCCTCTCTCGCAGTGGGTCTTGTCTCAAGTTCGTTTGTGCTTGGCATTCCTGGTGTGATACTGGTGTGGCTCTTGCTGGGCGTTTTGCTCTGGGTAGTGCTGCAACGCACCGCTTATGGAAAACAACTCTTTGCAGTAGGTGTTAACCGAACGACAGCGCGTCTCTCTGGTGTACGTGTGCCAGTTGTGCTTATGCTGACCTATGCATTTAGTGGAGCACTAGCATCACTTGGTGGATTTTTGCTACTTGGCTATACACAGCGTGTCTTTCTCAATTTAGGAGCGTCGTACACATTACCATCGGTCGCGGCGGTGGTCGTTGGTGGTACGCTGTTAGCAGGAGGCGAGGGGAGTTACGTAGGGACGATGGCAGGTGCGTTAGTATTGACGATTCTCGACAGCTTGCTTACTACTTTGCAACTACCAGAGTCAACGCGTCAGATCATCTATGGACTTACTTTGCTGCTCTTGCTATCGGTGTATGGACGGCAACGCAGGTTGCGTAGTTGAAAAGTTTTGTTTTCGATATTCACGAATTGCAGCGCGAGTGCAAGCGTACAATAGCTACTCCACCTTGCTACATTTTTCACAAACGCATAGTTCTTACCCTACTTGTTGCTCTTTCAACTCTCCTATGAGCGTTTGCTGATCGTCCGCGCAGTGTTCCTGCTTACCGATCTTGCGACAAAGACGACTCAATATCTCTTGTTCATCTGGTGTCAAGATGCTCATTTCCTCAATAATGGCTTGAATATGCTGTGGAAGAACCTCTTCGATGACATGTCGTCCTGCTTCGGTCAATGATAATGTGACGACGCGACGATCTCTTTCATTACGCTCGCGCCTCACCAATCCTCGCCGTTCAAGGTTATCGACGACTGTCGTCATATTGCCCTCGCTTTTAAGAATTTTCTCCGCAATCTGCCCGAGAGGAAGTGGACCAAGATGATAGAGAATATCAAGCACTCCATACTGGCTAAAGGTCAGGCCAGCGGAGGCGAGGTGCCGTGTTGCTCGTGCAGACGACGACTCGGCCGATCTCTGCAATTTGATATAGGCATCGATGGCGCGTATCTCATCACGAGTTCCTTTGTAATGTGTTCCCATAATTCCTTTCATGTATAACTATCTGATATTGAAGCAAAGTATAGTACAAATAGCGTTATTGTGCAAACTCTGCTTATGCGTGTGTGGTTTGTCATGTCCATGCTCCTCATTCAGAAAGGAAGGCTGGTGCTACGGTTGGCTCTGTTCTGGCAAATTTCTCTCCTTGTCAATAGCTCACTTTTTCGCTATACGCACATGTGAAGTAGTAGATGCTTAGAAACAATAAATCTTTACTTAGTAATGTTGACAATCAAAAATTTCTATGTTAAAGTATTTTATACAAGATATTGAACGTTTCGTCAAGCCTTTGCAGCGCGAGATGGAAGGAAGAAACGAAAGGGAACGTGAAACAGCATGAGAAGAATTGATCTGCATTGCCATCCAAACACAAAGGCATGGTTTCAAGCGATTCAGCCCTATGCTGATGCGCTCCGTGAGTATTGGCATCGTCCGTGGGAGCCGAAGACCGAAGACGAGGTGATTCAAGAACTGCGTGATGCGGGGGTTCAGGTATTACTCGTCGCCTTTGATACGGAGACGGTCAGTGGCCTTCCTCCTTGCTCAAATGACTATGTGGCAAAATTCCGTGATGACTATCCAGACACTGTACTTCAGGCGTGGGGGTCCGTTGACCCCTGGAAGGGAGAAATCGCGCTTCGTGAGGCGGAGCGGGCGGTGAAAGAGTTGGGCGTCATTGGCTTTCATTTTCACCCAATTATGGGCGATTTCTCTGTTGGGGATCGTCAGTTCTACCCGCTCTGGGAGAAAATGGTCGAACTACGGGTTCCGATCATGGTAGACACAGGGACGACGGGCATGGGTGCAGGACTACCTGGCGGCATGGGAAGGCACCTGAAGCAAGCGAATCCATTCCCCGCGCTCGATGATCTCGCGGCAGACTTTCCTGACCTGAAGATTATTGCCTCACATCCCGCCTGGCCGTGGACCGAGCAAATGATTATGATCGCGTTGCATAAGGGCAACGTCTTCTGGGAGTTATCAGGCTGGGGGCCGGAGTATTTTCCAGCCTCACTCAAGCATGATATCAGTCGTCGTCTTCAGGATAAGATCATGTTTGGGAGTGACTATCCAAGTCTAGCACACCGGCGTGCAATTGCAGGCTGGGAGTCTCTGGGCTATTCAGATACCATCCTGGAAAAAGTGTTTTATAAGAATGCGCAGCGTATTTTGGGGCTACCATAATGTGGTCTTGATCCCCCCGTTCAGAGAAGAACATGATGTATCGTCACGCCATTCTATTCGGTCACAAACCGGAAGGAGAATGCAATGCTGGGAGATATTGGAGTGATGCTCCACACGGGTGATCTATCTATCGATGAGATTGTGCGCTTTGCCAAGACTGCTGAGTCTCTTGGATATGAAGGCTTCTGGCTCACCGAGGAATCGGGGAAAGAAGCATTCTCCATTCTCGGTGTGCTCGCACGTGAGACGGAACGCATCAATTTGGGAACAAGTATTGTGAATTTCTATTCGCGTACACCGATGCTGCTCGCCATGGGTGCGAGCACGATTTATCGCATGAGCGGTGGGCGCTTTAAGCATTATGGTCTTGGAAGCGGTGGTATTGGCTTTATGGAGCAGGGACACGGCATCAAAATGGAACGTCCTCTCGCACGTGCTAAAGAAGTCCTTGACATTGTACGGGGCTACCTGACCAGCGAGCGGTTCTCGTATGAGGGGCAATGGTTCAACCCCAAGAACTTCCATTTGCGCGAGGGACCACTGCCCGAGCCGATGCCTCTCTATATCTCTGCGTTGGGACCAAAGATGGTTGGCTTAGCGGCGCGCATGGCCGATGGTTTGATCACCAACTGGCTCACCGAAGAGTCCTATGACATGTACTACGCCATCATCAAAAAAGAGGCCGAGTCTGTTGGGCGCGATCCCAAAAGTGTCAAAATCTTGAGCTTGACCATGATCGCGGGCGAAGATGATGAGAGCGTGGAGGCCATGCGCCGGGGTCTCGCCTTCTATTTTGCTTCACCCCATTATCATCCCATTGCCGAAGTTTCTGGCTATGGAAAAGAAGCGAAAGAGATTCAGGCCGTTTGGCAGACGCGTGATTATGCAGCCGCCAGTCGCCTCGTAACGGATGCAATAGTGGAGAAGTTCGCGGTGATGGGTTCACCAGAGCAACGCGCCAGGAAGCTTCGTTGGATGATGGACCTGGGTGTCTATCCCATCATGTACCCCATCATGCGCCATGGTCACACAGTCGAAGACCATTTCCTGGTGGCTGAACTGACCGCGAAGTATCTCGGTCATCCAAGTACACAGGAGGTAACAGCATGACCACACTTGAGGGTGTTGTTCCATTTCCTCCTGAGTTCGCAGTTCGTTACCGTGAGAAGGGCTACTGGGAAGATGCTACCATGGGACACTTTTTTGATGAGATTGTGGCCCAGTATCCAGAGCGAGTCGCGTTTCTCTCTGCTGATGAGTCCGTCACCTATCGCCAGCTCGCCCAAAAAGTGGAACGCCTGGCACTGCACTTACTCAAGCTTGGCGTGCAACCGCTGCATCGCTATGTGATGCAACTCCCCAACGGGCCTGAATTTGTGTATCTCTACTTCGCATTACAGAAGGTCGGGGCTATTCCAGTGATGGCGATGTCGTCCCATCGCTATAGCGAGATTCACCAGTTTGTCGAACTGAGTCAAGCGGTCGGGTATGTTATTCCCGAACGCATCGGCGATTTTGCCTTCGCGGAACTGGCCGAGCGTATACGCCGCGAACATCCCTCTCTACGTTGGATTTTCGTCGTGGGTTCCGCTTCTTTACCAGGTGCCATTTCCCTTACCGACCTTTTACAGACGGAAAGTGGACTTGCTCCAGAGCGATTGACCGAACTGGTGATTGACCCGACTGAGCCAGCTCTGTTCCAACTGTCCGGTGGAACGACAGGCATTCCGAAGCTCATTCCGCGTACGCATAATGATTACATCTATAACACAAAAGCCGCCGTCGCGGTCAACGATATCAGGCCCGATGATTCGTTCCTGGTCGTTTTACCGATGGCACACAACTTCCCGCTGGCGTGTCCGGGTATTCAAGGCTTTCTGTATCGAGGGGCACGTTTCGTCATTGGCGATTCTACTCGACCAGCCGACGTGTTCCCACTGATTGAGCGCGAACGCATTACGCATGTCGAACTCGTTCCAGCCATGCTTATTCGCTGGATCAACGATCCACACATAAAGGAGTACGACCTTTCTTCTCTTCGTGTGATCAATACGGGTGGACAAAAGCTCCAGCCAGAGGTGAAACGACAAGCGGAGGAATTGATACCTTCGTGCAAAATACAGGAGGTATTCGGCATGGCCGAGGGGCTGCTGTGCTTTGTGCGCCTTGACGATCCTGACGAGATACGCATGGAGACGGTGGGGCGACCGGTCTGTCCCGACGACGAACTCAAACTTCTGGATGAGCATGACAACGAGGTGCCCCTGGGCGAGATCGGTGAACTACTGGTGCGTGGCCCCTACACATTGCGTGGCTACTTCCGTGTTCCTGAGTACAATGCACGGACCTTCACATCCGATGGCTTCTACCGCTCTGGCGATTTGATGCGGCTCCATCCATCAGGCAACTACATCGTCGAGGGACGCAAGAAGGATCTCATCAATCGCGGCGGCGAGAAGATCAGCGCGGAGGAGATCGAAAACTTGATTCTTTCACATCCAGCCGTGCTGAACGTGGCATGTGTTCCCATGCCTGATCCAGTGCTTGGAGAACGCACCTGTGCCTTTGTCATCCTCCAACCAGGAGCAACGCTGACACTCAAAGAACTGACAGACTTTTTGTTAGATAAGGGTATCGCCAAGTTCAAGCTTCCTGAGCGGCTGGAAGTCGTCGATGATTTCCCTCTCTCAAAATTCGGCAAGGTCTCCAAACATGTGCTCGTGAAGCAGGTATCGGACATATTGACTGCGGAGACGCAGGCGAAGGAGCTCGCGACATGAGTGACCGAGCGGGAAGACAAGGAACAAGCAGAGTGAAACTGCGGGGGTAGAGCATGGATTTTATATTGAGTGAGCAACAAGAACAGATACGCAAGGGAGCGGCACAGATCGCCCGCGAGATCGTTGCTCCTCGTGCCAGTACAGTTGACCTCGAAGGTGCGTATCCTTTCGACTACTTTGAGGCGTTCCGTGATGCAGGATTGCTTGGCCTCACCATTCCCAAAGAGTATGGTGGCTCTGGTGCTGGCACACTCGGTCTGGCTCTGGCAATCGAGGAGGTCGCCAAATATTGCTGCACGGCTGGTCTCATCCTGCTCACTTCGCGCCTACCTACCGCAGGTATTCTGCTAGCGGGAACGCCAGAGCAGAAAGAGCGGTATGTACGAGGCGTGGCGGAAGGACGACGGCGCGGCTGTTTCGCCCTGACAGAACCAGAAGCGGGTTCGGATGCTGCCGCGATTACCACGACAGCAGTGCGAGATGGAGATTCTTACGTGCTCAATGGGGTTAAGATATGGGCTGGGCAAGCCACCGTCGCCGATTTCGCAGTTGTTGTCGCGAAGACCGACCTCCAAGCAGGTTCGCAAGGCGTCAGTGTGTTTCTTGTCGATCTGCCCAATCTGGGCTTTCATATCGTGCGTGAACTTCCCAAGTTAGGCGTTCTGGGAGTGCCTGTGGTCGAAATAGACCTTCACGACTGCCGTGTCCCCGTCTCTGCACTGCTGGGCGAGGAAAACAAGGGCTTTCGTATCGTCATGCGCAATCTCAATGTTGTGCGCCCACTCGTTGCTGCTCGTGGTATTGGGCTGGCTGAAGGAGCAGCTAGTTACGCACTTGCGTATGCGAGACAACGACGTACCTTTGGGCGTCCAATCATCGAGCATCAAGCGGTTGCCTTTAAGCTGGCTGAGATGGCAATGCAGGTGGAGTCCGCTCGTCTCTTGACGTATCAAGCAGCGTGGCTCGTCGATCAGGGCAAGCATGATCGCGATATCGCGCATTTCCTTTCCATTGCGAAAGCCACAGCGAGCGAGATGGCGGTCCGTGTTTCCGAAGAAACGATTCAGATTCTCGGTGGCTATGGTTATCTCAAGGACTACGCGCCCGAACGCTATTACCGTGATGCGAAGCAACTCACGATTGTCGAAGGGACAAGCGAGATTCACCGCCTTATTATCAGCCGTGCGCTTAGTGATGGCCTACTCCATTGGGACTGTGATACGCAGGCTCTTGGTGGCTTTCCTAATGATGCCGAGGATAAAGCCAGGCGTCAGGAACGCCTAAATAGAAGTAGACAAGACGCTAGATAACCAACTTGGCGATGCAGTTTTGTTGTTATCGAATGGTATACAAGGAGGAAGAAAGCCTAAGAAAGAGCGTTCTCTTCAGATCAGAACGTCGCTCTCGTGACGAGCGCAGCTCCTGTAGTCAGTAAGAAAAGTGTGTATAAAGGAGACACAGCATGGCTAGCAATCGAATTCTTCTGCAAAATGGGTGCGTCATCACCGTTGATACGCAACTAGGCAACTTTCGTCAAGCCGATGTCCTGATCGAAGGGACGAAAATCGCCGCGGTTGGACCAGAACTCGGAGTCACCGATGCCGAGGTCATCGATGCCTCGAATATGATCGTCATGCCAGGGTTGATCGACACGCATCGGCATCTCTGGGAAGCCATCTTGCGCAACATCTCGGCGGATGGCGTCCTCGGCAATTACTTTCCCGATGTCATGGGTGCTCTTGCACCTGTGTACCGTCCCGAAGATATCTACGCGAGTAACTTCATCGGTGCTCTAGGGGCCATTGATGCGGGGATCACCACCCTGCTAGACTGGTCCCACCACCATAATACTCCTGAGCATTCGGATGCCTCTATTCAAGCTCTGAAGGAGTCAGGGCTACGGACGGTCTTTGCCTATGGAACCCCGAATGTCTCGTTTTCTGAATGGTGGTACAACAGCAGCTTGAACCATTCCGAAGACGTACGGCGGTTGCGCACTCAGTATTTCTCCTCGGAGGATCAACTTATCACCCTTGCCATGGCTCTCCGCGGACCAGAATTCACGACGATGGATGTAATATGGCATGACTGGGCCTTAGCGCGTGACATTGGGGCACGTATCACTGTTCACGTAGGCGTCTCCACCTATGGTTTCTCAGGCGGAGTGAAACGCATGTATGAAGAGGGGCTGCTGGGTCCTGACACTACCTATGTCCATTGTTGTACACTTAGTGATGAGGAATTGAAGGCCATTGTGGATACCGGAGGAACATTCTCGATTGCGACTGCTGTCGAAATGACGATGCAACATGGCATGCCCCCCATTGATCGCATCCTCCGGCTAGGCGCCCGGCCAAGTTTGAGTGTGGATGTCGAAACCAACGCACCGGGTGATCTGTTCACCCAAATGCGTGCAGCATTGCAGTGTCAACGCGCCTTAGTCAACCAGCGTGCGCTCTACGGAGGTTCTTTTGAGGGAGAAACCTTGGTCACGGTACGCAACGTGCTGGAGTTTGCGACGATTGAAGGAGCACGAGCGAATGGTCTTGATCACAAAACAGGTTCGCTCACCCCCGGCAAAGAGGCTGATATCATCCTGCTACGAACCGATCGCTTGAATGTGACACCGCTCAATGATCCTATTGGAGCCGTGGTGGTCGGTGCTGACACGAGCAATGTTGATTCCGTCTTCATTGCTGGACGCGCAATGAAGCGCAACGGGCAGCTGTTGAACGTCGATCTGCCTCATGTGCGTAAACTAGCTACCGATTCACGTGATTATGTGGTCGCCACATCAGGCTTTACCCTACCGACGTTTTAAGTAACAGGACATCTGCATAGTATTTGCCTTGTAAGAGGGGCGAATACTGTGTTTATTAATCCGAGAGCATTGCCTTTTAGAGACTCTTGGTACTAATAAATCATAATCCTCAAAGACCAGAGGAAAGGACATTACGACAATGCAGATCGCGAAACTTGGCTACGCTGGCTTCAACACCCCTAATATGGAAGCTATGCTCGCCTATTACACGAATGTTATCGGCTTTACGCTTGTAGAACGTGGCGGTGACGGAGCTGCCTATCTCCGAAGTGTGCTCGATCATCACACCATCGTCTTGTATCCCGCCAAAGAGCAAGGTATCCGTCATATTGGCTTTCAAATTGGCGGTGGTCAAACACTTACAGATGCTGCTACTCAATTACAAAAGCAAGGCATCGCCGTTGAGACACAATCGGACGCGCAACCCGGTGTCGCCGAACAACTCCAACTGGTAGACCCAGAGGGCACAACACTCCACCTGTACACTGCAATGGAACAAGTACACACCGCCTTTCCAGAAGCGGGCATTGTGCCTGAGAAATTAGGGCATGTCGCGATGGCGGTCCACGATGTACAAAAATGTGCTGATTTTTATCAGAATGTTCTGGGCTTTCGTGTCTCAGACTGGATCGAAGATTTCTTCGTCTTCATGCGTTGTGGCCCCGATCATCACACCATGAATTTCTTGCGAACCAAGTATCAGAAGATGCACCACATTGCCTTTCAGCTCAAAGACTGGGCGCATGTGCAACGTGCCTGCGATCATCTCTATACCCAGCATATTCCGCTTGTGTGGGGGCCGGGTCGTCATGGGGCGGGACACAACATCTTTACTTATCATCGCGATCCCGATGGGCAATTTGTCGAGCTGTTCACCGAGTTGGATATTCTCCTGAACGAAGAGTTAGGCTACTTTGAACCTCGCCCGTGGCACGAAGAATTTCCCCAAAAACCGAAGGTGTGGAAAGATGGTCTGGATGCCACCAATCACTGGGGAACGCTGCCATCGCCAGAATTCATGTTCATGGATTATTAAGCACCTGCAATACGGACGCCTATACTGGAAGCGTCTGCAACATCGTATATGGCATTGCTGATATCTCTGCATAGACGATCCCAGGAGAGCAATATGTCTGAATTACAGGAGAAGGCGAACGAGTTGACCACTCGTATGCTTCAGAAACGTCTCTACGTTGTGCTAACGACACCACTCAAGCCGATGAGTGAACTGGCTACGCTTCTTCCAGAGCATCTGAACTACATGATCGGGTTAGAGAAAAAGGGCGTGTTGTTTGCTTCTGGCCCATTTCTTGCGGGTGAGCAGGTCGAGCCAGGAAGCGGCATGACGATTCTTCGCGCATCCTCAATGGAAGAAGCGAAAGCGACTGCCGAGCAAGACCCCTTCAACGCATCTGGTATGCGTGCCTTCGAGATACGGGAATGGCAACTCAACGAGGGCAGTTTTATGCTTACGCTCCACTACTCTGATGGCAGCTATTCTATTGAGTGATAAAGCACCATGCAACACATACGTTCTTGCTCCACTGATGAAGCAAGAGAGGAAATAGGACAATGAAGAAGACTGTTGGGATCATTGGTTTAGGAAAAATGGGCTTGCCCATTGCCGCAAACCTGCTGGAACATGGTTTTACTGTGATCGGGTATCGCCGCCATATGATCGACGATTTCATCACCATGGGAGGGACAACTGCACATTCGAGTGAAGAGGTGGCTCAACAATGCGATGTCGTGATTACGTGTCTTCCAGACGACAATGCGTTACTCGATGCAGTTTCGGGCGAGCATGGGCTTATTCATGGAGTGCATCCTGGACTGACGGTTGTCGATATCGGCATGCTCACAATGAAAGCCAAAGAGCAGGCTCGCGATGCACTTGAGCAGGTGGGAGCACATATGCTCGACTGCCCTATCAGTGGTATTCCGCCACAGGTCCTTGCGAGAAAGACGGTGCTGTTCGCCAGTGGCGAGAAATCCATCTTCGAGAAATGCAAGCATGTATTTGAGGGTTTTACGAGTACGATTTTTTATCTTGGCGACTTTGGTGCTGGAACGAAAATGAAATGTGTCGCCAATTTGTTAGTTGGAGTGCATGTGCTTGCGGCGGCGGAAGCGATGACACTCAGCGTCAAGGCAGGGCTTGATCCTGATACAGTTATTCAGGTAATCAGTCCGAGTGTGGCAAGCTCGGCACAGTTCATGGCGCGGGCAAAGATGATGGTCGAGCACCGCTACGATCCTCCCTTAAGCACGATTCATCAGTTAGAGGAGTGCATCGTCGTCATCAACGAGCTTACCGATGCGGTGGATTGTCCAACCCCTATGCTTGATAAAGCGACACAGTATTATGATGGTGCGATCTCAGCCGGACTAGGGGACAAGGATGTCGCGGCCATGTATGGGTATCTTGAGACAACGATTGGTTCACGCCCGTAGAGATAGGTCGTATCTGTTATGGAGAACATGTATGAATCAACAAAGCACGATAAAATATCAACTAGGAACGGCACTCGTCTCAGGCAAACAAAGCATTATTCTTGCCACTCAAGAAAAGTTTTTCGATCTGCCGAGTCTCTTGCATAATGTGCAAGCAGCCGCTCTTCGTTCTCTTGAAGTGCGCGAACTACCAGTTTCACTACTTGAACTGGTAGAAGAGTGGTCATACTGGAACGAGAAACTCGCGCAGATTGTGAATGCTGTCTTTGATAATGGCACGGCACAAGGAGTTTCTGGTGCTCTACGTCAAGACGAATTTCAATGGCTTGCTCCATTGTTATATCCACGCAAACTGATTTGTATTGGGACGAACTATCGAGACCATATCGCTGAGATGGGGGTACAAAAAATGCCGAAGTATCCCTATAGCTTCTTGAAACCTCCGACAACCACGCTCATTGGTTCAGGCACTCCTCTTTCACTTCCAGAGCAAGCCAAACAGGTCGATTGGGAAGCGGAGCTAGCGGTCGTGATCGGTCAAAAAGCTTATCAGGTACGAGGAGAAGATGCGCTAGCCTATGTCGCAGGCTATAGTCTGCTCAACGATGTGTCTGCACGGGACTGGATTGCCGAGGCACCGCCTGTGGGGATAGATTGGGTCATGCAAAAAGCCTTTGATGGATTTGCTCCGATGGGTCCACTAATTACTCCTGCCGCCTTTGTTACCAACCCACAGCAACTTTCTATCACGCTGACCGTCAATGGACAGGTCAAGCAGAACTCGAACACTGCGAATATGGTCTTTTCCGTGCAGCAGATTATAGAGCACCTGACCTCAATTATGACACTGGAGCCAGGAGATGTGATCGCCACAGGGACGCCAGCCGGGGTCGGACACGGGAAGCATCCGCCGGAATATCTGCGCTCAGGAGATACGATGGTTGTAGAAATCGAGGGCCTCGGTCAGCTCGAGACACCAATAACATAGGGACAGCATGTTGTTCTTCGTTGCAGCATTATTGCTCAGTGCTTATTGTTCTTTAGCACGTGTTCTCTTTCCATTACTCAGGCAGGGGAACCAGTGTAGCAACGGCAGCCACACTAGCCGAACTGGCGATTTCAGCACTGTAGCGATCGTTCACAAAGAAGAGCATGGTTGCACCTAATGCACTTGCGAGCATAAAGGTGTAAAAGTTCCATTGGAAGTCAACTTGCCATGTTGCCAACAGGCCAAGAAAGATAGGTGCTACAATGCCACCCAGTCTTCCAACGCCGAGCGACCAACCAACAGCCGTCGCACGACTGTTTAATGGATAGTATCGCGCAACATATGCATTCAGCAGTATTTGCGCCCCAAAGCTCCCGACACCAGCAAGGGCGAAGAGGAGGTAGATGAGGAGCAAGGGCAACTTGATGCTCAACAATCCGAAAGAGAGAACAGAGAGCAATAATGCAGTGATGCATACACGCTTGGAGCCAAATCTGTCTGTCAACGCTCCCGCAAAGAGGGATGTTACTATATTCCCAAGGTTGAGCACAAGCACGAAGGAAAGTGCTGAAGTGTGGAATGGCCAAAGATCAAACAAACAGATTGACGACTCGAGAGCGGCTAGCCAGTCAGTGCCTCGCCTTCTCTTTCTTCACTCGTATCACCTTCATTGCTCGACGAAGAGATTCTTGCGAGTTCAAGGAGGCCAGGACCATAAAGGTCAGTCAATTCCTCTGGCAGATCAGTGTACATGCGTTGTACCATAATGTCATGCCGGATATACCCTTTAATGACACTGGCAAACATCTCGTTCTGACTGTACAAACCATCCCAGTGCTTTCCATCACGTGCCAGTGCCCACAGCGCTGAAGCTGAGTCAACCACAACCGCCAGGTGACGTGCTTGGTGGTGGGAATAAAGTGTTCCTTCGGTACTCGCATGGCGGAACGTTCGTCCCCCCAGGACAGGAAATGGGAGGGGGCCGAAATGCAATACCACAAATGTGACGCCACTTTTCGATGCATCAGCTATAGCATCCTTAAGCGGCTCAAGAGCAGAGGTACTTCCAGAGAGATAAACCGACCTTGTGGCATCGGCGATCGCCTCACGTGCTCTGGCTACACTACTCTCAAAGCTATTGAGTTTCCAGATAGGCTCCTGCTGATCCCCGACTGGCTTAGGCAAGAGGCGTTCGAGGTCTTTCCTGGCATCCCTGAGTCGTTGCTTGAAGTCGGTATCGAGCGCATGGAAGAGTTGTTCGGCAGGCACGGCTATATATGTTGCAGGCTTGTTCGCGGTTTGCATCACGGCACCTTGCTCCGCTAGGCGATGGAGCGTTTCGTATACCTTTGGTTGTGGTACTCCCGTCAGGTTCGATAACCCGTAGCCAGTTTGTGCTCCATGAACCAGCAGACCAACATATGCCTTCGCCTCGTAGAGTGAGAATCCTAATCGCGTTAGTCGCTCAACCATTGATGTCATCGCTTCGTCCATAAAGTCCTTTTCTTTGCTCACCCACACATGTTGTGTGTCCTGCCAACCTGCATGCGAAAAGCAGTGGCGCACGCAAGGAGTGCCAATTTGTGCTCCAATTCAAGGTTGACAGCCTATTCACGGTGCGAGTATCCTGCTCTTAACGTATATTCACTACTTCTGTAGGTATTGTAGGTGAGAATGAGCGTTCTGTCAACACTGCTTGACTTTCTAGAATGTAACTGCTATACTAACTACAATAGTAGTTAGTATAAAGTCTAGAGAGGCTAAGTACAGCCAACGGTGCATAACGTTCGGGAAAAGCTTTTCAGACAGAATCCTTGAGCAAAGTCCGCTGTGAACTATTTTTATACGCATCTCAGTTCTACCTCACAAAGGAGGAAACGTACATGTTCGATGACAACATGAGTATACACATGAGCGCGAGAAGCACTTCCAACCAGACAGGAGTGCAGACGCCAAACCAGGAGAGAGCAGATCAGGAGGGCATGCTATGAGTGATGGGCTTATCATCCCACCTGGGCAGGGCAGAACTCTCGTGGCGGGCGGGACGCAGATTACATTCAAGGTGACCGCTGAGCAGGCAGCAACCACCTCCAGTTTTGAGGTGCTTGTCCATCCAGGATACGACGTGGGAGCCCATGTGCATGGGCATCAGGAGGAATTGTTCTATATCCTTGAGGGTGAGCTTGATCTCTTTGCCTTTGAACCTCTTGTGAGGACCGATGGAAACTGGCGAACCTGGCAATCACACACAGGTGCTCAGGTGTTCCGCGGAGGCCCAGGAAGCATGATGTTTGTGCCGCCCGGCTGCCCTCACGCATTCGCGAATTCCGGAAAGACATCTGCTCGGATGCTCTTCCAGGCTACTCCGACAGGCCACGAGGGGTACTTCGAGGAACTCCTCGCTATTCTGAGGAGAGATGGACCACCTGATCCCGAAATCATTGCCACCTTAAGAAGGCGTTATGATATTGAGCAACTTACGCCGCTCGTTCCGGGACAAAGCCCCCACTTGCATAGCGAGTGAGAGGCTGAAGAGCCTGAAAGAGATGCATGTGGTCTCACTCCCTGTCTTAGAAAGGCTTTCGTACTTGCTTTTGCCGATAATCACAAGTTGATAGCGTTACCTCTTGCCACTGCTGGCCTCCTCTCCTCGTGTCTTGTGCCACAGCCTTTCTGCCGCCCCATTAGAGGAGAGAGAAGCTCTAGGAGTATTGTGACTTACAAAAATATAGCGAATGGTCAGTCGGAAAACTCTCTATGGTGCAAGATAGTTAGTATCATTAATACGAATAAGCTGTACTCGGTCGCCCGTCACACTCAATTCCGAGATACTACCGGCGTTCATTTTCAGGCTGCGACTATCTGGTAACGACATATTGAGTACATGACCGATAAACAAACGCAGAATTGTTTTATGACTAACGATAAGGATTGTTTGTCCCGCATGAAAAGTTACTAATTCAGTGATACATGGGACTATACGCGCAATGACTGCTTGTTGTGTTTCACCATCAGGTGGTTGTGCCATCCATGAGCCATGTTCCCATGTTGCTAGTTCTTGTGGATACTCCTGGGCGAGTTCGCTCCGCGCCCGGTTTTCCCAGCGTCCAAAGTCCATTTCTCGGAGAGCGTTGCGTGTCTGTATTTTTACCCCAAGAGCATCAGCGATGGGAGTAGCAGTCTCGCGTGCGCGTCCTTGTGGACTGCAATAGAGGGCTGAGATAGGCTCATAGCGCAGCCGTTCGCTGAGATGCAATGCTTGCTCACGACCCTTCGCCGTAAGCGGAGTCTCGGTGGTACCACAGAATGCATTATCATGGCTTTGCGCTGTCTGCCCATGTCGTACAAGGAAGAGATGCGTTGTGGTCACTTTTTCCAGCCCCATTTAGGAGTCTCCTTCTTATAACCTTGCTGTCTTGTCGTCTCATAAGTCTCATACCACGTTTTCGAGCTTATTAGAGATAGCTACGCTTATGCAACTCTTGTTTAAATTGCGTGTACCGTTCCTCATAAACAGGTACCCAATCAGGGTTTGGCTCAACCTCTGTTGTCATATGAACCATTGCTCGCGCCGCACTCCCTATATCAGCATGAAGTCTTCCTGCCGCGGCAAGAACTGCCGTTCCCATTGCAGGATCAGCAACCTTTGGCACAACAAAGGAACGATTACATATAGAGGCACGAATCCGCAACCACAGTTGACTACACGTCGCGCCGCCAACTGTGCGAATGGAGCCTTCCACTTTTGCGCCCAACTCCGTTGTAACCTCATACGCCAGGCGTTCCACTAGTGCAACACCTTCCAAACATGCGGCATAGTAGAGGTCACGCGCAACCTTTTCTGCATCAGGTGCACCTACGATGAAGCCCTCGGCATCAGGAGCCATGAATGGGAAACGTTCGCCATGCTTTACTAACGGATAGACGAGTAGATTTGTAGGCGTCAATGGAGCCGCGCGTTTGTTATAGGCGTCAAGGTTGTCATCTAGAAAGCGACGAGCCAATATCTCGCCGCCTGTGCTGCTTGCTCCTCCAGGCAACCAACCATGTTCGGGATGACGATGACAATAAATACGTCCCTGTGGGTCTTTCACTAGCTCTGTACTTGTGCCTTTCACGGTAAGCGTTGTCCCGAGAGATGTAACCCACGCTCCCGGTTCGGTGGCTCCAGCCGCAAATTGTGATGCACATCCATCCGTTAAGCCCGCCACAACAAGAGTACGTGAACTCAACTTGAAATCGGAGGTAACGTCAGTACTCAACGGACCAATAGGTGTTCCTGAAGCGACGACACGCGGCAAACGCTCTAAGGAGATACCCAATTCGTGTACAAAAGCATTTGGATAGCGCAAGTTCAGTAGATCATAGCCAGTCTTCAGCACATTTGTATAGTCGGTAACGCCCCAAAAACCTGTTAGTCGTCCGACAATGTAATCTGCTTGATGCGCGACAAGGCATGTGTGTTTCCAGGTATCCGGCTCGTGTTCCTGCAACCAGAGCAACTTTGGCAATGCGAATGAACTGTTAAACCGATAGCCTAGCTCGTGTGTAAGATCGCCTAGAACAGTATTACAGCGTTTGACCTCGTCAGAGGCGCGACCATCACTATACATGAGTGCTGGTCGCAATGGACGATAGTCGGCATCTAAGAGGACAAAGCTGCCTGACGTACCGGAAACACTGAGTGCTGTCACAGCCTCGGCAGATATATGGTGCGCCGCAAGTTCCTCGCCGATGTGCCGAAGAGCGATACAAGCAACACGCCACCATACCTCTGCGTCTTGCTCAAACAATCCATTCGGGCCAGTTTGCAACATTTCAGGCGTGTATGCTGCTTCGCCACGAGCGACTATCGAGCCATCACTTGCGACGGCGACAGCCCGTGCGCCTTGTGTCCCCATATCCAGGCCAATGACATAGCCATCCGCTTTTTGCATATACTTGTGCTCCTTTCCTTCATGATTACTTCCCCTTTTCAACGTCGGGATTTGCACATGCATGAAGTTGCTCTCCATGCACAAAACGCCCAACCTCAGCCGCTGTCCAACGCGCCGCACGTTGCGCCACCTCTTTTGAGGAACCTGCAAGGTGTGAGGTGATTGTGACTTGAGATAGGCGTAAGAGCGGGCTATCCGCTGGTGGTGGCTCTTCCTCATACACATCAAGGGCTGCACCTGAAAGGTGTCCCGATGTAAGAGCGTCAATCAGTGCGTCCATCTTGACAATCTTACCACGTGCTGTGTTGATGAGGTACGCACCCTGTTTCATTTTTGCAAGTGTATCATGATTTATCATGCCCTTCGTCTCGGATGAAAGGCGTGCATGGATGCTGACAATATCTGCCTCGCTGAGCAGATGGTCCAAGCTATCGACCATCTCCACGCCAAGTTCTAGGGCAACCTGTGGATCCACGTAGGGATCATAGGTGAGGATACGCATGCCGAAACTGCGAAGGAGACCAGCAACGCGCGTCCCGGTTTGACCGAAGCCAATCAAGCCAATGGTTCTTCCTAATAGTTCAGTTCCAGCCAGGTCGTAGGCGTAAAGATGACCTGACCATTTTCCCTGACGAAGCGCGGCATCGCTCTCCGCAATGTGACGCTGACCGGCGATGAGCATCCCAACAGTGAACTCAGCGACAGCACGGGCATTGCGACCAGGAACGTAGGCAACCGGGATACCATGTTTTGTTGCCTCTGGAATGTTGATGTTGACTGGACCACCACGACAACTCCCAATCATTTTGAGATCGCGTGCCGACGCAATCATTGCCGCCGTGACTGGTGCTACGTGAGTAACAAGAATGTGGGTTCCTTGCAGCAGGTCGGTAAGGTGCTTCTCGTCACCTACCCACTCTTGAATTTCATCTGACTCACCGTATGGCTCACGGGGCCATGCGCTATGATCGATCACGTATTCGTGGCCCTCTCCCAACTCTTCTTGGAGAGCCTCAACGAATAGTTCTGGCTTCATAAAATCGTCGCCAGCACAGAGAATCCGCATCTTTTTGCTCCTTCTACTGATAAATCATTGCTGATGCATACCGTCGAAAGGAAACGTTCATGAACACAGAGAAAGCGCGTATGCATTGACAACAACCCGATCAAACGCGTCGTTGTCAATGCATATTCAATTCTTTAGCACAGTGGTCCAAGACCGGCACCACGTGCGCGGATCGCCCATATATCGGTAACGCTATTGTTTTCCACAACATAGTATACATCGTGCAGGTTTACTGTCGTTGGGCCGTACCCAGAAATCACCTCGACCCGATCTCCGACCTTTAGTGAACTGGATGAGTCTACATCCACCAGCAGATGCTCCTCCGCGATACCAGCAGTCGTGGAAGCGATATCCTTGAGTCGTGGTAGACCAAGCTCGCTTCCTATCGTCTTCCGACCTGAATCGAGGATGACCCTATTTCCATGACGGCTAAGTACTGTCCCAAGCACGGTCAGAGCAACAGGAAAGCCAGGGATGAGCTGCGCATGGAAGGTATCCATGACCACGTATGAACCTGCCTGTAGCTCAGTGAGACGCGGATGTGCCCCTGTGATATTATAGGTTCCTGTACCTCCGCCGGAGATGATGTCCGACTTGAAGTCATGTTGTGCAAGAAAATCAACAGCTTCCGTTAACTTCTCTACAGCCTCATGAGCTTTGCGTACACGCAGCTCTGAATCAGGCTCAAGCATACAGTGTCCCTCGTATCCCATCATCCCTTCCAGGCGCAAACCACGCAGCTTGCTCACATGTTCCGCCAGGTGCAATGCTTCTTCCTTTGAACGCACTCCACAACGTTGCATGCCGACATCCAGATCAATGAGGACGCCCAATACGCTTCCAGCTTTGAGAGCAGCATCAGAAAGGTCTTCTGCGTTCTGTTCATTGTCGATAGCAACAAGTATATGTGCCTCATGCGCAAGTTCGGCGAGTGTCTGAATCTTTTCTGGACCGACAACGGCATTTGCTATCAGAACATCGTTAATGCCTCCTCGTACCATGAGTACTGCTTCCCAGACAGTGGCGGTGCTCATTCCGATGCATTCTCCGGCCTCCATTTGCATCCGTGCAAGCTCAGGACTTTTGTGAACCTTGATGTGCGGTCGAAGTTTGGCTGGCACTTCGCGCATGTACTCCGCCATGTGACGAATGTTGTTCTTAGCAACATCAAGATCAAGGATAAGAGCAGGTGTGATCAAATCGTACCGCGATTTGCCTAGTGCATATTGATAGTTGTTAGAAAGTATTTCCTGCTTCAAAGATATGCCTCCTTTCCAAAGGACTAACTCCTGAATGCATTACTAGCTGGCATAAAGTATTCCCTGTCGCTTGTGACCTATATATACTAATGAGGACTACGTTCCTGCCGCACGCCAGAGAGGTTGTACGAGACCTTCTTCTACCATCGCTAGAGAGCGTATATAGACATGAGACCACTGCTCATAGAGGCTCAGGTAGTGTTGATGAGTAGCCTCATTGGGTTCAAATGTTCTCTCAAAGCTGATGAGGCTCTGAGTTACACTACGTATATCATCGTACAATCCAACTCCTAAGCCGATATACAGTGCCACTCCTAGCGAGGTCGATTCCTTTATTACCGGAACCTTGACGCGACAATTGAGGACATCGGCCAGGATTTGCGGCCAGAGCCTACCTTTAGCGGCACCACCTGTGAAGACGATCTCATCAAAGGTGCGTCCGGTCAATGATTCGATGATTTGCATATGACCACGAGAAACATATGCAGCACTCTCTTCAATCGCTCGAATGCATTCCTTTTTGCCAGAGGAAAGCGGGTTTGAGATATCGAACTGTAACAACCCTGGAGAGGCATGAATCCAGCGACGAGCATTCATAACATTGGAGAAAATGCCCATAACGCCATTCGAGCCGGCAGGAACGTGTAGCGCTGCTTCCTCCATCAGCATATATGGGTCCTGGTTCAGTCGCTGTGCCTGCTCTAGCTCATATTGACAGAATGCATCGCGGAACCAGCGCATCGTCAGGCCGGAGTAAAAGCCGATACCTTCCAGCATCCATTGGCCTGGAAGAGCGTGACACAGCGTTCTCAAGCGGCCTTCTGGATCAATCAGTGGCGTATTCACACCGACTGTTTGTTGCCAGAAGGTGCCACCGACGATAGTAAATTGTCCCGGCTCTACCTGCCCGATGCCGACGAGACCTACCTGCGTATCGGCACCACCAACTACCACTGGTGTTCCCTCTTTCAAACCGGTCGCTGCTGCTGCTTGCTTATGAACACGACCAAGCAGTGTGCCAGATTCGCGCACAGGTGGTAACGCATCGGAGCGCAATCCACACATCTGGACAATCTCGTCTGACCATGTGCGTTTCGAGAGATCAAACATGCCAGAACTGGAGCCAGCCGAGGGATCGGTAACGTACTCTCCACAGAGTTTAAACAAGATCCAATCGCTTAACATGGTCATATGGGCAACACGCTCAAAGATCTCCGGCTTGTGTTTTTGTAACCAGAGCAGGCGTGGGGGAGTGGTAATGGCAACCCAATCGCCACCTGTAAAGTAAATTTTCTCAGCGAGCCTGCTATTCACCAGTTCCGTAGCTTGCTCACCAGCACGCGAGTCTACGTTAGGACAGGCCCAAATCTCTTCACCTGTCTTGTCGTACAACACAATTCCTTCGCGCATACTCGTGCTACTTACTCCTAAAATGGCGTCTGATGTCACACCTGGAGTAGAGAGCACCTGGCGAATACAGCCGCAGATATATTCCCAGTTGGCACGAGTATCGAACGTCTGCGAGCCTGGATACTCTGGCTCAGGGCTATGCGTCCATTCACATTGGGAGAGTGCCACCTGCTTTCCAGAGGTATCAAAAAGCAGTGCGCGGCAACTACCAGTACCCGCGTCTATGGCTAACAAATACTGTGTGCTCATCATGACCTTCCTGCTTTATCTAGCTTCACACGATGCTGCATAGGCTTACCAACCAGATAGTGACTAATTTGCTCTGCGAGTATTTGAACACCTCGCAAGGCCGCTTCATGTGTCGCACCACCAATATGCGGCGTCACAATCACATTTGGTAAAGCGACAAGGGGATTCTCAGTGCTCTCCGACCAGGGTTTTAGTACGTCAAGGGCTGCGCCTGCGATCTGTCCTGAAGCCAGGACTGAGTGGAGTGCTTGCTCATCGACCAGAGTTTCGCGTGCTGTGTTGATGAAAAACGCGCCCCGCTTCATCATGCCAAACTTGCTCGCGTCGAAGAAGTTTACCGTCTCCGGTGTCACTCTAGTATGGAGAGAAACAAAATCGGAACACGCCAGCAGCGCTTCGAGTTCCATGACCTTCATGCCCTTGCTTTCCAACTCGGATGCTGCTACGTAGGGATCATGGACGACGACCGACATGCCAAACGCTTGCGCGCGCTGAGCGACACGAACGCCGACATTGCCACATCCTACCAGACCCAGGATATGTCCACCAAGCTCGTTGCCAAAGAACTGTGCCCCTTCAAATGCCGACTCCCCAACTCGCCCACCATTTTTGATAAATGCGATGCTACTCATAATTCGACGCGCGAGCATAATCAGGAAGGTGAGAGTGAGATCGGCAACCGCCTCTGCATTACGCGCTGGCGCGGTAATGATTGCGATTCCTCTCTCGCTAGCAGCGGCAAGATCAACATTTACGGGTCCTCCCCTGGCAACTCCTACCACTTTCAGAGTAGGAGAGACGTCCAGAACAGCACCAGTTACCGGTGCACCATGAACAAGAAGAATATCTACACCATCAAGTGCTTCCACCAGTTGTTGGGGATTGCCTGCATATTCTTTAATAGCACGTTCGGATGGAGTTGTCGGAACAAAAGGTGCATCCATATCAAGCTGGATGAAGCGCATCTGCTGCTCAGGAAGAATATCCTTCAACCCGATTTCAAACAGGTGTGTGGGTACGAAAGAGTCGCCTACTGCCAGTATTCTCACGATAGCTGCTCCTCCTAAGTCTGAATGAGTGTGTAGGAATTCATGCTTATACATCAATACGCACGGTTGCAAATGGAGCCAGATCGAGCACAAGCTCTTCGCCTTGAACCTCTCTCTGCTTCCAATGCTGTCGAAAGCTTTCTGGTTGAAGCATGGCCTCCTGCACAGTCTGTACGTCCAGGCTTCTCAATGAAACCTGTGTTGTTGTCAACGGGCCTAGAACGACTCTTTGTGGCATAGAGGTAAGATTAACGACCAGCAGATGCAGCCTTCCTTCACTCTCTACAGCGAGTGCTGCAACGGTAAGTGGTGAATTTGAATTATATGCTACGACGGAACCGTTTTTCCATTCGGCAGCATCGGCAAAGACATGATACAGAGGAAAAACGGTTCCTGCCGTTGAGGGAAAACGTTCTGGAAGTGGCGAACCCTTCTCCCGTTCCATTAAACCAAGCCAGCCTGTTGTCTCATAATAGGTGACAGATGCTGCATCACCTTCCGCCAGATATTTCATGCTTCCTGCTGTCCACGCTGCTCCGAAAAGCGACATTTGGCGTGGATCAACTGTATCAGGCAGTTCGTCCAATGCATTTTCCGCTTCAGCAACAATAGCATGTGGATTATAGCGACGCTTGAGTGTGATCGGGCTGACAATGACAGGACGCCCAGCAGAAAACGTATGTGCGCTCTTGACTGTTTCAGCTTGTGCTTCTAAGGTTTCAGTCAATGATCGCTCATCGAAGGCGTGTGCTTGAGGAATGATCGTGTATGATATGCCGTCCATAACCTCTGCTTTCGGACGGGTACGATTCAATTCACAGAAGTACATATCGGTGCCACCGACAAATGCCGCTTGTGGAGCAACAGAGGAAAGGTGCTGCCGCGCCAACACGACCAGTTGCGGTGCCGTCGTTTCTGAGAAATGAGCTGTTTGCCCACCTTCCTGAAAGAGGAGAAAACGCGCAATCCGTATGTGATTTTGCAAGAGCACTGCCAGGTGATCTAGCTCGTTTGCCATCTCTTCAGTAAAAAAGAGCGCGACTTCTAAAGCACAATCGAGGGCTTGACACGTTCCTATTGCCTGTTCAAGAGCGGCTGTGTACTTGCTCGCAAGGTGAATATCAACGCGTATGTGAGCAGGATGAAGTACACGTAGGAGTTCAAGTTCATGTTGTGTGAGAGGTGCATCATCACTATTCATGGCGAAGCCGAGAGCGGGTAGATGGTGTGTCGTTGGTTGCCCAATTGATAGACGTAGACCTGTAGTCTCCTGCTGATATGCTCCTGGAGCACCCTCAACTGAGACTGTGAAACGTTGTGTAAGACGTGTACCGATATGAGCTTGATGTGGGTAGCCAAGCGAAAGGGGCGTGCAGTAGGTTTTGAAAGATGCATCCGTCCAGTTCCGCTGATCTTCCATCTCGAAGAGATCACCTTCAAAGCTGAGTTGTGCTCGAACGTCCTGAGCAAGATCAACTATCAGAGAATCGAAGGCGGGAAAGAGTGGGACATAAAATCCATGCTCGAAACCCTGCGGACCGATCTGCTCTGGTAAACGTCCGCGTACTTCACCCCGCGGAGTGAGTGCCGTGAATGACCGCCCGGCATATTCCTTGAACGGATGGAGAATGCATAGCCCAATGCGATTGTAGCGAAACTCAGTTCTTGCCGTGCCGTCCATTTCATAACGAATCTGCCCATCAGGGGAGCCTATAATCTGTCCGTGCCAGGCAAAAATGATATCATGCAAGAGATGTTCAACGTCAAACTCGACCTCAAAGCTGTCTTGCTGCTGATCAATTCGGTCAATATGATAGACTCCGGGAATAGTATTCCAGTTCTGATCGCGTACAGCAACATAGATGCGACGTACTGTCTCCAGCGAACCAAGCCGCACATAGCGTAGATCAATACCATCCAGCAAAGCTACAAGCGGGCCTGCTCGAAGTTCGCGTGTTTCGGGTGGCGGTCTATCAACACCGTACCATACCTGATATTCTGATAACGTGTTCATGATGCCCTTCTACTAAGTAAGTGTGCTGTTTCACAAGAGAAACTACGTCATTACGAATGATTTGATGTAGGAGGTAGCTCTATCCCTGGAAGAGGTGTTTCAGGTGCATCTATCTGGATGCCCAGTGTCTGACCACCATCTAATACCAACGTCTGTCCTGTTATGTACGAGGAGTCACTGGATGCCAGGAAGAGTACACCTTTCGCTATATCAATGGTTTCGGCAAAGCGATGAAGCGGGATGTGCTTCAAGTAGTCGGCAGCGAGAACTGGGTCTTCTGTTACCCAGGCCGCGATGCGTGTCAGCACGACACCAGGAGCGACAGCGTTCACGCGAATGCCGTAGCGGGCAAGATCAATCGCTGCCGAGCGCACGAAGGCGACTACCCCTCCCTTAGATGTGTTGTAGTGAGCCAGGTTCGACTCCACCCAGAAAGCATTGGTGGAAGCCGTTACAACAATGGTTCCTCCACCATTGCGAGCCATGACCCGCCCCGCTTCCTGAGTACAGAGAAAGACGCCCGTGAGGTTGACATCCATAATGCGCTGCCAACGAGCATCGTCTATTTCGAGGAGTGGTATAGCATCGGCAATACCAGCATGCGCGACCATCACATCCAAGCGTCCAAAGCGTTCAAGGCAGGTCTGTACAGCACGTTGTACATCCGAGCGCTGACTCACATCACCGCTTATACTCGTAACCAATGTGCCATCAGGTGAGAGGTTCTGGGCAGTCTTGCGTGCGAGTTCGGCATCCAGGTCGAAGATCAAGACACGTGCTCCATGCTGCACAAATTGTTCCGCGATGGTGCGACCAATGCCTTGGGCCGCACCAGTGACGATAACCACTTTTTCAGTAAATTCGTTGCTATTCATAGTTCCCATCTCCTTCTCGTCATCAACGCGGCCTATTTTTCACGGATAGGTCATGTGCGGTTTGATAGAAATCATGTGACCGCTCCCTGACTCCAGAACGATTTTGAGCGTTGGTTCTGATTCTAGGTAGTAGAACTTGATGGAGTCACCGATTGCGCCACTCATGAGAGGCTTCAAGCCCATCTTCTCAAAGTTTTCAAGGTTCTCCTCGTAGTTTGAGCCTGTACCCATGCAGGCGATATGGTGTACGCCTTCACCATGCTGCTCCAGGAACTCCTTGTAGATGCTTGGTCCTTCAAGTGGCTGAATAAACTCGAAGTCAACGGGGCCGACATGCGTTTCCGCGTTCATGAAGGTGAATTCGGTGGGTTTTCCACGCAGCGTGGTGCTATGTAACAGTGGTGGTTCTGCCACATAAATATTCCAGGGACCCCAGCCAAGTGTCTTATGGTAAACCTCTACCATCTTTTTCACGTCGCGGACAACCACGCCGATCTGAGTAATTGCGATACCTTTAAAGGCTCCCATTTCATGTGCCATGTGTCAATCTCTCCTTCTTCTCTAGTGAGAGGATAACGGATGACGGGTGAGTAGAGACATATCTTGCCGAGTTTCTGTCTCTACTCACCTCTCCACCCACTACTAGGCAGGTTTCTCTATAGTCTCTTCTGAGAGTAAACGCGCGCTATCACCAGCCTTGGTGAGCCATTCTTCCTTTCCTCGTACACGCATGACGATCAGTATCACGACGCCCACTGCCAACCAGATACCTATGGTTGGAAGACCGTAGACGATTGGAGCCGCTGGGAAAGGATTGAACAACTCGTAGGTAAGCCAGACGAGCGCCGCGGTTGAGACGAGTGGAAAAATTGCGTGGTAGAAAATGTTGAACTCGCTCCGATACTGCTGCCAGTAAAGAAGGAAAGAGCCGATGTTCCCCATCAGGTAAATGAGAATCGCTGCTAGTGCCAGCACGAAACTCTCATATCCGTAACCATTGACGGCACCGAGCCACCAGAGCAGGACCAGGCCAGTCACGAGGCTTATGAGGAATTGTAGGATAATAGTATTCACGGGTGTCTTGTATGTTGGATGTACCCTGGCAAGTACCTGTGGTAGGGAACCAGAACGCGCCATAGCGAACCACATGCGCGACCCAATATTACTGACGGCTATCACGACAGCTACAGTCGAGTTCAGGAGTGCAAACAGGATAAGCCACCATACTGGTCCCCACACGCGCTTGGCTACGACGATGGCAGGCAATTCTGCTGAACTGGGTAACTTTCCAATAGCATCGGTTCCCCAGCCGATAATGATCGCCCAGGTAACGAAGATCAAGAATATACCGAGCAAGATGATCGAGCCGATTACCGCACGCGAGATGTTCCTGGTTGGATCCTTACTCTCCTCTGCCAGGGGCGCTGCACCATCCCAGCCAGAGAATGCTTGCAATGAGAATACGATGGCAAGCGCGAACCCACCTACTCCAACACTGGCGATGTTGGCCGGATTAAAGGATATGAGGTTCACACCGCCAGAGCCAGGATTGCCAATAGCCCAGATGCCGAGCAGCGCAACAAGTCCAACCTCCAGGATACCAAGCACGAGCACTGTCCTGCCTGAGATTTTAATACCGCGATACTGAAGTAGAGCGACGCCAATGACTACTACAATGAGAAACACTGCTGGGAACCAGGGCCAGTTAATACTCCAGTTCGCTTGCAACTCCTGTTGTAGAATATTCCCCATGTATATCAACACCGCCCCACCAGCAGTAGGCGCGTACAGGACAAATAACCAAGAGACGAGCCACCCAGCACGAGGATGTATGCTGCGGCTGATGTAGGTATAGTAACCGCCAGCTGCCGGCATTTTTTTAGTGAATTGAACCAATGCGATGCCGAGCATGAACGTAATGATAAAGCCTATAGGGTAGGCAAGAGGAGCCACGACCCCTGCGAATCCGACAACAAAAGGAGTGAAGAACAACGCAGCGATTGCTGGAGAAATGTCTGTTATGCTCTGCATCAACACTTCAAGAAAACTTAATGCACCAGCATCAAGCTCTGTAGAAGCAACAGTATGTCTGGTATGAGAGGATGTCGGGTAAACACCGCTATCATCATAAGCTGAGGTGGTATTTTCTGTGGACATATGCATTTCCTTTCGTGCGTGTTAGTATAACAACTACTCAATGAAATCTGGGATAATGTCCTCACCAAAGCTAGTCCATAAAGCCGTTGTACTGGCTTTGTGTTTACACTGCCTTCCCTCCTTTCGATTTAGCTTGCTGAGACGTTACCTTCGCGGTTTTTATGAGGACCTCTGCCATCTTCTCATCTGTTACCAGGACATCGACGTACCCTGAACGTAACGCCCCTTGAATGGCATCATGCTTATCGTGTCCAGCCGCAACACCTATGACGGTAGGGATACGTGCAAGCGCCTCTCGTTCAATGGCAATCAACCGATCATCAAGCACCGAGACTGGCTCTCCCCAGATATTGAAAAAGCGACCACTGACATCGCCTACAGTACCTGCTTGCAGGAGGCGCTTCTGATCTTCGGCACTCAAATGTCCATAGCGGATGAGAGGAGCTGTATTAGACAGGTTTCCAATACCAACCAGTGCAAGTTCGGTGTTTGCCGCGGCTTTGAGTGCCTCTTTAATCGAACCGTCACTGAGCATAGCGTGGCGAATATCAGGAGAGTCTACTAATAACGGGGCTTGTAAATAGTGAATGTGACTCTGTGGGTAGAGAGATGCGATATATCTAGCTAGCTCATGTCCTTGAATACCTGGCATCGCTCGACCAAACCCACCGAGGAGCATGGAGATATCGAGGTCGGATACCATGCCAGCAGAGAGCAAGGGTATCATAGTGGAGAGCATTCTTCCAAAGGAAAGGCCAAGACGAGCACCATTCGTTAGCTGACTGCTGAAGTACTCCGCGGCAGCCGCCGCGACTCCTGCACTGCCTCCGTCATCATCCGCGACTACCACCGCTCGTTTGATGCCATAGGACGTTGCTAGCTCACGCCCAAGGTCCAGGTGAAGACTGCGCGGACGCCGAATCTCAATACGCACGATCCCTTCATCACGTGCCTTTTTGAGGTACCTGGAAACCGTTGCAGGATCAACTTCCAGTTCACGTGCAATACGAGCTTGTGTTTGCCCGAGCACATAAAACCGTGTTGCCATGTCTATCAGGAAATCGATATCCGACTTGTCCATAGAGTAGACTTTCTCTCGTATATAATCTCACAATGTTCCCCTTTCATAGTAAAATAAGCAAGAGGTTTATGCAAGGAATTGCAGTGGTTTCATGATTTTGAAAAGTATACCATTCTAACGTGAAGAAGTCAAGCGTAAAGCTCTGAAATCCACTCATAAACAGGTCTACATCATCTTGCAGACATCGCTCTAAGAGGTGTTTGATCTCCTCAAAAGGAGGCAGAGGAAGTTTCAAGAGAAGCCTCGAAACAAGTACGTTGTGTTCACCAACAACTACGTGTAGGCAATTTGGAGGAATCTGGATTAAACGCTTGACAGAAACCGGTTTCTGATTTACAGTTTCTTTAGAGGTCTTACTCACTTATTCTTAACACAACTGGTATAGACATATTGACATATATACATTGAATAATTTATGCTCTTGTATGAGCGTGCCTGTCACTGATGTCCTCATAGGTGTTCATACAGGCTTTAGTTTAGGGGGATAATTCAAGGTGCCACCATTCAACTCATGCCTCACTCGTCATTTGGGTCGGCGAACGGAGATTTGAGGAGCATGGGAGTACCACAGACCCTCTCGATCTTGGTTGCGATATTCATTCCTTGAAGTGCGGAAACGGCCAGGTACTCATAGGGGGCAAATTCCCTATGAGAAAACTGAGGATGCCACTATTTCACAAAGGAGTAATCCATGCCAAAAGTGCAGTTGTTACGGTTGGGAGGGGCATTCTGCCTGTTCCTTCTGCTGATTGTAGGCATTATGTACGCGCCTTCAATCACGGCTCATGGTGCGACAAGCGCCATGACCATCACGACACCGGCAAACGTCCAGGTGACGGCCACCACTCCACAAGCAATTACCCTTTCATGGTCCGCATCTACGGACAATTCAGGGACAGGAGATGTCCCGGCCTACTATATTTACAATGGCTCTAACATCGTGGCGACCTCAATGGGGACCTCGGTGACGGTCAGTTCGCTGCTCGCAGCGACTGGCTACACGTTTACGGTCCAGGCCTATGACAAAGATGGGAGTACCTCGGCACAGAGTACTCCTGTGTCGGCGTCGACCCAGGCGGCCAGCGCTGGCTCGTACCAGAAGATTGCCTACTTTGACCAGTGGAGCATCTATGGCAATGCCTATTACCCAGCTACGATTGCGACCTCGGGCGCAGCCGCGCGGTTAACAACCATCATCTACGACTTCGAGAACATCGACCCGAACAATCTGACCTGCCTGGAGACCATTAAGGCGTCCGATACGACCAATGGGAGCAATCCGAATGCTGGGGACGGCGCGGGAGATGCCTTCGCCGACTACCAGAAGAGTTATACATCCGGGACGGTCGATGGCTCCACGGATTCGTGGAGTCAGCCGATAAAAGGGAACTTTAACCAGTTGCGTGAGCTGAAGGCGAAGTATCCTCACCTCAAGATATTGCTTTCCCTCGGCGGCTGGACCTTCTCCAAGTACTTCTCAGATGTGGCAGCCTCGGCAGCCTCGCGTCAGAAGTTCGTTAGCTCCTGTATCACGATGTTCCTCAAGGGCAACCTGCCAACGAATGTGAGCGGTGATGCTTCGGGTGGCTCAGCGGCAGCAGCGGGTCTCTTCGATGGCTTTGACATCGACTGGGAGTATCCCGGCGTGGCGGGGCATGCAGGCAACCACTATGGTCCACAGGATAAAGGAAACTACACGCTGTTGTTGCAGGAGTTCCGTAGCGAACTGGATAGCTATGGTCAGAGCATTGGCAAGCACTTTCAACTCACCGCCGCGGTACCGTCTGGGCAGGACAAACTCACGGAGATTCAGACCGATCAGGTAGGGAAATACCTGGACTACGCCGATGTCATGACCTACGACATGCACGGTAGCTGGGATGCGGCTGGGCCTACCAATTTCCAGGATCCACTGCATCGCTCACCCAATGATCCATCGAAGGTTGTCGCACCCGGCAACGAGAAGTATAACATTGATACGACCTTCAAGGCCTGGACTACCGGTCTATCCGATTACAGTATTCCCGGTGGATTTCCTGCCAGCAAGCTGGTCATGGGCATTCCCCTCTACTATCGCGGCTGGACAGGGGTGGTAGCTGGGAACAACCACGGCCTCTACCAGGCGGCAACGGGACCATCGGCGGCCTTCTCCTACAGCCAGACAGCGGGGACGGCGGACTACAAGGAACTGGCCGCAGCAGGCTTGACCGGCAACGCCAGTTACAATTTTTTCGATCCTGTCACGCAGGCGTCGTGGATCTATGATGGCACGAATTTCTATACTGGGGATACGCCGCAATCGATTGCCGCCAAAACCTCGTTCATCAAGAGCAACGGCATGGCCGGAGCTATGATCTTCTCCCTCGATCAAGAGGACGCTGGAGATACCTTGCTCAATGCCATCGCCAATGGTTTGACAGGTGGTACTGGCCCCACGCCTACCCCGACACCTATCCCTACTACAACGCCCACACCGGGTATTACTCCGACTCCCATTTCCACACCGGTCAATACGCCCACACCGGGTATTACTCCAACATCTTCTCCTACGCCAACAGGAGGAAACCTGGTCACGAACCCGGGCTTCGAGACGGGAACACTGAGCGGCTGGAACTGTGACGCCGGGAATATGGTGGTCAGCAATCCAGTACATAGCGGAACGTACGCGCTCCAACTGTCCCCTACCAACACGACAACGGGTCAATGTACTCAGACCATTGCCGTACAGCCCAATCACACCTATACACTTAAGGCCTACGTGCAGGGCAACTACGTCTACCTCGGCGTAAACGGAGGCAGCAGCACATGGACGAATAGTAGTGGCTATACCTTGCTTACGACCAGCTTCACGAGCGGTAGTTCCAGCAGTAGCATCACCATCTACGTGCATGGCTGGTACGGTCAGAGCAATGACTTTGTAGATGACATCGCATTAAGTTGAGCAACGGATGGGGAGTGCCTGCTCCCCATCCCATTTTGACGCTCTTACACCCACAATCCTGGCTATAAGGTGTAGCCACAAGCAGACTCTACCTACTATCTAACACACTATGTCGCTTCAAAAAGGAGCACGTCATGCAAGTAAGCAAACGTGTCACACTGAGAGCAATAATCATTGCTGGTCTACTGCTCATCTCGCTCATCGTAATTGTTTCCAACAGGTCATCCACAGCGAAAGCGGCCCCCCTCGTCAGTAACAACTGGTATAACGCGGCCCCCTACGTGATGCCGCTGGCTAATAATCCTCCCAGCCTGACCTCGGTTATGTCGGCGAGCGGAGTTAAGACCTTCACGTTGGCGTTCATCGTGGCTAATGGAGGTTGCACTCCGGCCTGGGAGAGCGATGCGGGGCTGAACAATGTCTCCTCGGACACTCAGATGGCACCAATCATTAACGCCATCCGCGCAGCCGGCGGCGATGTCGTCGTTTCCTTTGGTGGCTATGGCGGCACAAAACTCGGAGAGGCATGTGGTACCCCACAGGCTACCGCGGCGGCTGAGCAGGCAATTATCAATAAGTATAGCCTACACGCGCTCGATTTTGACCTGGAGGAGCCAGAGTACGAGAACGCGACAGCCATTAACAACGAACTAGGTGCCGCGCGAATACTGCAGCAGAACAATCCTGGACTCTACGAATCGATCACCATACCAGGCACGACCAGCGGCACTGGCTACTTCGGCCAGCAGCTCCTTAACAATGCCAAAACACTGGGCTATACACCAGATAACTACGCGATCATGCCGTTTGACGGCGGCTTCAACGGAGCGAACAGCCAGATTAGCGCATTGCAGAGTTTTAACACGATCCTGATGAATACCTTTGGCTGGAGCAGTGCCACGGCCTATAGTCACGAAGGCGTCTCATTGATGAACGGGCGCTCCGATAGCGGAGAATACTTCTACCAGTCGGACTTCCAGGCGGTATTGAGCTTTGCCAAAAGCAATAATCTTGCACGCTTCACCTACTGGTCGGTCAACCGTGATCGTCAGTGCAATCCACCAAACAACAATGGCGCGCTTTCTAGCACGTGTAGCAGCGTACCGCAGAACGATTGGGATTTCACCAAAATCGTCGTACAGTTCGGAGGAGCCACGCCACCACAATCCACGCCTACACCACCTCCCGGGCAGACGCCTACGCCAACGCCGGGTCAAACTTCCACACCAACCCCCACACCAGGTGGTGGAATGTGTACTGGTGTCGCGACCTGGAATTCGTCCACGGCATATGGAGGTGGCAGCAAAGTTACGTATAAGGGCTCACTGTGGCAGGCGAAGTGGTGGTCAGAGGCGGATGTACCAGGGGGGCCAGCGGGAGTATGGAACTTGCTTGGAAGCTGCTAAGTAGCTATCAGAGATGCTGCATGAGCATTGAACATTTGTATTGACCCATTTGTAGCGGGGACGGCTTATCGTCCTCCGTTTTTATGGGGCGCTCCTGAAGAAGGAAGGTGGATATTTCGAGGGAGACGCGAGTAGAGAGCGGTATACAGTACAAATGGTGGCGAATGAAGATTGATAGTATACTACGAAATAATATCGTATGAAAATTTAGGAGGAGACGGCATATGACGGAAACCGCTCATTCAATACAACAGACGCTCATGTTACAAGAAATTTATGAGCAACCAGTAGCCTTACGGCGCACGCTCGATAATACAAAGGCTATGGCGCGTCAGGTTGCATTGGAGGCAAAACGGCGCGATGTGAAAATGGTACTGCTTGCGGCTCGTGGCACATCAGATCATGCCGCTTTATACGCGCAATACCTGTTTCAGTATTTGAACGGCATTCCGGTTGTGCTCGCCACGCCTTCGCTCTACACGCTCTATGGTGCTACGCTGCGATTAGAGCAAACGCTGGTGATTGGTATCTCGCAATCGGGCGAGTCACCTGATATTGTGGAAGTAGTCGCACAAGCACGTGCAGCAGGCGCACTCACAGTGGGCCTGACCAATCATGAGGCATCATCGTTAGCTACCCGCGCCGAATATACGTTGCTCTGTCATGCTGGTGCCGAACGGAGCGTTGCCGCTACCAAGACATACACCACGACATGTCTTGCCCTTGTGATGCTGTCCGCTTTCATGGTAGGTGGTGAGGCACTACAAGAGAGCATCGAGGCTATTCCAGATCTTGTTACCGCTGCTCTCACAAGCGAAACATGTATCGCGCGGGTCGCTACACGCTATGTTTACGCTCGCGACTGTGTGGTGCTGGGGCGGGCATTCCAGTACAGCACCGCCCGCGAAACCGCACTCAAGCTGGAGGAGACGTGCTATGTTATCGCGACACCATTCTCTTCCGCTGATTTTCGTCACGGACCCACTGCATTGGTCGAACGTGGTTTGCCTGTTGTTGTTTTTGCCCCACCTGGACGCACGAGTCTCGACTCACTCGCATTGTTGCAATGGCTACGAGAGCGTGATGCAGATACGCTTGTGATCGCGGAAGAGCAACAGCTATTAGCGCTTGCAACCGTCCCGATACAACTGACGTTACCCTCTTTTAGCGAAGCTGTTGTACACAGAACAAGCAGTGTACATGAGGGAAAAGTTTCGACAAATAGAATAGATACTAATGTTGCTGAACTATTTGCGCCATTTGCATATATTGTCGTCGGTCAACTCTTCGCTCAGCATCTGGCATTGCAAAAGGGCTTGAACCCCGATCAGCCACGCAGCCTGTCGAAGATTACTCGTACCATGTAATTTATTAGGAGGCGTTCCAATGCTCGACAATCAAGCTATCGGCTTAGAACTGTTCTGGCGAGAGTCGTTTAAGGTGCTTGAGCGTATTCGTCACACGCAGGTTGAGACGATTCGGCATGCGGCGCTGCTCTGCGCTGACTGTATCGAGAAGAACGGTGTCATTCAAGCCTATGGTACAGGTCATTCGCGAGCTATTGCGATGGAACTAGCGGGGCGTGCGGGTGGGTTGGTGCCAATCAATAAGATCGACCTTGAAGACCTTGCCCTCTATGCGAACTGGTCCCTGGCACGCGTGCGACAACCTGATATAGAGCGCGACCTCGCGGCAGGTCAAGCGATACTGAATTGCTATGCCATTGAGCCACAAGATGTGTTTCTTATCGCTTCAAATTCTGGAACAAACGCTGCCATCGTTGAAGTCGCGCAACGTGTGAAAGCGCATGGGCATCAGCTAGTCGCGATAACCTCGCTTACGCACACACACCAGTCCACGTCACGTCATCCATCTGGCAAAAAGCTCTATGAACTTGCCGATGTGGTAATCGACAATTGTGGACCTTTCGGCGATGCCCTGCTCGATCTACCGCGAGGTGGCAAAGCCTGTTCTGTTTCCTCGCTTGCCGCCGTTCTTATCGCACAGATGCTGACCTCCGAAACGATTCAGCGTCTCATCGAGCTCGGCATAGAGCCACCTGTTTTTATATCATACAATGTTCCAGGCGGCATAGAGCAAGGCGAGCAATTGCTCAAGCGTTATGCAGGTCGTGTAAGGTTGGGCATCAGGTAGTTTTCGCTTTTATGACTTTTGCAGGGCGTTCCACGCGCAATCTTGGATCTGCAATCTCGTCTATGCCAAAGTTGATGAGCGATAGGCCTGCGCCAAGTACCGCGATACAGGCACCAGGGGGCACAAACCACCACCAGAGGCCGCCGCCTAACGCGCCTGCTTGCTGTGCCCAGTAGAGTATGCTGCCCCAGCTAGGAATGGTGCCGTTGCCAAGGCCGAGAAATTCTAGCGCGGCCCATGTGAGGACAACGTAAATTGTGGTGCTGACAAAGCCTGCTACAACCAGACCAATCTCGTTAGGAAAAATCTCGAAGAAGATGATGCGCCACGTATATTCGCCACTTGCACGGGCAGCCGCGACAAACTCACGACTTCGCATTGACAACGTTTGCGAACGTAGCACGCGGGCCTGCCATGCCCAGTTCGTGAATACTATCACCAGTGAAATTGTCAATGGACCGCGAGGGAAGTAGGCTGCGAGTACAATCGCCAGTGGAAGCGCAGGTAGCACAAGCGAAACATTGGTAAAAAGTGTGAGCAGGTCATCGACTAGCCCGCCGAAGTAGCCACTGAGCAGGCCGACTACAATTGAGAGAAGCGTAACGAGTATCCCCGTACCTAGTCCCCAGAACACGCTAGTTCGTGTGCCATATACCAACTGACTGAAAATATCTTCACCCACAACCGTCGTCCCTAACAGGTGGGCCGACGAGGGTGGAGCAAGGAATAGATGAGAGGTAGCGTTCGGGTTAATCGTCATGAAGAATGGTCCAATCAAACCGACGATGATAAAGAAACCAAGAATCGCGCTGCCCACCGCCATCTTGCGATTGATCGTCATGGATTTCCACGCGGCGCGTAATACATCCAGCACACGTGCCGACATCGGTTCGTCGGATGCAATCGCGATAGGGGTAATGCTCATGGTACGTGGCCCTTCTTGCATGAGTTAGATGCTCCTTTCCACGCGTACACGCGGGTCGAGAAAGACGTATAGCACATCGGCCAGGAAGTTCGCACCCAGCACGGCTAGCGTAATAATGAGAAAGATGCTCTGCACCATTGCATAATCTTGCTGGTTGACCGCTTGTAAGAGGGCGTACCCGATTCCTGGATAGGAAAACACCATCTCAGTGAGCAACTGGCCGCCCACAATCGCACCAATCGCGATAGCAAAGCCTGTGATGTTTGGTAATACTGCGTTACGGGCCGCATACCAGAACATGATGTGTCCCTCTGGTAGCCCCTTCGCCTTCGCCATCAAGACATAATCCTCCGACAGTGTTGTGAGCATCGAGTTACGCATTGTAAGCATCCAGCCAGCCAGTGAGGAAATAATCAGCGTCAAGGCAGGCAGAAAGGCGTGTTGAATGACACTACTGATGTAGTCAAATGTCCAGCCGGGATCAACGTTCGCAGAATCATATCCCCCCGATAAAGGAAACCAGCTTAGCAGATAGGAGAAGATATAGAGCGAAATCAGGGCAAGCCAGAAATAGGGGATAGCCGATAGAAAGTTCATTACAGGTGAGAGTACCGTATCTAGCAGTGTACCACGCTTCCAAGCCGCAAGTATACCAAGCAGACAACCAATAGCGAAACTGAGGACAACAGCAACTCCACCTAGCATAACCGACCAACCGATGTCTTGCCCAATAATTTTGAGAACGGGCGTGGGAAAATACTGAATCGAGTTACCTAAATCGCCGTGGAGCAAGTTGCCGAGATATTTGAAGTACTGTATCCATAAGGGATCGTGCGAATCCAGGCCGAACATTGCCGAAAGCGTCTGCTTCATCGCGGGTGTGACATAGCCTTTTGTGGACATCTTGCCAATGATTGCTGCAACGGGATCGCCAGGGGCTAGGCGCGGAATGAAAAAATCCAGCGTGACAGCTATCCAGATGGCGAATACGTAAAATGAAACGCGACGCAGCATGTGACGCATACCATGACTCCTTCTATCTAATAGCGCGGGGAAAGCCACAAGGCTTTCCCCGCGCCACGATGAAACGTCTCTACACAGGTCGCAGGTGTAAGATGACCTGCTCATAGTCAGGACCAGTATTTGGGCTACCGCTCGAATACGCGTTGTTCGCGTCGGGCCAGCCCGTAAAGTTCTTCGTGGAATACTCGTCGTAGTCCGCGCCTGTCCACAATGGGATATAGGGCTGGTTATCAACGAATACCTTTTCGATACCCTGAATCGCCTGTTTCTGTACTGCTACGTCCAGGGTCGAGGCATACTGACTCAGGTACTTATCGGTGGTGGTATCTTTCCATGCCACGAAGTTGAACTTGCCCTGTCCAATCTGGTTGCTATTCAGGTATTGATTGTACAGGTAGTAGGGTGTTGGACCTCCAACCATGCCACAGAACTGCAATTGATAGTCGTACTTGCCATTAGTACGCAATGTATAGTAGTTGTCCTCGCCTACGGTAACGTTCTTGATCTCGATGCCAACCGCTTTGGCTTGATCGGCGATCAGTTTGGCGGCGGCGTTCCAGTCGGAATAAGAGTCAACACTTCTCAACGTGAGGGATAGGCGCGTGCCATTTTTCTGATAGATACCGTCGTTGCCCTTTTTGTAACCTGCATTGGTCAAGTACTTTTCTGCTTTAGCGGTGTCGGCGGTCGATGGCAGATTGGCGTATTGTGCGTCCAACCACTCTTTCGCAGTGGGAAGAACGAGTCCAGTCATACTGCCAGGAGGCTCAAGGCCAGCCGTTGCCTGACTCGCGATGGCGTTGCGGTCAATCGCCGCGCTCAAGGCGAGGCGCACAGGTAAGCCCGCTGTACCGCCGATTAGCGGGTCCTTTTGATTCGGGCAGATGGAATACAAGTTGACGACATCCATAAAGAGGTGATTGTGTGCTGAGTCCTTCGCTACGAAGTCTTGCTGTAATGTCGGCGAAAAATAGCCTGCCCAATCAACCTCGCCCTTTGGTAATGCCAACTGCAAGGTCGAGTTATCTTTGTATTCTGGATAGCGAATCTGGTCAATCTTGACCTTATCGGCCTGCCAATAGTTCGTATTTTTCGCATATACTGCAAGGTCTGCCTGGTACTTGCTCAATGTGAACGGTCCTGTGCCTATAGGCTTGTCGGTCAGGTACTTGGTCGGGTCGCCAGCCGACCCGAAGATGTGCTTGGGAATGATATAGACGTGGCCTGCAATCGTAACCAGTACGGGCGGATAGGCTTTTTGAAACGTCATGACGACCGTGTTGGCGTCGGAGGCCACTACATCTTTGAGGTAGCTCCACACTCCGCTGCCATCTGCCGCGGGATATTGCTTCATGAGGTTGAAGGTGAACACGACATCATCCGCTGTAAAAGGCTTGCCATCACTCCACTTCACGTTCTGCCGCGTGGTAAACGTTACCTGTGTGTTGTCGCTATTCCATTTGTAATCTGTAGCGAGCATAGGAGTGAATGAGCCGCCATTGATATTGACAAAGTAGAGCGTCTCATACACAAGGCCCAGCACACCCGCATTGGGGTGACCGTTGTACGGGTTAAAGCCAGCTTGTGCGAAATCGTAGGACTGTGTCGCGATTTTCAGAATCGTTTGACCGCTCGAATTTTTGCTGCTACTGCTACCACCGCAGGCGGTGAGCAGGATTGAGAAGAGGATGATGAGACTAACTATGATCGTCTTGCTGCTTTTTGTCCTTATCGAAGGGAAGGCGTCGGGAGTCATAGGGGATCTCCTAACTGTCGTAACTCAGGTGTGTTGTTACGCTGCTAAAAATATACAATCGACTAAAAGACATGGATAAGAGCATGAATTCTCGAAACTATGCGGAAAAGCTTTCTCCTTTCTTGCATGTTAGAGCTTATTGTCACATCTTGCTATTTCAATGAAGCTAATGTAAGAAATGGTACACCGTTCTGGTCTATTTGTCAAGACATCTATACCACTATAGTGATTGTTGAGATGGAGTTTTTTCTAAACGCTGTTGCCAGGCTTTTGTTGCGAACGCGACTTGACCACGACATAGTGTTGCTTGTAACCTGAGCGAAGTATCGAAGATGAGCAGGTCGGCGTCATAGCCCGTTCGCAGTCTGCCCTTACGCTCTACACACCCTGCCGATTGTGCAGGGTTAAGCGTCAACATTCCTACCGCTTCTTGCAAGGAGACGTGTGTCATGGTGAGCATGTTGCGCAACGCCTGACTCATAGTAAGGATGCTTCCTGCAAGTGTTCCATCGGCGAGACAGGCCGCTCCATCAACCACATGCGCCTGCTGACCCGCGAACTCGAACGCTCCTCCGTCGTTGTGTAGTCCTGCGATGGCTTGGGCGTCCGTGATAACAATGAGACGTTGTGGTCCCAGCATTCTTACGAGCATTTCCATCACCGCAGGATGCACATGCACACCGTCGGCGATGATCTCTCCAAGTACCTGCGGTGCCTGTGCGATAGCTGCGATTGGTCCTGGCTCACGATGCAACAGGGGACGCATTGCATTGAAGCAGTGCGTGGCATGTGTAATACCCAACTCAATTGCCCCCTGCGTCTGCTCATAGGTCGCGTCTGTATGCCCGATGCTAACGGTGACACGCGCCTCCACGAGTTGACGCAGCATCTGTTCTGCTCCTGGTAACTCTGGGGCGAGCGTGACCAGGCGCAAATAATGCTTTGTGAGTTCGAGTATGCGCTGTGTCTCTTGCTCGTTTGGAAGCCGCAGCCACTCTGGCAGATGGGCACCACGTCGCTTCTCGCTAATATATGGCCCCTCAAGGTGAATACCGAGCGGTTCTGCTGCCACTGTACCTCTATGCTGCTCAATCGCGGCTACCGCGGCACGTAGCTGTGGCTCTGGCAGCGCGTGAGGCATCCCGACGACTGCTATCAAAAAAGAGGTGACACCCGTTGTGGGTATCCAGCGTGCATACGAAGCTATTTCCTCGACATCGTGCGTGTGCAGATTAAAGCCACCACCGCCATGCGTATGGACCTCGACAAAACCGGGTGTAATGATCGCATCCGAGGCGTCGATAACCTGTTGCCCTCTTGTATCGTTCGTTTCAACCCCCTGAATAGACGCCCCGTCAATCGTAACAGCACTATCGACTCGGTCCATAGTGGCATCCACCAGACGGGCACCGCGCAAAGTAAACTGCATCCAACACCTATTCCTCTTTGAATAACAACAACTTCTATATGATACAATAAATTGGTCTATACAACATACCAAGTATACCATTAAGAACAGAAAATCGCTATGACAATCGTTCTAATAAATAGACTTGACGTATGACGTAAAGTATAGCATGATAGAACTGGTCTATACAATAAACCATTCCGCTTGTAGGCGTTTGGCGTCATCGTTGTGGGATGCCTTGTGAGAAACATGGAGTTGAGCTGAATAGCATGAGTACTATTTTCAGAAAAAGCCCTTTACCGCGCTACTATCAACTAAAGGAGATTATGCGCGCGAAGATTCGTGTTGGCGAATGGAAGCCCGGCGACCTCATTCCGTCTGAGCGCGAATTGGGTGAGTTGTATAACATTAGCCGTATGACGGCTCGACAAGCGATTACCGAACTGGTGAATGAGGGACTATTCTATCGTGAGCAGGGGAAGGGAACCTTTGTGAGCCAGCACAAAATCACGCAGCAACTCATTCACCTCACAGGCTTTACCGAAGATATCAGGGCGCGTGGTCAGCGCCCAGGCACAAAGGTCCTTTGGGCTGCTATGCGACCCGCCGACGAAAAAACCGCTGAACGCTTGCGTATCGAGCCTGGGCAGATGATTTACTGCCTGCAGCGACTACGCCTTGCCGACGGTGAGCCGCTCGCCATCGAACTCTCTCAACTTAACTTCCCCGGCTGTGAGCGATTGCTGGAAGAAGATTTTGCCCAACATTCTCTGTACCGCGCTCTTGAGACGAAATACGGCATTTCGCTGGTAGAGGCGGAGCAAGAGCTAGAGGCGAGCTTAGCAGGAGAAGATGAGGCGCGTCTACTGAATCTTGCCGTTGCCAGTCCTGTCCTGTTAACGCGTCGCACAACTTATACCGATCGTGATACGCCGATTGAATACGCCAAAGCCACCTATTGCGGTAGTAAATACACCTTCTATACCAGCATGAAGCGTGAGCAATTGCTCTCGTAAAGTACGTCATGGAGAGAGCAACCTACTATGTCAACCAAACCGTATTATCGGGTCTCTATCCTTGCTGGGGAAACTGATGAAAATGCAGGGAGACCGCAAGGGTCTCCCCTACACGCAGGGTTCTACAAAGATGTAGGGGAGACCCTTGCGGTCTCCCTGTTTCCCCCGCAAGGATAGCGACGGCAGTAAAACTCTTGCGGTTATTGTCGATGCACAGGAGTGCGAATGTGCGCGTGCTGTAGGCGCGAATTATGTGGCAGTCGGGAATAATGCTCTAACCAGTAAAGGGAAAGAAATAGATGCAGAGTTATACCATGACGCTCGAAGAGCAAATTGGGCAGGTGCTGTCAATTGGCTTTTTCGAGCCTATGCCAATGCAAGAGACTATCGACCTGATTCAAACGTATCACGTTGGCAGTATCATTCTCTTCAGGCGGAACATTCAGGATACACGGCAGGTTTATGAACTCACGCAGTACCTACAGTATCTTGCACATGAGGCGGGGCATCGCCAGCCACTACTGATTATGATCGACCAGGAAAACGGCATGGTGCGCCGCTTCGGACAAAACGCCACTATTTTTCCAGGCAACATGGCTCTCGGCGCGATTGGGTCGGAACAGGTCGCTTACAATATCGCTCTTGCAACGGGTCGCGAACTCAAGGCACTCGGCATTAACATGAATCTCGCGCCTGATGTCGATGTCAATAACAATCCAGCGAATCCTGTTATTGGTGTACGCTCTTTCGGTGAAGACCCTCAGCTAGTAGCACGTCTTGGTTCCGCGATGGTCAAGGGCTATCATGACGCTGGCATCATCACGACGCTCAAACATTTCCCAGGCCACGGTGATACCGCCGTTGACTCTCACCTTGCTCTACCATCAATTCCCTTTACATTAGAGCGGCTCGACGCACTAGAACTTATACCGTTTAAGCAAGCAATCGAAGCCGGAGCCGATAGTATTATGACCGCGCATATGTATCTTCCTCTCTTGATGCAGGATGAGATGCTACCAGCGACTATTTCTTATGCAATCGTGACACAACTACTACGTGAGCGGTTAGGCTTTCAAGGAGTGATTGTCTCCGATTGTATGGAGATGCGTGCTGTTTCCGATATCGTGGGAGTGGAGCGGGGTACAGTCGGAGCACTGCAAGCGGGTGTCGATCTCGTGTTAATCTCCCATCACTCTGCTCTACAACGCAGTGCCATTGACGCGATACACGCAGCCCTTCGGGATGGTACACTTCCAATTGAGAGAATACAGAACGCCGCCGAACGTGTCCTACAACTCAAGGCACGCACTCTCTCCTGGGATGCTCCATCGAGTGGTAATCTTGCCATTGTTGGCAAGGAGGCACATCAACGTCTACGCGATGATACCTATGCACGCTCGGCAACGCTTGTGCGAGACACAAACAAGCTCCTACCCTTGCGTTTGCAAGCGGAACAACGGCTCCTGCTCCTCTTACTACAGCCCACAATTTTCAGTGGAGCGGTCGATACAGAGTTCCCCGGCCATACATTGATAGAGCATGTGCAGCAACGTCATTCGCACGTAGACACGCTGACAATTACAGTGCAGACGATACAAGTGGATGCCGTGAAACTTCAGCAAGCGGTTGATGGGGCCGATCTTGTGATTGTTGTCACTGCGAACGCGAACCAGGACTCATATCAAGGCCCCATCGTACAGCAAATACTTCATATGGGTAAACCTGTTATCGGTATTGCTGCCTACAATCCCTACGATCTGCTCGCCTTTCCAGAACTTGGCACGTATCTCGCCATCTACGAATACACACAGCCCGCGTTTGCCGCCATCGCCCGTGTGCTATTCGGTGAGGTGCAAGCGCAAGGGCGGTTGCCCGTGAGTATTCCAGGGTTATATCCTGTAGGAGCCTAATTATTGGTGCATCCGCAAAGTAGCTGAGTGCGGTACGCTAATTATCACGCCCCTACCTGTACGCTGGCTTGACTTCTCAATTTGTGTAACGTATGCTTCTTTTACAGAAGAACGCACTCCTGGTTTCAAATCAACGTACACTGATATATTGGAATGAACACCAATAGAGAGTGTGGGGGAGGTGACGACACGCTATAGTACACATTGATCTCGACATTCTGCTACCCTCAAATCATGATCGAGACCAGTATCCTCAACGATAACATTGGCGACACTGCAATCACTCTTCTTCGAGAGAAGAGTCTATACGTAGGAGAACTAGCAATGAAGCTAACAAGATGTACTTGGTTCCTAGCACTTATTGTAGCAGTAAGTTTCTTTGCTACAGCATGTGGTGGTGGTAGTCAGAGTTCAGGATCCAGCAAAGACATCACCTTCTGGGCCGCTGCCAACCCACCACAGCGGGCATTCTGGACCGACATGGCGAAGGCGTACATGGCTCAACACTCAGATGTGAAGATCACAATACGCCCCATTCCAGAGTCTCCGACCTCCGAGGCCGGAATCCAGGCAGCACTCGCGGGCAATGCAGCACCGACCGCTTCAGAGAACATTTTTTCAGGTTTTGGGGGACAGCTTGCCAAAGATAGAGCACTCGTTCCACTCGACCAGATGTCAGGCTGGTCCGATCTGATCAAGGCTCGGCATATGGATCAGACAATCCAACCCTGGAAGTTTGGGGATGGACACACGTATGTGTTGCCAATGTACTCGAACGCCATGTTGTTTGGCTGGCGCATGGACATCCTCAAGCAGATTGGCTATGACAAGCCTCCTCAGACATATAGTCAGATTATCGCTATGGGGCAGAAGCTCAAACAGAAGTTCCCTGACAAGTTTGTGTGGGCACGCGATGCCCTTGCGAAGAATACATGGTACGAACGCTGGTTTGACTTCTTCACACTCTATGATGCTGCCAGCAATGGCCAGAATATCACGAATGGGAACAAGATCAGCGCGGATGACCAGTCGGCAGTGGGTGTGCTCTCCTTCTTTCGGGACCTGGCGCAGAAGAAACTGCTTCTCACGCAGACCGTTACCGATCCCTTTGAAAACGGGGTCTCGGTCATGGATGTCATTGGGCCGTGGAGATTTAGCACATGGGCGGATAAGTATCCGAAGTTGAAGCTCAACTCGAACTACGTACTGACATCACCGCCAGTACCCGACAGTTACGCTACAAGTCAGCCAGTGAAGACCTTCGCTGACGCGAAGGGAGTTGCTTTCTATGCTCAAGCCTCATCCGATCAACAGGCGACGATGTGGCAGTTCGTCAAATGGGTCCTTTCAGATCCACAGCACGACCTCACGTGGCTTCAGCAGACAAATCTCCCACCTGCCCGCGATGATCTCGCGACCAACGACAGTTTCACATCGTACTTTGGTCAGCACCCTGAGCTTTCGGCCTATGCAAAAGACATCCCTAATGCTGTGCCCCCATTAAAGGCTCCCAAATACAACAACCTCCAAGTTTCTCTCGGGGATCAAGCCGTTGTTCCTGTCGTCACTGGTCAAAAGGCACCCGAACAGGCATGGAACGACTGGAAGAATGCGGCTTTGCCTATGTTGCAGTAATTGAGAACACTCACCTCGCACCTCTTCACAGTGAAGAGGTGCAAGGTTCGCTTCACTATCTCTTTTAAGCATTGCGTTATGCATAGCTTATCTATGGAGGAGAACCACAATGGCGAAAACTCAAGGGGGACAAGGCCTGTCTCTACCTGTCGTAAGACCAATTGCATCCGCTCGTCAAGCCACGACTAGTCGTCGTCGTCGCCTCCCTAAGGGTGCTGGTGTCTACTTTATTGCTGTCCCTATCTTTGTGCTCATGATCCTGCCCTACCTCTACTTGCTAGCACAGTCGCTGGCACCATGGGACCAGGTAGATCGCGTCTTCGTCCCCAGCGCGTTCACGTTTCGCTCGTACATATGGGTATGGACTGGTGGCAATTTCATCGCTCAACCCTGGCTGCAAGCTTTCTTCAATAGCATGCTCGTGACCGTCGTTGATAGTTTCAGTGTGGTCGTAATAGGTGGTATTGTTGGCTACGGACTTGCGGTACTACGTTTTCGGGGGCAAAGAACCATCAACAACTTCATCCTCTTCCAGATGTTCTATCCAGCTATCATTCTCCTCGTACCCACCTTCCTGCTGATCCGCGCTGCCGGTATTTATGACACCTATTGGGCGATGATTCTTCCGCGACTCGTGGGCTTATGGGCAATTTTTATGTATACCAGCTTCTTTCGTTCCGTCCCTCTCGAGGTCATCGAAGCGGCTCGTATTGAGGGGTTAAGCGAAATAGGCATCATCTTCCGCATTATGGTGCCCATCTCGCGCTCGATTACCACCATCATCTTTCTCTTTGTCTTCATGGAACGCTGGACAGAACTCTTATGGGACCTGATCGTTGTCAAGAACCCGAACATTCAGACTCTCAACGTGCTCTTGAGCACCATGTTCGGGCCGTATGGTTCCTATCCAGGTCCACTCTACGCGGCTGGTGTGCTCCTGACGGTTCCTATACTTGTCTTGTTCATCACATTCAGTCGTAACTTTGTCAATGGCGTTCAACTCGTTCTCCGTTAAGAGTTGAGAGTTTTGAATGCTAGAGAGGGAAACAACAATGGAAGTTATGACAGCCAAACGTGCAGTAGCGAGAAGAGAAGCCAGAAGAGAACTGCGAGGCTGGCTATTTGCCAGCCCCTATCTTCTCTACGCGTTCATCTTCTTCCTCATTCCGCTTGGATGGAGCCTTTTCCTGGTCTTTCAGGACTGGGACTTGATCGCCCCCACACCCCTGTTTGTGGGATTGGCGAACTTCAAGGAGGCTCTGAGCAGTCCGCGCGTCTGGAATGCTTTTTGGGTGACATATAAGTTTATGATTCTTCTCGTACCCTTGGTGGTGGCGGCCTCTATCGGCCTGGCTCTCATCCTCCACAACGTGCCGCGCTTCAAACAACTCTTTGCTGTCGGCTTCTTCCTTCCCTACTTAGCCTCGGGTGTCGCTGTCTCATTGGTGGTAAAAGGTCTGTTATCCTACAACAGCGCGTTGAACGTTCTTTTACGCGCACTGTTTGGCTCCTCACCAGACTGGCTAGGCAATGGCACACTGGCAGTGCTTACCATCACCATGATGATCGTCTGGAAGCTTTCCGGGTACTACTCGCTCATCTTTCTGGCAGGTCTTCAGTCTATTCCAGGCGAGTTGTATGAAGCCGCTTCTATTGATGGGGCGAATGCATGGACTACGTTCTGGCGTGTTACGCTGCCCATGCTCTATCCCTCGTTCTACACGGTACTCATTCTCGTTGTTGGGCTGACGTTCGCGCTCTTCACTGAGCCATTTACCTTGACCAGCGGCGGACCGCAGATGGCAACACAGACGTGGCAATTGGAGATTTACTATCAGGCATTCAACCAGTTCCGCTCAGGATATGGTGCTACGGTAGCTCTGCTCAACGCCGTCGCCACCTTGATCTCGATCCTGGTTATCCGCCGCCTCGTCGAGGCATGGGGGCACCGCTATGGTTGGGACTGAGCGTAGAGTTGATGTATGAAAGAAGTTCCGTAACATAGAGGGGGCTGGGCTTATCCTCGCCCGTCCCCCTCTTAGGGGAGTGTTCTCATGGCAGACCTGGCAAAAAGATTTGACCAGAACCCCATCTTGCGACCGCAAGATGTACAACCCAGTTTGGATGGCCTTATGGTTGAGTGCCTTTTGAATCCTGGCACTTTCCGTTTCCAGGGAAAAACGTGGCTCCTGCTACGGGTCGCGGAACGACCTCAGCAGAAAGATTCTGTGATCAGTACTATCGTTGTGGACTCGTCTACACAAAGTGGCCTCAAAATCCTGGAGTTCAAGAAAGGGGATCCACTGCTTAGTTCAGACGATGACCCACGGAAGTTTGTCTATGATGGAAAGCTGTATTTAACAACGCTCTCACATCTGAGATTGGCTTCTAGTGAAGATGGAGTAAACTTTCAGGTTGCAGAGTCTCCCACGCTTGTGGGGCAAGGTTCACTGGAAACCTTCGGAATAGAGGATTGTCGGGTCGCGGAGATTGAAGGCAGGTTTTACCTCACCTACACCGCGGTATCATCAAATGGATTTGGTGTCGGTCTCAGAAGCACCACAAATTGGAGAGACTTTGCACATCACAGCATGATTTTCTCTCCTCCTAATAAAGACTGCGCTTTCTTTCCAGAAAAGATAGGAGACAGCTATTTTGCCTTGCATCGACCAACTGGAACCAGTCTTGGAAACTCTATCTGGCTCAGTCGCTCACCCGACCTTCTTCATTGGGGGGAGCATGACTGCATTGTCAAGATACGCCCAGGCATGTGGGACTCTACGAGGGTGGGGGCTGGGTCCTCTCCTATCCGCACGCCAGAAGGATGGCTGGAAATTTATCATGGTGCAGATGAGCAGAATCGCTACTGTCTCGGAGCATTGCTCCTGGACTTGGATGAGCCAACAACGGTTCTTGCCCGGTCGCAATATCCCATCATGGAGCCGCTCATGATGTACGAGAAGGAAGGCTTCTTTAATGACGTGGTGTTTACCAATGGCATGGTAGTAGATGGCGATGAAATTATCATCTACTATGGGGCTGCTGACTTGGTGATCTGCGCAGCTACCTTGTCCATTGAAGAGGTACTTGGATCTCTGAAATAAGGAATTTTCATATGGATGATGCTCTAAAAGTGAACCGAGACTTTTGGAATAAAGTTGTACCGCTCCATACATCCTCCGCCTACTATAATCTCGAAGACTTCAAGGCTGGTGGAAGCAGTTTACACACGATTGAACGTGAAGAGCTAGGAAATGTAGAAGGGAAATCGCTCCTTCACTTGCAGTGCCACTTTGGCATGGATACACTCTCATGGGCAAGGTTAGGAGCCAGAGTTACTGGCGTCGATTTCTCTGAGCAGGCGATTGCCCTTGCTCAATCCTTGAAGAGGGAACTTGGCTTAGAAGCCGAGTTTGTCTGCTCAAATATTTATGATCTTCCAAACATGCTCTCTGGCACGTTCGACCTTGTCTTTAGCTCCTATGGAGTGCTATGCTGGCTGCCAGATGTAGAGCAGTGGGCTAACGTCATCGCGCATTTTCTCAAGCCAGGCGGTACTTTCTATATTATTGATGGTCATCCATTGATAAATATCTTCAGTTGGGAAAAGGATGCGAGCAGTGTAAGAGAGATCCAGGTTTCCTCTTCCTATTTCTCTTCGGAGCCAGTACAAGACGAGGCAGAGGGAACCTATGCCCAGAGTACTTTGACAATCCCAATGACCAGGGTCATCGAGTGGAAACACAGCCTGAGTAGTATTCTCAACGCGCTCATTCAGGCTGGTCTCACGATTGAGTTTCTCCACGAATTCCCTACGACTGACTGGGCGTTGTTCCCATTTCTGAAGCAAGGAGAAGACAACCTATGGAGGTTAAACCTGGACGAGCCTCAACTCCCATTGATATTTTCAGTGAAGGCCACCAAGAGACAGGAGTGAAAGGCAGGTAAAATCATGGCGAAGAAACTAGATGTACCACAGAGCATATCGCAAGAGGAGAACATAACAGTACCATTCTTAACGCACGGAGATATTAAGAAGCGTTTTTGTTCTTTTGTTCGTGATACCACATAGTAGTGTTTTTAAGGCATAGACATCGTAGTAATAGTAGAGCTTTTATAGCATTGAAGTGCTGAGAACGTATTAAATCGCCCATCAGCTTGCTATTCAGTAACCTCACGTTTTACAATGGTAGGGAAATTTGAAGTAGAACACACAAGAAGCTCTATCCAGATAGGAGTGCATTGAATGACGACAACACAAACAGAATCACAAGTGCAGCAGTGGACAAATCTTGCCCAGCAGTTGCGCGTAGATAGCATTCGTTCTACGACGGCGGCAGGTTCAGGTCATCCGACATCATCTATGTCGGCAGCAGACTTGATGGCTGTACTCATGAATAGCTATCTTCGTTATGACTTTGACGATTACAAAAATCCAAACAACGATCATCTCATTTTCTCTAAAGGCCATGCGGCACCCCTCCTCTATTCGATGTACAAGGCAGCAGGGGCAATTGGAGACGAAGAAATGCTTACCCTGCGTAAGTTTGGTAGCCGACTCGAAGGCCATCCAACACCTGTACTACCGTGGGTAGACGTTGCTACTGGTTCACTTGGGCAAGGCTTGCCGATTGGTGTAGGCGTTGCGCTTGCGGGCAAATATCTCGACAAACTTCCCTATCACATCTGGGTCTTGTGTGGTGATAGTGAAATGGCAGAAGGCTCCATCTGGGAAGGTTTCGATAAGGCATCACACTACAAGCTCGATAACATGATCGCGATCATCGACGTGAACCGTCTTGGACAGCGCGGTGAGACTGACCTCGGCTGGAACGTAGAAGCGTATGCTGCTCGTGCGCGTGCCTTTGGTTGGAACGCGATCATTATTGATGGACACAACTACGAAGAGATCGATAAGGCATTTGCTCAGGCAATCCAGGGCAACGGCTCCCCCACGTGCATTGTTGCGAAGACAATGAAGGGACGCGGCGTTTCTTTCCTTGAAAATAAAGATGGCTGGCATGGAAAGCCTGTACCAAAGGATAAAGAAGCTCAGGCAATACAAGAGCTGAATGCCCCTGCACGTAGCATGACTTTCCCTGTGCAAAAGCCTGCCACTGCGCAACCCGCGCAAGAGCCAGCAAAGAAGGCTGTTGAACTGCCTAAATATGGGCAAGATGCGGTTGCTACACGTAAAGCCTATGGTGATGCACTTAAGGCGCTTGGTGATGCGAATCCCGACGTTGTTGGGCTTGACGGAGAAGTGGGCAACTCAACATATGCTGAGGAATTTGCAAAGGCATTTCCAGAACGTTACTTTGAGCAGTATATCGCTGAGCAGCAGTTAGTCGCCTCAGCGGTTGGTATGAGCGTGCGTCATAAGGTCCCGTTCGCGTCAACCTTTGCTGCGTTCTTCTCACGTGCCTATGACTTCATTCGTATGGCGGCAATCTCACGCGCAAATATTCGCCTTGTTGGTTCCCATGCTGGTGTCTCAATTGGTGAAGATGGTCCTTCACAAATGGCATTGGAAGACCTGTCGATGATGCGAACTGTCTTTGGTAGCACCGTGTTGTACCCAAGTGATCCTAATCAGACCGCGCAACTCGTGGCTGAGATGGCAGAGCATGGTGGTATTGTCTACATGCGTACCACACGTGAGAAACTACCAACGCTTTATGGTCCAGAAGAGAAGTTCTCGGTTGGGGGCAGTAAAGTTGTTCGACAGTCAGAGAACGATCAGTTGACAGTTGTAGGCGCTGGTATCACGTTGCACGAGGCACTCAGTGCATACGAGCAGTTGAAGCAAGACAACATCCTTATTCGCGTCATTGATGCTTATTCAGTGAAACCGATAGATGAAGAGACTTTGCTCACGGCAGCAGAGGAAGCCGGCAACAAATTCATCACCGTCGAGGATCATTGGCCTGAAGGCGGTATTGGTGATGCAGTGCTTTCGGCCTTCACGCAGCGCGATGGTCGGATGCCTCAGGTGACTAAACTTGCGGTACAGTCAATGCCTACCTCTGGTACACCAGCTCAACTGCTTGAAGAGGCTGGCATCAGCGCTCATCACATTGTTGAGGCGGTCAAGGCTATTGTAAAGGGGAAAGTAGACGACGCGTTATCCACGAAGTAGCATTCGCTTTCTAACCGTATTAACAAAAATAGAGCAGGGACCGGACAGCTATCCACGTTGTTCGGTCTCTTCTTTCGTTAGAAACAAGATGAAGGGAAACGCTCCCAACGTTGGTATGATACAGTGAGTAGTGCTGTCGCTCGCAAACGTCATGGTGGAGCATGGCCTTTTCTCATTGGAATATGGGCTGTTGTTGGCGGGATCTTACAAGCTATTGCAGTGCTTAACTGCTAAGGGGCCTTCCGAAAATAACTTCCTGTTCTAGTCCTACAGTTGTAGATGGGAATGCAACCTATCATATTCCCTTTGAAGCGTAATATTCATGAGGTACCACGTCGAGCTATCATCGACGGACAGTAGCGAAAAAGCCTTGACAATCCTCATCGAGAGCTGTTATATTATTGGCATGCAAACTTCATTACTGGGAGGCTTCTGACGTGGATTTCGCTGAAAGTCCTGGACTGCTCATTAATAAACTGGCTCATGCGATGGTCCTTGACATGGATCGTCGGTTAAAAAGCTCTGATGTAACCATGTCGCAATGGGCCATGCTCAAGCAACTCTGGCGGCAAGAGGGGAGATCTCAGGTGGAACTGCAGGAGCTCCTCGGTCTAGATGCAGCAACTATCACGGGGTTGGTTCAACGCATGACTCAGCTGGGACTTATCCAACGCAGACCTGATCCCAGTGACAAACGAGTGCAAAGGGTGTTTCTGACCGAGCGAGGTCGAGCGCTTGAACAAACGACGGCTGTTTTTGAAGAGGAGGTGAATGCTCATGCCTTAGCAGGTTTTTCTGTTGACGAACGTGCCTTTTTCCTCCGCCTGCTCACACGAGCGCTACAGAACTGCGAGGGGAAGTAAGCCGAACTCCACTTTTTTTTACTTCTAAATAAGTTTGCATGCCAATTAAATTGTGCGCAGGTTTGTGACAGGTGTTCACGCAGTGCTCCTGGAGAGACATACCTGCAACCTCTCGTCATGGAAAAGAAAGGACAAACGGATGATAATACCTCAAGGGAGCATAATGTCTGCTCAACAGCCTGGAGAATTGCATCAACTTTTTGTTGCTTGCGTCAATGCACACGATGTCGATGCCCTTCTGGCATTGTATGAGCAGGATTCGACGGTTGCAGATCTGGAAGGGCACCCTCTCCAAGGCACAGACAACCTCCGCGCGTTTCTGATGGGCTTTCTTGCTGTCGTAAAGCAGATCAATGGCGAGACACGGAAGGTTTTGGTTTCAGGGAACATAGCTCTGCTGTCTAGTACCTACCACGCTCTGCTCGCCGCCCCTGATGGGGAAATGACCAACCTAACAGGGACCTCCGCTGAGGTCGCGCGGCGTCAACCAGACGGGGCATGGCGCTTCCTGATTGACGATCCACAGTTTGTAAACGTCTCACCGCAATCAGAAACTTTTTGAAAAAGAAAGGATGAGCCAGATGACCATCGATTTAGGAGCGGTACAGGCGGGTCAGGTAAGCTATGCCGACCTCATGCGCAATGTACGACACGCTGATTTGTATGAGATGACCGACGAACTCTTTGACGTGGTTGAGTTACTACTCGCCGGGTTAACTGATGCTGCTGTGCTCTTCGTGCCCCATGATCCTGCCGCCTCAGACCAAAGTGAGCAGGGATGGACCTTGAGCCATGTCATTGCCCATCTAACGGCAACCTTGGAAGAAGCTGCTACCATTGCAACGCTGTTAGCCCGTAACGTGCAAGTGGAAGAGCGCTTGCGCTCTGAAACGCCCTGGCAGAAGCTCTCGACCTTTCAGAAGGTGCAAGCGCGCTTGCAAGAAAGCCGTCGCACCTGCCGCGCATTCCTGGATGCGTGGCCTGACAAGCCCCATCTCGACGTGACCAGAACGCTGATCCCCCTCTTTGGTCCAATGGACGCAATCGGCTTCTACGCTTTTGGTATCGCGCATGGCCAGGAACACCTCGATCAGCTTCGTGAGACGGTACGTCAATACACTCTTTCTGAGGATTTCTAGAAGGAGCATTCTGGGATCTGCCATCACATCTTGTAGCCATCAAGCCTGGGCTAAGCCCCTGCAAGGAGTTCAGCCCAGACTTGATGGCTACTCTGGAGGAAAACTACTCATGCCTCTTCTTTTTTCCTCGGCCAGTTCATCTACATCTCCTGAAGAGATATGGACTACTGCTTTCAATGGACTAAGCCAACGGATCAGACGCTATTTTGTACGACCAGAGCCGCACCTGCAAGCTCTCACCTATGTGCAGGGATTGATGAGTCCAGTGGAACGAAAAAACGGGTGGCAAGTGTCTGAAGAGATGGGGGAGGTCACTCCGTATGCCATGCAACACCTGCTAGATCGGGCCAGGTGGGATTGCGACGGGGTGCGAGATGCGTTGCGTGTGTATGTCTGGCAGACGCTTGCGACTCCTAACGCAGTGGTGGTGATCGATGAGACTGGCTTGCTCAAAAAAGGGCGTAAATCGGTAGGAGTGCAGCGGCAGTACAGTGGCACAGCTGGACGCATCGAAAACTGCCAGGTGGGCGTGTTTCTTTCCTATGCCAGTTCGCGTGGGCACAGCTTGCTGGATCGAGAATTGTATGTGCCGAAAAGCTGGACCGACGATCAGGAACGCTGCCGAGAAGCCCATGTGCCTCCAGAAGTGGCCTTCGCGACCAAACCGGAATTGGCACGGCGTATGCTGAAACGAACATTGGATTCTGGCCTTCCTGTCGCATGGGTGACAGGAGATACGGTGTACGGGAGCGCACAGTTGCTGCGAGCCGACCTGGAGGCTCGCAAGCAGGCGTATACGCTGGCGGTGGCCTGCAAAGAGCATGTGGAACTGCAAGGAACTCGCAGGCGAGTGGATCAGGTCGCGCGCGAAGTAGCAAGGGAAGACTGGCAGGAACTGAGTGCAGGCGCAGGGAGTAAAGGGCCTCGTCTCTTTGCATGGGCGCGTATTGAACTCGCGGCACCAGAGACGAGCGGATGGCAGCGGTGGTTGCTGGTACGCCGAAGTTTAGACGAGGGAGTCAAACCTGCGGATATGGCCTATGTGCTCGTTTTTGCTCCCACTGGCACATCATTGGAGAAGATGGTGGAGGATTTGGCGCTCGCTGGACAGTGGAGCAGTGTTTTGAGGAAGGAAAAGGAGAAGTGGGCTTGGATGAGTACGAAGTGCGTTCCTGGCACGGTTGGTACCGGCACGTAACTCTTTCAATGCTGGCTATGGCCTTTTTAGCGGCTTTGCGAGTCAACGGGGAAGAAAATGCGCCCAAAAAAAGCCTGAGCAGACACCCCAGATGCCAGAGCCAGTAGCAAATGATCCCGCTCAGCCCAAGCATCTTCTGATCTTCCAGTAATGGTTCCCCTCAGTATTGCTGAAATCCGGCAACTTTTCTTTCGTCTTGTCGGCAAACCGTCTTTCTCTTTTGCTTATTATCTGGCTTGGTCGTGTTGGCGACGCGCTCATCAAGCTCTTGCGCGGCTTTACCATTACAAACGTCGAAGTACTCTCGCCAGTCATTTACAACTGTAGGACTAGGGCGACTCAGTATCTTGAGCCTTGAGTTCAACGTCGGTAACGGTGATGCCCGTCGGATAGGTGCGGCTGTCCTTGATGGCAGTGACTCGCAATCCTTCTTTAGTGGTTGTATGAGAGATCAACTCAATGACGGTTTCCAGAGACGTGAGTGGTTTGGCACGCCAGTTGATGGAAATGAAGGAAAAGAGGCGGTGTTCGATCTTGTTCCACTTACTGGTAGCCGGAGGGAAGTGGGCCACGGTGATATCCAGACGCTCTTCATTGGCCAGGGTCTACAGTGCTTTCTTCCAAAGTTTGTTTCTGACGCCATTGCTTCTCCCACCATCAGCGGTGATCAAGAGCTCGTGCGCCTGGAGATAGAGCCGTTTGCCATAGTGCCTCCACCATCTCCTGATGCTCTCCACCGCAAATTCTGCCGTCTCATGATCGATGCCCACGTTGACAAAGCCCTGGTTGTGTAGCAGGTCGTAAATGCCATAAGGAATAGCTTTGCCATCGGCTAATGAGCGGTAGTCGTACACATTCACCTGCGTCTGCTGCCCTTGCGGTAACCATTCTCTTCCCTGGTTCTTAAACGTTCCCAACAGCTCTTTCTTCTTACAATCCACCGAGATGATAGGCAGGTGCCTCTTCTCGAACTGTTGACGCTGCCTGTTTATATGCCCAAACTGTTGATCTCGGTCGGGGTGGGAGTTTCCCTCAATCGTTTTCTTGTTCGCTTTGAGCGAATAGCCCAGTTCGTGTAGCTGGTTCATACACACTCTCGGTGAAGCTCGCTTGCTTACCAAGCTTGATGCCGCTCTATTAGAAATCGTCCTTTCGGTGGGGTTACAGGGCATGGAGAACTCGTTGACGCAGCAGCGCAAATCCTGCCCTGCCATACCCCATCCGCTTGATGAGCTTCAACTTGTTCACGTGTCCCTCAACCAGACCATTGTTTTGAGGGAGGGTCAGGCCAGCCATTACGGCTGCTTTGTCTCGTTCTACTCCAGCAACAAACCCCTGCAATTCGCGGATCTGGTTTGCCTTGATGCGCTCAAGCCAGTCGTCGAGCTGTTCTCCGGTGCGCGTCCGCAACATCTGGGCGAATTGCAGAACAAGCTCATACGCCTGATCTACCTCAGTATGCAAAAGCCGAAGCAGAGCGAGCGTTTCTTGCTCGTCAGCATCCAGCATTTCAGGACGGCGAAGAAACAGGAAGACAGCTTGTCGTGCCAAAGCAGGAGGCCGTGGAAGCTGATCGGGCCTTTGGGCATTCTTCCGCCCTTCTGGAAGGGAACGAACCAGTTGCTTGTACACGACCTTGTAGGTCAGGGGGACACCATCAGCGACCAACTCCCGATGCAACTGAGCGATGTTGTGACAGCCGGCTTCCCACCGCTGAGCAACCTCTTTGAAATAGGGATCAAGTCGGGTTTTTCGTGGGCGCGGTTGTTGTTCGGGAAATGTAGCATGAGTCAGCCAGCGTGAGACCGTCGTGCGGGCTACCCCAACTCGCTCAGCAATCGCTGCCTGCGAGAGGCCCTGTTTACGAAAGGCGACGATTTGCTGATATTGGGCGAAGCGCTCCTCTTGCTTCGCCTGACTCAGCTCGGCTTCCTTTGAACTCAATTTCGGTGGCAGTTTGGATTGCGCTCCTTCCAGAGGCGTGGCTCTTGACTGCTCTGCCTGACGAGTCCGATGAGCGGCAAGATGACGTGAGAGCACCCTCTCCAGAGCCTCACCGAGATTTTTTAGGAGATGGAAGCGATCTGCTGTCTGCATGGCTCCCGGAAGTGCTTTCCTGGCGGCGGAAGCGTAGTCACCTCCTCGATCTCGGCTCACCAACACGATTTCTGGGTGTGCTGCCATCCAAGTAGCAGCGGTTTTTGTCGTGCGATCAGGCAGAACATCAATCACCTCATGGCTTTGCATGTCTACAAGGATCGTTCCAAATTTGCGTCCCCGCTTAAACGAGAAATCATCAATTCCGAGCTGAGAAACCCTCTCAACGGGTGCAGTTGGAAGCGCCATCATCCGGCGTAGAATAGTCATCCACGAAGTTTGTATGCCTATGCGCCCGGCTAAACGCGCTCCCAGCATACCGCTCGTGGCAAGACCAATAGCTTGAACCACTTGAAACAAGCGTACCGTGACTCGTGCCAGAGGTTCAACAAAAGGAGTCAAGCGCTCGGCGAATATTTTACGAGCACACGTGCTCACGTCACAAAAGCATTTACGTACGAGAACCTGCAAACACACACGCTTTCCACCGGAAGGAAGATCCGTAATTTGGCGGATGTAATGGCTATGGAATCGTTGTGCTAGGGTGCCACAGAGGGGACAGCAGGGGTATTTACGCGTGGAATGCGCGGTAATGGTAAAGACCTCATCAATCATCTCGATCTCTGTGACCTCCAGTTCCTCCGGTAAACCGAGCGTAGCAAGCACTTCCATCTTCTTCACCTGATCCTTCTATATACATGATACATGAATTTATTCATGTAGAACGATCTATCGATGTGGCAGTAGCAAGCGAGCTTCACCGAGAGTGTGTATGAACCCACGGGATGCGTGTATGACTTCCCGACCTCGTCAGAAGGGAAGTTTCCTGACATCGTGTGAGGAGGGCACTCAATCAGAGCGTCTTTTCCACCTCCCCATAGCAAGCAAGCGCTGTTGTGTAGAAGCTTCACGTTGCATGAGATCAAGATACTCCTGATAGGGCAAGGCTCGTTGATGTAAGCCCTTAAGTGGGAGCGAGCGATGATACTCCTGGGGATAGACCACCTGCAAACTCTGCTCTGTGGCCTGGATGGATAAGGTCACCTGCTGGAAAGCCGAGTTTGCTTGAGATGGAGTAGGGATACAAATCGACTTTCACAAATCCCTGGCGATTGACCCGCCGCACCAGATGGTGGCCTTTCACACGGCTTAGCCAAGCGTCAGGATTAACCAGATCAGGAACAGAGGGAAGAGAGGGCAGGTGAGGAAAGGCAACCCGAGGGGGCCGATTGCCACAACTGATCCGCTTTCAGAGGCCGCTGCCAAGTAGAGTGAGCCGCAAATGCTTCTGTCGTCTAGCGAACCTCATCCAAGGTCTTGGGACGAGAGAGCTTCAGACATTCTTGATTGAGGGTGCGATGATATCTCTCGACAAACCCATGCGGGTTGTGGGTGATGTGGATCGCAGATGAGCACGGCGACTCCCAGGCAGTGACAAAAGCGCACGAGAGCGGCGGGAAAGTCACTGCTGATGGCGGAGATCCTACCCAGCGCGTGTCTCGATCCAGAGTCATAGAGGAAGCTAAACCGTGTTCAACGAATGTCTGTGCCACAGCAGCCAGAGCCGTCTCGGCTGTAAAATCGGAGCGAACATGGTGAGCCACCAGGACTGATGTCCCTTTGTCGATGAGATTGAGTGTTTCTACCACATGTTGCTTTTTGCCATGTGGATCAGCAGGAACAGTAGAGGCGTCTTTGAAGTCGAGTTGCCAATGGTGCATTGGCGCGGGGCGTTCGATGGGATCGGTCAGGGTGGGGAGACGAGAGGCAATGCGTCCGTTTTCCTTCAAGAGGCGATGAACGGTGCGGGTCGATTTCGGCAGCCGCAGTTCCTTGCCTTTCAACGTTTCATCGCGACTCACATAATAGAGGATGGCCTTGGGACCTGGCGTGCGGCTCAGCCCTTCTGGGGGATCATCCCGAATCTCTAAGAGCCGGTCTACCACCTGGGGGTTGAGTCGGGTGGGCGGATGATGAGGGGCACGGGAGAGCCCACACAGCACCTGCTCCTCATCGGGTGGCGCACTCAAGAGACGTTTTTTCCATTTGTCGCGCCCTTCTTCTTGACATCCCCGTGGCCTGGGCCAATTGACCGCGCGTCCAGTTGGGATGCAGAATCATCAAGCGTCGGAGATTGGCTCGGGCGGCGTAGTAGACTGCTTCCATGACGTGTTCCTCCTGCTTTTGGAATCGGTCGCTGTTTCGATCCTAAGAGGAGTCTACTGTCGTTTCTTTTCAGCGTCTACGATGTAGGGAAGCCTCCCCTCTGACGAGGTCGGGAAGTCATACACGTATCCCGTGGGATGAACCACTTGGTAGGACATTTACCAGTAGCCCCTGCGCTAGTGCCGACTTCTTGATGTGGTGTCCCTGCTTCGACAGCGCCTTTACCAAGTGTGCGAGAGAATGCATAGTCCATTTCACCAAACTCATCGGATGCTGGCGCAGGGTCGGGTCGGTCTCCATCGCCCTCTTTCTCCCACCTCCTGCTTTGCGAATCCTCCCCTGCGCTCGTGGGAGCTCTCCTGTTAGTTCTTTGACCCCTCGCTGCACCGTCTTCCAGTCTGCCCCGGAAAGCGCGGCTACCCTGCTCATGCCACCAGAACCGATCTTGAGCGCTTCTGTCCCCAAAAACACTCGCCACTGCTGTTCATTCAATTCTTTGCACAATATCTCGTACTGTTGTTGTGTCGTCATGGTTACTCTCATCATTCAGTGAAGTAATTTCGGTTCATGCACACGTTGCGTGACAGGCGAGGGTGTGGCATACTGTGAGAAGAAGATATTGAGGGAGAGAGAACATCATGCAACTATTATTGACAGCACTCGACCGTCAGGTAAGTACCACGATGGTGATTTGGCTCTTTCCCCTGGCATTTCTCGTACACGACCTGGAGGAAATCTTGACCATGGAGCGGTTCATACGCATGAACCGAGAACGCTTTCCCAAACTCCTGCAGCGCGTCGCTCCTATCACCACCACTCAGTTTACGATAGGAGTAACCATCTTGTTTGTCCTCACGATGTGGGCCTCATTCCTGGCGACCAGATCGCCGCGTGACATGAACTGGTTGACGATCTGTCTCGCAATCTTCCTGCTCCATGTAGTAACGCATGTCGCTCAAACACTGCTGTTGCACAGCTATACTCCCGGCGTGATTACGGCGGTGCTGGTGGTCTTGCCTTACTCCCTCTATGCCTTTCATCACTTGTTCAGCGATCGATTGATCAGCGAGGATGATGTTAACGCATCATTGTTGATAGGAGCTTTACTCGCCATTCCGATTCTCCTGGGGGTACGTCAACTTGGGAAAGGCGTAGCTCGCTTCATCAAGCACTAAATGTGCGTATGAACCAATGACACGGCATGCCCTGACTATAGCATATTTCAACACACTATGGAAGTTATTTGCGGATAAGTCCTAAGTCCCAATTTGAAACTCAACAGCATACTTCTTCGTGCCTATGGTAGCAAATATGTAACTTATCCTTACACGAAGGAGTATATTTTTATGCGTGCAAAAAATGCATCAATAGTTATTAATCCCAGGACG
>JAABUQ010000222.1_pt1 | contig 127481 bp, 113 predicted proteins | sample 5560001 | NCBI WGS metagenome assembly JAABUQ01 (sample SAMN10711888, study PRJNA513371) | rock metagenome | isolation source: Antarctica rocks | place: Antarctica: Victoria Land, Finger Mt nord | collected 2015-12-18
TGCGACTTCCTTCATGTCCTCGCCCATCAGGTAGGCATGAATGGAACGGGCTCCCAGTTTGCCTTGTGCCACGCCTTCGATAATGGTTTTGGCTCCCATCTGGCAGTCGCCCCCGGCAAACACGCCAGCGTGATCTGTCATCAGGTTATGGGGATCGGTTTGTACAGTTCCCCATTTGGTTGCTTTGACACCTTGAGGAGCAATTGCTGTCATGACTTGCTTATCGACTGCCTGACCAATTGCAGGGATAACAGCATCACAATGAACGACAAACTCAGAACCTGGAATTGGCACAGGACGGCGTCGGCCACTCGCATCTGGCTCGCCAAGCTTGTTCTTTTGGAATTCAACGCCAGTCACCTTGTCGTTTTCAGTCAAGATTTTTGTCTGACTGACGTAGAACTGCAAATCTGTTCCCTCTGCTTCACCATCCTCAGTCTCTTCCATCGTTGCGCCAATTTCTTGTCGTCCACGACGATACATAGTATGAACCTTTGCCCCCAAGCGAAGAGAGGTACGTGTGCAGTCGAAGGCAGTAAAACCGCCACCAAGAACGATGACTTCTTTGCCTTCGTCTACAGGAACCGGCTTGCCTTCAACCTTTTCGGCGAGGTACGAGATAGCGTTAACAACACCATCAGCATCTTCACCTTCAACTCTCAAGGCATTACTGGTCCATGCACCAATACCGAGATACACGGCATCGAAGCCTTGTGCGAACAAATCGTCGATGGTGAAGTCACGACCAAGTTTGACGTTGGCCTGAAAGTCTACGCCTAATTGCCAGACGTGATCTAGCTCACGATCCATCATATCCTTCTGCAAGCGATATTCTGGAATACCATAACGCAACTGACCACCAGCTTGTGGCTGCATGTCGAAGACTTTACAGTAGTGACCATGAAGTGCAAGGTAGTAGGCAGCAGTAAGACCTGAAGGACCACCACCAATAATTGCGACTTTCTTGCCCGTATCGGGGTCCTTGAGAAATGGCAGTGGTGGGTCAAGCAGACATGTTTCAGCGGCATGACCATGCATGCGACAGATAGCGATTTCTTCGTCAACAAGCGCACGACGACATGCTTTTTGACATGGAGCTGGACATGTCAAACCGAGGATGTATGGGAAGGGAAGCACCTCTTTAACCAGACGTGCCGCCTCTTTCATTGAACCTTTCGCAATGAGTTCCAGGTAGCCAGGAATGTCGATGTGTGTCGGGCAGTCAACCTGACATGGCGGCTGGCAATAGGCATTGTGATCGGACAGCATCATCTCCAGGTTGGTACGACGAATGTGGAACAGCTCGTCCGAATTGGTCGTAACCACCATACCTGGGAGTGCAGATGTATTACAAGAAGGAAGAGGGCGAGCCTCACCTTCAATATGCACAAGACACATGCGACAAGCAGAGGTTGGCTCCAGCTTCTCATCATTACAAAGATTAGGAATATCACTGATTCCGTTATCAATCGCAACACTCAGGATACTCTGTCCCTCATACGCAGGCATGACCTTACTGTCAACGGTGATCGTAAAGCTGGGATGCCCAACATCGTTACGCACCATTGGGCCGTGTGGTTCCTGTGTAGTTGGCGAGAAATTATCTCGGATTGATATTGCCATGTAGTTTTATACCTTGTTGGTAGGGGTACAATATATTGCACCCAATGTACGACAATTTGAGATACAGGAGAACGCACAACACTTGTTGTGTCCCTACATGCCTTTACGTTAATACATGTTTGGTTACGAAACGATGCGAACGCACAGGAAGACAAGTACCCGTTGGACACTGTAATTCTTGAATATGTTGCTGAAAATGATCGGGCCAGTAGCGTTTGGCGGTCTTGAGCGGATTGGGAGCCTGCACACCAAAGCCACACAATGAACCATTAGGAACGTAGGCAGCAAACTCATCAAGGACTGCGAGGTCGCCGTTTACGCCAAGGTCGCTCACAATGCCTTCGAGAATACCCGCGATACGCTTCACGCCAAGGCGACAAGGAACACATTTGCCACAGGACTCTTTACTTAGATAATTGCTGCGTTCCATTGCCCAGTTGACCATACAGGTATCAGTAGGAAGTAACTCGATGATGCTTGAGCCGATGATTGCTCCCACCTCTTCGATAGGATCAAAGTCAAATGGCGTATCCAAAAGCGATACAGGTAATGCACCACCCTCTGCACCACCAACAACAACGGCACGGAGATCGCTTTCAGCATGACTTACACCCGCGTGTTCAAGAATAGCACGAATGGGTGTGCCAAAGGGTACTTCAACGACTTTTGGAGTCGAGGGAGCAATTGCTGTCACAATATCATAGACAGTGACGAGCTTTGTACCACCTGTTGTTGGAGTACCAACATTGGTAAATGCTGCGGCACCCTCGCGTACAATGAACGGCACGTTGGCAAGTGTCTCAACAGAGTTAATTGCCGTTGGCTTATCCCATAGACCATATTGCGTTGGATATGGTGGACGTTGCTCAGGCATGCCGCGTCGTCCTTTGATAAGCGCAATCTGAACGGTTTCTTCACCACCCATAAAGCCGATATCAACACCAAGTACACTAATGGTGCAGCTAAAATCGGTGCCGAGAATATCACGACCAACAAGATTAGCTTCTAATGCTTCATTCAACGCTTGCTGTATGGCTGCAACACCTTCATAGAAGAAACTACGGGTGAATAGATATGCCTCAGACGCACCAACAGCGTATGCTGCAAGAATGATACCTTCGATAACTTGATGCGGGTTTTGCGCCAAGACGGTACGTACAGCATATGAACGTGGATCAGCGTCATAAGCATTACAGATGACGTATTTCTGGTCATCTAGTGTCTCACGTACAATACGCCATTTTTCCCCGGCAAGACGACCTGCACCGCCACGTCCACGCAATTTTGCGTCTGTGACCTGTCGGATAATCTGTTCTGGCGATTGCTGACGTATGGCTTTTTCAAGAGCGGCATAGCCACCAACATTACGGTAAGCGTCGAGTGAACGAACATCAGGGTCTTCTGCTCGACGCAGTACACGATAAGAATTTTCTACATTAGGCATTGGGCTGCCTCACATGATTAATATTTCCCCACACTCCACGCCTATCTGGAGCCAGTCCACGCACTGGCTGATCGTCACGCCGCATGCCCCTTACTGTAGGCGCTGGCTTGAACTTTGGACTCATAGTTGCAATACCAAAGACATCACTGAGATCTACACCACGTGCCTGCACAACGCGTTTAGCGACTTGAAGTGGAAGGTAGCCGTAGATATCCATCACAGTATCAAGCAGTGCAGGAAGTTCTCCTGCTTCTTGTGACCAGTTCTCTAATAGTTCGTCAACCTTTGCCAGGTCGATCTCTGGTTCAAGGTAATCTTTCGTTGGTGTTGCAGCACATGGGGCAACATGCTTGCCTTGATAGTGTGTTGCATACTCGGAGATACGCGTCTTGTAAAAGCCTGCTTTGGAAGCGCCCGACGCTGGTGGCATTTTACGAGTTGTAAACTTTTCGGCACCATCACGAATGTATGACTTGAACCAAGGGCGCTCTTTCCACTCGTCCATCGGCTCATATTCGATAGTAATGGCACGAGGAGGACAAGCTTTCTCGCAGAGCAGACATGACTCGCACTTGAGATTGAACTCGGTATGCAGTCCTTCTTCCGCAATAAGCTGAATCAAGCCTCGGCTGCGTGGGGGCAGTTTAGGCTTCTCATATGGATAGAGCCGAGTGGGCTTGGGACGGAACATGTGGCTAAACGTTAGGCCCATGCCTTCAAGAATTCCACGCATACGCTACACCTCTAATTCCTTCTCGCCACGCACCTTGAGGCCCTGCTTCAAAATCTTTTCGCGTAGTTTGAGAATCCCCTCAATGAGGGCTTCTGGACGGGGAGGACAACCAGGAACGTACACATCCACTGGCACAATAGTATCGACACCTTGAACAGTATAATAGCTGTCATAAAACTCGCCGCCAGAGTTTGCACATTGACCCATACTCAGGACCCATTTTGGCTCAGGCATCTGCTCCCAAAGCAAACGGAGACGTGGCCCCATCTTGATAGAGACGGTTCCTGCTACAATCATGAGATCGGCCTGACGTGGGCTAGAGCGGAACACCTCGGAACCAAAGCGTGAGAGATCATATTGAGGTCCAGAGGCTGAAGCGATCATTTCGATAGCGCAGCAAGCAAGCCCGTAGCCTAAAGGCCATACTGATTTTGCACGCGCCCAATTTTGCGCCCATTGAAGCATCTCAGCGACGCTCGTTAATTCTACTGGCAGTTCTTGGTCTCCGGGAGTATATTCATGGGGACCGGAGGCCATAGCAAGTGGCACGAACTTTCTTCGTGTGACCGGGATAGATGCTTTCCCATTATTCTGAATTTCGCTGCTCATAAAAACTCCTCATGCAAAGGTTTAGCAGCACCTCTTGCCTGTGTTTTATATATGGATTAGGAAGGAAAATTATGCGAAAGACGGCGTATTCACGTTCCGCCTCGTTCCTATTATAGCACGATGCGTCCATTCGCGCTATAAACACAGATGGCTAAAACTACCTTGCTATGAACACGTTGGAGAAGTAGTTTCTGCTTCAAAGTGGCAAGATTTGACAGGTACAGAAACATACCATACAATTTGTTTAAATAGCTAGAAGAATAGAGGAGTAATTATGCGAAATTATACAATCGTCTTAGAGCCTGATTTTTTGGCAAGAGAGGATTTTAGAAGCCGGGGTAGATGGAAAAGATGAGCTACTTATTCTACTAAACAAAATTTCTAATGCTTCAAGGAGATAGTTAGTCAATGGGCACATACACAATTGCAGTTTTGCCCGGGGATGGTATTGGGCCCGAGGTTACGGAGCAGGCGGTGCGTATCCTGCAGGCCGTGGGGCAGCGCTATGGACATAGTTTTATATTTTCCAAGGCGCTGGTTGGCGTGGCAGCTATTCAGGCCGAGGGTGATGCTATTTCTGATGCAACGATGAAGCTTTGTGAGCAGAGCGATGCTATTTTATTTGGCGCGGTTGGGGGCTTACCACAGGATATGGCAGACTCAAAGGTCAAGCCTGAACGCGCTCTTTTCCGGTTGCGCAAGGGTTTGCAGCTTTTCGCCAATTTGCGACCCATTCGCCCATTTAATGCGCTGCTGAACGCCTCAAGCATTAAACCAGAGTTTTTACAGGGGACAGATTTTCTTGTTGTACGTGAGTTGACAGGTGGACTCTACTATGGGCATTTAGAGCCTTTAGCAAGCAAGCCTAGCGAGATTCGGAAAACAGCACATGGAACAGAGGCTATTGATACGCTGATTTACACTGAAGATGAGATTGAGCGTATCATACGTACAGCATTTGATATCGCGCGTGGACGACGTAAGCATGTTACCTCGGTCGATAAAGCAAATATTCTTAGTTCATCGGTATTGTGGCGACGAGTTGCCGACCGTGTAGCGATTGAGTATCCAGATGTGACATTGGAGCATCTTCTAGTGGATGCTTGTGCGATGCATCTTATTCGGCGCCCTGCAAGTTTCGATGTAATTGTGACGGAAAATTTGTTTGGAGATATTCTTACAGACGAGGCATCTATGTTGGCAGGTTCGATGGGCATGCTACCTTCAGCTAGTTTGGGGACACGCAGAACTGCTCATGGTTTGTTTGGTCTCTATGAGCCAATTCACGGTTCTGCACCCGATATCGCGGGACAGGGAAAGGCTAATCCTATTGCCGCCATTCTTTCAGCGGCAATGTTGTTACGGCATTCGCTTGGTCTTATACGTGAAGCCGAAGAGGTTGAGGCAGCAGTGGAAGAGACGATTCACGAGGGGTATCGTACAGAGGATGTGCGTGAAGTTGGTAAGGAAGTAGTAGGAACAACAGACATGGGCAATCGTGTGCTGGTACACATTATCACGTTGCCTAGCCCATCATAGGTCGAGGGCAAGTACCTAGCACGCGCAGCTTCTCGCGCGCGTCTGCCAATTTTTGCAGAATATCAATATTTCCTTGAGAGGTCACCCCTTCATCAGTTGATGAAGGGGTGACCTTTGTTTCTAGGAGTGCGATCTCGTCCAAGAGCAATTGACGTTGCACATACCAGCGCGTTACGGCACGTTCGACACCCACGTTACTGCTCCTTTCGATTAGCGAACTACTGCACCATAGACGAGTGAGTTCAGTTTGTTCAGCAGTTCGTCATCCTGGTATGGTTTGATCAGGTAGGCACTTGCGCCCAATTGCATTGCACGCTGCTGATGTTTCGCCGCCGCTCTGGATGTTAGCATGATAAGTGGCAGTGTACGATATTGCTCTTGAGCACGAACTGTTGCCGTCAACTCGTAGCCGTCCATACGTGGCATTTCAACGTCGAGCAATACGGCGGCTGGTGTTTCACGCGTGATCATCTCTAACGCTTCAACGCCATCGCGTGCCATCTGAACCTCCCATCCATGCTGCTTCAGCATGCTGCTCACAACGCGGCGTACACTTGGACTGTCATCAACCACAAGGACATGCTTACCATGCTCTGTCTTGGAGGTACTTGTGGAAATTGGTGCAAAGGCTCCTGTTTGTTGCACAGGTGACCCCTCAATACGAGTTTTGCCCGCAAGTGGCGGCGTGTGTGGAATCTGACGTGCTTGCGGTGCCAGTACTGGTGCTTCCACTTGGACTGACGTGGAGGCACTACCAGTTATGTTTGAGCCCAAGCGTGTACGGTTTGAAAGTAGTTCCGTTAGTTCTAGTATCAGGACAACCTGTCCGTTACCAAGAATAGTACCACCTGCAATACCATGCACGTGCCGCAGATGTGGACCAAGGTTTTTCATGACGATATCAAGTTTTCCCTTTACTTCGTCTATGACTAAGGCCACACGGTTACCACCAGCATTCACAAGCAGAATATGCGATTTATCGTCGATCTGACCCAAGGGTAGACCAAGATATTGAGCCAGGACACTTAGCGGATAGAGATCGTTACGCACCACAACCGCAGGTTGGCCCGCAACAGTTGTGCGTTTAAACGTGTCGAGGCGTCCAATTGACTCAACCATAACAATCGGAATTGCGAATTGCTGGTCATTAACACGCACCATCATGGCACTTTGGATTGCTAAACTGGTTGGGAACTTCATGGTAAAAGCGGTCCCATGTCCTGGCGTAGACTCAACCTCTATCGTACCTCTAAGGCGCGAGACGCTATCACGTACTACATCAAGACCAACACCGCGTCCACTCTCTTCGCTAAGAACCTGGGCAGTAGAGAAGCCTGGGCGAAAGATGAGTTCGATGAGTTCGTTCTCGCTGAGGACATGCTCTGGACGGATTAAGCCATGCGCAATTGCAACCTGTCGCACCTGCTCTGGTTCAATGCCTCGCCCGTCTTCACGTACCGTAATGACTACCTGGTTTCCCTCGTAGGAGGCTGAAAGCGTTATTTGGCCTTTCGGCGTTTTTCCATGCTGAGTACGAACTTCAGGCGTCTCTATACCGTGATTTACCGCATTACGAATAAGATGTAGTAATGGACCAGCGACCTCTTCAAACACCGTCCGGTCAATTTCGGTTTCCTCGCCCTCAAGCAGGAAATCAATTTCTTTATGCTGTTTAAGAGCAACGGCTCGTGCTGTGCGATATAGACGTGGTGTCATTGTCGAGAGCGGTACCAAGCGCGTCTTCATCAAGCGATCTTGCACTGTGGTGCTGAGACGATTTTCACGAGCAAAGACGCCTTCACACTCACGAATAATAGTATCCATATCAGTGCTTAACGTCGCCATGTCGGAAATGCCTTCACTGAGACCACGAGCAACTTGATGGAATTCTGTATAGCGATCCATTTCTAGTGCATCGAAATCGTCCAGATGAGATAACTCTGTACTCTTCTTCCCATTATTACCATTGGTACCAGGTTGATTACCTTCCCCAGGCATAACGACAACTGAACGACCGCTTGGAAGTGTAGCGGCCTCAAAACGGCTCTCTAATTTTTGTCCAACGTCGCGTAGACGATTACTACTAATACCCACCTCAGAAACGAGACGAACCAAGCGCTCAAGACGTTCTTCCAGCACACTACGGTTGACAAGCAGTTCACCGAAGAGATTAACCAGTTCGTCCAATTTCTGGAGACGCACGCGAACACTTAAATCATCACGGTTAGCATGTTGGACGTTCGTCTCTAGCTGCTCTGCCACAACACCTGCAACGATAGCCGTCTCTGTGACGCGCTCATCTTCGCTTTCCTCCAGGTCTTCATTAATAGTACTACTAGAAACATCTTGCTCACCAAGAAGTTCTACATAGCGAACGCGTAAAGCTTGGATTCTCGCCTCGTCTGGAATGTTGTCCGTGTCTCTGCCTGTAATAAGAACGTCGAGAGTTTCGGTAGTATCCAGAATGATGCTGAGAGCATCAGAGGATATAGGTGTTTTTCCTTCCATGATGCTATCAAGAAGGTCCTCAGATATGTGGCTGAGTTCTGCAATGGCGCGGAATCCCATCATCGCAGCGGCACCCTTGAGAGTGTGAGTAGCGCGTCGAATGCCTTGAATAAAGTCGCGATTTGTAGGCTCTTTCTCAAGTGCCGCAACATAAGTACTAATCGTTTGCAAGTGTTCTTCTGCCTCTAGGCGGAAGATTTCGGCGGCCTCTTCACTGAATTCTCCACCTACTGCTGACTCAGATGACGTGCGCGATACAGTTGTGGTGTTGTTTGAGGGAGCCACAGATGACACAAACTTCTGTGGTGTTGTGGTAGAAGATGCTTGCAACGTTGAACTACTTAAATTGGACCCAGCAGCTTCCACACTATCACTTGCAGCGATATCTTGTCCATCTCGTTGTGCTGTACCAGTAGCTTGGAGTGCTCTATCGGCAAAGTTTGATGGAGTCGGTACAGGTTGTACAGGTGGCATTAGGCTTTCAGGGGATAGACCAATATTCGCATCAATTTGACGCAAGAACTCTTGGCGTACTTGGATTTCTATTTCGCTGCGTAATTGTGTCTCTAGCTCTTGACGTAGCTCTTCAGTGCTAGAGCCTACAGTACGTTCTTGTAGCCTTCGATTCTCCTCAAATTCCTGACGTAGCTCTTTACGTATTTGTTGCTCTAATTCAGTACGTGCCGCCAACGTTACGGTGGCATTTACTTCATATTCGCGACGCAATTCTTCACGCACATTCGCTTCCACTTCAGCACGCAGAGTATCTAGGTCACCACGTCGCTCGAAAGTCACGCGCTCTTGTACGCCACGATCTGCATCGTGAGTAACTTGCATCTCCCAAGGAGTCCACCCAGGCTCTTGTGTCAGCACGTGTTCTGCATTTGCCTGTATTTGTTGGAACGCCTCACCATACGCAGAGATAGAGGTTGTGAGTTGCTCTAACGCGGCATGCATCTGCTCATCGGTCAATTCAACGCCATTGGCAATTGGACCGAGCAGTTCAAGTACTTTTTTCAGCTTACTATTGGACACCCACATAACGGAGAGAGGTAAATAGCGGCGTACTTGCTCAGGGCTATTCTTGAGGTTGAGACCCATCGCTTGGCCTGCCCAGTCCTCCAGACGCTCAAGCGCGTCTTTAGAGCCATCCAGGAAACCTCGAAACTCACTACGCTGATCTTCAATAATAGTCATTGCAGAGCGTAACTGTGAGCCTGTATTCTTTAGTGAAGCTACATATGCTGCCAATGCCTGAGCATCAATTTGTACATCAGTATATGCCTTTGGCAATGCTTCGTCGGGAGTAGAGGGAACTAGATGCTGTTCAACAGTGGGATACGGCTGCGCTGCTGATGATCCAAGTTGTTCACCCTGCGCTATCGAAGAAGCTTCCACCTGTACGGGTGTGACCTGTGTAGTAGATTCTACAGATACTGGTTCCGCTATGGGAGAAGTTTGTCGTGTAGAGGCAACGAGTGTATCAAGAGCACTTGGTTGTGCGGGTATGTATGATACAGGTTCGTGCGCTTGTACTTGTACTATGGGAAGTGAAGCATCTTCATGTGTGGATGCTTCTACAAATGGTTGCCTAGGTTCTTCGGGCCACACAGTCTCGTCATCTTCTGATGATGCCGATGTACGGAATGACGCAAGCACCTCATCAAACGAGGGCATTGAGGAGGCGACAAATCCTTCTTCTGCCTGCTGAGGTACAACTTCGGGCATGGCCTGATAGTCGTTGACGAAAGCATCCGGTTGAGGGCTTGACGGTGTAGACTCAAGGGAGGCACGAAACTGCACATAATCGGCGTCGTCCTCAGCAATCACCGCTTCCTCATCAATACCATTACGGATACCATTAAGAAGATGATACAATCTTCCTAATGAACGCTGTAGCAGAGCAATGATAGGAGTGTTGAGGACAATGATGCTTTCCAAGGCATCACCAAGAATGTCCTCCATACCATGTGCAACATGAGCGAGACCAGGAAAATCCATCATAGACGCAGAACCACCGATAGTGTGAGTGCGACGATATGTTTCCTCGATAGCATCCATATCGCTCGTTGCTGAATCTGATTGGGCTAGTTGTGCCAGATGTTCGAGATTTGTTTCGATATCTGGCAAGTAACTATTTACCTCTTCAATAAATGAATCGAGGACAGACATTTTGTCAAACGTATTCGACATATTACGCACACCCACTGTTCTAGTATTGCGCTACGCATCTTCTTAAGAGATGTATGTAGCGCACAACTGACTTGCTAGCGACCGAAGTCCCCATTATTCGAGAAAGGAGTTTGGTCTTGGTTAAACGGCGACGGTTGACCCTGCTGACTTGTTTGCGGTCCGGTAGGCCGACGCTGACGAGAGGGAGCAGAACCTTGTTGTGAAGGTGTTGCTCCAGGGTTAAGCGGTTGCGATACAGGTACCTGACTGGCTGGTGGAAAAAATGCTTGATTTTGCCCATTAAAGCCTTGCCCATTGCTCGCGTTGCCGCCATTGAAGTTCGGTTGGTTCTCAAAACTTCCAAACGCATGCATGTCACCGAAATCCTGTTGGCCGTTATATTGATTGCTACTCTGTCGTTGATTACCGTACTGCTGAGTACCATTACTACCGCTACCACCAAAGCCCTGTTGACTATTGTACTGTCCAAAGTTTGGTTGGCTAGGAAACTGCTGATCTCCAAAGCCTTGATCAAAGAACTGCTGATCTCCGGAGTTTGGCTGGCTCGAGAAGTGAGGCTGGTAGCCAAAGTCTTGTTGATTGCTGCCCGTGTATTGTTGTCCTCCAAAGCTTGCCGGAATGCCGAAGCCTTGCTGGTTATTAAACGCATATTGGTCGGAGTGAGGCGACAAGGCAACCAAAGAACCGGAGTTGCCTGGCTCAGGTAGTGGTGGGAAACTCCCAGCAAAACTCTGTCCCCAATCATTTACATCAGTTGGAGGCAAACCAGAATGTAGTGCAGGTGGAAACATTTGTCCTCCGTTCCCACTAGACATCTCTGTTATAGATGTCAAATGAGAGAACGTACTACCGGCTTCGTTTCCACGATCTGGCAGGCGGAATGTTGACACCGAGGCTCGTAGTTGTTCAGAAAGTTCTGCAAGATAGCTCACACTTACAGCAGCTTCTTGCGTTCCTGCGTCTGTCTGACGAATGACTTCTGAAATTTGAGCCATTGTGACAGCAACAGCTTCTGAGACAGGAGTCTGTTCTTGTGCAGACCGAGCAATGCTTTCGATCATCTTTGCTTGCCGTTCTACAGCGTTATGAATCGAGTTGAGCGCACGTCCTGCTTCATCTGCGAGTTGCGACCCCTTTACCACCTCTTGAGTGCTATCTTCCATAGCAACAACCGCATCATAAGTATCACCTTGAATACTTTTTACCAAATGACCGATACGCTTTGTTGACTCTGTTGAACGTTCAGCGAGAAGACGAATTTCATCAGCGACAACTGCGAAGCCTCGTCCATGCTCACCTGCCATTGCGGATTGAATAGCTGCGTTCAAGGCGAGAAGGTTTGTCTGATCTGCGATGTCTTCGATGATACGAACGATTTCACCAATTTCATTTGAGCGCTCACCGAGGCGTTTGATCTTTTTCGATGTTTCTTGCACATTCTCACGAATGAGGATCATACCATTAATCGTTTGACGGACAGACAACTCGCCACTAGTAGCACTATCTAAGGCTTCTTGCGCCGCATCCACGCTCGACACAGCATTACGCGCTACATTTTGAATGAAGATCGCGAGTGCTTCAACCGCTTGAGAGGTTTGAGATATTTGCGCTACTTGCGTTTCTGAGGCTTGTGCAAGGTCTGCTGAGCGATCAAGAATGCGACGCGTTGCATTAGTTACCTGTACAGCAGTTGATTGTACACGACCAACAACCTTCGCAAGTTCCTCAATCATGTAGTTAAACGAGTCTGCCAGCACCCCCAGCGTATCGGGTGTAACCTCCGCTTGAACACGCAGATCGCCATCACCAACAGCACTAACCTCTTGTAGAAGTTTTTCGATTTGCGCCTGTAGAGCTGCAGCATCACTTCCACCAGTGCTCATTTGCGATGCAGCATTTCCACTTTGACCATCTAATATTGTATTAAGTGAAGTTGAGAGCATAGCAAACTCATCATCACCCCGCACAATAGCCCGCGCCGTGCGATCACCATCCACATAGTCACGACAGACATCATTAAGTCCAAGTAACTTATCTTTTATTCTACGCTGTACAAAGTAATTAATTGTAAATACAAGGAGTAGTGCTGTAATTGCGCATCCAAAGATAACTAATCCAAAGAATGTTGTACTGGAACCGGGTTTTAGAGTTACATAGACAAAGCCAAGTAACGCGAAAAGAAGTACTGGAATACCAGTTGAAGCAGTTATACCTGTGACCATAAGTGCGTTCACAGACATCCCGCTTCTATTGCGGTCAGGATTCATTCGCCAGACCTCCTATTGATAAAAAATATCTACGTTGCGTCGAACATATTTTATTCGACATTTCACGCTGCCGCCTCAAGAGATTAGTAGCGTTGCATTTTATCGGAAAAGAGAAGGCGTGCCACATCCAGCAACACAATCGCACGATTACCAAATAATGCGTAGCTAGTAACATAAGAAGCAACCCATGGTGGAATAGTAGTCGGCTGTACACTTCCACTCATAATATTTGCCTGTGGAATTTGAAGCATTTCACTTACGCTATCCACAATTAAGCAAATCACCATTTCGTTTGATTGCAATGAGAGTAAACGAGTACGCGGACTGCTGGCAATCTCCTCTAGCCCTAAAAATGCTCTCAAATCGACGACTGAGGCAATAGAACCTCGCAAGTTTACCACACCTCGTACCCATGATACTACATTGGGTACGGGCGTGATATGCATAGATCGTTCAACGCTTTGTACTAGCTCTGCCTTTACTCCAAATTCGTGATCATATAAGGAAAATAACAGATACTGCTCACCAATAACAGCAGGGACTTTTTCTGCAGAGCTGTTCTCAGCAGAGTATTGGCCGCTTTGTATACGCTGCATTTGAGTTGCAGCAGCCAATATTCTCTGTTGTTGGCTCGTAGCGAAGGTAGCACGCTGGTTGTCCTGTGTCTTTTTCGGGTCTTCACTTATCACACTAATTACTCCTACTCGCTTCGTAGCCCAAAAGTCCCTTTTCTATTACTGTGTAAATAGTGCCAAAAGACAAACAAGTCATCTTTCTGACAGGTAGATAAGAGATATTCGAGAAATACACTACGAACCTCTCTTTATTGGAGAGGCCGTAGTATACGCTTTCCACTAGATGCAATTAAACACTTATACAAGACTTCGTACATTTGCCACGAGTTCATCAATGTTAAACGGTTTTGTCATGTAGAGATCAGCACCTTGCCTTAATCCCCAGGAGCGATCAAGCGGTGTGCTCTTACTTGTCAATAAAATTATTGGAATATGTTTACTTGCTTCATAGTTTTTGAGCTTACGACACAATTGAAAGCCATTTTGCTTGGGCAAAACAACATCCAGAACAATGCAACTTGGACGCTCTTTAAAAACTTTCTCGACGGCTTCGTCACCATCGACAGCGGTAACCACATCAAACCCACTATTGCGTAAAGGGGTAACGATCATGGTCAATTCTGTCCAACTGTCGTCTACCACAAGTATCTTCTGCCCCGACATCCCATTATACCTTTCCTAGTTACAGATCACCAGTACGATGGGAAAGGATGGCTATCTTACTGGCGTATACCTGCATGTAGATAAATATCTATAGCGAGGTTCACATAGACTTAGCCACGGTAGCGTATACGATGGCGTATACCTTCTTGTTGAACAGGCATATGCTCGGCTCTCCGCTCTTCCCAGTTTGCAAGATGTTTCTTGACCGTTTGCACAAGTTCTACAGAGTCAAAGGGTTTTGTCAGATACTCAGTAGAACCAGCAAGGCGACCACGCATCTTGTCAAACAACCCGTCCTTCCCACTAAGCATAATAATTGGAATCTGTCGAAACTGCAAGTTTTTTCGTATTATCTGGCAAATATGGTACCCATCCATACGAGGAAGTTGAATGTCAAGCAGAATTACAGCTGGCATTTCGTCAGCAACAGAAGTAAGAGCACTCAATCCATCACCCGCCGTGATGACTCGAATGTGTTCTCGTTGTAGTGTCATTTGGACAATTTTGCGTACAGTTGGGCTATCGTCAACAACGAGTACTGTCGGTTCTGCCATTTAAATTGACCTCCTTCGCGTATCAAATGACCAGGAAGAATTACCTTCCTGCTCTGCTACTTCACCCCTTGATGAATTATTTCTCTGTGGAAGAATGCCCATAGCAGGCGATTGTGGTTGCTTTGCTACATCGCGTCCACGATTCGCCTGTGCAGTACGATATGCACGATACGTTTGGTAGTGTTGCACCTCCTGGTCAATCTCTGAAAGGAATATCTTCCATGCTACATTCAACTGCCGACCTGTATGTGAGTTTCCTACTTCATCACGGAGCAGTTGGTCAAAGACCATGCGGAGAAAAGCTGCAAGTCCTTGCACCGCCTCCCAATAAAATTCTTCTAACTGTTCGCCACGTACAACTTTGTTTAGTGTAAGGATATCATGACAGTCGAGTTGCCCATCAACAAAATTTGCGGTTTCCAGAATAGGATAGCGTTCTTCTGATAAGAGTTGTACGGGTGGTGCGAAGCGGCGCTCTAAGTAACGTATGATTTCTGCCGTTGAGACTTGTCCTCGTCCACGGAGTATTCTCGCATACCGTCCATGATGTACGAGTAGGCCATTGATGCAGTCGGAAAGTGTCGTGATGAGACCAAGCAAGTGCTGTTCAGGTGTGGGGGACTGGCGCTGGTGTGCTAGCGTGTATTGGCATTTGATGATGATATCAGATAAATTCCCTTGTAGTTCTGTTTCCAGGGCAGTATCGACGACTTCTATCAGGTTGAAGTTGATCAGACGTGAGATTATCCGCGCAATGCGTGCCTCTGGCATCATTAAGACCTGCGCCACCGCTTGTAAAGGGATTTCACCATTAGAGAGACACAGTACTTCAACCTCTTCATGGTTCAAACCAAGGCTACGTACATCTTTTGAAACTTCGGGTTGCCAGCGCGCAACAGTAGTACGCGTAAGATGAGCAACTCCCTCACCCGTGATCTCTTCCCATTCGTCGGCTTGGCGTAGTGCTTCCAAAAGGACAGAATCAACGTCCAATGGTTGCATAGCCGTATCAAGCGGATGAATGCGGTGAAAAGCAAAGCGCCCATTGACCCAGCGTAATGCGTGACCAATTGCTTGTGTGACAGCGAATTCCAGCCGCTGTTGCCGCTCGTTCGCGCTCATTAGTCCGCGCTCAACAAGCATAGAGAGCGCAAGCTGGAAGTCACCTTGTGACAATTCGTGGATTGTCTGCACATGTGAGGGGTGCAACATTCCAATGAGACACAGCATACCTAGTATATCTGGTTGAGCAACACCCTCTTCACGAAGTGATACAATTTGTCCTCGTCGTAGATCAACGGAAAGCGTTTCAGGACCTGAATAGACAAGCAGCTTGCCCGTCTTACCGCTTAGTGCGAGCATTTTTAAGATGGATTGGAGACCTAATGTTTGTAAATCTCCGTCCATAATACGGTCTTGTTGCTCCATTGTTCCTCAGTTCCTTTTTTCCGGCGTACGCGCGTATACTTACTTATACACGACTTATACGCGACTTTTCATAAGGCGTTTACGTACAACTATACTATATCAAACACACCTGCTGCATGGCTGTAAGCAGATGATCTACATGAAACGTCAAAAACTGTTTCTTCATCTGCTATTAGACATTGACGAAAGACGGTTGCAATATTCACATCATCATCTACCACAAGGATATGTATATTCTCATGGTACACAGATACGTCATTATGCATCTGCACATACAGCACATTCACCTCTTCCTTCACAGAAGGGCATAAACATTCTGTCAGTGACAGCAATCAAAACAAAATATAAAATAGTCATACAACCTTTGGACATTGTAGATACATTTTACTACTAGCATGTCTATAGTGTACTTCAAAGTATTAGAAATGCCTATAAAAATGCATTAAGATTTCGTTAAGCACCCAAAAATTGAGTAGGCGAACGAAAGACATATCCAACGCCGGGATCAGTTAAAATGTATTTGGGGCGTGACGGGTCCACCTCTACTTTTAATCTGAGTTGTCGAATATAGACACGCAGGTAATCAGCTTCTTCGCCATATTCGGGTCCCCAGACTGCTTGTAGTAAAGAACGGTGTGTAAGAACTTTTCCTGCGTATAACAACAGTTGATGTAATAATTCAAATTCTGTTGGAGTCAAACGTACTTCTTGCTCACCAACCCGTACCTGTCGGCGCGCAATATCCATAGATATATAACCATCTTCACTATGTAACATTTCAACGTTTTGCTCATTCATTTGCATTCCTGCATTGACACGACGAAGGCATGCTCGTACACGGGCTTGCAATTCTTCATTACTGAATGGTTTCGTTAAATAGTCGTCTGCACCCAGGTCGAGTGCACGGACCTTTTGCTTTTCTTCAGTGATAGCAGAAAGCACAATAATAGGTATTTTCGGCATGGATGATCGTACATACTTACACACATCTAGCCCGTCAAGATTGCCAGGAAGACACAGATCGAGGAGAATCAAATCCGGATGTTGATGCACAGCCATTTCTATGGCCTGTTTTCCATCTTCCGCGACCAACACTTCGTACCCACTTACCACCAGGCTGCGGCGCAATATACGTTGTATCGGTGGTTCATCGTCCACTACAAGAATGCGTTTTCCGTTCGTTTTTATCACGGCTTCCCCTTTCTTTCCTATATTTCACTTTCTACCTGTCCATGCTATGTGGTGAGTATACTGGTTGGTAGTGTGAAGACAAAACACGATCCTTTTTCAGCAGACTCAACCCAAATACGGCCGCGATGGATTTCTATAATGCCTTTACATATTGCAAGACCGAGACCACTTCCATGAGAACGCAATCCATAAAATGATTTGAAGATGCGTTCTTGCTCATGCTCTGGAATACCGCATCCCTCGTCGATAACTTGTACGCGTACCATTGCTTGCGCAAACTCGTCTATGACAACATCAGTTTTGATGATTATTTCAGCCTCTTCTGGACTATGACGCGTTGCGTTTTCAATGAGGTTATAGAGGACACGCCCAATTTGTACATGATCAATAGAGACAAGCGGTAAAGAACTTTGGAATTGCGTCTTCACGTTACGCTTTACAAGGACACGTTTGGCCTTGATGAGTGCTTCATAGATGATTTCGGTAATATCACACCACTCTTTTTCCAAAATCAATGCGCCCATTTCGATGCGTGACATTTCTACTAATGCACTGACTAATACCGTTAAATGGTCTGTTTCTGCATCAATATCTTCAAGCATTTCACGCCGCATTTGCTCATCCCATGGAATGTCTGTTTGTAGGAGGCCAGTGACAGCAGCCTTTATTGTTGTTAGAGGAGTGCGAAGATCATGTGATACAGACGAAAGAAGGGCTGCTTTGTTTTTTTCGTCACGCACTTGAATGGTTATATCACGAACTTGTAATGCATGTGCCGTAATATGTCCCTGTTGATTATGTAGTGGATGACGCGTGAAATGGTAATGACTATCAGAAGGAACATTTTCTAGCGACATTGTATGTAGGAGTGGTTCCAATGCTATAATTGCGCGCAAGTCTTGTTTATACAGGTTACCAAGTGTAAAATCTTGGAGGTAGGAACGAACCTCTTCACTATTACGTATTCGTAACAGTATCTCGGCAAAGACCTGTTCAAGCGACATATGAATATTTTCTATGCCAACTCCCTGAACGCCACAAAATGCTTCAGCAACAGGATTCATATAAATGCATATACCTGCCAGATCGGTAACGAACCATGCATCTTTTATTCTCTTCGTTGGGGGTTGCACCTGCATAAGTAATGCACTTAGCTCTCCAACGATACCTGTACGAGCAAGCACAGCTTGTGTGGTTTCAGTAGGTACATCGCTTCCATTGTTTGTGAGCAAGTTGTCACTTACAAAACGCAGTATACTCGTAAGGCTTACACCAAAAGTACGTTGTGCCTCTTCTCGCACGCGAGTCAATAGCGCATACTCTTCTGCTTTAGATCGTGTATGCGATGATAATTCTTGCTCTAGTTGCTCAATGGCATTCTGAAAACGATGGCGCTGATGTGTCACTTTCAATACTGTACCATTATGAATTGCGATTGTCGCTTGTGTTGCAAAGAGCGCGACAATGTCAGATTTTAGCGGAGTAAATCCTCCTGGTTCTGCTGAGCAAAGAAGCAAGGTCCCATAAATGGTGTTTTCAATAATAAGCGGATGGCTAAGGATTGAACGAATGGATAGCAAGGATGTCAATGTATGATTTGCAGGAAATCGTTCATCGCTCTCAATGTCGTTTGACACATATGATTGTCTGTAACGTAACGTGCTGCCTATGATACAGTGATCTGTTAACGTAGACTCCCCATTGATAATCGTATTTAGCACCGCCTCATCAAGTCCAGATTGTGCTACGAGATGTACCTGTTTTTCACGCTGCTCAAATGTGATAATAGCGGAGGCAACATCAAGGGCTTTTGCCACACCATCAGTTATATGTGTAAGAATGGTAGAGAGGTCCATCGCCGAGGTTAACGCGCGGGAAACGTCTTTTAACGCTTGACGTTGCCGGTCTTGAATTTCAGCACTTCCTTCAAGTTGAGTCCGCTCAATGGCCGCCGCAAGCACCTGAGCAACAGCACTAATTAAGCGTTGCACAGTTGGGTTTGCATAGATGTTGTGTGAAGCACTTCCAAGTTCTAAGGTACCCAGGACACGTTCTTCTGTACGCAACGGTACAATGCATGTGGCATGAAGATGAGGATATCTGCTGAGGGCGTCTCCACTTACAGCGGGAGGACCATCCAAGCCATGTGGATAATCATTGATGGTTAATGTTGTTTCGTGAAGAAGATGTTCAAGCATTGAGTCTGTAAAAGGATGCTGATGATACTGTGCAACCCATCTCTGCTTCTGCATCTCTTTCCTCGAAAGAGTGCTATCGGGTTGACACACTGTTACCCGCACGGCTTTACGATCATGCTGCAGAAGCACTATGCCAAAAACGTCGAAGGAAATTGCTTGCGCTAATTCAGCAGCAAGACGTGTATAATCAGGCTTTGCGCCATACACACTAGATACAATACGAACGACTCGCTCTACAATAGCAAGTTCTTCTGGAGCGTGCAATATATCTTCAGATTTATCTGCTGGTGCGTTTGTTCCTGTTCCTGTCATATTCGAGCCAGTCCCCCAGGCGCTCTCTAGCTATCTATGTACAATAGCTTCTTTAATAGAAATATTTTTACCCGTGTACAACATTGTGAATACGTTGTTGCTCTATGTTTTTTACAAAGTACTGCAAGATGCGTATATCTTGTACACCGCAACAGAGTATACCATACATTCGTGTGTACAAGTCAATATTTTTATCTTTCTACTTAATGGTAGTAGACTCGGCTGTAGTATAACATATGTTTATCTCTCTTCTACGAAAGCAGGGCTATTCAAAAGGCATTGAAGCCTACGCTATAATGGAAAATGTCTTCTATAAGATTTCTTTATTATGTATCGGAGGAACTGAGTATGTCTTATCTGCGCATTGGTCCTCTAGTACGTGCGACAAACACAACAAGCGCTGTGATCTGGGCAGAATTTTCACACCCCTGTGCTGTTCTTCTCAGCGCACAACCTTTAGATAGAACAGCTGTAACACAAATAGATTCAATACATGTCCATACACACACGGTTACTATTGGTGGTCGTTTCTATATAGCGCCTCAACTGCAAGGACTACAACCTGCTACATGGTATACCTATTGGCTATCTCTAGTTACACAAATAGAGAGTAACGAGCAAACAGAACGCCTCGGCAAGCAGTTTGTCTTCTGCTTTCGCACGATGAATGCTGTAGATGAACAAAATACATTAGAGCCACTTCGTTTAGTATATGGCTCATGCCGCAAATTTGTTGTACCACAAATCGACGCATTAAGTGCTTTTGGACGCTGGTTACAGGAGCATAGCGAGCAAAGGGAAACGGTATGGCCTCACCTTCTTTTGTTATTAGGAGATCAAATTTATGCCGATCATCCACCCGAGGAGGTACAGCAGCAGTATCCGCAACTCAGCGATGGGGCAACAACGTTTGAAGACTTTGCCCTGCTTTATGAGTATGCTTGGACACAAGATAATGATGTACGACGCGTTTTTGCATGTATCCCTACCTATATGATGTATGACGATCACGAAATTGTGAACAACTGGAATATTACTCCACAATGGTACACTACCATGCTTCAAACAGGCCGACAACAGGTGCTCGTCGATGGATTGATAGCATATTGGGTGTATCAAGGCTGGGGCAACCTTGTGCAAAGACAGAATACGCAGTATCCCTTGCTACAAGTGATGCAAGGTGCCGAACGGAGCGGTGAGGATATCCTTGAAGTATTGCGCTTCCACATTAGACGGGAAGTATGCGGAGAGGATACTGGGCATTGGCATTATGAGATTCAGACAACGCCATCGATATTTGTGCTCAATACACGCTCTGAACGCACAACAATTTTTACCGATCAGCAAGACGATATTTACGGCCCAACACGTATCATAAGTCAGGCGCAAATGCAAGAGCTAACAACATGGATGCAAGAGCATGATACAAGTCCCTCACTGCTCGCCTCCTCGGTGCCAATCTTGTTACCCCCTGCAATCGGTCTTGCAGAATACATAATGGGCATACGGCTCTGGGAGCAACGTATACGCTGGCTAGGACGAAGAGTAGCACGAATACAGCAAAGATTCGCCTTGCGTACAAGCTTAGAGCATTGGCCTATTTTTTCTCAAACCTGGAATGAATTCATACAGGTTTTCACGAAACGTCACCATGACCTATTCGTGCTTTCAGGTGATGTGCATTTTTCGTATGCAGCGGAGGCGCGACAAATATTTGCGAAGACGACAAAAGCTCGTCTTATACAACTCGTCTCCTCACCGTTGCAAAATACACTGGGCAAGCAAAGCGAGCGGTTAGTGAAAAGACAGGCCCACATCACACGTTTAATCTACGGAGGATTGAATACGCGTATATTGCAACTTCGTATACCTGATACGAAAAAGCGCATTCAATGCGATATGCTATTCCAAAACACTCTGGCTTACCTAACGCTTACACCCGACGAAACAAAAATGTACAAGGTACAACAAGAATATTTTGGCGTGATTGATGGACAACTTCAAAGAGTCGGGTACACTGTGCTTCCAGAGTGATTAAGAAGAACTTATCGTAGAAATCTCTTTATTGTTTTCCAGCATTTGAATCACAGCCTCTGCTGTATCACGAGACCAGTCCCAACTATGCCGAGTAGCGAGTGTCTCACAAACGTCACGACCAAGGTATGCGGTATTAAGCATCGCTTGCTTGAGTGCATCTGCTCCTAAAAAAAGAAAGACATCTAAATCAGACCATTGGTCTACACGCCTCTCACCACCCGAACCTCCTTCGAGGAGGCCAACAATTCTTTCATCAATTGAGACAGCCGCTAATAGAGCCTGTCGAAATGATGCTCTCGCGTTACTTTGTACCATTGTCGGCTCCTCCCATATGTATAAGTATCTACAAGCTACACGTTTTCGTTAGCCATGTGCATAGCCTGTCAATTCGATGTATCCCTCGCCTTGCACTGCTTTTCCGTTGCTTTGTCCCTGAATGTTTACAGTTCCCTCCCAGTAGCTGTTGCCTGTGGATTGGTAGACGACGAGTTCCTGGTCTTTCAATTGGGGCGTGATAGTGAGCGAAACCTTGACTTGTGGATCGTTGATATCAAGCCGCCAACCGGAAGGAAAGTTAGCCTTTGTTGACGGACTCAACCAATGGTCAAGCACAGTTGAACGCAACGAACTTGTTGGTAATAGATGATCCTTGCCTTCGGCGTCGATATATCCAGCGTAGGTCGAAACGGTTGCACCAGAGGCATCATGAATAAAGTATAACATCATTTCAGTATTATTGTTCAACTGAAGACTGTACCAGTCCCAGCCACCGCCACCGAGCGAGAGGAAGTTTCCCCATTGGTGATCCATCCATGCCTCGCCTGTCACTGATTTTGGCTGGTTATGGTCTAGTATTGTACCAGAGAGTGCCATACGTGTACGCGAATAATAGTAGGAGAAGCCTCCTGGCCCGTAGGTAATTAATCCTGAGTTATTATGGAGCGTGGCGGGCTTAAGGCCACGTAGATCGACGTGCATGGCGTAATTGGGCATTGTTGCCGAGAGGGAATCGAGACCGTTCAGACCTTGAATTGTCCAATCGCCTACATGCACGTCAATGCCTTTTGTTGAAGTGCCATTGGGAATAACAACATTTGGCTCAATCAAGCGGCGTTGGTCATAGTGGAATTCGCCTCGCGTTACGTCACTGATAGCAAAGTGCGATGCGTAAACTGGCGGAAAACTGCTCCGTAATGCCTGGAAAATGACCAGTTCAAAGCCATATTTGTGCGGCTTGCCATCTGCGTCGGTTGTATTCATATGACCGGTGTAATACCACCATTCAGTCAGGTCATTGTGTGCTGCCTCGTCTTGTGGAAAACGAACGGGTGGAAGTTGGCTTGTTTGTGTTGACGTATTCTTCACTGTTGGTAATTGGGCCGTTGTAGAGACAATTCCTGGAAAGCCACAGGACGATAGGGCAACAAGCATCAACAGAAGCATAACTCCCGTGATCAGCGTTTTTGTATGTTGCGTCGTAGCCATTGTAGTATCTATACCTTTGTGCATTATTCGCCGCCTCCGACACCTGCATTTGTTTTTGCCGCATCAGGCAGTAGTTCATCTTCTGATGGTGCAGACTCTTCTGTCACCATGTATTCTGCTAGCGTTGGTGGATGACGCTGCACACCAGAGAATGGCAGCCACCAGTTCAGATCGCCAAGCAAGCGCATAGTGGCAGGCACGAGGAGACCACGTACAAGTGTTGCGTCAATCAAAACGGCGAGTGCCATGCCAAGACCAAGCGCCTTCACGATAATCATGTTTGCGGTGACAAAACATGAGCCAACAACAATAACGATCACGGCAGCACTGGTAATAATGCCGCCGCTACGTTGCAAACCAAGTGCTACAGCACGCGTATTGTTGCCTGTTTGCCAGAACGCCTCTTGCACTCGCGAGAGCAGGAAAACTTCATAGTCCATCGAGAGACCAAAGATGGTACAGAACAATAGGATGGGGCTGGATGCCTCCACAAAGCCAAGCGGCGTGAAGTTGAGTAGTTGATGCAAGAAACCATTCTGGAAGATGACCACTAACGCACCATAGCACGCGGCAATAGACAGAGTGTTCATGACAATTGCCTTAAGCGGCAACAAGACTGAGCGGAACAAGAGCAAGAGGGCGATATAAGTTGTGATTGCAATCACTAAGATAGCATATGGAAAGTCAGTATAGAGCGAGCTAACATAGTCCATGTCACCCGCGGTACCACCATCAACGAGTGTAGTGATGCCATTCCCTGGTATAGTGTTACGAATAGTCTGTACCAATGTTTGTGAGCGCGGGTCCAGCATACCATATTTGCTGATAACCTGTACAAAAGTTGTATCACCCGCAACAGAAGATTTTGCCAATGCGCCCACATAGGGGTCGGCAATCAGTTTTGGATGTGTATACATGAGTTGATACTGCTCAAGTGTAAAGCGTGGGTCAGCACTGACAATACTATCAACGCGATCAACATTTGGGTCAGCCTCAATACGCTTGACGTAGTAATACAGACTACTAATATTTTTCGGCGTCATTATGTCACCAGTTGTCTGTACTGCCATGAGAATGGGGGTCGTCTCGCGATCATTGAAGTGCTTTGCAAGTAAGTCATATGCCTGTCTTGAAGGTACATCCTTTGGTAGAATAGAGGCATCAGGTGCCGAAAAGCGTACACCCAAGAAGGGCAGACCAAAGCTAATCAATAAGAGCAAGACAGGAACAAACACACGCACAGGATAGCGCATGACGAAATGCGAGAGACGATACCAGAAACCATGCTGCGATACAACGCTAGCGTTTACCGTGGAAGAAGTTGAGGCTTTCCATAAACGTGGGAAACGGACAGGCCATTTGTTCACATTAAGTCCAATAATAGCGAGCAAGGCAGGGAGCAGTGTTAAGGCCGCTAACACAGCTAATAGCACAACGAGCATACCGCCGAGACCGACGGAATGAAGCATGTTGATATGGAAAAAGACGAGTCCTAACAAACCAAGAGAAACGGTGAGGCCAGAGAAAGCAACCGCACGTCCAGCAGTGGCAACGGTAAGCACAACGGCATCTTCAATACTCCGCCCATGGGCAATCTCTTCGCGGAAACGACTGACCATGAACAGCGAATAGTCAACACCAAGACCTAAGCCAAAGAGCGTTGTAATGTTCAGTACGAAGATTGAGAGTGGTGTAACGTGTCCTAAGCCAAAGATAAGCGCAAGTGCTACGACAACGGCAAAGCCTCCTACGAATGCAGGAAGAAGTGCGGCAACAACCGAACGGAAGACAAACAGTAATGCGATAATGGCAAATGGAAATGCGAGTAGTTCTGCACGGCGCAGATCATCCTCACTTACAGATTGAATATCTTCGTAGAAGACAGGCCCACCACCAATGCTGTATTGAAGATCGGGCACCTTCTGTAACTTCTGAGCGAGCTGCGGTAGAAGTTTCGCAGCACGATCGGGGTCAGGTCTCAACAAGACATTAGCATAGGCTGCATGACGGTCTAACGAAATCTGGCGTGGGTTATCAGTAAAAGAAACGATCTGTGCGGTCTGGGACCAAGCTTTTACCTGAGAGAGCGCCTGCTGTGACTGCTGGATAAAGCGAGGGTCATCCGCCGTGTAGTTTTTACTGGTAAAAATGACCTGAACGATTGTTTGATCGAGGTGCAGTTTTTGTGTGAGCACGTTAATGGCTCGTTGCGATTCGGCGTCAGGACTAATAAAACCGCCTGATTGCAACACCTGGCTGGCCTGTGGAGCAAATGGAAGCGCAACCGCGACGGCAACCATCCACAAGCCCACAATCAACCAGCGAAAGCGGGTGGCTATCTTGCCGAGATGGTAGAACATGATGAAGCCTTTCTATAGAGAGACACCCGAGTTGAAGTGCTAGGGAGACCGCCAGGATAAACTGATGCGCCCTGGAAAACATAGCTCCATATTGGAGACGCCTACTTCTGAGAAGAGGGGTAACAATTCGTACCCTCTCGACTCATATGTACAGGTGTTGTATCATATTGTAATCATACATCATACATGCATATAGAGGTTTTTTTATGGCAAAAGCAGCACCAAATAAAATAGAGCAAAAACATACCGATAACACGAATAAAGATGCTCCTATTAAAGTTATTACTGTCAATCGCCAGGCGTATCACGACTACTTTGTTGAGCGGACGGTAGAGGCTGGCATCTCGCTCGTTGGTACTGAGATTAAGTCTATTCGTGATGGGAAGGTCAATTTGCGTGGCGCGTATGCAATGGTGCGCAAAGACGAAATTTGGTTAGAGAACGCGCATATCGCTATCTATGAGCAGGGCAATCGCTATAACCATGAGCCAACGCGCAATCGTAAATTGTTGCTTCACAAGAAAGAGATTGACCAGTTGCAGGCGAAAGTTGCAACCAAAGGCTTGACGCTTGTTCCGCTCAAGCTGTACCTCAAAGGGGGCAAGGCGAAGATAGAACTGGGCCTCTGTCGAGGTAAAAAGTTGTATGATAAGCGTGAAGCTATCGCGGAGCGCGATGCTAAACGCAATATTGAACGTATCGTTCGCGGGAGATAGTTAACGTCTATGACGCAAGCCGAAGAACCACTGATGACACTGGAAGATGTACGCGCAAATGTGCAGCGTTCTGGCTACTTTCAATTGATTGGTATGCAGCTTGAAAAAGCTAACGATGGAGTAGGTGAGGTGTGTATCAACGTCGATGCACGCCTGATGCATCCACAACAGATTGTACATGGTGGTGTTATCTTTACGCTCGCCGATACCGCTATGTCAATGGCATTGATTTCAGTGCTACCGCCAGGAACGCGCTTTAGCACGATTGAAGCCAAGATTAACTATATTGCACCAGTGGTCACAGGTGAGCTTTCCGCCGAAGGAATCATCGTACATCGTGGACGTTCAACGGCTGTTACAGAATCAACTGTTTACAATCACAGAGGTGAGGAAAAAGTCATGGTGGCACGTGTGCTTGGTACGTTCCACATCTCCGCCTCAAAGCCTTCGCAATTGCAGCAGGAAAAGTAGTTATGCGTATTCTTGGATTACATCATGCACAAATCACGATTCCACGTGGAGCTGAAGCACAGGGAAGACAGTTTTATTGTGACTTACTCAGACTTCCCGAAGTAGAGAAGCCGGAATCGCTTCAAGGACGCGGTGGTTTCTGGCTGCAAGTAGGGCAGCAACAAGTGCATGTGGGCGTTGAAGATGGTGTACATCGGTCAGCGACAAAAGCGCACCTTGCCTACCAAGTTGATAATATTAGGGTGTGGTTGAAAATGCTACGAGAAAACGGTATCGAGATCGGTGATTCGGTACCGTTTTCTGGCTTCGAGCGCTTCGAGATACGCGATCCATTTGGGAATAGGGTTGAGTTTATTCAAGCGTTGTAGCAGATTTGTAAGGCTTAAGAAGTTGAGTAGCATGGACTACTCTTAATACAATGGCAATGTTACACCTTCAAGTGCCTTGTGGTTCTACCGCATATACATGGGCGGATTTTCGCTCGTATCTTGCGAGCCAGAGGAGCGAAGGGAGTGCAACGCATGCAAGCAACATGGTCAGGTAAATGAGGCCGTCGAAACCAAAGGCACGCGCAAAGATGCCACCAAAGCCACCACCAACGATTTGACCGAGGCCGAGAAAGATGGAGTACAGACCCATGAGCAAACCACGGTCTTTTGCTGCCTCTTCTGAAATGTCCGCAAGATAGGCTAGGGCGGCAGGGGCAAAGCTCGTTTCAGCGAAGATGCCAATCATGAGCAAGAGTATCCATAGCAAGAGCAAGCTATCATCACTACGATGATTGATGCCTGCAAAGGCAATGCATGCGAGAAAGACACCAGCGATAGAGGTGAGCATAAGCCGTAGACGTGGTACGCGATTGAGGAAGAAGGCCCAGAACAAGAGACAGAGGCCGAAGTAGAGAACATAGCCGCCAAGAATAAGACTGAGACGATGACCACCACCAGGACCGCTTGTACTTCCCATCAGCACTTGTTGTGTATTGTGCACTGGATTGGAGAGAATGAAGGTGAGTTGCGAACCGAACCAGACTCCCACCAGTGCTGAAATACATATCCACGCAGGCATGAAGATGAAAAGACGGGGAGTACGCAGAATGCGCCAGTAGCGTTTCGCAATAATTGTGAATGTTCCACGCTCAACAACTTGATTGACGACTGGCGCGAGGAACATACAAACGGCAACAACAAAATAGAGCGCGGCGAGCAAGATGTATGCCCTACGTCCAAAGTAGTCCCATGCCACACCGCCTACAACAGTGCCGACAGCAATACCACCGCTTGTGACAAGTTCATAAAAGCTCATTACCCGCATGCGCCGACTTTGGTTTATAGCGGTAACGTCTGCGAGATAGCTGAGGACTACGGGCGTGGTGATTGCGCTTGAGATGCCTGCGAAGATTTGTAGGACGAGCAGGTACAGCAAGGCGTTTTTCGTAGGCGTGAAGATAAGGAAAGCGACTTGTAAGAGTCCAAGCAGTGGACCAAGTACAAGAAATTTGCGGCGTCCGAAATGATCACTGAGACTTCCCATGAGCGGTGCAAGTGCTAACTCTGAAATATAGTAGACAACGGGGAGTAGTCCTACTTGCAAACTGGTGATGGATTGTTTTGAGTGCGCTGCTATTTGTGCAAGAAGGAGTCCATAGATGATGGTGCCTGCACCAGAGTTCATCCGTTGAATGAATGTGCCTATAAGAAGTGGTACAACCGAGGGATGGCGCGGCATGTTACGTCAGCTCTTTCTCTGATTGCTTCTGCTGTTTGCGCAAGCCACGCCATGTGATCACTGCAATGGTCGCACCTATAAGCAGAAGGACGACCGCGACAAACAGCAATGCAAGCAATACAAAACGCATTCCATTATCACTTGCTGCAACAACTGCGAGCATCGCCAAAACTATCATGCAAGCTTGACCTTCTTTCTCTCTACTATGGTGCTGTTTCCATAATATCAGACTTGGAAAGATGCGTAGAAGTAACACATCAGAGTTGTTCTCTATGATCGTGGGCATATTCGCGCACTGTTCTCGGTGGGTGTCCAAGTAGTATTGCCAGTTCTGGAGTTATTTTCTTGGCGAGCCCTAGTATAGTAGTTAGGTAGATAATGGACATCGCCGTCACATATGCCGAGGGAATGCCTTTTGCCAGCATATGCTTTCTGAATTGCCATAAAGAGGGATGGGTGTAGATGATAGTGCGACCTACTTCTTCTGAAAAAATTCTGGCAACATCATAGCAGGTAAGAGCTTCACTACCAGTCAGGGTGTATGCTTTGTTCTGATGCCCATCCTCTGTAAGGCATTTTGCCCCAACCTCACCGATATCACGTACATCAATAAAGCTTGTTTTCCCATTCCCTGCTGGAACATAGAGTGTGTTGTCTTTGCGCAACTCGTCACCATGTTGATTGACAATATTCTGCACAAAGAAACTAGGGCGAAGAAATGTGTAAGGAATTTGAGCGTCTCGGATATACTGCTCGATTTTAGCATGTGGCACGAATTTGATATTTTCGACACCCAGCACGGATAAAAACACAATTTGCTTGACACCCTGTTGCTTTGCCACCTGTATCAGAGGAAGAAAATACTTTTTCGCATCGGATATTTGAGGTGGACGAATCAAGAAGAGCTTCTCGACGTCTTCAAAGGCTGGCAGGAAGGTTTGCTGTTGCTCAAAATCAAAATATACTTTTCCCTCGTCGGCTTCTTGCTGTTTGTATGTTGTGACGAGAAAAGGAATGTTCTTTTCCATGAGGTGTTTGGCAACCTCATTACCAACATTACCGCTTGCCCCTGTAATGAGAATAGAAGACATTCTACTACCCTTTCTAAAATCATTTTTACATAATTACGTTGGTGTGTGTAGGAAACCCTTGCGGTTTCCTACACACACCAACGTAATTAATTGCCACTACCATTACACGGTTAAAGCCTCCACGTTTGTTTCAAGAGCACTATCGTCTGTACAATCGTCAGCGTCGGGACGTAGCTCTTTTTCGTAGACTTCGTACTGCCGCGCGACGTAGAAACCTGTGCGCTCTACCATGTTAGATGCATCGAACAGGTTCTGCACATCGACGTTTAGCTCGGCAGTGAGTGTCTCGGGCGAATCTCCATCGTTGATGGACAGACGCCAGAAGCGTTTTACTGACATGTAGCCCTCTCTTTCAAGAAGTTGACGCGCTCCACGATTACGTACACAGACGGTGACACTCAAGGTAACGCGCTTTCTTGGGTGCGCGTTGCATGCGATTTGACGTGCTCGCTCTTCAATTAACAAAGTGAACAGGGTTCCAACACCGCGTCCACGGTAGTCGGGATGAATCCGCACGATACAGACAAGTTGCTCTTGTGAACTGTCCTGACGTACATCAGCATATCCAACAAGCTGGCCTTTACGCGTGACAATGACCCACGCGTCCGTTCTAAGATCGAAATTGGGTGTACTCCATGCCTTCGCTACATCCTCCTTTGTTGTGTCGATGCTGCCAAAGTTGGCGATATCACATGCACTCATCAGTTCAGTTACGGCCTTTGCGTCTTGTAAGGTCGGTATACGCGCCGAAAGGTTGTGTAGACGTACTATCATGACCGTGTGTCTCTCCATTAAAGGGGCACTATGGCAAATCACACTACCCCTATCGCACTATGGAGGAAGAGGAAGGCAAGGACACAAGCCGCCTATTGCTCGACAGACTGTGTGCTTATTTCCCTCCCTGCCCGTATTTCTTTCTCATATATATCAGCTCGACGATGGACATGCATGCCTACACGCTCATAGAGCCGTGTAGCTCCTGTTAAACTGGATGCATCGACGCCGAGATAGACGTCATGAATGCCGCGCTTATAGAACTCACCAAAGGATTGATAGAGGAGTGCCTCTCCTATACCTTTACGTCGCCACTGACGACGAACACCAAGCGTCTGTACCCAACCACCTTGCTCCTTCTCGTCTTCACACAGCGAGACAGCAACAATTTCGTTGCCCTCCATCGCCAGAAACCAGAGCGAGGGATCAAAGTTTTCACGCTTTCTTGTCCAATGCTCCCACTCCTCGAAGTTCATAGGAAGATGCCCCCAGTGGTCCTGGAATGCATCTTCATCAGCTTCAAAGACGGATCTAAACAGATGCATATCATCAGCAAGAGTTCGTACTGTAATACCATCGGCCCACTTCGGTGTAGGTGGAGTTTCGTGTAGCTCGATCTTCATACGCCAGAATGAGCGTATCTGCTTGAAATCATGTTTCTCAAGCAAATACTGTGCCGCCACATTCTTTTCGTCGCTCCAGGCTAACATGGAGACACGAGCATCAGTTGACGCTTCAGCAATGTGCTGATATGCCCTCTCTGTGTTCAATTGCAAGAGATGGGTACCAATGCCGCGCCCTCGATAGTCAGGGTGGACATCGCCACCAATAAAGATGCGGACATGTTGGCGATGCTCAACACTTGCAAACGCAATGGCTTTTTCCTCTGGTGAAAGCACAATCCAGGCATCTCTAGTAAGCATAAAGTCTGGTGATTGCCACCAGAGGCGAGTGTCTTCCAAGGTTGCTTCTGGACGGCCTTCACGCTCAATCTCGCAAGCCTGCATGAGTTGCAGAACGCCTTCTATGTCGTCCATCGTTGGGCGACGAAGCACAAAGCCACGTGGCAAGAATTCGGTAAGCATATATGTATCTCTCCTTCAAGTATTCAAATATCAACCGTTCATCAAAAACGTTTGATTAGCCGTTACGTTTCAGTTTGCCCGTGCGCTTGGCATAGCGTTCCGCAACGCCAAAGATGTATATACCCAGTGGAATACTCACAATTCCTGTTAATAACAAGGGCCAGGTAATGTTCCACACTGCTGACGACCAGAGAGGTTGACCTTGCATCAACCCTGCTCGCAAGCCTTCCAGTACGTAGGTAGCAGGCGAGACACGAGCTAGCGGTTGCATCCACATTGGAAGCACGGAAATTGGATAGTAAACACCTGATACCAGCAGGATAATGGCTCGCACAATAAAGGACATTTGCATACCTTTCTCTGTATAGAGCAAGGGCAGGGATGCAGTTGCAATGCCGAAACCAATGAACGAGATGCTACCTAACAGCAATATCAAGAAAGCAGTCAGGTAGTTAGCATGACTCAAATCGATATGGAAGAAAAACGCCATCACTGCCAGTTGTAAGATGGTAAAGAGCATGCCATGTGCAACTGCATAGAGACAACTTCCTATCATGTGAGTGAAGCGAGAAATTGGTGCCATAAATGTATATTCAATGGTGCCTTCCCATCGCTCCATGTTGATGATATCGGTCACACCATCGAATGTCACACTCAGGTATGTCCAAACTGCGGTTCCAATGACCAGGTACAGAATAAAATTAGGGACGTGTGAACCCACAGCAATGTATGTGACGGACATAGCGTTCACGATGCTATAGACAATCCATACAGCTTCCCAGCCCCAGTAACGTTTGGTGAGATTCCAGTTGCGCTCGAAAAATGCGTAAGTCGCACGACCCTGATGCATTAAACTAGACATGTATATCTATTTCCCTTCTTGTCTTACTCTTCCTCTTCGCGAGCAGCTTCGATGGCCTCAAATGCCTTTTCCCAAGTGCCATAGCGTTCGATATCTTCTGGCGTGATGCGATGCGAGGCTGTGTAGTGCATGAACACTTCGTTCATCGACACAAGCTCGTCGCGTCCCATCAGGCTAGTTACTGTGTGTTTAAGTTCATCAGTTGTCCCAAGCGCAACGATTTTGCCTTGCACAATGATCGCGACACGATCACACAATGCCTCGGCCTCGTCCATATCGTGCGTTGTGATCAGAATGGTTGCATCGTGCTGGTCGCGCAGTTCCTCGACAAAACGCTGTACGTCTATTTTCGAGCGTGGGTCGAGTCCTGTTGTTGGCTCGTCGAGGAGCAGGACAATCGGTGATGTCAGAAACGCACGAGCAATAGCTACCTTCTGTTGCATACCACGTGACATATTCTCAAGTGGTCGTCCAATGCGGTCAGGCTTGATGCCAAGCCGTACCAGGATACTATTGATCTTGGCGCGTGCCTCTGCCACAGGCATGTTGTAGAGACGGGCGGCATAGATCAGATTTTCCATCGGCGACAGCTTTTTGAAGAAGGATGCTTCGACACTCACACGGTTAATCAAACGTTGCACCATGCGTTCATCCTTCACAACGTCATAGCCAAAGATGCGTACTGTACCAGCATCAGGCAAAAGCAATGTTGAGAGGATACGGATGAGCGTTGATTTACCAGAACCATTTGCTCCAAGTATCCCTACAATCTCGCGATACTTGATAGTCAACGTTATATTGTCAACGGCTCGTACCTCGCGCTTCTGGTCCTTCTCCTTATCTTTTTTGCTGAACCAGCGGAGCAATGGTCGGTCCTTTTTAAAAACCTTCGATACGCCATCGATCACAACAGCATCTTTTGTTGTGTCAAGAACAATATTCTCTAGTACATGGGAATACATAGTTAGGTCATGACCTTCATGAACAGCCAAGAGTGTTTCTCCTTTCAAATATCAAAGAAATAGATAAGATACTCCCTCACGAAGCATACACTGTATTTCTTGTCGGTATACCGAACATACGCACAGCATTATGCCTGTACCTTCGTACAATAAGCCTCATTTCCCTAACTACTGCTATAGATCAATTCTCTTTTTTACAAGTAGAACTGGTAGCGATTTCAAACGCTAGAGAAAAGAGCGACAAAAAACCGCGGGACTGGATCGCTTTTTTGCCAGTACCCACGGTTTAGAGAGTTTTTTCTCTACACCTATTCATTGAAAATAGGCGGACCTCCTCTGGATCTGGGTACACTGATCCCTCGAGCCACTATGCTGATAGGCACGAACACATCAATGCAAGCGTTACCAATACCATAGGTGGCAGATGGAAGCAGATTAAAGGGCATAGCATGGCTGTGAGCAGTCTTCGAGTTAGTGCCAAGATCGCGTAGACGCGACATACAGCAATGCAAAGCGTTTGCTATCATGCTATGTACTCCCCTTTCGTAAGATTTCTTTTACTAAGTGACCTGATAGAGGCTAGTTTTTTACAGGAGTTGGTCAAACTGTCTGTGCAGCCACCTTCTTTTTTAAGTATACGGATAGATTGGCGATATGTCAAGGGAAAATATGTTAAAAAATTTAAACATTCATTCCTTACTTCATCGCAGCTTCTTTCAATTCGTTGATCTGCCCCCGTTGAATGGCCTGAACGGTGGTAATATGACGTTGCGTTGCCTGATCTATAGTACTGCTGACAAGCTTTAAGACAATGAGGCGAACTAACGTAAGGTATTCATTCTGCTGCGGGTAGACATCGGTTACAAAGTCATTCCCTAGAAGAGAGTCGTCGTATGTTGCTACAACATAGCGCTTCCCGTTAGGAGCAATAGCGATGTGGCGCGCAATGTCTAACGTCTGTAACACCACAGGCAATGCGTTTGGTATTTCGATAGCTCTTCTTTGTGGAATAGGAGTTAAAGCAAGTGTTGGCAGGTCGTCACCTGCAATATCATTCTGAGACACAATAACCTCCTGAAACACTAGGGCATACAGTTACTAATTTTTCTCCAGTCTGCATGCCTTAGTGTACGCAAGTTCAACTGGTTGGTCAAGCATTTCTGGCGAAATGGCTATAACTCCTCTTCAAACGCCTTTCGCGCTCGTCTTCGGCGCCATATGGTAGCGACAAATCTCCCAATGCGCTGTGGTATCCAACGTAAGAAGGACGGATGGCGTAGTACGTAGAGAAAGAGGCGTGGTTGAATACGCCGCCAGAGCGATGGCAGCTCGTTGATTTCACCAGAGCGCAAAGGATGTTCAGAACTTTCAGGGTCTGCCCACTTGTCGCGCACATAGATGTCACCCAGGCGTTCAAGAATAAGCGTATCCTGTGGTGCGGAAGCAGCAACTCCTTGAATAGATTCATAAGGCGTTTGTGATCGACGTAGTTGTATACCAGCCCAATTTGCTAGTAGGCATAAGCGTCCATAAAACTGTGCTGAGAGGCTATATCTATGGAAGAGACGCCGCCACCAAAGTGTGAAGAGCAACACACCGAAGAGTAGGAGCAGTACAATGCTGCCTAATACAGTACCGACTTGTTGACGTAGTTGCCCCTGTGCGGTCGATGCACTAGTACCTGCGCTTGATGATTCATCGAGGCCACCATTCGGAAGTCTTCCACGAACACCAGGAGGAATCGCTGTACCGTTACCATTGGCACCACTTGTACCTCCATTTGTACCGCTTGCACTGAATTGATTAGGCAGCGGACGACTAAAGGACGAAAAACCTGCGGATGGCTCGAAGTTAATCCAGCCATAGCCAGCGAAGTATACCTGCGTCCAACTATGCGCATCTGTACCATGGACGACATATTGATGTGTTTTAGCGTCATATTGACCATTTGTGTATCCAGCTACAACACGTGCTGGAATACCGAGTGAACGAGCCATAACAGCCATTGACGCGGAGAAGTAGTTACAGAAGCCCTTACGGTCGCTATTGCCAAAGAGAAACCACGAGACACCCTCTTGACCAGAAGGTAACTGAATGTTGGTGCTGTATGAGTAGTTACTACGGAAGAACGCTTCCAGGGCGACAACCTTGTCGTACATCGTTGTCGCATGTGCGTCAGTAACAATTTTTTGTGCCATTGCATGAATACGCGGGTCGAGACCACCAGGTAAACTTGTGTATGTATTCACAATGGATAGATTATAGACTTTGGGGTCTGCTGGTCCATCGTACCCTGCAGGAGCAGCTTGTGGAGCGTCATGTGGCAGAGGCACACTCCGCAGTGTTTGCACATCTGCTGATGAGACAGTGGATACAACTGTATAGCGCGTTCCTGAACCAAAGCCTCCATTTTGCCCTACCCACGCAACCACCGAGCCATTTGCTTTATTTGTCATAACGCTAGCAGGCGCATTATACGACGTAATATCAGGAGCACCTGGAACGTATGCATATTCCTCATTCAGAGAACTAACTATAGTGATCTTCTCTGTAATTGTATGCGTCATCGCTGCCCCGGAAGCGTATAAATCATTCGCTTTCCATGGCTGCGTTTCTGTTGGACTATTACTCCAGGTACTTCTGCTCTTTATATAGGTATCGTAGCTAAGAGTCTCAAGGTAGACAGGATCATTCGCGTTCGGGCCTTGAACGGTAAATGTGAGTACAGTATCGTGATTAAGGTTTGGATTGCCACCAAGCGTCAATGAACCTCTGAAATTTCCATGATTGGAAGGATTGGAGCCTCCGTTTAGCGAGATGATACGATTCCAGGTATTTTCTGCCTGTTGCCAGGGATTGCTGCTAGAGTTCCAAATTTGTGCAGCCGTATCATTTGTATAGGTACCAGGTAGAAGCCAGGAGAAGATAAGAATGCCGACAGAGATAATCGCTCCTGCCTGCATTACATCCCACCCAATATCATCGGGGTAGCGTAACCCCTGCTTGCGCCATCGCCGTACCGACTCATATAGGTTGAAGCGTAAGAGGAGCAACAGTGAAGCCATAAGGAACATAACAAGGAAAATGATGTAGCCTGAGTCCACACTACTCAAGTTAATGAGTAAAACAATAGCATTCGCCACAATCATGAGCCAGGGGTTACGTGTGCGATAAACCAACCAGGCACTAGTATATGCCAGCACGAAACCAAGTGAGAGAATGAAAAAGAGGAAAATTGCATCATCGTTCCCTGTTCCACCAGTCAATGCATTTGAGAACCAATGCTGCATACCGGCAACGAGAGCACCTGCATTTCCATAATAGAAGGCTCCTGCTGTTTGCCAAAAAGAGAGGAGTAGACCAAAGCCAAGTGCAGCAATATGTATAACAAGTGGTGACAAGCGCTTCTGTTTCGCGGCTGCCACTCCAACAATCAACCCTAAGGCAGTGATCAAGGTCAGAATGTTGAGATGGTCTACCCAACCAGCAGCTTGTACACACCAGATGGTACTGTACACAACAATGGCAAGCAGGATGAGTGAAAACCAGCCTTCTGCTACCCCTATGTGAATCTCACGTAGAGTGTTAGCAGGGCGAGAATTCTTATAATCAGGATTGTATTTTGGCTTATCGGAGATAATTTTAGCTAGTCTGTCAATTGAAGCATCACGCATCGCTCTTACCTCCGTTGTGTACTTCGTGCATTTGGACCACTTTCAAGAACTTGAGAAATATCTTCTCCACATTGTACACGCACTACGGGTATACCTGCACCCTCTAACAGAGCTAGCGAGTCCTCGTCAAAGGGCTCATTTTCAAATGATGCAGCATTCATGCCAATCACGGCGACTTGCACTCCTCGGCGTTGTAGATGGCGCAATCCTTCATGCCAATCACGCGAGTTCGATGGTGTAATAATAATGGCTACGGCATTACGCCCAAAGTGGATTGCATCCATGGCAAGAGCTTCTTTTAGATCAGGACCAGTACCCGCTTTGACAACCGCGAGCAATTCAAGCATACGTTCAACCTGGCGTTCACCACGATCCAGATTCAGGAACTCTCGTTGCCGTCCGTTTACGATCATTCCCACGGACAGGTCCTGGCGCAGCAGGTAGTTAGCAACGGTAGCGGCTATTGTCACGCCGTATTCCTCTGTTGACTGTTCACCTTTTCCTGCTTGTACAGAGGTATGTAAGTCAAGAAAAATCCAAGCATCAACGGACGGATCAAGATCAAATTCCTTGACCATAAGTTTGTTGTAGTGTGCGCTTGAACGCCAGTGAATACGATTAAGCGCGTCACCGTTCACATACTCCCGAATTGTTGTCGCGTTAATTGTGGCTTGCAACGTACGGCGTGAGTTTCTGCCCCTTCCAGGCAGACCACCTGTGAAGAGCGCGAACGAGGCAATTGGGAACACGCGCGGCAGTACCATAAGCTCACGTGATGCTGAGAGCATAATACGGCGTCGAAACAGACCAAAGGGATCACCACTCGTCGCCGTTACTGGTCCAAGCTGAAAGCGTCCACGTTGCTTACAAGTGCTACGCGCACGCCACATAGCTCGTTTGCGGCCACCCATGCTAGCAACATAGCCCGCTCGATGACCTGGTAGAGTTGAGCCATCGGCGATTTGTACCCAGAGCTTGGGTAAAACACTTAAATTGTCTAGCATAAGACGCTCATCAAAGACCTCGCCGACCTGAACACGTCCATCTGTAACAGCACGTCGAAAGATCATCTTGCGCAAGCTATAACGCGCCCACAACCAGGAAAGCATAAACAGAATCGTCAGGACATAGGTGAGTACGTAGAGCACCTTCCAACCGCTACTGACTGAGAGAAACGCCAGGACGAGAATCAGCAGAACTGCTTGCCAGGGTCGCATATGTTAGCGTCCCCTTCCGCCGCCAACCCATGCGTTAGGCACGGGAATACTTTGCAAAATTTCGTCCAAAATACTTGTTGAGGTTATTGCGCGCACGCGAGCGGCAGGAGTCACAATAATACGATGCGCCAACGTCGGTTTTGCTAAAAGCTTGATATCATCGGGAATGACGTAGCCACGCCCTCGCATAGCCGCAAGCGCCTGTGCCGCACGAAACAGGGCTAAAGAGCCTCGTGGACTTACACCGAGATAGATATTCTGATGGTTACGAGTTGCATTTGAAATTGCAACAATATATTCACGGATAGAGGGGTCAACATGAATACCTCGAATTTGTTGCTGGATATGTACAAGTTCGTCCGCCGTCATAATCTGGACAAGGTCCTCAAGAGGATGATGATGTTGATGGCTATCAAGAATATTGATCTCATCTGCAGCTTTAGGATAGCCTAGACTGATATTCATCATAAAGCGATCTAGCTGAGCCTCTGGCAGTGGAAAAGTGCCTTCATATTCGATAGGATTTTGCGTTGCCATAACCATAAATGGTTCAGGCAGACGATGAGAAATACCATCAACGGTCACTTGTGCTTCTTCCATTGCCTCTAAGAGAGCCGATTGAGTTTTTGGTGTTGCACGGTTAATTTCGTCGGCTAGCACGATTTGAGCCATAACTGGGCCAGGACGGAACTCAAAGTTCCCTGTCTTCTGGTTATAGACGGAGACGCCTGAGACATCACTAGGTAAAAGGTCTGGTGTGAACTGAATACGCTTAAAGGTACATCCAATAGAGCGGGCAATAGCTTTAGTGAGGACGGTTTTGCCCACACCTGGGACATCTTCAATCAAAATATGCCCCCGACAAATAACCACGATCAGGCTGAAAGCCACCGAGTCAGCCTTGCCAACAATAACCCGTTCAACATTACCGACAACACGTTGTACTGCGGTCGCTAAGTCCTGTACTGACTGCATACATTATCTCCCCAACGAGGTGAAATTGAGGGTTCCAATCTCGACGTATTAGCACTCATATATATGATAGGCTACTATGTTACCACAAAACTCCAAAAGGCACGAGTAATATTTGTGAGATTACGTCCTTACTATACTACTACGTCTTTATCATGTTTTTGTTGCTGCTTTCATAAAGGTTTCTCTATCTATAAGAATCATAACAGCTAATCCTGAAAAAATGCTAAAAAACTCCAGAGTTGTGCATCTCGACAGTATATTGCTACTATGCTACACTAGCACCTTCAGTAACGGCTAATGCTGCAAGGTCTATACCCAGAGAAATGATTATGCTATCATAGGCACATGAGCCAGAGTAAAGAGAAAAACAGTATAGAAGAACTTCATGCAGTGGTGAATGGATATGTGCAGGGCGTTGGCTTTCGCTACTTTGCCTCACACAAAGCGTTGTCGCTAGGGTTACGTGGCTATGCGCGTAACAAAGGAGACGGGAGTGTAGAGGTTGTGGCTCAAGGGCCTCGAAGTGCCTTAGAAAATCTCCTGGTAGCATTACGGCAGGGGCCCTCAGCAGCAGAGGTAGATGAGGTTGAGACGACATGGTGTACACCTACAGAACACTTCAGCGGCTTTTCCATTCGATATTAAAAAATGAACGAGGACGAAGACGATGATTGATCGCAAGACGGTAGAAAATGTAGCGAAACTCGCACGCTTAGGTATGACTGAAGAAGATATTACCACATTCCAGCAGCAACTTTCGGTTATCCTGGAGAATATCAAGATATTACAGGATGCGGATGTGAGTGGTGTCTCACCAACAGATCACGCCTCACGTTTAACCAGTGTCATGCGTGCCGATGTACCCCAACCTTCATATCCACCAGAGGTCTTGCTCGCAAATGCTCCCGATCAGGAAGACAACTACTTGAAGGTCAATGCTGTGTTGGAGGGAGAGTAGGACATAATGACAGAATTTTATACACTCACTATTCATGAAGCGGGCGATTTGTTGCGTCAAAAGAAAATCTCTTCAGTTGAGCTCACGAAGGCACACCTCGACCGTATTCGCGCTGTAGATGACAAAGTCAAGGCGTTCACGTTGGTAACGGACGATTTGGCACTCAGACAGGCAGAAGAAGCGGATCGACGCATTGCAAGCGGGGACGATCTCTCGCCACTTACAGGTATCCCTATAGCGATTAAAGACGTGATTTGCACAAAGGATATTACCACAACCGCCGGTTCACGCATGCTAGAACACTTCAAACCACCCTTTAACGCAACGGTTATGGAAAAGCTGAATGCAGCAGGCATTGTGATGGTCGGCAAGACCAATATGGACGAGTTCGCGATGGGGTCTTCAACTGAGAATTCCGCGTTTTTCGATACGCATAACCCCTGGGACCTCGAACGCGCACCCGGTGGTAGTAGTGGTGGCTCAGCGGCTACGGTAGCCGCGGGCATGGCAATGGGTTCCTTTGGCAGTGATACAGGTGGCTCTATCCGTCAACCTGCGTCTCTTTGCAATGTGTTAGGTTTGAAACCAACGTATGGGCGCGTTTCGCGTTTTGGACTCATCGCGTTCGGTTCATCGCTTGACCAAATTGGCTCATTCGCACGCGATGCACGCGACACAGCACTACTGCTACAAGCTATTGCTGGTCATGATGTGCGGGACTCGACAAGTTCGCCAAATCCTGTACCTAACTACAGTTCTGGATTGAATAGCAGCATTAAGGGTATGAAGCTTGGTGTACCAGAGGAATATTGGGTTGAGGGAACGCAGCCAGAGGTCATCAAGATTGTGCGCGAGAACATCGAGAAACTGCGGTCGATGGGCGCAGAGATTATTGATGTGTCTCTGCCTCATACCAAGTACGGTGTATCCGCGTACTACATCATTGCGCCAGCAGAAGCAAGCGCAAACCTTGCACGCTACGATGGTGTGAAATATGGCTATTCCTACCGTGATACTAACGACATGTGGGAAGCAATGGAAAAGACGCGACAATACGGGTTTGGAGCCGAGGTGAAGCGTCGTATCATGCTAGGAACCTATGCGCTCTCTTCTGGCTATTATGATGCCTACTATAAGCAAGCGGAAAAGGTGCGCTCACTGATTACACAGGACTTTGAGAAGGCATTTGAGAAAGTGGATGCACTGGTTAGCCCTGCATCGCCAACGGTAGCCTTTAAGCTGGGCGAGATTTCTGATCCCTATCAAATGTATCTACAAGATGTGTTTACCATTCCGGCAAACCTTGCAGGTATTAGTGGCATATCGATTCCTGGCGGCTTTAGTCAAGGACTGCCCGTTGGTCTGCAATTGTTAGGTCCAGCCTTTGGCGAAGAGGTTATCCTGCGCATCGCTGATGCCTTCGAGCGCGAGACTGATTACCATACGTGCTGGCCCCAAGACCTCTAGTACTCTGAAATAGTCCAAAGCACATGAAATTTCTAAGTGGCAAGAGCGTTTATAATATAGTATCTCAGTGCTGAGATGCGTATAAATGCTCTTGTTTACTCATGAGATTATTTTAGAACAGGTAGTAATGTAAATGGTACGGCGTATACTTGCGGTTTCGCTTATTGTGGTTGCACTTGCTATTCTCATTTTAACGCCTATCATCGCATTTTCACCTGTAGGAGACAGTGTAAGCAACTCGCTCGGGCTCGCTACACCAACACCTTCTCCTACGCCTATTCCTTTTGTACCAACTCCTGCACCATCACCCTCGCCAGTATTGACAGTTAAGGGAGCACCACCTACGCTCACTTCAAGTACTGCTTATCTTGAAGATATGGATACTGGCAATGTTCTCGTCAACATCAATGGCGAAAAGACGTTACCAATGGCAAGTATCACAAAAGTTATGACCGCGGTGATTGCGATACAAACAGCTAATCTCAATCAGGGTGTTAGCATTCAACAGGATGCGATAAACGAGGTAACGCTGCATAATGGTAGCAGTGCATCCTTACACGTTGGTGATGTGGTATCGCTCAAAGACCTGCTCTATGGATTGATGCTGCCATCAGGTGATGATGCAGCGATAGCTATTGCTGACGGTCTCGCGGGCTCACCTGACAAATTTGTGCGGAGGATGAATCTCTTTGCACATCGTCTCCATCTGTATCAGACACACTACACAAACCCGGATGGCTTGACATCCGACAATGAGACGAATCCCAATCACTATACAACTGCTGCTGACTTAGTACGTTTGGCACAATACGCGATGTCGCTTCCACTATTCGCACAGATTGTACAGACACCAACCTACACACTTGCTGCAACTGGGCGGCATTATCGATACACCTGGAAAACAACAAATGATCTGCTTGGTACCTATACAGGCATGATCGGCGTCAAGACAGGCCATACAGTAGAGGCAGGCTATTGTCTGCTGTTTGCGGCAGCGAAAACAGGACATCATCTCATAGGTGTCGTTCTGCAGAGCAACACATCACAGGGACGCTTTGATGATGCAAAAGCATTGCTGAACTGGGGCTTTAATTTGCCTATGTTGCCGCCAACCTCTTCATAGAAGTGACGTGTGATACATGGTCAATCTACATGAGAGAAAACAGGTAGATTGACCATGTATCATAAACTAACGGCTAAAGGCAGCGTCGAAGGCTACAGATGATGGAGCAAAGTCAGTACGACGTACAAAGTTTACGGCATCTTGCGCTCCCCATTCGCGATCCATGCCGGAATCTTCCCATTCAATAGAGAGAGGCCCCTGGTAGCCAATGCGATTGAGGACACGGAAAATTGACTCAAAGTCTACATCGCCATGTCCAGGCGAAACGAAGTCCCAACCACGCTCTGCTTCCCCAAAGTTAAGATGCGAACCGAGGATGCTCCTACGTCCATTCAGCCGCAGTTTCGAGTCTTTCACATGAACGTGATAGATGCGGTTGGCGAACTCCTCGAGAAAGGCGGCTGAGTCAAGGAATTGATGGACAAGATGGCTAGGGTCAAAGTTAATGCCAAAACCAGGACGATTACCAATAGCATCGAGTGTTTTGCGTGTGGTTACAAAATCGTAGGCTATCTCGGTTGGATGAACCTCTAAGCCGTATTTGACACCTTCACGCTCAAATACGTCGATGATGGGATTCCAACGTTGCGCGAAATCTTCGTAGCCATGTTCTATCACAGCCAGGTCGTTTGGGGGAAAGGAATAGAGCATGTGCCAGATGCTAGAGCCAGTAAAACCGTTCACCTGTGTTACACTGAACTTTGCTGCAGCGCGTGCAGTGTCCATAAGTTCTTGCGCGGCACGACGACGTACTCCCTCTGGTTCTCCATCGCCCCAAACATGGGGTGGCACAACTCCTTTGTGACGCGCATCTATCGTGTCACACACAGCTTGTCCGACAAGGTGATTGGCAATAGCAAAACATTTCAGATTGTAGCGGTTCAGTATATCGTGGCGCGACTGAATGTAATCAGGCTCTTTTAATGCACGTTGGACATCGAAGTGGTCGCCCCAACAGGCAAGTTCTAAGCCATCAAAGCCCCACTTACTCACCTTTTGCGCCAGTTCTTCTAGTGGCAGGTCAGCCCATTGACCAGTAAATAAGGTGACAGGTCGTGACATAGCTTCCTCCTAATAAATAATTCGTAATGCTTTTGCGTCCTGTATGCTGAAAATAGACGCAAGCCCAGTGCTCGCAGGTAGTAAACGAAAAGGAGTCTCTCAGTTTTAGGGTATCACATGTACTGGCTGCTATCAATACATGAAAATTCTCACCTAACGTCGGTACTTGCTTGATAATGAAAGGCTCTCCATCCTTTGGGGGAAAGCAGGGAGACCGCAAGGGTCTCCCTGCTTTCCCCCAAAGGATGGAGAGCCTCATGAAAGTGGTACTAGCAAGGACTGCATAAACATGATAGAATATTCCCACTTACCTTACAGTATATAGTTTGAATAGAGTACACAATTATGCGCTACGCTGTATTTACCGATATTCACGCCAATCTTGAAGCACTAGAAGCGGTTCTGGCAAAGATAGACAAGTTGGCTCAGCAAGAGCCAATTGAGCAAATATGGTTTCTGGGCGATCTCGTCGGGTATGGCCCTAACCCAAACGAATGTATTGTAAAACTCCGTGAATGCACTGACGTTATCATCGCGGGGAATCACGACTGGGCTGCCGTGGGGAAGATTGACCTGGAGGACTTCAGCGCAGTGGCGCGTACATCAGCGCAGTGGACAGCAGAACAGCTTACCGAAGAACATCGCGAATTTCTCAAAAATCTACCAGAACGCATTCATCTAAAAGAATGTACGCTTGTACATGGTAGTCCATATGGTCCTCTTTGGGAGTATCTCACTTCAGAGGTGTTGGCAGAACGGAGTTTCCAGTACTTTACTAGTCGTTACTGCTTTGTTGGACACACTCATGTTCCTGTTATCTTTCAGCAACCTGATACTGTAGCACAAACACCAACCGTCCCTTTAACAGGTACGGAACAAGATGAGGTCATTTCAGCAGACGATGAGTTGAATCTGCTCGATGAAGACGAGGAAGAGACACAGAAAGTTGCAGCTATACGTCCTACACAGCAAACGGCGAAAGAGGCTTCTTCCCCTGAAAGCGTGCATAGTGAGTCAGAAGCTGACTCTATGAAACAAACATTGCAAAATCATAATGAGACGATGGAGGATATACAGCCTGCCACGTCAGTAGCAGAACTGAAAGACAAACTGGAGTCTTCTGTAGAAAACGGGAAGCAGTTAGATGACGTGGCAGCTATGTTAGGGCAGGAACAGACCAACTCTCTGGACATAAAACATCAAGATAGTGATATACAGTCTGCTGATGTGCTTGTACAAGATGAGCCTACTACTGAACAGGACGAGCATGTATCTAACAGCTATAAGAATTCTGAAGACGAGGCAACACACGAAAAGCGCATTAGCAATGTAGAAGACAGGCTCAATGGTGAGATCGAAGAGTTACTAGCCCTTCTAGGATTGAGCCAGAGCATGGTTCAGGTCACAAATGAGATGCTGGTTCCACCAGAGGGTGAGTGGTCAGCGCCAAATGGCTATCGTGCGATTGTCAATCCAGGTGGTGTTGGACAACCGCGAGATGGTGATGCACGAGCAGCTTTTATGATTTATGATACGGAGCGTGGCTTCACATTTTATCGTATTCATTATGATTATGAAAAGACGCAAGAGAAGATTCTTGAGGTGGGTTTGCCGCCCTATCTTGCAGCACGTTTGGGATATGGTCGGTAACTTTTTATGAAACTCATCGTTGGTCTGGGAAACCCTGGGCAGCAATACGAACAAACACGGCATAATGTTGGCTTCCGCGTTGTCGATATGGTGGCAAGAACGCTGGGATGGAATTGGTCGGAGCAGCGTAACAGGGCTGTTCTTGCCAGTGGTACCATTGGTCCTGAAAAAGTAGTTTTGGTCAAGCCAATCACCTTTATGAACAACAGCGGAGAGGCAGTCGCTGCGTTAGTACACTGGTACAAAATTCAGCTGGAAGATGTGCTTGTGGTCTATGATGAACTTGATCTGCCAGTAGGGAAAGTACGGTTAAAGAGCAACGGTAGCGCTGGTGGACACAACGGTATTGATAACATTATTCGCCATATGCACACAAACCAAATTCCTCGTTTACGTGTCGGCATAGGGCGTCCCACAAACAATCGTGTAGAGACCGTCAGCTACGTGCTTGGTATTCCTCCACTTGACGAGCGTATCACGCTTGCCACAGGAGAGGAGAAAGCAGCCGAGGCCATTCCACGCATTATCCGCCAGGGCGTTGCGATCTCTATGAATGAGTTGAATGCGGACCCCGAGGCACAGCGACAGGCAGAAGAGAAGCGCCGTTTACAGAAAGAGCGGCGCGAACAGGACCGCTTACGTCGTGAAGCCGAACGGCGCGAACGAGCGGAACACAGTCAGACTCAGGACGATAATATTACGCAACACTCTACAGGTGTCTAGGACATTATCAGTTCCTATACATCAAATGGTGGTGATACAGGATTTCTTCCGCTTGTCACCACCTGACGGTATACAATATACGAGTAGACTATAAGAATTGCTGAGACAAGAAGCGTCAGTCCCACAATGCCCCATATACGCAAGAAGGGAATAAACGCTGTGATGATGCCCAGCACTCCCGCACAAACAAAGAGCCATCCACCTAGACGATGCGTGCGCTCCCATACGATATCGCTTGAGAGCGTCCAAGGTGTTCTAATACCTGCCCAGAAGTTGCGCTGTAGTTTGCCTAAATAGTTGCCAATGAAGATGAAGAGTATAGAGATAGCAAGGTTTATCACAAATGAGACATTTATAGGAAGTCCCAGAGGAATTGCAAGCGTTATTACTTGTGTTACCAGCATAAACAAAAGAATGCCTACCAGTAATACACCGACAATTCTTTGCGTTGCACGTGGGTCCTGATTGTTTAAACGAGGGCTAGCTACCAGCAGAACGCGTAGTGTAAGAAAATGCCGATACTTAGTAAAGGGATAAGCACAGCATTCGCCAATTTATGCATATATCCATTCACGTTTCCCGCAGCATCCCAGTGCGATGGAATGGTAGAAGGTAGGAAAGGATATGTGCCAGTGGCAACAGCTATTTGTAGTCCAATGATGACAAGAGCAATTATTGTCGTTGCGCGATATGACGCAGGTGGCGTTATCTTACCACCATTTCCTATAGAATCCATTGCATGCCTCCAAAGTATTTAACCAGTTGTGGTATCATCATTACGCCTCGTTGTCTCAGGGTTGTCTTCCATAGCTCCGAACCAGCCTATGACTTCCGTCATGAGGTCTTGAAACACAGTGGTATTGAGCGAGTACACCTGGAATTGTCCACGCCGCTCGACGCGCACAAGATCGGCAAGCTTTAGCACTGTAAGATGGTGTGATAGAGCAGTACGACCAACACCTGCATCTTCTGCCAGTTCGCCTGCTGTACGCTCACCACCTCTTAGATATTTGAGAATGCGCCGTCTTGTGGGATCGGCGATAGCTTTGTAGGCTTCTTGCATAGTCTACTGTATGTTCTTCCTTTTGTTGAGTTGCTTTTGCAATAGTGACTTTAGCGTGATAGCTTAAGGCATAGTAAAACTCCTTTATTGGTCCTGAACCGCTTTCGGGTGGAGGAGTGGGTAGAAGTTCAAGCTCCATCCTACTCCAAAGAGCTGAGGCATTACTAAGCGTGACGTGTTTTTGTTCCAAAGTTTCTCTTGTATCCGTTCAGGCGTAGGGAGACGGAAGTCATAAGGGATGCCTATAAGAGAGCCTTGCCAAGTCCGTTGCTCAGGTGGCCGACGAAGTTGATCAAGGAGAGCTGCTCCTACAACAACGGCTGCGATCATTATCCCGATAGTTCTCATTTTCTGGTTCATTACTTTGTTCTCCTTGTTCTCAGATGTGAATATCTCTCAGTAGTTCTGGTAAAATTCAAACATGTTAGCTTGTAAGTTTCAATGACAATCATGTGTCTCCTATAAGACTACCGAGTAGAACATTAATGCTCATTCAGCATTTCAGCCAATACTGAAATACTAATATATCATAAGACAAAAGTCAAGTTTTTAAGGGCCGAAGGATATATGACAGAAGATGTCAAGTATAGAGTTATATTATTGGAAGCAGCACATATTTTTCTTTTCTGGGAGAATTTTCTAGATAACGGGGCTATCTTTACGTTTCAGCCTAAGCTCATTCACTCTGATCTGGCTTGTGAACACATTTTTTGTGAGCCAGAACAGGGTGTACTTACAGGTGTCATCGACTGGGGTGATGTGACGATTGGTGATTATGCGCTTGATTTTGTAGGGCTACATCGTGAACACGGAAGGCAGTTCACAGAGCAGGTACTGATGCGCTACCAGGAGGTGGTAGGTGCTAGCTTCTGGCAGCGCATGGATTTTTATCTTTGCTACGGGCCATTTTCTCAATTGCTTTACGGGTCGTATAGTGAGAGCGAAACATTTATTACGCAGGGCATAGAGAGACTACGCGTGATGTTTCAAGAATGATTTCTCCCAATGCTCTCTGCGCTCCCACTCAGTGCTAGCAAGACGTTCTCTACTGTCAGCCCCCCAACGTAGAGCCGCTATATCCAGGACAATAAACAATGCGATTACGATAATGATGAAAAACATGTCCTTCTCCTTGTTTTTAGAAGTTTTTCCGTGCGAGCCATACGTTCTATTTGTGTTGGTTCGTATGGTTTAAGTATACTGGTAATATGTGGTATAATGAAGGGGAAAAGAAAGGTATATTGTAAAAATATTCATAATAATAAAGGGAAAATGCCATATGACCTTAGAAACTGAAAAGCTCATGGATAGTGCTGGTTGGCACCTTTTAGAGGCACTACAGCAAGACGCTCGGCTCTCTTATACCGAGCTTGGACAACGAGTTGGCCTCTCAGCGCCAGCAGTTGCAGAGCGTGTTCGTAGAATGGAGGATGCAGGCATCATCAGTGGTTATCATGCTGAGATCAACCGTAGCAAGCTTGGCCTTCCTATTACCGCCATTATTCGCATGAGTACCTTTCCTGGCGACCGTTGTACGCGCTTTACCGCTTCAGTTCAAGATATCCCCGAAGTTCTGGAATGTTCGCGCGTGACAGGGGACGACTCGATGATTATAAAAGTTATGGCGGCCTCGGTAGAGCATCTTGAGACCTTGATTGATCACCTCTCAGAACAAGGAAACATTACCACCTCAATGGTATTATCTACTCCTGTCGATCGGCGTGTTTTAACCCACTCGATGATGCCTGGAGAGGAGAGTAGTCATTCTAACCGCATATAGGCTGAATACAGGCGTACCTGCTTTATAACACGAGTTCCCACGTCTCTCCAACGAGGTCGTGACCGAAACTATGATGTGCCTCCTGTTCGACAAGTGTAAAGCCTGTTTTCTGATAGATGTGTCTCGCTTCTACCAGGACGCTATTGGTCCAGAGCATAAGTTTCTGGTAGCCGCTTCGCCGAGCAAAGCGAATACAGTCTTCAACGAGGCGGGTACCAAGTCCCAGGCCCCGTGCCTTTGGTTCGACCAAGAGAAGTCGGAGTTTAGCAACAATTTCACTACTTTGTACAACAAATACAGAACCAACAATTTCGCCGTTCATCTCCGCAATCCAGCAACGTTCACGCGCAGGATTATAGTTGTTGATGAAGTCAGAGACGATCTGAGCTACGAGCGCCTCAAAGTGCTGATCCCAGCCGTACTCCTGTGTATACAGAATGCCGTGCCGATGCGTAATCCAACCCATATCACCTGGCTCATGCTGGCGCAAGAAAAAAGGCTCAGAGAACTTGAAGCCTGTTGTGAGCGTACTCTCGATAACCTGCATGGCCTTTAATAGGCGTTGTTGCTCCTCTTCGCTCAGGTCGTTAAGCATTTCTGACACTTCGTCACGCGAACGCTGATCGAGGATGGTTGCAGCATTGGTGCCCTCAGGGGTAAGATGTAAGAGGCGTTGGCGTCCATCGTTATCAGAGCGAACTTTTTCGATAAGTCCTTGTTGTTCAAGGCGTGCCAGAACACGACTGAGATACCCGGCATCAAGGCCAAGTTCACGTCCTATATCAGAAGCGGTCAAGCCATCGCGATGTGAAAGTTCAAATAAGATGCGTGCTTCTGTTAGTGTGTAAGGGCTGTGTAAGAGACCTTCACGTAGAACACCAATTTGCCTTGTAAAAAAGCGGTTAAAGTGTCGAACCCTGTTAACCTTCTCTTCAATAGTTTCAGCTAGCATGTGTCCCTCCCATTACTTGACAAAGGCAATTACTTTCTTACTATTATCCATAATTTACTTGCTTTTGTCAAATATAAAAATGATAGGGCGTCTGATGCAAGGAACGTGTGATATGATGACCGAGTGTGTGCCAAATACACAACATTCTTGTCCTCAGAAAGGTTTTCTGTATGGTGCCTCCCAAGTGGCTCTATTATCTTTTGTTGCTTGTTGTCTTTGAGTTGTTGGCTGATGTTTTAGCAAAACAATTTGCGGTAAGCGGAAAATATGTATTCGCGATTCTTTCCATTGTTGGCTTTGTCGCTGCGAATACGGCGTGGCTGATTAGCTTGCGTACAGGCGCGCAATTGAGCAAAGGGGCAGTACTCTTTTCCGTTCTTTCTGGTATTGGAGCGGTGCTTATCGGGGTGTTTACGTATCATGAGAAGACGACGCCGTATCAGATCATTGGGCTTGTGCTGGGGATCGCAGCTATCGCTTTTCTCTCGATAGAATGAGGTACGTGTGCATGGTGTATTGCATGATATATGTAGATACGGTATGATTACGAAGGTAGCCTAACAAGAAAAATGTTCCACCCCCTATGACGGAAGAGCATAGGGGTATATGATGTTGTGTTTTTGGAGGAAGATGTGACCTTACAGGGATTACTCACGTTGCTGACCCAGCGACCAGAATATAGACGTTTGTTAGAGCAGATTCGCAATGCGGACGGGTTGCCTGCCCTTACAGGAGTTAACGAGGCGGCACACCCGTATGTTATAGCAGCACTCGCACAAATATTGAAACAGCCAATCCTGCTCGTGGTAAGTGATGAGGCACAGGCAAGCCAGGTCGTTGAGACGCTCAAGCAATTTGTGTCCACTCCCGATGATGTCCTCTGTCTCCCTGACCGCAACGCACTTCCTTATGAGCGACTTATCAGTAACACCGCAACGACACAAGAACGGATGCAAGCTCTTATCGCTTTGGTACAAAAAGAGCGGACACCACTTGTAGTCTGTTCAGCACGTGTACTTACCCAACTCGTCATTCCACCAAAAGAGCTATCGAATAGCCTGTTTACACTGAAGACAGCGCAAGAGGTAGATCTGACGATGATGTTAGAGCATCTCTATAATCTTGGTTACACACCGGTTGCAGAGGTGGAGGAGCCTGGGCAGTTTAGTCATCGTGGTGGTATCGTCGATCTCTTTCCACCGACGTTGCCACGTCCCATTCGTGTAGAATTTTTTGGCGATGAGATAGAGTCACTACGTACATTCGATCAGGAAACACAACGCTCGTTGAACCCCGTTTCAACCTGTGTCGTCGGGCCTGCACGTGAAGCGCTGCCGACTCATGGGCCAGAGGCGGCACAGATGTTGGCAGAGCTAGACAGTTCTATGCTCAACCGTGATGCAGAGGAGCGCTGGAAACAGAATTTGGAGGAGTTACGTCAGAAACACTCCTTCGATGACATCGCGTTCTATCTGCCCTACCTGCACAGTCAGGCTACGGTGCTCGATTATCTGCCGCGTAACGGCTTACTGGTCTTCAACAATCCAACGAACGCGCAAAATCATATTCGGGAACTTGACGATCAGGCACATGAAACAAAAGAGCGCCTGGTGCAGGAACACGAGAATCCTACTCGTCTACGCGATGCTTATGTAAGTTGGAACCAGTTAGAGCCACAGATACAGCAGCGTCGTCAACTTCAGTTCGCTGATGCGCTCTCTGCTGCAGAGGGGATTTTCGACGCCAGCCAACATGGTGGAACAGAACATCTCATACCTTCGTTTAGTAGTGCCAACTCCTATGGTGGACGCTTACGTGCCTTTGTACAGGATTGCCGCAAGGCTCTCGACAGTCGAGAACGGGTAGTGATTGTCACAGCACAGGCACGCCGTATGGCAGAGGTACTGAGTGATGAAAGTATTCTAGGTGAAAAAGCGATTCACGTAAGTGCTGGTACGAATATTCTACAGTTACCGGATGCCGGAACGTTGGTGCTCATCCAGGGACAGTTGATGGAGGGCTGGCAGTCACACGCGCTAGCTCTACACCTCTACACTGATACAGAGATTTTTGGCTGGTCAAAACGGCGCAATGCACAACGGCGCAAACCTGTTACGCCAGCTTCTTTTCTGGCAGAGGTCAACCCTGGTGATTATGTTGTGCATCAAGAGCATGGTATTGGTCGCTTCGAGGGTCTCGTCAAGATGAATATGACGGGAGTCGAGCGCGAGTATCTGCTTATTCACTATGCAGGTACCGATAGGCTCTATATTCCAACCGACCAACTTGATCGCGTCACACGCTACATTGGCATGGGCGACGCTGTTCCAGCGCTTAGTAAGTTGGGTACAACTGAGTGGACGCGGGCGAAGTCGAAGGTGAAAGAAGGTGTACAGGACATCGCACGTGACTTATTGCGGTTGTATAGTGTGCGTGAAGCAGCCCCTGGACATGCATTTCCACCAGATTCAGAGCAACCGTGGCTACAAGAACTCGAAGATGGCTTTCCCTACACTGAGACGCCAGATCAAGAGCGAGCTGTTGAAGAAGTGAAGGCCGATATGGAGCGCCCGCGCCCAATGGATCGCCTTGTCTGTGGTGATGTAGGCTATGGCAAGACGGAGGTTGCGTTACGTGCTGCATTTAAGGCGGTGTTAGACCAGAGGCAAGTGGCAGTGCTGGTACCAACGACGATTCTTGCGCTGCAACACTATAACACGTTTCGTGAACGGCTTAAAGCGTATCCTGTGCGTGTCGAGTTGTTGAGCCGTTTTCGTTCTGAGAAAGAGCAGAAGCAGGTACTAGAAGACCTTGCGTTTGGGAAAGTGGATGTGGTTATCGGCACACATCGCTTGCTGCAAAAGGATGTGATCTTCTTTAACCTGGGACTGCTTATTGTGGACGAAGAGCAGCGTTTTGGTGTCGTGCACAAAGAGCGGCTCAAGCAGTTGCGCAGCGAGATCGATGTACTCACGATGACGGCAACACCTATTCCGCGTACAATGCATATGGCACTAGTCAACCTGCGCGATATGAGTGTGATTGAGACGCCGCCTCAGGAACGCTTGCCTATCCGTACGGTCATTCGTGAATATGATGAATCATTGATACGAGAGGCTATTCTGCGCGAGATTGATCGTGGTGGTCAAGTCTTCTTTGTGCATAATCGGGTGCAGGGCATTCAAGTGATTGCACAGAAACTCCAGCGGCTTATTCCAGAGGCTCGCATCATCGTTGGGCATGGTCAGATGAATGAGGAGCAGTTGGAACGAGTCATGATCGACTTCTCCAATGGAGAATACGACGTGCTTGTTTCGACAACAATTATTGAAAACGGCCTGGATATTCCTAATGCGAACACGATTATTGTCAATAATGCAGCTTTCTTTGGTCTCTCGCAGTTATATCAGTTGCGAGGACGTGTGGGACGTGCCGCGCAGCAAGCGTATTCCTACTTTTTCTATAGTAAGGACGCCAAGCTTACCTCGGTACAAGAGAAACGCTTGCGTGCAATCTTTGAAGCAACAGAATTGGGTGCAGGCTTCCGTATCGCCATGAAAGACCTGGAAATTCGTGGCGCTGGCAACTTGCTTGGGTCAGAGCAATCTGGTTCGATGAATTCGGTGGGATTTGATCTGTATTGTAAGTTACTTGCCGAGTCCGTACAAGAGATACAGGGGAAACAAAATGAACTTACTACAGTAAATACAACGGTCGATTTGCCATTGGATTCGTACTTACCGGATGACTACATTGGTGATCGCACGCTCAAGGTAAATTTTTATCAGCGCTTAGCGCATTTGAGCACGCCAGAGCAGGTTGAGGCAATGACCGCCGAGATGACTGATCGCTTTGGCACACCACCAGTTTCAGTACAAAACCTGATTACGCTGATTCGACTCAAAGTTGGGGCGTCGCGTTTAGGCTTTGAGTCTATCGCCATAAAGGACAATGAGTTCGTGCTTACGGTTAAGCGCACGGTTGTGCCTAATCGTATTGTGCTTTACCGACGTTTTCGTAATGAAGCGCGTGTACAGCAAGGTATTATTCGTATTCCGAAACGCCTTCTTGGGCAGAACTGGCTAGAGCAATTGCAAGAGTTGTTGCCAGCTATTACAACAACTACATCTTCTGTCTAGTGAAGAGTACGAGAGAAAGATAATATGTACAACTATAGAGCGTAGTTATGATACTACGCTCTGTTTTGTTGAGTTGCGTTTCTAGTATGCACAATGTTTAGCGTCTCGTGTGCATAAGATGAAACATGAGTGCCTGCTTATAATCAAGTACGCTTATACGACCATTTTTGATCACTTGGTTTGAAAGATTGAGCAGGGTAGAAACGACTTGCAGATGCGTATCGTCGTAACGCTCCTGATGACGTAGCATCTCTAGTAGCTGAGGAGGACTCTGGTCCCTTATCTCTAGTCCTGCATGGAGTGCCTCAACGCGTAACCAGAGTATGAGTTGGTGGCGCATCTGCTCAAAAATCGCAATATCATCATCACCCACCGACATTATCGCAGCATCACGGTTCTCACGTTTACTTATAGTTGTAGATGCTGCCGACACTGTAGCAGTGGGAGCAGAGGTTTGTGACAAACTAAGTGTATCTTCAGGAGGAGCTAACGGCTCGGCAGGTGTCACAGGCATAGATGATGTAGGTGACAAGGCTGCTGGTGTTTGTACTACAGTAGAGCGAGAAGCTCCGATAGGTTCAGTTGATTTCGTAGACCTTGCAGTTAGCGACTCGTCGATTGTTGAGTTTGCATGGGCCGTAACCTCTTGTTTTCGTGTAGGGACTGGCGTTGGTGGTGCTACCGATGCAGCAGGTGCGACGGGTGCAACAGGACGTTGTGGGGCTACATTTGGTAATGAGCCTGGGTTTAGTGGTGTAGTAGTCTTCGTTCCTTGCATAGGTGATCTAGTAGCTTGTGTACTTTTCTGAGTTGTAGATTTACCTACAACTGGTTGTGAAGGTTCCTGTTCGACGCGGGACGAACTTACGCGATTAGCACTGCGTTGAGGATTACCTGTGGCTAACCCTGACAGACCATCATTTGGTTGTACTGGCGCTTTTCCTTCACTCCGCAGCTCCTGTAGCTGTTGCTGCAACAGCATGGTTGTAGTGACAATTTGATCCCAGGAGGGCTCAGAACGTCCTCTTCCAGATGCCGACCAGGAGACGGGCTGGCGCGGACTACCAAAGGGAGATAGACCTTGATGATTCTGGCGCTGGCCTGTGAGATGATTACGCAAGCCTTGCACAACGGTGGTAGAGGTAGAGGTGATCAACATACGAACATCGGACATACGTTTGCGGCCTTGCTCACCGAAGAAGCTACGGTTATGCTGCACGAACTGGATAAATAAACGCTCGATGGAGCGCTGAAAATCAGGCGACATCAGGTCAACTCGATTCCAGGTTGTGAAGTCTACTGAACTCAAGTATAACCATACTTCTTGACGTTTGGCACGATCAACCGGGCGCATACGGAGCGAATCGGTACGATAATCAAAGAAACGCGGATAGCAGAAATTAGCAATAATCGTCTCGGCCAATTCTGCTTTCAAACGCGCAACTTCAGCTGGCGGGAGCTGGCCTAAATAAATACCCATCACGTCAACCTCTTTCAGAAATACATCATGCGACAGTTGGTAGTGTCATAAGCTGTACAGCTTTCGTGCCATGTGTAAGAGAAACACTTGGTGGTGCCTGTACAATGTGCAACGGAAGCCGAGCCTGTACATCCATTATTGTACGCCCATCTTGTAGTAGAGGTACAAGTGCAACAGACACATGGGCTAGTCCAGTTGGAACGCGGTTTGCTTGTACATTAAACAACCTACTCGTCAGGCGTATCGTCATACCTGCTTTCAGAGTATGTGTTTGACACCAGGATACGGCGGGAAAGTCTGATGTACCTTGATATTCTTTGCCTCGCTTATCAGTCATGAACGTTACCACCTGTAACGGAGTATTTAAGGGTGCAACAACTTTCCAGTAGGTTGTCACTGAAAGGGAATCACTACTCACACTAAATGGTATTGATGTATCTACATTGTAACCGATCAGGTTCATTGTAGCCTTAGATGTTGTGGGATCCGTAAATGCCACGTTCATAGCATGTTTCACGTTCTTTGGTGAGACATTGATGTACGAGCAGAAACTATCTGGCAAGTTTGGCAAGACTAAAAAGTCGCTCATATAATTACCCGGTTTTACAGGAGAGAGAGAGGAAACACCTGGTGCTGGCAGCCCATGTTTCAACAACAAATAGCCATCGCGTGCTACAACGATGCCATAGTGTCCATTGATCATCACACTTTTTGCTTCGTTGATGTAGTTATAAGAGTTGCCAAAAGGGGTAATGTCGCTGGTTGCATCTAAGAAGACATAATCAGCAATGGTGTCCCCATAGGGAAATTGATAGATGTGCGAACGATGACTGATATGGGGAATGAGATTAGATTGCGCCGAGACCGACGCTGTCGGCGGAATCATAGCCATAATTGGTTGTGCGGAAGCATAATGTACCTGTTGTTGCGTGGGCCATTTAAATCCTTGTGAAAAAGGGGCAGTACCACGCTCGTAATCGGCATGATAGACACCGAAGAGAATTCCACAGAGCAACACGAGCAACACGCCATTATAGACTATCAAATCTACCCTTTTCTGCGAAACGCGTAGATTAGTGTGATTTCTTTGCTCAATTTGCACTCGAAGTCGGGCAAGGATTTTTTGTACAAGCCAGACGATGAGCACTAATGCTTCAATAGTTGAGAAAATCAGGACAGGTACCATTTCAGCATCATACTGATAGAGACCGCTATACGTACTCGCATCGCTACTGAACAAGTTCAAGAGCAAGGTAGGCAATAATAGTACCCAAATCCAGGGTGCAAGTAAAGCGAGATAGATAGTTGGGGCAAAGAGTGTACGCAAGTAGAAAAAATGGTCGTGTTCAAACACGTGGTCTTTAAGAAGACTAATTGGATGATGCAGGACCATTTTAACAGCTTGCAAAGGGCTATGACCTAAATATTCATAACGCGATGTCAATAAAGAATGGCCGGTGGGACTGGAAATATGCACAACGTACAAGCCTACGCCTGTCCAAACGGCTGCTAGCAGGACCAATGCTAACCCGCTACGCCAACGCCGTTGAAATACAACAGACCAAAGGCCATACATGGCGACGACAACAGGTATCTCTTCTTTACATCCCATAGCAAGAATAGCGAAGACAAAGAGCAGGATGGTACGGCGCGTATACATGAAATAGAGTGTAAAGAGCAGTAATGATGCTGTAAGTGTGACTGCGTGAAAATCGAATATTGTTGCCCACTGCAATGCAGGATACAGAAGGTAGAGTGCCGCAATCGCAACACTCGATAGCTCACTACGTAGACGTAAACGTGCTAGCCAGAAGGCTGGAAATGCACCACTTGCAACTACAAGTGTTTGTATGACCTGGAGTGTTTTAGGATTAGGTATGACAAGGTAGAAGAGCGAAATAAGAAAGAGTATAGGCTCAAAGTGAATAGAAAAGCGCGAAATACCAATGAGATTAAGATTTCCGTAACAATTTGTATCACCTATAGGGTTACATATAGATTGGTGGAATAACTGACCATGCCAGATGCTCCAGATTGCCTGGTCCATGATGCCAAGGTCTTCTCCGTGTGTAAGAAATGCATCATGCTGACCAGTAGTAAAGAGAATGAAAAACGCGCTAAACGAGAGTGCGAATACTGTAACAACTCCCATCGCAAGCCAGAACATGCGGGTGTGTGGCATTGGTTCAGGAGCGGGATGGAGGTAGAGACGGTTAAGCAAGACAGACATCCGTTTGCGCCAGCTTTCATTATTCACGTATGGCACCGCCTTCTATTGGGATTTGAGGAGCAGCTTTAGCCAGTTGTTCTTGTTGCATAGCCTGCATCTGTTGCCGCCCTGCAAGATAGGCGAGGCTTACACAGACAAGTTCTGCGAGTGTAGAAACGAGTCGCGAGAGCACAGCGATAATAGGGCCGAGGGCAAGAGGGAGCATCGAGAGAGAGAGCGCGAAAAGACCACCGATTGCTCCTTCGCGGAAGCCAAGACCGCTGGGCGTGATAAAGCTGACAAAGCCAATGTCCCAGGCGATAGCATAAATGCCGATGCAAATAGGAAGTGCAGCGATTGGAAGCGCAGGCCAAAGTGCCAGTGTTAAAATATAGAAAGCACTGCCAGCAATACTCCAACTCACACACCATGCCAATGTAACGAGCAAAATATCACTGTAGCGTAGTGTAAGGGCAATAGGACTCCGTTTTAAGAGACGTAGTGCTGTGTTGAGAAGGCTCCCAAGAATGCGAGGATGAAGCATTACGAGGAGAGAGAGAAGTATGAGTACACTAAGCACTACAACGAACGATTTTCCAACAAAAGTATGAACAATGCCAATGCTATCCCAGAATAAGAGACTAACTGCAAAAATAAAAGCTCCTGCCGCAAGCTTTGTAATCAATTCAACGGTCATGCTGGCAAAAGCGATGGGGCGCGAAACACCATATTTCCCAACCCAAAGAATACGGGCCAGGACATGCAATACATTGCCTGGGATATAGCGCACGAACTCTGAGGCGAGATAAATACGTAACGATGTGCGCAGGTCTAACCGTGAACCTAAACGGGCTAAAACAGCTTGCCAGATGAGGCCATAGGAAAGCTCCTGGAGCAAGAAACCACCAAAGGCCAGCGCAATCAGCCAGGGGTTCCACTGGAACGGATGCGCAATTAACTTGTTCCACTGTCCTAGAATAAATTTGAGAAAGAAGCCCAGTATGACTATAGGCAAACCTATCTGTAAGATACGCTTGCCGATTTTTATGAGCGAAGACTTTTGCATTAGTCGAGTTCCTGCCTGATACTGTACTCTTCTCCGGGCTGGAACGCGTAATAACGAATCATCTCGCTCTGTAAACCAGTCAGGATAAATTGCACACCGAAGATCATGAGCAAGATGCCCACAAAGAGCATTGGTTGATTATGAATAGGCTCATGAATAAAGAATCTACTTGCAATAACGACATACGCATCTATCAAGATGCCAGCGAACAATGTCCACAGGCCAAGCGGCCCGAAGAGTCGTAGGGGAGTACGTAAGAATGTCGTAAGAAATAGGACGTTAAGCAGATCAATAAGTCCACGCGCGAAACGACGTGCACCATACTTAGAGACACCGTATTTGCGTGGGTGATGCCGTACTTTGATTTCTGTGACACGATAGCCGCGCCAATGGGCCATCACTGGAATAAAACGGTGAAACTCACCATAGAGCTTTAAGTGTACGTCTTCAATCACTTCACGGTTATAGGCTTTGAAGCCGTTGTTGATGTCGTGCAGATGCACACCCGTCATTATACTGACTAGCCAGTTGAAGATACGCGATGGAAAGGTTTTAGAAAGCGGATCAAGGCGCGGAAATTTCCAACCAGAAACGAGGTCATAGCCTTCATCAAGTTTCGCAAGAAAATTGGGTATCTCTGCTGGGTCGTCTTGCAGATCGCCATCCATTGTGAAGACAACTCTGCCACGACAGCGGCTAAAGCCTGCTACAAGAGCAGGTGTTTTTGAGAAATTCCGACGAAAGCGAATGACGCGCACAGCTCCAGGATGCTCAACATGGAGCTTTTCTAGTTCCTTGAATGTGCCATCAGTACTGCCATCATCGACAAAAATCACTTCGTAGCGATCTCCTGTTGTGTCAAGCTGAGCCGATAATTTTTCGTATAGAGGACCTACATTTTGCTGCTCATTCATGACAGGGACAACGACTGATATAGCAACCTCTGGTAGTGGAGTTGCTAGTACTGAGGACTGGGGCTCTATTGCTCTGGTTGGAACTTCCGTTTGTTGCATTCCTAATATCTCCGTTTATAATTCTATAAAAAATATAGCTGTATTTTATGTTACTCTCTAATTAGCACGCATTATAACATACTGTCATTTACAAGCCTTAGTATGTGGTACCATTTGTGTCTTGATCAAGATTAGTTTCTCATTAATAAAACGCTTGAATGGCAGGAAGGGACACATATTGATAAAATGTTCCTATTCCTTACATCTCCATGCGCGTTGTACGTGCTGTGTACAACATGTATATGAGCGTAATCATAGCAAGTAAATCTCAAGATATCTTCAAGAGGTGGTAAATTTTGTTTGAGGTCGGGGTATGACAGAGATAGAGAGACAAGGGGAGGAAACATGACTGGGATAGGGAACATGACTGGGACAAGCCCTGTCACTCCGAGACGACGATGTGCCACGGCGTGGCTTGCCAGGTAGATGAAGTTGTTATTGTTTTGGTTGCATTTGGGCGAAGAGGTCTGGTCGATCTGAGGTGATGGAGTCTATGCCGGTGGGGGCGAGACGACGCATTTCTTCAAGGGTGTTAACTGTCCAACAACCAAGTTTGAAGCCGTGGGCGTGTGCTTGTTGGGGCATGTCAGGGGTAAGAAGGTCACTGTCCATGTTGAGCCAGTTCGCTCCGAGTGAGGCTACTTGTTGCATGAGCGTCTCGAAGGCGTTTTCGCTCTTGGAGTCCGATATATCTTTTGAAATGACTGCGGCTGTTTTGAGTGAGGGTTCCAGAGATTTGATGAGTGGAAGAATGAGCAGGTCGAATGAAATGATGAGCACGCTGTCGAGCATACCTGCTGCGCGAATCTCGTTCACGACTGTCTCAGCGATGTTTGGATAGCGCCCGTAGGTGCCGTTCCGCTTGCTGGCTTTTATTTCGATATAGACTTGTGTTCGCGCTCGTGCAAGATCGAGGACCTCGCGTAGAGTTGGGATACGCTGCGGTTCAGGCCATCCTCCTGGGAAATGCGCGGCAGCGTTGAGTGAACGCAGATAGGCAAAATCGAGGTCAAGGATGTTGCCCTCGCCATTCGTGAGTCTTTCGACGGTGTTATCGTGAAATACGATGGCGTGTCCATCTTTAGTCATTTGTACGTCAAGTTCGATGGCATCAACGGAGAGGGTGAGCGCGGTACGAAAGGCTGCAAGTGTATTTTCAGGGGCGAGATGAGAGCCACCCCGATGAGCAACGCGTTGAAAATGGGCTACCATGAAGAATAGTACCTCCTAAAATGAGAGCTATTTTGCGCTTTCATTCTATCATGTATGACGCCAAAGGCTTACTCTTTGGGTGAGTTTTATGCTGTGTTTTTGTTGTATAGTGGGATAGTATTTTGCAGAAAGTGAGATGCAAACTATGGCATTAACACCTGGTATGAAGGGTGAGGCGACGACGGTTGTTGTGCATGAGAATACTGCTGCATCAGTGGGTGCTGGTGGCGTCGAGGTATTTGGTACGCCGATGATGATTGCCTTGATGGAGGATGCATCATGGCAAGCGGTGATTGAGGGACTTGAAGAGGGTCAGGTGACGGTAGGTACGGTGGTTGATGTGCGCCATCTTGCTGCGACACCACCTGGGCAAAAGGTTCGTGCCGAGGCGGAGTTGATTGAGGTTGACGGACGACGGTTGGTATTTAAGGTAGAGGCGTTTGATGAGCGGCGGAAGATTGGTGAGGGTAGGCATGAGCGAGCTATTGTGCATTTGGAACGCTTCTTGAGCCAACTGGCGGGGTAGCAAGTGGCTTGGTGGGTTGCATGACAGCGGTGAAAGGACGTGACAAGGACAAGGGAGCATGACATGACAGGGGTGAGACGACAGACAAGGACAAGGAGGGAGCATGACATGACAGGGGTGAGGCGACATGACAAGGATAAGAGGGAGCATGACAGGAACAAGCCCTGTCACTCCGATAGACGGGTTTACGTGGCTTCGCCACGTAGTGCGGGTTGCCTTGTTGCTGCATGCCATTGTAGTAGTGCGTTTGGGATTAATGAGCCGAGGGTTGCGCCTACCTGATATGATTATTACTACCATTATTACCGATATGTGTGTGCGAGAAATTCTGTGAAGCAAGGCGGAAGCTTATGCGAGGTGCTTTATTACTGTCATTACCATGATTACTGATATTACCGCTCGTGGTATTGAGAAGGGTGTTCCTCCTAGGTAAATTATACTTGAAAAATGGGAAAATGCAAGGAATGGCTTGCTATTTGTCAACTAGTATGATATAATTAAGGGTACATTGAGACAAGGGAAAGCTTTGTCGAGGTGTGAGTTTCTTCATCTGGGGATGTCGGGTTTCGACAGGTGATCAGATCGAAGATTTGCAGGTCGAGGTGTCGGTAAAGCACTCTCGTTAAACAACCGACAAAAAATAGTTGCAAACAAGCAACCACAATACGCTCTCGCTGCCTAAGAAGTAGTTGAGTCGTCATCTCTCCAGTTTTAGCCTATGGGACTGGGTAGGGATGTCAAAAACGTAGGCTGCTATGACGGTGACCGTCCTCTAACCGTCATTTAAGACCAGAGGGCCAGCACGAATGGATCCTGTCGATGGGAGACTGACGTGTAAGAAAAAGCATCGACTAAACCTGTAGCATATTCTCCGGTAGGCTCGTTTGGACAGGGGGTTCGACTCCCCCTCATCTCCACCACACACAAGGCTAGAAGCAGTCGTGATGAACGCGCTTCTAGCCTTGTTTTATAAATGACTAATTTTAATTCTTGTGCTGTTTGTTAAAGTGGTGAGAGCAAAATTATAATGGAAGGTTGTGAGGTATATATATCAACAAGTTGCAGGTGGTGAACTATAAAAGCTTACTATCTACACAAGACATTGAGCTTACACCTGGATTTAATATGATTGTAGGGCAAAATGATGTTGGCAAAACTGCTCTTGCAGAGTCTCTAAGTTTACAGTTCCTAAACAAACCCCATCGCAGTTTAGCTACCGTTCCCCGTTCAACTACGTCAGTTTCAGGTCCTACAGAAGTCCACCTAGCATTCCATCTTGAAAAAAAGAAGCCGAAGAATTATTAATAGATCACGGACAAACTGTATTTGTGCCCACTACAGACACTACTAATTTGTTCTCTATGTTTTCTCATGTACAGACATGTTCTTTAATCACTACAAACGTAAAATGATATACTAGTATCAAAGTGTTCTTACCGTTGCTAAAATCTGGAACTATCCTGAGCAAGATACAACTATCCGCACAATCGTAGGAAAACAGCCCTGGGCTGTGACGATTGCAGGAAAGCCGAACCAAGCCAGCCAGGAGCGTAACAGATCTTTCCCCGAACGTGTCGGGCAGACAGTGAACCTGTCGGCGGCAACAGCAACGCTGAGCCTGTGCCAGTGTATGACACAGGCTTGACCCGTGGGTCAGTGATCGAGCAAGATCGCGCCTTGCCCATGTGTTTCATTTGCAGCAGATACGCCACACCCAGGCGGGCAATGTTGAGCGAGGCGCAGTAATCCCGATCCCCGTTGTAGCCGCATGCTTCGCACCACATCCACCGTCCCCACTTGACCGCCTCCCTTCGATTGGATGGTTCGCGATACGTCTTCGCGGGCTTGCCGCAATGGGGACAGGTATGCGAGGTGCCTCGTGGCGGGCAGGTCTGGAAGCGCAAGCCAACCAGATGGCACTTGTAGCGTAAGTGTCGCCAGATCTCGCCTCGGATGGTCGTATTGTTGCGATAATTCCGCCAGCGGCCCCGCACCCCTCTTCCTCGCCCGGTTGTTTTCAGCGTCTTTAACGATTCCATCGACAACAGCGAGCAATGATGCACACGGGCTAACAAGAGCAGAACGTTACTCGCCAGATGGGCCAGGGCGCGATTCCTCTGTTCGTATTTGCGCCAGCACCGCTCGATTTCGCGCCGATAAAGCGCCAGTTGCTGCTGGTACCAGGCGCGTTTGGGATGCTCAACAGGCAACGCATCCCGTTCCTGTTCGTAGATGGCGACCTTTTTCTTTAACTCGTCAATTTGTCGGCGAGTCCGGGCTTGTCTGCCATCGAAGGAGCCGGTATCAAGGAAAAACGGTCTGCCGACTTGTTTGCTGTGTTCATCGACAGCCGTTGCCGTGAGTAACGAATGGACGCCCCAATCTGCGCCTAACACCCGCTCGACGCTTTCCCAGTCGGGCAATGGCTCTTTTTCGACCTCAATGATGAAATCGAGCACCGCAAACCGCTCTCCATCTGCTCGACGCTCCTCACGGAGCGTGGGAGCCATGAGTTCTCCGTTACGCAGGCGCTCTTTGAGGCAGTCCGGCAACGCCAGAGTCGTATCCGTCTTCCGCCAGTGCCAGACGCCTGCCGCATCTGGATACCGGAAGCGCAATCCTGCCACCCCGGCCTCTTGATCAACAGCCATGCGGTAGGCTTGACCTTTCTCCCGTCCGTCGTCACCCGCATACGTCAGCATTCCGACTTTGAGCAGCGGGACCGGTTGCAATTCCTCGTAGGAAGCAGGGAAGCGATCCTGTTGGAAGAAAAAGTTGCAACTTTGCTCGACAACATTTTGCACCGCGACAAAGCTGGTCTCATCTTCTTCCAGGCTCTTCTGCAAGGTGCTAATCGCTTCTGTCATGGCCGGGCGGTTTTTGCCCGCCGATCGGTTTTCTGTTTTCGGACGAATGAAGCCCTCAGAGAGGATCGGGGCGACCAGCTCAAACGCTTTTTTGCGTTCCGCTTGTTGGCGCAGCAGCCTCCCGACCACCTCACTCTCGCACCTCCACTGGCGATCCCCATGTGGGGATGGGCTTCCAATGTACTTCCCCACCTGTTTCCAGGCAGGACCGGTGCGCTCACATCCAAACTCGTCGAGAAGCGGCCACAGAATGAGGAGCGTCTGGTTGACCACCTCTCGGCTCGCATCGAGCAACCGCAACGCGTCGGCCTGCGCTTCGTCAGGCAAGCGCACATCGTAGGTTAGGGGCTGGTGAGTACGTCCTGTGCGCATTGCACCAACTCCCTTTGCTTGTGTGAACGCATACCATACAATCGACCAGAAAATGTGGAGATGAGGGCCAGTAAATCATCGGTAAGTTCCTGCTCCGGGGTTTTCTCGTCCCCTGGTTCTAAGACCGCCAGTTTTACCCCAAAGCACGAAAAGAGCGTTTCTAAAAATTCTTGTCCGAAGCGAGTCAGGCGATCTTCGTACGTGATGGCTATTTCGCTTACCTTGTCCTCGCGGACTAACTTGAGTAAGCGTTGCAGGTGCCTGCGCGAGGCTTTGAGGCCAGAGCCAATATCAGAGAGCACCAGAGGGGCTTGTCCGCTCCGCTCGGTTTTTGCCCACGTTTGCAAACGTTCCAATTGAGTCGAGAGGGCATCTTTTTGCCCGTGTCCGCTGACACGCCCATAGAGCACGAGCAGCCGTTCGTCGGAGACACCCACCATCCGCTCGATCTCCGAGCGCGGTATGCGTATCTCACGGCCCACCTGGACCACCTGAATCCGCCCGGCTTTGATCCAACGCCTGACGGTCATGGGATGCAATCCCAATTCATGGGCGGCGGCTCCGACTCGGAACAACTTCTGTGCTTGCTTTGCCATCGATCTATCGCCTCTATCATAAGAACTCATGAGAGTATACGATAGTTAATGCTATTTGGCAACTGTCATCAACCCTTTTGCTCCAACACGTCCGCTTGTTCACGTATCTCGCGCATGGCCGCAGAGCATATGATGACAGGGGTGTCTTTCTAGGACGATACATCTTAAGTTGTTCCAAGAAAAGCAGATCTGCATTATGCCAACCCATTTTGAGGTCTAAGATAACAAGGTCAGGGCCTAGAATATTGCAGTGATTGAAGTGCCTAAAAGCACGAGGATTGTGTCCAATTCATTGCCTCTTCGTGATAAAGAATATAAGCTCTTTGATAGCTACGTTTTCGCACATGTATAAGTTGCAATAGTCATCGTGGAACACGGATATTCCGATACTCTCTTGTCCTGTCTGCAAAGGTGGGAGCACTCACACCTCTGAAATGTTCATAAAAAGTTCACTCACTTGACACTGAAATCCTGGTAAGATAGGAACTACTTCGAGTGCGGCAAGTGTTGTGCGTGTTTTCAGGGCGCATGTTAACTGTATGGCGTCGTAAGCTCGCAGTCTATGGATACGACAGAGTTCACCAGCCTGTGTGTAATGGGCCTCGGTCTTCAATCACCATCTCTGAGACGGGTTTCCCTTGTCCAAAAAGCTGCGCTAAGTCTTTCCGTTCAGCGTCTTCTTCCTGAGTATCCGATTCATGTGCAGGAATGTACTCGGTGACACCCTCTCGATACAGATAGTCTTGGATATCCTGACGGATAAGAACGTGTGTTTGTGCCGCTGTTGATGGTCGAATGTGTTGAGTAAGTACCTCATGGAGGAAGTCACCGAGAGGTCTGCCGCTCTTTGCTGCTTCTGCTTTGAGTGCTGCATATTCTTGGTCACTGAGGGTGACGGTCATTTGATAAGCCATGAAAATACCTCCTTGTGTAGGGTATAATTAGCGCTATGGTATCGGTGTTTAGTAAGAGGTGTTTATTCATGGCAACGCAAGAAGATAGGCTAGCGACGGTAGAGCGAAAAGTTGCTGCGTTAGAATTGCGGCGTCTGTATGACGAGCGAAAAGCAGAAGAGAACACACCAGCAGCACAAGTGGTCAGTCAATCTTCAAGAGATCAACGAAAACATGACCATTCTCTTAGGTATTGCTTCTGCACAGGAGCAAAATATCAAGGAAGTAAGAGAGGATGTAGAGACCATTAAAGAGCGCACTGAGCGGATAGAACATCGTCTTGACGGCGTAGAAACAACCATGAGTGAGCATACTTCACTGCTTACACAAATCCTTGAACGCCTTCCGAAGCAGCTCTAAGTACTTAAGCGTTGACAGTATGTAGGGGTACTACAATGTGATAAATTCTGTAGTACCCCTACATACTGTCAACACTCAAAAGTAGCACAAACACCTCTCTCACCCCCTTCAACACGTCAGATCGTTTTCACGTAAAGCAAGCGGTACAGCCCTTACCACTTTATCACAACTTTCGCTAGAACTGCGTTAAGCTTGGAACTAGCAGTTATCTATAAGGCAGAGCTATTCGTTGTTACACAAAGGTCCCAGTTTTCAGCAGATTAGATGACCCTGGGGTGAAGAGATGCTATAGTAGCTATATCATAGGGGAGTTTTCTAAGAGGTTTGACTTTGACTAATATAGATATATTTATATAAAAAGAGATGGGGTTTATCACATTATGAAATCTGATGCACGCTTTCGGGGGAAAAGACGTTTTGCAGGTTTCCTTATTCTCGTTGCTGTAAGTATCAGCCTTGTTGGCATTAGCGCTGGAATGTTTACGCATTTCGCCGATTATCGCAAAGAGCCTAAACGCAGTATCACCTTTGTTCCTACTCAAACAAGCACCGCAAGTCCATTGCGTACAGCACAACCTACAAAGACAAGACTTCCATCAAGCACTCCGATCAGCACTGCCCTGCCATCAAGCACCCCGATTAGCACCGCGCTTCCATCAAGTAAAGTGACGCCCATTAGCACCGCACTTCCATCAAGTAATATAACTCCGACGAGTGGTACTACACCATCCACTGGAGTCGCGGCCTCGCCGTTGATCTTTGGCACGAACCTGGTTCTTTATAATGGCAATGATCAGGTACTCACATCGTCGAGTACGCAGAGTCTCTTGCAACAAATTCATATGCAGATGATACGTATGCCAATTCGTACAGGGGTGCCTGAAGCGGTTAATGTGCAGGCAGCACAAATGATCAAGAACCTTGGAGCGACTCCCCTGGTTATTCTATTTGGCGCACACAACCCTCAAGCGCTTGCGAGCAATATATTGGTGATTACTGATATGAACCGTGTGTTCGGCAATAATGTGGTCTATTATGAGTTTGGAAACGAGGATGATTTTCTCAAAGTTTCTGCTCCTGCCTACACAGCAGCGTGGAATGCTAACATTCCTGCTCTTAAACGTGCGGCACGCAATGGACAATTTATAGGACCAGTTAATTATCATTATGATCCTGTCTATCTAAGCTATTTTCTTGGACACGCAGTGCCACGGCCAGATGCAGTGAGTTGGCATGAGTATGCTTGTTGGGCCTCTGATACTACTGATGTCTGTATGGCGCATCTTACACACTGGACGTTACACATCCAAGATGCGCGGGCTATTATCAGTACAACAGGGAGTATGCTTCCTATAATGATTACCGAGTGGAACTATGACGCGAATGCAACGCTCAATGATGGGAAGAGTACGAATAGCACGTTCATGCGTACTTGGACGACTGCGGCACTGCAAACACTTGCGAAAAATCACATTCTAGCTTCTATGCAGTATGCATGCACGAACCCTGTTATGCCTCTTATTACTTCAGGAGGAACGCTGACAGCACAGGGAAATGCTTTTCTCACTTCCTATCAACAACTTGTGCTTAATCATTAGCAGCCCTCTAGTGACTACTTTTTAAGGCAAACTTTTCATGACATAAGTAACCATACTCCTGGTCCAATCAGAAGAAATGCACTCAGGAGTTCGCTCCATTCTTTGTGGTGGGTGCACTATGAATTGTGGTCCCTACCTTTTGATGAATGATGATACATAGGATAACAGATAACAAACAACGAAATGTGAGCATGTTATGAACGCCTGGGAAAGCTCTGCATATATATTTTTGGGGATATTTGGTCTCTTGTGGCTCTTGCTGCCGTTTGCTGGTAAGACGCTAAGAAGGTGGTTTGATGCGTTACCACGGATGGCGCTTTGGGATAGTATAACGGCATTGCTCTTTGTGATTGTGGGTATCATCTGTACGATTCGCTTATTTGAGGTCTTTAAGACACAGCAATTTAACTTGGACCCTAGTTTGGATCCGCGCTTTCTTGGTCTGCTGCTGCTTTTACTTGCGCTACTCTTTTTCAGTAGAGCAGGGAGAAGAAGACGAGCGGAATAGCTAATGTCAGTGACAAAGTATATGAAGAGGCAGAGGAATGAACGTGTTACAAAGAGGGGTTGACGTGGTATACTGCTATACAGAGATTATATATTTGTTCTTCAGGAGATAGTCGATGGAAGATAGAACCTCTCTACCGAGTATGCCTACGTCAAAGACGATGGGGCAGGTACAGGATGCAGCAAATACGACGGGTACAAAATCTCAGGCGGAAGCTCCAAAAGAGCATGGTGGCGAGTCGCTGGAAGATGCAGTAAAAGCGGCGGACCGAGCAGGCGGTGCAGCAGCAGCACCTGATGCGAAGGAGCGTGAGCAGAGAAAGGCGTATGGTACGGCAAAGACGGAAAACCTGCGCGACTCTGGTGCATGGAGAATTCTTCTGCCTACATTCGTTGTGTTGTGCTGCTTGTTGATTCTAGCTATTCCACTTATTATTCTTGGTCCACTTCTGTATGGTTCGCTTGATCCAAAGGCAGCGTCCAATGCCGTTGCACATGTGCCTCTGGTATGGGTATGGATTGTGATGACGGTTATTGAGGTTGGGCTGGCGGGTGTAATAGGGTACGGGTTACTGAGAATTTTTACAACCCAGGCGGGAAACTACCGCAAATAATTGCATCTAACAGAACAGGCCAGGAATATCATACAGTATTCCTGGCCTGTTCTGTTAGATGCAGTGTGATACACCTTCTAGCTGTAGAAGCCATGATTTTGTGGGCAGACCACCACCGTAGCCTGTGAGTGTTCCACTACTGCCGATGACACGATGGCAGGGAACGATGATAGCAATAGGATTAGCACCGTTGGCGGCTCCTACGGCACGGGGAGCATTGGGCCGCCCAATTGTGAGAGCTAGTTCTCCATAGCTTCGCGTTTCTCCATAGGGAACGTTACATAGTTCGCGCCACACAGTTACTTGAAATGGTGTGCCTTGTAGATCGAGTGGAATGGAAAACGAGACTTTTTCACCCGAGAAATAGCGATGTAATTCTTGCTTGGCCTGTTGTAGTATGGGATGAGTTGCATGCATAGCTTGCTCATTGTGTCCACGCTTTTTTGCCCAGTTCAGTCCATTGTCGAGCGAAGCACCTGGCGTTCCTACCCAAAAGAGGCCAGCACCTGATGCTAGCAAAACGCATTCTCCTCTTGGACTTGGCATGCTATCCCAGAAGAGTGTTTTTGTGCTTTGTTGTAGCACAGCCATTTTTCACCTCTCCTTGTTGTACAGCTATTCTAGTTTGCGTAGTGTACCATGAAACATGAAGTGCGGCAAGATTGAATACAAAAGATATAGTACCTATTGCTTAAAAAAATACTTGACTTTTCACAGGACTCTGAGTACACTTTACATGTTCTACAAGACTGGTTTGTAGCACGAATGGTTGTACAGGTACGAAAAGGGGGTGAGTTCTATGCAAAAAAATGTTGTAACCAGAGTATGCTACGTACAGAGTTACGTGGGTTATGGAACTTATGCTCCGAGCACTTCAGGAGTATAGTCGAGAAAGACACTATGCTAGTTGATATTGTGTCTCAGAAGGTTGCATATTTTTTGATGAGTTCGAGTATTCTCGTTCGCCTCCACCCCTCTCCACAAAGCATAACGCTCCCACATTCCACAAATACGACAAGTATTCCCACTTTTTTTCATAAAGAAGGTCGCATGAAAAGCCCAGTTGCTTTGTCTTCCGCAGGTATATTGCTGTGCTTGCGGGGTATCCGTACTCTCTTTGTAGTACGAGAAAGGCATTACATTCTTGCTTAACCTACAACTTCTGTACGAGCAGAAGCAAATGACCACCACACGACACCGACTCTTATGAGTGGTAACACATATTCAAAGTATCCTTTGCGATAAAAAAGCTGGTTCCTATCAGCCAAAGAAGCTTGTAGGGCCAGATAGCTCACCCAACCAGGCATATTTTATCGCAACGAAAGCTGTAAACATGAGTAACCCATCATGTGAGTCGGTGTCCACCACACTCAATGGAGAGGAGGTGAAAGCATGAGAGGAAAGCTACGCGACAAGCACGCAACGAAACGCGACGCATTAAAGCGCGAAGTTATGGAGCGTAAACGTCCAGCCAAGCAGGATATGCGTTTGGTTCCCTGGCTCAATCAAGAATTTGATGAGCAGGATGACGAATTGTTAGAGGAGGAAGGCGAAGAAGAGACAGTTATTACTATCCTTCCTCAGACTCAGGAAAAGTAAGATGGATTAGAAAAAGGTGTTGCGCATCAGCAATGCAGATGCGCAACACCTTTTTTAACAAAACTTTTTAAGGAATGTCGATACCAGGGAAGAGGCGACGAGCTATGACGAGGCGTTGAATTTGTGCAGTACCCTCGAAAATGTCGAAAATCTTAGCGTCGCGGAACCATTTGTTGAGGAACTGCTTCGCTTCTGAATTTTCTCCTGGCGCAGAGATACGTACACCTGCCGCCGTTATTTTCATAACGAGTGCACCAGCATAGGCTTTACACATCGACGCCTCTTTTGAATTAGGGATGCGTTTATCTGCCATCCATGAAGCACGCCAGACAAGAAGACGTGCCATGTGAAGTTCTTGTCCGAGTTCCTCTAGCTCCTCCTCTATCTCGCGGCGTTTGTGAATGGGAAAGCCTTTGGGTAACTCTTCCTTGACCCATTGATGCGTTGTTTCAAAAGCTGCTCGTGCAAGGCCGAGTGCTAGTGCGCCAACCATTGGACGAGTAGCATCAAGTGTACCCATTGCAGCTTTGAAGCCTGCCTTTTTGCTTTTCTCACGACTTTCGCGTCCCGCTAGTAGATTTTCTTGTGGAATACGGACGTTTTCGTAAATGAGTTCAGCGGTCTGCGAGGCACGGAGACCCATTTTCTCTTCGATACGTCCGACTCTGAAACCTGGCGTGCCTTTGGCGACCACAAAGGGGCGAATGCCTTCACGACCAAGATTTTTATCTATGGTTGCGAAGGTGATAACGAGATCGGCACGTGCTCCATTGGTAATGTAGTGTTTGTAGCCATTCAGTACCCATTCATTTCCGTCAAGTACGGCGGTGGTGGAGATGCCTGATACGTCGGAGCCAATGCCTGGCTCAGTCAGAGCAAGCGCGCCCCAATGCAGTTTTCCATCCATATACGGGCTAAGAAATTTTGCCTGTTGCTCTGGTGTCCCCTGTGAAAGGATGGGAGGTGCGGCGAGGCCAGGACCAGGAATAGCGGTTGAGAGACCAGCGTCACCCCAGGCCATTTCTTCCTGTGAAAGGACCGAAAGCACATTTTCTTGCTTCTCTTCGCCAGAGGCTTGCATACGCGCTTGTCCCGAAGAGCCAGCCCAAAAGCGCTGCTGCATATTTAAGAAGAATTGTTCTGGTATTTTTTCACTGCGATCACATTCGAGCGAGATTGGTCGCATCTCCTCGACTGCAACCTGATGGGCATAGTCCCGAAAAGCCTCTTGTGACTTGCTGAGTGTAAAGTTTAGCATGCTGTGTTTACTCCATTGCCGCTGCGTTGCGTGTCCACATTTCAACGGGGTGATCTTGCAGGTAGCCTGCTCCACCAAGAACCTGAATGGCGTCAATTGATGCTGATTTCGCGATTTTGAGTGCCTGCTTTTGAGCGGCTTCGGCGCTCTGAATAAGCCATGTAGTTTCGGCATTCTGGTCCCAGTTGATAGCGGCATTCCAGACGAGAAGGCGTGCGGCGTCAAGCTTCATTGCCATCTCCGCTACCATAAAGGCAATACCTTGATAGGAGGCAATGGGACGCCCAAAGGCAGTGCGCCCACTAGCATAGTCTCGTGCATATTCGAGAGAGGCACGCGCTATACCACAAGCGATCCCTGCACGTAAAAGCATGTAGAGGGCGGCGGTACGCTGTACACCCACGTTTCCTGGTTCGCCAAGAAGCGCGGATGCAGGTACGACAACATTTTCAAAGCTGTATGAGGCACTGGGTGCTGCAATCAAGCCAAGTTTTTGCACATCATCGCTGATATGCATTCCTTCGGCATGTCCTGGTAAGACAAATGCGCAAAGACCGTCGAGGCCGTTTATGCCTTCCAAACGAAAGAGGACTACGCGCAAGGTGGCATGTCCAGCATGAATTACGTCACGTTTGGTGCCGTTGAGAATGTAGTTGTCGCCATCCTTACGAGCGGTTGCGGCGATATCGGAGAGCGTATAGCCGCCAGTACGTTCCGCAAAAGCAAAACTACCACGAAGTGTGTGTCCTGTCTTTTCATCAGTGAAAGCAGGAATCAATGCTTGTCGCTGGCCTTCGCTGCCTGCCAGGGCGACGGTTACAGGGGCAATGAGTGAACTGAGAACGTTCAAGGCGAGGGTGCTATCACCAACGCTGAGTTCCTCTGCAATCAGGACATAAGGAACGGCTTCGATAGCTCCTTGTCCGCCGTATTCTTCAGGGAAGGGGATGGTCAGGCCAGTTTGTGCAAGGGTTTGGGTCAGCGCAGGTGAAATATCTCCATCTTTTTCGGAGGGGCGTCCTTGCAGGCGAAACTGTTCAACAGCGAGACTTTGCGCCAGTTGACGTATCTCCTCTTGCTCTTCCGTCGGGGAGAATGTGAGCATGAAACGACATCCTTTCGCTACTTGAAACTATGAGACCATGTGTTGTTCGACGATGAAACACACTCGTTGATGGCAATAGGAGGACGATGTTTCCGTAGCTATTATTGTACAAGCCAGGCAGAGTTTTTGCTAGTGCAAACTCTTTCCTTACGCATGGCCTTTTGAAAGGAAACAGGGAGACCGCAAGGGTCTCCTGCATTTTCATCCGTTTCCCCTGGAAGGATAGAGACCCCAAAAAGGGAAACATTGACACTCCTGAAACCGCAATTTATACTTGAGTAGGACAAGCAACGTTGCTATTAGAAGGCATTTCAATGTAACAGGACCTTTACAAAAGACCAGGGAACGTCGCTTCAGGTTTCTGGTACGACGCAGTGCAAACAGGAGGTTTGTACGATGCAGCATTCAGATTTGGTTAGACAAATGCGTGCTGTAACTGTCTCGCGTGAGTATGGTAGTGGTGGTGGTGAGGTGGCGAGACGTGTAGCACGGCAGCTTGGATGGCGAGTCGTTGACCATGAGATTGTTGGGCGTGTGGCGCGGACATTGGGAGTAAGCGAGGCAGAGGTGGAGGTACACGATGAGCATGTCGAGGGATTTGTGTCGCGCCTTTTACGCAGCATGCAGCGCGTTGATCCCAATTTGATGGCCGGTGCGCCAGTGCTATCAGCTTCAGCAGAGGAGGAAGAGAAAAGGTATCAAACAGCGCTTGCCGATGTTGTACAAGCGGCAGTTACGGATGGTCATGCAGTGATTGTTGGGCGTGGTTCACAGGCATTGCTTGCCCAACGGCGTGATGTATTGCATGTGCGCGTGATCGCACCGTTGGCCGTTCGCGTTGCATACGTTATACAACGCGAAGGGTTAAGCCAGGAAGACGCCCAGGCGCGTATTCAGCTAAAAGATCGTACGCGTATGCGTTACTTACAATCGGCTCACAATTTGCAATCAGACGACCCACACCTGTATGATCTCGTGGTGAATAGTGCTGTTCTTGACTTAGATAGTATTGCATCGCTCATTGTTACAGCATTAGAAGATAAGGCGAAACAGCTTACGGTTCCAGTAGAGCAGCTTGGACCCAGATCGGGTTTGGCACGTTATCCAGGGCATCCAGGTGATTTGCGTCCACCTATTGGACGATAAACGATTGCAGGGACCGAAGACAGGATTAGTGTTCGGTACGGGTCTGATGTATCACGCCCTGCTGACGCTACACTATGTTCGAGGATGTGAGAAACGTTTCACCATCCTCCCAACATACGTGAAGGGCGAGAAAGTGTGATACATCAACAGGGAGTCACGGTATTTTGGGTACCTTCTGCGCGGCAAGAACGCAACAGGTCGCGCGGATGGTAAAGAAGAGCCGACGTCTATCAGGTAAGTGAGGAGACATCTGATTAACCCGTTCACACAGCAATGCCAAGTCCCGATTAAGTTCGCGGTCGTTGAACGGACGCAGTTCGACTTGAACCAGCGTGGCGTCCTGTGTGATCGTACCAGATAGCTGAAAAAACGGCAGCAACCGCCGCCATGTGGCCTGTGCATAGGATGGCGGAAAATAGTGATCACGCACCCACATCGCCAGATTCGCCAGCGCCACTTTACACACGGTCATGACCTGATCCTTCCGGTGATCCAATTCATACATCGTTTTCTCCTGTGCTTTCAACTCTTCTAATGCGCGCAAGACTTCGCGTTGCTCTTTGCAGTAGCGTTCTTGTTTGCGGAATTCAGCGTTGCATTGTTCATAGGCGCGCCATTCTTTGCTGCGAAGCTGTTCCAACTCGGCGTCCGCGACGGTTTTGCGCTCTTTGACCTGCCGTCGCAGCATGTGGTCGACCACCCCTTGCTCTTCCAGAGTGCGCTGATACGCCCACAGGTCCTGATACAACTCCTTGCTCCGGCTCGTGAAGGTTTTTCGGAGTCGCTCCCGTCGTCGGCTGGCTTGGGCCTCGCGTTTGCCCGCGCTCTGTGCCCATTGCTTGAGCCTGGCGAGCCGTTGTTCCAGATGTGTTCGCCGTTTGGCCACCTCCGAATTCTCGACCGCGACCTTGGCAAACCCGTGGTTGGTGTCCAATCCCAAAGGGAGAAGATAATCTTTAATGATATTTTCTTGCGCAGGCCAGCGGTGAATATAGGTCTGGGCAAGCTCGACTGCATCGATAGTGGAAGTCTCTTGTGTGGTTACAATGGGGATGAGTTTCGGTGTCGTTTTTTTTGCCGGAGCGGCAGTGGCCTGCCACCCTTCACGCCACCAGGTCCGTTCATCAGGGGGCAGGTCGCTGTCCCAACGTGGCGGGACCTCTGCCTCCTTTGGGTCAGGCTCAAGCGGAACGAGTCGGCGCAGATCGCGGATGAGCGCCACCTGTAAGCGCAGCGGGGCGTCAGGATAGTCTTCGCGTGGCAAGGTAATGCGTGCTGGTGCTACTTCGCGGATGACCTGCCCGTGTGTGTCTGTGCCGAGCGGTACAAAGGTGCCCACTTCGGAGAAGGAAGAGAGATCTCGATACTGATTGGTCTGCAAGATCGTGACCACGTTGCGTCCATCGGCGTGCAAGCTCGCCAGGAATTCGGTGGCCATGCCCTCGCGATCCACAATCATCCGTGCGATCTGGCTGTTTCCCGTATGCTGTTCATACCGCTCCAGAAATGCGGAAACGCCCGCTGTCAAATGTTGATCGCCACGATGGGTAGTGGCGAAGAGAGGATGACCGTGCTCGTCATGCAACAAAAGGAGCGCTCGGCAACCCAGGACGACGCCCAAACGTCCAATCAGTCCGCGCGGGAGGAGCACGTCGCTGTAGACAGGCTTGCGATGTCCGTCCACATAGCAGGTGAGCGCATAGTGCTGTTCGGCTTCTCCTGTTTCTCCCATTGGGTGCCAGAGGTGCGTAGTCCAGCAGGCAAGGGCAGAGTCCAGCACTCAACTCCATCGAAGCGGACGACGTGCGACAAAAAGGCTTCTGTGTAGTAGCGATACCCATAGGCATGCGTTCGCCCTGTAAGGAGTGCCAAGCCGTCGGCGGTATAGCCGCGCAGACCCCAGGTGCGCTGTAAACCGACCGCTCCCAGAAACAGGAGCGTGAGCAGCAGGCGTCGGCGGACTGCTGCACTGCCTGCCAGGGGAAGACACGCTGGGGCGAGAGGAGGTGGCAAAGCCTGCTCCAATTGCGTGATCAGGTCGGTCTCGCTGGCTGCTGCTAACAGGAGCAAGACACCAGCCTGTTCGTGAGATCCAGAGGCAATGGTGACGCCCGTTTTCGGCTTTTTTTTCTCCCGGAGGGTTCTTTCGGCTTAGCTCGTGAGCAGCGCGCACGCGATTCAGTTGGCTGACACTCACACAGAGACTGAAGCGCTCAGCCACCAGACGTTGGACCTCACGGCTTGCGGCAGACGCATGGTTCTGGCAGTAATCCAGCACAAAGGTGAGCACCTCTCCCCGAAGCTTTGTGGGATGGCCATGGCGCCTTTCAACGAATGCGTGCTGGCCTTCGCGCTCAACGCGCTTGAGCAGCCGATAGACTGTCGTGCGATGCATAGGGATAGGGCAGCGCCTCTGTGCTTCTGAGGCCGTTGCTCCGAGTTCCACCTGCCGAACAATCTCCTGTCTGGCTGTCTGCCGTGCTTGGCATTGGTCTGGTGTCACCACAAGTGGCATCGTCATCATCTCCATCTTGTCCATCATCTCCTTTCATCCCGGAAAGGGGTCGAATCTTTCCAGCGAGCAGGTTCCCTGGAAACCGAGCCTCTTGGATACTGTCAATGTATTGACAGTATCCAAGAGGCTCGGTTTCCATCTTAGCTCAAAATCAAGCGCGAGCGTTGAAAGCTCACCAGCGAGGCTCCCAGCAAGATCGCATCCAGCACAGCAAGCGCGACTATCGCCAGGAGCAGAAACTGCGAATACGAGAGCGATGAGACAAAGCTCGCGGGCAATGCTTGCAAGACAAAAATACCTCCAAATATCAACACCAACGTCCCAATGCTCAAGATGAGCTGCGCCTGCCGCACCGTGGCTGATCGCAGTGAGATCAGCACTCCTGCACTCGCTCCTAGGACACAGGTCAGCAGACTCAAAGCCAGCGCTTCCAGGAACACATCGAACGGATGATAGAACGCCCAGCTCCTGTGCCCACGAAACAGATTGACCAAGACCAGGCCGAGCAGCAGGCCAACGAGAGCCATTCCCCAAGCATACCCGACCGTCACGATCACCTTTCCCAGCAGAATCGCTCGATCGCTGATGCGGCTGGCCAGTAAGGTTTCCAGCGTGTGTCGCTCACGCTCTCCGGCGATGGCATCGCCAATAAAATTAATAATGACGAAGAAAGGAATCCAGAGCACCACAACCATCTCGATGGGTGAGAGTTCAAGCCACTGAAGCCCGAACTGCAAGGGGAGATAAACACCTAGAATGCCGATCAGGAGTACGGTCGGCATCAGGCGTATCCATGCCCTCCACCCTCCCTGGAAGAGCAGGTCCTTCGATTCTTTCCACATCATGGTCAAGAGGTCGCTCATGTGCTTTCTTCCTCCATCAGTGTCAGGAAAACATCTTCCAGGCTCGCCTTGCCTCTCTGCACTTCCTCCACCGAGGCTCCTGCCTGCACCAGCAAACGGAGGAGTGGGCCCATCCTGCTCTCGCCGCGCAACTCGATGAGAAGGTGACTGTTGTGCAACTGGGCATGGATCACTTCTGGCTGCTCTCTAAGCGTTACCAACATCTGCTCGGTGAAGCCATCTCCCACGATCTCTGCCTGCGGGCCGCCAGTCCTAGCCCGCAGTTCATCAGGAGCACCAACCGCCAGCAGCTTGCCCTGGCGAATCATGGCCACCTGGGCACAGAGCTTTTCGGCCTCAGTCAAATTGTGTGTGGTGAGGAAGACGGTCACTCCTTCGCGGGCGACCAGGTTGGCCAGATCATCGCGCAAGGCCGCCGCCGCTGTCGGATCAAATCCGGCAGTTGGCTCATCCAGGAAAACCAGCGGCGGGTGATGAAAAAGCGCACGGGCAACCGCAAGCTTCTGTTTCATGCCCCGGCTCCAGGTCCCCACCAGATCGCGGCGGCGGTCCCAGAGATTCAGGTGGGTGAGCAGTTCTTTGATACGAGCCTGGCGGACAGGCGCAGGCATGCGGTAAATGCGTCCGTACAGATCGAGATTGTCCTGGGCGCTCATACGCTCGTAGAGTCCCGCAAACTCTAGTAGCGCTCCGCTGCAGGCGCGAATCTCATCGGCCTGGGTGCGGGTATCAAAGCCCAGAACCCTGGCCTGACCCTGCGTGGGTTCCAGCAGACCCAACAGCAGGTGGATGGTCGTGGTCTTGCCTGCCCCATTCGGCCCGAGAAACCCGAAGACGATGCCGGCAGGGACCTCCAGGGAGAGATCATCGACCGCTTTGATTGGGCCAAAAGAGCGAGACAGGTGTTCGATATGAATAATAGGTTCTGACATAACTTCGTGCATTTCTCTGTGTCAAGCGGAGGCCGTTTCAGAAGAACCGCTGGTTCCACGAACCTCTTAAAGTATCCTGGACGCGAACGGGATTTTGCGGACTAGGAAGGCGAGCGCGAAGCAGAGCGGGACCCCTAAAGCTGCAGCCAGAGCGAATTTGAGCAACGACTCCAGGTGAATCCCACGCAGCGCGAGCGAAAGCCCGACGATGATGGGAATATGGATAATATACACGGTAAAGGCCTGCTGGGACAGAAAACGGCTCAAGCGGGTCTGGCGGTTCAAGAAACGACGGAAGAAGGTGATGAGAGCCAAGCATGTCCCCACAGCGAAGGTGCTGTCCCAGAGCGCATACACCGCCGATTGAACGGTTCCATACCCCAGAAAGGCCGTTCCGCCGGAGAATGCCAGGGGCAAGAGCACCAGTGTCGAGACGGCCGCGGCCACGAAGCCCACCTTGCCCATTGAGCCAGGAATGGTCTGCAACCAGTTCCGACGAAAGGCAAGGGCACCGAGGATGAAGAAACTCAGGTACTGCGGCAGGTAACAGAGCGTCGGAAAACCAAGGACCGGAATAAACAGGCCGAAGGGCACCACAATGCGCAGCACGTAGCTGACCAGTGCCAGCGCCAGGATGAAGAGGCCAACGACCAAGTAGCTCGGTGGCGGATCGACGCGCTCCGTCGATGACACCTGGGTGCGTCGCAATCGCCGCCAGAGGACATAGCCCAGGCAGAAGAATAACAGCATCTCCGCAAACCAGAGCGGACCCACTCCAAGCAAGAAGGGAAGTTGTTGCCAGGTGAACGGAGGTCTCAGGTGAGGAAAACCGGCTGGCGTCTGATAGAAGCCGAGAGAAGCAATGGGACTCAGCAGAAACACGAAGACGATCAAAGGAATCCCCAGACGTAGCAGGCGGTCTTTGTAAAAAACTCCTGGCCCCTTGCGGTCAAAGGAGCCGGGCGTGAAGTATCCGGAGATCAAGAAGAAGCAGCCCATGAAAGAGGCTTGATTGACGAGGATGAACACGAGCAGCAAAAGGCGCGCCAGCTGGTCTTGTGGGCCAGGAGGCTCGACGTAGTAGAAAGCTCCATTAGCCCCGTAGATCGCAGCCAGATGGAAGAGCACCACCAGGATTGTCAGCGTGGCTCGCAGGTGGTCGAGAAAGAAGAGACGCCCCCGGCTGGCCGCCTGTGACACCGGCTGAATGAGAGTTGTGTCACGAGCCTCGCCAGAAAGCGTTGTCTGTTCTGGGAAAGATGACATCATGGCTTATTCCTTTCAGGGGAGAAGAAAGCTCATTCCTTGCGAGTTGCCTGGTCAAACAGCGTGACCAGTTCCCGCGCATACAAATCGGTATCCAGGTTGGGATAAGCCGCGAACAGGGGCGCCACCGCATCAATGGCTCGTCTGATGGTCACTGCCATCACGCGCAGATCGAAGGCTCTGAATTCCCCATCTTCTTGCCCCTGACGCAAGAGAGCCTCTAAAGCGGTGAGAATCCACTCCTCGCTGGTTCCGCCGTACCGAAGCTTGCCGTCCGCCGTGCGATAGTTCAAAGCGATTTCCAGCAGTGCCACCATCCGCATCCGGTGGGTGCCAATATAGTCAACTGCCGACCGGATATAGGTTTGCAATCGAAGCTGAGCCGTCGGTTGCGCAGCAATCTGCGGGGTCACGGCCTGTACCGCCGCCGTGTAGATGTCTGTGACGACCTGCTCGATTAACTCCTCTCGGCTTTTGAAGTAATAGATGATGACTCCTTTGCTAATACCTGCCCGCTTGGCAATTTGCGCTAGCGACGCCTGGCCATAGCCCAGGGTAGCGATCGTCTCGATGGCGCACTCAATGAGTTGCGTCCGCCGAGCGGCTTCGGTGAAAGTTGGGCTATTCTGTCCATTAGTTTTATCATTTGTCCGCATGGTCAAATGATAGCACATATGGATAGCGCGAGTCAACCCTTTTCCGATGGGTGCGCGTGCGCTCGATGAGAAGCGAACTGGTGCTGAGATCGATCAAACGCCTTTTTGTCAGCAAGTCATGGTTGCATTTTTCCTGCGCAAGGGCACTATGAAATACCGTGAGTCCCTGATCAAACCTGGACAGAATGTTGTATTTCTCATTCCCGTTTTCGGGTATCAAAATCCCTACAGTTTGCAAGCGACCATTGAGCGAAGACGAAAGACACCCTGGAAGCCTCGCGTGCAAATCTCCTGGTGGAGTTGAGACATAAGTGTGTCATAGTCCGCATTGGTTACAACTCCTGCATGCAGCAAAAATGGGCGTATATGTTGGGCAAAACGCTCTAGTTCCTCGATGAAGAGTTCGTGGTTCTGTGTTCCTTCATTGATGGGGATGGTGTCGCTCAGGTCTTGTTTGACGGTGAATTTGGCATCGCGTAACCACCAGTACATGCGTGACGACAGACCAAGCGAGAGCGAGAAGCCCGGTGAGAAGGAACGCCCTTGCGCTTCTAAGGCTGACAGCAACAACGATTCGAGATAGTCACAGGCACTGCTTGTTGTCAAAGGTAACTCCGCCTCCGTCCATACAAGAATACCTCCACGCCGACAAAGGGATGAGAGTGAATGTAACAGTGGGCCGAATTGTTGATTTGTGACGTGAGATGCCAGGAAACGCATGTGAATAAGGTCCATGCTTGCCTTCGTGAAACGCTCATTGCCTAGTGTATGGATGTCTTGTCGCACATAGCTAGCATTGCTGACATTTTCGGGAAGACGTATTCGCGCTTGTTCTATAGCGAGTGCGCTACTATCCACGCCAACAACCCACATATGAGGATAGCGCATTGCCATCGCTTGCACCCATATCCCCGAACCACAAGCGACATCAAGCACGCGCTGCACGTTTGCGCCATTGATGATAGGTGGGAGAATACCACCTTTGAGTGCAGCTAGATATTGATGTCTACTCGTCAAGCACTGTGCCTCATTCACTGCCTGCTCACGCTCTCCTTGTACAACGCTTGCCACAAGAGGAGATTACTGTAAACTCATTATTTCTTCCTTTTGCCTCTCATTTTTCACTACACGTCTTTTGCAAAGGTACCGATATGAAGTATAGCATTTTATTCTCTCATTATCAATATATCAAGAATTAAAATACCATATACATTTAATAAATGACAAAAGTAGACTACTTCTATGGCAGAAAGTACAAACGGCCCAGACCTTTCAAACTATGTCTCTGTGAAAGAGGCGGCTGACATGCTCGGCATTTCTAGTAAGAGAGTCTACGCATATATTGAATCAAGACGTCTTGAGGCTTTTAAGCCTGGACGTGACTATTTCATTTCTAAAGAGGCAGTCAAACAATTTGCGCTAAAGACTGCTGGTAGACCACGTGAAAAAACACCATTATGGCGCATCTACACAAACAACGTTACATTGGTGAGTTTAGCTATCGAAGTAGAGATACGTCCCAATCAGCAAGATGCCTTTGCAGAGAGAATGGAGAGAATGTATGAAAATGAGTCTCATCTCTTTACAGGAACAATTCAACGCTATGTACTTAAAGATAAGCGTTCTCCTCATCTGGTAAACATTTGGCTATTTTGGAAAGATATAGACATGTCCGATGAAAAGACAAGCGAACAAGAATTAGCAGCGTTCAAAGCAGAGCTTGCTGATGTGCTAGATTGGGATACGGCTCAGTATAGTTACAAAGAGGGGATTATCTATACGTAGTAAGGGGCGTATTTATCCTCCTAGTGTGGCAACCATAATAGCCTTGATGGTATGGAGACGGTTTTCAGACTGGTCAAAGACAAGAGAGGCTTCCGATTCAAACACCTCATCGCTCACTTCCAGGGCGCTCAACCCGTATTTTTCATATATTTCCTTGCCGAGTTTCGTCTCGGTGTTGTGCAGTGCTGGCAGGCAATGCAGAAATTTTGTAGCGGAGTTATGGGTCATCGCCATGACCTTACTATTCACCTGGTAGGGGAGCATCTGCTGAATGCGTTCACCCCAAAGATTCGCGGACTCGCCCATTGATACCCAGACATCGGTATACAGGAAGTCACACCCTCTCACGGCATCTTCAACATTCTCGGTCAGCATGACGCGTGCTCCGGTTTCTGCGGCGATAGTATTGGACAGGCGCAGGCGGCTTTCTTCGGGCCACGTCTGCTTCGGACCCGCTAAGCGAATATCCATTCCCATCTTGACGGCACCGATCAGCAGGGAAGCAGCGATATTGTGACCGACATCGCCGAGGAAACAGAACGAGACTTCCGCTAGCGGTTTGTGCGCAAACTCTTGCATAGTAAGGAGGTCGGCCAGTATCTGCGTTGGATGTGCCTCATTGGTCAGGCCATTCCACACAGGAACACCAGCATAGTGTCCCAGTTCCTCGACCTTTGCCTGGGTAAAGCCACGGTACTCTATGCCATCGTACATGCGACCTAGCACACGGGCGGTATCCTTCATCGATTCTTTGTAGCCAATATGCGAGCCACTCGGACCAATATAGGTGACATGTGCTCCCTGGTCAGTAGCAGCTACCTCAAAGGCGCAACGGGTGCGTGTTGAGTCCTTCTCAAAAATAAGGGCAATCTGCTTTCCTTTCAGGCACTGCACCTCCGTTCCTGCATATTTTGCTGCCTTCAGTTCGGTCGAGAGTTGCAGTAAAAATTTGATTTCCCGCGAGGTGAAGTCTTCTAACTTTAAGAAGTTCCTATTTTTCAAATTAAAACTCACACTACTTGCTCCTCTTATTGTTTTCCTTCGGAATACTTATAAATACGTAAAATACCACTCCTAGCTACTACAATGCAAATACAACTCATGGGAAAGGGCAGGCGTTCAAACAATTTGCACTCAATGCTGCTGATCACGCGAAGAAACACCGCTAATGCTCTTTAACGAATTCATACGGATACGCTTCGAGACGCTGAATGGAGCACTCGACACATCTTGATTGTCTTCGTTCTCGTTTCATGTCCAGATGAATTCGTGAAACAAGATTATCACGTCCGTGTTGGCAAGTAGGAATGTCGGAGAGTGTAGAAACGTATTCCACACCCTGTAAACATGTCAATTGGAACAAAGGACGTGATACATCGGTCCCTACAGGTGACGACCCGTGGTATTTTATTAAATGGCATTAGTGTGTCTATAGTAAAGATGCTATAGTAGTGGGGCTAAGCCACCCAAGTACACTTGTGTATAAATTGATCCAAGACTTTTGAAGAGAGCACGAAGAGGAAGTATTTATACAGTAAGGAGCAGATATGTCAGGAACGATACAAGCTAGAACAAGCCTTTGGCAGCATCGCGGCTTCTTACTTTTGTGGAGCGGACAGACAATTTCGCAACTCGGTTCGCAAACAACAACATGGGCGCTACCACTAACAGCAGTCATTTTACTGAAGGCAACGGCGAGCCAGATGGGATTTCTCGTTGCTGTAAGATACGCAGCCTATTTGCTTATAGGTTTATTTGCTGGCGTATGGGCAGACCGTGTGAAGCGGCGTCCTCTGCTGATAGTGACAGATATTGGACGAGCTTTGTTGCTTGGCACTATTCCTCTCATCGCATTGCTTGGGCGTCTTTCGATGACGCAACTGTATATCGTTACATTTTTGACTGGACTACTTACGGTCTTATTTGATGTAGCCTATCAGTCCTTTTTACCCTCACTTGTTTCACGAAACCAACTTATTGAGGGCAATAGTAAGCTAGAGGCAAGTGTAGCAGTAGCTGATATTGCTGGGCCAGGATTGGCTGGTGTACTTGTACAATTGCTTACAGGACCGATTGCTATTCTTGCTGATGCACTCTCCTTTGTTGTCTCCGCACTCTCACTAGCATTTATTCGCGTAGAGGAGTCATCTCCTTTGATTGGAGAGCGGCGCTCTATGTGGCTTGAGATAGGTGAAGGGCTACGTACAGTGTTACACTATCCAATATTACGTACACTTGCGATTAGCTCTGGCCTGTTCAACCTCTTTGACAGCATTCTCCTTACTATTTATGTCCTTTACCTTACAAAGGCAATAGGTGTTACTCCGCTACTAATAGGAATCATTATTACTATCAGTAGCGTAGGAGGTTTGTTAGGCGCGCTCTTCGCAGGAAGAATTACACAAGTTCTTGGTCTGGGGCCTACTCTCCTGTATAGCGTGTTGTTTGCTAGTGTTGCAGAGTGGGTTATTGCCAGTGCAAGCGGCCCTCATTTGATTGCCATACTACTTGTTATCGTGGGCGAAGCATCTGTACAAGCAGGAGCAGTGGTCTATGGAATCAACAACGTGAGCTTACGGCAGGCTATTGTGCCGAGTCGCTTACGAGGTCGTGTCAATGCTACGGTACGTATTCTTTCTGTAGGCGTTGTACCATTAGGTGCGCTTCTCGGTGGTTTCATCGGCGATAAATATGGCCTTCGTACAGCCGTTTTTATTGCGGGAGGCGGTACATTTCTAGCGTTTCTGTGGATACTCTTTTCTCCTGTATGGAGGTTACGAGAGCAACCGAGAGATGAAGAATAGCTACATTGGCTTCTCTATTTTGCATACTATTGGTACTTGTGCTTATGCTTTGATCTCGGCATAATTGATGCGTACTCGGAAAGACAGAGAACGGACATTGCTTCGCTCATCCGTGGACGCAACGAATTGTGGCCCCATACTGCTCCGTCAAGCTTGATGTGACGTCTTGGAGCCGGACAACCGCCAGGATCGCCCCTGCATTTCTGAGTCAAATGAACATTGACAGAGCAATATGCATCAAGTGAAGAAGTGTTGAGATGAACATGAGCGAAAAACAGGTCGTTGGGAACATGACAGAGTCGGCATGACAGGGACAAGCCCTGTCACTACGATACACGGAAGCATGGCAAGCCACGCAGTGGCCTCGTGAGAGAGGAGTGACAGGGCTTGTCCCTGTCATGGCGCCAACGACGCCGATTGATGAATGAGTTGGAGTGACAGGGCTTGTCCCTGCCATGGCACCCACGGAGCCATTGTATGAATGCGTTGGAGTCAATGGGCTTGTCCCTGTCATGCTCCCCGCAGCCCGACGTGCGATTACAAGCTCAGCAATTCTTCTCTTAATGCGTATGGACATAATGAATTTGAACCCTACTAGTCTACCAATCTTCAATCGAGAGGAAATCACCATTTGGAGAGGGCAGGGAGACCGCAAGGGTCTCCCCTCCATCTGGGAACGTCGCGGCATGTAGGGGAGACCCTTGCGGTCTCCCTGCAATTCGCGTCCCATCAAATAACGATTGGTAGACTACTACCGTTTCTTATTTTATTTAAAGGAGGATTCTTAATGGATGCGTTTACGCTTGCTGATGTGATTGCGGCACAAGAGCAGGGGGTACAACTTTATCACGAATTTCTGCGTGTTCCAACAATGAGTGCTGGATTGTATCAATTAGGGGCAGGGGCGACTGATCCACAGGAGCCACATACAGAGGATGAGGTGTATTACGTTGTGCAGGGACAGGCACAAATACAGGTAGCTACAGAGCATACACCTGTCAAGGCTGGCTCGATTATTTTCGTTGCAGCAAATATTGACCATCGCTTTCACACTATTCTTGAAGACCTGACCGTGCTTGTTTTCTTTGCGCCAGCCGAATATTCACGTCGTGATACGCAGATTTGATGGATATACAAGGCGAGGCCAATCAACGGGACGTGAAGGGCCTTGAGGCCAGCCAGGGGCAGCGGTGTGTAGGGCGTGTTTGGCATCAGGTGTCCGTTTTGCCAGGCGGCGGCGCGGGAGCGAAGAGTTTCGTCGATGAGGGGTAAGGACGTTCAAAAAGGTGCAACCAATCCGGTGTGCGCATGGGGCCTATATCTCTCCTCTATATGTTTTTAATGAGCAAGACGTACATCGGCGGGAAAGCCTGCAAATTTACATTGTAGGACTTCCTCGCCACTCTGATTGACATACAGCGCTCTGGCCCGTAACTTCCGTTTGACTTCATCCCTCTGGTCAAAGGTAACGGTACAGGTGATGGTGTCCCCGACATACACCGGAGAGACAAATTTGAATTCCATTTCGGAGGCAAGAAAGCCGATCATGCCACCGATATGAGTTATCATGCTGGCGGTGAGTAGACCAGGAATGATAGGACGCTTGAACCAGCTTTCTTCAAGAAAAGCCTGATCGATGTGATAGGGGTTGTAGTCGCCAGTGACACCACAGAACAGGGCAACATCACCGACGGTAAAGGTACGACGGAATGTGAAGACTTGTCCCTCCTGAATGGCGTTGAAAGCTTCTTTTAGCTGCTGCTTGAATTGCGGTGTCGCGTCTGGCATTGCTGACTGCTCCTTATTTATGAAGGCTTAAAGGTGATGGGAAAGTTTTTGACTCCGTGCAAAATCATGCTCGATAGTGGCTCAAGCGAGGTATGAGGCACACGTCGCATTTCAGGAAGACGTGTAAGCATTGCTTCGAGCGCGATTTTTGCTTCGAGACGGGCCAGTGGTGCGCCGAGACAGAAGTGGATGCCATGTCCAAACGCGAGATGACGATTGGGGGAACGTGTGATATCGAATGTATCAGCATGCGGGAATTGTGTTTCGTCGCGGTTCGCAGAGGCAATCCAGGCAATCATGAAGCCGCCAGGAGTGATGTGTTTGTCATCAAGAGTCGTGACTTCTCGCACGACACGATACATATGGCTTACAGGTGAACGGTAACGCAAGACTTCCTCTATGGCTCCTGGAATGAGTGTGGGATTTGCGTAGAGTTGTTGCAATGCGTCAGGATATTCATCGAAGCAGAGAAACGAGTTACCAATCAGGTTCGTTGTTGTAACGTTGCCTGCTACAAGTAGAAGGATGAAGAAGCCCATGAGTTCTTTTTCATTGAGATACTCGCCATCAACTTGAGCGGTAAGCAGGGCGCTGATGAGGTCATCTTTGGGTTCGTGCCTGCGCTCCTCTATCAAGGCTGAGAAGTAGTCGGTCATTTCTTTTTGTGGCTCACCACCAGCGGGATTTTCGGAGCCGACGATGACATCTGACCAGTACTTGAACTGTTTGCGGTCCTTCACGGGAACACCAAGCAGTTCAGCTATGACGATAACAGGCAAAGGATAGGCAAGGTCTTCCATGACATCCATTTTGCCTTGCGCCGCCACAGTATCAAGCTGCTCATTGACGATTTGGGTGATGCGCGGAGCCAGTTGTGCAATAGTACGAGGGGTAAAGGCTTGTGTCACGATGGAGCGTAACTTGCGATGGCGCGGTGGGTCGGAGTTAATGAGACTTGTACCTAGTGGCAAGCTAGAACCATCACCCATAATTTGTGAAGAGAAGTCGTGAAAGTCGGTAAGTACACGCTGTACAGCGTCATAGCTGAAAATGCTCCACGAGTTGTAGCCCTCGTTATAGGCAATGGGATTGTTGGTTCGCATGGACTGATACCAGGGATAGGGGTTGAGTCTGCGGTCTTGTTCGGCTGTGGTCATGAATACATCTATGCTTTCTATTTGGATAGTTGTGTTCGTACTACAAGATACGTGAATACACATGTCGTTCCTCTATTGTAAGAAGTGGTGAGTGTGTATGTCAAATGACGTTGCCGATATACTCTTGTATTCTGAAGGGGTGGTATAATGGCACCATCATCTCTTGATCTGGCATGACCATCTTCATGAGAACACACCTATCCATCATCACTTTTGAAAGAGGTTCTTCCTATGTTTGAGAAGAAGGTGATCCCTCACTCCACATCCACGCGTGCTTTTGAAACCTATACCCCTACCCTTCCTCTCCTTTCGAGCGTACAAGCAGGCTGGGAAGGAGTGATGGTGCGAGCCTACAACGAGCCAATGGAATCTGAGGGGGTGACATTTCCCGCCGTCCCTGATGTCTCATTAGTAATGGTCACACAATGAACGCAAAGACGGCCCGCTCACAGTTGCTTGGTGGCATGACGATGGGGCTATCCATGGCCCTCCATGAGGAAAGTGTGATGGACCCCCGCTTCGGCGACTACGTGAATCATGACCTTGCGGAGTATCACATTGCAACCAATGCCGACGTGGGGACAATTGATGTGTCATGGATCGAAGAAGACGACCCCTATGTGAACCCAATGGGCGCGAAGGGCATTGGCGAGATTGGGATTGTCGGGACTGCCGCTGCCATTGCTAACGCGGTCCACCACGCGACTGGCATGCGTATCCGAGATTTGCCGATCACGCTCGACAAACTTTTTTCATAGACCTGTCGAGGGACGTCTATAGAGAACCGAAGAGGAGGAATGAGCAGTCGATACTGGCACGTAAGAGTGATGTGGACATGGGGAAGCAAGGGTTTCTCGAAAGTTGAGCAGGGGCATGACAGGGGCAAGCCTATTGACTCCAACTCACTCGTACAAGAGCCTGCAGAGTGGGTGGGGAGCATGGGGGAGCATGACAGGGCTGGCCCCTGTCATGCGCTCCACGGACTCACAAGCACTTACAAGCTCAGCATTTCTTAGCTTGATGCGTATGGAGCGTAATGAATTAGAGATCCTACATTGTATGTAAACCGGAGTTAGTTTACGTTGCGACTCCTGTCAGACCAGTATTTGTCGCGCAGGGTACGTTTGAGAATTTTTCCAGCACCACTTTTGGGTAGTGCGTCGGTAGCGATTTCGACGCTGCGTGGTACTTTGTAGCCTGCGATCAGGCCACGCGTGTGCGCAATTAGGTCGTCTTCGCTGGCACTAGTACCGGGTTTGAGGACGACAACGGCGTGAACGGACTCACCCCACGCAGGGTCTGGGATGCCGATTACCGCGGCCTCAAGCACGGCTGGGTGAGTGTAAAGGGCGTTCTCGACTTCAACGGAGTAGATGTTTTCGCCACCGGAGATAATCATGTCTTTGATACGGTCGATGATGAAGATATAGTTTTCTTCGTCAACGGTGGCAAGGTCGCCGGTGTGCAGCCAGCCATCGACAACGGCGGCTGCAGTTGCTTCGGGCATGTGCCAGTAGCCCATCATGACGTTGGGGCCGCGTGCGATTACTTCACCGATTTCGCCGGGTTGCACGTCCTCGCCTTCGGCGTTGACAACGCGTACTTCGACACCAACAACCTCTTTGCCTGCGGAGGCGAGGCGGCGTACTTGTTCGGGCGTGCCTTCGGTAACATGTTCGTTCAAGTCCAAACCAGTCAAGAGAGGAGAGGTTTCAGTCATACCATAGCCTTGACCAAATACCTGGCCTAAGCGCTTGAGACCTTTTTTGAGGAGTTCGACAGGCATGGGTGATGCACCATAAGCGAGACGGCGTAGACTAGAAAGGTCGTATTTGTCGATGTCGGGATGGTTTAGCACAGCGTTAATCATGGTGGGAACCATAAATGTCAGGGTTACTTTCTCGTCCTGTACAGTTTGGAGAAAGTGGGTGGGATTGAACATGGGGTTGAAGACGTTACGCGCACCAAGCATGACGAGGGCAAAGGCTGAGCCTGTATTGCCAAGATGAAACATAGGTGCAGTATGCAAGAAGGAGTCTTGATCGGTATAGCGTCCAGCAATGGCAACGTTCATCGCGTTAGAGACGATGTTTTTGTGTGAGAGCATGACGCCTTTAGCGCGACCTGTTGTGCCACCTGTGTAGTAGAGGCCGGAGAGGTCTTCGTCGTCCATCTGTTGATCGACGGTTTCCAGCATCTGTGAGCCTTTGTCGATCAGTTCTTCGTAGTTGTGGGTGGCGTCGGGAGCTTCATCACTTGTGTAGATGATATGCTCTACAGTCTCGTAGGTGTCACGTCCAGTGGTATAGGGAGCGAATGTTTTGTCAACAACGAGAGCTTTTGAGCTACTATCGTTAAGAATGAAGACGATTTCTGGACGTGCAAGACGAATGTTGAGAGGGACAATCACAGCGCCCATACGCGCACAGGCGTAGTAGAGTTCCAAATAGCGATGGCAGTTGAGCATGAGTACGGCTACACGGTCGCCGCGCTGGATACCGAGAGAAGCAAGGCCACGCGCAAGATAATCGGTACGCCGGTCAAATTCTTTCCAGTTGTAACGGATATTGCCACATGTGACGGCTTCACGATTGCCGTAAACTTTTTTCGCATGTGCAAGTCCCTGCGCAATATTCATAAAGAGAATCCTCCTTAGGCCAATTTTTTCTTTACGGCTTTCAATACTTCGTTCACGGTATGAGAGGCTTGTTGAAGTGGTAAACGTTTGAGTCGGTGAGCAAGAGCCATAGGTGCGATAGTATACACATGATCCGGCGTAACCTCTTCAGCGCCTATATAGGCAGCATAGGTCTGGGCGGCACGACGCATAACGATATCGCCACGATGCCCGTCGATATCAAGTTCAATATTAATACTTGCAATCAATTCAGCTACATGGCATGGTACGATAACATGGCCCTCTGCTTGAGAGGCACGCACAATGCGCGTACGCAATTCTTGTTCAGAGGGGGCATAATCTGCTATAAATGCCTCTGGTGCAGACTCGAAGCGTTCGCGCAGCTCGACGATAGAGACACGCTGACGAATATCATGAATAGAGGTGATATCAACACAGAGACCAAAGCGGTCGGTTAATTGTGGACGCAATTCGCCTTCTTCTGGGTTCATCGTTCCCACAAGCAGAAAACGGGCAGGATGCGAGAAGGAGATGCCTTCTCGCTCGACGATATTGGTCCCCATCGCAGCAGAGTCAAGTAGAACATCGACGACGTAATCGTCGAGAAGGTTTACTTCGTCAACATAGAGAATGCCGCGATTGGCCTCGGCAAGGACGCCAGGCTCGAAGCGACGTTGGCCTTCGCGCAGAGCGTGTTCGAGATCGAGTGTGCCAACAACGCGATCCTCGGATGCATTGATTGGAAGATCGACGACACGCATACGCCTGTGAGCAGCGGGCAATGTTTCACCTTGCTCAAGGCGGGTACGACATAAATCACACATCAAAGCAAGCTGGTCAGGAGGACAGGAGAAGGGGCAATCGCTGACAACGGAGAGTTCTGGCAACACGGCGGCAAGGGCGCGAACGGCGGTTGATTTAGCGGTGCCTTTTTCACCACGAATAAGTACACCACCAATAGAGGGTTGAATAGCATTAAGGATAAGTGCGAGTTTCATCTGTTCCTGGCCAACAATCGCGCTAAATGGGTATGTAAGCATATTGCCTGTCCGTCCATGTACCTGATAGTTACAGGGATGACAGGGAGACCGCAAGGGTCTCCCTGTCATCCCGCACATCTCACGCAAAATCGTTAACACACTACAGTTATTGGGCGAACTCGATGACGCCACGGATGTTTTTGCCTGCAAGCATATCAGCATAGGCTTCGTTGACTTGATCGAGCGTGTACACCTTCGTGATCATCTCGTCCAGTTTGATTTTTCCTACATGATAGAGTGCAAGCAGTTCGGGAATGTCTTTACGGGGTTGTGAGTCGCCGTAGAGGGTTCCCATTAACGTCTTCTGGTATAGAACAAGGTCGAGTGGTGGTATCGGAATAGACTCCGCGGTGGCAGGAGATAGACCGATCACGACAACGGTTCCGTTCTTCGCGGTACAGGCATAGGCTTGTCCAATAGTGGCGGGAGTAGAGATGGCTTCAAAGGCATAGCGTACACCTTCACCATAGGTCAGCTCCTTGACGGTTTGTACAAGGTCTTGATTTTTGGGATTGATAGTATGCGTTGCGCCGAATTCTTTGGCTCGTTCCAGTTTGTAATCAACGGTATCAACAGCGATGACCATACGCGCACCAGCAAGGGCAGCACCTTGCACAACATTCATACCAATACCACCACAGCCGATAACCATGACGGTACTGCCTGGCTCAACCTTTGCACGATGGATGACTGCACCAACACCGGTTGGAACGCCACAGCCAACAAGCACAGCTTTGTTAAGTGGGTAGTAGTCCTCTACCTTGACGACAGATGCATCAGGGACAACAGTATGTTCGCTAAAGGTGCCGACCACACACATCTGCCCAATGTCTTCCCCTTTGGGACCATGTATGCGGAAGGTGCCGTCGAGCTGAGGCCCCATCAGGATAGCAGCACCCATGTTGCACAGGTTAGCATGACCAGTTGTGCAGTAGTAGCAGACACCGCACGAAGGAATGAAGGTGAGGACGACGTGATCGCCGACTTTACAGTTAGTCACTTCGGGGCCAATGGCTTCGATGATGCCTGCTCCTTCGTGACCGAGGGCCATTGGTAAATAGCCGGGGAGTTCGCCGGAGATAATGTGATAGTCAGAGTGGCAGATGCCAGCAGCGACCATCTTTACTTGTACTTCGTGCGCTTTTGGTGCATCAAGTTCGACTTCTTCAACCTGAATTGGTTGACCTGGTTCGTAAATTACTGCGGCTCGTGTCTTCATCGATAACACACCTTTCTTTGAGGGTTGTTAGCCCTCAGAACTAAACAGGTTAGTTTGTCAAAGGACAACGTGTACTACCTACCTATGTGTACCCCTTTCGTAGCAGTTGTGGATCGTGAGCCTGACGATACTGGTAGTAATCGGCTTCTAGGGCGCGTGCTAGTTCAGGGCATGGACTAGGCACTTTCTCACCCTTCTCGTTGGTCACGGTAGCATGTGGGTTTGTATCAATCATGACGGTAGGAATGCGACGTGCAGCGACCTCCTGGGCGACATCTAGGGCGTCACGTTGCGGTGTGCCACTACGCATGTTGCCCGAAAGATCAATGTTCGCGATTCCATCGGTCAGGACGACCAGGATGGGCTTGACGGTCGGGTTGCGATACCGTTCAAGATCGGCGAGTCGTAGTCCCTCTAGCAAGCCCGTTGCAAGGGGGGTACAGCCGCCAACGTAGAGCTCGTCTACACACCGGCGTGCGTTGGTAAAGTTGCGCGTGGGCGGGAGGACGACGCGTCCCTGCGCGAAACGGAAGACAAGCATGGCGACGCGATCACGTTTTTCGTAGGCGTTTTGTAGTAACGCGAGTAGAATGCGTTTGGTTTTTTGCATAAGTTGACGTGCCATCACGGAGTCGCTGCCATCGACGACGAGAATGACAAGTGAGCGTGTCTTGCGCTCGCGCACTTTTTGACGTAAATCGCTGACACGCAATTCGAGCTTGCCACTGTGAGTACGTCCTCGCGCTTGTTGATAAGGAGCGGCGGCACGAATAGTGGCACTCAAGGCAACATCGGTTACAGGATTGACCTGGCGACTACGTGTAAACCGTCCACTGTGACGCGAGGTGAGCGAGAGAAAGCGGCGTCCGGCATTCTGGCGAGTGATACGATCACGCTTCACATTGATGAGATGCTGGATTTGCGCTACGTCCGAATCGCCGTGTAAATGGCGCGTGAGGCCAGAGGGACCCTCTTGCTCGTCGGTGCGCTCCTCAATCTCCACATCGTCATCGACGGTGGCTATCTCTTCTGGCGTTTCGTTATCTTGTGCTGATGCAGGAATTTGTTCAAGGGTGCGTACCAGTTGTTGCGTAATTGATGTATCGTTCTGCATCCTGTGTGGTAGTGCGAGATTGGCAGCTTGCTCTATATCTGCTGACTCTATCTCGACGCGATTGTCCCATGCGGCTATTGCGCGTGCGGCGCGCAAGACAACGATATCGCCACGGTGCCCCTCGGCGTGTAGCCTTTTGTCAACCAGGACCGCGATAACTTGACGGTGATAAGCAGAAATGCGAATAGAGGGCAATAGGTGTTGTGCGCGTCGGATACGGTTGTGTAGTATTTGCTCTGCTTCAATCCATTTCTCAACGAAAGCAAGGGGATGCGCATCGTAGGCAAGGCGTCGTTCTACAATAGTTGCACGTATAGCGGGATCGCGCACTTCTTCGGCATCGACGTAGAGTCCAATTCTATCGAGCAATTGGGGTCGTAGTGCGCCCTCTTCCAGGTTCATGGTACCAATCAGGACAAAACGGGCCGGATGAGTTGCCGAAATATTGTCACGTTCGACACGATTGACGCCCAATGCAGCGGCATCAAGGAGCAGGTCTACGATGGAGTCATTAAGCAAGTTGATTTCATCGACATAGAGAAAGCCACGGTTGGCGAGAGCAAGCAATCCTGGAGCGAAATGGCTTCTACCACTTTCAAGTGCAGTCGCGAGATCAAAGTTGCCAGCAACACGATCTTCACTTGCATTAAGCGGAAGTGTTACAAGCGGAACGGGGTGTTGTGCAAGTGACAGGATTTCGTTTTGTGCAAGGCGGGATTGACAGATGGCACACATCCAACGTGATGATGCAGGGTCGCAAAAGTAGGGGCAGTCGGCGACACCAGTGATAGCAGGTAGCAAATTTGTAAGCGCACGCACAGCGGTAGATTTGCCAGTGCCTCTGCGTCCACAGATGAGGACACCACCAATCGAGGGATCGATGGCATTGAGGATAAGTGCGAGTCGCATCTTCTGTTGTCCAACCATAGCACTAAACGGGAAGGTCGTCATGATCCCCGCCTTTGTTGTAGAAACTAGGGCATCCACAAATACATATAATCAAAGAATTGCTATAGACTGCTAAGATTGCCGAATGGTATCACAGCATTCAGTTGCATGTCAACGCTATTGTTGTGCTAATGTTTGTCTTTGTTATTTGGTCCAATAGCCTGCATCAACTGGTAAGGCACAGCCAGTCATGTGGCGTGCCTCCTCTGATGCTAGCCAAAGTACAACATTACTGATTGCTTCTGGTGAAAGTAGATTACGATTCGGGAAAAGGTTCAGTTGGTTCATCAATTGTAACATGTACTCATGAGTTGCGTTTGGGCCTGGGCCGCCAGCAAAAATATCGTAAAGGGCCTGGTTGTTGCACATAGCAGTATCAACGCTCGTGGGACAAATAGCATTGACATTGATGTCGTATTGAGCCAGTTCTACGGCGAGTGTTTTGACCAAACCTAGCACACCGTGTTTTGCCGCGACGTAATGAGCAAGGTTTGCCATGCCTTTTTGTCCCGCGGTAGACGAAATACAGATAATTTTTCCGCTCTGCCTGTCGAGCATCTGTGGTATAGAGACTTTGCAGGTGATCCAGACACCTTTAAGACAGACATTAACAGTTTCATCCCACTGCTCTTCGGTCAGTTCCCAACTGGGCGCGAAAGAGTAGACGCCCGCATTGGCAATAACGATATCGATTGGGCCTAATTCTGTTCGCGCACGTTCAGCAAGCGCTTGCATTGCTGAAAGATTTGTGACATCAACTTGCTCTGCAATTACAGGACGCCCTAACGTCTCTATTTCTGAGGCAAGCGATGCTAGCTCGCCGGGCGTTGCAAGGGGATAAGGGATGGTCTCATATTGGCGACAGGCATCGCAGATAACAAGGCAAGCACCCTCACGCGCGAATGCGAGTGCGTGAGAGCGTCCCATACCGCGTGCTGCACCTGTGATAAAGACAGTGCGATCTTGAAAACGCGAACGTGTGGGATTAGTAGACACCACAGATGCCGTCAATGGTGAAATCCTCGATGATCAGTTCTTCGTCCAATTCCTCAAGTTCCATCTCTTCCGAGGGTTCGTCTATGGTTGAGGTCTCTTCTGCGACAGTATTTGTAGGATTGGGCATGGAAGTGCTATCTGGCATTGATGTACCTCATTGTTAGTTGTAAGGCAATACGAAACGACGTGCTGTAAGCATACCATCAGATTTTCCAAAGTACAAGAGGGTATGTAGGATGAGGGCAAGACGAACGGGGAGACCGCAAGGGTCTCCCCTACATGTAGGAGACGACAAAAAATGTAGGGGAGACCCTTGCGGTCTCCCTGCCCTCTACTTGACTTCTAACCTGTTTAGTAGGTATGCTTGCTTGTACAGAATACATCGTCGCTTTGTTCCTGAGAAGGAGGACCTGGTGCCTCAATCCCCTGTACATTACCGACTCATTGAAGAAGTGAAGATTCGACGAGAGTCGTTTGGTGGCATACTCTACAAGTATGGCTGCGCTGATAGAGGTGCGCTCTCGTTTATCAATTCTCCCCAACTTATTGAGCTACTGATTAAGAGTCAGCAACATCACGAGAGAGATGTTAGTGCCGCAATTGCAAGTAGTCGTTACTCCGAGACAAGTAAGCAGAAGTTGTACGTTGCCCTTGATGATCTTGTAGGACGTGGCTATGTGTGCTTGGAAGCATGACAGGGACAAGCCCTGTCCCTCCTCGAGACGGACTCGCGTGGCTTTGCCACGCCATGATGATTAGTATAGTAGTGACACCCGTAAAGGGTGTCATGCAATCAAGCACATTCCGATGCATCCAAAAGAGGAGTATTTTCAATGGTGGAACTGGTACGCTTTGTGCAACGTCCCGACCGTTCGGAGAAAAAGAGAGCGGGGAGTGTTAATCCGCTTGCATTGACAGCGATGCAACAGACGGGGAAGATGGTGCCGCAGACAAAGGGGCGTGGGTCACAACGCTTTTTACAGGGTGGATTGTCAGCACCAATTACGGTGACGTGGGAAATTACTGCGGCCTGTAACATTGCCTGTGTACACTGCCTTTCGGCGTCGGGAAGACGTAGACCAGGAGAGTTAAAGACAACGCAAGCATTAGCATTGGTTGATGAGTTCGCGGAGATGCAGGTATTTCAGATTCACTTCGGTGGGGGCGAGCCATTTATTTATCCAGGCATATGGCAGGTGCTTGAACGCTGCACAGAACGGAACCTCGTGATGTGTATAAGCACGAACGGCACGCTGATTACAGCAGACCGTGCGAAGCGCTTGAAGCAATTTGATCCGCTCTACTTCCAGGTAAGTTTAGATGGTGGCACGGAACAGACCAATGATCGTATCCGTGGACAAGGTGTGTTTAAGCGTGCGCTGCGCGGGTTAGAGTTGTTGGCGGCAGAGAATCATAGTTTGACGGTGAATAGTGTGTTGACACGCTATAGCTTCTCCGAGCTAGATCGTCTCTACGATATTGCGGCAAGTTTTGGTTCTAAGCTGCGTGTAACACGGCTACGGCCTTCGGGCCGTGGGCAGGATGTGTGGGCTGATCTGCATCCAACGCAGGAGCAGTACCGAGAGTTTACGGATTGGCTTACTACGCATCCTGATGTGTTGACCGCTGATTCGTTCTTTCATCTTAACGCCTTTGGCAACAAGCTAGCTGGCCTGGATGTGTGCGGTGCAGCTACCGCGACATGCTGTATCTGTCCAGAAGGTGAGGTGTATCCATGCGCGTTCTTCCAGGCACCTGAGTTTGAAGCTGGCAATCTCCACGAGCGGACGTTTAAGGAGATTTGGCAGGACTCGATGCTGTTCGACTATTATCGTAAGATGGGTGGTGGTGCATGTACTGGCTGTGGACAATACGATACATGTCACGGCGGTTGTCCTGCGACAAAGTGGTTTGTGCATCAGAAACTGAGCATTAAAGATCCTGAGTGTGTGTTGGAGGGAGCATGACAGGGCAAGCCCATGGACTCCAACTCACCCATGAAATGACTCTGGGGGCGACATGACAGGGACAAGCCCTGTCACTCCTCGAGACGGACGCGTGGCAAGCCACGCCGTGGCCTCTCGTGGACAGGAGTGACAGGGCTTGTCCCTGTCATGCCCCCACCCCGCTTTCCAGGCTCTCGTAGCAGTTCGTTGGAGTCAATGGGCAAGCCCTGTCACGATGATACATGGACAGATGCCGCTTGCCAAGACGACTTAACGCCATTTTATAGAGAGCATGTCGGGAGTGAGCGCAGTCATAGGGTTTGTTACCACGATCACACGGTTTTCTCCGCCTTCGAGGTCGAAGTAGTTGTCGCTAAAGTGGGTATGCTCATCTGCCAGTGTGAGATGGACGAAATATGCATATGCAGAAGCGTGAAGAGACACGGAAAGTTCGTGTGCTTCATGTTGAGTGATAGTAACCTCTACATGAGGAACTGTACGCTGTAAGTTCTTGATTGGTACGAAGAAGTGACGGTTCGTCGGAAACACCTTATTCTCAGAAGAGACTGTGAGATAGTAGTCGTTACGAGGCTGCAACGCTTCCTTCTGCCAGATGATCTGACTACTATTTGCTGGTACTCTCGTTGGACATTGTATCTCCCATTGCGTACCGTCAGCAAAGCTTTCTAGTTTGATAGTGACTGTATCAACGATCTCGGCTAGCGTGTCGTTAGTGAGCCACAATTCGATGCTACCATCTTGTTGCTTAAAGGAGGCTAATACTGGTGCGTATGCTCTCTTGACGTAGTAGTAGCCAGCTTTGCCAAAGCCGTAGTAGTCGAGCAAGCTCCAACTCAAAACAGGCCAGCAATCGTTCAATTGCCAGATAAGAGTACCAGAACAGTGAGGCTTGCGATGGCGATAATGCTCAAGGGCGAATTTCAAGCCTTCGGCCTGAGCGATCATGCTGTAGTCGATATATTCTGCCAGGTCTTGTGGTAAACCTGTTACCGTCAGCATCAGGTTGTCCCCTTTGTTTTTCGGGTTATCCTTGTTGTGATGATCCATAGAGGGACTATGGAAATAGAGTTGATCCGCTGGAATATTGCGGCGTAAGGTTTCATACACGGGCGAAGCATGCATACCAAATTCGCTGATGAATCGGCCTCTGTCTTCGGCATAGTGAGTGAAGGAAACACCTGCAGGAGTTTGATCCACAAGTGCAGGTTCGCCAAAGCGACGTGGAATGTTGCCGTGCCATGACTGCCAATTATGAACATCTCCATCCTCTGTTCCGTTATAATCGTCTCCTCCATAGGGACTGCCAGGCCAGTAGGGTGTCACTCCATCCACTTCTCGCACAATTGCAGGAAGGATGGAATGATAGAACAGCGCACCAGGAACCGGATAATCGGGTCTGTCCCAGTAATGGCGATCATGAATCCACTGATTTTCGTTGTTCCCACACCAGAGGGCCAGAGAGGGATGGTTACGTAATCGTTGCACCTGATAACGGGCTTCTGCCTCCACTTCCTGCACAAAGGAAGGAATGTGCTCTGGATACATAGCACACGCGAACATAAAGTCTTGCCAAACCAACAGGCCAAGGCGGTTACATAGTTCATAGAATTGATCATGCTCGTAGATACCACCACCCCAGACACGGAGCATGTTCATGTTAGCATCCTTTGCGGCAATGAGTAGCATTTTATAACGCTGTTCGGGGATTGCACCCACAAAAGAGTGAGCGGGAATCCAGTTCGCGCCACGAGCAAAAATAGGAATGCCGTTCAGGACGAAACGGAAGAAGCGCGTTCCAGGTTCGTCTGTATCGGGAGACTGGTCTAGTCTGAGGATGCGAATGCCAACCGTCTGTTGGTGTTGCGCTAGTTCGTTATCGTTCTGACGTAGGGTTACACGAAGCGTGTAGAGATTGGGACTACCAAGGTCATGTGTCCACCAGAGCTTAGGCTTCTCCACTTGAAGGTACGCTTTTGATGAGAGAGAAACGTCACTTCCAGAAAGAGAATGCTGTTGTGTTGTAACGACTTGCTGTACATTGTGTTCATCATTTGACAGCAACTCGATTCGCACTTCGAGGGGTTCCTGGTTCGCGAATTGCTCTACCGTTACCTCTACAGCGACGAGTGCTTGTTCGTGTGCAACGTCAATTTCGAGCGTAGAGAAATGTACGCCTGTAATAGTGGCTTTGTGTTGGCGTAGCAGTTCAACGGGTCGCCAGATGCCAACGGTTGGGAGGCGCGGCCCCCAATCCCAGCCATAACCAAATTGCGCTTTCCGCATTGTGACGCGTTCAGGATTTGGTCCCCAGGTCTCGAATTCATAGCTGTGAGCCAGGGGGCGATCAAAGCAGAGTGCGAGTGTGTTAGGTTGGTCGAGATGGAGGTCATGGCTAACATCAAAGACAGCTTCACGAAACATATTGCTATGTTTACCCAGTTCCTTGTCATTTAACCAGAGAGTGACGAAGGTATCTTGTCCGTGAAAGACTAGTAGTAAGCGTTCATTGTGTGTGAGCGGTACTTGTTGCGGAGTAAAGTGGATACGATACCACCACTCACGCTCTTCAAGCCAGGCACATTCCTTCTCATTTTGATCGTAGAACGGATCAGGGATGCGTCCCGCCGTAAGTAAGGCTTGATGCACATCTCCTGGAACGGGTATATCTAGCCAGTCACGGCTATCAAACTGCTCACGAAATGCCCCAAGTGAGGCCCCTTCACCAGGAGCATAGTCTTTTAGCTGCCAACGATCAAACATGGTAGGAAAAACCTTTCTACACGTAGAAAAATTAAAACTCTTCCCTTAGACATACATAGTAGCACATATGACTTCCATCATCCGTCACGTTTCGTTCATTTATAGTTTCACCGCTTCTACCCATACCCTCTAGATGAAGCTCAATAGCCTCTTGTATGTTACGATGTATATCCGCCATTGTCTTTCCAGTGGTAACACATCCAGGAAGATCAGGTACATTCGCCGAGTAATTTCCTTTCGCCTTTTCGACAACAACGAGATATCTATATTTCGCCATAGTGTTTTCCTTTCCGTCTGTAAAGCTGGATACACTACCTCATCGAATTAGACACGCTTTTTGATCAGTGGGACTAACGGTTTCCATGTCTTGTGCTTGATGCAGCCCTGCACAACTCCAACTTCATACGCACAGTCATTAAGGATAGCACAAAGGGCATATTCAGCAAGGTTCATTGATGGCTTGAGACGCCAATAATCTACTCCTATCACAATGCATAGCATTATGGCTATAAGAAGTGCAAATGGGAAGAGTATAAGCCCAAGCAATAAGAGGGGTAAGGTGTAGTAGCGCGTCAGGTGGCGACATAGGTGATAGGTATAGGCGAGGTTGCTACGAAGAGTTGCCTTAAAGACGGTTATAAAGGTAATAGGTATATATTGTTGTCTTACCTTTTGTAGGCGGTTATATGTGCCAAATAGGGTCGTAATTAAAGCAGTTATACAGGCTCCAATTGACATAAATATATATGTGAATGAACGTTGGCGCATGACAGGGGCAAGCCCCATACGCGTGAACTTAAGGGTCGAATGAGGACCAGGGCACCCACAAGGGGATGCCCCTCCCATACCCGAAGCCGCTCCCCGTGCATCATCATTGTCTGGGAGGGGCATCCCCTTGTGGGTGCCCTGGCTTGATGCAAGACGGGGTGTTCGTGTTAAGTTAACGCATATGGGGGCAAGCCCTGTCACTACGATACTCCGTATATCGCGTGGCTTTGCCACGTGAAGCCGTGTATCGTAGTGACAGGGCTTGCCCCTGTCATGCTCTCCACCGATCAAGCTCTTCCTTTTAGTAAACAGCAGCACACAAAACATCCTCCATACACCTCCAATTATAAGTCCCGCGAAGGTGGCTTGTGCGGGTGGAAGTATGAGGATACGTCGTTCGGTAGGATGGCGTTGGAAGAGCGCGGCTTCTGCTGAGGCGTAGGCGGCGCGGATTTTGAGAAACGATTTGAGTGTTGCGCGGTAGTCGTGGTAGACGATGCCTTGGGGTACGTAGCGGATAGATGCGCCACTCAAGAGCGTGCGACGACAGAAGTCAACGTCTTCGCCCTGTGTGAGGGGAGCAAAGCCGCCGATTTGTTGCCAGGTAGAGCGCCGAATAAGCAGGTTTGCGGTTGGAAGATATGTCAATGGTCCTTCTAAGCGTACTTGTTGAAGTCGCACTCCCATGTATAGGGAAGAGCAGGTATCTTCGTAACGCCCTAGCATGCTACGACGGTCATAGCCTCGAATCATACCGCCAACGGCTGCAATACGCTGATCTTGAAAGAGTGGAACAAGGTCAGTGAGCCAGGAAGGAGAGGCTACACAGTCACTGTCGATGTAGGCAATGAGGTCGTGTGCTGCAGCTTCCGCACCTGTGTTGCGGCTGATTGCGACGCCTTGTTGTTGTGCATGATGGATGCTACGTAACTGCATGTTGTAGGTCTTCGCTTCGTGTGCGAGTTGATGCAGCATAGTCGAGGTAGTATCGGTTGAGGCATCATTGACAACAAGAATTTCTATAAGGTGGTGAGGATATGTTAATGTGAATAGGGTGCGAAGGCAACGTTCAAGCTCATTGACACGATTATAGCTTGGAATGACGATAGAGATAGCGGGCCATGTTATCGGAGGGGCTATTGGTCCAGCCTCAAGGAGGGATTTCCAGCGCAGTTGATCACAGAGAGCTTCTATGCGCTTGAGCGGCAGATGCATCAGTGCTGCTAGTTGCTCACAAGTACGCTCTTCGGTGCAAAGTGAGAGCAGTTGTGCTATTGTTGAGTTTAAAGGCACGACACGGAGGGGATAGTCACACAGCGCGACCATCCCACCGTTTTCAGTTTGTCTAAGCCTTACATGAGAAGCAAGACGATAACAGCCAATAGTGAGTGTTTGTGCTACACTCATGCAGAAGCCTCAGCAAGCATAGCTAACAAGGTCTTTGGTAGGACAACTTCGTAGCCGCTACCAAGCTGCTCTACGATGGCTTTCAGGTCTGAGGGACCTATCTTCCACGCAAGCATATAGACGTTCAGGAAAAGGGGACGCTCTGGGCGACTATCGACTACGTTTTTAATCATTCTAACGGTTCCATTCACGCTATCCGCTAAACCAAGGTTTTGATAGAATATTACGCCGTTAATGGACTTCCATTCAACTTTTTTCAGACCTGCACCACTAAGCATGCCCTGTAAACCAAATGGACGGAGAGCTTGTGCAAATTTTTGTTGGCGCTCCTCATCAAAAAACACCATACCTGTCTGCCGAATATGGGAAATAAAGGGTATACCTGAACTCTGCCAATAGTCGGTATCAAGGACTTCAAGCGTGGTCATATTCATGGCTTGCATCTGCTTGCCAGTTGTTTGTAGGAATGTGTCTAGATGTTCGGCGGGCCAGTGCGATGGGAAGATGTAGCCTGCACCACTTGGGCCTGCGATGAATTCATCGTTGGGTGTTGCAGATGCTCGGTAGTATTCGGCAAGCAATGGGGCGGCATGCAAAAGTGAGGGCGAGAGGGTCCAGCCAATGGGCAAGGTACCACGAGCAGGATCACGCCAGATATCCTTCATGCGATGTTGACTGTATTGCAGATTGTCACCATCGCTCATGGTAAACGAGATATAGACAGTATTTGCCGCTAGTACTGGTTTATTTGTAGGAGGCGATGTTGGTGCAGTAGATGTTACAGATGTAGGTTGGGCAGCGGTCCAGACTTCAAAGTTTGAAAAGAGATCGGTGGCAAGTACAGGCATCGCGACTTGTGAAGTCAGTCTGACACCACTGCTCTCATCCGCGAACCATCCTAAGTGTACAGCTCCTGCTGGAAAAGAGGTCAGGATTTGGCGCGTTAATTCGCGTTCAGAAAGCAATCCATTGGTCCAGAGACTAGACAGGCTGGGGAGATATTTACGCGAGTCAAGATTGTATATAAAGGTGCGTGTAGCGACGAGAAAGCTGCGAATGTTCATATTGCTGAGATCAAGTCTTGCTACGAGACGTGATGAGCAGCCACTTCGCAAGTTGTGTAACGCCCAATGGTATGCCTGTAGACGACTTTTCCAACCGTATGTACGCAGGTCGCTCAGCGTTGAGAAGGAATATTTGCCTTGTAGTGCTGATGCCTGTGCAGGTGAAACTGCAATGCCATCCTGTTGAGCAGCAATCATAGTCGCAATATTCACAGTGTCTTTAAGGTTGGAATCGTATATCACTACGCCTTTTATGCTGGCGTGATACGTGTCGAGTAATGCGTCAAGTGCGCTATCGCCGATAGCAGGAATATGGTTTTGAGGGATATTGCCAAAGACTTCTTTTAGCCAGAATGCTTCATCATCGCCCATGACAAGATAAATTTTGGGCTGTGAACGGTTGACTAAACCGACTAATGTTGCAAGCGTAATATTTGTCTCATATGATGCGCCTGTAATGGTATAAATATCAAGGTGTGTTACAGGTTGAAACCCAGGAATGAGTCGCTCAGCGGACCAATGCAGTCCCGCGACTTCTGTAGTGTCCATGCTTTGTCCCCCCTCTATTCTTCTATATTTATAGGCGCGTATACATTGCTCTATCTGCATTTTGCTCCTGTATACGGATAGAACGAATACGAACTCATTGTAACATCAATAGATGTCCTTTGTGTAAACGTATTTGCTCAGGACCAACGGGCGACCACAAGGGTACGCCCCTACTATACATGGCATACAAAGCATGCGAAAAGGTATAGTAGGGGCGTACCCTTGTGGTCGCCCGTCGTTCTCAATGGACTTTTAGATCTGTGTGAGCAATGGGCACGTACAAACGAGCTTGAACACGGACAACTGCTTACGCTCACTTGTACGTGCCCATTGCCCCCACGGTTTAGATAGCCCTGTTAAAAAGGCTTTTTTTCTTGACCTTGCACAATAACTGATGTATGCTACGAAATACAAAGCTTGCACGGTAAGCTTGGTAAGTAGTATTGCGCTTGATATTGCATACTGGATGCCAACACCAGGTCTTCTGAGTTGCTCATTCGTAGAGGAAGCGAGCTAGAAAGGACGCCCAGGCATGTCTGAGAAAATATTTGCACCTGAGTTATTTCACCCACACATTACTTTCCCCGATGTTCCCTATGACCACCATGTACGAGCCGCCGCAGAACGTTTTCCTGAGCGCATTGCATTTGTGTATCAGAACATGCTCTTCAATTATCGTGAAGTCATTGCGATGATTAACAGCATCGCGAATGGATTATACGCTCTAGGCTTAAGGCAGGGTGATCGTCTCTGTTTATACATGGCAAACCGTCCAGAGTACACGATTACGTTCATTGCGGCAGCGTCAATTGGCGTTGTTGTTAGTCCAATGAATCCAGGTTATAAAGAGCGCGAAGTGGCATATCAGATCGAGAACTCCGAGGCAAAGGCCATTTTAATACAGAAGGACCTTGTACCCATACTTCAACTAGCGTTGAGTCACAAAGCGTTTCCCAATCTCAAACATATTCTGGTGACAGGCGACAAGGCACCAGAGAATATGCCAAATACTGTTACCTTTGCATCTCTTTTACGTGAGTCGTCATCTGACCTTCCGCCGCATGTTGACATTAGCGGTGATGATTTAGTCGCTTTGCCATATTCGTCAGGAACAACGGGTTTACCTAAGGGAACATTGCTTACGCATCGCAATCTTGGCGTGAATAATCTGCAATTCACAACGGCACTACGGATTAGCTTTGCAGATGTGGCGCTGAACTTTTTGCCCTTCTATCACATCTATGGTGTGATGTTGACAGGTGGCTTCCTGTCCTGTGGTGGAACACAGGTTATCATGGAACGGTTTGACCTGCCACAATCGCTTGAGTTGTGTGAAAGGTATGGTGTCACCTTTTATTTCGCAGTACCACCAATCGTGTTAGCCCTTGCCAATGCACCTATTGATGTAAGCAAGTTGAAGACGGTTCGATATATCTTTTCTGGTGCTGCTCCACTTCCTGCTGGACCCGCGAAAAAGCTGCATGAGAAGTCGGGAGTTACTGTTGTACAAGGTTATGGATTGACGGAAGCATCACCGCTTACGCATGCGCAGCCATTTCCTATTATGCGTTTGGAGAGTATTGGCATCCCTATTCATAATACAGAGCAGAAAATTATGGATATCGAAACGGGGACGCGCGAATTGCCAGTGGGAGAAGATGGCGAAATCGTGTTGCGAGGACCACAAGTGATGCAGGGTTACTGGAAAGCGCCAGAGGAAACAGCACGCGCATTACGCGATGGATGGCTCTACACAGGTGACATCGGACATGTGGATGAAGAAGGTTTCACCTACACGGTTGATCGTAAGAAAGAGATGATTAAGTATAAGGGCTTTGGTGTTGCACCTGCGGAGATTGAGGCACTGCTACTAGAGCATCCCGCGGTACTTGACTCTGCTGTAATTGGGCTGCCAGACGACGAAGCGGGTGAACTTATCAAAGGACTTGTGGTGATACGCGAGGGGCATACTACGGTGACGCCTGAAGATATTGTAACCTTCGCGAATGGCAAGTTAGCTGGCTACAAGCGAGTTCATACTGTTGAGTTTATTTCTGTAATTCCCAAGACAGCCTCTGGCAAAATTCTGCGGCGCGAACTGAAAGAGCGCGAAAAAACGTTACAGTAATAAGAAAAATGCAGTCCTGATCGGCAAGGTTGCCGATCAGGACTGCATTTTTCTTATTGATAAGTATAATTATAAACCTACGAGGAAGAGTCCTCGTGCCATTGCTTCACCAGCGAGAGTGCAGACAACAACGAGGTAGAGCATACCTGTTGCTGACTGGAACGAGCGATCACGGATAAGTTTCCATGCAAGGCCGCCAAGGACAAGTGGAATGATGAAACTGACGAGAATGCGTATCCAGCCAATCGCATCTGTACTCAGTGGCGTATAGGTTGGTGCGTTCGCGGGTTTGACATGGCTATCGGGGGTTGTGGTGGGAGTTGTTATTCCAGGTGTTGTTGATGGTTGTTGCACAGGTGTTTGTGCAGCCGTGCTTGGGCCTGCCGTGAATGAGAAGAGTACCTGGGCAAGGACGCCGAGTAGCACAAGTGTTGTTGCGAACTGTAGTGGCTTCTCTGACAATGCAGGTGTGACAAGATACCAGTGACCGAGCCACATAGCGGTGAGCACTCCGCCGAGAGCAAGTGCGGCAGCAAAGAAGCTAGCAACGGTAAATGCTCCACCACCATTTGCAGAGGCAAGTGGACGGTAAATCATCGCCATGACAAAGAGTGTTGTGAGACCTGCGGCAACGGTTCCAACGCCACTAAGGAGGCGCAGAATACGTACAACGGTGAAGCGTTGGACAGGCTTTACTTTTTCAGTGATAGTCTCTTCGCCGTTTGCAGGCTCTAGTTGTGCCTTTTCAGCCTCTCTCTTTGCGTCCACGCCTGCTGTTTTATCGAACCAGAGCAACACGTTATAGGGAATCATCAAAAGAAAAAAGAGCAGCAGGGGCAATGTTTCATATCTTGTCCAGAACTGGTCAAGCTGATGGTAGCTGCTGAGCTGTTCAGGCGTCGAAAAGTTCTGTTGGAAAAGATAGGTGAGATAGGTCAGGCCGAGATAGATAAGGGCGTATGAAACCAGAAAGCCACGCTTCACCTCATTGCGCCAGTCGAGGAACACAAGGACGGTGAAAGAGCCGATGGAGACTTCTGTCATGACGATAAATAGCACAAGCGGCAGTGTTAGTAACATTGTATCTCTATATCCTTTTATTGCATCTATAGCAGTATTGTAGTGAGGTGTATCCCTCCTACCGCATATCAGATTATAGCGCTATGCGTCGAGTCACACAACCATTGCTAAATGCGGCAAGGCGTTTATGATACGGTCCAAGCAAGTAACGAGGCAAAAATTATTTCAAGATATGTACTTATGCTCTATGACTATTCTGTTTTTAGAAGATTGAGGTTCTTTCAAGTCTACACGTTGTTACATATGATAAAGGCAAATGTATGTCACTTTACAAAGATGCTAAAAGAAGTATTTCTTTTCTTTGAAAATATTGTTATTATGATGGTTAGCGTCCTACTACTTTTCTATAAACTACCTCTTGCAGGAGACACATATGGCGACTAAGCCTGACGACAATATTATTGATGACGACCATAGTACACCTCATGAAAGTACTAAAGCGTCGCCTTCTCGCTCTCTGCCGCTAGAAGAGAGATCTGCTCAATACCGTTTTGCACATGCATACTCACAGCGTGAAGGTAGGCTCTCAGACAATTATTATGCGTCTACGACGCAACGCACATTGTTCTGGTCTGAGCTTCAACGTTGGTTTCTCGTCAATACATTTGCTCCTCAATGGCTTCCTAAACCATTGCAACATCCGATTGCTGGTTATCTTATTGGGATAGTGCTACAAGTTATTGCTGCATTAGGTACAATTCTGCTTATGCACATCTTTCCAACATTCGTGTTTTCTGGTTTACTGGAAATCCTCGTTGTTGCAATAATCGCACTTAACTTTGGTACAGGTCCTAGCCTGCTTGCAACACTTGTTGGCATAACACTGCTCGATTTTTTTGTGCTTCCACCACGTTCTTCCTTAAGTTTGTATGATGTACAGGAGTTTGTTGAAAGTATTTTATTTCTGCTTGTCGGCATAACAATTAGCGTGGTTGCCAGTCAGGTCGAACGTGCACGGCGTGAAGCAATAGCTGAACGGACGCTCTTCAATGCGGTGATTGAGACTGTGCCCGATAGCGTCTCTATTTACGATGCACAAGGAAGACTTGTGCGGCTTAACGGTGCGGGGAAACGCATGGAAGAAGAGCGCGGAATACGCTATCCAGCGTTTACAGCGGCAACTGGAAAACTGCGTACTTCAAACGGTAGAGTTTTTGCAAAAGAAGAACTTCCAGTCAGACGAGCGTTACAAGGAGAAACAGTTTCGTCCGTTGAGATGGTCTGGCAACCTGCGATGGGTGACACACAATATTCTATGGTGAGTGCGGCCCCGATGTACGATGCGTGGGAGAAGATAGGAGGTGTGGTCTCTATCAGCCATGATGTCTCGGCCCTACGTCGCTCCGAACGTGCAATGGCAGAGAGTGCAAGTGAGCTTGAAGCGGTGTTCGAGAGTATTACAGACGGCGTTTTTGTATTTGATCAACAAGGTACGGTGACGCGTATGAACACTGCTTTCCGTGAATTGCTGGGCATACGCACACGCACTGATTACTTTTCGCACTCGCTTGATACTCGACTAGCACTCTTTACGATGTTAGACGAGCAAGGGCAGCCTCTCACGTACGAGCAATGGCCTCAAAGTCGCATTCTGCGTGGTGAGTCGCTTAAAGGCCCGAGGGCAATGGATATTCGTGTCCAGACAGTAGATGGACGAGAGATACTAATGAGTGTGAGTGGTGCTCCTGTTTATATGCAAGGCATTAAGCTTATGGGTGGTGTGGCGATTTGTCGTGATATTACCGAGCAGAGAAGGTTGGAAGCTTACACACAAAACGCACTTCATGCATTGCTTGAAATGGCTCAAACACTTATTCAGGGGCCTAGTGAATCGTCACAAGAGACACTTGATACGTCCTCCACTCATACCGTAGGACAACGGCTTGTAGAACTCACAAGCCGTGTACTAGAGTGCAAACGTGTAGGTATCATCTCTGTAGTTCCAGAAACGGAACGATTGCTTCCAGTCGCTATCATCGGTCTTATTCCTGAGCAAGAGCGACTCTGGTGGAGCCGAATGCCCACACTGCATCTGGTGGATATAGTGGACGCTCAACGTATCACACAACTACGAAGCGGCGATGTTGTGCATTTGGATGCTGCTCAGCATATGGTTGATGAGAAGTACAAGCAGTATGGTCCGAGAAACTTTTTGCTGGCACCTATGAACATAGGCGGAGAACTGGTTGGGCTGCTTTCACTTGATTACGCGAATGAAGCATATGTATACACGGATGACGAGAAGGCGCTGGTGGGAGCGGTAGCAAAACTAGTAGCACTGGTGATTGAGCGTGAACGACTTCTACATGAACACGCGGAGGCACGAGGCAATGAAATCGCCCTACGTGAGTCGAATGATCGTATGAATGAGTTTCTCGGCATTGCAAGCCATGAATTGAAGACACCAATTACGACGATAAAAGGTAGTACTCAATTGCTAGAACGACGCTTGAAGAAGATGCTGTCATTAGAAACAGCGACAGTAGAAGAGCGGATGCACCTACAAAAAGAGGCGCAGGACCTGCTTCGACGTACCAATGTTCAGGTCAATCGGCTGACACGGTTGATTAATGATCTTCTCGATGTGTCACGCATTCAAGCACACAAGCTAGAACCACATATGGAGCACATTAACCTTGTGACAGTCATACGTGATGTTGTGCAAGAACAAGAGAGAGGCGCGGCAACACGCACAATTCTGCTGAATCTGCCTTCGGAGAACGAGGTGCCTATTTTTGCAGATGTAGATCGTATCGAACAGGTACTTACGAACTATATTTCCAACGCATTAAAATATTCGGATTCCGATAAACCTGTTGAGATATTGTTGCGCATACAGAATCATAAGGTCTATGTTTCAGTGCGTGACGAGGGACCGGGATTACCAGTAGGAGAGCAAGCAAGTGTGTTTGGCCGTTTTTATCGTGTAAAGGGAATTGAGGTCAAGAGCGGTTCAGGTGTTGGGTTAGGTCTAGGGTTGTACATCTGTAAGACAATCATTGAGTTGCATCAGGGGCAGGTAGGTGTTGAGAGCGAAGAAGGCAAGGGGTCAACGTTCTGGTTTTCGCTCCCTCTTGCGAACTAGTGGTTTTGGGTTGATGAGTGAGTTGGACTCAATGGGTCCATGTATTACATCGGCCCTTCTTGTATTTAGCTATCCAGCAAGAATAGCAGGATTGCCAGATTTGTTATTACTTGCTCAACTTTGCTAGTACAGCATCTTCAGCGGCATAATCGAATTGCGCAGGGTCGATCTCTTTGGGTGGATTAGCTCGTTCCCAAGCTATGGCACATTCCAAGCCTTCTATGAAAGATATTGATTCGATGTAGCCAAGTTCGGAGCGTATGAGCATAGTATTCGTTGTCATGTTTTGACGTGTATCCATAGCTGTACGCAGATGAGGTGGAAGTTGATCGTCTGGCACTACCACAATCTCGCCTTGCCATCCTGCTACTTTTCCAACATTCCTAAGCAACTCGACAGTGGAAAGGGCCATTTCTTCACCAACGTTGTAGATGCGCCTACTTGCATGTTCGTTTGTTACTGCTAGTGCTATTGCACCAGCTACATTGTCAACATAGCCACGCGTCCAATGCCAATGTGCTATACCTTGACTTAGCAAAATTGCTGGACGGCTATCAGCCATACGCTTCAAGTAGTCGAATAACCTATGTTGCTTGTCTCTTGGACCGTATACCATTGGTAAACGCAAAACTGTACCTGGAAGCTCTGGTGTGTTTAAAGTGATATGTTCAATAGGAATCTTATCGTAATCATCCATCCATCTTTGTGGGTCGTCTTGACTTCGCGGTGTTGTACCTCGATAAGGATAAAGTTTTTCACGTAGAGGAGCGTCTTCCGCAAGAGGCACAGGATCAGGTAGTCCTGGTTCAGTGCGTAACAGGCGTCCGAAGGCGCGGTAGACATCACCACTACTTACTACTACAATACGATGTGCTATATCCTTGAATACATTCATAAAGGTGAGTGCGTTTTGCTCACTATAGGAGATCATATCAAGTACAACTTCAGGAGCAAGGTGTTCAAACTCTTTTTTGAAAGCTGCAAGATTTGCACGGTCACCCAAAATCTGCTGTATCTCTGTTAATAGCTCATTTTCCGTTTGACTGCGGTGAAACACGGTAACTTCATGCCCATGCCTTTGCAGTATGCCTACAACTGAGAGGCCTATAAAACTAGTACCACCAATAACAAGAACACGCATAGATACAATCCTTCCTGTCCTATAATCTTTGTAGAGTGTATACTAAACAGTACCTACTTTGGGCGACATATACAATTGGGAAACTATGCTGAGAGCATAACTTCTTGACAATGTTATGCTGAGAGCATATATAAGGAGAGGACAATGGAAAAGGTTAATCTCACGGATAAGTTCAGCTTATTTCAGGAATATTGGAGTCCGAAAATTGTTGTTGAAGTTAATGATAGCTATGTCAAATTAGCGAAACTTAAAGGTGAGTTTGTCTGGCATCATCACGAGGAAGAGGATGAGCTATTTCTTGTGGTGAAGGGACGGTTGCTTATTAAGTTGCGAGACCGTGATATCTGGCTGAATGAGGGCGAGTTTACGATTATTCCAAAGGGCGTTGAACATCTTCCTGTCGCGGAAGAAGAGGTGCATGTGTTGCTCTTAGAGCCTAAGTCTACATTGAACACAGGAAATGTACAGAACGAGAGAACGGTTGTGGATTTGAAACAGGTTTAGGTATCTACGGAGTAGATAGAGAGAAGTTGCCATGCCACGTTGCCTAAATCCGCGTTGTCTGAGAATGTATCCTGATGGGACTACTCAGTGTAGTAACCCGACATGTCGCTGTCTTTTGCCAGAGTCGATTGTTGCTGGACGGTACCGCATAGAGACGCTAATTGGAATTGGAGGTATGGGAGCGGTCTATCGCGTAAGCGATACGTTTGAGATGAAGCAAGTTGCGCTCAAGGTGCTGTCGATTACATACCTGCAGATGGATGAAGAGACCGCGATAGAGCGTTTTCGCCGTGAAGCTCGCTATGCCCATCAATTACAACATAAAAACATTGTGTCTGTAATTAACTTTGGTAGTGATGGGAGTATGTTATATCTGGTGATGCCACTGATTACAGGTGGAACAGTTAAAGCGCTGCTGAAGGGAGAACGCCCGCTCCCAGTTGCGCAAGCACGGCAATTTTTGAATGATCTTGCTAATGCGCTTGAAGCAATTCACTCACATCCATTACAGATCGTGCACCGTGATATCAAGCCTTCAAATCTCTTGTTACACCAGGATGATGGGCGGCTCGTTGTGACGGACTTTGGTATTGCACGAGCGATGCAGCAGGAGAAGCCGCTTACGCAACGAGGTTGGTCACTGGGCACAGAACATTATATTGCACCTGAACAAGAGCAGGGAAAAGCAGAGCCAGCAAGCGATATTTACGCAATGGGGGTAGTGGCGTATCAGCTTATGACAGGTTTACTCCCCTTTCAAGCAGTAGTACGCAATCATGCAGCCGAACTTCCTCCGCCAAGCAGCTTAAACACCTGGCTGCCAGGATCGGTTGATGCAGTAATATTGCGCGCGATAGAAACGGATCCGCGTAAACGGTTCCGATCTGCTCGTGCTTTTGCCGATGCGTTGAATGATGCGCTTAACACAGAGTCGTCGCCAGAGGCCTCTGCTCCAACGATAGCCGCTCCAATTGGCACGTCCAGGAATGCAAATGTTCTCGTGCGCATGCTGGTACCAGAAAATCCTTGTCCAAGTTGTGGTAGAGAAAATCGTAGTAGTTCGCGCTTTTGTCGCTACTGTGGACACAATTTAGATGAGACCTCATCGTTATTAATGGAGGCATGTCAGGTCGGGTACCACAGCGATATTGGACGGAACGCACAAGACAACGAGGATATGTTATTGGTAGCCCAGGGATTAGGGATAAATCTCGCGCCACCGCCACATCCTTTTGGTCTATTTGCGGTTGCTGACGGTCTTCGCGGCAAGCAAAGCAGTCAGGGTAATGTTCCTCTTAACAAACCAGTGCATGTCAAAGGGCGTGAGGCGAGCCGCTTGGGAATAGAGACGCTTGCAGACACTGTGCTACCACTGATTGCAACGGCCGTTCGGCCCGTTTCCCAGGCAACACCACAAAACGTTTCAGTACCAGTAGGAAATACACGCGGTATACAAGCGATACGGCCTCCTACTACTGTTTTAGCGCAATGGCTACAAGATGGTGTGCGACAAGCAAATCAAGTTATCTACCATTGTAACGCTGACTATGATACAGCAATGGGAAGTACGATGACGGCGGCTCTTGTACATAACCATCGTCTCTATGTGGCGCATGTTGGTGATAGTCGAGCGTATCACTTTAGTGTGGATAAGGGGTTACGTTGTATTACTAATGATCACACACTTGCAGGGAATCTTGTTGCAGCTCAGTTACTTCAATCAGATGAAGTATACAAGAGTGAAAAACGCAATCAGCATTATCGTTACCTGGGCAACACCTATCAAGTGCAGGTTGATGCTTTTCAAGAGGATGTCGAGCCGGATGATCTCGTTTTGTTGTGTACAGATGGCCTCTGGCATACGATACGCGACGAACGCTTAGCAGATTTTTTAGCGCGAGGTGGGGACCTACAATTGCTGGTACGCTTGCTGGTAGAGACGGCAAGCAGTAGTGGTGGCGAGGGAAACGCAAGCGCAATTATTTTACGCATCCTCTAGGGGAAGCATAATGGTAAAGGTTGAGCCTTGTCCTGGACGACTCTCAACACTGACCTCACCATTGTGAACACGGACCACCCATGCAACAATAGAAAGGCCGAGGCCCGAACCACCAGCAGCACGTGAACGTGCGGGGTCGGTGCGGTAGAAGCGTTCAAAGATGTACGCCTGATCTGCAGGAGCAATGCCAATTCCTGTATCACGCACGACGAGCAGAGCATGCGTTAAGGTAGCCTTAACGGAAAGTGTCACTGTGCCGCCAGTATTTGTGTAGGTGAGAGCGTTGTCAACGAGGCTCATGATAACTTGTATTAAGCGTGCTGCATCACCCAGAACCGTTGCTGGTTGGAGTTCACCAACGATAAGTGTAATTCCGCGCTCAGCGGCTAGTGCTTCCATACTATCTACTACATCAGAAGCGAGGAGATCAAGTTGTACAGTATCATGATCGAGTTGAACACGTCCCTCATCGGCACGTGCTAGTACAAGCAGATCGTTGATCAGCTTGCCAAGTCGTTCAGACTCCGCGTTGATCTCTTTTAGCACCAGTTCATCTTCTTCTGATGACGAGGGTTGAGAAAGAGCAACATCGGTGATGCTACGAATGACGGATACAGGTGTACGTAACTCATGCGATGCATCTGCAACAAAACGGCGCTGCTGATTAAAGGCACGCTCTAGGCGCCCAATCATCTGGTTAAAAATGAGGGCGAGTTCTTGAACTTCATCATTTGCGTGTGGTATAGGCACTCGTTGATGCAGGTCTTTTGCGCCTATTTCGTGTACAACGTGTGTAAGACGGTGCAATGGCCTAAACGCTCGACCTGCAAGCCAATAACTACCATACGAGCTAAATAGAAGAGCTAATAGCGTAAACAACAACAGTAAAAGTACAATTTCTTGCATTTTATCGTTCACAGGGGCAAGCGATTGACCAACTTGGACAACGCCAAAGATTGTTTTGTGGTCTACCAGCATTGTGCTATAGAGGCGGATAGGATGCCCATGTGTATTTGTAACGGTTCCATACCAAGGTCTTCCTTGCAATGGTTGAGAGATGCTTATAGATGGTGCTGAGATATTACGGGATTCGGGCAAGTAGTAGAGTAGTTTCCCTTTGGTATCGAAGACACGAACAATAATGTTTTTATTGCTATATAAGGCACTTTCTTCTTCTATTCGCTGTCTACTACTAATGCTTTCCTTGTTTACATTAGAGGGATCAAGGAGGGCCGCGGTGGCATTGAGTTCTGGCAGTTCACGTACAATATCGCTGACGCTCACCTTATTGTAATTAATGGATATTCCTTCAGCTACCTGTTGCGCTCGCATCTGTAGTGTTGTATCAAAGCTAGAGACAATCATAGCATGAAGTGCAGTATACAATGTCACGCCGAAGATAAGAATCAAGACGGCGGAGACAAGCGTATACCACATAGTCAGTTGGATACGAATACCTGGTGTGGGAGGTTTCCATCTCATGCAGGCACGGGTTCCTTGAGTTGATAGCCAGAGCCACGAACAGTATAAATGACGTCCGGTTCATTCTGGTTACAAAGTTTGCGCCGAAGATAACGAATATAGACATCAATCACATTGGAAAGATGCTCTGCATCCCCATCCCAGACATGCTCTGCAATTCTTGAGCGGCTCAACACCTGATGTGGATGACGCATAAAAAATTCCAGGAGAGCATACTCTTTGTTGCAGAGCGTAAGGATGCGCTCCCCCCGTCGTACTTCGTGAGTGCCAGGGTCGAGCGTGATATCCATAAAGTGCAGGACAGAGGGTTTGACCTGAGTGCCGCGTCGTAAAAGAGCACGAACTCTGGCCTCTAGCTCATTAAAAGCAAAAGGCTTCACCAGATAGTCGTCGGCTCCAAGGTCCAAACCTTTTACGCGATGCTCAATCTCGCCAAGCGCCGTGAGGAGAAGAATGGGCATAGTGCGCCCATGACCGCGTACCTGCTTGCAGGCTTCAAAACCATCAAGCGTTGGCAAGAGAATATCTAAAATGATGAGATCGTAAGCAATTGCAAGCGTCATTAGGACAGCATCTTCTCCGTCTGTTGCAAGATCAACAGCATAATAGCTGCCCTCCAGTCCTTTTTTTAGGCTAGGACCCAGGCGCGGATCGTCCTCAACAATAAGAATACGCATACATGTTCTCTTTCAAGCAGTAATTCCACGCGAAATAGGCTGTAGTGATGCTGTATGTCTACGACTCCTGCAGCTCATATACCACCACTACGAATACGTTCGAGTGTAGTGTACATTAATGAGAATCAGATGAAATGGTACAGATTTCCTATTACTGGACAGAGAGAAGCCAGCAACGCAAAAGTTCTGCTACACTCCATGCTTGAGCATAGCAACCACCAGGTGTAAATGGTGACTCTGGCTCTGCAACCTCACTAACTGTTCCCAGGCAGGCGCCCCACAGTTGCCCTATCAACGGTTGAAGGAGCGGTTGTAATGCACGCTTATCGGTATGAATACGAAGATACACATCGACATAGGGACCAATAAGCCATGACCAGACCGCTCCCTGATGATATGCACTATCGCGTTCGACAAGCCCACCGTTGAAGTGAGAACGATATGCTGGGTCATTCGGACTGAGTGAACGCAGGCCAAATGGTGTCAGTAGTAAGTTGGTGACGTGCTGAAACATACTTGTGACATGTTCCTCTGAAAGAAGTTCATGTGTCAGTGATGCAGCAAAAAGTTGATTTGGACGTAAGGAGGCATCATTTTGTCCACTCACTCCATCGACATCAACCACATCATAAAGATAGCCAGTTTCTTCATTCCAGAAACGCGCGGCAAAATTCTGACGAATTTGAGTACGTAGTTGACTGTACTGCGTTGCGTCGGTAGAGAGACGAACTGCCCACGCTTCCATAGAGGTCAGTGCAGCATACCAGAGGGCGTTTATCTCAACTGGCTTGCCGCATCGGGGCGTTATCACAACGTCATTGACTTTAGCATCCATCCACGTTACTTGTGTCCCTGCCACACCTGCATGTAACAGCCCATCAGCAGGGTCAACGCCAATGCCGAAGTCGGTGCCACGAATATGCCAAACAATGATGCTCTGCAAGCTGGGAAAAAGTTCTTTCAGCAGCGTCCAGTCGTTAGTTATCGCGAGATAGCGACTCAGAGCATGAAAAAGCCAGAGCGTAGCATCAGCGGTATTATACTCCGGTGCCTCACCATTATCAGGAAAACGATTAGGAATTAGGCCGTTATGGGCGAAAGAGACAAATGCCTTCAGGAGACCACGGGCCTCGCTGTACCTGCCTGTGGAAAGAAGTAGTCCTGGTAGTGCGATCATGCTATCTCGTCCCCAGTCGGTGAACCAAGGATAGCCTGCGATGATGGTTTTGCGGTCGGGAGTAAACTTTAGCGGCTGATTTGCGACCGCATTGGCATAATCGGGCCGAGCGACAATGAACTGATCGGCGGCAACAACCAAACGCGCACATACAGGGTCGTGCTGTTGAAGATTATCAATCGCATTGTTGGCAACAGAGAGCAATTGTCGAATACGACGCTGGTGGCGCATCATAGCATGCGTTACAGCTTCCTCATGCTGGAAACCGCCAAATTCTTCGGAAAGTTTTGCGTCAGCACTCAAAACCAGAGTAGTACGCATGCCAGGAAAGAGAGTAATATCGAACATACCAGGCTGATACACATCTTCGTAGTCTGGTAGCCCGCGCTCTGCGTCGCGACGATGAAAAACGCGCCAGTACCAGACATCAGTATTGGTAAATGACGCACCTGGGCTTGCGATGAGTTGATATGGAACTGCACTCTCAAACGCACGTATCTGACAACGGTTGCCTTGGCTGTCTACGTCAAACTGCCAATTACTCGCGCCCTTCGTGGTGGCGTGATAATCACGGAAGAGACAGAAGGGAATGAGAGTCAAGGTAGCGGCTGCGTTTCCTGACTCAGGCGTTATGATGCCACGCAGCATATATTGCACATAGGTAGTGTTTTGCCCATATTCCATCCAGACACGCTTCTCTAAGGTGAGCGTCTCTGTGAGGCGATACAAGAAGTATACAATATCGCCTTCGAGGGATACGGACTCCAAATGAACATTGCCACGTGGAGCTATGACTCCACCTTGATATTCGTTCATACCTAGAGAAAATGAGCGTCCATCAGGAAGGACCATCTCTTCATCAACCTTTGTCACCATCACGGTGCGCTCCACAGGTGGATGGAGCGCGGCGACCAGGAGACCGTGATAACTGCGCGTTGTCGCGCCTGAGATAGAACCGGATGCATAACCACCAATACCATTGGTGACAAGCCATTCATGATCGAGACTAGCAGTTATGTCAGCGCATACGTTCCGATCTACCTGAAGATTCCAGGCATTCGTCGAACTTTGCGGCTGTATTTCGGTATCATACTGTAAAATCATTACTTATCCTTTTTTGCTGCCCTATTTTTTTACAGCAGCTTTCATACGTGTAAGGGCTGTTTCAATACGCTCATCAGGAGCAGTCATTGAGATACGGAGATAGCCTTCGCCAGCAGCACCGAAGTTTGTACCTGGTGTGACAAAGACACCTGTTGTGTCAAAAAGCCAGTCAGCAAAGTCATGTGACGTAACGCCTTGTGGTACACCTGCCCAAACGTACAAACCAGCTTTTGGTGCGTGTGTATGCATACCAAGAGCGTTACAGCCTTCAACAAGCAGGTCACGACGGCGTTTATAAATGAGGTTACGTTGCTCTAACCACGACGCTGGAAGGTGAAGGGCTTCGATGGCGGCGTACTGCACTGGACGGAAAATACCACTATCAATGTTGCTTTTCAGGCGTCCCACGGCATCTACAATGGCAGGATTGCCAACAAGCATACCCATACGGAAGCCCGCCATGTTGTAGGTTTTGCTTAAAGAGTGCAGTTCGACAGCGACTTCGCTGGCACCTGGGACTTGTAGAATACTTACCGGGCGAAAATCCTCAAAGTATACTTCAGCATAGGCCATATCATGGATAATCACAATATTATAACGCTGTGCGAAAGCTACAACACGTTCAAAGAAGCTCAAGTCAGCACATGCGGCAGTAGGATTATTGGGGTAGTTAATCCAAAGTACACGGGCCTTCGATAACACCTCTTGTGGAATAGCATTAAGGTCGGGTAAATAGTTGTTCTGTTCGATCAGAGGTAATAAATAGGGTTGAGCACCGACGGTGGTACTTCCTGTAATATAGACGGGATAATATGGATCGGGAATAAGCGATACATCCCCTGCATTCAGTACAGAGGCGGCAGCATAGGCCAGGCCCTCCTTTGAGCCGAGGAGAGGTAGAATATCGCGTTCGGGAAAGAGATGTACGCCAAAACGTTGTTCAAACCATGTGGAAATTGCTTCATGTAGAGCATACATGCCGCGATATTCAGGGTAGCGATGGTTTTCGGGGTCTTGCATGGCGGCACACAGACGGTCAACGACAACTTGTGGCGCGGGAAGGTCGGGGTCGCCCATTGACAGACTAATGACATCAACACCTGCTGCTTTACGTTCGGCAATCTTACGCTTAGCGTCAGCGAAGTGATACGGCGGTAGGTTATTGATGAGATGAGATAATTGCATAAAAATAAAAACTCCTTGCTAGTGCGTCCATTATGATTAGACGAACGAGACAGTGCTTTGTTACATCGTATGCTGATAATACTTGTCATGGTTGTGTACAATTGCACACAACCATAACAAGTATTTATTCGCTACTCCATGGGTTCGGCCTCGTACCAGTTTTTGCCAACTTTCATTTCGACTTTGATGGGAACATCTAACTTCTCGACGCCTTCCATTTTGTCTTTGATGAGAACCTTGGCACGTTCGAGTTCTTCCACAGGAACCTCGAAGACGAGTTCATCATGCACCTGGAGAATCATACGCGTCTTCATATGCTTTTCTCTGAGACCGTGATGCAGGTTAATCATCGCAATCTTGATAAGGTCTGCGTTTGTACCCTGAATCGGCATATTCACGGCTTCACGCTCAAGGGCTTGACGCTCGACATGTGAGAGGGCGTGCATGTCGGGGAAGAAGCGCTTACGTCCATAGAGCGTGTTGACATAGCCCTGTTTACGCGCTTGATTGAGCGTGCCATCGACATAGCCTTTGATGTTCGGAAAGATTTCGTGATAGCGGCGAATGAAGCTGGCGGCCTCGGTATTGTTCATGCCTGTGACTTGAGAAAGGCCAAAGGCGGATTGTCCATAGAGTACAGCATAGACAACGGTTTTGGCGAGACGGCGCTGCTCTTTAGTGACCTGCTCCACTGGCACACCAAACAAGGTTGCTGCCGTGATGGTGTGAATGTCTTCATCGTTGCTGAACGCTTCGACAAGGCGCGGCTCGTGCGTGATGTGTGCGAGAATGCGTAACTCGAATTGCGAGTAGTCGGCAGTGAGCAGTGTGTAGCTGGGGTCAGCGATAAAGGCACGACGGATTTGTCGCCCGACTTCTGTACGCACCGGAATGTTTTGCAGGTTTGGATTGCTCGATGAAAGTCGTCCACTAGACGCGATGGTCTGATTAAACGAGGTATAGACACGCCCCGTTACTGGGTCCATCAAGGATAATAAGCCATCAACATAGGTTGATTTGAGTTTATTAAGTTGGCGATACTCTAACAAGGAGTCGATCATTGGATGCTTGCCTTGCAGACTTTCAATGACATCGACACTGACAGAGTAGCCTGTTTTGTTTTTCTTGCCCGAAGGAAGTTTTAACTCGGTAAAGAGAATATCGCCTAGCTGCTTTGGCGAATTGATATTGAATGTATGTCCTACCGAGTCATAAATGGCTTGCTCAAGCGTGTGCAGTTGCTCGTCGAGTCTAACAGCAAGGTCGCGTAAGAAATCGGCGTCAAGGGCGATACCATAGCGCTCCATCTGCGTTAAGACAGGGGTGAGAGGAAGCTCGATATTATTGTAGAGGTCGATTAAGTTGTGGCGTTGCAGGTCTGCGGTGATAGGTTTGACAAGGCGCAGAGTCATGTCTGCGTCTGCTCCAGCATAGTCAGCAGCTTTACGAATAGGCACCTGTGCAATGCTGATCATTTTACTGCCAGAGCCGATGAGGTCGGTTATGGGCGTCATGATGGGGCCTATACGCTGGAAGACTTGATCTTTCAAGCCAACACCACGGCGTCCTGGCTCAGCGAGATATGCACCAACCATCGAATCAAAGGCAAGGCCCTGCATGTCGATGTTATAGCGAGCAAATATCTCCATATCATACTTGGCGTTGTGCATGTATTTTTGTATTGATGCATCCTGGAGGATGGGTCGGAAACGATCTATCACGATATCGAGTGGAAGTTGTGTTCCTGGCTCTTGACCGTCGGGAGTACGCAGATGCCCAACGGGAATATAGTATGCCTCACCTGCTGCCATTGAGCAAGAAATGCCAACAAGTTCCGCGTGATGTGGGTTTTCCGATGTTGTCTCTGTATCAAAGGCGACGCTACCAGCATCATAGATACTTCTAATGAGGACGCGCAGTGCATCTTCGCTATCGACGATGAGAGTGCTGGTTTTCTGCACAGAGTCGTCTTCCAGAAACACGGGCACAGATGGCGTGGTGGTGGGGCTGGGCAAACGAAGCTTGCGCACGACCTCAGTATGCACCGCGGGTATATCAAAGAGGCTGAGTTGTGCAAAATCATCGTCTTCAGGAGAGGTATTGTCCGGAACAGCTACGGATGCATGTGCCGGTAGCAGAGACGAGATTGCATTCAATGGAGTCCCATCGGGTGGTGTTGGTGGCACGAGAACCGGCACAACGCCTAATGGTGGAGCATACAACAGATCAGCGTCTTGTGCCAATGCTGATACATCGCGAGGCTTCGTCTGTATCGCGCTTTCCTGAGATTCTTTATCAAAGGATGAGAGTGCTTGCTCACTAGTGTCACTCGTACCATTTGTCGGGGGTAGAACCTCGTCAAGAGAGGCAGGAGTGCTCACACCTATCTGCTTGAATAGGGTCAAGACTTTTTCTACGAGCGAACGGAAGCCTAGCTCACGAAAGATTGCCAGCACACGCTCACTATTGATTTTATCGGGACGGCATGCCTCAAGGTCAAGTTGTACAGGAACGCCGAGAACGATTGTGGCGAGATATTTGCTTTGACGTGCCTGCTCTGCCCACTCAATAAGAAGCTTCTGCTCTTTTGGCTTGAGTGCGTCGGTATGCTCTAAAATACCTTCGAGATCACCGTACTCGGCAATGAGCCTGCTGGCGGTCTTCTCACCGATACCGGGAACGCCAGGTATGTTGTCGGATTTGTCGCCGACTAAGCCCTTGAAATCGGGAAGTTTTTTGGGTGGAAAGCCATAGCGTGCCTCGACCTCTGGCACGTTGTATTCGGTGACTTCTGAGATACCACGTTTCGCCACTTTGACCATTACAGAGTCGTTAACGAGTTGCAACGTGTCCATATCACCTGTGTAGATGGTGGTATTGACGCCAAGATCCCTTGCTTGAACCGAGAGTGTGCCAAGCACATCATCTGCCTCGAAGCCATCTTTTTCGTAGATAGGAATACCGAATGCTTGCACGACCTCACGAATGCGCCCAAATTGTGGGCGCATGTTATCTGGCATGGCTGGACGCTGCGCCTTGTAGGGCGTGTATTGCTGATGACGAAATGTTGGTGAGGGACGATCAAAGGTCATGGCGATATAGTCGGGTCGTTCTTCTGAGAGTGCCTTCATCAGCATCGACGTGAAACCAAAGGTCGCGTTTACTGGCTCGCCAGAACTGGTTGAAAGGTCTTCTGGTACGGCGTGAAAGGCACGATGGACCATTGCATGGCCGTCGAAAAGCACTAATTTCTTGCGTTTCATAGGAAAAGTATCTCACTTGTTTTCATCTAAATTTATGCTTTATCTAGTAGAATTCTTAAGATTATACCAAATTACGGTAGCGGCAACGAATGCTGTGATGTCTTCTTGGAAAATAGACGTAGTTTCTATAGTGCCCTACAAGCAAGCACTATTGTTTTTGTATCACTATAATGGTTGAATGCCACGAAGCCCTGCATACCTTCCTCGAAAAGATACACAAGATTACGTCTATCTAGTAAGGATAGATTTGCAAGAGACTGACGTGGATACGAAAGTACCTTCATAATGTCACTCGCGACTTTTATGGACAGTTCAGCGTCTAGAAAGCAGTGAAATGCTGTTTGGCGTGTGCTGTTTATAAAAGGATTGAAGTGATTGAAATAGATGTATTGCATGTTAACAGGATGGGCGGAGCTTTGAAAATAGTGTGAGCCAACTGAAAGCATTCTGCTTTCAGGATTGCTGTTATCGCTGGCAATACGTTTTATGCTGGACATAGACGCTCTTTCTACGCTCTCTAGGGAAGGATTACCCCTTTGTGGAACGCATTCCGTTCTTACTACATTTTACAGCGTTTTGTGTCGAGATGTATAGTATAGTTAGCTGGCAAGCAGTGTTGTCTATTCTCTCTTTGCATTGCCATAGATGTAGCAAAGGAAGATATGCGCGATATAATGCGTGACCACAGCCCTACTGCCAGTGTAACACGTCTTGGAATGCTCTGAGAGGAGGAATGTCTTCTTAAATCATTTCTATCTTATTGAAGAAAAGGAAGAATACTACTATGGCTCGTCGAAGTAATATGCTCGAACATGATAACCTGAATGGTATAGGAGAAAAAAAAGTTATGACTGAAGAGAAACATGATGAATTATTAACGGTCCGTGAAGTAGCCCGCCGCCTGCGTGTGGACGATACCACTGTGCGCCGATGGATTAAGAGCGGAGCATTAGAGGCAATTACACTTCCTCACAAAGCAAAAAGACAAGCTTATAGGGTAAAGCAGTCAACGCTTGATGTTTTACTTAGAGGATCACAGTTGCCAGAATAAAAGTAATACATGCGTAAGAGAGCATGACAGGAGCAAGCCCACTGACTCCAACGAATTGCGACAGGCGTTAGCAGAGGTGGGTGGGAACATGACAGGGGCAAGCCCCATAGGCGTTCACTTAAGGCCACGAATGGGGGCAAGCCCTGTCACGACGATACGACGAGGCGCCACGGCGTGGCTTGCCACGCGTCCGGGTATCGGAGTGACAGGGCTTGCTCCTGTCATGCCATCCCCAGAGCCAATTCGTGAGTGAGTTGGAGCAATGGACTTGCCCTTGTCATAGCAACTGTAGTGCCAATTATAGAGAAACTATTTTCCCTCCATTTTTTGTTACTCATTAACTCTTTCATTGCAAGATATACACCTTTTACAAAGCTCTTCCCTCTTCTCTAAGGATATGTTATAGTTCATGCAATATTTTCATCTATTTGTAATGTACAACACCCCCCTACTGTGAATTAGAATACAGCACACACGTTGTAGCACTGTTACAATAGCCTATACATTCCCTGGACGTATTGGAGGTAGTTATTATGCGCTTCTGCTTTATCGTTGAGGAGCAATATCGCAATGATCCTATGCCGATTGTCGTTGCAGATCAATTGCTTCAATGGGGGCACGACATCGATATATTAGAGCCACAAGCGACTATCACCAACTTATCTGATCTCGCTACACAGGGGTATGATGCATATGTATTGAAATCATTGGCTGATGGCCCTGGTATGAGTATTCTTGCTGCGGCAGAAGCAATCGGCATTCCAACGATTAACAACTCGCGGGCAATTCGTCTTGTACGAGACAAGGCAGTCGCGGCTGCATTTGCACGGGCGCATGGTCTTCCTGTTCCTCCGACATACTTTGTTGCTCATTCTCGTTTGCTTGAGCAAATTCCAGCGAAAGATTATCCTCTCGTTGTTAAACCAACCAACGGAAGTGCCTGTAAAGGTATTTACCGTCTAAACAGTCCTGCTGATTTGGCAACATTGGATATAGATGAGACCAATGAAAACTTTTTGCTGGCACAGCATTACGCGGAAAATACTGGCTTTGATATCAAAGTGTATGTTACAGGCAATGAGGTGTATGCAGCTATCGCGAAGAAGTCACCATTGCACGGTGAGGTAGAGGAAAAATTTATTCCACTCACGCCTGAGTTACGAAGAATTACGCTTCAGGTCGGTAAACTCTTTGGTCTCGACATTTACGGGATAGATGTGGTTGAAACTCCACAGGGACTTGCAATACTTGATATCAACGACTTCCCCAGTTTTGGACGTGTCCCACGAGCAGTAGGACGTATATCAGAATATATTCTCCATGCTGCAAAACAGGCCGAGATAAAACGTATAGCTCGTATGGAGCGCAAACTACGCTATACCCCAATAAGTTAAGAAGCATTTGTCTTTGGTAGAAGGTAAAAAGTCCTAAGAACTATGCAGAAAGAAGGACGAAGCCGTGAGTCAAGCTTCCCCGGATGCCAGTCTCTCTATCGCGAAGCTACCAGCCGTTGTCACTAATCTCTTAGAGAGAGCTAAGCTCCCTTTGTTAGCAGGAGTAAAGACGCCGACGACGCTTTTTGTGCGTTACCTGCGGCGCAAACCTGGACGTGGTCTTGCAGTCATTTATGACATGGATGAAGGACAGCCGAGCAAAAAAAAGCGTGTCAATGATCTGTATCACTCGCTAAGCTTGACTCTTGACGAGCGAGTGCTTGAGGGCTCACGTATTCGCTTCAGTGAAGCGCAAGCTCTGCACACAGCTTTTTTGATACAACCATCAGGCGTCTTACGAGCCGAAGATTTAGGGCTTGCAGTACAAGCGTTCCCTGCTGATGATAGTCTTCCCGCGCTTGCAGTAAGTTGTGATGTGACATCACAAAGCGTATTTCTACAAGATTTGCAAGCAGCAGCACGTAAACAATTGGGCGATCAGGGCTGGCAGCTTGTGTCTGCAATGGTGATTCCTGTACGCTATAAACCTGCGAGTCGCTGCGTTCTTCGCTATATGCTCACTTTGGAGCGTCTCGTTGGCACAGTGCCTGAGCGTAGAAATGTAACGCTCTTTGGGAAGGTCTACGCAGACCTGCAACAAGCACGTGCAGTACAGTTTTTACAGCAAAGGCTGTATCAAGAGCAAATAACCAAACGAGGCAACAAGATTGCAGGACATGCGATAGATATGCCAGTGTTACCACAACCGCTTGGAATAAATGAAACACTGGGTTTGACGTTTAACGAAGCTGTTCAACCAGTTCATGCAGAGGAACTATTGCACCCAGGTGGGCAGGTTCTACGCCCTTCCATAGTATACGGACGCGGTGGTGAGGTTACGAATGTGGTTATTCCAACCGAGGAACTACGACTTACAGCGATTGCATTAGCCCGCTTGCACACAAGTGCGGTATCTCTTAACCAAGACGTGGTACGCACAGGGACAAAAGAGGCAAAGCGTATCGGTGAACGGGCCTTCCTTATCGCGTCACACAATCCAAGCAATGCGGAAGAAGTACAAAGGCTTGCACAGCAGCTTGTCTTCCGGTTAGAAGCACAGCGGCCTGATGTTTATCAACCAGCTCATGGAGGCTTTAAAGCTAGCCAACTCCTTTTTCACAGTAATCAGGTTTTTGTGGTAGATTTTGATGGATTTTGCCTGGCAGACGCCGCACTCGATGTTGGATACTTTCTTGCCTATCTA
>JAABUQ010000223.1_pt1 | contig 127204 bp, 91 predicted proteins | sample 5560001 | NCBI WGS metagenome assembly JAABUQ01 (sample SAMN10711888, study PRJNA513371) | rock metagenome | isolation source: Antarctica rocks | place: Antarctica: Victoria Land, Finger Mt nord | collected 2015-12-18
GCGTCCTGCGCACGCTCTCTCGGACCACGTCGGGCCCCGCCTTGATCGATGCCGTCGTCCAGCTCGCACATCCCGCCGTCCCCATCCCCGGCTGAGTCCCCCTCCGGGGCGCTAATCAGTTACGGAGCGTGCGGTGAAACGTCAGATCACGGCCATCCGCATCATCCCGCTCCACGGCTCGGCGGCCGACTGCACGACCGTGGTCGAGGCCATCGCCTTCTTCGAGGTGTACAACGAACATGCGACACATGGCCCCCTCGTGAAATACGAGGTCATCATCCGGTACGACAACACCGCCCGAGTCGAGGCATACTTCGAGGATCGTCAGAGCACGATCGAATTCCTGGAGTCCTACAAGTCAGGCAACTACACGCCGGTAGCGGACATGGACGACGAGGTGGAGTAGCCACCGCCGCCGCCCGCTTGCGCAACGAGACTGCTGGGCGAAGTGCGCAACGATACCGCCCGGCGAGGACGGTCAACGAGCCGGTCGGCCCGACGTGCCATTCGGATTGGCCGCAGTTCCTGACGGGCTGGCATCCGGATTGGTCTGACGCCGACCTTGCCAGATGCCCCGGTAAGGAGCACGGCCGGACGCGTAGGGTGCCCATCTATCGGGGTCATTCGCCCTCGGCCTCCAGGACGCCCCAGCGGCGGACCAGGTCGTGGCCGACGCCCAGGCCGTCGCAGATCCGGCCGACGACGAAGTCGACGAGGTCCGCCAACGATTCCGGCCGGTGATACCAGCCGGGCATCGCCGGGAGGACCACGGCCCCGGCCCGGGTCACACCCGCCATATTCTCGAGGTGGATCAGGCTCAGGGGCGTCTCCCGGGGGACGAGGACCAGCCGGCGACGCTCCTTGAGATGCACGTCGGCCGCCCGGGTGATCAGGTTCGTGGTGATCCCGTGCGCGACCGCCCCGAGGGTGCTCATGCTGCACGGGGCGACGACCATCCCGAGCGTCGGGAACGAGCCGCTGGCGATCCCGGCCGAGAAGTCGCCGTGATGGTGATAGATCAGGCGCCCGGGCCCGAGGTCGCCGAAGACCTCGGGCGTGAACCGGCCCAGCGAGACGGCGATCCCGGTCTCCTGGCGGAGGACGTCGGCCCCGCTCGGGCTGATCGTCAGGTGGACGGTCCGGCCCGACCGGCAGAGGACCTGCAAGAGCCGGACCGCATAGGGCGCCCCGCTGGCCCCCGTCATCCCGACCACGATGCCCGGCCCGTCGCCGCTCATGCCGGCGATCCGGGCTTGGTGCCCACGTAGAGCGTGGCGATCCCGAAGGTGAGCGGGTGCGCCTCGACGTCATCGAGGCCGCGCGATCCCAGGAGGTCGACCATCGCCTCCCCGTCGGGGAATTGCAGGACGCTCGCCGGCAGATAACCGTAGGCGTCATGCCCGTTCGGGGCGATCGCCTGGCCGAGCCGTGGCAGGATCTTCCTGAAGAAGAAGAGGTAGAACCCGCCCAGGACTTTCCCCCGCGGTCGCGAGAATTCCAGGATTGCCACCTTGCCCCCGGGCCGGGCCGCCCGGACCATCTCGTCGATCCCCCGGACCGTGTCGGCGACATTCCGCAGGCCGAACGCGACCGAGACCACGCCGAAGGCGTCGCTCGGGACCGGGAGGGACTGGGCGTCCCCCTCGACCAGGATGATCCGCCCCTCGGCCCGCTCCCTCAGCGACTTCGCCCGGCCCCGGACGAGCATCGGCCGGCAGAAATCGGTCGCGACGATGGGGCAAGTCCCCCGCGAGGCGTGGTCGTAGGCGAGGGCCAGGTCGGCCGTCCCGGTGCAGCAGTCGAGCACGGGGACGCCGGGCACGGGGGGGACGACCCTCGTCGTGAACCGACGCCATGACCGGTCGATATTGAGGCTGAGCAGGTGGTTCAGCAGGTCGTACCGGCCCGCGATCGAGGCGAACATCGCCCGGACGCGGCGGCCCGACTTGTCGACCCGTCGGGCCTCGGCTTCGGCGACCTCATTCACGATAGGTGACCCTCTTCGATCTCACCGAGACATGAGTCTGTTCTACGCGCGGGGCCGGAGCTTGTCCACGAGCCCGTCGCGGGATGGCCGGACGGCTCGCCCCCGTCTACGCTACTCCTCTATGGGATACCGAAGCCTCGCCGAGTGCGTCCGTGACCTCGAAGCCACCGGCCAGCTCCGCGTGATCGACGTCGAGATCGACCCGCACCTGGAGGCCGCCTCGATCCAGCGCCGGGTCTACGAGGCGGGAGGGCCCGCGGTCCTCTTCCGGCGCCTCAAGGGGACGTCATTCCCCGGGCTCGCCAACCTGTTCGGCACGATGGCGAGGACGCGTTACCTGTTCCGGGACACGCTGGAGGGGGTCCGCAAGCTCGTCGAGCTGAAGGTCGCCCCCCCGGCCGCGCTCCGCCGGCCGCTCCGCTACTGGGACGTCCCGCTCACGGCCCTGCATCTGCTGCCGAGGCGGTCGAGGTCGGGGCCGATCCTGATGCACCGGACGACACTCGACGCGCTCCCGCCGATCCAGTCCTGGCCGATGGACGGCGGCCCGTTCGTCACGCTGCCGCAGGTCTACAGCGAGGACCCCGACCGGCCGGGGCTGGCGAAGTCGAACCTGGGGATGTACCGGGTCCAGCTCTCGGGCAACGACTTCGAGCCGAATCGCGAGGTCGGCCTCCACTACCAGATCCACCGGGGGATCGGCATCCATCACGCCGCGGCGATCCGGCGGGGCGAGCCGCTCCGCGTGAATGTCTTCGTCGGCGGCCCGCCCGCGATGATGGTCGCCGCCGTGATGCCCCTGCCCGAGGGGCTCCCCGAGCTGAGCTTCGCCGGGGCGCTCGGGGGGAGGAGAGTCCGGATGGTCCGCGCACCCGAGACGGGCCTGTCGATCCCGGCCGAGGCCGACTTCGCGATCGTGGGGACGGTCGATCCCTCGCGGACGAAGCCCGAGGGCCCGTTCGGAGACCACCTCGGCTACTACAGCCTGGCCCACGACTTCCCCTTCCTGAGGGTCGAGGCCGTGTACCACCGTCCCGGGGCGATCTGGCCGTTCACCTCGGTCGGCCGCCCACCCCAGGAGGATACCTCGTTCGGCCAGCTCATCCACGATCTGACCGGCCCGCTCGTCCCGACCGTGCTGCCGGGCGTGGCGGGGGTCCATGCGGTCGACGCCGCGGGCGTCCATCCCCTGCTGCTGGCGATGGGCAGCGAGCGGTACGTCCCCTATGCGAGGAGCGTGCGCCCCCTGGAACTCCTCACCCAGGCCAACGCGATCCTCGGCCAGGGCCAGATGTCGCTGGCCAAATATCTGTTCATTATTTCCCGGGGAGACGACCCCGGGCTCGACATCCACGACATCCCCGCCTTCTTCCGCCACGTCCTGGAGCGGGTCGACTGGGCCGGCGACCTCCACTTCCAGACCCGGACGACGATGGACACGCTCGATTATTCGGGCGACGGGCTGAACAGCGGGTCGAAGCTCGTCGTGGCCGCCGCCGGCCCGAGGCGCAGGGAGTTGCCGACCGAGGTCCCGACCGGGCTTCGGCTGTCCGACGGCTTCACGTCGCCGCGGGTCGCGTTGCCCGGGGTCCTGGTCGTGCAGGGCCCCCCGTTCCGGAGCGACCGGCCGGACGCCGCCGACTTCGCGGCGGCCTTCCGCCCCGAGGACCCGATCGGGGCATTCCCGCTGATCATCCTGGCGGACGACAGCGCGTTCGCCTCGCGGTCCGTGAAGAACTGGCTCTGGGTCACGTTCACGCGGTCGAACCCGGCGGCCGACATCGAGGGCGTCGCCTCGTCGATCGACCGGAAACACTGGGGATGTGCCGGGCCGCTGGTGATCGACGCCCGGATCAAGCCCCACCATGCCCCGCCCCTCGTGGAAGACCCGACGGTCGAACGCCGGGTCGAAGCGCTGGCGGCACCGGGCCGCCCGTTGCATGGACTCTACTGATCATCATCTGTTCATATGTAGACATCCTCCGCTCGACGCATCCCACCCGCCGCATAATCCACCGGCCCATCTCGAGGGCGCTCGATCGGGAAATCGCCGTCCATGCACCGTTGAAGGCCGGTTGAGATTGCCGGGTTCGGGGGCTTCCGGTATCTACAGGCCGACGATCGACGCGACTCGACCCCGGGGCGGTACGCGCCCGGGGCTCGCCCTCTCACACGGCGGCGGGTCGCGGCCCAGACGCGGAGGCAGGAGGTCTCCCCATGATGCCACCTCGATGGTACCGGCGACGGGTCGTGCAGCTCCTGATCGCCGTCCCGGCGGTGCCGGCCGTCCTTTGGGGGCTCGTCCTGCTGGTCGCCCCGACCGACTGGGCCCGCGCCAGGCTCGTGGCCGAGCTCGAGGCGGTGACCGGCCGGAAGGTCGCGATCGGATCGATCCAGATCGGCCTCCTGGGCCATATGAAGGTCGGCGGCATCGCGGTCGCCGAGGCCGCGACGCCGGACGATCCGTGGCTCACGGCGCGCGAGGCCCGGCTCGACGTCCACGTCCTGCAGATGCTCTCGGGATGTTGCAAGGCGTCGGGGATCGACGTCGACGGCCTCGACCTGCGCATCCATCGCGGGCCGGACGGGACGCTCGAATTCGCCGGCATCTTCGACTCCGACCCGAAGGCGGCGACCGCCGCGGGGACGGCCTCCCCCGCCAGGAGCCGGGCCGACCTGACGCTGACCCTCCGCGGGGCCCGGATCGTCCTCATCGACGACCCGAGCGCGACCCGGGTCGAGCTGTCGGAGGCGGACGGCAAGGCGACCTGGGACGGCTCGCTGCTCGCGGTCGAGTCCGTCAGGGGTCGGCTCAACGGGGGGACCCTCGACCTGGCGGGTCGGTTCGACCGCGCGTCGACGTCCGGGGCGTTCGCGATCGAGGCCCGGGCCCGGGGCGTCGCCCTCGGGGTCGGGATGAAATCCCTCGGCTTCCTCGTGCCGGTCGTCTCCGACGTCGCCGACTCGCTCGACGGCAGGCTCGACCTCAGCCTCGCCTTGAAGGGGGAGGGGACCTCGCTCGAGACGATCCGATCGGGGCTGAAGGGTCACGGGGCGGTCCGGCTCGACCCGATCGACCTCTCGGGATCCAAGATCCTCGACACGATCGACGGGTTCCACCAGATCCCGAGGGTGAGCCGGGTCGGCTCCGTCGACTCGCACTTCGCGATCGCGGACGGCCGCGTCGCGACCGACGACCTCACGCTCCGGGTCGCCCGATTGCCGATCACGCTGGCCGGCTGGACGGACTTCGACGGCCGGATCGACTACCGGGTGAAGTCGGAGGCGCTCCGGGAGAAGCTCGCCGGTCGGCTCCCGGACGAGGCCCGCCAGATCCTCGGCGAGCTCAGGGACGACCTGGGCGACCTCGCCCGACTTCGGATCACCGGGACGGTCGACGCCCCGAGGATCGCGGCGGGGTCGGACGGGGCGGCGGGGGCCGTCCCGTCGCGGGGTGACGAGAAGGAACGACTCCAGAACGCGGCGAAGAAGCTCCGCGACCGCTACCTGCGTTAGGGGCACTCCGGGACGGAACGGCCCGACCACGGGCATGGCCGACGGTCGAACCTGAATGGCCCTCGTCCGGCCACGCCGGCGAGCCGTGGGCGACCGTCGATGCGATCGAGCGAGGAAGGCTGACCATGGCGGACATCCCCCGACGGATCTCGGTCCGGCTGGCGTGGGCGACCCTGATCCTCGCCGCGGCCCCGGGGTGCGGGTCGGTGAAGCAGACCGGGACCGCGCGCACCGGGACCGAGCAGCTCCTCCTGACCAACGCGTGGGATCGCGCGCTCCAGAAGGTCGACTTCCGGCCCCTGACCGGCGTCCCCGCCTATCTCGACACCACGAACGTGGCCGCGGTCGACCAGGGCTGGGTCGTCTCCAGCCTCCGCGAGGCGCTGCTGACCAATGGCGTCCTGCTCCGCCAGAAGCCCGAGCAGGCCCAGTTCATCGTCGAGGCGCGGGTCGGCGCCTACGGGACGGACGACTACAACTGGATGATGGGCGTCCCCCAGGTGTCGGTCCCGCCGACCTTCACGGGCATCCCCACCGGGACGATCCCCGAGATGCCGATCGTCAAGAAGACCGACCAGCACGGCAAGGTCAAGCTCGCGCTCTTCGCCTACGAGAAGGCCAGCGGCCAGCTCGTCTGGAAGTCCGGCACGCAGGTCGAGACCTCCAGCGCCACCGACCGTTACATCGCCGGCTTCGGGCCGATCCGCTCGGGCTCGATCCACGACGGCACCGAGATCGACGGGATCAAGGTCCCGATCGGGGGCGATCCCGAGGCCACCGGCAGGGGCCGTTGGTGGCGTCGACGGAAGTCGGTCGGCGGCACTCCTCCGGCCGGCGATCCCTCCCCGCCGGGGACGGACCTCGCCCCGATGGCCGTGAAGGCCGACCGGGACTCGTTCCGCCCCTGAAGCCCGCCGGCCCCGGTCGCGGACGAAGGTCGCCCCCGGCCGGGTCGCCGAGAGGGCGTCGGCCCGGCGTTGCGACGACGTCGCCGCGCCTTACGCGACCCCGCGGGGATCGGGTATAACGGCTCGATCGCCCGGCTCGCACGACGCGACGGGCCCGCCGACCGGAGTCCGCACCGCCATGAACGCGCCTGCCATCGACCTCCGCGCCTCGATCCGTGACGTCCCCGACTTCCCCAAGCCGGGCATCCTGTTCAAGGACATCACGCCGCTGCTGGCCAACGTCACGGCCTTCCGGGCGGCGGTCGACGCGATCGCGGACGAGTATCGGGGCCGGGCGATCGACGTCGTCGCCGCCCCCGAGGCGCGGGGATTCGTGTTCGGGGCGCCCGTCGCGCTCGCCCTCGGCGTCGGGTTCGTCCCGATCCGCAAGCCGGGGAAGCTCCCCTACACGACGGTCTCGCTCGAGTACGACCTCGAGTACGGCAAGGATGCCCTACACGTCCACTCGGACGCGCTCGGGGCGGGCCGTCGCGTCCTCCTGGTCGACGACGTCCTCGCCACGGGGGGCACGATGCGTGCCTGCCGGTCGCTGATCGAGCGGATCGGCGCGGAGGTCGTGGCCTGCTCGTTCGTGATCGAACTGGGCTTCCTCGACGGCCGGGCGAAGCTCGAGCCCGGCGAGGTCTTCAGCCTCGTCTGCTACTGATCCCGGCCCGTCCCGGAGGGCAGGGCCCCGGCCCGACGATCAGAAGGTCGCACCGATCGAGAAGTTGAACGCCTGGATCCGGTCGTGCGGGCCCTTGTGGACCGGGATGGCGAGGTCGAGGGCGAGCGGGACCTGCTTGAAGACCTGGGGGATCAGGATCCGGAAGCCGGTCCCCACGCTCACGCGGTAGTCGGTGAACTTGTAGTCGTTCTCGACCGTGCCCGAGTCGACGAAGAAGACCTGCTGGACGTGGTCGTTCGCGGTCCACGGGAACCGGTACTCGGCCGAGGCGAGCGTCGTCAGGATCCCGCCGGTGTTCACGGTCAGGACGTAAGGCCCGACGCCGCGGTACTGGAAGCCGCGGAGGCTGTTCAGGTTGCCCGCGAAGAACCGCTCGTAGATGGGGGTGTCCCTCCCCGAGACGCCGAAGAACCCGCGGAGGGTCAGGACCCGCTTCCCGGTGCCGTCCGGACGACTCCCGGTGGTGATGTATTGCCGGGCCTCGGCGGTGACCTTGCTGAAGGTGTACGTGCCGAACCCCTGTTCGAACGCCGTCTCATAGTACCCGCCGGCGCTGGGGAGGAACGGGTTGTCGCGGGTGTCGACGCGGAAGCTCGGCCGGATCGAGGAGAGGAGCGTGTGCCCCGCGACGTCCAGCAGGGCAGCCGGGGCGGGGTATCGGAAGCCGGTGATGGCCACGTCCTCGATCCGGTAGGCCAGCTCGCCGTAGGCCGACGTGCCGAACTGCTTGCCCAGGTAGAACTTGCCGCCGCTCCGCTGCTCCCGCCAGTCGTGGAAGAACCGGCTGGTCTGATACCCCTGGATCCCCAGGCCGAGGGGGAGGTCGAAGAGGTAAGGGTCGCGGAAGCTGATCGAGTAGTAGTTCAGCAGGGTGCCCGGCGAGAGGTCGATGCTCAACTGCTGGCCGGCGCCGCGGAAGGCCCGGCCCTGGCGGAAGTCGTCGAAGGATCGCGGGAACGCCAGGATATTGAAGTTATTCTCGGTGACCGAGAGGTTGCCGTAGAGGCCGCCGAACGAGCTGGCCCCGACGCCGACGGAGAACTTGGCGGTGGGTGCCTCGTCGACGCTGGCGATCACGTCGGCGTAGGCCTTGTTCGCCGTGAACGGCTCCTGACGGTCGGTGATGTTCGGGTTCAGGTTGCCGTTGGGGAACCCCGGGGCCGCGCTGCTCGGGTTCGTCTCGTCGTAGAGCGACCCCGCGGGCCCCGGCGGCTGGGGGGCCAGCTTGCGATCGCCGGGACGCCGGACCCCGGGGATCGGCCCGAGGGCGTCCGGACCGCGGGAGGGGACCTGGATCGGGACCGGGAGGGTGTCCGGCTGCGGGCTGAAGGCCCGGCTCGACCCGCCGAAGGGCTCGATCGGGGACGATCCCCCGCCGGGCGTCACCGTCGGCGGCGTCGCCTCGAGCGGCGACGGGAGGTCCAGCGGCGGCGGGCCGCCCGGGGGTGCGTCGTCCTCCGGGTTCTGCATCCGCGCCGGGGAGAGGTCGCCCAGGTCGGGCAGCGAGCCGTCGTCGCCGAACGGCTTGCTCGACGGCCTCCGGCGGACGATCTTCACGTCGAGCGGCTTACCCTGCTGCGGGTTCAACTGGAAGTAGCCGAGGTTGGCGACCCGCGTCTTGAACTTGTCGAGCCGCGTCTGGTCCAGCTTCTCGCCCGGCAGCAGGCCCGCGAAATCGGCCTCGCGGCGGATCACGTGGTCCTGGGTCCGCTCGTTGCCGACGACGATCAGCTGGCCGAGGGTATATTCGTCCCCCTCATCGATCCGGTAGACGAGGTCGACCACGTCGGGCTGGGGCGTGACCTTCGGCTCGACCTGGACCTGCGCGTCGATGTGGCCCATCGCGTGGTAGCGGCGCTTGATCCCCTCGCGGTCGGCGGTCTGGACCGCGTCGTTGAAGAACTCGCCCGAGTGGAGCTTCATCTCGGACTTCAGCGGCTTCGACGCCAGGACCCGGTTCCCCTCGAACAGGACCTCCCGGACCCGGAACCGCTTCCCCTCGTCGATGACGAACGTCGCGTCCCGACTGCCGAGGTCGGCACCGGCGCGGACCACCGGGCGGACCGTGACGGCGAGGTAGCCGTGGCTCTGGTAGTACTCGGCGAGCTTGCGGGCGTCGTCGTCGAACCCCTCGGGCTCGTAGTGGCTCGGCAAGAGCCCCAGGAGTGGCTTGCGGCTGGCGAGCTTCGTCCGCAGGACGGCATCCGAAGCGAACGAGTTCCCCACGAAGTCGATCTCGCCGACCTTGTACTTCGGGCCTTCGAAGATGCTGAAGACCGCCTCGCGGTCGTCGGCACGGCCCCCCTTCAGCAGCCGGACCTCGACGTTCTCATACCCCTTGTCCTTGTAGAGCTGGGCGATCTCGCGGACCGCCATCCGGACGCGGGCGTTGTCGGCCCGCGCCCCCACCTTCAGGCCGGTCGACTGCTCGATGTCCTTGAGCTTCACGGCCTTCCGGCCGATGAACTCGACCCGCTTGAGGACGGGCATCTCGACCACCTGATAGGTCAGGATCACGCCGTCCCCGGCCGACGACCTCGCCACGCCCGTCGACACGTCGGAGAAGAGCTTGGTGTCCTTCAGGTCCCGGATGTCCTTGTCCACCTTGACGAGGTCGAGCGGGCGATTGACCCGGCTGGTGATCTTCTCCCGGATCGTCTGCGACGTGACCGAGTCGTTGCCGACGATCCGGATCTCGCGGATGACCTGCCCCTCGGGCGACGGCTCGCCCGCGAGCACGCCCGGGGCACGCGCGATCGCCAGCATCATCCCCAGGAACGCGAGGACGAGTGGGAGCCCGGGACGGTCGACGGCGCGGGTCGACCGGGTGGCTGACGCCCGATCCACCGCGGACATCCTGTCCCTCGGCGGCGTTCTGACGGAGTCGGGTGTCATGAATGATCGATCCCGAAGGCGGTCGTCACGGCGCAGCGCGGCCCATCGCCCCGCACGACGGCGCGAGGGGACGGGTCGGGCCACGGGACGGCCAGTGGAACCCGGACGGAGGAGCAGGTCAACGTCGGCGGAGATGGCCGGCCGTCGACAAGCGGGCCGGGCCCATCCTTGGGCACGGCCGGGTCAATCGCGGTGTGATGCCGGGCTTGTACCCGACCTAATGGGAAACCGCAAGGCAAGAACTTCCCGGCTCAAGTTTCCGCCCCGAACATCCGTCCGCTCGTCGCGGCGATCCGGGACGACGTGGAGCATCTATCCGGAGCGGGCTTGCGACGGAGATCGTCGCGAACGGACCCCACCGGCGTCGGCAATGGTTCGGCTGCGTCCGGCCGTTCGGTCGGACGATCCCGGACGTGAGCCCGCCGACAGCCCGTCGCCGAAGGCTCGGCGACGGGCCCGGGGTGGCGAGGCCGCTCTCGCCGCGTTGATCGGCGTCGGGGCCTACCCTCTCCGAGTGGGACGCACCGGCCGCGGGCCCCGCGCAGCGAAGGACCCGCCGCGAGGCTTGATGGCCAGGCGGCGGGTCCGGGGGTGGCGCTCCGTCCGGGTGACGGGAGGGACGGGTCAGGCCGGCGAGGCCGACCCGGTCACTGCGTGCCCCACTCGTCGCTCGAGATGGGGAACTGCTTGTAGGACGGGGGCAGCTTGCTGCCGTTGGGCGTGATCAGTTTGGCATAGACCGTGCCGTTGATCGAGTCCTGGATGAAGCGGACGCCCCCGTCGCACATCAGGACATTCACGCCGCCCGAGTGGTTGCTCGAGAGGAACGGGAAGGTCCCGTCGCTGGGGATATTCTGGCCGTAGTTGATGAACTCGTAGCTGCCGGCGACCTTCTGGTTGGCCGCGGCCCAGGCGGGGCCGTCGGTGCCGTCCGAGCCGTTGCCGGTCAGGCCGGTCCCCGGCGAGCCGGTGACGCAGGTGCCGGTCGGGCAGATGTTGTCCGAGGCGACGAACATCGAGAAGTTCGGGTGCGGGCACGACCAGTTCGTGAAGCTGCTCCCGCCGCCCGTGAACGGCGACGCCTGCGAGGCCCCCGCGAGCAGGTTCTCGGACGCGAGGATCGTCGTGCCGGTGCCGTCGGCGATCGACGTCACGGTCGTCTTCCGGTCGTAGCTGTACTTGCCGGTGTCCGAACCCAGGTACATGACCCCGGTCTTCACGCCGAAGTCGATGTCGAACAGCGGGCCGTTGCCGGTCCACTTCACGCCGGTTGTGTTGTCCATCCCGCCGGTCGCCGAGCCGGTCCAGCCGAGGCCCGTGTTGCCGATCCAGCGCGAGAAGCCGCCGTTGGCGACATACGACAGGTTCCCCTGGCCGGAGAGGGTCGTCAGGTCGTCCGGGCAGATCAGGATGCCGATCGACTTGCCCGCGATCGCCTGGTTGCTCGGCTGATTCGTCGTCGGGTCGGTGTAGTTGGAATAATAGTTCTTGCTCTTGTTCCAGGCGTTGGCCAGGTCATTGGCGTCGATATACGGGAGGATGTCGACGACCCAGCTGTAGAGCGGCCCGACGTCGGGGTTGCTGTTGCTCGTGGCCGTGCCCGGGAAGTTGTTGTAGTTGGCGAAGCAGTTGTTGATCACCGAGTTGGCGATCGTCGTCGCGTTCGGGAGGGTGGCCTCGCGGAACGTGCCGGCGTTGGGGAACTGGTTCTTCGAGTTGACGAACCCCTGGAGGCCGAGGCCGACCTGGCGGAGGTTGTTGGCGCACTGGATGCGGCGGGCCACCTTGCGGGCCGCCTGGACTGCCGGGAGGAGCAGGCCGATCAGGACGCCGATGATGCTGATCACCACCAGCAGCTCGATCAGCGTGAAACCGCGAGGACGGCGCGACGCCATGGGAGGACTTCCTTTCGCCGATGCGGGGGACGGGAGGTGACGGATGCTCAATTCTAGGGCGGCCGAGCCGCGGCGGACAAGCGAATTCCTTCGGGCCCGGCCTCGCACCGCGGATATCGGGTCGCCCCATTGGCTCGCGGGGGCGTCGGGGGCTCCTTCAGACCTGCCCCCCGGGAGAAGTAGGCGACGCCCGCGGCCCCGTCGGACGGGGCCCGCGGGGGCCGGGAGTTATTCGATCCGGCGACGGTAGGTGACCACGTCGCGGAAGTCGATCGGGTGGCTCGGGTTGAAGCCGACCGCCCGGGTCCGATCGAGCAGGAAGAACGACCGATAGCGGATGTTCTTGCCCGCGAGCAGGCCGAGCTCCCCGCCGAGGACGTCGGGGAAGCCGAGCGCCGCCGAGCCCGACTGGAGCACCTCGAAGAACCCGACCGTGATCCAGACGGCGAACTGGTGGGTCCTCACGGTGGTGAGATTCATCACCTTCTGGAGGATCTCGGTCCGGTAGTACGGGTGCTGGCGGTGGTCGCTCGTCGTCCCGGCCAGGGTCGGTATGCCGAGGTAATTGTTCACCCCGACGAGGGTGTTGGTGGTGTCCCCGGGCGCGACGATCGTCGTCGACGGGGAGAACAGGTTCGCCGACTGGTAGCTGTTGAACGTCCCGGCGAAGTTGGCCGTGTTGCTCAGCTGCTCGTGCGTGATCGGCTGGTTGACCGGGTTGATGTAATTCGCGGGGGCCGGGGGCATGTTGGTGAAGTCGGCCGATCCGCTGACGTTCTTCGGCGCCGTCGTGTTGACGTTCGCCGAGTCGGGCACGGCGAACATCCGGCGGGGGGGGATGACCGGGATCAGCCTCGGGTTGACGGCCTTGTAGTCGAGGTACGGGTTCCTCAGCCCGGGGTCGCCGACGAACGTCGCCGGGATTCCGATCGCCGCGCCGGTGTGGTCGGCGAACGAGCCGCCCACGTCATCGCCGTAATAGTACTGCGGGACGTTGGTGGTCGAAGTGTCGTCCGGGTGGAAGGTGGCCGGCGGACTCGTGATCTTCGACGGCGGGAGCGTCGCCGGCCGCATGACGGTGGCGTTGATGTCGGGGGAGCTCAGCGACCGGAACGGCCGCTCGGCGGCGACCGGGGTCAACATCGCCGTCGCCGGGGCGGCGGGGGCACCGTTGGGGGTGAACGCCGGGCCCGAGCCGACCGCCCCCGAGCCGAAGGCGAACAGGTAGCCCGACCCGCCGGCGCGGAGCTTGAGGAAGTCGCTGAAGGCGGCCTTCATCCCGAAGATCTCGTTCCCCTGGGGGTCGAAGTACGTGTACCCCCGGCCGTTGGCCAGGCTCGACATGAAGTGGGCCCCGTAAACGCCCGCGGCAGTGGGTGCCGAGTAGGCCGGGTACCCGTTCTGATCGATCTGGGTCACGACCCGCGGGAGGGCCGAATTCGTCCCCGCCGGGAGCGTGGCGAGCGAGTTGTTCAGCCTGGGGTCGTCGATCAGGCCGAAGAAGACCTCCTCGTCGATGACGAGGTTGAGGTTGATCAGGCCGGGCTTGCGGTCCTGGCGGTACCAGTCGAAGTTGGCCCCGTCGGGGACGCCTCCGATCGCACCGGCGGCCGAGCTGGGGACCTCGACGAATTCGAAGAGCTTGTGCCAGCCGTCTCCGGTGAACCCGCCGACCTTGCTCGGATAGACATTGGTGGCGTTGGCATACGGTGCCACCGACGCCGGGCCGTAGAAGAAGTTCTCGACCAGGTACGGGAAGGTCGGCGGGATCTCCGGGTTCCCCGCCGTCGGGGCCAGGAAGGCCGTCCCGACGTTGGGCGCCGCCGGCAGCGCCGTGATCAAGCCGTCGAGCAGGCCCGCCGAGGTGCTGGCGGGGGCCGAGAAGTCGTTCGACTCGATGAACTGCTTGGTGAAGAGCCCCGGCGGGCAGCCCGGGACGACCAGCAGTTCGGCGGGGCTCATGAAGTCGCGGTCGTGGAACGGGAAGTACGACCAGTACGAATCGGCCGGGGTGTTGGCCGCGCCCATCGTGTGATAGATGGTCTCGATCGGACCCGTCGAATTGCCGTACTTGGCGGTGACGGCGGTGGTGCTGGGGTTGGTCTGCTCGGAGTAGCCCCAGGCCGTCGGCGGGCTCGGGTCGACCGTCCCGCTCGGGAGCCTCGGGACGAAGTGGCCTCCCCGGTACGGCTGGAGCCGCGCGGCCGAGAACGGGATCTCGGGGCCCTGGGTCGCCGTGTCCACCCCCCCCGCGGTCGTCCCGGTCCCCGTGCCGACGTTGTAGCTGAACCGGATCGAGTCGACGACGACCATCTCGCGCTGGGCGTAGGGCCGCCGGTCGAACGGGTTGGCCGGCCGGCGGAGGTAGAGCCAGTACCAGCGGGCCTGCCCGGCCGTCGGGGTGGGGGGCCGGAAGGTCGCCGGGAGGTTCCCGTCGTTGACGATGGTCGGAGTCTCGTTGACGCCGGCGACGATCGGCGACCCGAGCACGTAGTAGGCGTGGGGACCGGTCGGCCCGGTCCGTCGCAGCGCCGTGACCTTGTTCCCCCCGAGGGCGAACCCGTTGGTCGGCGGCGTCGCGGCGGTGGAGATGATCGCCTGGAGCGTGGGGGTCGTGGAGGCGATCGAGGTTGCCAGGTCCACGGGGGGGACCTCGCCGGTCGTCGGGTCGGGGCGGCCGGTCACGGTCCAGGCGACGGGCGGGGTGGCGGTCGTGGCCGAGTTGTCGGGCGTGATGATGAAGTCCCAGCCGTCCAGCTCGAGGGTGCCGAGGTCGCTGTTGTTGCCGGCCGCGTCGTCGGTCAGGGTGTTGATCAGCTCGATCGCGAACCGGTTGAACGGCGTCGAGGCCCCGTTGATCTTGGCGTTGTAGGTGTAGGCGAGCACCTCGTTGATCGCCAGCGGCGAATATTCCATCCCGTGCTGGACGAGGAAGTCGCCCAGGGCGCCCGGGAGGGCCCCGGTCCAGGCCGCGTCTCTGGGCGCCGGGGCAGGCGGCTGCTCGTCGTAGATCGCGGGGTCGTAGGGGAAGTGGTTCCTGACGTTGGGCGTGACGTGGTTGGTGAAGACGACCTTGGAGGGGTTGGTGGCGGTGGCCGGGACGACCATCAGGTCGGTGTTGACGAACCGGGTGGCCGAGCAGTCCGGGTCGCGGAAGTCGACGATGTTGACGACGTACTGGCTCAGCTCCGCCAGCTCCTCGGGCGTGTCGGTCGCCTGGGGCGGGAGGATCGCCTTGAAGAGCTGGTAGACTTCGCGGATCCACTTCTGCCGGACGGGCTCGGCCGGGTCGTTGGAGACCGGCAGGGGGAAGTTCAGGTTGATCCTCCGGTCGCGGTGGGCGACCGACGGCGTCACGATCGGCGGGAGCTGGTTGTTCGTCCCGATCGTCGGCGTGTAGGTGGTCGGCGGCGTCGAGATCGGGGCGCCGCCGTTGCTCTGGAAGGTCGGGATGCCCTTGCTGTAGGCGCCCGAGTTGCCGAACGCGACCGGGTTGGCGATCGCCGAGACCATGTTCTGGTTCTGGATCGTCGGGAACGACGACCCGGTGGGGTTGGCGTTGTAGTTGATCCCGGCGAGCGTCCCGTTGGAGGCGATCCCCCGGGCCGGGTTGAACGCGAACCGGCTGTTCCACTGGTAGCCGGCCGACGGGTTGTCGGGGGCGAAGGCGAAGTTGATCGGCTCCCAGCTATCCGTCGAGAAGAGGCGGCGACGCGTCGTCCCGTCCTTGTCGTTGAGGAAGCTGATCGGGGCGAGCCGGGCGAGCCGGCTGTCGAGCCCGGCGCCGTCGACGTCCTGCTTCCGGTAGAGCCACTCGAGGTCGCTCGGCCCGTACGGGGCGTCGTAGAGGTTCGTCACGTAGAGGTTCATCTCGTCGGCCTCGTCCTTGTTGAGCGAGGCGGACGGGAGATAGAGCCCAGTCTTGTCGTTTAACCCCGTCTTGTCGTTGTTGCTCGGGTCGTAGACCATCGGGAAGTTCGGGTACCCGTTGATCGTCGAGACGTGCGACGGGTTCGTGTTCGAGGCGTTCCTGTCGAACGGGTGGAGCGGCGGATTCGGGTCGCCCGCCCCGTTCGGCGGGCTGCTCGTGTACGGGCCGAGGAAGGGGCCCGGGCCCGTGTTGACGTGATGGGTCATCGTCGACGGGCTGCTCGTGCTGAAGAACGAGGGGGACGGCGGTGTCGGGTATGTGATAAACGCAAGGTTGCCGCTGAGGATGTCGTAAGGCATGGCCGCGGAGACGGCGATCCCCTCCTGCTCCTTGGTCTGTGCCGGGCTCGGGGTGTAGCTGAAGCCCGCCCCGGCCGCGATCCCGAAGATCGGTGTCAGTTGCGCCTGGTAGCCGTGGTAGAAGTTGTTGGTCCGGTCGGGGACGGTCGGGTCGGTCAGGATCGGCTCGTTGTATCGGGCCCGGTCCAGGGCATCGCTGACCGGGCCGGGAGAGCCGAACGTCGTGGTCGTGTCGTAGGTGACCGTCTCGGGGACGCCCGCCGGGCGGAAGTAGCGGAAGAAGCCGACCCGGCCCCACCTGTCGTTCCCCTGGCCGTAGTCGTACTTCGTCAGCGGTCGGTCGGTCCAGGCGACCAGCCGGCCGACCCCCGCCGGGTCGATCGGCGTGACGAACCGGCGGATCCGCTCGACCGGGAGCTGGAGCGACGACGACGCGTCGTAGAAGTCGCCCGCCCAGTACGGCGTGGTCGGGGCGTTGTTGTTGAACCCCTCGGCGGCGGAGGCGACGCCCGCGATCGGGTTCGGGAAGGTGCCGGGGAGGAAGTCGTCGGAGTCGAAGTCGTCGTCCATCCCGTCGGCCGAGGTGTTCGTCGTCCCGGCCTGTGACGCCGACCCATACAGGAACGTGTACGACCGCCCGGCGCGGACCGGGTTGTCGTAGACGGGGCTGGCGATCTTCACCCCGCTGGTCGGAGTCGTCCGCTGGAACGGCAATACCTGGAGCTGGGTCGGGATCCCGTTCGGCTCGCCCCACCGGCCGGGGACCGGGGCGTTGCTCCGACCGACTGTCTTACCAATGCTGTTGGCCTGGATATCGCCCGGGTCGAAGATACTGTTGGGAACGTACCACTTCTGGTTGTTGACGTGGACGAAGTTCTCGTCGGTGTTCAGGCCCGGCGTCGGGTTCGTCAGGCTGTCCTGCGGGATCGTCCCGGCCAGGAGGTTTCGGATCTGGAGGACGTCGACGCCGACTCCCGGCCCGTTCCCGGCGTTGAGATGGACCCCGCCCAGGACCGGGTGGTCGGTCCCGACCCCGGCGCTGTCGACCTGAGAGTAACTCGCCGGGGAGCTCGACGTCCCGTAGATCAGGTTCGGGGCGTTCTGCAGCGCGAAGAGCGGGTTGATCTCGTTGACCGAATAGCCGAGGTGCGAGGCGTGGCTCCAGGTCGGCCCGTCCATGAAGTTCTCGGGGTAGTACTCATGGTTGAACGGCGCCGGGCTCCCGTTGACGGTCGTCGTCTGGAAGTCGCGCGATTGGATGTTCCCGGCGGTGTTCAGCGGCAGGCGGCCGTTCAGGCCGATCACCATGAACGCGAAGAGCGGCTTGAAGGTCCGCCCGCGCGGGTCCCGCTGGCTCGGGTAGCCGAGGTCGAGCCAGACCGAGTCGGTCACGCCGTCGCCGTCGTTGTCGACGTCGTAGCGGATCTTCCCCTGGTTGTCGGGGACCGGGTCGGCGGGGAAGTACGGCGAGTTGTCGGTCTGGCGGGGCCGGAGGATCTTCGAGACCGACATGATCGCCGCGGCGTTCAGGGCGTTCGTGTTCCCCGAATTCAGGACGTTCGTCCAGTCGGCCGCGGTGAGGATGCCGGGGCGATGGAACGACGGGATCATCACCTCGCCGTCGGCCGACTGCAGCGCCAGGAACCAGTTCTCCAGGTCGCAGGCGTCGTAGTCCTCGTCCAGCCCGATGGCGTCCGGGTCGCCGAAGGCCGGGACGGCGAGCGTGGAGTCGGGCGTCGGGTTGTCCGGGACGGTGAACGGCGGCCGCGTGAACGGGTAGCGGAGCAGGTTGCCGTTGGTCCGGAAGTTGGCGTACGCCGCGCTGTTGTGCGGCTGGCCGGCACCGTTGTACGGCGAGTCGGGCGGGGTCGAGGTCGGGTCCTGGCCGGCTAGGTTGTGCTGCGAGAGCCCTGGGCCGTTGAAGGCCCGCATCGACCGGGCGTCGAGCGTGAACGGGACGGGCGTCGCCGAGTTCGGCAGGCTGGTCTGGTTCGGGTAGCCCGGGGTGATGTTCGAGGGGCTGTTGACATTGGGGGGCGGCTGGCTCGAGTAGACGACGCCCTTCTGCGGAGTGTGCGTGTTGTTCGGGTCGCCGTGGAGATAGGGCAGGGTCGGGTTGTTGTAGATCCGGGTGATCGGCAGGCCGGTCTTGCCGGGGGAGCCGGTCAGGTCGTTGGCGTCGATCGGTGAGAGGGTCAGGTAGTGGTACGTCCCCGACTGGTCGTCCTCGATGACCTCGTAGCTGGCCGCGACGCTGTTGTAGCCGGCGGGGATCCGCAGGATCCAGCGGGTGAAGTCCACCCCGTAGAGCAGCGGGGAGAGCGTGTGGACCGGGATGTTCGTCCCGTACCGGAAGAGGCCGGTCGTGTAGAGCGTCGCCATGTCGAACGGCTTACCCGGGGCTGCGATGGCCTGGCCCGCCGAGTTGAGCACCATCGTCGACCCGTCGGGCAGGCGGTCGAGGTAGCATCGGAAGGCCGAGGCCGAGCCCGTCATCAGCGAGTCGTTGCCGAACACGTCGCGGAGCAGGCTGTGGCCCCGGAGCGCCGAGACCGGGTTGTTCGTGTCGTTGATGAGCTGCGCCAGGGCGTAGTCCATCACCTGATCGGACTTGGGAAAGTTCACCGATTGGGCGAAATTCTTGCTGTTGACGAGGTTCTGGCCGGCGAACGTCGCGAAGGTGACGCCGATCAGCGCCATCAGGGCGAGCATGCCGAGGATCAGGATCAGGACGACACCGCGCCGCCTGGCGCGTGATCGCTCGTGGCTACCGAAGAACATGGGCGTCTCCTCTTCCTGGCGGACCGGACCGGCTCGTCTCTTGTCGCGGCGGCGATGCGGTGCGGGCGGCCCCGATCTTCTGGATTCTCTACGCGGGACGCGCGGGCCTGTGATCCGGCCCGATCGAGGTCGGCTGAGATCAGAGCTTGTCGCTGAAGTCCTGACGGATCGTCAGGACCTTGACCTTCTCGTTCTTGGGGTCGACGACGCGGATCTGGACCTGGATCCCCCGCAACGGCTGCGGGTAGGGCGGGGGATACGACGGGTAGATCGGGCGGTCGAGCGGGAACGGCTGGATCGACGATCCCCGGAGGTACACGTCCACGGCCGGCGCGGTCGTGTAGTCGGTCGACCAGCTGTCCCAGACCCGTCGGATCCGCTGGAGCCCCGGGGTCGGGTCGCCGATGTTATTCGCCATCAAACCGCCGGTGGGGTTGGACTTGATGATCGGCCGTTGGGGGTCGACGCGGTTGTCGTTCGGGTTGGGCGGCATCCGCCCCTCGTGGCCGAACCCCTGCGGGTTCTGGTTGCCGTCCATGATCCCCTGCGGCGTGCCCGTCAGCAGCCCCAGGCCGGTCGCGCTCGACCCGAAAGCCCGGAAGTAGTCCGTCGAGGCGTAGCCGAGGTCGTAATAGCCCGCGTTGTAGACAGGCGTGGTGGGGGTGACCGGCCCTCCGACCAGGTTGTTGTAGCTGTAGACCTGAGCGTTCTGGTCGAAGGCCTTGACGTCGAAGCTGCGGACGCCCGTCATGATCAGGTCGTCCTCCCAGACCTGGATCGGCGTGTTGAAGTTGGCGTTGCCTGCACCGTCCGAGCCGAACGGGGCGGGGTTCGCCGATGGGAGCGTCCCCAGGGGAGGGAGGAGGTTAGCCGCATTTACGGGAATCGTGGCGGTCTGGTCGAACGGCCTCAGGCCTGCGACCTGCTGTCCTTCAGCGTTGGGAAGGGGTGGCCCGGTGGGGCTGAAGATCGGATCACGCCAGACGACCGACGCCGTCTCGCGCCAGGTCGGGAAGCCCCACCAGGTCTGGAATTCCTGCGGGTTGGATGAGAAGGACGACGGCACGGGGAGGCTGTCGCCGAACTCGAGCGGCGAGTGGTTGAAGATGGCGCCCGAGGGGGCCACCCCGGCTGTCGTCCTGGTGTCCAGGGCATGGAGCCAGCCGACCGAGCCGTTGATCGAGCTGGTCTCGGCCTTCGAGTACATCCCGGGGTAGACGAACGGGAATGCGTAGAGGTCGGTCGTCGGCGCGAGCCGGGAATATCCATTTCCACCGGCGCCGGGCATCGAGGCGCTGTCCTCGTTCATGAGCTGGCCAGCGGCGAGGGATGTCCCGGCGATGGTTGCGGGGGCCCCGGAGGCGAGTAAGACCTGCGAATAAGTGAGGGTCGGATAGTAATCGGGGATGCCGTCGCCGTTGCCGTCGTCGATGATCCCGTCCCGGTTCCGCGCGCCCGTGAGGACGTTCCAGGAGTCGTTGCCGAACCGTTGGCGGGCGAATCGGTACTCGCGATTGGACAGGTCACCCAAATCATTGGGAATCGGGGCGCCGAGATATGAACCACCCGTGTTGGGGTCGATCGCCGGTCGGGCCGAGATGTCGTTGACCGATAACCAACTCGAATTAAGATTACTGAACATATTGGGATAAAAGATGCCAGGTTGAGGAAACGCGCCCGGTCTTGGGTCGACTCCGAACCTGGTGAGCGAGCCGCTTCGCTGCGGGACGACCAGGAGGACGCGGCGATAGAGGTTGCCGTTGCGGAGGAAGTAGATCACCTCGGCGACCTGGCTCGTGATCGTCACCGGCTGCGTCGCGAAGTTGACCGGGGGGATTCCGGAGCGATTCTGGACGATCCAGACCCGACCGGTGAACGACTGGCCCTCGGGGGCGCGGGTGGTGAAGGCGAGGTAGTCGTCGGTGTCCTCGCCCTGGAGGTCGGCCGGGGCGTTCTCGCCGTACTCGAAGTAGCCGAGCTTCCTCGCCGGGTCGAGCGGCGGGGTCATCGTCGCGGTGACGTTGCCGAGGTCGGCGCGGAGCGTGATGTCGAGGAACCGGAGGCTCGCGTCGAGCTCGGCGTTGGTCCGCGACGAGCTGATCGCGCCGGTGGCCGCCTGGAAGATCGACGCCAGGATCACCATCATCAGGACGACCAGCGCCACGACGACGAGCATCTCGAGCAGGGTGACGCCGCGCCTCAGCGGGCCGCGGGCGGGCGAGGTCGATGGGCGAAGCATGGCAGGGTCCCCAGGGGGGCCGGGCGTCCCGGCCGGTCAGGTGCGGTTCGGAATCGCCCGGCCGTCGATCGGCCGATCGGGCCGGCTTACCGGATGTAGAAGACCTGGCGGTAGACGTTCACGACGCTCGGCATGATCAGCGCCGCGTTGATGTTGACCGGGTCGCCGCCGGCGTTGACCAGGGTCCGCGACTTGAGGTTCGAGTTGACGTAGAGCACCGTCCGGCGATACCCGGACTGGGCCGGCGGAGAAGTGCTCCCCGGGCCGGGGTTCTCGTCCTCGATCTCCCCCTTCCGGGCGACCTGGTACCAGTGGCTGCGCTGGAAGGGATAGTGGGCGACCCCCGCGCCGACGGCGTTCCCGTAACGGCTATCGCTGACCGACTGGACCCGTTCGTAGGTGACGTCGCAGATCCAGCTGCCGACCTTGACCTCGGGGTCGACCATGCTGCCCGGCCAGCGGAGCAGGACGGTCCGGTCCGCCGCCACGCCGTAGCCGGTGGGGGTCGCCGGCCGGTTGTAGCCGAAGACGGCCTCGATCACGGTCTCGCCCGCCGGCGCGAACGACGTGTTGCCGGTCACGGGCGAGACGATCTGCTCGAACGCGAACGGCCGGTTCTCCATGATCACCACGTCGCCGTCGAACTGGGCGCCGTTCTGGGTGTCGACCTGCGACCCGGTGAAGAGCCAGGAGTACCGCCAGTCGGACCGGCTCTCGAACGACGGGTTGCCGTTGGCGGTCGTAATCGGGAAGAACTGCGGGACGACCCCCGAGGCGGCCCCCTGGTTCACCGTGCCGGGGTTGGTGACGTCGAGGATCGCCTGGTTCGGCTCGCTGTTCTGCATCACGATGTCGTCGGGCGAGATGAAGGTCTCGGACACGAGGTCGCGGAGCGTCGCCGGGTAGACCGTCCCGGCGACCGGGTAGGTGTAGGGCCAGTTGATGATCCCCGGATACCAGGGGAGGAAGTTGGTGATCCGCTGGAGCCCGTGGGCGCTGGGCTGGCCGCCGCCCGGGTCGGCCCGGAGGAACGAGTTGCCGGCGATGACGCCCGCCCCGAATCGGGCCTCGCGGTAGGCCGTGTAGGAGCCGATGGGGGGCGGGGTGCCGGCGAGGGCGACCTGCGACCCCGCCATGATCGGCGGCAGGACCCCGGTGATCGACCGCCAGAGCGGGTCGTAGCAGACGGGCAGGCCGCCGCCGGTGCCCCGGGGCGAGATCGACGAGGTCGGCGTCACCTGCGGCGACGCCGCCGACAGCGTGACGGGGAGGAAGCTGGCCCCCGTGCTCGGGTTGACCGTCCCGAAGGCCGCGAGCGTCACGCTGCCGTTCGCGCTGTCGAAGTCGACGAGGAACGGGTCGAAGAAGCCGTAATACGACTCCGCGAACGTGGTCTTCAACAGGAGGTTCTTCGACCCCATGTCGCCGAAGACCGACTCGGCCATCAGGCCCGAGCGGTTCTGCCGCTGGGCCTCGCGGAGCCGGACCAGGCCGAGCGGGAAGAGCGTGGCGAGGGAGACCAGGCCGACCCCCATGATCAGGATCGAGATCAGGATCTCGGTCAGGGTGATCCCCGACCGGGCTTGCTCGCGAGCGTGGCGCGGGGTCATCTATTGGCTCTCCCTGGTCCCGAACTGGGCTTGATAGTAGGGGGTGTTCACATCGAGGCCGTGGAAGGTCTCGATCGCGTTGGTGACGACCTGGCCGGTCCGCACGTAGAGCGTGACCAGGCGACGGTCCCCCTTCAGGAAGGGCCCGTTCGGGTTGTCGAAGCCCTGCCAGTTGCTCGCGTTCGGGTCGGCGACGTCGTAGGCCGCCGTGTTCCGCGGCATCGGCAGGAGGTAGCGGCGCGGCGGGCTGCCGTTGTAGTTGGTGTTGGCGTGGGGGGCGCCCAGGTTATTTACCCCGGCCGTCCCCCGGGCGTCGCCCGACTGGAAGAGCGGGTCGAAGACGTCCTCGCGCTCGGCCACCCAGAAATGATAGAAGGGCAGGTTCGAGGTCGGCGACGGGGCGCCGCCCCCGGAGCCGCTCCCCCCGGAGCTGATCGAGCCCTGCCCAGGCCCCGACGGGATGACCTGGCCATTGGGCGCGATCATCACGTCCACATAATAAGAGTACGGGTCGACCGGGAGCCGAGACCGCTCGGGCGAGCTGGGGGCGGCCGTGGGGGCGTTCGGAGTTCCGAGGAAGGCGCTGCCGGCGTTCCAGGTCGTCATGTCGATCACGACCCCCTGCGGCAGCGCGACCTCGCGTGCCCCCTCCGAGACGACCGGCCTGCGGAAGATCGTGTACCGCTGGCTGAGGAACCCCGTGGTCAACTGGCTGCCGAGGAACTGCTCGGGCTCGTACTCGCCGCCTGGCGGGAAGCCTGGCCGCGAGTAAATCAGTTCGATTGGCTCGTCAATCTCATTGTTGCCGTTGTCGTCGAGGCCGTTGTACCCGGGGTCGATCACGCCGTCCCCGTCGTTGTCGATCCCGTCGAATCCCTCGTCGACCCAGCCGTTGCCGTTGTCGTCCTGGCCGTTGACGAGGAAGAGGACCTCGGGAAGGTGGGTCGGGCTCATCGGGTCGAGCGACCCGCCGTTATTGACCGACGGATAGTTCGAAGTCAGCGTCTGGGCGACCGACGTGTTCGGTAGGAACGCCGGGGCCCCGTAATTGACGTAACGCTCGACATTGTGGGGGACAAGAACTCCGGTATTAGGATCTCTAGCATAAGCACCCTTGTTCATCGGGCCGGCCACGGTGTAGTACCGGCCCGAGTCGTCGAACCGGATCTTGTCCCCCTGGCGGATGTTCCAGTACCAGGTCGTCGGCTCGTTGGGGACGGTGTTCGTCGGCGGGTTGGAGAAGACGGCCTCGGTGACAGAAATCTGAGTGACAGTGATCGGGACCGGTACCGCCGGAGCGGTAGCGGTGAAGAAATTGTTCGCGTAGATCGAAAGCCGCCCCGAGGTGTAGTCGGCGGCGGGCTCGATCGCGATCATCCGGTTGGCGGCGAGCGGGCTGGCGCCGCCGGGGAAGGACGGGTCGGGCATGAGGCGGATCCCGCGCGGGGCGTTGGCCCTGATGGCGGCGTCGCGGGCCCCGGCGATGGTCGCCTGGAGGAGCCGGGCCCCCTCGCTCACCTGGCGATGGTTGAACGCCGGGATCACCACCGGCAGGGTCGCCGCGCTCACGAGCACGATGATGAAGATGACCACCAGCAGCTCGACCAGGGTGAAGCCGGCCGTCGGGGGCTTCTTGCGGCGTCGATTCGTGTTCATCTCAGCGGATCCCCCCGCCCGGCGAGGCCAGGCCCTGATTCGTGACGTCGTCGAGGCCGTTCTGGATCAGGCCGTACGTGGCCTGGTTCGTCCCGGCGGCCTGCTCCTTCTCCTGGAACAGCCCCGCCCGGTTCGGGTCGAGCGCCGCGGCCTGGTTCTCGACCCGGATCAGGTGGCTCGCGTCGACCTGGGCCGACGTCGTCGAGATGTTGTAGGTCGAGATCGGCACGGGCATCCCGCTGCCGTCGGTCGTCGAGTAGAGGGTGTGGTAGTCGCGGCCGAGCTGCGCCACGCCGGGCTCCTTGTCGGGCCCGCCCGAGAGGATCAGGAACCGCGAATAGAAGGCACGCCGGGGATAGAACCCGCTCCGGTCCCAGAGCTGCCCCAGGGTCAGGCCCGGGTCGCCGTAGTGGGGGTCCAGCAGCGAATGGAAGTGGGCCATGAAGGCCGACGCCCCGGCGGAGTAGGGCACGGACCCGGGGGAGTAGCTCGACAGGTAGGCCGGCGGCGCCGAGTTCGCCGACGCCGAGAACCAGCCGGGGGCGACCAGCGACTGGCCCGGGTCGAGCGGGTCGGTCTGCCTCGGCTCGGACACGTTCAGATAGGTGTTGCGCCCCTTCTGGACGTAGCTGGCGGTCGCCCCCGTGCTGCCGTCGCCGTTGTAATAGATCGGCCACCGGTAGAACTGGAGCGGCTCGCCCCAGCCGTCGACGAACTCGGGGAGGTTGTCGCCGTCGGTGTCCTTCACCTCGTTGTTGGTGAACTCGTCGCGGGTGAAGACGCTCCCGAGCGGGCCGACCCCCTCGACCAGGATCGCGTAGAGCATCTCCGCGCGGGCGGTCTTGTGGGTGTGGTTGGCCAGCCGGAGCTTGATCAGCGAGGATAGCGGGATCTGATTGAGGGAATTGCTGGGGTCGGGGACCAGCGGGTCGCTCCCGATCCCCTCGGCGAACTCGTCGATCCTGCCGTCCCCGTTGTTGTCGACGCCGTCATATCCGGCGGGGGAGTAGCCGAGGTTCTTGTAGATCCCCGCGGCCGCCGGGAACGTGGCGCCGAAGACCCCGATCGGGGCCGGCCGGCCGGCGACGGGGTTCGGCGGGATGGCGGCCCCGAGCGGCACGTAGTACCCCGAGTATTGCGGGACCCCGGTCTGGCCCGCCGGGTAATCGAGCGCCGCGAAGTTGAGCGGGTAGAACGACCCGAGGGGGCTGTTGAGGGTCTGGACGAAGAAGACGTCGGGCATCTCGGCCTTGATCAGGTCGATCTGGGCGATCACCTGGGCCCGCTGGGGGCTGGTGATCTGGCCGACCGTGCCGTTCCAGATCGATGCGATGTCGACGTGGGCCGCGCTGACGTCGGCCCGCCGGAGCAGGGTCGCCTCCAGCCGCTCCGAGAGGCCGACCTCCAGCTTGGTGATCAGCGCCAGGGTCGCCTTCTCCTGGGCGCGGCGGAGGCCGTCGGAGGCGGCGACGAGGATGAACGTGATCAGGATGCCGATGATGGCGATGACCACGAGCAGCTCGGTCAGCGTGAAGCCGCGCGCCCTCGACGGCCCGGCTCGATCGTCTCGCATGGCGTTCTCCGCTCCCGGGGATGCCCGGCGGGGGGACAGCTTCCACGTCCCGGCGCGACGACAGGCCGCGTCGGGTCTCCAGTCCTCACGACGACCGATGCGACCCCCGTCCCGCCCGGCCCCGGCCCCGTCGGGCGCGGGGCCGGGCCGGCGGTCGGGGGCATCGGTCATTCGAGCTTGCCGCCCGAGAAGTTGGTGATGTTGTCGCGCTCGCGGACGCGGGTCGTGTAGAACGAGTTGGACGGGTCGTTGTAGAGCGGCAGCTTGGTGTTCGGCGCGTTCGCCTCGTAGCCGCCCCCGAGGCCCCACAGGCCGTCGCCCCCGGACGAGATCAGCTGGAACGACTGCGGGTTGACCCAGCCCGACTTCGGGATGGTCGGGTCGCTGTTGGTGTACGGGTTGGGCGCGCCCGAGAAGGCCGCGTGATTCGCCCCCGCGGTCAGCGGGATCACCACGTTGGTCGTGTAGAAGAACCGGGCGAACGGCGTGCTGTCCTGCGCGTCGTCGAGCTCGACGGTGCCCTGGGTGTTGTTGCCGGCGAGGTTCCCGTAGAAGGCCGAGTTGTCGTCGTTCGGGTCGTACCCGTTGTTGCCGTAGGCGCTGAAGTAGGCGTAGAGCCGCGGGTTGGTCGACGAGCTCAGGGGGTCGACGTAGCTCGGGAATCCGTTCGCGACGCCCGGGGGGCTACCGATGGGTGCGGGGTAGTTGAAGATGTCCTGGAGCCGGCCCGGGGCGAACTCGAAGAGGGGCGACGTCCGGTTGGGGGCGATGCTCTGGGGCATGAACGGGTTGGTCGGATCCTTGGAGAACCCGGTCATGGTGACGCTGATCACCTCGGGGGGCGACGTCGTCGTGTTCAGCAGGACGCTGGGCATCCCCCCGAGGAAGAAGGCGAGGCACTCGTGCCCCTGGAGGATGACGTAGTAATTCGGGTTAATCGTCCCGAACGAGGATGGGTTCAGGGGGACCTGGTCCCACGGGAACGCCAGGCCGGGCGAGCCCGACGTGCTGAAATAACCCCCGGCGCGGGGGAAGAACTTCTTCATGGCGCGGGCGGTGCGACTGTTGAGGTCGCCGATCGAGATGTCGCCGGCGCCGGAGCCGGGGATGGGCCCCGTGAGGCTCGGGTCGTAGTTGCCGTTGTTGTGGAGGATGATCCGGCTCGGCGGGTACTCGCCGTAATTGCTCTTCCAGTCGGCGAGGGCGGTCTGCAAGTTGGTGAACTCGGCGGACACCCGGGCGTTGTTGGCGGCCCGGACGGCCGCCGAGATCGCCGGGACGAGCAGGGCGACCAGGATCGCCACGATCAGGATGACGACCAGCAGCTCGACCAGCGTGAAGCCGGCGTGTGGCGGCGTTGTTCGGGGCGGGCGTGTCATCGGGCCGGTCTCCGTGGGCGACTCGCTGTGGACGATACGGGCTGGGTCGAAAACGATTGGGTCCAGGTCCTCGGGCCTCGACGGCCGGGCGCGCACCGGGGACGTCGACCGGCCGGGGCCGGCCCGCACGACGATCCGATCCGCGACCGGCGCCCCATCCCCGATCGTCCCCGCCCCGGGCCGGATGCCCCGGGCGGTCGGGCCAGGCCGGGGGGAGGGGGATGGCTTTCCCCCCCCGGCGTCGACCCCTGCCGGATGGCCCGCCGGCGGTCGCCGACGGGCCCGATCGATCAGCCCGAGAGCTTGCTGATGAGCGTGATCAGGGGCAGGAACAGCGCGATGACGATGAACCCGATGATGCCGCCGAGCACCACGATCATGATCGGCTCGAGCAGGCTCACGAGGCTCTCGACCGCCGTCTCCACCTCCTCGTCGTAGTTGTCCGCGATCTTGTTGAGCATGGTGTCGAGGTCGCCCGTCTCCTCGCCGACGTCGATCATGTTGACCACGATGTCGTCGACGATCCGGGCCTCGCGGAGCGGCTGGGCGATCGTCTCGCCCTCGCGGATCGACTCGTAGATCCGGGCGAAGGCCCGCTCGAAGACCGCGTTGCCCGCCGTCTCCTTGACGATGTTCAGCGACTCGAGGATCGGCACCCCCGACTGCACGAGGGTCCCGAGGGTCCGCATCGTCCGGGCCACCGTCGACTTCTCGACGATCGACCCCATGACCGGGATCATCAGCAGGATCCGGTCGCAGATGTACGCCCCCGTCTTGTTCCGGTACAGGAGCTTGATGAAGATCCAGAAGAACACCGGCGCCAGCAGCACGACGTAGAAGTACTGGACCACGAAGTGGCTGGCGTGGATCAGGAACTTGGTCATCCCCGGCAGGTCGACGTCGAAGTCCTTGAAGATCGCCTCGAACTTGGGGATGATGAAGTAGAGGATGAACCCGACGATCGCGACCGCGACGGTGATCACCACGACCGGGTAGACCATCGCCGACTTGATCCGCCGCTTCAGCGACTGCGACTTCTCCTTGAAGTCGGCGAGCCGCTGGAGGATCGCCTCGAGGGCACCGCCCGCCTCGCCCGCCTTGATCATGTTGCAGTAGAGCCGGTCGAACGCCTTCGGGTGCTTGCTGAAGGCCTCCGAGAGGGTCTGCCCGCTCTCGATGTCCTCGACGACGTCGCCCAGGGAGTTCTTCAGGACGCCCGGCTTGCACTGGCCCTCGAGGATCTTCAGGCTCCGGAGGATCGGCAGGCCAGCGTCCTGGAGCGTCGAGAGCTGCCGGGTGAACGTGCAGAGCACCTTGGTGCTGATCTTGCCGATCGTGAACGACTTCTTCTTCCGCCCGCGCCCCTTCTTGGCGGCCGCCTTCTTCTTGCCGCCGCCCTTGGCGCGCTCGGAGATCTTGGTGACGAAGTAGCCCTTCTGGCGGATCAGCTGCTGGGCTTCTTCCTGGGTCGAGGCGTCGATCGAGTCCTTGACCTCGCGCCCCGTCTGGTCCATCGCTTCGTACTGATACGTCGGCATCGTCGTCCCCCGGTCCGGTCGTCTGGTCGGTCGGTCGTGGTGGCCTTGGGCATTTCCCCGGTCGTCGCGCGGCGCGGTCGCCCGGTCAGACCTCGTCGAGGATCGTCTCGCGGACGACCTCCTCGATCGAGGTGGCCCCCTCGTGGACCGCCTTCAGGCCGGACTCGCGGAGCGTCCGCATCCCGAACCGGCGGCACGAGTTGCGGAACTCGTCGAGCGAGGCCTCGGAGACGACCATCTCGCGGAGCGTGTCGTTCATGATCAGGAGCTCGTAGATCCCCATCCGGCCCTTGTAGCCGGTGTTGTTGCACTTCTCGCAGCCCTTGCCGTAGAAGAACGGCTTCGAGGCCGCCTCCTCGGGCGACATCCCCAGCTCCATCGTGACCTCGGGGCTGGGGGTGAACGGCGTCCGGCAGAAGTTGCAGATCTTCCGGACCAGCCGCTGCGCCAGCACGCCCTCGATCGTCGCGGTGATCAGGAACGTCGGCACCCCCATGTCGCGGAGCCGGGTGATCGCCGACGGCGCGTCGTTGGTGTGGAGCGTCGTGAAGACGATGTGGCCGGTCAGCGACGCCTGGATCGAGATCTCCGCCGTCTCGAGGTCGCGCGTCTCGCCCACGAGGATCTTGTCCGGGTCCTGGCGGAGGATCGCCCGGAGGCACGAGGCGAACGTCACGCCGATCTCGGCGTTGATCGGCACCTGGATCAGCCCCTCGATCTCGTACTCGACCGGCTCCTCGGTCGTGATGATCTTGTCCTCGATGTGGTTCAGCTCGTTCAGCGTCGCGTACAGGGTCGTCGTCTTGCCCGAGGACGTCGGCCCGGTGACGAGGATGATCCCGTTGGGCTTCTGGATCAGCTCGCGCCAGATCACCAGGGTGTCGGCGGCCATGCCGACCTTGTTCAGGTCGAGCTGGACCACCGTCCGGTCGAGGATCCGCAGCACGACGCTCTCGCCGAAGAGGGTCGGCAGGGTGGAGACGCGGATGTCGACCGAGGCGCCCCCGATGGCGAGCTGGATCCGCCCGTCCTGCGGGAGCCGACGCTCGGCGATGTCGAGGTTCGACATGACCTTGATCCGGCTCGAGATCGCCGGGGCGAGGTGCCGGGGCGGCGGGACGAGCTCGTAGAGCACGCCGTCGACCCGGTACCGCATCTTGTATTCTTCCTCGAACGGCTCGAAGTGGATGTCCGAGGCCTTGTCGCGGATCGCCAGCAGGAGCACCATGTTCAGGAGCTTGCGGACCGGCGCCGCCTCGGCCATCTCCTCGATCAGCTCGAGGTCGATCGTGTTCTCGTTCCGATTCGAGTACTGGTTCAGCCCCTTGTCGGCCTCGATCGCCTTGACGACGTCGCCGATCGACTCCTGCTTGCCCGCGTACAGCCGCTCGATCGCCTTGAGGACCTCGGTCTCCCCCGCGATCACCCCCTTGATGTCGACCCCGAGGAACGACCGGAGGCTGTCGATCGTCGCCGGATTCTGCGGCTCGGCCAACGCGACGGTCAGGCTCTTGTCCTTCTTGCTCTGCGACATCGGCACGATCTTGAAGGCCGAGGCCATCGTCTCGTTCACCAGGTCGGTCAGCTCCGCCGGCAGCGTCATCTCGCCGAGCCGGACGACCTTCATCCCCAGCTGCTCGCCGAGCGCCTTGAGGACCTGGTCCTCGTTCACGAGGCCGAGGCGCACCGCGACCTTGCCGATCGGCTCGTTCTCGGAGCGCTTCTGCTCCTCGAGCACCTTCCAGAGGGCCTCCTCGTCGAGGTAGCCCATGTCGACCAGGATCGTGCCGAGCCGCCTCGCCATGAAAACCTTCCCCTCGCCTGGACCGAGGACCATCCGGGCCCCGCGGATAGCCGGCCGACACGCCGAGCCATCGGCGCAGCGGGCCGGAGCGGACGGGACCCGGACTTGTTCGACCGAACAGACGGCCCCGGGACCGGGGCCGCCGGAAATCGCGACAGAGCCGATGGGAGGCCGGGAGGCCCGAAGGTCCCGGCGGGGACAGTACCGGCGAAAGCTGCTACTTCACTTCTATTTACGTCCGGCTCGGGTCGCCGTGACGGCTCCGGGCTCGGAGGGACGGCCCCCTCCCGGAGGACTCTACTTCTGATCCTCGTCGTCGTCTTCGGGCTCGTCGTCGAAGATCCCCTTCTTGGCCAGCTCGATCCGCTCGCGGAGTTCGGCGGCCTTCCGGGACTTGAAGATCACCTCATCCTCCTCGCAGAGCCCCTGCCGCCAGAGGTTGAACAGGCTGTCGTCGAGCAGGATCATCCCGTGCTTGCGCCCGGTCTGGATCGAGGAGTCGATCCGGTAGGTCTTGTTCTCGCGGATCAGGTTCGAGATCGCCGGGGTGACCACGAGCATCTCGTAGGCGGCGACCAGGCCCTTCGGCTTCCTCGGGACGAGGGCCTGGGCGAGGATGCCGAGGATCGCGACCGAGAGCTGGGTCCGGATCTGATCCTGCTGCTCCTGCGGGAAGACGTCGATGATCCGGTTGACGGTGCCCTCGGCCGAGTTCGTGTGCAGGGTCCCGAAGACGATGTGGCCGGTCTCGGCGGCGGTGATCGCGGCCTGGATCGTCGCCAGGTCGCGCATCTCGCCGACCAGGATGCAGTCGGGGTCCATCCGGAGGGCCCGGCGGATCGCCTCGGGGAAGTCGGGGACGTCGATGCCGATCTCGCGCTGGTTGATGATCGACTTGTTGTGCTTGTGGAAGTATTCGATCGGGTCTTCGATGGTGATGATGTGGCGGTCGAGGTTGTTGTTCAGCCAGTTGATCATCGAGGCGAGGCTGGTCGTCTTGCCCGAGCCCGTCGGCCCGGTCACCAGGATCAGCCCGCGAGGCCGTTGGATCAGCTGCTCCATGACCGGCGGCAGGCCGAGCTGCTCGAAGGTGAGGAACTCGTTCGGGATCCGCCGGAGGACGAGGCCGATGTTGCCCCGCTGCTTGAAGATCGCCACCCGGAACCGGGCCATGTCGCCGAACGCGAACCCGAAGTCGGTCCCCCCGACCTCCTGCAACTCCTGCTGACAGCGCTCGGGGGTGATGCTCTTCATCAAGGCGGTCGTGTCCGGCGACTCGAGCACCTTCGTGGCCAACGGCCGGAGATGCCCATGCAGCCGGAGCATCGGCTGGCTGCCGACGGTCAGGTGCAGATCGCTCGCCCTCTGGGTGCAGACCGTCTGCAGCAGCTTATCGATCAGCAACGTTCCCATAGACGTCTCAATCCTCCCGCAAGGCCGCCGTCCGGAACCTCCCGCCCGTTAATCCCCCGCCAGACAGGCAGGGGGGGGAGGTTGACTTTGTCTTGTCGACCAAGTGTCCACCGAAACGGAGGTCAGGCGATAGGCTTTAGGACGAGCCGTCTTGTCCCGTCGCTCATCGGATTATTTCGGTGGACGGGTGCTCGATCAAGTCGAGGACACCAAGTTGATGCGGTGCCGTGGTGAATCCGACTCGCATCCGACGGCCATTACGGCGCACGACCGCCGCGGCACTGCCGTCATGGCCAGCCCAGAACTCACCGCCGGCGAACTCCCCGGTCGCCGCAACTGCCTCAACCGTCCGGGCATTACCGCACGGGCTCGGAGGCGACCTCGCGGTTCGTGATCCGGAGGACTTCTTCGAGCGTGGTCTGGCCCTTCAGGGCCTTGATCATCCCGTCCTCGAACAGAGTATGCATCCCCTGCTTGCGGGCCATTTTACGGAGATTCTGGGTCGGCTCGCCCTTGAAAGTCATGTCGCGGACCTGGCTGGTCATGCTCATCAGCTCGTAGATCCCCATCCGGCCTCGATAGCCCTTCTTGTTGCAGTAGTTGCACCCCTTCCCCTTCATGAAATTCGCCTTCTTGGCGATCTCGGGCTTGAGCCCGAGCCCGATCAGCTGATGGGCGGGCGGCTCGTACCGCTGCTTGCACTTGGGACAGACCTTGCGGACCAACCGCTGGGCCATGATCGCCATGACCGAAGATGCGACCAAGAATGGTTGCACGCCAATATCGACCAGTCTCGTGACAGCGCTCGGCGCATCGTTCGTGTGTAGCGTACTGAAAACCAGGTGTCCGGTCAGAGATGCCTGGATTGCGGTGTTGGCCGTCTCTTCGTCGCGGATTTCACCCACGAGGAGGATGTTGGGATTCTGCCGGAGCATGGCCCGGATGATCCGCGCGAAGGTCATCCCGATCTTGGCCCGGACCTCGCACTGGTTGACGCCGGGGAGGTAATACTCCACCGGATCCTCGGCCGTGATGATCTTCACGTCGGGGCGATTGAGCTCGTTCAGGGCCGCATAGAGCGTCGTCGTCTTCCCCGAACCCGTCGGCCCGGTGACGAGGAGGATCCCGTTGGGCCGCTTGATCAGCTGGCTGAATCGTTTCCAGTCGTCGTCCCCGAACCCGAGGTCGCGGAGGCCCACCTTGATGTTGTCGCGGTCGAGGATCCGCATCACGACCGACTGTCCGTGCGTGGTCGGCAGGATGCTGACACGCAGGTCGATGTCCTTGCCGGCGACGATGATCTTGATCCGCCCGTCCTGCGGGCGCCGTTTCTCGGCAATGTCGATCGAACCCATGATCTTGATGCGTGAGACCATGGACGCAAGCAGACGGCGAGGTGGCGAGTCTCGTTCCATCAACACGCCGTCGATCCGGTACCGGATCCGGACCCGGTCGACGAACGGCTCGATGTGGATGTCGGAGGCACGGGAGGTGACGGCTTCCTGGATGATCAAGTGGACGAGTCGGATGATCGGCGCATCGCCTTCTTCCAGGACATTCGTCTTGCCCATCCCCCCCGCACTGCCGCCTCCCTCTTCTGAGTAATCGATGGCGGTGTCGGTGAATTCCTGGAGCATGGAGTCGACCGACTCCGTCTCCTGGGACGTCGAGCCGTAGTAATGGTTGATGGCCTCGACGATCGCCTGCTTGGGCGCGAGCGCGACCTCGATCTCGCGGTTGAGGACGAAGCGGAGCTTGTCGACCGTCTCGAAGTCGTTGGGGTTGTGCATGATGACCTTGATCATCCCGTTCTCCTGGGACAGGGGCATCACGCCGTTCTCGCGCGCGAGCGACTCCGGCACGAGCTCGACGACCGAGGCGGGGATCTCGATCTCGTTGAGCTGGACGAACTCCATGCCGAACTGCTCGGCCTTCGCCTTCATGACGTCGTCGGGGTCGGCGTAGCCGAGCTTGGCGAGGGCGTCCTCCAGGGGGACGCCGTTCATCCGCTTGGCCTCGTTGAGCTGGTCGGGGCCGATCACCCCTCGCTTGATGAGAATGTCGGTCCAGTCTCGGCTGAGCTTGGCCATCGGGAGGGGGCTCCGGGATTATCGCCGACGCGACGAGGAATAGGCGACGACGGCCGCCCAGGGGAGCAGGCCGGTCGCGTGGGCTCGACCTCGGTCGGTCCAGACAGGGACCGCGGTGGGACCGGCCGTCCCTCGACCGCGGGGAAGCGGCGCAGCGAAGATCAGGACGACCGGGGTCGGTGGAGATCGATCATCGGGGGCGACACGTCAATGCGATCTGAGGAACATACCTAGGCTACCACGTCGGTCGCGGGCCGGACAAGCAAGCCGCGCGGGAAAAACACCCATCCAATGAGGCGAGGCCGCCGCCCGAAAGGACGGCGGCCTCGTCGGATGGGCCGGGGATTCCCGCCGACGGATCAACGGTCGCGGCTGATCGTCTTCCCGTCGGCGAGGGCGGCCTGGGCCGCGGCGAGCCGGGCGATCGGCACCCGGAACGGGGAGCACGAGACGTAATCCATGCCCACCTTGTGGCAGAAGACGACGCTGTCGGGGTCGCCGCCGTGTTCGCCGCAGATGCCGACCTTCAGGTGCTCGCCGGCCTTTTCCATCCGGGCCTTCCGCCCCTTGGCGACGCCCATCTCGATGAGCTGACCGACCCCGCTCACGTCGAGCGACTGGAACGGGTCGACGGCGAGGATCTTCTCTTTGAGGTAGGTCGGCATGAACCCCCGGATGTCGTCCCGGCTGAAGCCGAAGGTCAACTGGGTGAGGTCGTTGGTGCCGAACGAGAAGAACTGGGCCTCCGCGGCGATCAGGTCGGCCGTCAGGGCGGCGCGGGGGATCTCGATCATGGTGCCGACGAGATACTCGACGGTCGTGCCCGCCTTCTTCATGACGGCGTCCGCGACGGCGATGGTGCTCTTCCTGAGCATCGTCAGCTCCTCGACGATGCCGACCAGGGGGATCATGATCTCCGGCAGGACGCTCTTGCCCGCCTTCTTCACCTCGATCGCGGCCTCGATGATGGCGCGGACCTGCATCTCGCCGATCTCGGGGTAGACGATCGGCAGGCGGCAGCCGCGGAAGCCGAGCATCGGGTTGAACTCGTGGAGCTGATCGACCCGTTGCTTGACCTTCTCGACGTCGATCCCGAGCTGGCGGGCGACCTCGGCCTGCCCCTTCTCGTCATGCGGGAGGAATTCGTGCAGGGGGGGGTCGAGGAGCCGGATGGTCACCGGCAGGCCGTCCATCGCCTCGAAGAGCCCGACGAAGTCCGCCCTCTGGAACGGCTCGAGCTCGCCGAGGGCGGCACGACGGCCCTCCTCGTCGTCGGCGAGGATCATCTTCCGCATGGCGACGATCCGCTGGTCGCCGAAGAACATGTGCTCGGTCCGGCAGAGGCCGATCCCCTCGGCGCCGAACTCGCGGGCCTTGGCCGCATCCTTGGGGGAGTCGGCGTTGGTCCTGACCTTGAGCGTCCGGGCCTTGTCGGCCCACTCCATGAGCAGGAAATATTCCTCGGGGATCACCGGGTCGACCGTGGGCATCTCGGCGGCCCAGACCTCGCCGGTCGCGCCGTCGATCGTCAGGTAATCGCCCTGCCTGATCGTCACGCCTTTGACCCGGACGGTGCCGGCCGCCTCGTCGATCTGGAGCGACTCGCAGCCGACGACGCAGGGCTTGCCCCAGCCCCGGGCGACGACCGCCGCGTGGCTCGCCTTGCCGCCGGTGGAGGTCAAGATCCCCTGCGCCAGGTGCATCCCCGCGACGTCCTCGGGGCTGGTGTCCTTGCGGACGAGCATGAGCCGGGCCTTCGAGCCGGCGACGGCGAGCCGGACGGCCTCCTCGGCCGAGAGGACGACCCGGCCGACGGCCGCGCCCGGGCTCGCGGAGATCCCGACCGCCACCGGGCGGTGGCTCTGGCGGGATTTCGGCTCGATCTGCGGCATCAGCAGGTGGTTCAGGCTCTCGGGGGACACCCGCGAGACCGCCGTCTTCTCGTCGATCATCCCCTGCCTGGCCATCTCGACGGCCGTCCGGACCGCCGCGGTCCCGGTCCGCTTGCCGGTCCGGGTCTGGAGCATGTAGAGCGTCCCGTCCTGGACCGTGAACTCGATGTCCTGCATCTCCTTGTAGTGGGACTCGAGCTTCTGACGGATGGCCATCAGCTCCTCGTAGACCTTGGGCATGTCGTCCTTGAGCCGGCTGATCGGCTCGGGGGTCCGGATCCCGGCGACGACGTCCTCGCCCTGGGCGTTGATCAGGTAGTCGCCGTAGAAGACGTCCTCGCCGGTGTTCGGGTCGCGGGTGAAGGCGACCCCGGTGCCCGAGTTGTTCCCCATGTTCCCGAAGACCATCGCCTGGACGTTGACCGCCGTCCCCTTGAGCCCGGTGATCCGCTCGATCCGCCGGTACTCGATCGCCTTGTTCCCGTTCCAGCTGTTGAAGACGGCGTTGATCGACAGCATCAGCTGCTGGGTCGGGTCCTGGGGAAAGTCCTGGCCGACGTGCTGCTTGTAGACCGCCTTGTAGCGCCGGACCAGCTCCTTGAGGCCGTCGGCCGAGAGCTCGGTGTCGAGCTTCACGCCCTTCTCGGCCTTGAGCGCCTCGAGCTCGTGCTCGAAGTGCTTGTGCTCCACGTTCATGGCGGTGGAGCCGAACATGTCGATCAGGCGACGGTAGCCGTCGTAGGCGAACCGGGGGTTGCCGGTCTTCTTGGCGAGCCCTTCGACGGAGGCGTCGGAGAGGCCGAGGTTGAGGATCGTGTTCATCATGCCCGGCATCGACATCGCCGCCCCGGAGCGGACGCTGACCAGCATCGGGTCGGTCGGGTCGCCGAACTTCGCCCCGTACAAAGCCTCCATCTGCTTGACGGCGGCCTGGATCGCGGGGACCGCGGCCTCGGGCAACTTCTTGCCGTTCTCGTAGAAGGCGGCGCAGACCTCGGTGGTGATCGTGAATCCCGGGGGGACGGGGATCCCGATCACGCTCATCTCGGCCAGGTTCGCCCCTTTGCCGCCGAGCAGGGCCTTCATGTCCGCCTTGCCCTCGGCCTTGCCGCCGCCGAAAGAGTAGACGTACTTCTGCGGGTCGGACATGGGTCTTGCGAGCTCCTGGGCGCCTGCCGAGGGTGAGGGAGGGGCCGTCCGGCCCGGCCGAGGATCCGCGTAACGACCCAGCGGCCTCGACGTAAGTCGATGACACGACACAAGGTAACGACCCAGGCCCCTCGCGTCAAGGACCGACCGGCCTCGCCCGACCCGGAGGTCGACCCAAGTCCGTTTCTTCACGCGGGTTCGGCCGACCGGCCGTCAGAGGTCGGGGATCCCCCGGCTCCGGTCCGCGCCGACGATCAGGCGACCCCGGGGGTGGCCCGATCGCCACCCGCCCCAGGAATCGATCCGGAGCGAAGTCACCCGTCGGAGCGAGACCCCCCGGTGCTCGCCGGCCACGGCCGAGAGGGCCTGATCGCGGCCGGCCCAGAGGCTGTGAGTCCCCCGGTCGTAGAGCAGCGGACGAGGGCCGAAGAGGTAGCCGCTGTAACCCATCGTCACTCGCTTGCCGCGGAGCGACGCCTCGTAGACGTCCACCGACGCGTCGCGGGGCAGGTGATGGCCGTAGGTCACCAGGAGCGGCAGCCCGGAGATCAGGTCGTTGACCACGCCGACCTGCTCCAGCACCCGGAGGGGATAGGCGACGTCGACGCCTTCGATTCGACCGAAGGCGACCGGATCCTCGTCCGGGATCCGATCCCAGCGCTCCCCCCTGCCGCTCTCCACGATCGGGGCGTCGATGGCTCGGAGCCAATCCCTCCCGAGCACCGGGATGACATCGTCCCGTTCGAGGTCGCCGCGCGCCATGCGGAACCAGTCGTGCCGCCCTTTCCTCCAGCCCGCCCAGAGCAGGGTGACATCGCCGTCGTCGCGGATCCAATCGTCGGGCTTCGTCGCATAGCTGGGGTGAGGGGTGATGTCGACGTACCCGACGAGGATGTTCCGTCGCAGCTCGTCCCTCTCGGCGAGATACGCGAGGTAATGGCGGTAGACCTCACGACCTTCGAGGATGGCGACCCCCGACAGGAGGATGATCCCGACGAGGGCGACGGACCGCAACAGGAGCCTCGTCGAACGAGTGCGGGTCGGGTCGGTGGTCGTCTCGATCCGTGACATCGGATCTCGCTCCTTCCGGTCGATTCCGGTTGACGCACCAGGGGCGGAGAATTGGTTGGTCCCCTTATCTCGCGCTCGGCCCGGCAACGCCAGAGGTGAGTCCGTCCACCGTCCCTGGCCGTTTTTCCCATCCCGGCGCAGAGGCCGCCCCGGATGGTGAAAAAGGCCCGGCCACCCTGGAGGGCGGCCGGGCCTCGTCCGGTCCGGCGGGAGTGACAGGGAAGGCCGGGATCAGGCGTTGGCCTTCTCGAGCTGGGCCTTCTTGACCACCTCATCCTGGATCGAGCCGGGGAGCTTCTGGTACTTGAGGAACTCCATGCTGAAGGAGCCCTTGCCCTGGGTCATGCTCCGCAGCTCGTTCGAGTAGCCGAACATCTCCGAGAGCGGGACCTCGGCGAGGATGACCGAGAAGCCCTGGCGGTCCTCGGTGCCGAGGATGACGCCACGCTTCGAGGAGACCTTGCCGGTCACCGGCCCCTGGAACTCCGTGGGCGTCTCGACCTCGACCTTCATGATCGGCTCGAGGAGGACCGGGTCGGCCTTGCGGAAGACCTCGCGGAAGCAGTCGCGGGCGCAGATCTGGAACGCCATGTCGGAGGAGTCGACGTCGTGGTACGACCCGTCCTCCAGGACCATCTTGACCCCGAGCACCTCGTACCCCGCGACCGGGCCCTTGGCCAGCGAGTCGCGGAATCCCTTCTCGACCGAGGGGATGTACTCGCTAGGGATCCGCCCGCCCGTGACGTTGTTCTCGAAGATGAACGCCTCGGGGCTGTCCTCGGGAAGGGGCTCGAGCGAGCCGACGATGTGGGCGTACTGCCCCGAGCCGCCGGTCTGCTTCCGGTGCTTGTAGTTGTAGGCCGTGACCTTGGTCGGGGCCTCCCGATAGCTGACCTTCGGCATCCCGACGCTGCACTCGACCTTGTATTCCCGCTTGATCCGCTCGACGTAGATCTCGAGGTGGAGCTCGCCCATCCCGGAGATGATCGTCTCGCTCGTCTCCTTGTCGACGTGGACCCGGAAGGTCGGGTCCTCGCGCATGAACCGGTTCAGGGCCTTCGAGAGCTTGTCCTGGTCGGCCCGCTTCAGGGGGGCGATGGCCAGGTCGATCACCGGCTCGGCGGCGTAGATGCTCTCGAGCGAGAAGTTATACCCCTCGTCGCAGTAGGTATCCCCGGTCGCGCACTCGATCCCCATGGCCGCGACGATGTCGCCGGCCCCGGCCGAGTCGATGTCCTCCTTCTCGTCGGCGTGGACCCGGAGGATCCGGCTGATCCGCTCCTTCTTCTTCTTGCGCGAGTTGAAGTAGAAGGTGCCCTTCTTGAGGGTCCCCTGGTAGATCCGCATGTAGGTGACCTGGCCGAACTGCTCCTCGACGAGCTTGAAGGCCATCGCCACGAGGGGCGAGTCGGGGTCGGCGGCGAGGGGGACCTCGGCCATCCCGTTGTTGTTGTCCTTGGCGAAGATCGCGCGGTCGAGCGGGCTCGGCAGGTAGGAGGCCACCGCGTCCAGCAGGTTCTGCACGCCCTTGTTCTTGTAGGCCGAGCCCATGAGCACGGGGCAGATCAGGCTGGCGACCGTGCCCTCGCGGAGGGTCCGGTGGATCAGGTCGACGGGGACTTCCTGCTCCTCGAGGAGCAGCTCCAGGATCGGGTCGGAGACCTTGGACAGGGACTCGAGCATCCGGTGCCGGGCGGCCTCGGCGGCGTCGGCCAGGTGCGCGGGGATCGGCTCGAGGCGGACGTCCTCGCCCTTGTCGCCGTCGTAGTAGACGGCCTGGCGCGTGATCAGGTCGATCACGCCTTCGAAGCTCGACTCGCCGCCGATCGGGATCTGGATCGGGACCGTGGCCAGCCCCAGCTTGCTCTCGAGCTGGGCGATCACGCTGTCCGGGTTCGCCCCCGTGCGGTCCATCTTGTTGATGAACGCGAGTCGGGGGACGTTGTATCGCTTCATCTGCCGGTCGACGGTGATCGACTGCGACTGGACGCCCGCGACCGCACAGAGGACCAGCACCGCGCCGTCGAGGACGCGGAGCGAGCGCTCGACCTCGACCGTGAAGTCGACGTGGCCGGGCGTGTCGATGATGTTGATCTTCTTCTCATGCCACCGGACGGTCGTCGCGGCCGACGTGATCGTGATGCCGCGCTCCTTCTCCAGCTCCATGTGATCCATCTTGGCGCCTTCGCCCTTCACCTCCTTGATCACGTGGCTCTTGCCGGAGTAGAAGAGCACCCGCTCGGTGAGCGTGGTCTTCCCCGAGTCGATGTGCGCCGAGATCCCGATGTTGCGGACGTTGCGGAGGTCTTCCATTGGCGATATTGTCGTTTCTCAAAGGGCGCCGGGCCCTTTGTCCCATGGGGGAGTCGCGGAGGATCGGGCGGGGGTGGTCAGCCCGCCTTCCGAGGCGGGCCGGGAAGCGGAGGGTACGATGAACCCGGGCGACGGCCGGCTGTTAAGCTATTACTCCCTCGCGAAAGACGAAGGAAGATCCCGTAACCGTCCGGGGTAGAAGGACCACAATCCTATCAATCTGGGCGCGCGGGTCAACACCGAACCTCGACGGCTCCCTTCTACTATACGAAGATGGGCAAGGACGGTTCGGCCGATTCTCGGGGCATCGGGCCCGCGGCCCGTCGGTCGCGATGCCGTGGCGGACGTCCTCTCCCGGGTCGGTCGTGAGGGATCGGAGGGCCCCAGAGGGACGTCGGGACGCTCCGGGGCACTTCCCGTGGAATGTTTGCCCCGCGGCGGCGAAGATCCAGTGCCGGCGGGGCTCTCCACGTCCCCTTCGACCCTCCGGGTTCGTTTTGACAACCCTCCTCCGTCCGAATAAGCTTCCACGACAAGTGTCTGAATCGCGCGTCCCCGCGTGCGGGCGCTCGGGACAACCCGGGAGGACGGACCTCCGGGGTGGCCCGATCGGTCGGTCGCCGAGGAGCAAGCATCGATGCCAGGACACGGGCAGGGGGAGATCCGGTTTCGCCAGGGGGATCGTCCCCGACGTGCGGTGGTCGGCCTGACATTCCTCCTGCCGGGCGTCCCCCAGTGGCTCTGGAGCCAGCGCGAGCGGGGGCTCGTCCTGTTCGGCTCGTTCGCGGCGTCGCTCTCGGCCGGGCTCTTCGCGTGGGGGACGCGGACGGGGCTGGTCTTGCTGGCATTCGCCTATCTGACCCACGTCGCGTCGTCCTCGGATGCGATCCGCCAGTGGGCCTTCCCGGGCTTCGGGCGCTGGGTCCCGGTCGTCTCGACCTCGGCGGGCCTGGCCATCGGCTGCTACGGCCCGGCGATCCTCTTCGGCTCCCTCGTCGCCTGGCCGGGGCTCGGGGGGGGGGACTCCCGCGACGGGTATCTCGTCAACCGCTTGGCCTACCAGGGACGCGAGCCCGACCGCGGCGAATCGGTCTGGCTCGGGCCGGATCGGGGGGCGGAGGGCGGCACGGTGGCGGAGGTGGTCGCCCGGCCCGGCGAGGAGGTCGAGTGGTCCGACACGAGGCTCCGGGTCCAGGGGCGGGACGTCGAGCTCTCCCCGTTCCGGCCGGGACGGGCCCCCTCCTGCCTCGTGTTCAAGGTCCCCGACGACCAGTTCCTGATCGCCTTCCGGAACGCCGACCCGCTCCGGCCGAAGCCCTGGGAGCTGGTGCCCCGATCCCGGCTGGAGGGCCAGGCCTGGGCGAAGCTGTACCCCGTCTGGGAGCGGAGGCTCCTCCAGTGATCGCGGCCGCCGGCCCGCCCCACGGAATTGGAAGATGACGAGAGACAGCGGCGGGGCGCCCTGGTAAGATCAGGCCCTCGACCGAGAGACTTTGCCTATCCGGGGATGGGTCGCGGCCCGGCCGGGTCTCCGTCGTGGTCGGGCCAGGGCTTCGGCCGCGGAACCAAGCGGGTGGACACACATGGACCGACTCTGGGCCCCCTGGAGGGCGCAGTACATCCTCGACGCGTCGGCCAAGCCCGCTTCCCCCGACGGCTGCTTCTTCTGCCTCGGGCTCGCCTCGGACGATGACCGGGAGAATCTGCTGGCCTACCGGGGCGAGCACTCTGCGGTCTTCTTGAACCGGTATCCTTATAATAATGGACATCTGCTGGTGGCCCCCCGGGCCCACAAAGGCCGCCTTGATGAGCTCGACGATGTCGAGCTGACCGGGCCGGTCGAGACGCTCCGATGGGTCGTCGGCGCCCTCGACCGGTTGATGAGCCCGCAGGGTTACAACATCGGCCTGAACCTCGGCAAGTCGGCGGGCGCCGGCCTCCCCGGACACCTCCACTGGCACGTCGTCCCCCGGTGGGACGGCGACACGAATTTCATGCCCGTCCTCGGCCAGAGCAAGGTCATCGTCGAGAGTTTACATCAATTTTACGACAGGTTCGTGGCCGAGCTGAATCGTCCCGGTTGAGGGGGCGCAGCGACGGCCGCGTGCCCGATCCCGGTCGCGACCCGCGCGGAATCAGGGCCTCGCACGCGACCCGGTCGACGAGGTCTTCCATGCTGCTGTGGGTCATCCGGGCGGTCTTCGTGGTGGTGGTGGGCGGCCTCGCCGCCCGGCTCGCGAAGGCGACGGAGGGGACGACGTCGGTCGTCCTCTTCGGGATCGTGATCGCCCTCGCCGTCGGCGTCGTCATCGTCGACCTCGTGACGCCCCGCAAGAAGATCCAGACCATCTCGGGCGTCTACCTCGGGCTGATGGTCGGCCTCATCCTGAGCGGGCTCATCCAGAGCGCCATCGAGCCCTCGCTCGCGCTGCTGACCGTCAACGAGGGGGTCCGACGGGCGATCTCCGGGCTGCTGATGATCGTGATCTGCTACGTCTGCGTGAGCACGATCCTTCAGACCAAGGACGACTTCCGGTTCATCATCCCGTACATGGAATTCAACAAGGAGGTCAAGGGGACCCGGCCGCTCGTGCTCGACACGTCCGTCGTGATCGACGGGCGGATCGCGGATGTGGCCGAGACCCGGGTGATCGACCAGCCGATCATCGTCCCGAGGTTCGTGCTCCAGGAACTGCAGGGGATCGCCGACAGCTCGGACAAGCTGCGGCGGAACCGGGGCCGTCGCGGGCTGGACATCCTCAACAAGCTCCAGAAATCGACCGGCGTCGAGGTGAAGATCCACGACTCCGACATCCCCGAGCTCGCCGGCATCCGCGAGGTCGACCAGAGGCTGGTGATCCTCGCCAAGCATCTCGGCGGCCGGGTGGTGACGAACGACTACAACCTGAACAAGATCGCGCGGCTCCAGGGCGTCGAGGTGATCAACCTCAACGACCTGGCCAACGCCATGAAGCCGATCGTCCTGCCCGGCGAGGGGCTCGTGGTCAAGATGATCAAGCGGGGCGAGGAGCCCGGCCAGGGGGTCGGCTACCTCGACGACGGCACGATGGTCGTCGCCGAGCAGGGCCTGCATCATCTGGGCGAGACGATCCGACTGACCGTGACGAGCGTCCTCCAGACCAGCGCCGGGCGGATGATCTTCGGCCGGATCGACGGGCCGCCCGGCCCCGCCCCGAGGTCGGTGAACAACACGCCGCACGACAACAACCCGGGACGTCACGGGCCCTGATCATCGGCCGGGTCAGCCCGTGGCGTCCTCGCCGTCCCCGTCGCCCAGCCCGTCATAGCCGAACTTGCACCAGCAGCAGACGAGCGTCGCGCCGCAGGCAGGGCAGGCCAGCGGCACCTCGGGACGCGAGAGCGCCTCGTAGTGGGCCTGGCTGGGCGGCTCATAGGGCGACCGGCAAGCGTCGCACTCGAGCGGGCGTTCGCAATATGTGCAGATCATCGGCGGTCCCGCGAGTCGTCCGGCCCGGCCGGGTCAGGTGGTCGCCTTCTCGGGCTTCAGGCAGCGGCCGATCTGCCGGACGGCCTGCCTGAGCCGCTGCTCGTTCTCGATCAGGGCGAGCCGGAGGTAGCCCTCGCCGGACTCGCCGAACCCCCGGCCCGGGCTGACGGCCACCTCGGCCTCCTCGAGCAGCTTCATGGCGAGGTCGATCGAGCCCATCCGCGACCGCCAGGGCTCGGGGATCGGGGCCCAGACGAACATGCTCGCCTTGGGGGATTCGACCTGCCAGCCGAGCCGATTCAGGCCGTCGACGAGGACATCACGCCTCGTCTGATATTCGGCGACCTGGGCGAGCCGGCCGGGCTCGCCGTGTCGCAGGGCCACGATCGCGGCGACCTGGACCGCCTGGAAGAGGCCGTAGTCATAGTAGCCCTTGATCGCCTTCAGGGCCGAGAGCATCTTCCGGTTGCCGGCCGCGAAGCCGACCCGCCAGCCGGCCATGTTGTAGCCCTTGGACATCGTCGTGAACTCGCACCCGACGTCGATCGCCCCCGGGACCGACAGGAAGCTCGGGACGTCGGCGCCGTCGAAGACGATGTCGCCGTAGGCGAAGTCGCTGATGACGTGGAAGTGGAACCTACGGGCCAGCGCGACGACCTCGGAGAAGAAGGCCCGGTCGACGATCGTCGCGGTCGGGTTGTGCGGGTAGTTGAGGATCAGGATCTTGGGCCTCGGGTACAGGCTCTCGCAGACCCGGACCACGTCCGCCAGGAAGGCCTGCGGGTCGCGGACGTCGAGCGAGATCACATTGCCCGACGCCAGGGCCACGGCGTGGACGTGGATCGGGAAGCTCGGGGCGGGCACCAGCGCCGTGTCTCCGGGCCCGAGCAGGGCCAGGCACATGTGGCTGAAGCCTTCCTTCGAGCCGATCGTCGCGACGACCTCGTGGTCGGGGTCGAGCGTGACCCCGAATCGGTTGGCATACTTGGCCGCGACCTCGCGACGGAGGTTGTACACCCCGGCGGCGACGCTGTACCGATGGTTCTTGAGGTCGTGGGCCGCCTCGCAGAGCTTGTCGATCACCCAGGGCTCGGGCGGGTCGGTCGGGTTGCCCATCCCCAGGTCGATGACGTCGACCCCGGCCTGACGCTTCCGGTATTTGAGGTCGTTGATCTTGCCGAACAGGTAGGGGGGGAGTCCCCGGACCCGCGAGGCGACCTCGAGGTCGAAGCCCTCGGCCGTGTCCGGGTTCGCGGTCTGGTCGATCATCGCGGCGGAGATCCTGTCGGGCAGGGACGGGACATTGGGGGAGTCCCCGAGAATCCTCACCATCTTACGCCCGGGAGCCGGGTCGATACCAGCCTCGACCTCGGGGGCCAAGGCCCGCGATCTTCCCCGCGAGGCCGGATTATTCCGCACGCGACGCCCCGGCGCGGTCGATATCTGTCCTTGCCACCGGCACGACCTGTCGACGAGTCCGACCACCCTGCGAATCGACCGCCGCGCCTCGGGTATGTCCCGGATAACATAGATGCAGCCGGCCCCGGACAGTTCGTCCGGGGCCGGCCGCCTGGCTTCGTGAGGTGTCGGGGAGCCTGCCTTCGCTCACCTGGGGGCGGGCTGGCCGACCGTCTGCTTGACGCGCTCGGCCTGGTTGACGACCTCGGAGGGGACGCCCGCCGGGGGAGCCGGGGTCCGCAAGGCCTTCGCGGCGGGCCTGCCCGACGGGGCCTTCGCATCCGCCGTGCCCGTGTTGGCCCGGCCGGGGGCGGTGCTCGACGGGTCGCCGCCCATCAGCTTGACGTCGCGGTCCTTCCCCGCCTGGTACTCGGGGTACCGCTCCTCGTTGGCGAGCTTGACCGTCCCGGTCAGGCGGTTGTCGATCGACGCGGCATCCATCAGCTCGCCGAATACCTCCTTGATTTTCTCCTCAAGCTTGATATTAAATACTTGTGCATGCAACGTAGCACGGAGGGCCGGGTCGTTCGGGTTGTGGGCCCTCGCCGGGTCGAGCCGCTCGCGCTTGAACAGGAGGAACGCCGTCTCGGTGACCTGGATGGGCCCCGTGATATCGCCGTCCTTCGGCTTGTGCGCCGGGTTGCTGTCCCGCGGGTCGCCGTCGACGAGCTGCTCGAAGGCGGCCTTGGAGACTTCCCTCGGCGAGGCGTAGCGGGCGATCGGCTCGGGCAGGAGCCCGCCGAGGGCCCGAGTGGACGTGTCGGTCGAGCGCTCGCGGGCGATCTTCTCGAAGGCGCCCGGGTTCTTCTTGAGCTCCTCCCACATCTCGATCGCCTTCCGCTGGGTGTCGGTCATGATGATCCGGCAGGTCAGCCGGGGGCCGAAATTGGCCTCCATCCCCTCTTTGATGTCCCCCTCGGTGACCTGGACCCGGCCCGAGGCCAGCTTGCGGAGCGCGATCCCGGGATAGATGATGTCGCGAGCGTACTGGGCCGGGCTGATGTTCCGCTCCTTGTCGAGCGTCCGGAGCCACGCCTCGCGGCCGATCCCGGCCATCCGCTGGGCGACGTCCTCGATCTCCTGATCGATCTCCGAGGCGGTGACCTCGAGCTTACGCCGGCGCAGCTCCTGCTCGATCAGGCGGCGGGCGACGAGCGTCTCGAGGATCTCGGGCCCCTTGCGGATCACGCACTCATTGGCCAGCTCCTGGCGCGTGATGACCTCGTTGTTGACGACCGCGATCGGGTCCGTGGGGTTGACCGGGATCTTGTCCTCGGCGAACCGGGGGGTGTCCGCCTGGGGCAGCCGGGTCTTCGGCTCGCCGGGCTGGGGCTGGGCCTGGGCGGCCGCCGGGGGGCGTGCCATCGCGGCCTTCTGCCCTCGCGCCTGATGGGCAACGGCCGGGGCCGTGACCCCGCAGGCCCCGACCGTCGCCAGCGCGACCATGAGACGACCGATCCTTTGACCACGATCCATGGCGACCATCGCGTGGTTCCTCCATTAACCCATTGCCGGGCCCGGAACGGCTGGAGTCCCCGGGCCATTCGGCCGAGACGATAGGTCGCACGTCATTCCGGGTCAATGGCAATCCGCCCGCGGAGGGATGACGCGGGCCGGACCGGACCGGGTCCGGATCAATGCCGCCTCGGGTCCGTCTCCGCGATGATCACGCTCACGGCCTGCTGATTGAAGCCCTTGTAGCCTTCGGATCGCTGGAGATTCTCCAGGTGGCTCCCGATCGCCCCCTCGCCGAGGAATCTCGCGTGCTGATCGGCGTCGATCCAACCGTCCGCGAGGAGCCGATCGGCCCGCGGCCTCGCGACCTGCCAGCGCTGCCCTGCGGTGAAGGCCTGGCGGAGGAAGGGGAAGTCGGAGAAGGGCTTCATCGTCTCGATCGCGGCCTCGGCCTTGAGGTCGTCGCGGAGCCGGTCGAAGTCGAACTGGGCCTCCAGGTGATGCATGCCGGCCTCGAGGATCGACTCGCCGTGGAGGCCGACCCAGAGGCCCACCGTGTTCGGCCGGGCGAGGTCGGGCAGGGGGACGTGCGAGAAGTCGTGCTCGGCCTCCTCGGGCCCGAGGTCGAGGTCGGCGAAGACGACGATGCCCGTCGTCGGCTGCTCGAGGATCTGGGCCCCCCAGCCGGCATGGAGGCCCGCGTGGAAGCTCTCCCGGAGCGCGAAGCCGAGCCTCTCGAAGAGCCGGATCAGCCGCGGAAAGTTCCGCCGAGACGACCGGAACGTGTGGTGGTCGTGGTTGGCCCAGCCAAGGCCGAGCCGGTCCTGGCGGGCCTTCTGGGCCCGCGCCGCCCCGTTCCGCGACGTCCAGTAATCCCGCTCGACCTCGAAGACCAGGTAGCACGCCAGGTCGGGCCCGCCCGCCAGCTCGACGACCCGCCCGAGCGCGGCCTCCGCGGCGTCGAATCCTCCGGAATCGTCGTCGGACCGGCGCCTCCGGGTCTGCCAGGCCTCGCGGGCCGCCAGGACGTCGCGGGTCGCCTGGGGGGCCATCCGGCCGGCCCGCGCCATCTCGCCCGAGAACGCGTCGAACCCGAGATAACCGCGACGCTCGACCGCGGCGAACGAGGTCGGACCGCCCGCCATCCGTCCGACCCGATAGGGCCCGAGCGGGTACCCGAGGATCGTCAGCCCGAGGTCGTTCGCCTCCGAGAAGTCGGCGACGGACTCAACCTTGATCGCGACCTCGCGGACCTCCGCCCCCCCGCCCGGGACGACCACGATCCTGGGGAACATCCCCCCCTCGTGACCGTAGACCGGGGCGCCGACGTCGTAGACGACCGCCTGCCTCCGGAAGCCGAGGGCGGCGAGCCGGTCCGCGAGGCCGGGCCGGTCCGAGAGGACCAGATGATCGACCCAGTCCTTGAACCGTGTGCTGGTCTCGGCGGTCATCCGCCCGGCGAGCCGGGCCGCGAACGGATTGGCGTCGAGCGAGCGGGCGACGAGGCCGTCGACGAACGCCTCGGCCTCGGGCCATCGCTGCCAGTCGAACGCGGCCGTCTGATGGGAGTTGGCAATCGTCGTCATGGCGGGGATTCACCCTTTTCTCGCCGGCGCAGACCCTTGGGCCGCGCCGCTCTTGCCTCCGTCGGCGGCGGACGACGGACCTAGATGGGCCGGGCGACGGCCGGGAGGGCCTCGGTTAGCGAGTCCTCGGATTCGGTCATCGCGACTTCGAGCAGCCTTAGGCCCGTCTCGACCTGGCGCGCGGTCAGGCAGAGCGGCGGGCAGAACCGGACGGTGCTGGCGCCGCAGGGGAGGAGCAGGAGGCCGTGATGGAAGGCCCGATCGATGATCCTGTCGCGGAGGTCGGGGGCGGGCTCGCCGTCCCGCTGGACCTCCATGCCGATCATCAGGCCGAGGCCGCGGGCCTCCTTGATCGAGGCGAATCGGCCCGCCATCTCGTTCAACCCGTCGGCGAGCTGCCGGCCGCGTCGGACGGCGTTCGCGCGGTACTTGCGCTCGACCAGGGCGATCGTCGCGAGCGCCGAGGCGCAGGCGACGGGGTTGCCGCCGAAGGTCGAGGCGTGGCTCCCTGGGGGCCAGTCCATCACGTCGGCCCGGGCCACGATCGCCCCGAGGGGCAGTCCGTTGGCGATCCCCTTGGCCAGGCAGACGATGTCCCCCGCGACTCCCCAGTGCTCGGAGGCGAAGAACCGGCCGGTCCGGCCGATGCCGGACTGGACCTCGTCGATCACGAGCAGGCAGCCGTGCTCGTCGCAGAGCGCCCGGAGGCCCGGCAGGAAGTCGGGCGGGGGGACGATGTAGCCCCCTTCGCCCTGGATCGGCTCGACGAAGATGGCGGCCAGCTCGTCGGGCGGGCAGACCGTCCGGAGCAGGGCGTGGACGCTCTCCAGGTCGCCGTAACGCGCGTGGACGACCTCGGGGACGAGCGGGGCGAATCCCCGGCGCTGCATCGGCTTCGACCCGCTCAGCGACATCGCGCCGTAGGTCCGGCCGTGGAAGGCACCGAGGAACGACAGGGCACGGACCCGGCCCGTGTGGCGGCGTGCCAGCTTCAGCGCGGCCTCGTTCGACTCGGCGCCGCTGTTCGTGAAGAAGACCCGCTTCGGCCCCGGGCCGGGGGCGAGTCGGGCGAGGGTCTCGGCCAGGCGGATCTGCGGCGTGTAGTAGAAGTCGGTCCCCGACATGTGGATCAGCCGACCCGCCTGCCACCGGATCGCCCGGACGACCTCGGGGTGGCAGTGGCCGACGGCGGTGACGGCGATCCCCGCGGTCAGGTCGAGGAACCGGTTGCCGTCGAGGTCCTCGATCATCGCGCCCCGGCCGCGACGGACGACCAGGGGATACATCCTCGTGTAGGAGGGCGACATCACCGCGTCGTCCCGCCCGAGCCATCGCGCGGCCTGCGGGCCGGGCAGGGGACCGAGGATCCGCGGCTCGTCGCGGTGGAGCGGCATCATGGATTTGCCTCCTGGACCGTCGACGAGGGTCGATGTCGGCCCGGGCCCGAGAAACCGGCCGGTACGGGCTCGCAAGACATTGGCCCGGGGGCGATGATGGCGACGTCTCGCGGAGGCCGGTCATCGTGCCTCCGCTATCGAGATTATCCGGCCGTCGCCGTCGAGCGTCAATGATTCCGAACCCGACGATTACTGCTAAGATCAAAGAGAATATCGACTTGTGTCGGGCGATCGTCCCATCGCGCGGGCCGATGCTGGCCGCGAGAGCCTGCGATCACGAGCTTCACACCCGGAGGAGCCTGCGCGTGATGGGCGATGCTTTGCTCCGCAGCGTCGTCGGCCTGGCCGTCGCGTCCCTGGTCCTCGCCGCCTCAGCCAGGGCCGACGCGGCCGGCGTGCCCGAGCCCCAGGAAGTCCTCGGCTTCCGCCCCGGGGAGGACTTCCGGCTGGCCAGGTGGCCGACGATCGTCGACTACTTCCGCCAGGTCGACGCCGCCTCCGACCGGGTGGTCGTCCGCGAGCTGGGGCGGTCCACCGAGGGCAACCCCTACATCGTCGCGATCGTCTCGAGCGCCGAGACGGTGGCCAACCTCGACCGGCATCGCGAGATCCAGCGGCGGCTGGCCGACCCGAGGCTGTCGGCCCCCGGAGAGGGCCCTGCCGTCGAGAGCAAGCCGGTCGTCCTGATCACCTGCTCGATCCACTCGAGCGAGACCGCGTCGACCTACATGGCGACCGAGCTGTTGCACGACCTCGCCGCGCGGGACGACCCGGCGACCCGGGAGGTCCTCGACAACACGATCCTGCTTCTGGTCCCCTCGGCCAACCCCGACGGGATCGACAAGGTCACCGACTGGTACGAGCAGTCCCGGGGCAAGCCGTGGGAAGGGGAGGGGATGCCCTGGCTCTACCACAAGTATGCCGGGCACGACACGAACCGCGACTGGTTCATGCTCAACCTCCGCGAGACGCAGATCCTCAGCCGGCTCCTCTACCGCGAGTGGTTCCCGACCATCACCTACGACGTCCACCAGATGGGTTCGAAGGGGGCGAGGCTCTTCGTCCCGCCGTTCCACGACCCGGTCAACCCGAACATCGACCCGAGGATCAGCCAGGGGATCTCCCTCCTGGGTGCCCACATGGCGGCCGACCTCGCCGCGGCCGGCAAGAAGGGCATCCTGACCAACGCGATGTACGACAACTGGTGGAACGGCGGCAACCGGACGACCCCGCAGCGGCACAACATGGTGGGGGTCCTGACCGAGGCCGCGAGCGTCAGGCTGGCGTCGCCGATCTTCGTCGACCATAACGACCTCGGCGGGACGACCCGCGGCTTCGCCAGCCACCGGCAGGCCGTGAACTTCGTCGACCCCTGGCCCGGCGGGTGGTGGCGGCTTCGCGACGTCGTCGACTACGAGCTGATCGCGGCCCGGTCCGTCCTGACGCTCGCCGCCCGGTATCGGGTCCAGTTCCAGGCGAACCTCCGCGCCATGGCCGTCGACGCGATCCAGCGCGGCCGTTCCGAGCCGCCGTACGCCTGGGTCGTCCCGCCCGGCCGGCGCGATCCCGCGACGGCGGACCGGATGGTCGGCATCCTCCGCGAGACCGGGATCGAGGTCCGTCGGGCCTCATCCCCGTTCGAGGCCGGTGGCGTCACGTACCCGGCCGGGACCTGGATCCTGCCCGCGGCCCAGCCCTACCGGGCCCATCTCAAGGACATGATGGAGCGGCAGGCCTACCCGTCGCGATTCGCCGCCGACGGCTCGGCCGAGGCCCCCTACGACGTCGCCGGGTGGACGCTCCCGCTCCAGATGGGCGTCCGCGCCGTGGCCGTCGCCGCACCGTTCGCCGCGCAGGCCGAGGCCGTCGACCGGGTCGAGCCGTCGCGCCCCGAGGTTCGATCGGCGGAGGACGCCGCGTGGTACCTCTTCCGCCACGAGACCACGGACGACTTCCGGCTGATCAACGCGCTGCTCGACCGTGGTGTGAAGCTCCTCCGGCTCCGGAAGGACCATTACGCCTCCGATGCGGAGGACGCCACGGGTGTCCCCGCGGGTCCTTATCCCCCGGTCCGTATGGCCCCCGGGGCGATGGATCTCTCGGGGGCCGATGTCCGAGATGTGGACGCCCTCGATGGCCGGATCGCCGTCGCCGTCGTCCCGGCGGCCCGCGAGGTCTTCGCCGAGGTCCGGGCCGGATCGTCCCCCCGGATCGAGGCGAGGAAGGCCGCCCTCCCGAGCCGGGGGCTCGCGAAGTCGCCCGTCGGTCGGGCGAGGCTCGGGCTGTATCAGCCGTGGATGCCGAGCATGGACGAGGGCTGGACCCGGCTCGTCCTCGACCAGTACGGCTTCCCCTACACGACGGTGCACAACGCCGAGATCCGCGCCGGGCGGCTCGTCGACCGGTTCGACGTGATCCTGATCCCCTCGATCCCCGCGGCGACCCTGCGCGAGGGATATGCCCGCGACGCCACGGCCCCGGCCTACGTCGGGGGGCTGGGCGCGGACGGGGCGGCCGCCCTCCGGGCCTTCGCGGACGACGGAGGGACGATCGTCGGCCTCGAAGATGCCTGCCCCTACCTGATCGACGAGCTCGACCTGCCCGTTACGGAGCCGATCAAGGGGCTGAAGACCTCGCAGTTCTACGGACCGGGCTCGATCCTGAGGGCCACCGTGGCGGGGGAGGGTCGGCTGACCTCGGGGATGCCGGACGAGGCGTTCCTCTACTTCGACCGGTCGCACGCCTTCGACGTCCAGGACGCGAAACGGGCCAGCGTCTTCGTCCGCTATTCCCGGACCAACCCGCTCGAGAGCGGCTGGCTGCTCGGGCCCGAGAAGATCCAGGGGAAGGCGGCGGCCGTCGTCGTCTCCGCGGGATTGGGGCGGGTCATCCTCTTCGGGTTCCCGCCCCAGCACCGGGGGCAGACCTGCGGGACCTTCCGCCTCCTCTTCAACGCCATCACCCGGGACTGAGCGAGAGTTTCACCATCCCGGGATCGAGATTGCTCGAATCGAAGTGATGGAGACCACGCTCCCTCCGGCCGGCGGGCGAAACTCCCGGTCGGCGCGCCGTTTGCCTCGGGACGGGACGTGGGAACGTCACTCGATTCCTGGAGGAGCACGATCATGGCGATCAGCGACACTCTCTCGCACGCGGCCGCGGGTGTGGCCCCGGGCCAGCACGAAGAAGGCACCGTCACCAAGGCGATCGAGCATTACACCAGCCAGGTCCCGTCCGGTACCTACCTGAGCCTCGCCGTGGGCTCGATGGGATTGTCCCTGGCGCTCCGGCTGTTCGGCCAGAAGCACGCGGCCAACTTCGTCGGCCAGTGGGTCCCGACCATCCTGATCCTTGGCCTGTACAACAAGATCGTCAAGCTCGAAGGTTCGGACTGATCCGGTCGTCCTTTTCGTCCAGGGCAGCCGTCGTTTCGCCGGTCCGGGTCGCCGAAGTCTCCGCAGGGGAGAGGCCGGCGAGGCGGCCCGGCGTTTTTCTTTTTCGCACGGTCCAACGCGGGCCTCATCCCGTCGGCTCCGGTCGCCGCACCATCCGAGGACTGGGCGGCCTCCCATCCCTCGCCCCCGAGAAAGACTGCGAGCCCGCCGTCATCCTGGCCGATAAAAGGGGTCGGAACGGTCGCGAGGTCGGGCAGGTTTCGCGACGCCTTGCAACGGAAACGCTCTCTGGGCGGGGGACGATGGCGCATGGTGCGGCCGGATCGAGAAGCAAGCGTCGCGGTCCTGCCGACCCTCCCCGTCCAGGCCCACCTGGTCTCGCTCGATCCCGACACCCTGGCGGGCCTGGCCCGCTGGCTCGCCGGCCGCGGCGTCGAGGTGACCGGCCCCGCCCCGTCGGCATCGCACCGACATTGGACCCGGGCCCATGCGGGCCACGATCCCGCGTCCACCCCGCGCTCGGGGCGATGGCTCGTCTACTCGTCGGACGTCCCCGGGGTCCACTCCGATCGCCTGGTCGCGCGTCGCGAGGGGGTGGCGGAGCGGTCCTACCCGGCGATCCTCCGCGAGATCCTCCGGAGGGGGACCGGGATCGCGGTCGCGGGGAGGAGGCAGGGCCGGGTCGCGGCGGCGATGATCGCCTGGACTCTCGCGCAGTCCGGCCTCGACCCCACCGTCCTCCTGCGGGGCGGCGTCCCGCAGCTCGACGGGCCCGCGGCCTCCGGCCACGGGGTCCACTCGGTCGTCGACGTGACCGAGACCCTCGACGAGGTGATGGCCGAGCCCCCGGGACCGGGCATCGCCGTGCTCCTCGACGTCGAGGCCGCCGGCCTGGTGGCCGGGGTCGCCGGGGTCCTGGCTTGCCTCGGGCCGGCCGGATATCTCCTCGGCTCGCCGGCGATCGCCCTCGCCGCGAAGGGGCACGAGGGACGCGTCGAGTCCTTCTCCCTCGACCGCGGGAGCAGCTGGCGGGGTGCCGACCTCCGGGAGGATCGCGGCCGGTTCCGGTTCCGCGTCTTCCACCGGGGCCGGTACGCGTCGGAGATCCGGCTCCAGATCCCGGGCCGTACCAGCGTGCTCGGGGCGGTCGCCGCGGTCGCCGCCTGCCGGCGGGTCGAGATCCCCACCCGCGAGATCAAGCAGGCCCTGGAAGACTTTGAGGGCGTCTCGCGCGGATTCCAGTCCCGCGGGAGCTACCGGGGTGTTACTCTCTTGGACGACGATGCGGTCGAGCCGGCCGACGTCGCCGACGCGTTGGGCCTCGCCCGGGCGATCTACGGCCGGCGGAGGATCTCGGTCGTCTTCGCCCCCGTCGGCCCCCCGCGTGCGGACACCGCGGCGGCGCTGGAGACCGCGAGCCGCGTCCTGGTCCTGGACGCCTCGGTCCGCCCCGGGGATTGGGCCGACCTGCTGGGGGCCTCGGGAGTCGCCTCCCGGAACGTGGCGAACCTGGACGAAGCCTTGACGGATCTGGACCGGCACCTCGAACCCGGCGATGTCTTGCTGACGCTCGGGGCCGGCGACGTGGGAACGATAGCCGATGCATTCCTTCGACGACTTCCGCGCGATCGTCAAGGCCGATGAGCCGCTCGCCCCGCTGACCTGGTTCCGGATCGGGGGCCCGGCCGCGTTCCTCGCCCGCCCGGTGACCGTCGAGGAGCTGGTCGCCCTGCTGCGGCGGGCCCGGGAGCTGGACCTCCCCGCCCGGGTCCTCAGCGGCGGCTCCAACATCCTGGTCGCCGACGAGGGCTTCGCCGGCCTCGTCATCCACCTCGAGAGCCCGGTCTTCTCCGACGTGAAGATCGAGGGGCATCGGGTCGAGGCCGGCGCGGCGGTCCCCCTGACGGCGTTGATCTCCCAGACGGCGCGGGCCGGCCTGGCCGGGCTCGAAGTCCTGACCGGCATCCCGGGCACGGTCGGCGGGGCGCTCCGCGGGAACTCGGGGGGACGCCAGGGGGCCATCGGCAATTTCGTCCGCCGGACGACCGTGATGGACGTCGCCGGCGAGATCCACGTCCGCGAGCGGGACGACCTCCTGTTCGGCTACCGGACCTCGGCCCTCGACGAGCCGGTGATCCTCTCGTCCGCCTTCGAGCTCGAGCCCGAAGATCCCGAGGCCGTCGTCAAGCGGATGCGACGGGTCTGGATCATCAAGAAGGAGAATCAGCCTTACGGGCACCAGTCCTCGGGCTGTATCTTCAAGAACCCCTCGCCCGAGATCTCCGCGGGGGCCCTGGTCGAGCAGGCGGGGCTGAAGGGGCTCCGGGTCGGGGGGGCCGAGGTCTCGGACCGGCACGCCAACTTCATCGTCGCCCATCACGGGGCGACGGCGGCCGACGTCCGCCGCCTGATCGACCGGATCCGCGCGCAGGTCGCCGACCATTCGGGCTACGACCTCGAGTTGCAGATCAACCTCTGGTAGCGGCCCGAGGCCGGGACGGCGGGACCGCCCCGCGAGGAACCATCCGGCGCGGAGACTCGGTGGTGATGGATCGCCGCGACTTCCCTCCGATCGGGCCCCCCCACCCACGGGCCGTCGGCCCGGACGGGCCCGAGCCCGCCGACCCCCCGACGGGTCGCCTGGCGGGGCTCGTGTCGTCGCCCGTCGCGCGGAGGCTGGCGATCTCGAAGGTCGGGCGCGCCGTCGTCGCCTCGGCCGTCGTGATCGGCCTGCTGGTCGTGGGAGGGTCGAACGTCTGGCGGTCGATGGAGACCTGGCTCCATCGCCAGACCGTCCACCGCCTCGACTTCGGCGCGATCGAGCTGGACCCCCCGCCCCCGGGCTGGATCAAGGGCGGACGTGCCGCCCTCCTCGAGCAGGTCCGCGCCGACCGGGCCCACCTCAAGTCCGTCTCGATGCTCGAACTGTCGCTCGATGCGCTCCTGACCGATTTCCGCCGCAACCCGTGGATCTCCCGGGCCGAGGGGGCGGCCAGGGACTACCCGAACCGGGTCCGGGTCCGGCTCGCCTACCGCGAGCCGGTCGCCTCGGTCCGGACGGAGCACCGGGGGACCTGGATCGTCGATCGGGAGGCCGTCGTCCTCCCGGCGGACGAGGTCGACACCGCCCGCGCCGGCCGACTGGTGACGATCGTCGCCCGCGACCCGGCGGGGGAGCCGGTCGCCGGACTCGTCTGGCCCGGAGACCCGGCCGAGATGGCCCCGGCGCGGCCGGGGGCACCCTCGCCCCTGCTGCTGGCCGCCAACCTGGCCGGCTTCCTCAAGGACCGGTCGCGCGATCGGGCCGACTCGGCGAATCCGCCCGTCCCGGAATTCGTCGTCTTCGCCCGGGATGAGCCGAGGTCGATCCGGGGCCTCTATGTCGTGCTGGAGGGCGGGACCCACGTCTACTGGTCGGGCCTCGCCGACCTCGACGACCCGTCCGCCCCCGGCGACACGGAGAAGTGGCGACGGCTGGTCGATCGGGCCGGGCGGGACGGCGGCCTCCGGGTCCGCCCCCGCGACGAGTTCTTCGACTTCAACCGCGAGGGGATCGAAGTCCGCCGATGGCCCCGGCCTCGATGACGGACACCTTGCCCCGACGCGATTCGGGAAAGAGCCCGACCTCGGCGTCCCGTTCGGGGTGAAGGACCCTCGCGAGGCGCGGGCCGGCACCCCGCGCCGGCCGTTCCGGGACGGATCTCGATCGCCACGCCGTGATGTTCCGCGAATCTGGGAGACCTGGGTCATGGCGAGCCGACTCGGACCGACGTGGTTGAATCAGGTGAAGCGGGTGGCGGGGCCGACGCACTCGGGTCGCCTGAGCCGCTACGCGATCCTCGCCGATCAGGTCAACGGCCTCGAGCCGAAGCTCGAAGCGGAGACCGACGCCCAGCTCGCCGCCCGGAGCCACGCGCTGAAGCTCAAGGTCCGCCAGGGCGACTCGCTCAACAGCGTCCTGGTCGAGGCGTTCGCCCTCGTCCGCGAGTCGGCCAAGCGGACCATCAAGCAGCGGCATTACGACGTCCAGCTCATCGGCGGGGCCGCGATCCACAACCGGTCGATCGCCGAGATGGAGACGGGCGAGGGCAAGACGCTCGTCGCGACCCTCCCCTCGTACCTCAATGCGCTGCAGGGCAAGGGGGTCCACGTCGTCACGGTCAACGACTACCTCGCCGGCCGCGACGCCGAGTGGATGAGGCCGGTCTATGCCCTGCTGGGGATGACCGTCGGCGTGATCCAGACGGGCCAGTCGGACGGCGCCCGCCGGGCCGCGTATGCCTGCGACATCACCTACGGGACCAGCAAGGAGTTCGGCTTCGACTTCCTCCGCGACGAGCTGAAGCGGCTCGCCCTCGGCGGGGACGCGCAGCGGAAGACGTTCGAGCAGGCCTTCCTCGGCCAGGGCGAGGCGAGCGAGGGCCAGAGGCCGGTCCAGCGGACCCACCATTACGCGGTCGTCGACGAGGCCGACAGCATCCTGATCGACGAGGCGAGGACCCCGCTGATCATCGGGGCGAACAACCAGCCGACCCAGGAGGAGGCCGCGGCCTACTACGGGGCCGACCAGCTCGCCGCCACCCTCGTCCGGGTCAAGGACTTCAAGTACGACCCGGCCGAGCGGAAGGCCGAGCTGAACGCCGCCGGCCGGCGCAAGGTGCAGGCGGTCGGCGGGCACTCGTCGTTCGTCAGCCTGACCGTCGACGGCCTCTACGAGTACGTCGAGCGGGCGCTCCGGGCCCAGATCGCCTATCTCCGCGACCGCGACTATGTCGTCTTCAACGGCGAGATCGTGATCGTCGACGAGTTCACGGGCCGGATGATGCCCGGCCGCCAGTGGCAGGACGGCCTCCACCAGGCGATCCAGGCCAAGGAGCGGATCGAGGTCACGCTCGAGACGATCACCGCGGCGCGGGTGACGGTCCAGGACTTCTTCCTCAAGTACAAGAAGCTCGCCGGGATGACGGGGACCGCCTCCAGCGACGCCCGCGAGTTGAGGCGGATCTACAAGGTCGGCGTCTTCAAGGTGCCGACGAACCGCCCGGGCAAGCGGGTCTGGGTCGACGACCGGGTCTTCTCGGTCGAGGACGAGAAGTTCCAGGCCGTCGCGGCGCAGATCGTCGACTGGCACAAGAAGCAGGTCCCGGTCCTGATCGGCACCCGGTCGATCGAGAAGTCCGAGAAGCTCAGCGCCCTGCTGAATGCGGCGGGGATCGAGCACCAGATCCTCAACGCCAAGAACCACGAGATCGAGGCCCAGATCGTCGCGCAGGCGGGCCAGCCCGGCCGGGTGACGGTCGCCACCAACATGGCCGGGCGCGGGACCGACATCAAGCTCGGCGAGGGCGTGGCCGCGAAGGGGGGCCTGCACGTCATCGGCACCGAGCGGCACGAGTCGCGGCGGATCGACCGCCAGCTCGCCGGCCGGTGCGCCCGTCAGGGAGACCCCGGGTACTGCCAGTTCTTCGTCTCGCTCGACGACGAGATCCTCGAGGCCTACGGCGAGAAGCCGGCCATCCGGCTCAGGAAGAAGTCCAAAGGCCGGGGCGAGCTCACGAGCGCGGCGATGCGACGGCTCGTCCTGGGGGCCCAGGCCCGCAAGGAACGCCAGCACTTCCGCGACCGCAAGCTCCTCATGAACTACGAGAAGCAGCGCGCCGAGATGCGGAAGAACATGGGGTTGAACCCCGTCCTCGGCTGAGCCCGGGCAAGGCCGCGGCCCCGGAACCTCGACCTCAGCCGAAGGCCTTGGCCAGCTCTTTGTCGTCGGGGTTGATCAGCACCGCGTCGTCGATCCGGATCGTCGGCATCACCCGCTTGCCGCCGTTCAGGTCGGCGACGTACTCGTTCAGCTCGGGCGACTCGTCGAGGTCCTTGAACTCGAAGGCGATCCCCTTGCCTTCGAGATACGTCGTGGCGCGGGTCGTGTCGGGGCAGGTCCGCGAGCCGTAGACGGTCACATTCGGCTGTTTCATCGTCGTCTCCTCGAAGCGGATCGCTCCGACGTCCGCCGCCGTCGCGGCCCGGAGGCGTCGGGGCGCATCGTGTCCTCGGTGCAAACGACGCGCCCGGACGGGACCGGGCGGCGTCAGGCCCCGGTGACGGCCGTGATCTTCTCGAGCGTGGCCTCGCTCGGCTCCTTCGTCCCCTTGCACTTGGGGTACTTGGCACAGCCGAGGAAGAAGCCGCGACGGCCCCTCCGGACGATCATCGGCCCGCCGCAGTTCTCGCACGTCTCGTCGACCTCGATGGTCTTGAGGTCGGGCGCCCCCCCCTCGCCGGCCGAGGCCGGAGCGGGCAGGTCGCCGAGCTGCTCCTTGAGGTCGTCGGGGATCGGCGCGGTGCTCCGGCACTTGGGATAGTTCAGGCAGCCGAGGAACGCCCCGCGACGCCCCTGCTTCACCCCCATCGGCCCGCCGCACTTCTCGCACTTCACGTCGACCGTCACCGTCGCCACCGGCCGGCCCTGGTCGTCGACCGGCATCGTGTTCCGGCACTTCGGATACCCGGTGCAGCCCAGGAAAGCCCCGCGCGACCCCTGGCGGAGCGCCATCGGCTTGCCGCACTTGTTGCAGACGTGCTCGGTCTCGACGACCGACGGGACCGGCTTGCCCTGGGCGTCGAGGTTGAACGACTCCTTGCACCCCGGGTAGCCCGAGCACGAGAGGAACGGCCCGCGCTTGCTCTCGCGGAGCATCAGCGGCTTGCCGCACTTCGGGCAGGTGTGCTCGGTCTCGACCGCCGCGGGCCGGGCGCTGCCGTCCATCGGCCGGGTCGCCTTGCACTCGGGGTAGCGCGAGCAGCCGAGGAACGACCCGGTCCGGCTGAACTTCACGACCATTGGCGCCCCGCACTCGTTGCAGGTCTCCGACGACATGACCTGGACCCGCTCCATCCGGGTCTCGGCCTCCTTCAGGGCGTCCTGGAACGGGTGGTAGAACTCGTCGAGGACCTTGATCATGTCCTCCTTCTTGGTCGCGATGTCGTCGAGCTCGTCCTCCATGTGCGCGGTGAACTTGAAGTCCATGATCTTGGGGAAATGCTTGACCAGGAGGTCGGTCACGAGCATCCCCAGGTCGGTCGCGAAGAACCGGCGCTCCTTCTGCTCGACGTAGAGCCGATCCTGGATCGTCTGGATGATCGGGGCGTAGGTGCTGGGGCGGCCGATGTTCTCCTTCTCGAGCGCCTTGACCAGCGTCGCCTCGCTGAACCGGGGCGGGGGCTGGGTGAAGTGCTGGGTCGGCTCGAGGCCGTGGAGGTCGAGGGCCTGCCCCTGAGCGACGTTCGGCAGGAGCTGGTCCTCCTGCTTGCCGCCGGGGGGGAGCACCCGCCGATAGCCGTCGAACTTCTGGATCTTGCCCTGGGCCTTGAACAGGCCCTCCCCGGCCTCGACCGCGAGGTTCGTCACGGCGAAGACCGCCGGGGTCATCTGGCTGGCGACGAACCGGCGATAGATCAGCTGGTAGAGCTTGTACTGGTCGATCGAGAGCCGCCCGCGGATCGCCTCGGGGTTGAGCGACAGGTCGGTCGGGCGGATCGCCTCGTGCGCCTCCTGGGCCATCTTGCCCGCGGCGTACTTGTTCGGCTTGGCCGGCAGGTAGCGATCGCCGTACTCGGACCGGATCAGGTCGCGGACGGTGCTGAGGGCATCGTCGGAGACCCGGAGGCTGTCCGTCCTCATATAGGTGATGAGGCCGGTCGGGCCGTCGCCGCCGACGTCGATCCCCTCGTACAGCTCCTGGGCGACCTTCATCGCCCGCTTGCCGGAGAATCGGAGCCGGATCGCGGCCTGCTGCTGGAGGGTGGAGGTCTTGAACGGGGCGTCGGCCCGGTCGAGCTTCTCGGACTCCTCGACGCTCCGGACCCGGTACGAGGCGGCGGCCAGGGCGTCGCGGACGAGCCGGGCGTCGGCCTCGTTGCCGGCGGCGAATTTGGCCCCCCGCCACTCGGCCAGCTCGGCCTCGAAGCGGTCGGCCTCGGCCGACGAGCCGCCCGGGGCGAGGGTCGCGGTGATCTTCCAGTATTCCTCCGTGACGAACGCCCGGATCTCCTTCTCGCGGTCGGCGATCAGCCGGACGGCGACCGACTGGACCCGGCCCGCGCTCAGGTGGCGGGCGACCTTCTTCCAGAGCAGGGGGCTGAGCTCGTAGCCGACGAAGCGGTCGAGGAACCGTCGCGCCTGCTGGGCGTTCACCTTGTCCATGTCGATCGGGCCGACGTGGTTGAACGCCTCCCGCACCGCCTTCTCGGTGATCTCGTAGAAGAGGACGCGGCGGGCCCTGGCGTCCTCGACCCCGAGCGCCTCCTTGAGGTGCCAGGCGATCGCCTCGCCCTCGCGGTCGGGGTCGGTCGCCAGGTAGACCATGCTGGCCCGGGCGGCCTCGCGCCTCAGGTCGGAGATCGTCTCCTTCTTGGCGGGCATGATCTCGTAGGACGGCTCGTAGCCGTTGGCGACGTCGAGCCCGAGGGTGCTCTTGGGCAGGTCGCGGACGTGGCCCATGCTCGCCTTGACGATGTACCCCGACCCGAGGAACTTGTTGATCGCCTTGGCCTTCTTCGGGCTCTCGACGATGACGAGGAACTTGCCCCCGCCCCCCCCGGTCGGGGCGGACGCGGCGCGGGCTCGGGTCGCCGCCTTGGGGGCAGCCTTGGCCATCTTGGGGGCGGATTTCTTCGCCGGCGACTTCGTCGCCTTGGCGTCGGCGGCTGGTGCGGACTTTCTCGCCACGGTGTCTTCCTATCCTGCTCGCCCCCGGTCGGTTCGGTCGATCCGTCGGGTGAATCGGGCGTCGCTGGGTGCCTTGGAACGGGCGACCGACCCTGGTACACTCGGCGTTCAGGCCGGTGGACCGGAGGCCGCGCCTTTCAATAAGCTAGCGTATCAGGGCCTGTCAAGGGGGGGCGTCCGAATCGCCCCGCGCGACGCCCGGTTTCCGAGCCCTCGAGGAACGCCATGCCGTTCGCGGTCTTCCGTCGCCACCAGAAGAAGATGCTCGCCGTCTTCGCGATCCTGGCCATGTTCGGGTTCGTCCTCTCCGACAGCCTCTACCGGTTCACCAACCAGAACTCGGCCCGCAACGGCAACCGCGTCATCGTCGACCTCTACGGCAAGCCCGTCTACCGGAGCGACCTCGACCGGATGGCCGAGCTGCGGAGCGTCGCCAACCGCTTCTTCTCGCTCGTCCGCGGCGACCCGTCGCCGTTCGGCACCTACACGACCCGCGAGATGGTCGACGCCCTGATCCTCAAGCACGAGGCCGACCGCCTGGGGATCCCCGAGACCTCCGACTTCGGCCGGGCCTGGCTCAAGCAGCAGACCGGCGGCCAGATGAACAAGCCGATCTTCGAGATGCTGATGCGGCAGCTCGGCCTCGACGTCAGCGGCGAGCAGGTGCTCGCGTCGCTCGCCTCGCAGGTCCGCCTGGTCGAGGCCCGCCGCCTGATGGGCGGGCCGGTCGTGACCCCCCTCGATGTCTATAGGACCTATCGCGACCAGAACGAGCGATCCTCGTTCCGACTCGTCTCGTTCCCGGCCGCCAACTTCCTCGACAAGGTCGGCGAGCCGACCGACGCCGAGGTCGCGTCCCTGTACGACTCCTCCAAGGATGTCCTGCCCGACCCGGCGAGGCCGACCCCCGGCTTCAAGGTCCCCCGCCAGGTCAAGCTCGAGATCCTCTCGATCGACGGCGCGGCCGTCGCCAAGGGGATCCAGGAGGGGCTGACCGAGCCCGAGCTGCGGGCCTACTACGAAACCCGCAAGGGCGAGTTCGCCCGGACCGGCGACCTGCCCGTCGACCTCTTCAAGGACGACCCGACCGCCCGGCTCACCCCCCAGCTCTACCTCCCCTTCGAAGAGGTCCGCGACTCGCTCGCCGGCGCCCTGGCGCGGGAGCGGGCGCAGGAGGGGATCTCGGAGAAGTTCACCCGGATCCGGGACCAGGTGATCGACGCCTTCGCCGACAAGTACAACAACGCGGTCGAGGACAACGCCGAGGCCCGCAAGGGGGGGAGCACGACCGTCGTGCCGGTGCCCAAGCCGACCCCCCTGGCCGACCTGGCCAGGGCCGACGGGCTCACGCACGAGGTCACGCCGCCGCTGTCCTACGACCAGGCCAAGAATTACGGGACGATCGGCGGGGCCACGGTCGGGTCGAACCCGTCGCAGCCGAGCCGGGTCAAGTTCGCCGACGCCGTCTTCGCCCCCAAGTCGCCGCTCTACGACGGGATGGAGTTCAGCGAGGTCAACGGCCTGAGGTATCTCGTCCGCAAGCTCGAGGACGTCGAACCGCATGTCGCCCCCCTCGCCGAGGCGAGGCGGGAGGTCGTCGCCGCCTGGAAGCTCGACAAGGCCCGCGCGCTCGCCGAGGCCGCGGCGAAGGCCGCGGCGGCCACGATCAAGGCGGCGGGGGGCCGGATCAAGGAGGAGCTCGTCTCGGGCCGCCCCGTCATCGCGATCGACTCGGTCACCAAGCTCCAGCCCGGCATCCCGATGCCCGGCCCCGGCCTCCAGTTCGGCCAGCCGACGCCCCTCGACCTGCCCCAGGTCCCCGGCGCCGGGGACGACTTCCGCGACGCCCTCTTCGGCCTCAAGCCGGGCGACGTGGCCGTCGCCGCCGACACGCCCCGGACGACCTATTACGTCCTGTCGCTCGATCGCCGCGTGCCCTCGACCTTCGCCGGGCTCTACGGACCGACCGGGATGCCCACCGCCTACCTGACCGACGCCTACCGGTCGGCCATCCTGGCCGAGGACAAGCAACGGATGGAGGCCCTCCGCGCCTCGGCGGGGCTGAAGCCGGAATGGGCCCCCTCGGACGAGAAGGACCGCGAGGACGACCGTCGCTCGGGCTGACCCACGGCCCGCCCGGGGACGACCGACACCGCCGGAGGGCCGCCCTCGGAGCCGAGAGGGCGGCCCTCCTCGCGCGCGGACCTCAGCCCAGCCGCGAGGCGTACCGTCGGAGGTCGACATCGAGCTTCTCGAGGTCGCCCAGGTGCCCCCTGGCGTCGTCGAGCCGGTGCTTCGGGTCGGTCCGGCCCCGGATCGCCGCGAGGTACGACCGGAGCCGGGGGAGCCTGGCCGGCGACTTCAGGTGCGCGTGGATCAGGACCCAGGCCTGGGCATAGGCGGCGTCCCTCGTCCCCTCGGCCTCCAGCAGGCCGTCCTCGACGAGCAGGCGGGACAGCGCGAGCCAGTCGCGTCCGAGCCCGGAGAGCCTCGGGAGGTTGACGCCGCCGATCCGCCCCTTGCCGTTCGGCCGCCAGACCTCGCCGTAGGTCGCCAGGCCTTCGCTGATGGCGAGGGGGACGTCCGCCTTGCGGTCGAGGATGCCGGTGTTGAAGGTCAGGATATGCGTGGTCTCGTGGATCAGGGTGAGCGTGTTGATCCGCTCGGCCGCGGCGTTGACCCGCCCCTGGTCGGCCCGGAAGTCGAACATGACCAGGCGGTTGGTGTCGATCTCGTAGTGGCCGCCGACGGCCAGGTCGTCCTTCTGGCCGGTGAAGGCGCGGTACGATCGGGCGTCGGCCAGGATGACGACCGTCATCCGCCGCGTCGGCAGGGCGGTATCCGCGAAGCCCTTCTCGCGGAAGTGGTCGACGAAGTCCTTCGCGGCCCGCTCGCTCGCGGCGACGACCTCGGCCCGGAAGGCCCCCGGGGCGTCTCCGATCCCCGCGAAGTGGGCCGTCTCGGTCCGGGCGAAGGGGCCGAGCCCCGCCGCCTTCGCCCGGTCGAGGATCTCGGCCATCCCGTCCCGGTCCCCCCGGGGGGCGTCGTCGCCCCGGAGGCAGGCGGGGAGCGCCAGGGCACCGAGCGCCGAACGAAGCCACGCCCGGCGAGCCTGGAGCGGGACGACGCGGGGAGGACGGTCGGATTGCATCGCGGCGGCTCGTTTCCCGGAGGTTGGAGGTTGGGCGGGGCCCATGCTTGGATTGACCGGACGGCCCGGCCTGCGATAGACTTGCAGTCTTTCGGGGGCCCAGCGGCGTCTCGATCGAACGGACCGGACCGAGTCGGGGGATCGCGGTGATGGACGCCGAGGGCCGCCGACCGCCATTCTACCTGGGGATCGACCTGGGCGGCACGAATATCAAGGCCGGCGTGGTCGACGACGCGGGGCGGCCGGCCTCGTCGGTCAGCCTGGAGACCCGGGCGGCGCGCGGCCCGGAGGTCGGCCTGGCGACCCTCGACCGGGCGGGCCGGCTCGCCGTCGCGGGGAGCGGGCTCTCGTGGGACGACGTGGCGTCCGTCGGCCTCGGCACCCCGGGGACGATGGACATCCAGGCCGGTCTGCTGCTGGAGCCGCCGAACCTCCCCGGCTGGGACAACCTGCCGATCCGCGACCTCCTGGCCGACCGGCTCGGCAAGCCGACGATCCTCCAGAATGACGCGAACGCCGCGGCCTACGGCGAATACTGGGTCGGCGCCGGGCGGGGAAGTCGGAGCCTGGTGATGTTCACCCTCGGTACCGGGATCGGCTGCGGGGTGATCGAGGAGGGGCGGATCATCGAGGGGCGGAACAGCCACGGGGCCGAGTGCGGCCACATCATCATCCAGATGGAAGGGGGCCGGATCTGCCCGTGCGGCGGGGTCGGCCACCTCGAGGCCTACGCCTCGGCGACGGCCCTGGTCAAGCGCGCCGTCGAGGCGATCGAGACGGAGACCGGGTCGCTGCTGTATACTCTCTACGAGAGGGGCGGGCTCACCAGCCGCGCGATCAACGAGGCGGCCAATGCGGGCGACCCCCTGGCCGTCCGCCTGATGCGCGAGACGGCCCGGTATCTCGCCGTCGGCACGGCCACGCTCATGCACACGATCGACCCCGACATCATCCTCTTCGGCGGCGGGATGATCGCCGCGGGGGATCGGTTCCTGAACGACATCCGATCCGACATCCATCGGCTCGCCTTCCCGACCCCCGCGAAGCAGACGCGGGTCGCCTATGCCCAGCTCGGGGGGGACGCCGGATTCATCGGCGCGGCCGGCTGTGCCCGGCTCGCCCACAGGGCCGCGGCCGCCCTCGTCTCCGCCTGAAGATCGACTTGCAACCCCCCGCACTCCGCCCGCCGCCTCCCGGACCGGGACTCCCGCGACGACCGACCCGACCCGGCACGACGCCCCGCACCGGCCGACCGGGCCGAGTCCTCCCCAGGAACCCCTCATGGCGTTCGATCCCAAGTCCATCCGCAACTTCTCGATCGTCGCCCACATCGACCACGGCAAGAGCACCCTCGCCGACCAGCTCCTGCTCCAGTCCGGCGCGATCAGCCAGCGCGAGTTCCGCGAGCAGCTGCTCGACGACATGGACCTCGAGCGCGAGCGGGGGATCACGATCAAGGCCCGCGCCGTGGCGCTGAATTACATGCTCGACGGCCGGAACTTCGAGCTGAACCTGATCGACACCCCCGGCCACGTCGACTTCCACTACGAGGTCTCCCGGAGCCTCGCCGCCTGCGAGGGGGCGATCCTCCTGGTCGACGCGACCCAGGGGGTCCAGGCCCAGACGGTGGCCAACGCCTACGCCGCGATCAACAGCGACCTGGCGATCGTCCCGGCCTTGAACAAGATCGACATGCAGGCGGCCCGGCCCGACGAGATCCGCGAGGAGATCTACGCGACCCTCGGGATCGACCCGGCCGAGGTCCTCGCCGTCAGCGGCAAGACCGGCCAGGGCGTCCCGGAGATCTTCCGAGCGATCATCGACCGCGTCCCGCCCCCGCCGGGCGACCCCAAGGCCCCGCTCCGGGCGCTGATCTTCGACTCGAAGTTCGACGACTATCAGGGGGTCGTCATCTACATGCGGATCATGGACGGCGCGATCCGGGTCGGCCAGAAGATCCGGCTGATGGCCGGTCAGACCGAGCACGAGGTGATCAACCTCGGCCAGTTCCGCCCCCGCGAGGTCGGCGTCCCCGACCTGGGGGTCGGCCAGGTCGGCTACGTCACCGCCAACATCAAGCGGCTCTCCGACGTCCGGATCGGCGACACGATCACCGACGCCCTCCGGCCCGCGACGACGGCCCTGCCCGGGTATCAGGAGCCGGCCCAGGTCGTCTTCTGCGGCCTCTTCCCCGCCACGCACAACGAGTTCGAGGACCTGCGCACCGCGCTCCAGAAGCTCTCGCTCAACGACGCCAGCTTCACGTTCGAGCCCGAGTCGTCCGACGCCCTCGGCTTCGGGTTCCGCTGCGGCTTCCTCGGCATGCTCCACATGGAGATCGTCCAGCAGCGGCTCGAGCGCGAGAGCAACCTGATGCTCGTGCAGACGGCGCCCAACGTCACCTACGAGATCCTCACCCGCAAGGGCGAGACGCTCCTGATCAGCAACCCGACCCGGATCCCCGACCCGGGCGAGATCGAGGAGTTCCGCGAGCCGGTCGCCCGGGTGAACTTCATCCTGCCGTCGGAGAACATCGGCGCGATCATGCAGCTCTGCGAGGACCGCCGCGGGACGTACCTCAAGACCGAGTACATCACGACCACCCGGGCCATCCTCAGCTACGAGCTGCCGCTGGCCGAGATGATCTACGACCTCTACGACAAGCTCAAGAGCGCCACCCGGGGCTACGGGACGATGGACTACGAGGTCATCGGCTACCGGGCCAGCGACCTTTGCCGCCTAGATATCCTGGTGGCGGGCGAGAAGGTCGACGCCCTCTCGATCGTCGTCCACCGGGCCCACGCCGACCGCCGCGGGCGGAAGCTCGTCAAGAAGCTCCGGGCGGAGATCGACCGCCACCAGTTCGAGGTGGCGATCCAGGCCGCCATCGGCAGCCGCGTCGTCGCCCGCGAGACGATCTCGGCGCTCCGGAAGAACGTCACGGCCAAGTGCTACGGCGGCGACATCAGCCGGAAGCGGAAGCTGCTCGAGAAACAGAAGGAAGGCAAGAAGCGTATGAAGCAGGTGGGCAACGTCGAGATCTCGCAGGAGGCGTTCCTCTCGGTCCTCGACGACAGCGACGAATGACCCCGACACCGGCGGACTGCCCGCCCCCCGCCCGGGGGACGACCGACCGGAACGGCCGACGGGGATGCCCGGCACGATGACGATCGACGAACCCGCACCCGAGCCGAACGCCGTCGCCCTCGCCCCGGCCGACCCGCCGATTCCCCCGGCCGTTCGCCGGCCGGCCGCCGCGCCGCGGTCGGACGTCTCGACCGCGGTCGTCATCCTCTTCCGGCAGACGGTCGAGTTCCTGGTCGCCCTCAGCCTGAGCATCCTCCTCTTCCGGACGTTCGCCGCCGAGGCGTACATCGTCCCGACCGGGTCGATGGCCCCGACCTTGCTCGGGCTCCACAAGGAAGTCTCCTGCTCGAACTGCCGGTTCCGGTTCGTCCTCGGGATGGACGAGCAGGGCCGGTCCGCCCGCGCCGTCTGCCCGAACTGCGGCCAGGTCGAGCTCGACTCCTCGTCCGCGATCGTGTCGAACGGCGACCGCCTGCTCGTCCAGAAATACCTCTTCGACGTCCGGAGCCCCCGCCGCTGGGAGGTCGCGGTCTTCCAGAGCCGGGCCGAGCCGAACCAGGCCTATGTCAAGCGCGTCGTCGGCCTGCCCGGCGAGGCGATCCAGGTCCGCGGGGGCGACCTCTACGTCGACGGCCGGATCGCCCGCAAGGGGCTGGCCGAGCTCCGCGCGATGCGCCAGCTCGTCTACGACCACAACTTCACCCCCTCGGACTCCGACCGCTTCCCGCGCTGGGTCTTCCGCCGGTCGCGCCATCCCGGCGCCCGGGCGAGCCGCTGGAAGGCGGAGGGCACCCGGTTCGTCCGGACGGCCGCGGTGGACGAGGGGGAGACCGTCGACTGGCTCGACTATCGCCACTGGGACCCCGACACCGGCCGGTACGGCCCGGTCCGCGACTTCTACTCGTACAACGGCGGCGACGTCCGGGGCGACAACCTCGTCACCGACCTGATGCTCGACTTCATCGTCTCGGCGCGCCCGGGGGCGAGGAACCTCGTCGTCCGGATCAACCCCGGGTCCGAGTCGTTCCTCGTCTTGCTGCCGATCGACGGCCGATCTCGGCCCGAGGCCCGGCGCAACGGCGTGATGCTCCCCGTCGAGGGGGCCAGGGATGGGCTCGCGTCGTCCCCCGCGGGGGCTCCCCGGCCGGCGCACGTCGAGGTGGCGGTGGTCGACCGCAGGCTGCTCGTGGCGATCGACGGCGCCCTCGCCTTCGACCCGATCGACTTCAACGGGGCCGACCCGGGACCCGGGCCGTTCGCCTCGCCCGTGTCGATCGGCGCCCAGGGGGGCGGGCTCGACGTCTCGGACCTGAAGATCTACCGCGACGTCTACTACACCAGCTCCCTGGCTAACACGCCCCGGCGGCCGTTCGGGGTCGACATCCCCTACATCCTGGGCCCCGACGAGTATTTCGTCCTCGGCGACAACAGCCCCGTCTCGAACGACTCGCGGTTCTGGACCTCGAGCCCGGTCGTCCGCCGCAAGGACTTCCTCGGCAAGCCGTTCCTGGTCCACCTCCCCGGCCAGCTCTTCTCGCTCCGGGTCTTCGGCCGGTCCATCTGCTGGATTCCCGACCCCCGGGAAATACGTTACATTCGCTGACGAATGCCTGGCGTGGAGCGCGACGGCCGCCCCGGATCGCAACGAAGGCCGAGGCCGCAGGAAACCGGACCGATGACCAAGACCCCGACCCGACCCGGCCCAGGCCCCGCCCCCAGGCCCGCACCGGCGGGCAAGCCCGCCAAGTCCGCCAGGGAGAGGCCGCAGGAGACCTGGCGCGACTTCGTCGAGCAGATCGTCGTCGCCGTCCTGCTGGCCATCCTCATCCGCGGGTTCAACGCCGAGGCGTTCGTCATCCCCACCGGGTCGATGGCCCCGACCCTCAAGGGCCGGCACAAGGAGGTCACCTGCCCCCAGTGCCGCGACGTCTTCACGATCAACGCCTCCGAGGAGACCGAGGCCTATCTGAACTCGACCCCGGGGGCGCGGGCCGCCGAGGCCGCGGTCTGCGGGAATTGCCGGTTCGCCTCGGCGACCGGCGACGAGCCGAGCTTCAAGGGGGACCGGATCCTGGTCATGAAGTTCCCCTACGAGCTGCCCTTCCTTCCGGGCTCGGGGGGGCCTCAACGGTGGGACGTCGTCGTCTTCCACTATCCCGAGAAGCCCGAGCAGAACTACATCAAGCGGCTGGTCGGCCTGCCGGGCGAGGAGCTTCGGATCTATCGAGGCAACCTCTTCGTCCGGCCGAACGGCTCGGACGAGGCGTTCCAGGTCGCGCGTAAGCCGCTCTCGCGGCTGAAGGCGATGGCGATGCTCGTGAACGACGACCGCCACCGGGCCACCCTCCTCAAGGACCGGCCCGAGTGGCTCCGCTGGAAGGGCGACGGCTTCGAGGAGGAGGTGGGCAAGGAGGGCGTCTTCACCTCCAAGGGTGACAGGAAAGTCCCCACGGTCCTGACCTATCGCCATGTCGTGCCCGACCCCGAGCAGTGGAACGAGATCGCCGCCCGACGGCCCCTCTCCCGCCCCGCGCGGGCGAGCCTGATCACCGACTTCTACTCGTACAACGGCTCGACCACCGCCATGCCCTACGACCCGCTCGCCGCCTGGCGGCAGTCGGATTGGGTCGGAGACCTCCTGCTCGACTTCGACCTCCGGGTCGACAAGGCCGAGGGCACGGCCCGCGTCGAGCTGGTCGAGGCGGGCGTCCGGAACCGGTGCGAGCTGGACCTCGCCACCGGCAAGGCGACGCTCTATCACGGCGAGGCGAAGCTGGGCGAGGCCCCGACCCGGGTCGCCGGGCCGGGCCGCTACGCGATCACCTTCGCCAACGTCGACGACCGGCTGACGCTCACCGTCGACGGCCGGGCCCCGTTCGGCGACGGCCTCGCGTACGACGACGGGCCCGACGCCCCCGCGTTGCCGACGTCGGCCGACCTCGAGCCGGCGCGGATCGTGGCCGACGGGGCGCCCGTCGCGGTGAGCGGCCTTGTCCTGAGGCGGGATATCTACTATACCCAGGACCCGAGATATCCGGACTGCCAGATCCACCCTCCGCCCGCCCCGTTCGAGGCCGCCGCGAGCCGGGGGCTCGCCGAGGTCGTCCACATGTTCGACGTGCTCTCCGACCCGGCCAAGTTCGCCCCGTTGATGGCGGGGTCGCAGCCCGGCCAGTCCTATCCGATCCGGCCGGGCCACTACATGATGATGGGCGACAACAGCCCCCGGAGCAGCGACGGCCGCGCCTGGGGCCGGCTCGACCGCGACTGGGACGACGAGCGGGCCCGCTGGGAGGTCCCCCGGTCGCTGCTGATCGGCCGGGCCTTCTTCGTCTACTGGCCGCACGGGATCCCGCTCTGGCCGAAGATCGAGCTCTTCCCCGGCATCCGGATCCCGTTCCGCCCCTACTTCGAGCGGATGCTGCCGATCCGCTAGGCCGGCCCGGAGCGTCGCGACCCCCGGCCGGGCTCGGAGGCCCGCCCGCCCCCCTCGATCACGGAGGATCGCCCGATGCCCTTGCTCGACGTCCGCGACCTGCAGAAGTGGTACGGCAAGCGACGCGTGGTCAACGGCGTCAGCTTCGACGTCAACCAGGGCGAGGTCGTCGGCCTGCTCGGACCCAACGGCGCCGGCAAGACCACGAGCTTCCGGATGACCGTCGGCCTGATCGACGCCGACGGCGGCTCCGTCCTCTTCGACGGCCAGGACGTCTCCCGGCTGCCGATGTACCAGCGCGCCCGGTCGGGGATGGGCTACCTGGCGCAGGACTCCAGCGTCTTCAAGCAGCTCTCGGTCGAAGACAACCTGATGGCGATCCTCGAGACCCGCCCGCTGAACCGCAAGCAGCGCCGCGAGCGGCAGGACGAGCTGCTCGACCAGTTCGGCCTGACGCACATCCGGCGGACCAAGGCCAACCGCGTCTCGGGCGGCGAGCGTCGCCGGCTGGAGATCGCCCGCTCGCTGATCACCGAGCCGAAGCTGATCCTCCTGGACGAGCCGTTCGCGGGCATCGACCCGAAGACCGTCGCCGAGATCCAGGACCAGATCCGCAGCCTCGTCGAGGCGCACAACCTCGGCATCCTGCTCACCGACCACCAGTTCCGCGAGACCCTGGAGGTGACCGACCGGAGCTACCTGATCCGCGAGGGCCAGGTCTTCGCCCACGGCAACCGCGAGCAGATCCTCAACAACCCCGACGTCCGCCGCTACTACATCGGCGAGCGGTTCGACGTCGGGCACCTCCTCGACGAGCGCCGTCGCCACGCCCTGCCCGGCGAGGCCCCGCCGACCGACGTGATCATCGACCACGTCGACGAGGGCCCGGCCGCGATCGACGGCCCGTCGGTCCACCCGCACGGGCCGTCCTGAGTCGGCCCGTCTCCGGAGGTCAGAGGCTCTTGAGGTAGGCGATCAGGTCGTCCAGCTCGTCGTCGCTGAGCGAGCCGCCGCCGAGGTCCTCGGGGTTGTGCGGGCCGGCAAGCGCCTCGCGGAGCGTCTTCGACCGGCCGTCGTGGAGGTACGGGTCCTTGTCGTACACCCCCCGGAGCGACGGCGGGTTGAACCCTCGGTAGACGTCGCCTTGCCCTTCGAGGCCGACGACGTGGACCTTGCCGTCCGAGAGCTCCGGGCCGGCGTGGCAGGTCGAGCACGCGGCCTTCGACGACCGGAAGACCCCCTCGCCGCGCCGGGCCTCGGGCGTCAGGCCGCCGTCGGTCGCCCGCTGCGGGTTGCGGGGGAAGTCGAGGGTGCCGATGAAGGCGACGATCGCCTTGACGTCGTCGGCCGACGGGGCCGGGCCCTGCATGCTCTTGGTGAACGACTCGACCATCGCGTCGTCGAAGCTCGACTGCCAGCCGTGCCAGGTCCAGGGGCCCGTCATGGCGACCCGACGGAGGGTGGGCACCTTCTTCCGGCTGTACCGGTGCGAGGTACTGTAGTCGTGCCAGCCGTCGTTCATCGTGTCGAAGTCGAGGCCGTTGGTGTGGCCGTCGCTGTGGCACGAGTTGCAGCTGTACCACTGGTTCGACGATTTGGTCGCGTCGTAGAAGAGGGCCTCGCCGCGGCGGACGAGCGTCGCCGCCTTCGGACCGCCCAGGTCGATCGTCCGGGCGACCCGGCCGGTCGCGAAGTCGACCACCTGGACCGTGTCGGACAGGGCATTGGCCGCATAGACCGTCGACCCGTCGGGGCTGAATGCCAGCTCGGTCGGCCTGCCGCCGACCGCCACCCGGCGGAACCGGCCGTCGTTGTCGAGCAGGTCGGCCGGGATCAGGTCGCGCGAACCGCCCGACCTCCAGGGGAGCTTCCGGCCGCCGGCGCGGAGGAGGATCAGCTCGTGCGTGCCCGAGGATGAGATCGCGAGCGACTTGCCGTCGGGGCTGAGGGCCAGGCCGTGGACGTCGGCGAAGGCCTCGCCCTTGGGGTCGAGCGTGATCGTCTCGAACGACGACGACCCGTCGAGGGCGAACCGGGTCAGCCGCTGGCCGAGGACCCAGCCGAGGTCGATATTCTGCCGGGTCGTCGCCATCCCCCGGTTCCGCATGTTGACGACATAGCCGTACGTCCCGGCCGGGTCGACGGCGACCTGGCGGAGGTTCGCCGCCCCGGGCTCCGTCGGCAGGGTCCGCTCAACCTTCCACGAGGCGAGGTCGACGACCGTCGCCGACTCGCCCCGGGAGTTGCCGACGATCAGGCGACGCCCGTCGGGGGCGATCGCGACGCCCCTCGGCTCGCGGCCGACCGCGACCCGGCCGGTGACGGCCCGGGCGTCGAGGTCGACCCGGACGACCTCGTTGGCCACCCCGAGGGCGACATAGGCCGTCTTGCCGTCGCCCGTGATCGCCACCCCGCGCGGCTCGGGGCCGACCGCGACCCGACCCGAGACGGTCACGCCGTCGGGCCCGACGTCGAGGATCGCGACGTCGCCGCCGTACCAGTGGGAGACGACCCCTCGTCGGCCGTCCTTGTCGAGGGCGACCCCCGCGGGCTTCTCGCCCGTGGCGACCTCGGCCACGACCTTGCCGGCGACGGGGTCGACCAGCGCGACCGATCCCGAGCCCTGGTTGGCCACGAGCATCCGCGTGCCGTCGCCGGAGAGGCCGAGCGCGACCGGGGAGCGATAGGCCGAGGGGCCGGCCGTCGGCCCGTCCCCCGCGCCGATCCCGGGCGAGAGGGTCGAGGCCAGGGCGATCCAGCCGAGGAGGCGAGCCGGTCGAGGACGCGTCACGATACGCACTCCGGGTAGGGGCGGTCTTCGGTCGGGCCGAGTCATCTTAGGGCGCGGCGATGGTCGACTTCAAGGCGGGGAGGAGGGGGAGGGCAGGGGGCTCGGCGGCTACATCCGCTCGACCACGTCGATCCCGAGCAGGCCGAGGCCGTGGCGGAGGGTCCTCGCGGTGAGGTCGGCGAGGGCGAGGCGGCTGTCGCGGAGGGCGGGGGTCTCGGCCTTCAGGACCGGGCATTCCTCGAAGAAGGTGCTGAAGGCGTTGGCGAGCCCGAAGAGGTAATCGGCCAGGATGTTCGGCTTCAGCTCGTGGGCCGCCAATTCGAGCATCTCGGGGAGCCTGAGCAGGGCGAGGCCCAACCCGCGCTCGGCCAGCCCCCCCAGGACGATCGCCGGCCGGGCCGCCCGGACCGCGTCGGGGTCCAAGCCCCCGCGGCGGAAGATGCTCCGGATCCGCGCGTAGGCGTACTGGAGATAGGCGCCGGTGTTGCCGACGTTGGCCGTCATCTTCTTCAGGTCGAAGACGTAATCGCTCATCCGGTTCTGCGAGAGGTCGGCGTACTTGATCGCGCCGAGGCCGACGATCTCGGCGACCTCCCCCCGGAGGCCCGGGTCGAGGTCGGGGCTGTTCTCCTCGACGACCTTGCGCGCGACCGAGACGGCCTCGTCCAGGAGCGACTCGAGGCCGACCACGTCGCCGTCGCGGGTCTTGAACGGCCGCTTGTCGGTGCCGAGCACGGTGCCGAAGGCGACGTGCTCCATCCGGACGTCGTCGAAGCCCCACCGCCGCGCCACGTCGAAGAGGGCCTTGAAGTGGTCCCCCTGGCGATGATCGACGACGTAGAGCAGGAGGTCCGGGTCCCACGTGTCGCGCCGGTAGCGGACCGTGGCCAGGTCGGTCGTCGCGTAGTTGTAGGCCCCGTCACGCTTCCGGACGATGAACGGGGCCTTGGTGACGTCGGTGAAGACGACCGTGGCCCCCTCGCTCTCGACGGCCAGCCCCGCCGTTTCGAGGTCCTTCACGACGTCGGCGAGCATCGGGTCGTAGAAGCTCTCGCCCAGGTAGACGTCGAACCGGACCCCGAGCCGGTCGTAGATCGCCTCGAGCGCCCGGAGGCAGTGGGGCATGAATTGCTCCCAGAGCCCTCGGTTCTCCGGATCGCCGGCGTGGAGCTTGACGGTCTCCGCACGGGCGGCATCGGCCACCGACCGACCCTCGGCGACCTTCCGCGCGACCTCCTCGCGCGACTCGCCCGTCCCCTCGAACAACCTGGCGAACAGCGCGGACGCCTCGTCGGCCTTCCCCTGGTCTTCGAGGGCGACGACCTTCTTGTATCGCTCCTCCCGCGACTCGCCGGCCTTGATCGTGGCCTGGGCGAGCCGATACAGCCGGGAAAGCTCGGCCACCGGGTCCTCGGCGTAGGCCCGCTCGTCGCGGCGGCCCTTCCAGCCCCAGAGGATCATGCCGAACTGCGAGCCCCAGTCCCCCAGGTGGTTGTCCCGGACGACCCGATGCCCGAGCGCCTGGTAGATCCGGGCGAGGCTCTCGCCGATGACGGTCGAGCGGATATGGCCGACGTGCATCGGCTTGGCGACGTTCGGCGACGAGAAGTCGATGACGACCGACAGGGGCTCCGCGGGCGGGGCGATCCCGAGCCCATCGTCCGCGACCAACTCCGCGAGGGCTTCGGCCATCCAGTCGTCGCGGAGCCGGACGTTGAGGAATCCCGGGCCGGCGACCTCGGGGGCGTCGGCCATCGGCCCGAGGTCGACCGCGGCGGCGACGCCTTTGGCAACCTCGCGGGGGTCCTCGCCCCGGGCCTTGGCGATCGCCATGCAGCCGTTGGCCTGGTAGTCGCCGAACCGGGAATCGGTGCTCGGCCGGACGGCCTGGGCGAAGGCGACCGGGTCGCCCCCGTCGGGGGTCGCGGCGGCGAAGGCGGGGCGGAGGCGATGGAGGACGTTCATCGGAGGTCCATCAGGTGGGCCGGGCGGCCGGGTCCACCGATCGTGGCTGTTCGGCGCCGACCGATGCAATCAGGACGGACATCAGCGTCCGCCTCGATCCGTTCGTGACAACCTCTGCGACGGAGAACGACATCGACTGGCCGAGCAGGAATACCGCCAGGATCGGGCGTCTCATCGACGAGCCCTCCGACGGCTGGCCCGCCGCCCTATTCGGCCGGGGCGGCCGCGGGCATCGGCCGGTCGGGATCGCGCCAGTCGAGGCGGGGGGCGTCGCCCCAGATCTCTTCGAGCGAATAGTAGGTCCGGGCTTCGGGGGTGAACAGGTGGACGACGAAGTCGCCGTAGTCGATCAGGATCCAGCTCCCCTCCTCGGTCCCCTCCATGCCGAGCTTATACTCGCGGAGCTTCTTCATCTCGACGTCGATCTCGATCGCGATCGAGTTCGCCAGCCGGCGGGTCGACGCCGTGGCGATCAGGAAGAAGTCGATCAGGGGCGTGGCCTGGCGGAGGTCGAGCAGGAGGATGTCCTTGGCCCGGTTGTCGTCGGCGATCCGGGCGCACTGGCTGATATGTTCGAGCGCCTTCGCCACCCGCTCGGGGACGGCCCGTGCGGCGGCGTGGTGCGGGACGTCGTCCTGATTGTCGAGCTGCCGGCGCGCGGCCCGTTTCCGCGGGGTGACAACTTCGGTCGTCGCGAGGGCGGGGCTGGGGGCGGCGGGGTCGATGTTGGCGTCGTGGTCCATCGGGGCCATGAAGACTCATCCGGGGGAAGTGCGACGGCCGGTCGCCGCTCGGATGCCCTCCGCAACCGAGGGCAACGCGGGGGAGGACACGGGACAGGCCCGCCGCGTTCGTGAAGATTCCCAGCATAGCCGGACGCCCTCGCGATGCCTATCCGGCACCGGGCCCGGCCCGGACGACGCGGGTGCCGTCCGCGGCGGGGGCGAGGCCCAGCGATCGGGCGAGGCCGTCGGGGATCAGGCCGTCCTCGGTCCATCCCCGTCGGCGGTAGTAGGCCGCGACCATGGCGTCGAGCCGATCGCGCGAGAGCGGGGCATCCGGGCCGCCGAGCAGGCGAGCCGGCAGGGTATCCTCGGCGCGGGTCCAGCCGGCCCGGATGTTCGCGAGCTTGCGGGCGTGGACGATCCGCCGCGCCGTGACCTCCAGCTCGGCCGGCGACACGTCCCAGCCCGTCACCGCGGCGAGCATCGCGGCGGCCTCGGCGCGGAAGTCGGCGAAGACGCCCCGGAGGAACTTGCAGAGGATCAGCGAGTCCATCAAGGCGGATCGGTCCTCCGACTCGATCGCCGCGGCGGCCGAGTCGTCGCCCCCGGCCCGGCGGTCGACCCGGCCGGAGAAGTCGGCCTCGTAGGCCCCCGATCGGTTGTGGTCGGCCCCGCGCGTCCCGACCGCCAGCCCGAGCGCCATCGCGTGCAGCCGGCGGGGATCGTAGCCGGGCAGTTCGAGGCCCTTGACGTGGGGCGCGATCGCCGGCGCACCCCCGCCGATCGCCTCGGCCATCCGCCGGCTCCCCAGGGCGAGCAGGGCCCCGACCCCGGCCCGGTCGACGATCGCGGCGACCGCCGAGACCACCGCCTCGCCGTCGCCGAACCGGAGCCGACGCCCGTCGGGGAGCCGGCCGTCGATCCAGCCCCGCTCGGCGCAGTCCATCGCGAAGGCGATCGTCCCGCCGGCCGAGATCGTGTCGAGCCCCGCGCGGTCGCACGCCGAGGCCGCCCGGAGGACCGCCCCGGGGTCGTCGACCCCGCAGAGCGGGCCGAGGGCGAACAGCGACTCGTATTCGAGCCGGACCCCGCCCCCGTCGGGCCTCTCATAGACGTGCTCGCAACCGATCGTGCATGCAGCACACGAGTTGCGTGCGATCCGGCGGGCCGGGGCGAGGTCGGCGGTCGCCAGGGCCTCGGCCCCCTCGAATCGGCCCTCCCGGAAATTGCGAGTTGGCAGCGCCTCGAATCGGTTGAAGACCAGGAGGTTGGCCACGGTCCCCAGCTCGCGGTACTTCTCGGTCGCCGGGCCGAACGAGCGGGCCGAGAGGTCGCGGGCGATCGCGACGGTTCGGCCGGGATCGGCGGGCTCGGCGCGGCGGTCGCCCCGGACGGCGATCGCCTTGATCCGCTTCGAACCGAGGACCGCGCCGAGGCCGCCCCGGCCGGCGTGGCGGCCGTCGTGGCTGATCGTCGCGAACGGGACCAGGCCCTCCCCCGCCGGGCCGATCGCGGCGACCTGCCAGTCGTGGCCGTGCTCGTCGCGGAGCCTCCGCTCGGCCTCGGCCGCCGGGAGCCCGCGGTACGACTCGGCCGAGAGCCATCGGACGGCCGGCTCGTCGCGGCCGAGGCCGTCGATGAACAGGAGGCTGGGGGCCTCGCGGGCCCCGACCACCGCGACGGCGTCGACCCCAGCCCGCTTGGCCGCGATCGCGAAGTGCGACGACGAGAGCGCGTCGCAGATCCGCCCCGTCAGGGGGCCGATCGCGACCACCGCGAACTTGGCCGAGGTCGTCAGCGGGCTGCCGACCAGGGGGCTCAGCGCGATCACCAGCGCCGCGCCGGGGGCGAGCGGGTCGGTCCATGGCCGCGACTCGCGGCCGAGGATCCAGGTGCCGAGCCCGACCCCGCCGAGGTAGTCGCGGAGCGTCCGCTCGTCGATCGGGACGCAGCCCGAGGGGCCGGGCCCGGCGTCGACGCGGAGGTAGCGGCCGTGGTATCCCGGCACGGGTCAGCCTCCCACGTCGGCCGAGAGCAGGAGCAGCACGTCGCCCGGGCCCAGGGGGACCGTCGGGTCGGTCACGAACCGCTCGCCGTTGAGCGAGAGGGCATAGGCGGGATCGACGCGAGGCCCGACGACCACCGAGCCGGCCAGGGCCGGGCAGGCCAGCGCCAGGGCCTCCAGGGCCTCGCCGACCGTCGTGCCCGGGCAGTCGACCCGACGGACACCCGCGCGGAGCCGCGGGACCCCGAACAGCTCGAACGTGATCATCGGCAAGCGTCCCCCTCCGGCCGTCCATCGTAACCGACCCGGCGGCCGACGTCGCCCCGCCCGGTTTCGCGGAACCGGCGCGGCTCGGGGCCCGATAGTGTGCGACGGAAAGTCGCGCCGGTTGGGTCATGTGCATGGCCCGGACCGGCCCGACCGGAGGACGTCCCTTCCAGACCAACAAACCAGCGACGACCGGGGGCCAGGCATGGACATCAGGGCGACGGGCGAGGGCCTCGCGACCGACTTCTCGGCGACCAGGTGGATCCAGACTCTCCTCGACGAGATCGACGAGGAGCGGGCGATCCGGCTCCGGAACGAGTGCGGCCTGAAGTCGTGGGTCCTGAGCTGGGCCTCGTGCCCGCTCGGGCTCTGGACGGCCCGGCTCTCGGGCCCGGGCCGCGGCGAGACCATCGAACGCTCCGGCGAGACCCGGGTCGAGGCGATCGAGGAGGCGAGGCTCGCCATGCGGGCGAGGATCACCCGGGAGACATCCCCGGCGATCGCGGACCGATTGATTCATCCCAACTTGTGATCATTTGACGACGGCCCCCCGACCCGCCGCGCAGGCCGCGCCGGGGTGGGGAGGCCGGACCGAACCCAAACCCGTGAGGTGACCGCGGTGATGAATCCGTTGCGTGAGATCGTGGAGCGGCTCGGGCGGAGGGGCTCCGAACAGCCCTCGCCGTTCCGGGCCGAGGCCGAGGCCCTGCTGGAGGGCTTCCGCGAGGGCCGTCGCGAGATCGAGGCGCGGGTGAGGCGGGGCGACCTGACGCCCAAGGTCGCCCGCGAGCTGGCCGCCGGGCTCGCATCGACGGTCGGCGGGACCATCCGCGGCCGGGCCGCCGAGTTCTCGACCGCATCCCGGGCCTTCCTCGACCGGCTGGTCGAGGCGGGCGAGCGGCGCAAGGCCGCGGCCGAGCGGGCCTCGCTCGACGTCCTCCAGCGCGAGACCAACCGGCTCCTCCGGTCGGTCCTGGTCGAGCAGCAGATCCAGGTCCGCGGCGAGGAGTTCGAGGGCCGTGCCTTCGTCCGACCGGTCGCCGGCGGGAAGCCCGCCCCGACCCTCGACAGCCTGCTCCAGTTCCACCAGACCGCCACCCTCGCCGGGGACGACTCGGCCGTCGAGTGGGCGCGTCGCCAGCTCGAGGCGAAGCGGCCCGTCGTCGCGGGAGACGAGGACCAGCGCCGGATCGACCTGGCCACCGACCGGCCCGACCGGGTGAACCCGCGGCTCGTGTCGACCTACGTCGAGGCGATGCACGGGCAGGGGCACGAGGAGCACGAGCGGTTCGTCTCCGAGTCGATCGACTCGCGCGACGCCAACGCGTGCCTGGCGGCGTTCGTCCTCGCCCGGCAGGCCCCCGACGGCAGCCGGGTCCGGTGGGTCCGCATGGTCCTGGAGGGCATCGACGCCTTCCCCGACGCCGCGCTGACCACCCTCCGCGCCGTCGAGGCCGACGCCCGCGCCGCCGAGCGCGACGCGGCGCTGGCCCAGGCCGAGTTCTCGATCGCCCGGGCCGAGTCCGAGGCGCGCCTCCCGAACCTGGAGGCCCCGACCGAGGCCGAGCTCTCCCGCCGGTCCGCGATCGAGGCGCGCCCCGTCGCGCGGGTCGGCGAGCCGATCGGCCTCGCCCTCGATCGCCGCGGGGCCCTCGAAGGCGACGAGCCGCAGGGACCGCACGAGGGAGAAGCCGGCGTCTGACCCGGGCGAATGCAATCCAAAAGAACCCATGACATGAATCATTTTCCTGAACACCTGGACGTGGTCCTCCGGGCCGTCGTCTCGGCCCCGCTCGCCTGGCAGACCCCGGCGCAGCTCGCCGGGCGGCTCGGCGTGGAGCTGGAGAGCCTCAACGACGCGCTGGCCGATCTCGAGGCCGACGGCTGGCTCGACCCGTGGGAGATGGGCGAGGCCCTCTTCGTCACGCTCAGCCCCGTCGCGGCCGAGTGGCTCGGGGTCCGGCTCGACCCGGTCGGCCGCTCCGACGCGATGCGCTGGGCCTCGATCGACGACCCGGAGCCCTCGGGGCCGCTCGCCTCCCGCGGGGTCGGGGGCGGGACCCTCCTCGACCTGATCCCCGACCCGGCCCCCGGCCCCGAGGCGATGCTGGAGGCCTCGGAGCGGGCCCTCCGCATCGCCGCCTCGCGGGCCGCTGCGGGCGACGACAGCTGGTTCGACTCCCTGCCGAGGCCGTCGACCCTCCTGGGCTCGGGGCTCACCCCCTGGCCCGGCCCGTCCCGGCGCGCCGGCCGGCCGTGCCCGGCGTGCCTCTCGGGGCCGATCTCCGAATCGGCCTACTGCCTCGTGTGCGACCGCTGGGGCCTCGACCACATGCTCGCCGCGCTCGGGCGGGGCCGCCCGGCCGGGTCGAGTCCGAGGACGACCCCCAACCCGGCCCGCGACCCCTCGGCCGAGCGGGCCGGGGCCAAGCTCGCCCGCAAGGCCAAGCGGAGGCGACGGCGGTCGGCCCAGGCCGATCGCGAGCGGGCGGGATCCGCCTCGGCCGGCAAGGCCCGCCCGCGCTCGGGCGAAGGGAGCAAGCCGGGGGCGAGGCCCTCACCGGCTTGACGCCCCGTCCTCGGGGAACCCCGCGACGCGCAGGGCTTCGCGATAGTCGTCGGGGGTGTTCAGATTCCTGAGCGTCAACAGGTCGGGGTCGACCTCGCGGAGCGAGTCGGCCCCGATCACGCGCGCCCGGACCGATTCGATGAGGTAGGCCGGCCGGAGCCGATCGGCCGCGAGCAGCGCGACGACGGCGGGCAGGACGGTCGACCTCCGGTACAGCGCCGCGAGCGGCTGGAGATAGCCCTCGGCCTCGGGGATCGCCAGGTCGTCGTCGCCGATCGATGCCGCGAGCCGGCCGATCCAGCCGGGGACGAGGAAGGGGACGTCGGTGGCCGTCGCGTAGGCAAAGGCGACCCCGTCGCCGAGCGCCTCGATCCCCGCGGCGATCCCCTGGAGCGGCCCCCGCCCCTCGACGGGGTCGCGGACGACCCGGACCGACGGGGGCAGGTCGGGCAGCTCCTGCCCCGGCGCCGCGACGACGACGATCGGCCCGACGGCCTCCCCGACGAGCCGGACGACCCGCTGGAGCAGCCGTTCGGGGCCGAACGGGAGGGAGGCCTTGGGCCGGCCCATCCGGCTGCTCCGGCCGCCGCAGACCACCACGGCACCCAGGCTCATCGGTCGACCCCTCCCGGGGTGAGGAAGCCCATCGCCCGGAGCCGGGCGCCGACCTCGGCCCGCCCGAGCGTCGCGCGGAACGAAGCCACCGCGGGCCGGTCCCACCGGGCAACCGGGACGGCGAAGTCGAACCGCTCCTCGCGGTAGGGCCGGAAGGCCAGGCCGTACGCCTCAGCGACCGTCGCGATCGCCAGGCCCCAGTCGGCCCGCCCCTGGGCGACCGCCGCCGCGACCGCGTTGTGCGACCGGGCCTCGACGGCGTGGCCCGGGGGCCGTCGCCCCCCGAGCAGGCCGTCGATCAGGACCCGCGTGCCGCTCCCTCGGTTCCGGTTGACCATCAGCACGCCGGCCTCCCCCGCCGCCCGCGCGACGATCGCCGCGGGGTCGTCCCCCTCGAACCGAGGGTCGCCGGTCCGGAAGACCAGGCCCTGCATCCGGCCGTAGCCGGGCACGAGCCGGACGCCATCGGGCAGGAACGGCCGGTTGTACTCGCCCGAGGCGGGGTCCAGCAGGTGCATCCCCGCGACGTCGCACTCGCCCCGCCCGGCCGCCGCGAGGCCCCCCTGCGAGCCGACCCAGAGCGTCTTGGCCGCATAACCCTGCCGGCCCAGCAGGCCGAGCAGGAAGTCGAGCCCGGGGCAGTGCGACCCGATGCAGACGAGGTCGCAGGGGCCGACGCCCTGGCCGAGCGGGACGACGGAGACGGACTCGCCCCGGTCGAGGTACTCCCGCTCGCGCGGGACGACGACGAACCCGTCGGCCCGGGCGAACGAGGTCACCGAGCCCGAGCCCTTGCCCATCGGGTACGCGGCCGGCCCGCCCGGTCCGTCGACGAGCCCGACGAGGACGTACTCGGTCCGCCCCGCCTCCGAGTTGAACCGGGCGGGCAGCGTGGCCGCGATCGACCCCCGCGCCTCGGGGCGGAGCCCCGCCATCCGCCGGAGGACCGGTGCGACGAACTCGTGGAAGGTGAAGATCGCCGAGGTCGGGAACCCCGGCAGGATCGCGACCGGCGATCGGCCGACGGCCCCGAGGCAGACCGGCTTGCCCGGCTTGAGGGCGACCCCGTGGACGACGACGCCCGGGTCCCGGCCCGCCAGGGCCCGGTACGAGAGGTCGCCCGCCCCCTTGCTCGTCCCGCCGCTCAAGAGGACGAGGTCGGCCGAGGCCAGGCCGCGGTCGAGCGCCCCGGCGAGCGCGGCCTCGTCGTCGCCGACGATCCCGAGGGGGACCGGCTCGCCCCCCAGCTCGCGGACGGCGTCGGCCAGGACGGTCGCGTTCGAGTCGTAGACCGAGGCCGGGGGCAGGGGCAGGCCGGGTGCGACGACCTCGTCGCCGGTCGAGAGGATCGCCACCCTCGGCCTCCGGACCACGGCCACCTCGCCCCGGCCGATCGCGGCGAGGACGCCCGTCTCGCGCGAGGTCAGCCGGGTCCCGACCCGGAGCACCAGCTCGCCGCGGGCGATGTCGGTGCCGGCGAACGTCAACCCTCCCCCGGGGGCCACGGGTCGGCGGACGTGGAGGGTGTCCCCCTCGATCGTCGCGTGCTCGACCATGACCACCGCGTCGGCCCCGCGCGGGAGCATCGCCCCGGTGGCGATCGGGGTCGCCGTCCCGAGGGCGACGTCGAGCCGGGGGGCCCGCCCGGTCGCGACCTCCTCGGGGCTGAGCCTCAGGGCCCTCGGCGACTCCTCGTCCGCGCCGAAGGTGGCCTCGGCGACGACGGCATAGCCGTCAACGTTCGATCGGTCGAACGCCGGGACGTCGACCTCGGCCGCCACATCCTCGGCCAGCACCCGCCCGAGGGCCTCGCCGAGCGGCACCACGTCCGCCCGACCGACCTCGGGACGGATCGCCGACCACCACCGGGCTTCGGCGGTGTCGCGGTCGACGACGTCAAGGAACTGGTCCTGCTCACGTGCCACGGGGTCGCCTCGTTCGGACGTGATCGAGAGGATCGGGGCGGGGAGTCGTCGGACCCCGGTCAATCGTAGAGCCAGGCCGTGACCTCGGCCCCGGCCGGATAGCCTTCGAGGTCGGCCGGGACGACCACGAACCCGTCGGCGCGGGTCACGCTGCTGAGGATCGAGGCCCCGCCGACGGCCATCGGCTCGACGCCGGCGTCGGTCAGGCGGACCCGCGCGTAGTCGACCCGCCCGACCGGCGAGGCCAGCTTCCGGGAGAGCGGCCGGACGACCGGGCGATAGGTCCAGTCGGCGGGCCGGCCCGCGAGGCGACGGAGGGCACGACCGCCGAAGAAGTCGTACGCGCAGAGGCAACTGACCGGGTTGCCCGGGAGCAGGGCCACCGGGACCGTCCCGAGGAAGCCGAGCCCCGCCGGGCTCGCGGGCCGGATCGCGACGCCGTGGACGGCCAGCTCGCCCAGCTCGGCCACGAGCCCGGGCGCGTGGTCCTCGGGGCCGGTCGAGCTGCCCCCCGAGACCAGGATCAGGTCGGCCGACCGGGCGGCCTCGACGAGCGCCGCGCGGAGGGTCGATCGTTCGTCGGGAAGGGGGCCGACGACCCGGGCGATCCCGCCGTCGCGGGCGACCAGGGCGGCCAGCATCGGCGAGTTGGCGTCGGCGATCGAGCACCCCTCGGCGAGCGTGCCCGGCGGGAGCAGCTCGTCGCCCGTGACGAGCACGACGACTCTCGGACGGCCGACGACCTCGACCCGTGCCAGCCCGATCGCGCTCAGGGCCGCGAGGTCCTGGGGGCGGAGGACCCGTCCCGGGCTGAGGACGGCCTCGCCGGCCCCGACGTCCTCGCCGCGACGGGAGACGTGCCGCCCGGGGGGCACCGCTTCGAAGACCTGGACGGCCTCGCCATCGACCCGGGTCGACTCGACCTTGGCCACGGCGTCGGCCCCGCGGGGCATGGGGGCGCCGGTCGCGATCGCGACCGCCAGGCCGGGCCCGACCTCGACGTCGCAGGGCCGGCCCGGGCGCGACCGGCCGACGCACCGGAAGACGGCGGGCGTGTAGGCCTCGGCCCCGAAGGTCTCCTCGCCCCGGAGGGCGAACCCGTCCATCGCCGCGCGGTCGAAGAGCGGGACCGGTCCCGTCGCGATGGCAACCGCCGCCAGGACGCGCCCGGACGCCGAGGCGAGGTCGACCGCCTCGACCCCGATCGGCCCGACCCGGGCGTCGATCAGGGCCAGGACCGCGGCCACCGAGGTCCGGTCGCGGAAGCCGCGGTCCCTCGGGTCGTGGGGGCTCATCGGTCCGTAAGGCTCCCGGCACGGATCGTGCGAACACCCCGACCGCCCGGCGGGGGCCCGAGGCGGCCGGGCTACCCCGTTGTCGACGACGGGCCCCCCTCGATAATAGGGGGTAGCCGGTCGACCGCCCACCCGCCGCGACGAGGATCCGCCGACATGACCATCCCGACGACCAACCGACGCGCCTTCTTCCGGGGGGCGGGGATGACGCTCGGCACGCTCGCCGGGCTCGGGCTCGACCTCAGGCCGGCGCGGGCCGCCGCGGCCCGCCTCAAGATCCAAGGCGCGAAGGAGGTCGCGAGCACCTGCCCCTACTGCGCCGTCGGGTGCGGCCAGATCGTCAGCGTCCGCGACGGGCGGATCGTCAACATCGAGGGCAACCCCGACAGCCCGATCAACGCCGGGACCCTCTGCCCCAAGGGGGCCGCCACCTTCCAGCTCGCGGTGAACGAGAACCGGCTCACCAAGGTCAAGTATCGCGCCCCCTACAGCAAGGAGTGGGTCGAGAAGGACCTGGACTGGGCGATGGACCGGATCGCCGAGCGGGTGAAGGCCGGGCGCGACGCCTCGTTCCGGGACACCTGGTCGGGCGTCGGCCTCGACGGCAAGCCGATCACCGACCGGCGGGTGAACCACTGCTCGACCATCGCCTCGCTCGGCGGGGCGACGATGGAGAACGAGTGGAACTACGTCCACCTGAAGCTCTGGAGGGCGCTCGGGCTGATCTGGCTCGAGAACCAGGCGCGGATCTGACACAGCTCGACCGTGCCCGGTCTGGGCACTTCGCTCGGTCGCGGTGGGGCCACGACGACCCTGATGGACCTGCGCCACGCGGACGCGGTGCTGATCATGGGCTCGAACATGGCCGAGTGCCACCCCGTCGGGTTCCGGTTCGTGATGGAGGCCAAGCTCGCCGGCGCCAAGGTCCTCCACGCCGACCCCCGATTCACCCGGACCTCGGCCATGGCCGACGTCTACGCCCCCGTCCGCGCGGGGGCCGACATCGCCTTCCTCGGGGGCCTGATCCGTTACGTCATCGAGTCGGGCTCGTACTTCAAGGACTACGTCGTCCCCTACACGAACGCCGCGTCGATCGTCTCCGAGGAGTACCGCGACACCGAGGACCTCGGCGGCCTCTTCTCGGGCTTCGACCCCAAGACCCGGAGCTACACCACGAAGTCGTGGGCCTACGCGACGAACAAGAACCACCCGACGAACCAGCCGACGCCCCGCCAGGACGACTCGCAGAGCTTCTCCGCCCGCGCCGGCCAGATGACCGAGCCCGCCGAGACCGACCCGACCCTCCAGCACCCGCGCTGCGTCTTCCAGATCCTGAGGCGGCACTACGCCCGGTACACCCCCGAGATGGTCGCGCGGATCTGCGGGACGCCGGTCGAGACGTTCCTCAAGGTCGCCAGGGCCCTGGTCGAGGCCTCGGGTCCGGACCGGACGGCGGCGGTCTGCTACGCGGTCGGGTGGACGCAGCACACGACGGGCGTGCAGATGATCCGCGCCTCGACGATCCTCCAGCTCCTGCTCGGCAACATCGGCCGTCCCGGCGGCGGGATCATGGCCCTCCGCGGTCACGCGTCGATCCAGGGCTCGACCGACATCCCGACCCTGTACAACCTCCTGCCCGGCTACCTCAACACCCCGAGCGCCCTGAAGGACCACGACACCCTGGCCTCGTACATCGCCGCCGAGACCAGCCCGACGTGCTACTGGGTCCACTTCCCCAAGTTCATCATCAGCCTGCTGAAGTCGTGGTTCGGCGAGGCCGCGACGAAGGCGAACGACTACGGCTTCGGCTGGCTCCCGCGGATCGTCGGCGACCACTCGCACCTGCCGATGTTCGTCGCCATGTCCGAGGGGAAGATCCGGGGGTTCATGGCGCTCGGCCAGAACCCCGCGGTCGGCGGCCAGAACGCCGGCTATCAGCGCCGGGCGCTGGCGAAGCTCGACTGGATGGTCGTCCGCGACCTGTACGAGACCGAGACGGCCACCTTCTGGAAGGACAGCCCCGAGGTCGCCTCCGGGGCACTGAAGCCCGAGGAGATCGCCACCGAGGTCTTCCTCCTTCCCGCCGCGGCGACCCCGGAGATGGACGGGACCTACACCAACACCCAGCGGCACATCCAGTGGCACGACCGGGCCGTCGAGCCCCCCGGCGACGCCCGCTCGGACATCTGGTTCACCTACCACCTCGGGGCCCGGCTCAAGGCGCTCTACGCCGGCAGCACGCTCGGGCGCGACGCCCCGATCCGGGCGCTCACCTGGGACTACATCGAGCCGTCCGAGATCGGCCCGGACGACCGGATCCGGGACGAGCCCTCGGCGACCCGGATCCTCAAGGAGATCAACGGCGTCACCGTCGCGGACGGCCGGCCCGTCCGGGGCTTCGGCGACCTGAAGGACGACGGCTCGACCGCCTGCGGCGCCTGGATCTACAGCGGCGTCTTCGCCCCGACCCCCGGGTCTCCCGAGGGCCACAACCACGCGGCCAACCGCCGGGGGGACGGCTGGGTCTCGCTCGGCTGGGGCTTCACCTGGCCGGCCAACCGCCGGGTCATGTACAACCGCGCCTCGGCCGACGTCCGGGGCCACCCCTGGCCGAAGGAGGCCCGGCTCGCCCGCCGGTTCGGCAACGGCGAGCGGGGCTACGTCTACTGGGACCCCGAGGCCGTCGGCCCCGACCCGCTCGACCCCGCCAAGACCGCCCGGGGGCGCTGGGTGGGCCTGGACGTCCCCGACTTCCCTTATACGAAGCCCCCCCAGGCCAAGGCCGACCCGAAGGGGCTCGGCCTCGACTTCCACGACGGGGCCGCCCCGTTCCTGATGAAGGCCGACGGCAGGGGCTGGCTCTTCGCCCCATCCGGGGCGGCCGACGGCCCGCTGCCGACGCACTACGAGCCCTACGAGTCCCCCGTCGGCAACGCCCTCTACCCGGGCCAGCCGTCGAACCCCCCGGCGAAGGTCTTCCTCGTCCCGGGCAACGCGTACGCGCCGCCCGGCTCGCCGGATTACCCGTGCGTGATGTCGACCTATCGGCTGACCGAGCACCACCTGAGCGGCGCGATGAGCCGCTGGCTCCCCTGGCTCAACGCGCTGCAGCCCGAGCTGTTCGCCGAGCTGAGCCCCGAGCACGCCGGCGAGATCGGGGCGGCCAACCTCGACTTCGTGGCCGTCATCACGCCGAGGGGGCGGGTCCGGGCCCGGGCCCTCGTCACCCGGCGGATCCGGCCGATGACCATCGACGGCCGGACCGTCCACTTCGTCGGGATGCCCTGGCACTGGGGATACAAGGGGATCTCCAAGGGGGACGTGGTCAACGACCTTTCCTCGCTCGTGGGCGACCCGAACGTCACGATCCACGAGGGGAAGGCCTTCGTCTGCCGCGTCGAGCGCTCGCCCTGACGCCCGGGTCGGGGGCCGGGGATTTTTCGCCAAGCTTCTTGTAACGGGTGCGTGAGGTGGGGCACTATCAGGTCGTGGAATCGCGTCGGGCCGGCCGCCGATCGACGGCGACGGCCGCAAGCTCGGGGCGACATCCTCGTCGCGGAGAGTCGCGGGATGACCGACGGACAGCTCCTGGAACGCTTCGCGACGTCGCAGGATGAGGAGGCCTTCGAGGCCCTCGTCCGCAGGCACGGGCCGATGGTCCTCGGCCTCTGCCGGCAGATGACCGGCGACGAGCACGCGGCCGAGGACGCCTTCCAGGCCACGTTCCTCGTCCTGGTCCGGAACGTCGCGACGATCCGCAAGCACGAATCGCTGGGCAGCTGGCTGTACGGCGTCGCGCGCCGGGTCTCCTCGAAGGCGAGGAGCGGCGCGCGGCGATGGGTCCTGGCGGGGCATGTCGCGGAGATGACAGCCGACGAGACCGAAGTCCAGGCCGGACTGGACCGCGAGGAGGCCCGCCCCATCCTCCGGGACGAGGTCGGCCGCCTGCCCGAGAAGTACCGGGCTCCCATCGTGCTCTGCTACTTCGAAGGCCGGAGCCACGAGGAGGCCGCCGCCCAGCTCGCCTGGCCGGTCGGCACCGTCAAGGGGCGGCTCGCCCGGGCGCGCGACATCCTCCAGGCCCGGCTCACGCGGCGCGGCGTCGCGCTCTCGGCCGGCCTGATGCTCCTCCTCGAGTCGAGGACCGCCCGGGCCTCGCTGCCCGAGGGCCTGGTCCAGTCGACGCTGATCGCCGCCGCCCGGGCCGTCCGCCTCCCCGCCCCTCGGGTCACGCCGACCCGGCTGCTCCTCGTGCTCGTGTCCGTGCTCGCGGCCCGGTCCCTGCCGCTCCTCGGCAACCTCCCGCTCGCCGGCGCCCGACCCCGGGAGGCCGCCGAGGCGACGATCTCCCCCGCCGCGGAGGTCCCCGCCGCGAGGGGCCCTGCCGCGATCCCGGCGGGCGTCGATCCCGGGCCCGCGGGCGGCGACGGGCCCGCCACGGCCTGCAAGAGGCCGCCGGGCGACGACGACCGCGAACGGTAGGCGAACGACGCCCAGGTCTCGATCCCCCGCGACCCCCGCCCGCCGGGCACCCCGGGGCCCCCGTGCCTCCGAATCTTGACCCGATCGTATCCGGGCGGACAAGCCTTCGTCCCGCCCCAGGAGAGGATTGCGCCCATGATCCGCGCCCATCGCCGCCTGCGACTCGTCGCCTACGCCCTGCTCGCGACCGCCGCCCCGGGGACGCTCCTCGCGGGATATTACCAGACGAACCTCGTCTCCGACGTGCCCGGTCGGGCCCTGAGGACCGACCCGAACCTGGTCAACCCCTGGGGCATCTCGGCGTCGCCGACGGGCCCGTTCTGGGTCTCCGACAATGGGACCGGGGTCTCGACCCTGTACGGCGGGGCCGGGAACATCGTCCCGCTGGTGGTCACGGTCCCCCCCGCCCACGGCGGCACCGGCCCGGGGTCGCCGACCGGCCAGGTGTTCAACGGTACGACCGACTTCCAGGTGGCGACCAACAAGCCCGCGGTCTTCCTCTTCGCCTCGCTCGACGGCACCATCAGCGGCTGGAATCCGACCGTCCCGGCCGCCGGGTCAACCGTCGCCCAGCGCATGGTCACGGCGGCGAACGCGGTCTACACCGGCCTGGCCATCGGCAACAACGGCGCGGGCAACTTCCTCTACGCCGCCAACGCCCTCGGCGGGATCGACGCCTACAACGCGTCGTTCGCCAAGGCGACCCTGCCCGGCGGGTTCTCGGACGCGAGCGTCCCGTCCGGGTTCACGCCCTACAACATCCAGAACCTGAACGGGTCGCTCTACGTCACCTACGGGACCGAAGGCAAGCCGGGCGGGGTGGTCGACCGCTTCGACCTGAACGGCAACCTGCTCGGCCGGATCGCGACGAACGGGGCCCTGAACGACCCGTGGGGGCTGGCCATCGCCCCGTCGAACTTCGGCGAGCTGAGCAACTCCCTCCTCGTCGGCAACTTCGGCGACGGCCAGATCAACGCCTACGACCCGATCACCGGCGTGTTCCGGGGGACGCTCACCGGCACCTCGGGCGACCCGATCTCGATCCAGGGCCTCTGAGGCCTCCGGTTCGGCAACGGGGCGGGCTCCGGGGCGCCGAACACGCTCTACTTCACCGCCGGCACCGACGGCGAGACCCACGGCCTCTTCGGCGCGTTCTCGGTCCCCGAGCCGGGGGCCTTCGCCCTGCTCGGCCTGGGGACGGTCGTCGCGGCCGGCTTCCGGAGGCGGCTCGACCGCCGCGCCTGATCGATCATCCGTCCGTCATCCCCGGCGCTCCCCGAGGGGCCGTCGCCCGGCGACGGCCCCTTTCTTGCGAATGAGGATTCTGGTCCAATCCAAGGACCCGTCAGCCCGCGGGACAACGGAGGCGGAGATCGTCATGGCCACGGCCGTCGGCTTCTTCACCGACACCACCCTCTGCATCGGCTGCAAGGCCTGCGAGGTCGCCTGCCATCAGTGGAACGCCCTGCCCGCCACCAACGGCGGGGTCGTCCCGCTCTCGGGGCTGAGCTACGACAACACCGTCAGCCTCTCCGACGTGAACTGGCGGCACGTCACGTTCGTCGAGGACTTCAGCCCGGACCGGTCGCGGACGAATTGGCTGATGCTGTCCGACGTCTGCAAGCACTGCGTCAACGCGCCCTGCCTGGAGGTCTGCCCGACCGGCTCGATCGTCCGGACCGAATTCGACACCGTCTACATCAACGAGCCGGTCTGCAACGGCTGCCGAGACTGCATCGCGGCCTGCCCGTTCGGCGTGATCCAGGTCAGCGCCACGAAGCACATCGCCCAGAAGTGCACCTTCTGCTACGACCGGCTCCAGAACAGCCTGACCCCCGCCTGCGCCCAGGCCTGCCCGACGAAGTCGATCCTGTTCGGGCCGATCGAGGGACTCCGGCAGCACGCCGCGCAGCGGGTCGAGACCCTGCATACCCAGGGGCTCCCCCAGGCCCGGCTCTACGGGGCCGACGACAAGATCCTCGGCGGACTGAACGCCTTCTTCCTGCTGATGGACACGCCGGAGACCTACGGCCTGCCGGCCGAGGTCGTGCCCAAGGTCCCGAGCCGGCTCCTCTGGCCGTCGTCGCTCAAGGCGATGGCGGCGTCGATCGCCCTGGCCGTCGGGGCCTTCCTGGCGTTCGGCCGCCGTCGCGACCGGGTCAAATCCGCGTCCTCCCCGGCCGCCCCGGGGGCCTGAGACCGATGGACCGTTACGTCGTCGACCCGCACTGGCACGACTACATCGTCTGGTACTTCTACCTCGGCGGGATCGCCGCGGGCAGCTTCGCCGCGGCCTCGCTCGCCGCCCTGTTCGGCTCCGAGGCCGACCGGCGGGGGACCCGGGCGGCCGACTACCTGGCCCTCCCGCTGATCGCCGCCTGCGGGCTCCTCCTGGTCGTCGACCTCGGCCGGCCCGAGCGGTTCTGGCACATGCTGATCCAGTCCGAGACGTTCCGGCCGATGTTCAAGTGGTGGTCGCCGATGTCCGCCGGGTCGTGGGGGCTCTCGGCCTTCGGTTTCTTCGCCGGGATCGGCTTCGTCGGCACCCTGATCGAGGACGGCTGGCTCGGCTCCGCGGGCCTCAGAGACCGAACCGCCCGGCTCCGGCGGGGCGGGTGGGGGAAGCTCCTCGCCCTCGGCGGGGCGACCTCGGCGTTCTTCCTCGGGTCGTACACGGGCGTCCTGCTCGCCGCGACCAATCAGCCGGTCTGGTCCGACTCGACGTGGCTCGCCGCCCTGTTCCTGGTCTCGGCGGCGTCGACCGGGGTCGCGGCGACCCTGGTCGTCACCCGATGGCGGCTCGCCGACGTCGGGCAAGACGTCCTCGATCGGCTCGAACGGCTCGACGCCTGGGCGATCGGCCTGGAGATCCTGATGCTCGCGATGTTCCTGGTCTCGCTCGGGGGCCTGGCCCGCCCGGCCCTGACGTCGTGGCCGGGGATCCTCGTGCCGATGGTCGTCGTCCCGGCCGGCCTCGCGGCCCCGCTGGTTCTGCGGGTCGCGCGGAGGCCGTGGGCCCCGTGGGCGTCGTCGGCGCTGGTCCTGGCGGCGGGCTTCGCGCTCCGGGCGGCCGTCGTGGGGATGCCGGGCATCTTCCGGGTCGGGGGGTGAGATGCGAGCGATCGCGGCCCTGGTGATGGTCGTCTCCTCCTTCGCCGGGTGCCGGAGCCCCGAGGACGGCCGCCCCCGCGCCGGGGGCCGAGGGGGTGACGGCGGGAATTACCGATCGAAGCCGATCCACGCGCCGAGCAAGATCGACGCGACCCGCGACCTCAAGCCGATCGGGGCCCGATGAGCCCGGCCGACACGAGCGAGCCCGGGCCAGGGGCTCGCCCCCGCGACCTCGCCGCCCTGCTGCTCGCCCTCGGCGACGACCCGCCCCGCCAGCGGGCCCGCGACCAGCAGGCCGACCGGGCCGGGGCGGGCATCCGCCGCCTCCTCCTGGAACGCCTCGTCGCCCTCGACCCCGACCCGGCCGGCCTCGACGCGGCCCTCGACGCGATCGTCCTCGAACTCGGGGAGCCGACCGGCCCGACCCGGGCCGTGGCGGGGATGGTCCTCCGCGATTGGAACGATTCCCGGTCCGCCCCGAGCTACTGGGCCTGGCTCCGCGAGGAGGCCGCCGGGGCGGCCGACCGGCCGAGACGGCGGCGTCGCGAGGAGGGACGATGAACCTCGACCGCCTGGCCGACTGGCTCGGCCGCAAGCCCGAGCCCTCGCCCGACCTCGCCGCCGCGCTCGACGAACTCGCCCGGATGCCCGCGACCCGTCCCGAGCTGGCGGGGCCCGCCCGGTCGCTCTCCCGGCTCCTGGCGACGGCCTTCCTCAACGGGGGCGACGCTCCCCCTCCCGGCGCCGATCCGCGATCGTCGGGACACGGGGGCCGCGATGGGGAGCCCATCTTCCGGGCTTCCCCGCCGACACTCTCGCCTCGGGGGTTGAAGGCGAGGTCCCTGGCGATCCTCGACACCCTCCTCACGGATGGCCCGGCGGCCCGGCCGCTCCGGGAGGCCGTCCGCCGCGGCGTGGTCGACGTCTCGACCTGGGCCTCCGACGCCCTCGCGGGCCGTCCCGAGGGCATCGCCGCCTGGGCCGAGGCGAACGGGGTGGACCCCGACCTGGCGGCCTCCGTCCTCCGCCTGACGCTCCTGCCCTCGCTGTCGCGGATCACCGCCGGGGCCGGGCCGTCTCCGATTGGCAGGCCCGGCGGGGCCTGTCCCTGGTGCTGCAGCGCCCCGCTCCTGGGGGAGCTTCGGGGGCTCGAACGAGAGGTCCGGCTCCGCTGCGGCCTCTGCGCGGGGGACTGGCCGGGGGGCCGGCTCTCCTGCCCGTCGTGCGGCGAGGACGACCATCGCCGGCTCGCCGTCCGCCACGTCGAGGGGGAGGCCGACCGCTGCCGGGTCTCCGTCTGCGAGACGTGCGGGTCGCGGCTCAAGCTCGTCGGGACCCTGGCGCGGCTCTCGCCCCCCGGCCTGATCGTGGCCGACCTGGCGACGGTCCACCTCGACCTGATCGACCCGGCCGGGCCGGCTACTTCGCCGGCACCGCCGGCACCGTGATCCGGATCGGGGCGCTCGAATATGCGGTCTTGACGACGAAGTTGATCGAGACGTGGCCGAGGACGGCGACCGGCACCCGGTCGCACGGCGGGGCGTCGGCCGCGGCCTGGAGGACGATCTTCCCCTCGGTCTCCCGGGGGCCGAGGAGCGTCTTCGACCCCTTCTCAACCATCGTCACGCCCGTCGGCAGGGTCGTGGCGAAGACCCGGCCGAGATGCTCGAGGTTCAGGTCGAGGCTGACGCCCTTGGAGTAGTCGCCCTGGCGGGTCACCGTGACGTCGATGGTGGCCGACTCGCCGGGCCTGAGCACGACCTCCGACCCCTTCGCCTCGACCCGGATGTCCGACGGCTTCGTCACCGCCAGAGGGAGGGTCGCGACCGGGTAGAGCCCGCGGCCCCCGCCCGGCATGTATATCTCCTGGATCGGGACGACCGGGCGGACGAGATACGCCGGCCCGAGCCTGGCCACCCCGCGGACCGCGACGAGGTTCGCCGCCGGCTTCGCATCGTCGGCCGCGGCGACGACGATCATCCCCTGGGTCGCCTTCGCGGGGACGGTCAGGGGGCTGGCCGTGACGCCCGGGGGGAACCCCTCGAAGGCGAACGAGACCGGGCCGTCGAACCCCCCCCGGCGGGCGACCTTGAAGAAGACCGCCGTCCGCGACCCCGGGCCGATGTTGATCTTGTCCGGGTCGCAGGTCGCCGTGAAGTCGGGCCGGGCCGGCTCGGCCAGGAGCGTGTAGCCGAACTCGGGCCCGCCCCGAGAGTGGAGGTCACCGACCTGGACCGCATAGGTCCCGTCGGCCGGCGCCGCCCATTCGAGCCGGGGGTCCTTGCCCGAGTCCGGGGTGTCGTCGGCTTCGGCCGCCACCTTGCCCGTCGCGTCCATCACGCGGAGGACCGGGTCGGCCGCGGACCCGGCCCGCCGGGCGACGACCTCGAACGCGTAGGTCACGCCCTTCCTGGCCTCGAACGCGTAGGAATCCAGATCGTTACGCTCGGCCAGTCGCCCGCAGGCCGCGGCGGGGAGCGTCAGGCGCTGGCCTTCCTTGGGGTCGGGGGCGGCGTCGGCCGACTCCTCGACGATCGGCAGGGGGGTGATGACCACCGGGAACGGCTGCGACCTCCCCCGGTCGGTCTCGAGCACCGATCGCAGCGGCCCGGCCGGCGTGTCGGCGGGGACGTCGATCGTGAGCGGCCGTACGACGTCGAAGTTGGCCCCCCGGCCCGCCAGCCGGGAGGTCTTGCCCGGATTCGCGGCCGTCGGGAAGACCGCCGTGACGAACGGCCGGGAGGTCGCCTGGAGGACGTAAGTCCAGCTGGCGTTTCCGCCATAGTTCGAGTCGCGGACCTCGACGACGTACCGCCCGGCCCGGTCGAAGGTGTGGATCAGGAGCGGGTCGGCGAAGTCGTGGTTGTCGTCGGTCGCCAGCTCCCGGCCCCGGTCGTCGCGGAGGATGAGGATCGGGTCGAGGTGGGTCTGCAAGTCGTGGATCTTGTTCTGGAGCCGGTTGCCCCAGATCGAGAAGGCCACGGTCTGGCCCGCCGCGACGTCGAAGTCGAAGTGGTCGACGTCCTCGACGGCGCCGATCTTGCCGGAGACGACCACCGGGAGAGTCAGCGTCTGGGCCCCCTTGGGGGTGCTGTTCGCCTTGTCGTCGGCCTCGGTCACGACGGGGTCGTCGGCGACGACGATCAGGGCGGTCGTCGAGACGCCCTGCGGGGTGGAGACCCGGACCTCGCGGACGCCCGGGGCGGCGTCGGCTGCGGCGGTGAGCTTGATCTTGGTCGATCCGTTCCCGGCACCCTTACCCTTGGCCTTGGGCTCGGCGGCCTCGGCCTTGGGCGTCGCGATCGGCTCGCCCGAGAGTCCCCGGCCCTCGACGAGCACGGCCGAGGCCCCGGAGAAGTCCCCGGCGCCGGCGACGGTGATCTCGACCGATTTGCCCCTCTGGACGGCCGTCGGCTCGATGCGCGAGATCATCGGGTACGAGGTCTGCCCGAGGGCGGTCGCGGCGACGAGGCCGACCGTGGCGAGGGCCGAGATCCAGGCTGGGGGGCGTCGCATCGTCGGGCCTCGCTCGGTGGCTCGGTGGAGTGTCTCGGGATCGGATCGGACGCGACTCACTTCGGCCTGGCCGCGGGGGCGGGCGGCCCGATCAGGTCGACGGGCGGCCGGGCCAGCTCCCTCGACTCCTGGCCGTCGACGGCCCAGCGGACGGCCTCGCGGAGGTCGGGCGTGCCGCCGAGCGTGCCGTCGGCGGCGACGGAGAGCCAGGACGGCTCGCCGGGGCTCCGGCCCGGGGGCTGGAGGAGGATGAGTTCCAGCCGGGGGGCGTCGGCGTCCCAGACCCGGACGACGCCGTCCCAGCCGCCGCCCGCGACCCGACGGCCGTCGGGCCGGACGGCGACGGCGTACTGCCACTCGGTCGGGCCGGGCAGGGACTTCAGGTGTGCCCCGGTCGCCCCGTCGAAGACGCGGATGGTCCGGTCCCCGCCCGCCGAGACCAGCCGCTTGCCGTCGCGGCTGTAGGCGAGCTGGTGGACCGGGCCGGTGTGGGCGCCGACCTTCCGCGACGACTTCTCGCCGTCGATCGCCCACGACCGGATCTGGGGCTCGTTCCCCGCGCTGACGAATCCCGAGCCGTCGGGCCGGACGGCGATCGCCAGGACGTCGTCGTCGTGCTCGCCGTACGACCGGATCTCGGAGGCGGTCGCGGCGTCGAGCCGCTTGATCGTCCGGTCCTTGCTCGCCGAGAGGAGCGACTTGCCGTCGGGCAGGAAGGCGACGTCGTGGACGAAGTCGGAGTGCCCCTTGAAGGTCCCGGCGGGCTTCCCCGAGGGGAGGTCCCAGAGCCGGACGGTCGCGTCGTACGAGGCCGTGGCGAGCCCCCCGCCGTCGGGGCGGAAGGCGAGGCCGGCGACGCTGTCGGCGTGGCCTTCGAGCGCGTGCAGGATCGTCCCGTCGGCGACCCGGTAGACCCGCGCGACCCCCGACCGGGCCGGCAGCCCCGCGCCGACGGCGAGGGCCTTGCCGTCGGGGCTGAACGCCAAGGCGAGGACCGGGCCGGGGATCTCGTCGAGCGCCCGGACGACCTCGCGCCGGTCGAGGTCCCAGATCGTCACGCGACCGTTCGTGCCGACGGCCAGGGTGGTGCCGTCACCCCCGAACGCCAGGGCCGAGACGGGGGGCAGGGGTCCGATCTTGAGCCGCAGCTCGGCCGCCTTGTCCCGCGGCGGGAGGGCCGGCAGCCCGGCCACCACGTCGAGCGCCGACCGCGCCCGACGGACCGTCTTCCTCGCGGTCTTCGACGCATCGGCGACCGCAACCGGCTCGCCCCGAAGGGCTCCCGCCTCGATCCAGCGCCGGATCAGGTCGCGCTTCGCGGGCGGCAGTGGGGCGTCGGAGAGGGGCATCCGCCGCTCCTCGTCGGCCTCGCCGAGCCGGGTGAACAGGCCGCTCTCGTCGGGCTTGCCGGGGACGACGACCTTGTGCTTGTCGGTCCCTCTGATCGCGGCGTCGAACGTATCGAGGGCGAGGCCCGCCGACGTGTCGGGGTTGGCCAGCTCGCGCGCGTTGTGGCAGACGACGCACCGGGCGGCCAGGATCGGCCGGATGTCCCGCTCGAACGTCGGGGCTGCGCCGTCCGCCGCGACGGCGGGCGTGCCCGCGGATGGGAGCAGGGACAGCAGCAGGAGGGTCGGGCCGAGGCCTCGCATCGATGGACGGTCCCCGGGCCGGGTCAGCGGTTGAACAGGAACTCTTTCGCGTTGAGCAGGCCCCAGAAGAGGTCCTGCGCCCCCGAGGCCCGGTCGGGGGCCTCGGCGATCAGCCGGGCGCCGACCTCGACCTCGTGGTCCTCGGCCGGGCGGCCGAAGCTGGCGAGGTAGAGCTTGCGGACGAGGGCCGGGTCGTCGAGGGCCTTGTCCTTCAGGAGCGCGGCGAGCCGGCCTTCGGGGGCGTTGATCTTGCGGTTGATCACCTCGCCGTTCATCAGGTGCAGCGCCTGAGAGAGGTTCGGGTCGCCCCCCCGCTCGCACTCGCAGGCGATGGCGCGGACGGGCCGGCCGAACGTGTCGAGGAAGTACGACTCGAACGAGCTGTCCGGCAGGGCGATCGACCGCGTGCCGGCGGGCCGGAGCTTGAACTTCTCGGTCGTCCCGGTCGCGGCGTTGAGGGCGTCCAGCAGCGTCTCGGCCGAGAGCCGACGGGCCCGGTAGTGCGTGAAGAAGGTCGCGTCGAGCCGGTTGTCGGGGGTCGGCACGGCGCTCAGGCCGTAGGTCCGGCTTTTGAGGATCAGCCGGAGGAGCCCCTTGAGCCGGTAGCCCGACTCGACGAACGACCCGGCCATCGCGTCGAGCAGCTCGGGGTTCGAAGGCGGGTTCGTCTCGCGGAGGTCGTCGATCGGGTTGACGAGCCCCGAGCCCATCAGGTAGCCCCAGTAGCGGTTGACGACGCTCCGCGCCGTCCACGGGTTCTTGGGGTCGGTCAGCCACCGCGAGAGGGCCCGGCGGCGGTCGACCGGGTCGTCGGCCGGCTGGCCGCCGAGCGGCCGGGGGTCCATCCGCTTGCCCGTCCTCGGCTGGTTGACCTCGCCGGCCTTGTTGACGAAGACGACCCGCTCCTGGCCGAAGAGGCCGAACTCGTCGCTCGCCTTGGTCTTGATCCGGGCGAAGTAGGCCGCGAGCCCGTAGTAGTCGTCCTGGCCGTACGACTCGAACGGGTGGTGGTGGCACTTGGCGCACTGGAGCCGGACGCCCATGAAGACCTGCGCCGTCGTCTCGGCGAGGTCCTCGGGGTTGGTCGCGACCCGGTAATAGTTCGCGGGCCCCTCGGTGTAGATCGACCCCTGCGCGGTGACCAGCTCGTCGATCATCCGGTCGAACGGCTTGTCCGAGCGGAACGACTCGCGGAGCCAGAGGTTGAACGCGAGCATCCCCTGCGCGCCGAGCTTCTCGGAGTTGACGCGGAGCAGGTCGCCCCACTTGAGGGTCCAGTAGTCGACATATTCGGGGCGGTCGAGGGTCCGGTCGACGAGCTTGGCGCGCTTCTCGGGGTCGGTGTCGGCGAGGAAGGCCTCGACCTCCTCGGGGGTCGGGGTGGTGCCGATGGCGTCGAGCATCACCCGGCGGAGGAACTCGGCGTCGGTGCAGGGGGGCGAGGGGACCAGCCCCAGGGCTCGCCACTTGGCCGCCGCCCGGGCGTCGATGAGGTTCCGCGACTCATAGTCGAATGGCTTCGTGGGGGCGAACGGGACGGTCAGCCGCGCCAGGGCGGCGTGGCCCTGGTAGCGGGCCATGACGTCGGTCTCGCCCTGGCGATCGACCCGGGCGAGGCCGGCGGGGGTCACGGAGGCGATCCCGTCGTTGAGCGAGTCGAACTTGGCGCGGTCGGTCACGTCGCGGACCGTCCCGTCGGACAGCCGGGCCAGGACGACGAGCCGTTGCTCCTCGCCGGGGCGGAGGACCCGCGACGGGGGGTAGACGGCCAGGCCGGCGACGTCGGGCTCGGCGGCGTCGGGTCCGGGGGCACCGGCCTCGAGCCATTGGCGGATCAGGTCGTACTCGGCCGAGTCCGGGTCGAGCCGCTTGCCGCCGCCGTGGGCGATCGCCAGGGTCGGCTTCAGGAGCAGCAGGCTCTCCTCGGGGGCGAACGGCGAGGCCCGCCTCCCCTCGGCGCTCTTGACGATCGAGGTGTAGTCGGGGGCGGGCTCGAAGCCGAGGAGCGAGAGCTTGAACCCCCCCTTGCCGTGCTGCCCGCCGTGGCAGGCCCCCATGTTGCAGCCGAGCTTCGTCAGGATCGGCTCGACCTCGTGCCGGAAGCTGACCCGCCTCGCCGCGGCCGATCCCGCCACCGCCACCGGGACCCGGGCCTCGGCCCCGCCGGCGCGGACGACGACCGAGCCCGATCCGTCGCCCGACGGCACCACCCGGCCCGCCCCGTCGACCCGCGCCACCGCCGGAGAGGCCGACTCGGCCGCGGCCGTCGGGGTGAGGTCGCGCCGGCTGCCGTCGGGATAGACCCCGACCACGACCAGCCGCTGCGAGGCGGCGGGCCCCTGGAGCCGGACCGCGCGCGGCCAGACCTCCAGCGCGGTCGGGGCGGGGGCCGTCGCGGCACGGGCCGACGGGGACAGCCCGGCGAGGGCGACGGCCGTCGCGACCAGGGTAGGCATCGGCATCGGGTTTTCGGCTCCCGTCGGAGGGCAGGGCGAGCGAGCAGGCGGGCAGGAGGGCACGGGAGGGTCATGGACCCTCGTCGCGTGGCTTGTGTTAAACAATGATTCATGACGCGCCGGAACGCAAGGGTGTCGCTGGCGATTTTCGCCGACCGCCCCTCACCGGCGCGACGACCCCTCGGCCCGCCCGGCCGCGACCCGGGACTGATCGACGTCCTCGAAGGGCCCGCGACGGGGCGCGTCGCGATAGGGGGGGAGGTCGACCCAGGCCACCGGCGGGCCCGAGCCGATCGCCTCGGCCACCTCGGCGCTGAGCGCCAACGCCCCGCGGCCCGTCAGGTGGATCGGGTCGACGAACTTCGAGCCGTCGTACCCCGACCGCCTGGCGTCGAGCACGACGACCCCCGGGTGTCGCGCGACCATCTCGCGGACGAACGCCGTGTGCTTCGCGTCCGCGCCGGCGGCGACCCGTCGGGCCGTGACGGCGGGCGAGGCGGGGGGGAGCAGCCAGTAGACCCGGACGCCCGTCGACGTCGCCAGGTCGAGGAACCTGTCGATATATGTCCGGTTGATCCGGTGGCACCAGAAGTGGTCGGAGAGGAGCCGGCGATGGTCGGCCTCGGTCGGCTCGTCGCGGAAGGCGGGGTTGTCGGGGGTAAACTGGGCCCCGAAGTGGACGCCCCAGTTGCGCCGATGGGTCCGGTTGGTGGCGAGCAGGGGGGCGGCCTCCCCGCCGAAGGCCGCGACGATGTCCGCGCGGATCTCCCACCGCGACCGGACCGTCGGCAGGAGCCGATCGAGCGTCGCCGCCGCCAGGAATCGGCCGTCGCGGGCGATCCGGGCCAGCTCGGCGACCTCGCCGAGGTCGAGCAGCTCGCACCAGGACCGCTCGGCGTCCCGGGGCGTGCCGGCGAGGAGACCGGGCATGAAGTCGACGACGATCGCCCTCGGCCTGGCCCCGGCGTCGATCGCGTGCCTGAGCAGATAATAATGGGCCGGGGCCGGCGCGGCGCAGACCGACAGGTTGTAGACGGGCCCCCCCAGCCGGTCGCGGAGGACCTCGGGCAACAGCCCGTGCTTGACCAGGCTGTCGCCGAAGCAAAGGACCTCCGCCGAGGCCGCCTCGGACCGGGCGGCGGCCGCGCTCAGGGTCCAGGAGTAGGTCGAGGTCTCGGTGAACCGGGCCGGCCGGCTCGCCACGAACGACTCGACCGCGACGACCCAGGCCGCCATCCCGAGCAGGCCCATCGGGAACCGGCCCGCCCGCGCTCCCCGACGCTCGTGATGGTCCATCGCGGGATCCCCCTGATGGCGTCCGTCAGGCCGACGCCGAATGCCGGCCGCGACGCCGGTCATCGATCGCGCGCCCGACCCGGTCGAGGAGGGCGGCGAAGCGGTCGTCCCAAGTGTACCCGGCCTCGACCAGGGCCCGGCCCGCCGCCCCCAGCCGCGCGGCCGTCGACGGGTCGTCGAGCAGGGTCGACAGCGCGCGGGCCAGGGCGTCGACGTCGCCGAACGGGACGAGCAGGCCGTCACGGCCGTGGGTCACGACCTCGGGCACCCCCCCGGCCGCCGCCGCCACGACGGGCTTGTGGTTGGCCCAGGCTTCGAGGTAGACGATCCCGAACGAGTCGGTCCGCGACGGCATCGCGAACACGTCGAGCGCCGCGTAGAAGTCCGGCACCTCGGCCGGGGGGATCGGGCCCAGCAGGCGGAGCCAGGGCCGATCGCGCCAGCCCCCGGCGTTGAGGAAGGCGATGAACTCGGGAGTCGCCGACCCGGCGAGCACCAGGGTCGTCGGGGCCGACCGCCTCGGTTCGCGGTTCATCGCGTCGACGGCGACGATCAGGTCGGTCGTCCCCTTGTTGGGGTCGAGGGCCCCGAGCTGGCCGACGAGCCGACCTCCCGGGGCCAGGCCGAGCCTGGCCCGGAGCCGTTGGGGGTCGCCCCCGGTGACCTCGGCGTGCTCGACCGCCATCGGCAGGGTCATCAGCCGATTGCGCGGGATGCCCCAGCCGGCGACGACCTCGGTCGCGCCGGGCGTGGGCGAGACGACGAGGTCGGCCTGTGCGAGCAGCCGGACCTGGTGCGGCCGGGTGTAGGTCCGATTCACCGGGTCGCCCGGGGTGGCCAGGTGGAGGAACGGGGTGAGGATCAGCGGGGCGTCGGCCGCCCGGGCCGTCCGGAGCGCGGCGAACGAGAAGAGGGTGAACGGGAAGCCGACCCCGAAGACGGCGTCGTAGTCGCCCCGGACCGATTCCAGGCCCGGGATGATCGGCATGTAGGACGCCGAGCGGCAGCGGGTCGGCCAGTGCGGGGCATAGCTGAGCAGCCGCCCGACGTGGCGCTGGAAGGGGAGATGGCGGACGGCGAGGCGGCGGACCCGCGCCCCGTCGACGATCGACAGGGCCGGGGCGTCGACCCGGCGATGGCGACGGTCGGTGTAATACCGGAGGTCGAGCGCATCGCTGGTGAAGACGTCGACCGCATGCCCGGCCGCCACGAACCGGCGGACCATCGCGCGGCCGTAGGCCTCGGCCCCCCCGAGGCACGGGTGATATCGGTGCGTGAACCAGGCGACCCGCATCGACCCTCCTCTCCACAGGCCGAGATCCCCGCCGTCGCCCTCCGGGCGGGAACCGTCGCCCGCCCGTCGATCCCCGCGTACGCCGGGTCAGCGGCGGACCGGGGTGTCGGCCTTGGCCACGTCGTTCTTGGTCATGAAGATGAAGACCTTGGCCTGGTTCGGCTTCCGGTCCTCCGGGTAGGTCGCCAGCAGGCGGAGCCCTTCGGTCATCGACTTGAGCGTCTTGCAGTACGGCCAGGGCCCGTTCAGGTGGGCGTCGCGGACCACGATGTACTTGACCGTCGGGTCGTCGGGCGCGTCGATCAGGTTGGCAAACGTGTAGCCGTCGGCCCCGCCGTAGTAGAGGGACAGGCCGGTCACGTCGACGAACTTGACCTTCTCGCCGAATTTGCCGTGCGCCTCGACGCGCTGGGCGACCCACGTGCCGGCGTCTCGGTAGCCGGCCATCGCCTCGTTGATCGGGGCGAGGGTGGCGTCCGCGAAGTAATAGCCGAGGCCGCCGAGCAGGATGGCCCAGACGGCGGGGCCGGCGGCATACCGGGCGTCGTCGAGGCCGAGCCATCGCCCGGGGACGGTGATCTTGCCCACGAGGGTATGCATCCCGAAGGCGGCGGCCGGGATCAGCAGGTAGGCGATCACCATCGCATGCCGGGGCGTGCAGTACCCCCCGGTCGCGTGCAGGCGGATCAGGGCGAGCGCCGAGGCGACGAGGATGAACGTCACCATGACCCACGCCCGCGCCCGGCCTCCCGGCGGCCATGCGAGGATCAGGCCGGCGAGGGCGAACGGGATCAGGGGGAGGGTCACCGCCTCGCGGACCGACTGCGCCATCTGCCTGGCGGCGATCCCGTAGGTCTCGGCCGTCGACTGGTTCGGGTCGAGGGGCCGCTGGCGCTCGACGGCCGTGGCGGCCGACTTCGGCGCCGTGCCGAGCAGGCGGGCGATGGCGGGCTTGGTGCCGAGCCCCCCCTTCATCGCCACGTACGGGGCGACCAGCAGCGACGGGCCGAGGATGAGGAACGCCACCGCCGCCCACCACCGCCGCCAGAGCATCCGGGTCGAGCGGAGCAGGGGGACCGCCCCCACCGTCGCCACGATCGCCATCGCCAGCAGCGCCCCCTCGGGCCGCGCCAGGTAGGCCAGCGCCGAGAGCCCGATCGTCATCGGCAGCCAGAAGAAGTCCCCCTGGCGGAGGAACCGCAGGGCCGTGTACAGGCCCCAGGTCCAGAAGAGGAGGAACGCCCCCTCGCTCATCACGTCGGCCAGGACGTGCCCCGTCGTCGGCACGAGGAAGCAGAGGACCACCGCGAGCCAGGCGCTGGCGGCGCCGAACAGCTCGACCGCGACGAGATACAGCGGCGCGACCCAGAGCACCCCGGCGATCAGCGACGCCGCCTGCGCCGCGTGCTGCCAGGCGTCGGGCGAGCTGTCGCCGAGGAGGAACCGGTGCGCCAGGACGATCTCGACGGGGTAGGCCGGGTGGTCGACGGCCTTGAGCAGGCCGTCCTGGAGCGCCCCCTGGTCGAGGCGGCGCGCCTGGTCGATGTAGCGGAGGCCGTCGTTGAACATGACGGCCGAGTGCCCGGCCATGTAGCCGAGGAGGCCCGCCGCGCATCCCATCAGGAGGACGATGCGGCCCGCGTGCTGACGTCCTGTCACGTGCGATCCGTCCTTTCGCGATCCGTCCCGGCCCGGGCGGGGAGTCCGTTGCCCCGCGCGACACGTCCGGTCAGCCCCCCTCTCCCTCGCCGTCGCCCGTCGCCGCCTCGGCCAGCTCGAGGACGGCCCGGCCGCCGAGGCGGTCGCCCGCCCCCAGCCGCCGCGCGACCCGCCCGATCGCCCGCCAGGACCGCTCGTCCGTCCGACGGCCCCGGGCCGCGGCCCAGGCACCCCGCACCAACGACTCGGCCCGGACGATCGCGACCAGGCCGAGGAATTGCCCGCGCGGCAGGTGCTTCCGGAAGTAGAGGAGCTTGCTGTGCCGGGTGATGACCCGCATCTTGGGGGAAATCGCCCGATTTTGCAAGGGACGTAAGTGGACGACCGAGACCCCCGGGTCGTACTCGACCCGCCAGCCCCGGCGGGCCGCCGACCGGCAGAGGGCGACCTCCTCGTAATACAGGAAGAACTCCTCGTCCATCCCGCCGACGTCCTCGAGCATCCGGGGGTTGAGCAGGACGCACGCCCCCGTGACCCAGGGGACCGGGCCCGCCCTGATCCGCCAATCGGGCTGGTATTTCCGCCGCGACCGGGGTATCAACTGCTCCCATACGGTCCGGAAGAGGGTGGGGAAGGCCCCGACGGACGGCTGCGGCGACCCGTCCGGGTTGCGCAGGCCGAAGCCGACGATCCCCGGCGGGTCGGCCCCGCCCCGCTCGAACCGGTCGACCCGCCCGAGCGCCTCGGCGACGAGCGCGGGCCCTGCCACGACGTCCGGGTTCAGGACCAGGAGCCAGCACCCCCGCGCGGCCGACCAGCCGGCGTTGACCCCCGCGGCGAACCCCCGATTCTCCGCGAGGGGGACCAGGCGGACCCCCTCGGGCGGCGACCGGAGGCCGGCCGGCATCGGCCCCGGGGAGGCATTATCGACCACGACGATCTCGACCCACCCGCCGCGGACCCCCGCCGAGCCCGACAGCTCGGCGACCAATCGCTCGACGTCCTGCCAGCTGTCGTAGTTCACGACCACGACGGCAAGCCGAAGGCCCGGGGCTCGGGGGGGCTCGGCGGGGGTGCCGGACGGTTGCACGCGGTCGGGCTCGCCGGGGACGGGGGAGGCGACGGGTCGGGGCATCGGTCGGGAATCTCTGGAATAGTCGGTCGGATCGGCCGATGGAAGAGTTTAAGGGAAAACCAGGAGGGGTCGCCAAGGATGGTCAGACCGCTCGCGATCGCCGAGGGGAACGGGACGGGACGCGGGCCGCACTTCCGCCGCCCGGCCCCGCCGACACCGAGGGAACGGTGGACGCCCGCCATGCCAACGCACCGCGCCGCTGCCGGGGCCGGGCCCGGGCCGCTCGCCGCAGGACGCGTCCTGATCGTCGGGGGTTGCCGCGACAGCCGCCGGCTCGCCCGGACCCTCCGCCACGGGCCCTGGCCCGACCTCCCCGTCGTCGGCTTCGTCGACGCCGGGCACTCCGGCCTCTCGGGGCCGACGGCGCGGGGACGCCAGCTCGCCGTCCATCCCCAGTCCGAGCCCGTCCCCGTCGTCGGCCGGATCGACCGGCTGGGCGAGTACGTCGACCGGCTCAAGGCCACCCACCTGGTCGTCGCCCTCTCGAACCGGTCGTCGCACCGGGTCCGCCGCCAGGTCGAGATCGTCTCGAGGTCCAACATCCGGGTCCACTGGATCACCACCGACACCAGGCGCGGGCCCGAGGGCGACGCGCCGCCCCGGCTCGCCGCGGTCACGATCGCGAGTTCCCGGCGGTGGGACCGGCTGGCCAAGCGCGGGGTCGATCTCGTCGCGGCCCTGCTCGGGCTGATCGTCCTCGCCCCGCTCTTCCTGGTCATCTCGGCCTTGATCCTGATCGGCTCGGGACGGCCGGTCTTCTACCTCCAGGAGCGGGTCGGGCAGGGGGGCCGCCTCTTCCGGATGTTCAAGTTCCGGAGCATGAGGCGCGACGCCGAGGGCTCGACCGGGCCGATCTGGGCCTCGACCTCCGACGACCGCTGCACCCCGATCGGCCGGTGGCTCCGCCGGACGAACATCGACGAGATCCCCCAGCTCATCAACGTCCTCCGCGGCGAGATGACGCTGGTCGGCCCCCGTCCCGAGCGGCCGGTCTTCGTCGAGCGGTTCCGCGCGACGGTCCCCGACTACGACCTCCGCCACGCGGTCGCCGGCGGGATGACCGGCTGGGCCCAGGTCCACGGCTGGCGCGGGCGGACCTCGCTGCGCAAGCGGGTCCAGTACGACCTGGATTACATCCAGCGCTGGTCGTTCTGGCTCGACTTCCGCGTCCTGTTCATGACGATCCAGCACGTCGCCTTCGGCAAGATCCGCTGGCGACCCCCGGGCCGGCGATCGAGGACCGCCTCGTGACCCCGCCCCGCCCCGTCTGCTCGGTCGTGATCCCCTCGTACAACGGCCGTAATCTCCTGGAGGTCTGCCTCGCGAGCGTCGCCCGCTGCCGGCCGTCGGGCCTCGCGATCGAGGTGATCGTCGTCGACGACGCCTCGACCGACGGGACGTCGGCCTGGCTCGCCGCCGAGCACCCGTCGGTCCGGGTCGTCCGCCTGGAGCCCAACGGCGGCTTCGTGGCCGCCGCGAACGCCGGAGTCGCCGAGGCCCGCGGGGCGTTCGTCCAGCTCCTGAACAATGACACCGAGGTGACGCCCGGGTGGGTCGAGGCGGGCCTCGCCCCGTTCGCCGACCCGGTCGTCGGCTCGGTCGCCCCCCTGGTCCTCGTCCGGTCGGACCCGTCGCGGGTCGACTCGGCGGGCGACTCCTACAGCCTGGTCGGCTGGCCGCACAAGCGCGGGCACGGCGAGGCCGCCGCCGCCTGGATCGATCGCCCCTCCGACCGCGTCTTCGGGGCGAGCGGGTCGAGCGCCTTCTATCGGGCCACGGCCCTGGCCGAGGTCGGCGCCTACGACCCCACCTTCGGCTCGTACTACGAGGACGTCGACCTGGCCTTCCGGCTCCGCTGGGCCGGCTACTCGTGCGCCTTCGCGCCCGGGTCGCGCATCCTCCACGAGGTCTCGGCGAGCCACGACCACGCGCGGCCGGCGCTCCAGCGTCGGATGTCGCGCAACGCCGAGATCCTCTTCTGGTCGAACCTGCCGCTGCCCTGGCTGCTCGCCGCGGCGGCCCCTCACGCCGCGTTCACGCTCGCCCAGGGCATCCACCGGCTGGCGAACGGCCGGGCCCGGCCGTTCTTCCTGGGCAAGCTCGACGCGATCCGGGCCCTGCCCTCCCTCCTCCGCCGGCGCCGGGCCCGCCTCGACCTGGCCCGCTCGGCCGTCGCCCGCCCCCACTTCCCGATCGGCCTCGCCCCGATCGCCGGCGCGAGGAACCACCTCCGCCGCCCCCGCGAGCGCTTCGGCCGGCCCGTCGGCTAGGCACGACACGACCGGCGGCGTAAGGTGGGATTTATCTTGCGGCGACCGGGGCTAACTTCACGCCCCCGTCCGTTGTCCGCCATCTCAACCCGGCGCGGATCATGGCGATGCCCATCGACGTGAAATACCTCTTTTGGCGAGAAGGCGACGCATGGTTGGGATATTTGCGGGATGCCCCGGACTACTGGACGCAGGGCGATTCGTCCGGCGATCTGGTCGAGCATCTGAAGGATCTCTACCTCGACCTCAGCGGCGGGAAGATCCCCGATGCCCGCCTGGTCAAGGAGCAGGACATTCCATGAATCGCGTCGATTTGATCAAATTAATCCACATATTTGGATGCGATCTGGGACGGCACGAGGCGAAGCACGACTGGTATATCTATTCGATTATACGAGAGATCCAGGACGCGCCGCGTCCATCGAGAGATCAACAATCGCTGTGCAAGGAAGATCGTCCGGGCTCTCGGCACTTCGGGGGGCATGCCTCCGTCGACGTTGGGGACGCTTAGTGGTCCACCACTGGAATGCTCGGACAACGCCATGATGTGGAGATGCACGACTAAACCCCGGGGTGTCTGCCCGGCGCAATGCCAGGTCGTATTTGAGGGCTTTGGCGCCACGAAGAGAGAAGCAAAGCGCAGGGCGGAGGCGTCTTGCCAAATTGCTGGCTGTCATACTCCAGGTGATCGGACGCACAGTTGCAATTGCGGCCACTCGACTTGTCATGAAGCGAGACCTCGACCCTGATCGGAGCGATAGGCTATGGGAACGGCGACGTTTCGATTCAAGAAACCGGAACTCAATGAGATTCTCCGGCGGGCCATCCAAGAAAATGGGATGCATTTCACCGTCACCGAGACCGGCGATGTCGCGTATCTATTGCAAGATGAATATAGATTTGAAAATTATATACTAAATCCGATTCGCTCCAACGTCTTTTCGAGATGGCAGATCCTGTCTTGCCCGCGCGACTATTTCGAGCGGTATCTCGTCTATATGCGTAAACGTTACATAAATTTCGAAATCGAATATCAGGACGGGGAGCCAGAATTCCTCATCCCTGGCAATTACAATCCGCACCGCTGGGAACAGCTCTAGCCACTGCTCTGCCAACTCGAGGTTCCATCCGTCAGAGCCGTTTGGATTGACGTTGACAAGGGTGTACGGCATGAGTCGGGCTTGTGGACTACCACGGCTAACATGCGGGGCGGGAGCAGGGCTCATGGTTGGTGAGATAGCCGACTATGATCGGATACATCGACGATGTTAGACCACAACCTGGGCCGAAGCCGAGCCCGCGAGGGGTCGGCCAGGCCCCGCCTGCAAAGCCCTCAGCCCTCATCGGAACCGCTGAAACCTGCCGTTGGGCAAACCCTCGGCGGGATTTCCTCCCCGCCCCCCGAGCCCGTCAGGTGTCGCGTGCCCAGGCCTTTCGCGGACAGCCCTGAATTCCTCCGGCTCCTCGCGGGCGAGCCGAGAGTCAGCCTCCCGCGGGTCGCGCTGGAGATCGCGCGGGACGCCTACCCGACGATCGACGTCGACGCCCACCTCGGCCGGATCGCCGCCCTCGCCGACCGGGCCCGACAGCGGTGCGCGGCCGATGCACGACCCAGGGCGGTGCTCGGGCAGGTCAACTGGGTCCTGTTCATCGAGGAGGGGTTCCGGGGCAACGAGGCCGCGTATTACGACCCGAGGAACAGCTACCTCAACGAGGTGCTCGATCGCAAGGCCGGGATCCCGATCAGCCTCTCGGTCCTGTACGCGGCGGTCGCCGCGCCGCTCGGCCTGCGGCTCGAGCCGGTGAACCTCCCGGCCCATGTGGTCCTCCGACTCGATCGCGACGCGGCCGGGGGGTCCGTCTTCGTCGACCCGTTCCACGCGGGGGCGATCCTCGACCGCGACGGCTGCGTCGACCTCGTCTCGAAGGCGGTCGGCCGTCGCGTCGAGCTGGCCGACGACCAGCTCGCGCCGGCCACGCCGGCCGAGACCGTCGCGCGGATGCTCCGGAACCTCAAGGCGATCTACGTCCGCGACGACGATTACGCCTCGGCCCTGCCGGTGTCCCGCCGGCTCGCGGCCGTGGTCCCGACCGACCTCGACGAGCGTCGCGACTGGGGCCTGCTCGCCTACCGGGCCGGCCGCCCCGGCGAGGCCGTCGCCCCGCTCGCCCATTACGGCGAGGCCCGGCCCGGTGCCCCCGACGCCGACGCGGTCGCCGAGATCCTCCGGGCGGCCCGTCGCGACGTGGCGCAGAGCAACTGACCGGCAGGGCTCCCAGACGTTCGCAGGCGCGACCGGCCGGGCAAGTCTTGTGGATTGTGCGAGTCTTGCGGGCTGGCTCGCTCATTGTATTGTCCTCGAAAAAGATCGGAAGGAGATTCAAGCCCGGGCCGGCGGAGGGCCGATGGTTGCGATATGAGACGTGACGCATCCTCGGTCCGTGGGGTCGGCCATGCTCGGCCCGAGGGGACGGCCCGACCAGGAGGAGACGCCCCCGCCATGAGCGCCGAGAGATCCTCCCGACTCGCCTGGCTCCTGCCGCTCGCCGCCATCGGGCTCGGCTGCTCGTCCACCGGGAGGTTCCGGCCCGTCGCCGAGGAGCCGAAGATCCGGACGATCGCCTCGATCGGCGACCGGCCGATCGGGTCGGTCGCGGGGGTGCCGACGGCGTCGGGTGCGGCGGACCTCGGGCCGATCGAGCCGAGGCGTGACCGCGCCTCGCGGGTCGCCGGGCGGGTCGTCGACGAGCTGGGCGAGCCCGTGCCCAACGCCCGCGTCCGGCTCGCGGACGGCGGGATCGCCGGCGGCCGGGTCGTCGAGGCCACGACCGACCGCTCGGGCGGGTTCTCGCTCAACGGGCTCCGGCCCGGGACGACGTATACCCTGATCGCTGAGACCGAAGGGCAGGGGGGCCGGATCACCGGCCGGTCCGACGTCCGCCCGCCCGACGCCTACGTCGAGATCGCGGTCCGGGCCGACGACCTCCCCTCGGACCGTCGCCGGGCGGGCCGGGCCCCGTCGGCCCGCAAGGTCTCCGGGCGCCAGCCCGCCCGAGGGGCCGACGACGCGGGAGATCGACCGGCCCGGCTCAACAGCGAGGACCTTCCCGAGTCGACCGACGTCGAGGACATCGACGACCTCGCCCGATCTCGCCCCGCGCCGAGGCAGCCGTCGTCGCCGCGCGGGGACGACCCGGTCTCCGGGACGGGCTGGACCCGGGGTCGGAAGGCCCCGGCCCGGGATGATTCGGCCTCCGCGACGACCCGGACCGGCGACGGCGAGACCCGACGGGCCTCGGCCGCCGCGCGACCGGCCGACGACGACCCGTCGGCCGATGACCGGGGACGGGACTCGAAAGAGGCCCCCGACGGGGGGCCGCCCGAGGAGGCCGAGGACGACGAGGAGAACCCATTGCCGCCGGCGATCGACCCCGGCGCGGGCCGGGGCAGGGGAGTCCCTCCGCCTCGAGAACGGGCGGAGGCGGCCCGACCACCGGGGCCGTCCCGTCGCGTCGCCCGTCCGACGACCAACCCCGGGGTCCCCCCCGGGGTCCTGTCTTTGGCGAAGGGGGTCAAGCCGGCCGGCGAGGGCGAGCCGGCCCCCGCGCCTCCGGCGGAGGCCGCGCCGGAGCCCGAGCCCGAGCCCGAGCCCGAGCCGGACGTGAACCCGTTCGAGGCCGCGGCGAAGCCGGCGGAACCGGCCAAGCCCAAGGCCAAATGGGGCGACCTGTCGGCGGCATGGCGGTCGGTGCCTCGGGTCGAGGCGGTCCCCGTCGTCGCCAACCCGGCGGTCGTGGCGCGGTCGGGACGCCCGGATGCCGCCGACCGCGGCCCGGCGCCCCCCGCGACGGCGGCCCGGTCGACATCACGGGCGGCCCGGGGCCGCGAGCCGGTCGAGGCGTGCCGGTACGACACCAGGCGCCGGCAGATCCTCGAATTCCGGATGCCCGACCTCCAGGGCAAGGCCGTCTCGTGGAAGGACCTCGACTCGGACTTCATCCTGGTCGACTTCTGGGGGACCTGGTGCCGCCCCTGCCTCGACAGCATCCCGCACCTGATGGCGCTGAAGAAGCAGTACGGCGACCGGACCCTATCCGTCGTCGGGATCGCCTGCGAGGACGGGCCCGCCCCGGACGCGGCGAAACGGGTGGCCGAGGCCGCCGAGCGGCTCGGGATCGACTACACGGTCCTGCTCGCGAGCAAGGACGGCCCGAGCCCCGTGCAGGAGGCGCTCCAGGTCCAGGCCTACCCGACGATGGTCCTGCTCGACCGCAAGGGCCGGGTCATCTGGCGCGAGCAGGGGGCCTCGCCGATGACCCTGGCGCGGCTCGACCGGGCCCTCGACACGTCGACCCGCGCGGCGATCGCGGCGGCGACGCCCGACCGCTTCCGGCGCTGATCGCTCACGCGAGGCCGACGATCTGACCGTGGTCGTCGAGGTCGATCCGCTCGGCGGCGGGCCGCTCGGGCAGGCCGGGCATCCGGACGATCTCGCCGGTCAAGGCCACGACGAACCCCGCCCCCGCGGCGACCTCCAGGTCGCGGACGGTGAGCGTGAACCCCTCGGGCCGGCCCCGGAGCTTGGGGTTGTCCGAGAGCGAGTCCTGGGTCTTGGCCATGCAGACCGGCAGGCCATCGAAGCCGTGCTTCCTCGCCTTGCGGATCTTCGCCTCGGCGGCCGTCGCGAACTGGACCCCGGCGGCCCCGTAGACGGCCGTCGCGATCCGGCCGATCTTCTCCTCGATCGTCGCCTCGAGCGGATAGAGCGCCCGGAACGGGGTCTCGCGCGCGGACGCCTCGATGACCTTGCGGGCCAGGTCGAGCGCCCCGGCCCCCCCCTCGCCGAAGACGTCCGCCGTCGCGCTCGGGACGTCTCGCGCGCGGCAATAGCTGTGGACGACGGCCAGCTCCTCGGGCGTGTCGCCGCCGAACTTGTTGATCGCCACGACCGTCGGCTTGCCGAAGTGGGCGGCGGCGTCGAGGTGGGCGGCGAGGTTGGCCAGCCCGCGCTCGACGGCGCCCGGGTCGGGCGTGGTCAGGGAGTCGAGGGCGACCCCGCCGTGCATCTTCAGGGCGCGGACGGTCGCGACGATCACCACCGCCGACGGGTTCAGACCGGCCGACCGGCACTTGATGTCGAAGAACTTCTCGGCGCCGAGGTCGAAGGCGAACCCCGCCTCGGTCACGGCGTACTCGCCGGTGGCCAGGGCCATCCGCGTCGCCAGGACCGAGTTGCAGCCGTGGGCGATGTTGGCGAACGGGCCGCCGTGGACCAACGCCGGGGTCCCTTCGAGCGACTGGACGAGGTTCGGCAGCAGCGCCTCGCGGAGGATCGCCGCCATGGCGCCGGTGACGCCGATCTCGGAGGCGAGCACCGGGTGGCCCGCCTTCGAGTAGCCGACGAGGATCCGGTCGAGCCGGGCCCGGAGGTCGGCCGGGCCGTCGGCGAGGCAGAGGATCGCCATGACCTCGCTCGCGGCCGTGATGTCGAACCCGCTCTCGCGCGGGACCCCCTGCGCCTTGCCCCCGAGCCCGATGACGACCTTGCGGAGCGCCCGGTCGTTCATGTCCAGGGCGCGCTTCCAGAGGACCGAGCGCGGGCTGAGCGACGTGTCCTCGAAGTGGAGCCGGTTGTCGATCGCGGCGGCCAGGAGGTTGTGGGCGGCGGTGATCGCGTGGAAGTCGCCGGTGAACTGGAGGTTGATCTGGTCGGAGGGGGTCAGCCGGCTGGCCCCGCCCCCGGTCGCCCCCCCCTTGCGGCCGAAGACCGGGCCCATCGAGGGCTGGCGCAGCGCGAGCACCGCCCGCTTGCCGAGCCGGCGGAGCCCCTGGGCCAGGCCGATCGAGGTCGTGGTCTTCCCCTCGCCCGCGGGCGTGGGCGTGATCGCCGAGACGAGGATCAGCCGCCCCGGGGCCTCGCCCGCCCGGTCGAGGGCCTCGAGCCGGACCTTGGCCTTGTCGCGCCCGTACGGTTCGAGGTGCTCCGGCGCGATGCCCAGATCCTGGGCGACGTCGGCGATCGGGCTCAGCATGGCGATCGGAGGCTCCGGGTGTGGATCGAGGGGCGGCGGGACGGGCGGGCCCGGCACCGGATCATTTCAGGTACTTGGCCAGCCAGTCGTGCATCTCGCGCCACCAGGTGATCCGGTTCGCCGGCCTGGCGATCCAGTGCCCCTCGTCGGGGAACCAGACGAGCCGGCTGGGGACGCCCTGGCGCTGGAGCGAGGTGAACATCCCGATCCCCTGGGCGTCGGGCACCCGGAAGTCGAGGGCGCCGTGGATCACCAGCGTCGGCGTCTTGAACTCCTTGGCGAAGGCGCTCGGGGACTGCGACCGGTACAGCTCGGGCTTGTCCCAGGGGGTCCCACCGAACTCGAACTCGGGGAACCAGAGCTCCTCGGTCGTGCCGTACTTGCTCGTCAGGTCGAAGACGCCGGCGTGGCTGATCAGCGCCCGGAATCGGTCGGTATGCCCGGCGATCCAGTTGACCATGAACCCGCCGTAAGACCCGCCCGCCGCGGCGACCTTCGACCCGTCGAGATAGGGGAAGGCCTTGAGCGCGTGGTCGAGGCCGAGCATCAGGTCCTCGTAGACCTTGCCCGTCCAGTCCTTGCTGATCTGGAGCGTGAACTTCTGGCCGTAGCCGGTCGACCCGCGGGGGTTGATCGCCACGACGACGTAGCCGGGGGCGGCGAAGAGGGCGTAGTTCCACCGGCCGAACCACTCGTCGTGCCAGGCCCCCTGCGGCCCGCCGTGGATCAGGAAGACGACCGGGTACTTCTTCGACGGGTCGAAGCCGGGGGGCTTGACGATCCAGCCCGAGACCTCGTCGTCGTCCGCCCCCTTGAAGGTGAACCCCTCGGCCTTGGAGAGGTCGAGGGCGGAGGTGAGCGCGGCGTTGTGCTTCGTCAGCGCGACGAGACCTTCGCCGTCCGCGCCCGACCGGTACAGCTCGGCCGGGGCGTCGGCCGTGCTCCGGGCCACGACCAGGATGTTCCCGTGCTCGGTGAATCGGACCCCCTGGTTCACGCCGCCGACGATCGCCGGCCGCTTCCCCTCGGCGACGTAGAGGTTGCCGTCGCCCGATTCGAGCACCGAGAAGACGGCGATCGGCTCGGACCCCCGGTCGTCGACGGTCGCGTAGAGGTCGCGGATCGTCCGATCGTCGCTCCGCCGGGACCGGCCCCAGGTGTAGCCGAGGACGGGGCGGTCGAGGGTCCGGCTGATCTCGCCGGCCCGGCCGGTCTTGCGGTCGCGGAGGGTGAGGACCCAGAGATCGGACTCGTACCCCTCGGTCGCCTGCGCCACGGTGGCGAGGAACTTGCCGTCGGGCGAGTAGGCCGGGATCGCGTCGGCCGCCGGGTTCCCGGCCGTCACGTTCGTCGGCTTGCCGCCCGCGACGGGGATGGTCCAGACGTCGGTGTTGGTCGACCAGGCCATGCCTTCGAGCGGCTCGGAGGTGAAGGCCAGCTCTTCCCCCTCGGGGGAGAAGGCGTAGTCGGTCGACCCGCCGAACGGGGCGGGGGGGACGTTGGCCGTCCAGCCGGGGACCAGGTCGGTCGCCGCGCCGGTGGTGACGTCGGCGACGAACAGATGGCTCCGCTTCCCCTCGTCCCAGGCCGACCAGTGGCGGATCATCAGGCCGTCGTAGATCCGGGCCTTGCTCTTGGATGCCTCCTTCTCCTTGTCGCGGGCCGACGTCTCCTCGGGCGACTTGCCCGGGTAGACCTCGGCGACGAAGGCGACCTTGTCCCCCCGGGGCGACCAGATCACGCCCGAGGCGTCGATCGGCAGCCGGGTGACCTGGCGGGCCTCGCCCCCGGCCTCGACGGGGAGGGCCCAGACCTGCGACGACCCGCCTCGGGTCGAGACGAAGGCGATCGACTTGCCGTCGGGGCTCCACCGGGGCGAGTGGTCGGCCGCGGCCGAGGTCGTCAGCCGTCGCGGCTCGCCGCCCGCCGTCGGGACGACCCAAAGGTCGCTGTTCGACTTGTCGGCCGCGCGGTCGATCTCGGCGACGACGTAGACGATTTTCGTCCCGTCGGGGGAGATCTGCGGGTCGGCGACCGTCTTCACGGCCAGCAGGTCGTCGACAGTCATCGCCCGCCCGGCGGCGAGCGCGGGCGCGGCCATCGTCAGTCCGAGCCAGACACCGAGGAGCAATCGCATGCGGGTTCGAGCCTCATGAACGATCGTGAGTGTGTGGAGGAGAGGATCAGGAGGATCGGGTCGGCGGCGGCCCGTCAGACGCCGGGCATCGCCTTCTTCAGCGGGCGGAGCAGGAGGATCAGCACGACGGCCATCCCCATCGCCATCAGGGAGAGGGTCAGCCAGAATTGCGAGTGGCTCCAGACGGTCCAGAGCTCGCCGATCATCGTCAGCTTGTTGCCGATCGCCGTCGCCACGAACCACCCGCCCATCATCATCCCCTTCATCCGCGCCGGGGCGACCTTCGAGACGAGCGACAGGCCCATCGGGCTGAGCATCAGCTCGCCCAGCGAGATGACCAGGTAGGCCGAGACCAGCCACCAGGGCGAGACCCGCCCCGTGTCGCCGCCGGACCGGGCCCCGAGGTAGAGGATCAGGAAGCAGAGGCCCGTCAGGATCATCCCGATGGCCATCTTCGTCGGCGTCGAGGGCTCGAGCCCGCGCCGGTTCAGCGCGGCCCAGACCCGGGTCAGCGGGTAGGACAGGACGACGATCCAGAACGGGTTGATCGAGTTCGAGACGACCCCCGAGATCTGGTCCCCCTTGACGAACCCGAGCGTCAGGATCGAGATCACGCCGGTGAGGAACGGCGACGAGGCCCAGTCGGTGTTGTCGTTCGCCCAGTAGGTCATCGTCGAGCCGTTCTGGTGGAAGACCATCCAGAAGACGATGACGATGGCGAAGATGACCAGCAGCGCCCCGATCCGGGTCCGCTCGGGGACCTCGTCGATCGCGGCCCGGTTCGGCGGCAGGTCGTCGCCGACGGCCGCGGCCTCCTCGTCGGCCCGGCGGACGGCGGACGGGCCCGGGTCGGCCGCGGCGATGTGGCGCTGGAAGCTCCAGAAGATCACCATCCCGATGGCCATCCCGACGCCCGCGATCACGAAGCCCGGGTGGAACCCGAACCGTTGCCGGACCGACTCGGCGACGAGCGGGGCGCCCAGCGCCCCGATGTTGATCCCCATGTAGAAGATGTTGTATGCCGAGTCGCGGAGCGGGCTCCCGGGCCGGTACAGGTTCCCCACCATCGTCGAGATGTTCGGCTTGAAGCAGCCGTTGCCGATGACCAGGCAGGTGAGCGAGGCATACAATGCCGGGATGGTCGGGAAGGCGAGCAGGACGTGGCCGACGATGAAGAAGAGGCCGCCGATGGTGATCGTCCGGCGGAAGCCCAGCTTCCGGTCCGCGATCCAGCCGCCGATGAGCGGGCTGGCGTAGACGAACATCAGGTAGTTGGCATAGAGGCGGGTGGCGTCGCGCTTCGACCATCCGAAGCCGTCGGTGGCGTCCTGGAGGTAGAGCGTCAGCATCGCGATCATCGTGTAGAAGCTGAACCGCTCCCACATCTCGGTCAGGAAGAGGACGTAGAGCCCCCTCGGGTGGCGTTCCTTCTCGGTCATGCGCGTGGCTCGCTTTCTCGGCCGGGTCGGGGTCGGATGCGCGCGGGCGGGGCGACCCGGGACGCGGCGAGAGAGGCCGGTCCGGAGGGGGTTCGACGGGATCGGCATCCCGGGAGTCGCCAATGTACCGACCGCCGGCCCCCGGCCCAAGGCCCCGGTCCGCCGATTCGCGGCGAGCGACAAGCCGGATCATTCCCGGGGCGGGACGGCCGGTGCGGGGACCGGGACCGGGAGGTCCCTGGCCAGCCACCTCAGGACCAGGGGCATGCAGGCGACCGGGCCGGGGTCGGGGTAGAGCAGGGGCGCCCGGATCAATTCGAGGTGGTTGGCGGGGAGGGTGACGTGGTCGTCGACGCCGTCGAGCCGGGTCGAGGCGAGCGAGACGCAGCCGTCTCCGGTCCCCTCGGTGATCTCGTCGAGCTGGGCGGGCAGGTTGCCGGCGGCGGCCCTCGCCAGCCCGCCGAGCAGCGCGGGCCGGCCGGTGTTGAGGCCGAGCTGCGCCTCGATCTGGCGGCGAGCGGCCGGGGCGAGGAACCCGCCGGCCCCCGCGATCGTGTGGTACGGCACCCCCGCCCGCCGCCCCCGGGCGTTCAGGGCCTTCAGGAAGGCGCTCCCGGGTGTCATGTCGTCGGCCGCCGCCCCGAGGCCGTCGCCCAGCCGGGCGAACGCGTCGCCGCGGCCGTCGGGGCCCCCGTTCACGGCCTTCAGCCCCTGGAGGACCTGGAGGAGGGTCTGGGCCTTCGAGAGGTTCGACCCGCCGTTGACCGGGGCGATCAGGATCAGCGTGGCCACGTCGTCGGCATACGCCCGGTCGTCCTCGACGTACGACCGGGCGAGCAGGCCGCCCATCGAGTGCGAGACGACGGCCCACCGCCTCCGGTCGCCCCACGCCTTCCGGGCCTGCGCCCAGTCGCGGCGGAACGCCTCGGCCGACTCGTCGAGGCCGCGGTTGTACGGGAAGTCGTACACGACCACGCCGTACCCCGCGGCCTCGATCGGAGCGATCATGTGCCAGAAGACCGACGACGACGAGTTCAGCCCGTGGACGAGGCAGACCGTCGGCCGCGACGGGTCGTCGGGCCGGTACGACTCGAGCGCGTGCATCCCGTAACGGTCGCGCCGCCTGGCCGCGGCGGCCATCCGGTCGGCGAGCCGGCGGAGCCTCGCCTCCCAGTCGTCGCGCGCCCCCGCCCCGATCCGCGCCGTGGGCACGCGGAGGACCAGCGCCCGCCCCTCGACGCTCACCGCGACGTCGGCCCCGAGCGACTCGGCCAGGAGCGACTTCGAGAGCGGCCCCCCCAGGCCCGCCATCGGTAGCCGGATCGAGGCCTCGGGCCGCCCGACGGCGACCCCGACCGCCCGCGCCAGCCCCTCGACCAGGTCGGCGGCCTCGACCTCCTGCCGGTCGTTCAGCGGCACGCGGACCTCGGTCGGCGCGGTGTCGGCCGACATCGAGGCCAGCGCGAGGACGACCCGGACGAGCCCGCCGCCATGACCCATCGACGATCCCTCCACCGCCCCGGCCCGGCCGTCCGGGCGTCCGGGCGTCCCGGCCATCTTACGCGAAGCCCCGCCGCCGCGAGCCCGGCGGGCGACCGGCCCGGCACGTCTCTTGCAAATCTCGACCCGAAATCCCCCCCGCCACGACACCCGCCTCCGACCTCCCAGGCCCTGATCGTGCCGAGTTGAGCGCCGACGCGACGACTCGCCGCTCATGTCAGGGCGGGTCCAGGAACCAGCGGACGCTCGGGACGTGGGGGCTGGCCACGATCTTGTCGTATAACGTCCCGTCGGCGGTCACCTGTAACCCTCCCGATTGGACGGCCAGGGCCAGGAAGAGTCCGTCGTAGATGGAGGCACCGATCTCGGATGCCAGGGCGAATGCCGGGTCAAGCAGAGGACCGCCGGGATGGAATTGGATCGGCGCCGATCCCCGGATCGTGTCTGCCACCCACCGAGCTTCCTTGAGGGACAACCTCTCCGCGGGATCTCTTCGCCTGGTCCTCTTGAGGAGGACATGGGCCGCTTCGATCGGGAGCAGATCGGGGGCATGGCGGTCGTTGGGGGCGATCATGAACCGCCTCGCCTCGTCGGAGCCTTCCTCGGACAGGTACCATTTGATCGCGACGCTTGTATCGATGATGAGGCCCATCGAGGGCGGGTCGCTCATCGATCACGGAGCTCTCTGACGAGTTCGGCGGAGTCCGGATGCACGCGGTCGGAAAGGCGTGCCGAGATCTCGTCGGCCAGCTTGCGGGCCTCGTCGACGTCCGAGATGCGGGCCGCGGATTCGAGGATCAGACGGACCTCCGCCTGGAGCGATCGTCCGGCCGACTCGGCTCGGCGCCGGAGCAGATCGTGTGTCTTTGGATTGAGGTCGCGGATCAGCAGGTCGGCCATCGAGTACTCTCCCTTGTCCCGTAGGCAATGGACCGGACCCATCCGTTCAATATCAAAATGATATCAGCCCGATCGGTCCCGGACTAGGGTTTGAAGACGAAACGCTGCGCATCCAGCACGTCCGATAATGGGCCTTATGTTAAGTGCGTGCCTAGAACGGGCGGGACCCGGGGACCGGCCCGGGCCTCGGCTCTCAGGAGAGTCATCCGTCGGCCGGGCTCGCCCGCAACGCATCGCGAGAGGGAACGGCCGCTACGGGGTCGTGGACGGCCGTCGATGCACCGGAGGCGGGCTACGCCCGGATCGCCGCCGTCCGCAGCCGGCCCGCGACGAGCAGGCCGAGGCATCCCGCCGCGAGCAGGCCGACCGTCGCAGGCTCGGGGACCGCCGCGACCCGGGCCGCGATCGCCGCGTATCCGGCCGCGTTGGGGTGGACGTTGCCGATCGGCTCGGTGCCGCCGAACGGGCCGCCCACGACGGTGCCGTGCGGCATCTGTCCCAGGTAAGTCAGCGTCGACTCGTTGCCCACGAACGGCGGGGCGGTGTCGACGAAGGTGCCGCCGTATTGCCCGGCCAGGTCGCGGATGATCCCGTTGAGCTGCATGCCATAGGCGTTGAAGACGGGGGCGGCCGGGCTGTTCGGGTCGGCGGGGAACGGGTTGAAGTAGCCCAGGACGAGGAGGTTCGTGCTCGGCAGTTGCTGGCGGATCTCGGAGAGGACGGAGCTGTAGCCGGCCCGGTAGGCGGCGAGGGTCGCGGCCACGCCCGCCGGGTCCTTGCCGATGGCGGTCGAGAGGTCGTTGAAGCCGAGGGTGATGCTCACCGTGTCGATCGTGTTGCCCGCGGCCTTCTGGGCGGCGACCGTCGCGAGGAACTTGGCACTCTGGCTGCCGGGCGCATTGGGGTCATAGTTAAGATTCTCGGCGGCGAGCACGGTGTCGGTCCGGCCGGTCACGGGCGGGACCCGGCCGGCGCCGGTCATGAAGCTGGAGGCGGTCTCGCCGTCGATCGCCAGGTTGACCACGGCGGGCCGGGCCCCGCCGTTGCGGGCCGACAGGACATCGGCGTAGAGCCCGACGTAGCCGCGGTCGCCGGCCGACCGGACGTAGCTCAGGTCGGTCTCGCCGAAGGTGATCGAGTCGCCGAGGGCGACGTAGACGGGCCCGGCCGATGCCATCTGCACCGAAAGCGCGGCCGAGGATGCCAGGACTGAGGCCGCGAGCGCGATCCGACGCATGAAGATTTCTCCGACCGAACGCGGGTAGCCCCGACGGGCGGAAGGGTCGGGGCCGGGTCGCTGCATGAACGATTGCCGTGATTCACACGGTTGCGACCTGCGGCAAGCAAAAGCGGAGCCGCCGGATTTCCTGAACCGTCGGGGGTCGAATCGCGATAGTAACTCGGGGACCACCGTCACGGTCGCCACGCTCCCGCGACCCCGATCGCACGGAGGGCCCGGCGGCGAACACGATGGCGCCCCGCCCCGATCCGATCCGATCGCGGCGGCACTCGGAGCGTAGCGGATGGATCTGGGCGGCTACGAGATCGCCATCGGGGTCCTCTTCGTCGTGGGCTCGCTCGTCGTGGGCCCGTTCCTCAAGAGGATCTCGCGCCATCCGGCCCGGAGTCAGCTATCCGACTATTATCAGGCCGTGTCGATCGCGTTCTCGTCGCTGCTCGCGGAGGGGAATTTCGTCGTCGACCTGCTGAACAGGATGGTCCGGGAGCCGAGCCAGGCGGCCCGAGCCTCCTTGGCCGACCGGTGTTACATCACCTTCGCCCTGGTCCCGTTCAGCTTCGTCGCCCTGGTCGCGCTGGTCCGGGTCCAGCGGGGGGTCGACCCGAAGGGCGACGCGCGGGGATGGAAACCCTGGCTGTTTATGATAGTCTCGAATGGACTGGCCGTGGCGTTGCTGTATCGTCTCCTGGTGTTCATCAAGAAAACCTGACTCCCCCGCCCGATCGATCGAAGGGGTGGAAGATGGCGATGGCTCACAAAGCTCGGGCCGAGATGGTGCCGCAGTCTCCCGTCGCCGGCGTCATCGTGCCGAGGCGCGATCGCAGGACCGGCGTCGCCGCGGCGGCCGGGGTCGTCAGCGCCTCGATGGCGATCGTCGGGTTGTCCCTGGAGTCGCTCGCCCTGGTCGTCGCCGCCGCCGGCCTGATGGGCGTCGCGGCGGTCGTCGCGCACGACGGCGACGGCCGGACGGCCTGATCGATCCGACGGCCCGGCCTGCCCCGCCGACCCTGTTGCGCGTCTATCTCCGGAGGGGCCGGACCGACTCGGGGGGGAGCAGCGCGACCCGGCCGGGGCGGGCGAAGTGGACCCGGACCCGCCCCCCCTCCCCCGGGCGCCACTGGGGGATCGCGTCGAGCGGCAGGACCACGTCGCCGAGCCGGCCGTCGGGCGACCGCGGGGCGAGCGTGACCGCCCGATGGGGCGACCATCGGCCGGCCTCGTCGGTCCACCAGAGCTGGAGGTGCTCGGCCGCCGAGACCCCCGGCAGGCGGATCGCCGAGGGCGGACGGCCGGCCTCGGGGAACTCGTATTCGAGGAACGACGGCCAGCCGTCGTGGCGATACCCGCCGCCCGGCCCGTCGTCCCGGACCCGGAGCCGGTCGACCAGCCTGGCGGCCATCCCCCCTCCCCAGTCGCCGACCGGGACGAGCCGGCCCGTCATGTCGACGCCGCCGAAGACGATCCGTCGCTCCTCGGGGTCGAGGGCGGCTAGGACCGTCGGGCGGACCGCGTCGTCGGGGACGGCCGGGCGGTCGACGGTCTGCGGGAGCATCCCCAGGATGTTGTACGGGGGGTTGGTCCAGCGGGTGAGGACCGGGTCGAGCCGGGTCAGGGCCTGCGACCGGGTGATCCCGCGCTCGCGGCAGACCTCGGCCAGCCGGTCGAGGCCCCGGAGCGCCGCGGCCTGCTCGGGGAAATGATGCCAGAAGGCCCGGACCCGGATCGCCCCGGCGTTCTCCACCATCAGCCCGACCGCGAGCACCACGGCGATCGCGGGGCCGGCACCCCGGACCTTCGCATCCAGTCGCGCCAGGATCGGCGCGGCCGCCGCGCCGATCAGGAGGGCCAGGCCCGCCTGGGGGAACAGGTGATATCGGCCGGCGAAGAGGACCTCGGGCCCGGGCAGCGACTGGACCCGGAACGGGTAGGTCAGGAGATAGCCGCCCGCGATCAGGACGGTCGAGGCCGCGATCCATCGCCAGGGGCCGCCCCGCGCGATCCAGGCCGGCGCGGCGAGCGTCGCCAGTCCCAGCGCGATCGCCCCGGCCCAGGTCGGCCATCCGTGGGCCTCGCGCACGCCGAACGGGCCGCTCGCGACGAGGTAGAGCGGGGCCCGGACCATCCAGGGGATCGACCGGGCCAATCCGGTCGCGTTCTCGACGCTCTGGCCGACGAACGTGTGGTGCCTCGCCAGGAACGCCATCCCAAGATAGGCGACCAGCCCGGCGATCGAGGCGAGGGCGGGCAGGACCTCCCGCCAGCCCCGGCGCCGGGGCCAGCCGACGATCGCCGCCGCCGGCCCGGCGAGGAGCCCGATCCCCGAGCCGCACGGGGCGAGGAAGGTCATCAGGCCCGCGACGGCCGACCAGCGTCGCGCGCCCGGGACGCGGGCCCGGTCGGCCGCCTCCAGGGCCAGGCAGGTCGCCGCGAGGGCCCAGGCGAAGCTGCTGGCCGAGTACCAGTAGACGACCTCGGCATGCACCGGCGTGAGCGCGAAGAGCGCGACCACGATCCCCGCCGCCCCCCACGACCCGACCGCCCGCCTTGCCAGGCTCCCCAGGGCCAGCAGGAGCAGGACGAACGGGACATACGAGGCGACCGTGAACGCCATCGGCGCGGCGGCCAGCCGACGGCCCGCCGCGGCCCAGGCGACCCACGAGACCGTCTCGAACAGCGGGGCCAGATGCTCGTTGAACGGCCGGAGCCAGAGGGCCGACAGCGGCGCGAGCTGCAAGTCCTCGACCCGCTTCGTGTCGTCGCCGAGGAGGCTGGGCTCGCGGATCAGGTGCGGGAGCCACGGCCAGAGGCAGGCCGCCAGCACGACGAGGATCAGGGCGATCGTCGCCGCCCGCCGTCGCCGGGGCGACTCGATCGCGATCGGGCCTTCCATGGCTCGCCCTCCGTCCGGGACGGGCCGGGGGGACTCGACCCCGGGCCCGCGGGGAGCGTACCCGATCGCGGGCGGCGGTGTCGACGTCTCTCGCGGCGGAGGTCACGGCTTGAGCGCGGACGGATTGGCCCGTACTCTCGTCGATCTCAATCGACCATCGAGCGACCGGCCGGGTCGCGATCCGTCCGGAGGCGGCGTTGCAGGCGAGCGAACCGACGGCGGAGGTGGAGCGCGGTCCTCTGGACGAGTACACGGGCCGGCTCGGGGCGAGGCGGGCGGAGTCGGCCCGGCTCGGTCGGCTCGAAGGGACGGTGGCGAACCTCCGGGTGGTCGCGTTCGCGGCGGCGGCCGTCGTCGGCCGGCTCAATCCCCCCTGGATCGTCGCGCCGATCGCCGCGTTCGCGGGGCTGATCGCCGTCCACGTCCGGCTCCGCCGCGCGATCCGGCGGGCCGACCGGGCGGTGGCCTTCTACGCGCGGGGGGTCGACCGGATCGAGGGGCGATGGTCGGGCCGGGGTGAGGACGGGGCGCGATTCGGCGACGACGCCCACCCGTTCGCGGCCGACCTCGACCTGTTCGGCCCGGGCTCGCTCTTCCAGCGGATCAACGCGGCGCGGACCCGCGGCGGCGAGGCGGCCCTGGCCGACCGGCTCAAGGCCCCCGAGGCCGACCCGGAGACGATCCGCGACCGGCAGGCGGCGGTCGCCGACCTCGCGGCCCGGCTCGACCTCCGCGAGGAGCTGGACCTCCTGGGCGACGAAGTCCGCATCGGCCTCGACCCCGGCACGCTCGTCGCCTGGGGCGAGTCGCCCCCCCTCCTGCCCGACCCCCGGCCCCGACGCGCGGCGATCGGCCTGGCCATCCTCACCTCGGCCACCCTGGCCGGGTGGGCGGCCGGCGCAATCGGCCCGGTCCCGTTCCTGGTCGCGGCCCTGGCCGAGCTGGGACTCTGGACCGCGCTCCGCGGCCGGATCGCCGGCGTGCTCGGCCCGCTCGACCGCCGGGCCGCCGAGCTGTCGCTGCTGGCCGCCCTGCTCCGCCGCCTCGAGCGCGAGGAGTTCGCCGCGATGAGCCTCCGGTCGATCCGCGACGGCCTGACCGGCGACGTCGAGCCCCCGTCGCGGCGGATCGCCGCGCTGGCACGGCTGGTCGGCCGGGTCGACTCGACGAGGAACCAGCTCGTCGCGCCCGTCGCCGCGATGCTGATGACCGGGACCCGGCTGGCCTTCGCCGTCGAGGCCTGGAGGCGACGGTCGGGCCCGTCCATCACCGGCTGGATCGCCGCCGTCGGGGCGATCGAGGCGTACGGCTCGCTCGGCGCCTACGCCTTCGAGAACCCGGGGGACGTCTACCCCGAGGTCGTCGACCGCGGCCCGCTCTTCGACGCCGAAGGCGTCGGCCACCCCCTGCTCCCCCTCGACCGGTGCGTCCGCAACACCCTCCGGCTCGGCGGCGAGCTGCGGGCCCTGGTCGTGAGCGGGTCGAACATGTCGGGCAAGAGCACGATGCTCCGGACCGTCGGCACCAACGCGGTGCTGGCGATGGCCGGCGCCCCGGTCCGGGCCGAGCGGCTCCGGGTCTCGCCCCTGGCGATCGGTGCCACGCTCCGCGTCCAGGACTCGCTCCAGGCCGGCACCTCGCGGTTCTACGCCGAGCTGACGAGGCTCCGCCAGGTCGTCGACCTCGCGGGGGGCTCTCCCCCCCTGCTCTTCCTCCTCGACGAGATCTTCCACGGGACGAACTCGGACGACCGCAAGGTCGGCGCCGAGGGGGTCGTCCGGGGCCTGGTCGACCGGGGCGCGATCGGCCTGGTGACGACGCACGACCTGGCCCTCGCCGCGATCGCCGACCGGCTGGCCCCCGCCGCCGCCAACGTCCACTTCGCGGACCGATTCGACGCCGGGACGCTCCTCTTCGACTACACGATGAAGCCGGGGGTCGTCGCCCACAGCAACGCCCTGGCCCTGATGCGGGCCGTCGGGCTCGACGTCTAATTCCACTGTATAGCCGGTTCACCTTGAACTAAACCACCGAGATGAGCCTCCATTGCGGTCCAGACATCACCCTAACGTACTGAAAGTGGCAGGGCCACCGCACTATGAACCGCTGACGGCGTAGGGATTTCCGGCTATACCGGGGGGACCAGGAGCCCCTCGCATGCCATCCCTGCCGCTCACGGACGTCTTCGCCGACTTGCCCGACCCCCGCC